>Ga0335073_10000015_pt1 | contig 271779 bp, 261 predicted proteins | sample Lox_Sample_22_FD_207093 | JGI IMG/M metagenome (GOLD analysis project Ga0335073, IMG submission 207093) | Soil microbial communities from Loxahatchee National Wildlife Refuge, Florida, United States - Lox_Sample_2.2 | ecosystem: Environmental > Terrestrial > Soil > Wetlands | place: USA... | reverse complement strand
TCTGGCGGTCGAAGCGCCCGGGGCGCAGCAGCGCGGGGTCGAGGATGTCGGGCCGGTTGGTGGCCGCGATCATGATGATGTTGTCCTTCGCCTCGAAGCCGTCCATCTCGACGAGCAGCTGGTTGAGCGTCTGCTCGCGCTCGTCGTGGCCGCCGCCGAGCCCGGCGCCGCGGTGACGGCCGACGGCGTCGATCTCGTCCATGAAGATGATGCAGGGGCTGTTCTGCTTGGCCTGCTCGAAGAGGTCGCGCACGCGCGAGGCGCCTACGCCGACGAACATCTCGACGAAGTCCGAGCCGGAGATCGAGAAGAACGGCACGCCCGCCTCGCCCGCGACGGCGCGCGCGAGCAGCGTCTTGCCGGTGCCCGGCGGACCGTAGAGCAGCACCCCGGTGGGGATTCGTGCACCCAGCGCCTGGAACTTCTTGGGATTCTCGAGGAACTCCTTGATCTCGTGGAGCTCCTCGACGGCCTCATCGACGCCCGCGACGTCGCGGAAGGTGATCTTGGGCGAGTCCGCGGAGAGCCGTTTGGCGCGCGACTTGCCGAACGACATCACTTTCGAGCCGCCGCCCTGGACCTGGTTCATGAGGAAGATCCAGAAGCCGAAGAAGAGGACGAACGGGATGATGTACGTCAGGAGGCTGAGCAGCGCGCTGGTCTTTTCGGCTTCGACGTTGTAGGGGACGCCGGCCGATTTGAGCTCGGAGAACAGTTCCGGCGTGGTCTGTTCGATGTAGCCCGTTTCCCACGTTTCGCCGTTCTTCAGCTTGACTTCCAGGACGCGGCCCTTGTTCTTGAGCTGGACGTCCTTGACTTCGCCCTGCGGGATTTCTTTGGTGATCAGCGTCTGGTAGCTGTGGCTGACCTTGCTCTCGGTGCCAGGGTTGAAGAGTTTGGTGGCCAAAAAGGCCAGCACGATCACGATCAGGATCGGGAACGCGGCGCTCTTGAAGAAACGACTCATGGGGTCCTTTCGCGGCCCCGGAGAGCGCTTTTTCGCGCTCCCCTGGCCAGGTCAGCCTACCACCAGATAGGTCGTCGGCCCGAACCTTTCAGGCCTGTAGAACGGCAACGAACGGCAGGTTTCGGTGCCGCTCCTCGTGGTCCAGGCCGTAGCCGATGACGAAGCGGTCGGGGATCTCGAAGCCCACGTATCGCGTCGGCAGGTCGACCTTGCGCCGCTCGGGCTTTGTCAGCAGCGCGCACACCTCGAGCGAGCGCGGATTGCGCGCGCCGAGGTTGCGCAGCAGGTACTGCAGCGTCAGCCCGGAGTCGACGATGTCCTCGACGATCAGCACGTCGCGGTCTTCGATCGCCGCGTCGAGGTCCTTGAGGATCCGCACGACGCCGGAGGAGTCGGTCGCCGAGCCGTACGACGCGACGGCCATGAAGTCGACCTCGACGGGAATGTCGATGTGGCGCATGAGGTCGCTGAGGAAGAAGACGGCACCCTTCAGGACGCCGACGAGCAGCAGCGGCCGGCCGGCGTAGTCGGCCGAGATCTCGCGCGCGAGCTGCGCGACGCGCTGCTGCAGCTGGTCGGGCGTGACGAGCACCTCCCCCGGTCCGCCGCCGACGCCGTCCATGACCGCTGCCACCGGCGCCAGTCTAGCCGCCGTCGCGCGGGGGCAATCGCACCATGCGCAGGCGCCCGCCCTGCAGGCGGGCCGCGACGAGCGCGCCGACGTGCACCTCGCCGCTGTTCGCGCGCGCGGCGAGCGCGAGGATCTCGGCGAGGCGCTCGCCCGCCTGCGGCACGTACGTGCCGGCGGCGCGCTCGGCGAGCTCGATGATGACGAGCCGCGCGAGCGGCGTCTCGAGCGCCGCGAGCCGCTCGAGCGCAACCGAGTCGCCGTCGATCTCGGCGGCGACGAGCCGGTCGAGCACGGCGCCCTCAGCGCGCAGCAGCGCCGCGGTGCGCAGCACGTTCGCGCGCGCCGCGGGGTGCACCGCCTCGAGCGCGGGCACGAGCAGCTCGCGCACGCGGGTGCGCGCGAAGCGCTCGTCGCTGTTCGATTCGTCGTCGCGCCAGCCCTCGCCGCGCTCGAGGCACCACGCTGCCGTCTGCTCGCGGCTCACGGTGAGCAGCGGGCGCACGAGCGGCCCGTCGCTCGCGCTCATGCCGAGCAGCGCGCGGCGGCCCGGCGAGGCGGCGAGGCGGTAGAGGATCGTCTCGACCTGGTCGTCGGCGGTGTGGCCGGTCGCGAGCAGCGCGCCGCGTGCGGCGGCGCGCGCGTGGGCGGCCGCGTAGCGCACGTCGCGCGCCCACGCCTGCAGGTTCCCGGTCGAGCCGGGGTTCGCGGCGCGCACGACGTCGATCTCGACGCCGAGGGCGCCGCAGAGCGCGCGGCAGTGCGCCTCGTCGCCGTCGGCGGCGTCGCGCAGGCCGTAGTTGACGTGCAGCGCCGTCACGTTCGCCGCGCCGGCCAGTTCGCACGCGACGCCGAGCAGGCACGTCGAGTCGCGTCCCCCGGAGAGCATCGCGACGACGGGCCGCCCGTCCTGCAGCAGCCCCGTTTCGCGCGCGGCGGCGAGCACCGCGTCGACGGCGCCGCCCACTACTCCTCCGCGCCGGTGATGCGGAAGATCTCCGTCGGTTCGGAGAAGCCCTTCAGGCCGACCTCGCCGATGCGCTCGAAGGAAAGGCCGCCGATGCCCTCCGCCGCCTGCGCGACGACGCGCGTCGCGAGCACCTCGCCGCCGCTCGCGCGCGCGACGACGCGGGCTGCCTGGTTGACCTCCCGGCCGTAGTAGTCGCCGTCGCGGTACACGGCCTCGCCGTAGTGGATGCCGATGCGCGGCCGTGGCGGGCGCGCGCCGAGCGCGCGCTGGACCTCGACCGCCCACTCGGCGAGCGCGACGGGGTCCGAGCCGATCACCATCACCTCGTCGCCGAGTGTCTTCGTCACGCGCGCGTCGATCGGCAGCACGTCTTCGGCGACCGCGACGAAGCGCTCGACGGCGGCGAGGGCCGCGTCGTCGCCCCGCTCGACGGTCAGCCGCGAGTAGCCCGCGAGGTCGGCGAAGGCGATCGCGACGCGAAGGCGCCCCGCCTCGGAAGGCACGCCGCTCAGCTCGGCCTCCATGTGACCGAGCGTGTCCAGTTCGACGAAGTCCGCGAGCAGCCGCGCGTGCAGATAGTTCATGACCGGCATCGCGAGGGGCAGCACTTCGGCCGTCAGGCCGACGAGTTCGTCGGCGATCTCGGCGCTCGCGAAACCGCCGCGGATCATCGGCTCGTGCACGTAGAGGTGGATCAGGCGGACCTCGGCGTCGGCGATCTGCGCGATCTTCTGGCCGTAGACGCGCATCAGCTCCATCAGCGCCGAGCGCGGGAAGCCCGCCTCAAGCACGGTCGTCGCGTACGACAGCATCTGGACGTCCTCGTCGTTGAGGGTCCCCATGCGGTCGGTGAGGCCCATCGCGGAGAAGAGCTCGCGCGCGAGGCGTTCGTCGATGCCCGCCAGCTTCGCGGCCTCGCGCAGCGTGTGGTGGCCGCGGCGGGGCTGCAGCAGGTACTCGACGGGGCCGGTGACCAGGCGCCCCTCCTCGATCGCGCGGCGGATCTCGGCGAGCGAGTGGCCGCGGTCGCGCAGCCGCGCGATCACGCGCACCCAGGCGTTGTTGCCCTCCGTCCACTCGCCGTCGAAGCCCGGCACGAGGCCCGCGGCGACCCAGCGCCGGACCGTCCCGGCGGAGACGCCGGCGTTCGCCGCGACCTCGCCGACAGAGAGGCGGCCGAGGCCGTCTTCCTCCGCCGGCGCGCTGCGCGCCCGTCGGCTGCCGTCTGCGGCCGGCGTTGCCATCGGGGGTAAGTCTAAAGTCGGCGCTCGTGCCAACCCCGGCGACGATCCACCTCCACCCGACTGCGACGCTCGCCGAGCGCGTGCTGCTGCCCGGCGACCCGGGGCGGGCGCTCGCGCTCGCGCAGCTGCTGCTCGAGCGCCCGTTGATGTTCAACCACAACCGCGGCCTGTGGGGCTACACGGGCGCGGCGGCGGACGGGGAGCCGCTGACGATCCAGTCGACGGGGATGGGCGGCCCGTCGGCGGCGATCGTGGTCGAGGAGCTCGTGACGCTCGGCGCGCGCCGGCTGATCCGCGTGGGGACGTGCGGTGCGCTCGACGCGGGTCTCTCGCTCGGCGAGCTCGTCGTCGCGAGCGGGGCGCACTGCGAGGACGGCACCTCGCGTGCGCTCGGGGGCGGTCCGCTCGCGGCCGCGGACGCGGCGCTCACCGGCGCGCTTGCGGCCGCGGCGCGTTGCCGCAGCGGCGCGGTCGTGTCCGTCGACCTCTTCTACGACGCCGCGGCGACGGCGCCGCGGCACGGCGCGCTCGCCGTCGAGATGGAGGCCGCGACGCTCTTCACGCTCGCGGCGCGTCGCGGCGTCGCGGCGGCCGCGCTGTTGATCGTGACCGACGTGTTCGACGGCGACGGTCGCCGCCGTCGTATCACGGGCGAGGAGCTGCTGGACGCCGCCGAGCGCGCCGGCCGTGCCGCCGCGGCGGCGCTCGGCGCCACGCGCTAGCCGCGGACGGGAACGCGCCTACGGGCCGCGTTCGCCGGGGCGGGGCCGCGCCAGCACGTGCACCCACCACGGCGCGTCGCGCGTCGGCAGCTCGCGCTCGATCGGCCGGTGTTCGTAGGCGGCGCCGTCGAGGAGGTCTGCGACCGCCCGCTGGGTCCCGTGGAGCTCGATGATGAGCGTCGGCCGCGCGGAGCGCAGGGTGCCCAACATCCCTCGCAGCGCACCGATCTCGCCGCCCTCGACGTCGATCTTGATCAGGGTCGGCGGTGGCTGCTGGTGTCGTGCGATCCAAGTGTCGAGCGAGAGCACGGGCACGGTGGCCGAGCCGCGGCTGTCCTCTTTGCGCGCGGCGCGGCGTCTGGCCTGGTCGGCGTCGTCGTCTTTGTCGAGGCGGCTTTCCAGGCTGCCCCTGTCGAGGAACGTCGCGAAGCCGTCGCGGTCGCTGACGGCGGCGACGACCACCGAGATGTTCGAGAGCCGGTTGGTCCGCGCGTTGCGCTCGATGCAGGCGGCGTTGTCCTTCCCGGGCTCGAAGGCGACTACCCGGCCCCCGCCGGGACCGACTCGACGGGCGGCGAGCATGCTGTACCAGCCGATGTTCGCGCCGACGTCGTAGACGACGTCGCCGGGCTCGAGGACCTCGAGGAACGTCCTTTCCGCGCGCGGCTCGCCGCTGCGGATCAGCCGCGTGAGGTTGGACTGTCCGAGGTGCACGCGCAGCCCGCGCCCGTAGCCGCGGGGTACCGGCAGCGCGACGCGGCGAGCGGGGCGCGTGAGCCACCGTGCGCCCGTCCGCAGGGCGGGCATCGGGCGCTCCTCCCCCGGCCGGCGCGGATCGTCCGGTGCGCCCCTAGGAGCCGCTCGCTTTGCGGCGCCCGGCTTTGCCTTTCGCTCCTTTGCCCGCCGTTTTCGCCGCTTTCCCGGGTTTCGGCGTGCGCGCCGCACCTTTCGCGGCGGCTTTCGCCGGCTGCGCCGGGGCGAGCTGGTCCAGGCGCCTTGCGATCGTCGCGAGCTGCTGCTCGATCGCCGCGAGGCGCGCGTCGACGGAGCGGGGCGCGACGGAGCGGTCGAGCCTGTCGACGCCGTCCTCGATGCCCTCCAGGCGCTGCGACACCGAGCGCAGGCGGCGCGTGAGGCGTTCGATGTCCGACGCCGACGGGATATTCAGCGCGCCGAGCGCGACCTCCTGCGCCTGCGTGGCGCGCTCGCGCGCTTCGAAGGCGCGCGCCACCGCGCCGGTCAGGAGCGGGTTCTCCAGCAGTTCCGTGAGGGCCCTGCCGAGCCGTTCCTCGGCGGGCGCGCCGAGCTTCTCGCGGAGACCTTTCGCGGGCTTGGCGTCAGCGGTCATCGTGCACTCCTAATCATTGCTCGCGTGGGGTCATGCCCCGGGGCGCCGGTCGCCCCCGTCAGCAGGATACGGTGCGCGCGTGGCGGCGCCGCTGTTCCTGTTCGTGCAGCTCGAGTTCGCATCGCAGCTCGGGCCGCCCGACGGGCGCTACCTGCTGCGCGCGTCGCCCGACGCCGAGCCCGAGCGGGTCGTCGTGATGGAGACCGTCGGCGCGCCGGTGCGTCCGAGCGCCGCCGCGCGCCTCGCGCGCAGGATCTCAGGTCCCCGCGACGTCGAGCCCGAGCCGGACGCCGAGCCCGTGCCGGTGACGCTCGCGACCGTGATCGACCCGGGCTCGGTGCCGGCTGAGGCGCAGGCCGAGGCGTGGCTGCGCTCGCTCGACGGCGCCGCGGCGCTCGCCGGCGCGACCGTGTACGTCAACCGTGTCCTCGCGGCGTACCGCGTCGCGCGCGCGGACCCGCACGTGCACGAGGTGGACGAGCGGGCGGCGGTCGCGGCGCGCGCCGGCTGGGGCGAGGGCGAACAGGTCGCGTACGGCCGCTGGCGCCACGCCCAGGCGCTGCCGACGCTCGCCGCCGACGTCGGCGGCAGGCGCGCGCGAACTGCCGCGCTGCGCCCCCAGGAGCGCCTCGCGGCGCTGCTCGGCGGCCGCACCGCCGCGCTCGAATGCGAGGAGCTCGCGCTCCGCGCGCGCGCCGACCTCGAACACGGCAGGCCCGCGCTCGCGGCGCTCGAGCTCGACCGCGCGCTGGGGCTCGCGGCGCGCGAGCTGCAGGAGGAGGTGCGGCCCGACCTGCTGCGCCGCGCCGGCGAGCTCGCCGACCTGCACGACGCGGTGAAGGCGCAGGCCGACGCGGCGCTCGCGGGCGCCGACGAGGTCGACAGCCAGCCGCTCGAAGAGGCCCTCGCGCGCCTGCAGGCCGCGCTGCGCGCGCGCACGGCCGCGGGCGTGAGCTAGAAGACGGGGGCGGGCACGTCGAGCGCGAGCGCGGCGGCGAGCGCGAGCATCTCCTGCTCGACGTCGCCCTCGAGGCGCAGCGCGGCCTCGCGGTCGTACGGCGTCGCGCCGGCGGTGACGATCGCGACGCGACCGCCCGCTTCCAGCGTGAGGCGCGGCAGCGCCGCGACGGGGTGCACCTCGAGGGAGGAGCCGATGCAGAGCATCAGGTCGGCGCCGCGGCTGAGCTCCACCGCGCGTTCGAGCGCGGCGCGCGGCAGCGCCTCGCCGAAGAGCACGACTTCGGGCTTGAGTACGTCGCCGCAGCCGGGGCAGCGCGGCACCGAGTCGGGGCTCTCGGCGAGCAGTGCGCGCGCGGACTGCAGGTCGACCGCGGCGCCGCAGCGCGGGCAGCGGCAACCCGCGATCGAGCCGTGCACCTCGACGGGCGCCGTGCTGCCGGCGCGCGTGTGGAGCATGTCGACGTTCTGCGTGATGACGCCGTCGAGCAGGCCGGCCCGTTCCATCGCCACGAGCGCGAGGTGCGCCCCGTTGGGCTGGCGGTCGCCGAGCGTCGCGAAGCGCTCGCCGTAGAAGCGCCAGAAGACCTGCGGCTGCTCGCGGAAGACGTCGATGTGCGCGACCTGCATCGGGTCGACGTTCGCCCATAGTCCCGTGACGGGGGTGCGGAAGTCGGGGATCCCCGACGGCACGGAGATTCCAGCGCCGGTGAGCGCGACCACGGCGCCGGCGTCTCTGACGAGCTCGGCGAGCTCCGCCGCGCGCTGCCCGCCCATCAGCGGCCCTTGAAGCGGGGGTTCCGTTTGGCCAGGAACGCGGCGATGCCCTCGCGCGCGTCGTCGCTCGCGAAGACGGCCGCGAACGCGTCGCGCTCGGCGTCGATGCCGTCGCGCAGCGCGCCGGCGGCGAGCTCTTTGATCGCGGCGCGGGCGAGCGGCGCGCGCGCCGCGAGCTGCGCCGCCCACATGAGCGCCTGTTCGTGCAGCTCGTGGTCTTCGACGACGCGGTCGGCGAGGCCGACTTCGAAGGCCTCCTGCGCGAGCATCGGGTCGCCGCTGAGGTTCAGCTCCGCCGCCTTGGTCGCGCCGACGAGGCGCGGCAGGCGCTGGGTGCCGCCGAAGCCGGGGATGATGCCGAGCTTGATCTCGGGTTGGCCGAAGAGCGCGGAGCGCGCGGCGATGCGTACGTCGCAGGCCATCGCGAGCTCGCAGCCGCCGCCGTATGCGACGCCGTTGACCGCCGCGACGGTGGCGAGCGGCCCGCCTTCCAGGCGCGCCATCAGCGCGTGCGCGTCGTCGATGAAGGCGCGGCCGGCGCTCTCGTCGAGCGTCTGGAAGTCCTTGATGTCGGCGCCGGCGCAGAAGAGCAGCGGGTTGGCGGACGCGATCACGAGCGCCTGCGCGCCGGACTCGCGCGCGCTGTCGTACGCGGCGCTCAGGGCGGCCACGAGCTGCGGCGACAGCGAGTTCATCGCGCCGTGGTTCAGCCAGGCGACGGCGACCTCGCCGTCGCTCTGCAGCTGCACCGTCTCGGCGCCGGCGGGCGGGTAGGCGTAGAAGCCCTCGCCCGCGGCGCGGCCGAGGCGTCCCTGGGCGACGAGGCGACGCAGGATCGCGGGCGGCGCGAAGCGCTCGCCGAAGCGCTCCACGGCAGCTTCCAGGCGCGTGAGGACGCTGTCGAGGCCGTCGGCGTCGGCCTGCATGAACGGCGGCAGCATCTTGCGGCCGGGCTCCATGCCGGCGCCGGCCATCATGCCGACGTCGATGTCGCGGTGGCTCGCGACGCCCTCTTCGAGGATCAGGCAGGCCTCGACGAAGCCCTTCAGGCGCACCATCTCCGCGAGCGCCGCGATGTCCGGTTCGCCGGCGCCCTCCACGCGCGGCGTGCCGTCGCTGGCGTAGAAGCCGTCGCCGCCGCTCTTGGCGCCGAGGCGCCCGTTCGCGACCTGGCGCTGCATCGCCTCGGGCACGTGGAAGCGTTCTTCGCCGTAGCTGTCCGCGAGGTACTCGGCGACGTGCAGCACCGTGTCCAGGCCCAGCAGGTCGACGAGGCGGTACGGCCCCACGGGCGCCGCGCCGGCGCCGACGAGGCCCTCGTCGATCGCGGCGATCGACAGGCCGTGCTTCTCCTGCTCGCGCCAGATCTCGCTCATCGCGGCGGTGAGGATCCGGTTGACGACGAAGCCGGGGGTCTCCAGGCAGAGGATCGGCTGCTTGCGGATCTGCTGCGCGAACGCGACGGCGTCGGTGAGCGTGCGCGTCGAGGTCTCCTCGCCCTCGACGATCTCGATCAGCGGCATCAGCGACGCGGGGTAGAAGTAGTGGAAGCCGACGACGCGGTCCGCGCGTCCCGTCGCCTCGGCGATCTCGTCGATCGAGAGCGAAGAGGTGTTCGACGCGAGCAGCGCCCGCCCGGGCACGCAGGCGTCGAGCTCCGCGAAGACGGCCTGCTTGACCTCGATGCGCTCCGGCACCGCCTCGACGACCACGTCGACGTCGCCGAAGGGCGCGTAGTCGAGCGTCGGCGCGATGCGGCCCACGACGCCGTCGACCTCGGCGTCGGCTGCGCCGGCGTCGAGGCGCCCGCGCTCGACGAGTTTCGCGAGCTGCGCCGCGGTGACGCGGCGCGCCTCCGCCACCGCCGCGTCGAGCAGCGCCGCGTCGACGTCCTTGAGGGCGACCTCGATCCCGGCGGCGGCGATCGTCTGCGCGATCTGGCCGCCCATGATGCCGGCGCCCACGACGCCGGCCCTGCGTACGTACAAGCCGCGCTCTCCTCTCGCGCTCGACCTCGCCGGCGAGCGTAGCGTCGCTGCGGCCCGGATGCCCGGGCCGCAGCGTCGGCCGTGCGTCTTAGGCGACCGCGGCGGCGGGCTCCTCGACGCGCCGCGGCAGCAGCGTTTCGCGCGCGATGACCAGCCGCTGGATCTGCGAGGTGCCCTCGTAGAGCTGCATGATCTTCGCGTCGCGGAAGAGCTTCTCGACCGGGTACTCCTTGATGAAGCCGTAGCCGCCGTACACCTGCACAGCGTCGGTGGTGATCTTCATCGCGGCGTCGGCGGCGAAGCGCTTGGCGTGCGAGGAGACGAGCGTGTTGCGCTGCCCCTGGTCGAGCAGCACCGCCGACTTCCAGGTCAGAAGGCGCGCCGCTTCGATTTCGGTGGCCATGTCGGCGAGCATGAACTGGATCGCCTGGTGCATCGCGATCGGCACGCCGAACTGGACGCGTTCGCGCGAGTAGTCGGTCGCGAACTCGAACGCCGCGCGCGCGATGCCGGTGGCCATCGCCGCCACGCCCGGGCGGGTGCGGTCGAGCGTTGCCATCGCGAGCTTGAAGCCCTTGTTTTCCTCGCCGATCAGGTGGTCGGCGGGGATCTCGACGTCGTCGAAGCTGATCGTCGCCGTGTTCGACGCCCGCTGGCCGAGCTTGTCCTCCTTCTTGTCCACCACCACGCCGGCGTCGCGGGGGACGACGAAGGCCGAGATGCCGCGGTGGCCGGCCTCCTTGTCGGTCTTCGCGAAGACGGTGTACCAGTTGGCGTAGCCGCCGTTGGTGATGAAGCACTTCGAGCCGTTGATCACGTAGCTCGAGCCCTTCTTGACGGCCGTCGTGCGCATCGACGAGACGTCGGAGCCGGCTTCGGGCTCGGTGAGGCAGAACGACGCGAGCAGCGGCGCCTCCGTGAGGCGGCCGATGTACTCGCGCTTGAGCTCCTCGGAGCCGCCGAGCAGCACGGGCGTGGTGGCCAGGCCGTTGCAGCCGACCGTCGTCTGGATGCCCGAGCAGCCCCAGGAGAGCTCCTCCTCGATGATCGCGCCGTCGAGGAAGCCCGCGCCGACACCGCCGTACTCGGCCGGCAGGTGGCCGTTCATGAGGCCGAGCTCCCAGGCTTTCTCGATGATGTCCTGGGGCCAGGTTCCGTCCTTGTCGTACTCCCAGGCCACGGGGCGGATCTCTTTGACCGCGAAGTCGTGGGCCATCTCCTGGAGGGAGCGCTGCTCGTCGGTGAGCGTGAAATCGACCATGTCGCTGAAGTCTCCTGACGGGAAGATGAACATGATTGACTGTTCAGTCAATCTCCTTCAGGGTACCGCAGCGGGCGGCCATCGGCAACAATCGCCGGGTGCCTGCCACCGCGCCCCAGGTCGCGACGATCGTCGTGCTCGGCGTCGTCATCGCGTCGCTCGTCATCTCCGTCGCCATGCTCGTCCTGCGCGGCGACGGCGGCGCCCACGACCAGATCGGCGACGGCGGTCTGCTCGGCCCCCCCACGCCGCTGCAGGCGCCGCCGGCGGAGAGCGAGGGCGAACGGATCGAGGAGATCCGCCAGATGCTCACGGCGCGCAGCGAACGGCGCCGGCGCCAGGGCCTTGAGCCGATCGACGTCGAGGCCGAGCTGGACGCGCTTTTGCAGGCCGAGCGGGCGAGCGCGCACCACGACAGCCAGCTCGTCGAGGAGGTCCGCCAGCTCGTCGTCGCGCGCAACGCACGGCGCGAGCGGCGCGGCGAAGCACCGCTCGACGTGGACGCCGAGGTCGAGCGCACACTGGCCGAGTTCGACTCCTGACAGACCCGGCCGCCGTCGGGTATAAACGCAGCCATGACGAAGGTCAGACGCTTCGGCATCGACGAGCTCGTGCTGCGCCCGGGCACCTACTTCAACCCGCAGACCGAGATTTTGCTAATCGTTGATGACACGCCCGACGTCGACAACGAGCTCTTCGAATCAGAGGGCCTGGACGGAGAGGACTGGGTCCTGCTGTCGGAGGACACGCCGCTCGACGAGGACCGCCGGGACGAGCTGGTCGAGCACTTTCAGCAGAGTCACGCCGATGCGGCGAAGCTGCTTGAGGATGAAGAGGACGAGGACGAGGACATCGACCCGGACGAGGACGACGACGGTGACTTCGTGGAAGACGAAGAGGACGAACTGGAGGGCGTCGAGGAGCTCTAGACGAGCCGCGCTCGCGCTCGCATCCACCCTCGCTGTCCTCGCGCCGTCGGCCCAGACGGCACGCGCCGCGCCCGCCGGTGAACTCGGCCCGGTGCGCTACGCGCCGCGCCTGGCGAGCGCCGCCGGCGGCCCCGGCGTGCGCACCGTGCTGGCGCAGATGATCCGCCGCCGGCGCATCACCGGCGACGAATACCGCGCCGACATCGGCGCGTACGACCGCGCGCGACACGCCTTCAACGGCCTGTCGGGCACCAGGGCGTACGAACTCGGCGCGGTGATCGCCGACGCCGAACGGATCGCCCGCGACAACGAGCTCAGCGCCTCGCTCGCGCCCTCGCTCTTCCTCACGCTGGAACGCAACGCGCAGTGGTGGAGCCACGACCCTCTGCTCGGCGACGGCCAGCGCGTCAGCTTCGCGCCGAGCGAGCTGATCTTCGAGCACTACCCCGGGCAGGGTCTCCAGATCCAGTGGCTCGGCACGTTCGGCCGCGGCAACGGCCTCATCGACGATGGCCATGACGGCGGCGCGCTGCGCCGCATCGTCGACGAAATCCTCGCCCTCGCCGCGGACCGCGCCGGTGGCCTGTCGTGGGACTACCTCTTCCCCTTCGACGGCGGCACGCCGCCGTGGAGCGGCGGCCTCTCGCAGGGTACGGGCCTCGAGCTGCTCGCGCACGCCGGCAAGATCCTGCACTCCAGCGCGACGCTCGCCGCGGCAAGGCGCGCCCTCGCGCTCTTCAAAGTGCCGCCGCCGGCCGGCGTGAGGATCCGCACGCGCGCGGGCGCGGCGTACGCCGAGTACACCTTCGCGCCCGGTGACCGCATCCTCAACGGCTTCATCCAGGCCGACGTCGGCCTCTACGAATACGCGCGCTCGACGCACAGCACCGTCGCGGCGAGACTCTTCGCCGAAGGCGACGCGCAGGCGCGCGTCGAGACGCCGCGCTACAACACCGGCTACTGGTCGCTCTACGACCAGTACGGCGAATCGACGCTCAACTACCAGATCGTGCTCGCCGAATTCCTGCGGCACCTGTGCCGCCTGACGCGCGAAGGGCCGCCCGGCGCGCCGCGCACGCTCGCCGACGGCGCGAGCACGACGCCGCGCCCGATCGCCGCCGACGACATCTACTGCCGCACCGCCACCGACTTCTTCGCGGACCTGCACACGCCGCCGCGCCTGCGCGTCCTCACCGCCCGCGCCGCCGACGGCAGGCCGGGCGCGATAACCGTCAGCGTCTCGAAGATCTCCTCCGTGACGCTGTCGGTGCACCACGGCGCCCGCGTGCTCTTCTCGACGTCGCTGCTGCTCAGCGGCGGACGTCACCGCCTGTGGTGGCAGGCGCCCCGCCGGCCGGGCCGCTACACCGTCGACCTGGCTGCGACCGACCTCGCGGGCAACCACGCGCGCATCAGCACGCCGCTCGTGCTGAGCCGCCGTTAGGCCGCAGGGGGCGCGCCTAGACTTGGCGTCGATGCGGCGGCACGGCCAGGGGCGTCGAGGGTGAAGCGGCTCACGGGCGCGTGGGCGGCGATGACGCGCCGCCAGCGCCACGCGGCGATCGCCGCGGTGGGTTTGCTCGTGACGATGTTCCTGCCGTGGTACTCGCTGCAGTCCGTCGACCGGCACACCGGGACGATCGAGACGAAGACGATCAGCGCGTTCGGCGACGTCTCGTTCGTCGAGGCGGCGATCTTCCTCGTCGCCGCGGGCGTGCTCGTGATGCTCTTCGCGCGCGCCGAGGGGCGGCGCTTCCACCTGCCCGGCGGGGACGGCGCGATCGTGATGCTCGCGGGCCTGTGGGCGGCGCTGCTGATCTTCTACCGCGTGTTCGACCGCCCCGAAGGGGGCGGCAACCCAGTCGGCATCGAGTGGGGCTTCTTCCTCGCCTTCATCGCCGCGGGCGCGCTCGCGTACACCGGCTGGCGGATGCGCGCCGCCGAAGCGCCCCAGTCGCCTGTCGTGCGGCCGCGCCACGAGGAACCCCCCGCGCCGCCGCCGCGTCCCGCGCGGCCCGCCGCGGAGCGACGCCGGCGTCCGGCGTCGGTCGCCGCGCCGGCGCAGCAGCTCTCGCTCGACGAGGAGCCGCAGCGCCCGCGATTCCCGCCCGCGCCCCCGCGCGAGGGCTGAGCGCCCATATCATCTGGCGCGCGATGAGCGCCACCGAGCCCGAGAGCGTCGAACAGCTCGCCGCCGGCCTGCGTGAGGTCGGCTACCTGCCGGGCGAGTCGACGGCGCTCGTCTCCTACCTCGCGACGCGCCTGGGCAAGCCGGTGCTCGTCGAGGGGCCCGCCGGCGTCGGCAAGACCGAGCTCGCGAAGGCCCTCGCCGCGCACCTCGGGCGCGAGCTCGTGCGCCTGCAGTGCTATGAGGGACTGGACGAGGCGAAGGCGCTCTACGAGTGGAACTACCGCAAGCAGCTGCTGCGCATCCAGACCGAGGCCGACGACGCGGGCTGGCAGGCGGTGCAGGACGACATCTTCGGCGAGGAGTTCCTGCTCGCACGGCCGCTGCTCAGCGCGATCTCCGCCGATGAGCCGGTGGTGCTGCTGATCGACGAGATCGACAAGACCGACCAGGAGTTCGAGGCGATGCTGCTCGAGGTGCTCTCCGACTTCCAGATCTCGATCCCCGAGCTCGGCCGCGTCAGCGCCCGCACGCGGCCGGTCGTGCTGCTGACCAGCAACAACTCGCGCGAGCTGACCGAGGCGCTGAAGCGCCGCTGCCTCTACCTGTGGCTCGACTACCCAGAGCTCGAGCACGAGCTCGCGATCGTGCGCCTGCACGCGCCCGAGCTGCCGGAGACCGTCGCGCGGCGCCTGGTGGAGGTGATCGGCATGGTGCGCGAGCTCGACCTGAAGAAGCCGCCGTCGATCGCCGAGTCGATCGACTGGGCGCGCGCGCTGCTGCTGCTCGGCGTGCAGGAGATCGACCCGGACACGTTCCGCGAGACGATGTCCGTGATCGTCAAGCACCGCAGCGACATGGACATCGTCGCCGAGCGCGTCGGCGTGCGCCTCTCGGGCGGCGAGGATGTCGCCGCCTGACGACCCCGCCGGGCTGCCGGCGCGGATCCTCGAGTTCGGCGAGCAGCTGCGCGCCGAAGGGCTGAAGATCGGCACCTCGGAGCTGCTCGACGCGTTCGAGGTCATCGGCGAGGTCGACTGGCGCTCGGAACGCCAGTTCCGCGAGGCGCTCGCCGCGACGCTCGCCAAGAGCCAGGAGGACCGCCGCGTCTTCGAGCTGATGTTCGACCGCTACTTCTTCCGCGCCGCTGAGCTCGCCGCACACCACGAGGGCATCGAGGAGGGCGACGCGGGCGACCTCGGCGAGCTCTCCGACGCCGAGCTCGAGCAGCTGCGCCAGCAGATCGCCGCGGCGCTCAAGGACGGTTCGGAGGGCGCCATGCGCGACCTCGCGCGCCTGGCGATCGCCGCCTTCGCGCGCCGCCAGGAGGGCTCCGGCGTGATCGGCGTGGACGTGCAGCGCATCCGCCGCGCGCTCGGCCTGCGCGCCGAGCCCCAGCCCGAGCTGCCGCCGCAGGACCCCCGCCGCGACGGCCTGCCGCGCGACGCACTGCGCCGCTTCGAGACGCTGCTGCGCCGCGAGCTCGAACGCTCCCAGGTCGAGCGGACCGGCAAGCTGCCGCCCGCGCGGCCGCTCGGCGAACTCGACCGCGCCCTGCCGTCCGGGCCGCAGGCCGACCTCGCGGCAGTGCACCGCGTCGTCGCGCAGCTGAGGCGGCGCCTGGCGACGCAGGGCATGCAGGCGCGCGGCCACCGCCGCCACGCGCATGTCGACGTCCGCCGCACGATGCGCGCGTCGCTGCAGACGGGCGGCGTCCCCGTCGAGCTGCGCTTCCGTCCGCGGCGGCCGAAACGCCCCGAGATCTTCGTCCTCTGCGACGTCTCGACATCCGTGACGTCGGCGTCCGTCTTCTTCCTGTCGGTGCTCCACGCGCTCCACGACACGTTCCGCAAGATGCGCTCCTTCGTCTTCATCGAGCGCATCAGCGAGGTCACTGACATCTTCGAACGCGAGCGCAACTTCAAGACGGTGAGCGAACGGATCTCCTCCGACGCGGGCGTCGCCGACATCAGCGGCTATACCGACTACGGCCGCGTGTGGACCGAGTTCCTCGAACAGGTCGAGGACGAACTGCACCCCCGCGCGACAGTCATCGTGCTCGGCGACGCGCGCACCAACGGCCGCGACCCCCGCGCCGACGTGTTCGCGCGCGTCGCGGCGCGCGCCGGCCGCACGTTCTGGCTGAACCCCGAGCCGCGCCTGTACTGGAACTACGGCGACTCGGTGATCAGCGCGTACGAGCAGTACTGCATCGCTTTCGAGTGCTGGACGACGCCGCAGCTCGAGGACTTCGTGCGGGCGCTCACGCGCCCCGCCGCGACCGCCGGCGGCTGAGTGCTGCGCGCTCCAGCGCCGCGCGCGTCTAGGCTCCAGCGCACGGCATGGCATCCGCGCGCCACAAAGTCCGCGAGCGCACGCCGGCTCGACGTCCAGCGGTAGCCGCTCTCACCGTGCTCGCGGTCGCGTTCGGCGGCTGCGGCAAGATCAGCGCGACGGTCACGCAGCCGCCCGTGAAGCCCTTCGTGGTGGCGCTCGCAGGCGCGGCGGGTCCCGACGAGGCGCCGCTGCTCGTCGCGGGCGAAGAGGGCTACTTCACCGCCGCGGGTCTGGACGTGCAGCTGCGCGACCACGTGGCGGCGCCGCTGAAACGCCTCCGGGAAGGCCAGGTGCAGATGGCGATCGCGAGCGAGCCCGAACTGCTGATGGCGCGCGACCACGGCGCCCAGGTGGTCGCGGTCGCGGCGCTCTTCCAGCGCCCGCTCGGCGCGCTGATCACCATCCGCCAGCGCGGCCGCGAAGCGCTCGCCGGACGGCCGGTCGGCACCGACGGCTCGCCGCTTGCCGCCGCCGAACTGCAGACGATCGCCGCCGACGCGCACGCCGTCGACGTCGGCGACGAACTCGTGGGCGCGATCACGGACGGGCGGCTCCACGCGACGCTCGGCGCGACGTGGAACTACCAGGCGCTCGAGCCGGCGCTGCTGCGCCGCCACCCCGTCGTGCTGCCCGTGGACCGCGTCGGCGTGCCGACGTACGCGGGCCTCGTGCTGATCGTGACCGTCCACAGCGCCCACACGGACGGCGAAGACCTGCGCGCGATGCTGCAGGCGCTCGCGCGCGGCGAGCGCACCGCGCAGTCCGATCCGGCGGGCGCGACGCGCGCCGTGCTGAAGGCCACGCCCACCTCGCCGCCGGCTCTCGTGCGCGCCTCGCTGGGCGTCACCGACGCGGCGCAGAGCACCACGGGCGGCCAGTGGGGAGCGATGAACGACGACCAGTGGGCGTCCTTCGGGCGCTGGATGGTGACGCACGGCCTGCTGAGCGCGCCGCTGCAGCCCGCGGACTGGCCCTTCACCAACGAGTATCTGCCGGGCGAAGGGATCTAGCGCGCGACGGGAACGCGCCGCGGCGCCGGCGCGGCGACGTAGCCGGAGAGCTCGAGTTCGAAGCGCGCGCCGCCCTCCGGCGAGCCGGCGGCGCGCACCGTGCCGCCGTGGCCCTCCGCGATCGCGCGCACGATCGCAAGGCCCAGGCCCGTGCCGCCCGACGCGCGGTCGCGCGCGGTGTCGACGCGGTGGAAGCGTTCGAAGACGCGTTCGCGCTCGGCGGGCGGGATGCCGGGGCCGTCGTCGTCGACGGTGAAGCGCAGCACGCCGCGCGCGGCGCTGTCGATCGACAGGCGCACGAGCCCGTGCGGAGCGTTCGTGTGGTTGACGGCGTTCGCGATCAGGTTGCGCAGCGCCTGGGCGAGACGGTCCGGGTCGGCACGCAGCACGCCGTCGGGGACCTCGCCGAGCTCGAAGTCGCGGTCGGCGAGGAATTCGGTGGCGCTCCAGAGGTCCTGGACGAACTCGCGCACGTCGACCTGCTGCGGGCGCAGGAACTCCGGCTGCTCGCTCTTTGCGAGCAGCAGCAGGTCGTCGACGAGGCGGCCGATGCGGGCGATCTCCGACTGGACGGTGCGCTCGGTGTGGAGCACTTCCTCGCGCGAGGGATCGGGCTGCGCGGCGAGCACCTCCAGCTGGCCGCGGATCACCGTCAGCGGCGTGCGCAGCTCGTGCGAGGCGTCGGCGGTGAACTTGCGCTGCTGGTCGAAGGCCTCCTCGAGGCGGTCGAGCATGCGGTTGAACGACTCCGTGAGGACCTTGAACTCGGCGCCGTCGCCCGGTTCGCTGCGCATGCGCGGCTCGAGGTCGCCGCCTTCAACGCGCGCCGCGACGGTCGCCATGCGTCGCACGGGGCGCGTGATGCGGGCGCCGATCGCGGCTGCCGCCAGAAGCCCGCCGACGACGGCGATGAGGCCGGCGATCAGGAAGGCGCGCGCGAGCCCCCGCTCCGCCGTGCCGACGGGAGCGAGCTGTTGCCCGGCCGTGATCGTCCCGGTCGCCGTGGGCAGAATGATGCGCACGGTGTCGAGCCGCAGCTCGCCCGCGGCGTGCGTATCGACGGTCGTGAAGCCGAGCGGCGCCGTGAGCAGCGCGCGCGACTGCCGGTAGGATTCGCGCTGCTGGAGCGCGCTCGCGCCTTCCGACGAGCTGCGAAGCGCCAGCAGTTCGGGCTCGTTCGTCTTCACGATCGGGCCGCGGAACTCGGCGATGAGGAGCGTCGACTTTTCGCCGAAGGAGCGCTCACGCAGGTACGTTTCCGCGACCGCCGCGAGCTGCGTCGGGTCTTTGGCGCCGGAGCGCCGCAGCGCGACGGCGAAGTATTTCGCGTCCTGTTCGACGGCGTGTTCGATCTGGTCGCGCAGGCGCACTTCGGTAGCGCGGTAGACGACGACGAACATCACGGCAGTACCGAGCAGCGTGAGGGCCGCGATCGACACGGCGAGCTGGCGCCTCAGCCCGGGCTGCACGAAGGACTGCACGCCGTGGCCGAGGCGCGTGGCCAGCGACTCGATGCCCTGCAGCAAGCGGCTCACGGCTCGCCGAGGCGGTAGCCGACGGCGCGCACCGTCGCGATCGGCGCGGGGCTGTCGGGTAGCGCGAGCTTGCGGCGCAGGTAGCCGATGTACACGTCGACGACGTTCGTCGCCGGGTCGTGCTCGTAGCGCCAGACGTGGCTGAGGATCTGCTCGCGCGAGACGGCTTCGCCGTAGTGGCGCATCAGGAACACGAGCAGCTCGAATTCGGTCTTGGAGAGCGGGACCTCGCGGCCGGCGCGGCGCACGCGGCGCGTGATCAGGTCGACGTCGATATCGCCGGCGGTGAGCGCGCGCTCGGAGGCTTCGCTGCGCGCCCTGAGCTGCGCGCGCAGCCGCGCCGCGACCTCGGCGACAGAGAAGGGCTTGACGATGTAGTCGACGGCGCCCGCTTCCAGGCCCGCGAGGCGGTCCTCGAGTTCGCCGCGCGCGGTGAGGACGATCACCGGCACGGCCGGATTCGCGGTCGTCACCGCCTCGAGGATCTCCATGCCGCTGCGGCCCGGGAGCATGAGGTCGAGGACCAGCGCGTCGTAGCCGCCCTTCAGTGCGGCGCGCTCACCCGAGATGCCGTCCATGAGCGCGCGCACGGTGAAACCTTCCGCCTCAAGACCGCGCTTGAGGAAGTCGACAATCCCCGGCTCGTCCTCGATCACAAGGACGGAGTGGACAGGCGCAGGTGCCTCCGCCTCCATGCGCCAAGCATAGGCGCCGGACCCGTGGTAAGCGAGACCCCAGTTAATCTGAAATCTCTCATACAAGGGTTATGAAGCCCTTACAAAGTGGGACCAGACTGAGCGGCTATGGCGACGGCCCATAAGGAGATCGACGAACGCGGCGGCGAGCTCTTCGCCGGCGGCGTCGACGGCAACGAGCTGCTGACGATCAGCACCGGCGCCGTGCTGTTCGTGCTGCTCGCGGCGCTCGGCGTGACGATCCTGATGGTCGGCACGCTGATCGAAGAGCACCTGATCATCGGCCTGGTGCTGATCCCGCCCGTCGCGTTGAAGCTCGCGAGCACCGGCTGGCGCTTCACGAAGTACTACACGCACGACGAGGAATACGTCGAGAAGGGGCCGCCGCAGCTCTTTCTGCGCCTGCTCGCCCCGCTCGTCGTCCTCACGACGATCGTCGTCTTCGCGAGCGGCGTCGTCCTGCTCTTCGAAGGGCCGCACGCGCACAACACGATGTTCCTCATCCACAAGGTCTCGTTCTTCGCGTGGCTCGCCGTCACGGCGCTGCACGTCCTCGCCCACCTGCCCGAGATGCAGGGCGGCCTGCGCGCCGACTGGGGGTCCCGGAACTTCCGCGAGGACATCCCGGGCCGTTCGGGGCGCGGCATCGCGCTCGCGAGCGCGATCGTGCTCGGCGTCGTGCTCGCCGTCGTCCTGATCGGCGAGTATGCGCCGTGGGTCCACTACATGCACGGCGCCCACTGAGATGACGCGCCACACGACGGGCACCCGCGACGCGGCGCTGCGCCAGCTGCGCCGCGTGAACCGCGCGGTCATCGTCGCCGCGGTCGTCCTGACCGCCGTCTTCGCGGAGGCCGCGGCGCGCGCCTTCCCGGGCCGCAAGTCGCACGCGTCGCAGGCCAGCTCGACGCAGAGCTCGAAATCGAGCTCGTCGCTGAACTCCGAAACGGCGCCGAAAAGCGCAGAACCGAGCGAAGACGCGGGCGAACCGAGCGAACCGTCGAGCTCGAGCGGCTCCTCCTCAGGCGAATCGCCCTCGAGCGGCAGCGAATCGTCCTCCGGCGAATCGTCCTCCAGCGAATCGTCCTCGTCCGCGGGGACGAGCGAAACGCCGGTCACGAGCGGGGGCTCGTGAGATGGGGTCCGCGGCCAGCTGGAGCGCGCTCGGCACGACCGTCGACCTGCGCGTCGCGGGCGGCGACGCGCGCGCCGCGCGGAGCGCCGCCGAAGACGTGCTCGCGTCCGTGGATCTCGCCTGCAGCCGCTTCCGCGATGACTCCGAGCTGAGCGCCCTCAACGCGCGCGCCGGCCGCAGGACCACCGTGTCCCCGCTGCTTGCGCGGACGATCGCCGCCGCGCTGCGCGCGGCGGAGCAGACCGACGGCGCCGCCGACCCGACGATCGGCGAGGCGCTCGTGCGCGCCGGCTACGACCGCGACTTCGCGCTGCTCGAGCCCGCCGGCGGCGTCGCGGAGGGCCGCGTGATCCGCCTGCGCCGCCGCGGCGCGTGGGAGGCGATCGAGTTCGACGCCGCCCGGCGGACCGTCCGCGTCCCGGCCGGCGTCACGCTGGACCTCGGCGCGAGCGCCAAAGCGCTCGCCGCGGACCTCGGCGCCCGGGCCGCGGCCGACGCCGCGGGCGCCGGCGCGCTCTTCTGCGTCGGCGGCGACATCGCCTGCGCGGGCCAGGCCCCGCCCGCCGGCTGGCAGGTCCACGTCACCGACGACCACCGCGACGGGCCGCACGCGCCCGGCCAGCGGATCACGGTCGCGGGCGGCGCGATCGCGACCTCCAGCACCGTCGCGCGGCGCTGGAGCCACCAGGGACGCGCGATGCACCACATCATCGACCCCGCCACCGGCGCGCCCGCCGTCTCACCGTGGCGCACGGCCACCGTCGCCGCCGCCGACTGCGTCGACGCGAACGCCGCGAGCACCGCCGCGATCGTGAAGGGCGACCTCGCGCCCGTGTGGCTCGAGTCGCTCGGCATGCCCGCGCGGCTCGTCGCCCGCAACGGGCGGGTGCACGTGCTCGCGGGCTGGCCGGCCGGCGGCGAGGCGGGCGCGCAGGCGGCATGAGCGTCCCGTTCGCGAGCACCCAGCTCTACTGGTACCTCACCCGCTCCACCGGCGCGGTGTCGCTCGTGCTGTTCACGGCCGCGGTCGTGCTCGGCGTGCTCGACGTGCAACGAGTCTCGAGCCCGCGCTGGCCGCGTTTCGTCATCGACGGGCTGCACCGCAAAATCTCCCTGCTCGCGCTCGTGTTCCTCGCGCTGCACGTCATCACGACGATCCTCGACAGCTTCGTGTCGATCTCGCTGATCGAAGCGTTCGTGCCGTTCATCGGCTCCTACCGCCCGTTCTGGCTCGGCCTCGGTGCCGTCGCGCTCGACCTCGCGCTCGCCGTGACGATCACGAGCCTGCTGAGGGCCCGCGTCGGCTACCGCGCGTGGCGCATCGTGCACTGGCTCGCGTACGCGTGCTGGCCGATCGCGCTGATGCACAGCTTCGGCACCGGCAGCGACGCCGACACGCTCTGGATGCTCGTGCTGTCCGGGTTCTGCGTCGCCGCCGTCGCCGCCGCCGTCATGTGGCGCGTCGCGCGCGGCTGGCCGAGCCACATCCGCGCCCGCTCCGCGGCGCTCGGCGCGACCACGCTGTTCGTGCTTTTCCTCACCGTGTGGCTGCCCAGCGGGCCGCTCGGACCGGAATGGCCGCGCCGCGCCGGCACGCCCAGCAACCTGCTCGCCCACAGCGACACGGGGACGGCGACACGGTGAGCGCGACCCTGCCCCGCGTGCTCGCCGGCATCGAACCGCACGGCGCCCTCACGCTCGACGCCCACGTCGTGACCCACGGTCCGCTCAAGCTCGCCGGCCACGGCCGCAGGCGCCGCACCGCGCCGCTGATCGACGAGGCCGAACGCGCGGGCCTGCTCGGCCACGGCGGGGCGTCCTTTTCGACGGCGCGCAAGATGCGCAGCGTCGTCGCCGCGCGCGGGCGCCCGCTCGTGCTCGTCAACGGCGTCGAGGCGGAGCCCGCGAGCGAAAAGGACCGCGTCCTCTTCGAGTGCCTGCCCCACCTCGTGCTCGACGGCGCCGTCGCCGCCGCCGACGCGATCGGCGCGGACGAGGTGATCGTCGCGACGCGCGAGTCGCTCGGCGACGCCGCCGACGCAGTCGAAGGCGCGATCGAGGAACGCCGCGACCGCGGCGTGCGGATCTCGCTCGCGACGGTCCCGGACGCCTACCTCGCCGGACAGGAGACCGCGCTCTGCTCGTACCTCTCCGGCGGCGCGCTGCGGCCGACCTTCACGCCGCCGCGGCCGGGCGAACGCGGCGTGGACCGCCGCCCGACGCTCGTGAACAACGCCGAGACGATGGCGCATCTCGCGCTGATCGCGCGCCACGGCGCGGGCTGGTTCCGCGAGCTCGGCACCGACGGCCAGCCCGGTTCGACGCTCGTGACGCTCGCCGGCGCCGTGCGCCGCCCGGGCGTGTACGAGATCGAGTTCGGCTCCTCGCTCGCGCACCTGATCGACGTCGCCGGCGGCAGCGACGGCCCGCTGCAGGCCGCGCTGATCGGCGGCTACGCCGGCAGCTGGCTCACGCCCGCAGAGCTGTCGAGCGTCGCGCTCGACGACGAGAGCCTCAGGCCCCTCGGCGCGACGATGCTCGCGGGGGTCGTCTTCCTGCTCTCCGGCAGCGCGTGCGTCGTCCGCGAAACGGCCGCGCTCGCCGGCTGGATGGCGAGCCAGAGCGCGCGCCAGTGCGGCCCTTGCCTGCATGGCCTGGACGCGCTCGCGGGCGAGCTCGCCGCTCTCGCGGAGGGCTACGGCGGCCAGGCGCCCGAGCAGCGCATCCGCCGCGTAGCGTCGCTGACGGCCCGCCGCGGCGCCTGCGCGCACCCCGACGGGGCCGTCAAAGCGCTGCTCAGCGCGCTCGACGCCTTCCCGGAGCTCTTCGCGGACCACGCCCGCGCGGGCGCCTGCACCGCGTGCGACGCGCCCGCGGAGCTGCCGCTGCCCGGATGGCGGCTGCCCGACGCGCGCCGCCGGGTCGCCGCCTGATGGCCGTGCGCGTGCGCGTCAACCCGATCGCGTGCGAGGCGCACGGCATGTGCGCCGAGGTACTGCCCGAGCGGATCACGCTCGACGAGTGGGGCTACCCGATCGTCGACGAGCGCCCCGTCGACGGCGAGCTCGTGGAGCACGCGCGCCTCGCGGCGAAGTCCTGCCCGGTCCTCGCCGTGCTGCTCGAAGAGCAGCGCGGGCCGCGCTAGCGCCCGCGCCCGGCGGGCACGAGCGTCACCTGCACCGAGCGCGTCATCACGACGCGCGTCACCTCGAGCGGCTGCTGCGAGGCCTTCAGAGCGCGGCGGCGCGACGGGGACGGCAGGGCGCGGCGGCGCGACGGGGCCGCGAGCGCGCGGCGGCTCGCCGTGCGCCGCTGCAAGAGGCCAACGGCGGCGGCGCCGACGACCAGGCCCCCGGCGGCGGCCGAGATCGCGGGGCGCGCGGGCAGCGCCCGCAGGCGCGAGGCGATCGGGTGGCGCCGCGGCAGGACCGGCACGCCGTCGACCTCCTCGTAGGCCTCGGTCTCGCTGGGGTGGCCGCTCGGCTCACTCATCGCCGGGAGAGTCTAGAGACCGGCGGGGACTGCTCCTAGAGGTCGCGCTCGTAGACGCGGTAGCGCTTGACGATCTTGCCGCCCATCGCCTCCATGGCGCGGTTCATCGCCGTGTTCGTCTCGAGGATCCAGCCCTGCTCGCCGCTCGACTGGGGCCTGGTCGACGCCGCTTCGAAGTGCAGCTCGTAGAGCTTGGCGGCGACACCGGTGTGCTGGAACTCGGGCTTGACGCCGAGGAAACCCACGCGCACGCGCTTCATGATGCGCCCCTTGTTCAGGAAGTGCCACCAGCCGAGGGGCAGAAGGCGCCCTTTCATCTTGTAGAGGACTTCGTTGACGTCGGGGAAGGTCATCGCCATCGCGACGACCTCGCCGTCGCTGATCCGTTCGGCGACGAAGGCCCAGTGCTTGTCGAAGACGAGCTGCATCTCCTGGGCGAGCGAGTCGAGGTCCTTCTTGCTGTAGGGGACGAAGTCCCAGTTTTTCGACCAGGCGGCGTTGTAGACGTCCGCGAACGCGTCGAGCTCGCGGCGCAGGTGGCGGCGGCTCATGTTGCGCACGCGGATGCCGTGGTCGGCTTCCAGTTTGTCCGCGAGTTCCCAGATCACCGGCAGGACCTTGTCGCGGCCGGTGACGTTCAGGTCCCACATCAGCAGGTCCATCGCCTTGGTCATGCCGGCGCCTTCGACCAGCTCGCGGTAGTACGGCGGGTGCCAGGGCTGCTTGAGCATCGGCCGCAGCTCGTAGCCCTCGATCAGGATGCCGCTCTCGTCGTTCATCGCGAAGTCGGCGGGGCCGACCATCTTCTCGCAGCCCTGCCCGCGCAGCCACGCGGCGGCCGCCTCGAGCAGCGCGGCGGCGGCCTCGCCGTCGTTCTCGACCTCGAAGAAGCCGAACCACCCCCAGCGGGTGCCGTGCTGGTCGTTGAAGGCGTCGTTGACCTGCGCAGTCGCGCGTCCGACGATGCGGCCCCCCTTGCGCGCGAGGAAGTACTCGGCCCGGCCGTGCGTGAAGAACGGGTTCATGCGCCGGCTCAGGAACAGGTAGCGCTCGAGCTTCAGCGGCGGCACCCAGACCGGCTGGTTAGCATGGACGCGGTACGGGACGGCGACGAACTGCCGGAGCTCGCCGAAGCCCTTGACGGGCCTGACCTCGACGGACATGGGAGGCGCAGACTATATGCAGACCGCGAGGGACGTCTTCGCGAAGGCCCGCGACCACGAGCGCAGCGAGGTGCTCGCCGCGGCGCGCGACGCTGACGTCCTGCCGTACTTCCACACCCTCACCTCGCCCGCGATGCCGGTCGTGGAGATGGAGGGCTCCGAACGGATCATGCTCGGCTCGAACAACTACCTCGGGCTGACCGGCGACGAGCGGGTGATGAGCGGCGCGCGCGACGCGCTCGACCGTTACGGCACGGGTCTGACCGGCTCGCGCCTCTTGAACGGCACGATCCCGCTGCACCTCGAACTGGAGCGGGAGATCGCGCAGTGGATGGACACCGAGGAGGCGCTCGTCTTCTCGACCGGCCACCAGGCGAACCTCGGCGCGCTCGGCACGCTGCTCGGACCGTCCGACACCGTGATCGTCGACAGCGCCGACCACGCTTCGATCCTCGACGGCTGCCTGCTCTCGCGCGCCAAGATGCGCGTCTTTCGCCACGGGCGCCTGGAGAAGCTCGAGAAGATGCTCGCCCGCGCGGCCGAGGACGGCGGCGGCGTGCTCGTCGTCGTCGACGGCGTCTTCTCGATGGAGGGCGACATCGCGCCGCTCGCCGACATCTGCGAGCTCTGCGAGCGCTACGGCGCGCGGCTGATGGTCGACGAGGCGCACGGCGCGGGCGTGCTCGGCGCGACGGGCGCCGGGACGAGCGAGCTGCTCGGCGTCGCCGACCGCGTCGACCTTCGCATCGGCACGTTCTCCAAGTCGCTCGCGTCGTGCGGGGGCTTCCTCGCGGGCTCGCACGAGGTGATCGACTACCTGCGGATCTCCTCGCGCTCGTTCCTCTTCACCGCCTCCGCGGTGCCCGCCGCCGTCGGCGCGGCGCTCGCGGCGCTGCGCGTCCTGCGCTCGCCCGACGGACCGCCGCTGCTCGAGGCGGTACTCGCGAACGCGCGCCACCTGCGCGACGGCCTCGCGGGGCTCGGCTTCGCCGTCGTCGCGCCGCAGGCGCTGCCGGCCGGGACGCGCGGCCCGGGCGTGCTCGAGGGGCCCGGCGGCGTGGCGGAGATCGTCACGCCGATCGTGCCGGTGCTCGTCGGCGACGACTGGAAGGCGGCGCTGCTCTGGCGGCGCCTCTACGACGCGGGCGTGTTCGTCAACACGGCGCTCCATCCGGCGGTGCCGCCGGGCGGCGCGCTGCTGCGCACGAGCGTGATGGCCACGCACGACCGCGCGACGCTCGACCGCGCGCTCGCGATCTTCGACGGGGTGCGCAGCGGGTTCGAGGCGGAGCACGGGCCGCTGCCCGCCGCCGGGTCGCTGTAGGGCGGCCCGAAACTTGTCCAATTCTTCACAAGTGGCCCCGGCCCACGAAAAGCCCGCTCGCAGCGGATGATCGCGACGGTTGACGTTTGACGATTGGCGCCGCCGTTGCGTACGTTGCCTGACGCGCTCCGCGAGTCGAATTTGCCGCCCGGCAGAGCGACGCTAAGCCATTAGTCGACCGGAAGTCGCCCGTGTGGTGGCCGGATTCGGACGCCCTCGCGCGCGCCGACAACGAGAGGGATTTTTGTGTTCACCGTCCGGCTGGGAGGCCGGAGGGAAGAGGAGGATTTGCCGATGTCAGCTACAGCGATGATCGCGACGGCCGAGCCGCAGCACCTGCGGGCCCTCGAGCGCGCCAACCGCGTGCGCCTTGCGCGCGCGGAGCTCAAGCGACGCGTCGAGGCCGGCGATACGCGCGCCGCCGACGTGATCATGGACTGTCCGTGGGAGGCCGAGACGATGGCCGTCGCGGATCTGCTGATGAGCCAGCGCCGCTGGGGCCAGACGCGCTGCCGCCGCTTCCTGTCCCAGATACCGATGTCCGAGAACAAGACGCTGGGGACGATGACCGAACGTCAGCGCGTCGCCCTCGCGCAGCTTCTCACCCGGGCCGAGCGGGACCGCGCGGAACGCGCGGCCCCCTGGCTAACGGACAGCCCGATGACAGCTTGAGCTCCCACCAGCCGGCGAGCCGGCCGACGAGACCGAGGCGGGGGCGTACGTGCCAGACGCCGCAGCCGCCTTCGCCGAGGTCGCGCACGGGGACGCGCCAGGAGCGGTAGCGGCCGGGTTCGAGGCGCATCGCTTCGAGCCGCAGGCGGGCACCGTGCTCGAACTGGCGCCGCGCGGCGGTGATCGCCGTCAGGTCCGCGACCTGGGCGACGAGGCTGTCACGCTGGCGCTCGAGCGCCGCGAGGTCGAGCAGCCGCGCGGGCCCGGTTGGTGCGCCCGCACGGGCGGTGGCGGGAACGTGGGGGAAGCCGCGCGCCACGAGCCGGGCGGCCTCGCGCTCGAGCCGGTCGATCTGGTCGCGCAGCGCGCGCCGCGCCGCGCTCTCGCCTGCCCCGGGGAGGCGGATCCGTTGGCTGCGGTCGAGCGTACTGACCGGCACGTGGCCGATTTTACAGGGCGGCCGGCGCGCGACGCCACTCGATGGCGGTCGCGATCGCGGCGGCCTCACCGGCGCCCATCTCGCGCTCCACGAGCTGCAGCGCGAGGTCGATGCCGCTGGTCACGCCGGCGCACGTCACGACGTCGCCTTCGTCGACGACGCGCTCTTCGACGGCGGTGACGCCCTGCTGCGCGAGTTCGGCGAGCACGGCGGCGTGCGTCGTCGCGCGGCGGCCGTCGAGCAGCCCGGCGCTCGCGAGCAGCATCGTTCCGGTGCAGACGCCGGCGACGATCTGCGCGCGCGCCGCCGCGGCGGCGATCGCGCGCGGGAGCTCGCCCTTCTCGGCCTCGGCGCGGGCGCCCTGCGGCGCGCGGTCGGCCCAGCCGCCGCCCGGTACGAGCAGGATCGTCACGTCGCGCTCGCCGAGGCCGCCTTGGGCTGCGAACGACAGGCCCCAGCGGCCCGTCGCCTGGCGGGCGCCGCCGTGCGCGACGAGCCGGACATCCGTTCCGGCGCGGCGGAGCACCTCGAGCGGGCCGACGACGTCGAGCTCGTCGAGGCCGTCGTAGATGACGATGTCGGCGTCCACGCGGCGAGCCTAGCGCCGCGGGGCGTTCAGGAGGCTCGCGGCGCAGCCTTCGAGGGCCTCGCTGGCGTAGACGTCGGGCACGCCGGGCACGAGCAGCGAGAAGAGCACGACGCGCCGCGTGGCGCCGACGACGGCGTGCTCGGCGCCGACGTCGCCGAAGAGCGGCGCGACGGCGCCGCGCGCGTCGGCGACGGTGAGGCGCCCGCCGTCCGCGGCGACGCGCAGCTCTCCCCAGAGGCGCTCGGCGTCGGCGGCCCAGACGGGGACGGAGGTGTCGACGAGCGCGGCGAGCAGCGCGTCCGCGAGCAGGCCCTGGCTCGGGAAGCCGCCGCGCATGATGCGCGAGCGCGCGGCGCGCTCCATCGGCGTCGGTTCGCGGTCGGGGTCGATCCCGACCTGGCGGTAGAAGCGGCGGTAAGCGCCCGTGACGGGCTCCTCGCGCAGCGTGATGGCGCGGGCGCCGCGGAAGCGGTCGGCGAGGGCGGCGAGGCGCGCGCGCAGTTCGCGCGGGGCGCGCGCGTCGGGCGCGCGGTCGAGCTCGATCGCGTCGAGGAAGAAGAGGCGCAGGCCGGGCAGCTCCGCGGCCGCTTCGGGGCTGACCTGGCCGGCGCGGACGGCGCTCACCTGGCGGCGCCCGCGGCGCGCTGTTCGCTGCCCGCCACGAGTTCCCGCACGCGTTTGCGCAGCTGGTCGAGGCTCGGCGTGACGAGCAGCGCACGGCTCTGGACGTCGCCGCCGGGGTAAGCGAACGTGATCTGCGGGCAGCTCGCGAGCGCGTACAGTTCGGCGAGGATCCCGTCGGGGTCGAGCCCCACGGGGTACGTGAGGTGGAGATGTTTGATCGTCGCGCGCACGGGCTCGCGTTCGCCCTTCAGCGCGACCGCGACGAAGCGCACCTGGGGGAATTCGGCGCGCAGCTTCTGCATCTCGCCGAGCACGCCGGTGCAGGCGCTGCCGTCGACGAAGAGCGCGAGCACGACGGGGCCGTGTTCCCATTCCTGGCAGATGTTGAGCACCTTCGGGCCGCGCACGCTGCACGCGGGCACCTTGCCCGCGGCGCCCTGGTCGGGGGCGGTGGCGACGTTCACGTCGCCTTCGAGGTCCGACAGGGCGAGCGGCGCGGCGAAGGCGGGCATGCGGTGGCCGACGGGGATCCCGGCGAGGTCCTTCGGGCCTTTGGAGAGCGTGTTGACGGTGAAGACCGCGACCAGCACGACGGCGAGCAGCAGCACGGCGAGCCCGGAACGGCCCACGTCAGCGTCCCGCCCTGAAGCGTTCCGCGAAGACGAGCGCCGCGGGCAGCGCGACGAGCACCCCGGCGAGGGCGACGGTGAGGTCGACGAGCGTCACGAGGCCGAAGTCGCGGAGCATGGCGATCTGCGACAGCGAGAGTACGCCGAAGCCGACGATCGCGGTCGTCGCGGACGCGGCGACCGCGGCGCCGGTGCGCTGGTAGGTGCGCCGCAGCGCGACGGCGGTCGGCAGGCCGGTCGCGCGCTCCTGCCGGTAGCGCTCTGAGAGCAGCACGCTGAACTCGGTCGCGACGGCGACGACGAGCGGCCCGAGCAGCGCCGACATCGGGTTCAGCGGGATGCGCGTGAGGAAGAGGATGAGCCCCGACCAGCCCGTCGCGAGCACGATCGGAACGAGCGGAGCGAGCACGCGCCGCGCGTTGAAGCGGAACGCGACGGCGAGCACGAGCGCGACCGCGGCGACCGCGACGAGCAGCGTGAGAAGGCGCCGCCACGCGCTCGCGACCTGGGCGCCCGAGCGCGCGACGAGCGCCGTGAGGCCGACGACGCTCGCGTGGACGCCGGCGGGCGGGTGCAGGGCGCGCTGCATCTCTTCCACGAGCGCCGCCTGCTGCTGCTGGTCAAGGCCCTTCAAGCGCACGCCGAACGCGAGCGAGCCGAGTTTCCGGTCGTTCGTGAGCACCGCCTGCGTGAAGTATTCGGGCACCGCCTTCAGGAGCTGGTCGACCTGCGCCTGGGTGAGGCGGTGCGTGCCGAAGAGTTCGGGCAGCGAGAAGACGGGGCAAAGGCGCGCGTGGGCGCAGCCGCGCGCTTCGCTGTAGCCGAAACGGCGCAGCATCCGCTCCTGGTAGTGGGACATCCATTCGATCGTCTTAGGTGTGGCGACGTCCTTCGCGGAGACGAGCACGTTGATCTGGCCGCCGATGCCGGTCGCAGCTTCGAGTTTGGTGAGCGCGCGCAGCGACGGCAGGTTCTGCGGCACGAGGCGCGCGATATCCGTCTGTACGCTGGCCTGGGTGTCGAGCGCCCAGCCGGCGGCGGCGAGCGCGAGCCCGACGGCGAGCAGGCGGCCGGGGCGGCGCAGCGCGTAGTCGAGCGCCGTGACCGAGAAGAAGCGCACGACACGGTTGTCGGCGAGCAGTTCGCGTGCGCCGCGGAACGCCTGCGCGAGCGTCTCGCGCAGCGAGGCGCCCGCGGCGGGAGCACCGTCGGGCGGGCCGCCGGCGAGCGCGAGCGACGCCGCGCCGACCGTCATGGCGCACACCAGCGCGATCGCGAGGCCGATCACGAGCAGCAGGCCGAAGGAGCGGACCATCGGCACCGGCGAGAGCAGCAGCGCGAGGATCGCCGCGGCGCTCGCGCACGCCGCCGCGACGATCGTCGGGCCGCCGACGCGCGCGGCGCGCGCGATGAGCGCGGGGCCGCGGTCGGCGCTCGCCGCCTCCTGCTCGCCGTAGCGCGAGAGCAGCTGGATCGAGTAGTCGACGGCGAGGCCGACGAGCACCGGCAGCACCGCGACCGTGCCGATCGTGAGGCTGCCGCCGGCGAGCGAGAGCGCGCCGAACGTGAGCGCCGCCGCGAACAGCGCGAGCACGAGCGGCAAGAGGCGCGGCCGGCCGGCGAAGACGAGCGTGAGCGTCGCGGCCATCACGAGCACGACGGCGAGCAGGAGCAGCTCGATCGCCTGCGTGATCGCTTCGGTGAGGTCGGAGACGATCACGGGCTCGCCGCTGACGGAGTAGCTCTCGCCGTGCTGCAGGCGCCAGAGCGGCATCTTCACGGCTTCGCGGATCAGCGCGATCGCGTGGCGGCGTTCCTGTTCGCTGAGGCCGGCACGCAGGCGCACCGACACGAGCGCCGCGTTGCGGTTCGGGAACAGGTACGCGAAGCGCTGCTTGGGCGTGCCGGCGCGCTTTGTCGGGTCGAACACGACGGCGGAGACGAATTCGGGGTTGCCGATGCTCGGCAGCGAGGTGATGCCGTACTGGAGCGCGAGCGAGGCCAGTTCGACCTTGAAGCTCGCGAGCGACGCCTTGCCGGCGCTCCTCGCGAGGCTGTGCGCTTCTTCTTCGGACAGGCCGCGGGCGATCGCGTCGTGGTAGACGACGGCTTCGGCGGCCTGGGCCTGGCGCTCGGCCGCGCGCGCGCGGTGCGAGAGTTCCGCGTCGATCTGGCGCGCCGCCTCGTCAAGGAACGTGCCGGGCCCGTAGACGACCTTCACGGCGTGGGCGGCCGCGAGGCGCCCGCACGGCCCGTTCGCGCCGCCCTCGGTCGGCAGCGCGGTCGCGGGGACGCGCCCCGAGAGGCACCCCTCGAGGCCGACGAGGCGCTCGATGTCGGAGCTCAGCAGCAGCTTCTGCAGCGAGCCGGAGACGAGAACCGTGATCGGCTCTTCGCCGAAGCCGCGGTAGTAGCGCTGCGTCTGCCTGTATTCCTCGCTCTGCGGCGAGACGAGCGTCGACGCGTCGGCGCGCGGCTCGAGTTTCACCGCGAACGCGATCGCGCCGACCGCGAGCAGCACCGCGACGGCTATGACGGGCCACGGTCGGCGCGCGGCCGCGCCGGCCAGCGAGCCGAGCGCGCTTCCTATTTTCACTCCATCCCGAGTGGTCCGGTCGATTCGCCGGACAGGAACTGCCGCACGAACGGGTTCTCGGAGGCGAAGAGCTCCTCGGCGGGGCCCGACTCGACGATCTTGCCCTTCCACAGCACCGAGATGTGCTCCGCGACGCGCCGCGCGCTCATGATGTCGTGGGTGATGACGACGTAGCAGCCGCCGTTCTCGGCGTGGACTTCCTTGATCAGCTCGCAGAGCAGCGCCGTGCGCACCGGGTCAAGTCCGGAGTCGGGCTCGTCGAAGAGGACGATCTCCGGTTCGAGCACGAGCGCGCGCGCGAAACCGGCGCGCTTGCGCATGCCGCCCGAGAGCTCGTTCGGCATCTTCTCGTTGGCGTCGCCGAGCCCGACCTCCTTCAGGCGCCGGTTGACGATCTCTTCGATCTCGTCCTCGCCCTTCTCGGTGTGCTGGCGCAGCGGGAAGGCGACGTTGTCGTAGAGGTTCAGCGAGCCGAAGAGCGCGCCGTCCTGGAAGAGCACGCCGAACTTCTTGCGCAGCTCGAAGAGGTCTTCGTCCTTCAGGCTCGGGATCGACTCGCCGTGCACGACGACGTCGCCGCGGTCGGGGTACATGAGCCCGACGATGTGCTTGATGCAGACGGACTTGCCGGTCCCGGACGGGCCGAGGATCATCGAGATCTTGCCCTCCGGCAGCGCCATGTCCAGGCCGTTCAGGACGTGGTTTTTGCCGAACGACTTGTAGACGTCGAGGAACTGGATCGCGTCGGGCGCGTCGGCGGGGCGCACGGCGCCTTGATCGTATGCGTACGCCTCCTGCGGCGGTGCGGCGCGCTGCTCGGTGCCCATGTGTCAGCCGCCGATCGGCGCGCGTGGATTGGCGCCCCAGAAGACCTGGGTGCCGAGAGCTCCGATGATGTGTACGAGGATCAAGTTCAGGACCATCGACTTGGCGGTCGCCCGGCCGACCCCGACCGGGCCGCCGCTGGCGTTGTAGCCGTAGTAGCAGCCAACCAGAACTATGGCGGTCGCCATGAACATGGCCTTAACGACGCTGAATAAGAAGTCGGTGGGGTTCTGGAACTGCCAGAAGATCAGCAGGTAGCCGCCGGAGGAGACGTACCCGATCTGCTGCACGTCGGCGATGTAGGAGGCGAGGAACGCCGCGCCGATGCCCGCCATGTACATGAACGGCAGTACCAGCCACGCGGCGAGCAGCCGCGTCGCGCAGAGGAACGTGACGGAGTTGATGCCCATCACCTCGAGCGCGTCGATCTCGTCGCTGATGCGCATCGCGCCGAGTTCCGCGACGATGCCCGTGCCGACCTTCGCGGCCATCATGTAGCCGAACGCGTAGGGCGTGATCTCGCGCAGGTCGCACCACGCGCTGAAGACGCCGGAGTAGGCGGGCGCGCCCTGCGCCGCGGTGAAGTAGGCACCCTCGATGCCGCACTGCAGGCCGAGGATGAACATCAGCGTCCAGATGATCAGCGTCGAGCCGATGATCAGCACGCCGGCCTGGCGCAGCGCCTCGCCGAAGAAGCGGAAGACGCGCAGGCTGTAGACGTCGGCGACGACGCCGCCCGTGAAATGGCCGATTTCGCCGGCGGCGCCGAACCATTCGCGCGGCATCGCGAGCCATTCGTTCACTTGATCACCAGGATGTTCGGGTGCGTGGCGAGCAGCGTCTGCGTGAAGACGTAGTCGAACGAGAAGATCGCCGTGAACGCGAGCACGACGGCCTCGTTTACGGCGCGGCCGACGCCCTCGGCGCCGCCGGAGGCGCTCATGCCCTTGTAGCAGCAGACGATCGCGATGATCGCGCCGTAGATCGTGGTCTTCAGCACCGACCCCCACAGGTCGGTAGTGGAGGCGTTGGCGAAGAGCGTCGTCCAGAACGGGCCGAGCGGCTGGCCGTTCACGAGCTCGGCGATGATGCCGCCGAAGATGCCGAACAGCAGCGCGTAGATGTCGAACAGGCCCGTCGCGACCATCAGCGCGAGGAAGCGCGGCACGACGAGGTTCTTGACCGGGTCGACGCCGAGCACCTGCAGCGCGTCGAGCTCCTCGCGCACCTTGCGCGCGCCGAGATCGGCGGTGATCGCGGTGCCGGCGACGCCGGCGAGCACGATCGCGGTCACCGACGGGCCGATCTCGCGCACCGCGCCGAGCACGAAGAAGCCGCCGAGACGGTCGAGCGCGCCGAAGATCGTGAGGAAGTTCGCGGCCTGCAGCCCCGGCGCCGCGTAGCAGATGCAGACCGTCGAGATCAGCAGCGGAAACCAGCACAGCTGCAGCGCGAAGAGGAACTGGTTGACGAGCTCGCCGCCGTAGGGGTACGGCGGCCTCAGGGCGGACACGATCGTGCGGCCCGTGAGGATCATCATGTCCCCGATTTCCTCCAGCAGGTTGCGAGCGGGGATGTACCCCCGTTCGGCGACGCTGCGAACCATTTAGCTCGAACCCCTCCTAGGCTTCGATCGACCGGTCAAGAGTACGCGATGCTGGATGGTGTCGCCAATGGTGCAAAGCGTTCGGCCGCCCGTTGGTACCGTTTGCGGACCATGATGGGGAGAGGGAAAGCCGCTGCAAGCGGCGCACTGTTGCTCGCCGTGTGCGCGCTCGTCGCCGGCTGCGGTGAAGGCGCCAAGCAGAACGCCGACGAACCGCACGCGAACTACCCGATCGAAGTGACCGCGGCGAGCTTCCCGGTCAAGCAGTACGTCTCGCGCCACGAGCATCTCGTCATCACGCTGCGCAACGCGGGCCACGAAACGGCGCCCAACGTGGCGGTCACGATCCAGTCGTTCACCTACCAGTCGAGCTTCCCGAACCTCGCGGACCGCCGGCGGCCCGTGTGGGTCGTCGAAAAGGGCCCCGGCCCGGGCGCGCACCCGCCCGTCAACACGCAGGAAGTGAGCGAACCGGGCGGCGCGCAGACCGCGTACGTCAGCACCTGGACGCTCGGCCCGCTGTCGCCCGGCCAGGTGCGCACGTACCGCTGGAACGTCGTGCCGGTCAAGCCGGGGCGCTGGAACGTCACCTACCGCGTCGCGGGCGGCCTCGCGGGCAACGCGAAGGCCGTCGCGCCCGGCGGCGGCGCCGTCGAAGGGCTGCTCCGCACGCTAATCGGCGGCGAACCGCCGCCGACGTACGTCGACCCGAAGACCGGCGAAGTCGTCGAAGGCGAATACCACTAGACGGCCGTTTGGCCGCCTGTCCAAACGGGCGCGCGAAACGTTGGCCGACCGGGGACCCGCGGCCCGCGCCGGGCCAATACGATTGCGCCAGGCCCTCGCGGGCGCTGCAAACGACCCTGCCCACAGGAGAGCGAAAAACACATGCCAAGGACCCGCCAGCAGAACGTAACCGCGGCGCAGTGGAGCGCCAACGGATCGGCGCTCGGCCCGACCGACCTGACCCTCGCCGACAACCAGGTCTTCGGCGCGAACGTCTTCTCCCCCTCCGTGCAGCGCCAGCGCCTGCCCAAGCACGTCTACCGTGCGCTGCAGCGCACGCTCGCGCGCGGCGAGGCGCTCGACACGACGCTCGCCGACGCCGTCGCCCAGGCGATGAAGGAATGGGCGATGGAGCGCGGCGCGACGCACTACACGCACTGGTTCCAGCCCCTCACGGGCTCCACCGCGGAGAAGCACGACTCCTTCTACGCGCCGGCGGGCGACGGCACCGCGCTCGCCGAGTTCTCCGGCAAGGAGCTGATCCAGGGCGAGCCCGACGCCTCCTCCTTCCCCACCGGCGGCATCCGCGCGACGTTCGAGGCGCGCGGCTACACCGCGTGGGACCCCACGAGCCCGGCGTTCATCTGGGAGAACCCGAACGGCGCGCTCTTGTGCATCCCGACGGCGTTCACGTCCTGGACGGGCGAGGCGCTCGACAACAAGATCCCGCTGCTGCGCTCGATGGACGCGCTATCGCGCGCGGCGATCCGTGCGCTGAACCTGCTCGGCATCGACGATGTCGCGCGCGTCTTCACGACGATCGGCTGCGAGCAGGAGTACTTCCTGATCGACGAGCAGTACTACTTCGAGCGCCCGGACCTCCTCACGACCGGCCGCACGCTCTTCGGCGCCAAGCCCCCCAAGGGCCACGAGCTCGACGACCACTACTTCGGCTCGATCCCGGAGCGGATCCTCGCGTACATGCTCGACGTTGAGCTCCAGCTCGCGAAGCTCGGCGTGCCCGTGAAGACGCGCCACAACGAGGTCGCCCCGAACCAGTACGAGGTCGCGCCGACGTTCGAGAACTCCAACGTCGGCTCCGACCACCAGATGCTGACGATGCAGATCATGCAGAACACGGCGCGCCGCTATGGCCTGGTGTGCCTGCTGCACGAGAAGCCGTTCGCCGGCGTCAACGGGTCCGGCAAGCACAACAACTGGTCGATGGGCACCGACACGGGCCTGAACCTGCTCGACCCGGGCGACACGCCGGACCGGAACCTCTCGTTCCTCTTCTTCTGCTCCGCGGTGATCCAGGCCGTCAACGAGTACGCGGCGCTGCTGCGCGCCTCGATCGCGACGGCCGGCCAGGATCACCGTCTCGGCGCGAACGAGGCGCCGCCGGCGATCATCTCGATCTTCCTCGGCGCCGAACTGGAACGCGTCTTCAACGCGATCGAGGCGGGCAAAGCGGGCGCCGGCAAGTCCGACTCCTTCCTCGGCCTCGGCACGCCGGTGCTGCCGGCGCTGCCGATGCACGGCGGCGACCGCAACCGCACGAGCCCGTTCGCGTTCACCGGCAACAAGTTCGAGTTCCGCGCGCTCGGCTCGAGCATGTCGCCGGCGGTGCCGAATACGGTGCTGAACACGATCGTCGCGGCCGCCATCGACGAGCTCTCCGACGAACTGGAGAAGGCCCTGAAAACGAAAGGCACGACCCCCGAAAAGGCCGTCGCGCAGGTCGTCAAGGGAGCCTGGAAGCGCAACAAGAAGGTCGTCTTCGACGGCGACAACTACGACGTCGCCTGGCACAAGGAGGCCGCCAAACGGGGCCTGCCGAACCTGCGCACGACGCCCGAAGCGCTGCCGTACCTGGTCGCGAAAGACACCGTCGCGATCTTCCGCAAGTACAAAGTGCTCTCCAAGCGCGAGCTCGAGTCGCGCTACGAGGTGTTCAGCGAGCAGTACGGCACGCTGATCAACATCGAGGCGGAGACGGCTGTGTCGATCGCCCGCACGATGCTGCTGCCGGCGGCGGTCCGCTACCTCGCGGAACTGCACGACAGCGGCGTCGAGGAGCTCGCCGACGAAGTGGAACCGCTCGTCGAGGAGCTCCGCGTGAGGCTGCTCGACCTCGAAGCGGCGAACCTCGCCGAGAACCAGCCGCACGGGTCGGTGCAGAAGCACGCCGAATACATGCGCGACGTCGTCATTCCCGCGATGGATGCCGTGCGCGAGGTCGCCGACAAGCTCGAGCGGACGGTCGCGGACGACCTCTGGCCGCTGCCGAAGTACTCGGAGATGCTCTTCATCAAGTAGCTCCACACCCCACGGTGGAACTCTGGGAGGGCCCCGGCGTCGCCGGGGCCCTCCCTTTTTCGGCCCGGGCCGCGGAGCGAACGCCCCTTCGGCCCGTTGTTACGCTCATCGGATGAGGGACTACCTGCAAACCGTGCGCGAGCGCGTCGTCGTCTACGACGGCGGCATGGGCGCGACGCTCGAGCAGTTCGACCTCTCGAGCGAGGACTACGGCGGCCTGCCGGGCCGCTGCCACGAGATGCTGGTCCTCACGCGCCCCGACGTGATCGAGGGGGTGCACGCGTCGATGCTCGACGCGGGCGCCGATGTCGTGGAGACCGACACCTTCCAGGGCTCGCGGCTGAAGCTCGACGAGTGGGGCCTCGGCGAGCAGACGCTCGAGATCAACACCAGGGCGGCGCAGATCGCGCGCGCCGCGGCGGGCGAGGCCCGCTTCGTCGCGGGCTCGATCGGCCCGACGGGCCAGCTGCCGGCGTCCGAAGACCCGACGCTCGGGCGCATCGGCTTCCGCGAACTGGTCACCGTCTTCGAGGAGCAGGCCAGGGGCCTCATCGAAGGCGGCGCGGACCTCTTGATCATCGAGACGGCGCAGGACATCCTCGAGGTGAAGGCGGCGATCTTCGGCGCGCGCGAGGCGTTCAATGCGACCGGCAGGCGCCTGCCGATCCACACGTCCGTGTCGCTGCTCCCGAACGGCGGCAAGATGCTGCTCGGCACCGACATCTCCGCGGTGCTCACCACGCTCGAGGCGCTCGGCGCCGACGTCATCGGCCTGAACTGCTCCACCGGGCCGCAGGACATGCGCGACGCGATCCGCTTCCTCGGCGAGTTCTCGCCGCGTCCTGTCGCGTGCATCCCGAACGCCGGGCTGCCGCACCAGGGGCCGCGCGGCGAGACGATCTTCCCCGAAGAGCCCGGGCCGCTCGCCGACGCGCTCGCCGAATTCGTCGAGCGCTACAGCGTCGGCGTCGTCGGCGGCTGCTGCGGCACGACGCCGGAGCACATCGCCGCGATCGCCGAGCGCGTCGCGGGCCGCGGCGCCGCGCCGCGCCCGGCTCCGCGCCCGCCGCACCTCTCCTCGATGATCGCCGCGACCCCGCTCGCGCAGGACCCGCCGCCGACGCTCGTCGGCGAGCGCGTGAACTCGCAGGGCTCACGCAAGGCCAAGGAGCTACTGCTCGCCGACGACTACGACGGCCTCGTGCGGATCGCCGAGGACCAGGTGCAGGGCGGCGCTCACGTCCTCGACCTCTGCGTGGCGCTGACGGAGCGCGCCGACGAGGCCGAGCAGATGCGCCTGCTCGCGAAGAAGATCTCGCTGACGCAGCCCGCGCCGATACAGGTCGACTCGACCGAGCCGGAGGTGATCGAACGCGCGCTCGAGCAGATCCCGGGCCGCGCGATCGTCAACTCGATAAACCTCGAGGCGGGCCGCGACAAGCTCGACCGTGTCGTCCCGCTCGCGCTGGCGCACGGCTCGGCGCTGATCGCGCTCACGATCGACGAGCAGGGGATGGCCAAGACTGCGGCGCGAAAGCTCGAGATCGCAAGGCGCCTGAGCGACCTCTGCTGCGGCGAGCACGGCCTCGACCCGGAGCTGCTCATCTTCGACTGCCTCACGTTCACGCTCACCACCGGCGAGGCGGAGTGGCGGCCCTCGGCGAAGGAGACGATCGAGGGGATCAGCCTGATCAAGCGCGAGCTGCCCGCCGTGAAGACCTCGCTCGGCGTCTCGAACGTGTCGTTCGGCGTCTCGCCCGCCGCGCGCGCCGTCCTGAACTCCGTGTTCCTGCACCACTGCGTGCAGGCCGGGCTCGACCTTGCGATGGTCAACCCGAACCACATCACCCCCTACGGCGAGATCCCCGACGCCGAGCGCGAGCTCGCGGACGACCTCGTCTTCGACCGCCGCGACGACGCGCTCGAGCGCTTCATCGCCCACTTCGAGGCGAAGGGCGAAGACACGGTCGAAAGCGACAGCGACCCCACCGAGGGCATGGAGCCCGAGGAGGCGCTGCACTTCCTGATCCTGCGCCGGCGCAAGGACGGCGTCGAGGAGTGGATCGACCGCTCCGTGGAGAAGATCGGCGCCGTGCCGACGCTCAACGACGTGCTGCTGCCCGCGATGAAGGAGGTCGGCGACAAATTCGGCGCCGGCGAGCTGATCCTGCCGTTCGTGCTGCAGTCCGCCGAGGTCATGAAGCGCGCCGTCGCGCAGCTCGAGAACTACCTCGACCGCATCGAGGGCTACACGAAGGGAACGGTCGTGCTCGCCACCGTCTTCGGCGACGTCCACGACATCGGCAAGTCGCTCGTCAACACGATCCTCACGAACAACGGCTACACCGTCGTCGACCTCGGCAAGCAGGTGCCGGTGCAGACGATCATCGACGCCGCCCGCGAGCACGAGGCGACCGCGATCGGGCTCTCGGCGCTGCTCGTCTCGACCTCCAAGCAGATGCCCGCCTGCGTCGCCGAGCTTCACGCCGAGTCGCTCGACTTCCCCGTGCTGATCGGCGGCGCGGCGATCAACCGCGCGTTCGGCTACCGCGCGCTCTACCCCGAAGGCCCCGACAGCGATGCCACGTACGAGCCGGGCGTCTTCTACTGCAAGGACGCGTTCGAGGGGCTCGCCGTGATGGACCGCCTCGTCGACCCCGCCGAACGCGAGCGCCTCGTCGGCGAGGTCCGCGACGGCGCGCGCGAACTGCGCGAGCGCGGCGAGACCGAGCCCGAGGGGCCGGACCTCTCGGATGACTCGGTGCGCTCCGCCGCGCGCACCGACGCGCCGGTGCCCGAGCCCCCGTTCTGGGGTGTGCGCGAGATCCCCGTCGACATGGACGAGCTCTACCGGCACCTGGACACCCACGTCCTCTTCAAGCTTCACTGGGGCGGCCGCGGCGTCAAGGGCGAGGAGTGGCAGCGCCTGCTCGACGAGGAATTCCGCCCGCGCCTCGAGCGCATGTGGGCGGAGCAGGAATACCTTCACCCGCGCGCGCTGCTCGGCTTCTTCCCCTGCTACGCCAAGGGGAACGAGATCGTCGTGCTCGACCCCGGCGACCGCACGACGGAGCTCACGCGGTTCGTCTGCCCGCGCCAGCCCTCCGGCGAGCGCATCTGCCTCGCCGACTTCTTCCGCCCCGCGAACGACGACGGCACCCCGCCCGCGGAACTTGACGTCCTCGCGCTGCAGGCCGTCACCGTCGGCGGCGAGGTCACGGAGCTGATGGCGACGCTCGAGCGCGAAGGCGAGTTCGCCGAGCAGCTCTTCGTGCACGGCCTCGGCGTGCAGACCGCCGAGGGGCTCGCCGAGTGGCTGCACTACGAAGTGCGCAGGATGCTCGGCATCCCGGAGACGCAGGGGCGCCGCTACTCGTGGGGTTACCCCGCGGTCCCCGAGCAGTCGGAGCACCTGAAGGTCGACCGGCTGCTCGGCCTCTCGCAGATCGGCCTCTCGATCACCGACGGCTTTGCGCCCGACCCCGAGCAGTCGACGCTCGCGCTCGTCGCGCACCACCCGCAGGCGATCTACTTCGGCACCCGCCAGGGGCGCCTGCCGGCCGAGAGCTCACCGGACGAGATCATCCGCGGCACGAACCGCGACCCCACGAACCGGACCGGCCTCGACGACGGCGAGGTCGGGGACGAGTCGTCGCTCGCGAGCGCCTGAGGCCCTAGGTCTCGTCGCGCGGCGGCGGACGGAAGAGGATCCGCTTGACCTCGGAGGCGCTGCCGCCGCCGAGCCGCAGAGCCGTCTGGATCCCCTCGGCGCCGAGCTCGCCGGACTCCAGCGCGCGGCGCAGCTCGTTGAGATCGGGCAGTACGTCGGGGTCGACCTTCTCGCGCGGAACCTCGACGAGGATCACGTGCCGCGGCCGGCGCAGCGACGCCGCGAGACGCACGAACGGCTCGCGGCCCTCCGGCGTGAGGTCATCGAGGCCGAGCACGACCGTCTCACGGGCCTCGAGGCGCCGCGCGGCGGCCGCGAGCATCAGCTCCTCGGCGCGCTCGTCGAGCTCCGCCTCGTCGACGCGGCCGCGCAGCAGCGCGTGGACGCGGCTCGTCGTGATCAGCGCGCCGCGCTCCTCGATGAGACGCTCGACGAACGCCTCGCGCTCGGCGGGATCCCCCGCGAGGACGATCAGAAGGCTCCCTGGCGAGTAGCGCAGCCGGTCCGTGGGCCGCAGGATCGAGCAGTGCGTCGTCAGGTCCGCGGGGCGGCTCGCGCCGCCGCGGCGCGGGCGGTCCGACGACCAGCCTGTGCGCTCGTCCTCTCCGATTTTGACGCTGCGCCCAGCCGGTCGTGAAGCCATGCCTCCATGATTACGCAGTCCGCGTGCGCTTCCGGAGCTCTTGCACGAGCGCGAGCTTCTGCGCCCGGTCGAGCCGCTTGATGCGGGCCTCCTCGCGCATCGCGGCGGAGCGGTCCGCGAGCGCGACGCTCGCCGCGAGCTCCACGGGCCTGCGGCTCGCCGTGTAACGGCTCGCCCGTCCGGCTGCGTGGGCGGCGAGCCGGCGCTCGAGGTCCGATGTCCAGCCCGTGTACAGCGAACCGTCGGCGCAGCGGAGGATGTAAACCCAGGCCGCGGCCAACGCTGGCTAGCGGTCGGCGAGCAGCGGCCTCGCGGGCACCGTCTGAACGGCGTCGAGGTGCATTGCCCGGCGGCGCAGCGAGCGCCAGGTGAGCCCCTCGGCGACCAGCGAGGGCATGCCGGCACCGAACGCGACCGCGAGCTCCACGGCTTGCAGCACGATGCCATACGCGATCGCGTCGGCGGGAGCGACGTGGAAGCCGCCGATCAGCACCGCGGCGCACGCCGCCTGGAAGATGCCGACGTTCGCGGGCGTCGCGGGCAGCAACGCGGTGACGTTGACCGCGAAGAGCACGGCGGCCGCCCCCTCGAACCCCGTCTGGGCCCCCAGCCCGAACGACCGCAGGACGAACCAGCACGCCGTGAGCTGCAATGCCCACGCCGCGAACTGGAACGCGCCCGCGCGGGCCGCGGTGCGGGGCGAGCGCAGCAGCGCGATCCCCTCTCGCAGGCGGACCGTCGATGACCGCGCGAAGCGCGCGAGTGTCTGCGCGCTGTCAAGGCGCGCCATCGGCGCGCGCTCCGCGATCGCCGGCGAGAAGAGGACGGCGAGGACTGCGGCGGCGGGGACGAGCGCGAGAAGGACGAGCACGCCATGGTGGCCGTCGTAGAGGTGCAGGCCCGAAGCGCCGGCGAGGGCCAGCGCGATGAGCGCGAGGACGTTGATCGCCGACTGGGCGAAAATGGTCGCGGTCACGACGGGCATCGAGGAGCGCAGGTCGCCGACGTGGCGGGCGAGAGCGAACGCGCGCGAGGGCTCGCCGAGACGCGCCGGCAGCGTCGCGCTCATCAGGACGCCGATGGCTGTCGCGCGCGTCGTGATTCGCCGCCCCGGCGCGAGCTCTAGGGGCGCGTGCCGCAAGATCGCGTTCCACGCGAACGAGCGGGCGAACACGGCGGCGCACATCGCTCCGAGCGCGGCGAGCAGGGCGCCCGGCTCGGAGGAGAGGATGCTCGCAGCGATCGCGCCGACGCCGACGTGGTCTCGCGCGAGGACGGTGACGAGAAGGGCGATGAGAACCGCGAGTGCGGCGAGTCGGCCGCGCGGCCGCGGCCCGCGGCCGCGGCCCGCCGCGGCGCCGTCCTGCTCGCGCCTCAGTGTCGGCAGGCGTTGCGGCGCTACCGCGGGCAAGAGGTCCGCAGACGCGACGCCGGCGCGCAGCGCGAGGCGCTGGCGCGCAGTCCGCGGCTCCCCGACGGCGAGCGCCTGCTCGTAGACGTCCAGCACCTCGGCGGTCACGCGTGGCCACGCGTACCGCTCCGCGCGCAGGTGCGCGCTCGCGGCCATCGCGGCGCGACGCGCGGGTTCGAGCGCCAGCGAGCGCAGCGCCGCGGCCAACGCGTCGGGGTCCGAGGGCGGCACGAGCAGCCCGTCGGTGCCCTGGCGAACGACGTCGCGGTACCCGGGGATATCGGACGCGACGACCGGTGCGCCTGCGGCGAAGGCCTCGGTCAGGACCATGCCGAAGCTCTCTCCGCCGAGCGACGGTGCGCACACGACATCCGCGGCGGCGAGCTCGTCGTGCTTGCGCTCGTCGGAGACCTTGCCGAGGGCCGTGATCCGCGCCCCGTCGAGGACGAGCGGCTCGATGTCCTCAGGGCGCGCGCCGACGAGAACGAGTTCCGCGTCGACTTCGCCGCGGAGCTCTTCGAATGCCCGCAGCAACACCGGCAGGCCCTTGCGCTCAACGGCCTGGCCGATGAAGAGGATCCGCAGCGGACCTCCCTCGGTCGCGCTCCTGGGCCGCTCGCGGGCGGTGGCGACACCGTTCGGGACGAGCGTGTAGCGGCCGCCGAAGAAACGCAGCGCCGTCCACTCCGCCGCGCGGGAAACCGCGATCCGTGCGTGGAGCCGGTTCATGCGCCAGCGCGCGCCGAGCGGACCGGCGGCGATGCCGTTCGTGAGCGCGTTCTCCGAGTACGTGTGGAATGTCCCGACCAGGGCCGGCCCGCGCGTCGAACGGAGCGCATCCCACGCGAGCAGCGGCACGACGGGCTCGTGGATGTGAACCACGTCGTAACGGCCGGCCGCGAGCTCGCGGCGCATGCGCAGCACCCCGGCGGGGCTTGCGGAGAGGTTCGACACGGCGCCGTTCGCCGGGATGCCGATGGTGCGGCCGAGGGGGATCAGGTTGTCAGGCCGTGCGAGCCGCTGCGGGCGCGCGCCGCGGTGGAGCCGCCGCGCGACATCGTCGTCGGGATCGAACGGCGCGAGGATGCGCGTCTCGTGACCGGCGACTTCCAGCTCGCGTGAGAGCGCTTCGATGTGCCTTGTGACGCCGCCCGGGAACGTCCACGAGTACGGCGAGAGCAGTGCTATCCGCACGCGCCCACTCTACAAGGCACGGGTACGATAACCGCTCCGTGAAGCCCGCTGTCGACGCACAATCCGCTCTCCGCGGCGCGCCGCTCGCCGCCGGGACGGCGTCGTGAGCGCGACGCCGCGACAGCACCTGATCGCGAGCGACCCGGTCATGGCGCGCGTCGTCGAATCCGTGGGGCGGATGCCCCGCGCCTCGCGCCGCGCCGCCCCCGACGATCACTACGGCGCGCTCGTGCGCGCGATCGTCGGGCAGCAGCTCTCGGTCGCGGCGGCAGCGACGATCCACGGCCGGCTGCTCGACGAGTTCGACGGCGTTGCGCCGACGCCGCAGCAGCTCCTTGATTTCGATCCCGCGGCTTTACGCGCTGTCGGGCTCTCGGGAGCCAAGACGGCCTACATCCGCAGCCTCGCCGAGCACGTGCTCTCGGGCGAACTCGAGGTCGACAGGCTTGAGGAGCTCGGCGACGAGGAGGTAATCGCCGAGCTGACGGCGGTCAAGGGCATCGGCGAGTGGACGGCGCACATGTTCCTCATCTTCCAGCTCCAGCGGCGAGACGTCCTGCCCGTCGGCGACCTCGGAATCCGGAGCGCGGTGAGGCGCTGGTACGAGCTCCCGGAGCTGCCGGGCGCAGAGCAGATCGGCGAGATCGCCGAGCCGTGGCGACCGCACCGCTCTCTGGCGAGCCGCTACCTCTGGCGCTCGCTCGCGGTTACGCCGGTCTGAGCGGCGGCGTTAGGCCTTCAGCGTCCAGGTGACGTGCGAGTCGCTGCCGGTGTCCGCGAGCGGGCGGAAGAGCAGCGTCACCTTGATCCGCGGGTGGCGGTGTTTGCGCAGCGCCGCAAGCGTCGACCGACTGAAGGACGTCTTCGCCGTGTAGGTCCCCGCGCGACCCACGATCCGAGCGTCGGTCGTGAGGCCGGCGCCCGACAGCCGCACCAGTCCGGAGCCGAAGACCTTGAACGTCACGGTCAGGCCGCGCGAGGTGGACCGCTTGCGCGTGACTTTTATCGGCGCGATTGATTCGGGGCTCGGGCCAGATTTGGTCGAGCCTTTCGTGTTTTCGCCGGGGCCGCCGCTTTCCACGGTCGGCGTTTCGATGCCTTTCGTGCCTTCGCCTTGGCAAGTGCCTTCTTCGACGCTGCACTTCGTTTCTTTGGCGGCGGCTTCCTCGCCCCCGCCTTCGCGCACGTCGTAAAGGTCTCTCAGGTCGTCTTCGTCCTGCGGAGCGAGGCGTTCGTACGTGAGGATGTAGGCGTTTTCTCCTTCTTCACTTGCGCCGATCACCCAGGACGGGTAGTCCGTGATGGTCCCCGGTTCAAGCAGGAAGACGCAACCGCTTTCCTTTTCGCAGGTTTCGCCGTTCTTGCTGACATAGCCGTCGGGCTCGAACTCGTAAGGGTGCACGCTGTTCGTCGCCGTACTGACGAGGGGCGTGTAGCTGTTGAAGAACACGCGTCCGTCGTTGAGAAGCTCAGTCGATGGAACGGCGTCCAGCACCGGCTCGAGAACCCCTTCTTCGCCGAACTCCGCGCTTCGCAGCGAAGCGCCCGTCGTCGGACGCTTGCCTTCCGGCTGGCAGGACACGCATGTGATCGACGGCGATCCGGTGGTGTATTCGTACTCATAGAGCTCGGGGTCCGGCTTGCCGCTCACGGAATCAAGGTTGTTGTATTCCGGTTCGGGCAATCCGACGACCTTCTGCTTCGCTCGCGTTGCGAACATGAATCGCTTGCCGTTCGGGCTGACGCGCGCGGCGAGGAACTCCTCGCCCTTTTCGTCCTGTGCTTCGACCGCGTCCATCACTTCTTCCTGCTGAACAGACCCGGGAAATGCGCCCTCGGTAGCCTCGATCGTCGCGATGTAAGACACATGCCCGGCGTGCTCGACATAGAGGCTCGCTGTGTGGTCGGCGGCGTTTTCGGCCTCGGTCGGGCCCTCGCCTTCAACCAGCTGTCCGATCGCGTCGAAGTAAACGTATTCTCCGTCGTTGGAAATTCCTGCCACGGCGGTTACGTCCGCGCCACCTGTCTGCCCATCTACCGACAGGTCGGTCAGAGTGCCTTCGCCGGGCGTTGCGGCCGACGCTCGGTATTCGTAGAGATCGCAACCCAGCGACGCCTTGTGCGACGAAGCTTTGAGCGTGCAGGCTCCCGGCGTCCCGTTGCTGGTGCCGTTGCTTGCAATCCCGTAATTGGCGAGGAAAAACACTCGTTCACCGTTTTGCGACGCCGCCTCGTACTCAGCGCCGGTGTCCGGCACTTTCGTGTCCGAGCGCGAAATGTCGAATGTCCGATCGCTGTCGTATCGGTTGAACACCGTGAGCGCGCCGAGTTCAGAGTGCGGTGTTCCTTCAATTTCCCCTTCGACGCCCGGTTCTTCGCTCAGCGCGTCGAAGTAAAAGTCGTTCCCGCTCGTCGACATCGCGTTGTAGCTCGACGTCACGTTACCGTCATCCGGTAGCTTGAGGAGTGTGCCGGGAACTTCTTCGGTACCGCCATTGACAGGCACGTAGGTGGCCAATTTCTCGTGCGGTTTTGCCGCTTCCGCCCATTCGTAGATCGAGTTGGCCGGAGCAAATTCGGTTCGCCCTTCGTTCAACGGTATTTCGCCGCCGTCCCTCGCGCCGATGTTGAACGCAACGCGTGAGCAGTCTTCGGACATTCCGTCGACATTCCACTCAGTGTCTTCAGCGAGAGTCGGATTGCTTCCGCGCAGTTCGGTCATCAACTGCAAGCTGTCACCCGAAGCTGACCACTGGTACAGGTTCGGAATGTATTCCGATGGCGTCTCGTCGGTCGGCAGCAGCGGCGTTGATTCTCCCGGGTGAGCGGGCGGCGCCAAGCGCGTCGACTCATAACCGCAAGTCAATTCCGGCGACAGGCGCACCGGGCCGCCGACGGTTTTAGGACCGCCGTCGTCGCGCACCGGTTCCAGCGAGTTCGTGAGCCAGGGCGCCGACGAATCCCACGCCTTACCTGCTTCGGAACCCTGAGACAGTCCAAAAGCAAAAATTGCCGCCGCTTCGCTTTCGGGAAACGCGCCGGAAAGCGAAAAGCTCGTTGCGGGCCTCCCGACGGCGGGCTGGTATTTCACTTCTTCTAGAACGAACCAATTAGGCGGCGCTGCTTCCTCCTCGTCCTTCTGCGCTGGCGTGACAAGTTCAAAGCCACGACAGTCCGGAAGGTAACCGGCGTGTTGTTCAGCGCGCCGCGCTTCGTTCGCGCACGCAGTTGCCGCCCCAGCACCCGCTGGGAAGACGAGAAGAAGCAGTCCGAGAACGAGGGCCGGCGACACAAGCCGGACGAGCATGTTGGTGCGTGTGCTGCCCATCGCCATTTAGACCGCCGTCCTCACCGTCGTTGACCCTGTTCGGCCGCCGGCGCTCACGGCCAGCTTGACTTCGACGTCTCGTCCCCGCGCGACCGCGGTCTTACCTGACCGGGAGAGCGACACGACGACTTCGTGAGCCCCGGCGGTAAACCGCGACCGAGTCATGGTCTTCACCGATCTCCCCGAGATACGCAGCGTCCCGCCGGAATCGCTGCTGACTAGCAGGTGAAGCTTGCCCCGCCTCGCGCCAGCGACGACTACCTTCACGACGGGCGCACATTCTTCGACGCCCACGCGCGTGTACTGGCGCGTCACGTCGTTGTTCTGGCCGGTAATGGTTACGACCGCCGTCAGAGGCTCGGCGCAAAGGTCGCCGAGCCCGCCGATCAGTGAGTAGCGGCCGGCCGGGAACGACGTAACGAACGACGAGATCGGGGCGTCGGGGACGGTTTCAAATTTGGAGTACGTGATGCCTTCGATGATGTCGGTTTTGCCACGCAGCAAAATTTTGACGCCTTCGCCTTCGAGCAGATAAACGAGATCGGGGAATTTGGCGCCGAGGGCCTCGAGCACAGCTCGGCCTTTAAGCGGTACATTCAAAAGCGGCGTCCGCGCTTCCGCGGTGCCGACAAACGAGACAGCGGGGCAGTGTGACGCAAGTGGCTTGATTTCGAAGTCGGCCTTGGTGCACGCTTTCTGTAGCGTTTCAAGGCGCGACGGCAGGTTTTCAGGAAGCTGGACTTCGACTTTCTTAATGTCCGCTTCGCCGTGGCGTTGACCGACCTTGACCGCAAACGAAGTTCCCGTGATGTTGTTCGCGTGAGCGTTGACAGTCGCGCTGAACGTCGGTTCGAAGGGCAAACGTTCGCAGTCTGTCGCCGCGTAGGGTGATTGGCGCGCCACGGTCACGGGATCTTCGCCAGCCTGCCCGATGGGTTCGCCGCCAAGCGTCGAATCGATCGAACCTTCCGAGCAGTGCGTTGCATTGAACGTGAATTCTGGGCGATTGATCTTCACCTCCGCCTGTTTGATGCGGAACGGGATCCCATCTATGCTTTGCGGCAGCGGATTGCTAGTCACCGTGAGCGCGCCGGTTTCTTCGTTCACGTCGATGACGGCTTGGACAACGACTAGCCCAAGATTGAACGGTCCCGCTTTAGCCGGAACCACGACGTCGAGTCCGAACGGGCCTTCGGTGCCGGTCACTTCACTCTTCGTCGCGCCCGCAAGGTAAACCTTGCCAGTGACAGTGTACGGCTGTTCGCCTGCCCCTGCCTCGGTCGTCGCTTCGCCGATCTGCGAACCCGCCGGGCACGTCGCGGTTTCGGCTTCGAGTTCGCTTGCCGACACTTCACACTTTTCTACACCCGCCACTTTGCCGAGAAGGCCGGGCGGAGTGCTGACGACGATGTTCTTCAAGTACTGTTCGGTGTCGCTTTCTCGCTTGAAGAGTGTGACCAGCGGAGAGTACTGCCCGGCTGTTGACGATTCGGTCCCCGCGCTCACGAGCGGTTCAAACGGGAACGATTCTGGGCATGCGGAGCCTTTCGTGCCGTCGAAGCTGGTTTCGAAGCTGGACGTTGACGGCCACGGTTTGTCGCCGGGCACCACGCCATGCCCGAGGATCGTTCCTTCGACGCTCCACGGCGTAAATACGGATTCGGTGGTGTAGCTGCCGCAGAGCGCCGGGTTCGCGAGAACGGCCCGCGGGCCGGCCTTGAGCTTCAAGGTCAGGTTTGTAAACGGCGTCTGTGGATTGTTCAGGAACGTCGTCTGGACTTGGCCAACCTTGAGCCCTTTGTTTTCTTCTGTTTCGAGCGTTCCCGTCACGGACCGACCGGCGAGCTTGACGTTGACTTTCGCCTGCGGCGCTTCCGCTTCGATGTAAAGCCGGAAAAGCTTGCCTTCGGCGTCGTCGGTCGCCGTGCACGGCGAACATTCCGGTTCACCGATGTAGACGCTTCCCGTGAGCGGTTCTTCCAACAGCGCGGATTCGATCGCGACTTCGCCGACCTTGGACGCGGCGGGGCAGTGCCCTTCCCGGGTCGATTCGATTTCGATCTGGTCGGGCGCGCACGCTTCGAGGCCGTTGGCCGCTCCGGGCGACAGAACGACGCCTGCGGGAAGCGTAACGGACGTGTTCTTGAGCTCCGGGGTCGCAAGTTCGCCCGTCGCTTCTTTCTGCGGAATGTGGAGCCGGAATTCGTAACCTTCCGGTGCCGCAACCGCCGCGATGCCCGTCTTGTCGGGACGGAATTTGGCTTCAGGTTCGAATTTGAGGTTTTCGCAACCCGTCACCGGTTCAGACGGCGTTTCATATTTCAGCCATCCGGGGCCGGACAAGTCCGGTTCGCCGTCGCTTTCCGCGCCGGGCGAACCCCACTGGTCCACGTAGAGCGTCGTCTCCGGAGGCGATTCCTGCTCCGCCAGGCACGATGTCGGATTAATCAAAAACGGCCGCACCGGGGTTTCCGTAGAAGCTTCGCCACGTTTAAAGGGTTCGAGTTCGTCTACTCGTTCTTCGTTGTGAGAGGCTTCTGCAGGGGTGCCCCACAGCGTCACCGAGACTCCCTCGATTGGAAGCGCCTCGTTCACGTTTGCCGAAAGCACGGTCACTTGGTACTGCCCGTTGATCTTGCGAACGTGCGCGTCGAGGCGCACCGGCACCCCGGCCACCGAAAACCCGAACTCAGCGGGGACACCGTGCTGACCTCGCGGCGGCTGCAGGTTGTAGAGGGCGACATCTTCGGGGGCGCTTTTGATCCCCTCGAAGCCAAACACCGTTACGGTGCCCACCTGGCTGTCGGACGGACACGCGTGGGCGAACCCTGTCTTGCCGCCGACGTTGCCTTTCAGGTCGTAAGCGAACTGTTCCTGCGAGCAGTGCGGGCGATTGGAGGGGTTGCCCAGGAAGCCTTCCGGTACCTGGACGTCGACGTCCTTGACGTCGCCGCTCGTGTACGGCTCGAGGTGGCCGGCTTCGGCGCCGCTGCCGTACACGACCTTGTCGAACGTATTGAACAGCGCTGTGGTTGTCGCCTGGTAGGGGTGCCCGCCCGCCGTCGTGTAGACGTCGCCCCGCGTGTCGTATGCGGACGCAACGAACGAGTGGACGCCGAACGTCGCCGGCGTGTTGTTGACGCGCATTTCGTCGGGGGCTGCGATCGAGGCGACCGCGCCACCTCCGGATATTTCCGCTTCGTCAACTAGACGCGCCCCCAGTGTCAATCCGCTTGGTTCGGCGTAGGCAACGACCACCGGCGGAGATTTGGCCGCCGCGTCGGCCCGAACAACTTCGGAGCTCTTGCACGTCACTTCTTTGTTACCTGCGCCCGGGGTGCATTCCCAGGAACCTGATGGAGATTCCGGCGTTTCCTGTGTAACAAAACCTTTAGGGAGGCGGTCGACGATCGTTATCTGGCCCGAGGTAGGCACCGCGCCGCGGTTGAACGGAATAAGTTGGAAATTCACGACGTCGCGCTGCGCGACCTGGATCGTTTCCACTTCGAATTCGGGCAAATCCCCAAAGTATTCTTCGCCTGACACGCCGTTCGCTTTTTCTTCTTCCTTGACTTTCTTCTTTTCTTCGCCGCTCGGAGCGACTTCTTCGAATTCAAGTTCGTATTCTTCGCCCCTTGCCGACCCCACGAAGGCGATCTCGTACGTCCATTCGAGTTTGGAAAGGGACGGTCCGCCCGACACCTTTACATTGCCGGGGCCAACTGTCGGCAGCGCTTCGAGCGCGTGTTCAACTTCAGTCGCCGTCGCGTTGTAAGGGAGCGATGGCTTCGTTTCTCGTTCTTCGCCCACGCGGTTCGTGACGGTGATCTTGAACCGCCCGAGCCGAATCGGTTCTTCTTCTTCAGCACTCACGACGTGGACCGAGACTTCCTGGGACGTCGGGGCAAAGATGGGCACGTTGGTTGGCGCGTTGTTCGCGATCAGTTCCCAGTGCGCGCTCCCTGCAGCAGACGCAGCAGCGGGAAGAGCCATGACCGTGGCAGCACAGAACGCTGCGGCAGCCGCTACCAACTTGAGCGGCCGTCCACACCCGATGCGCCGCATGGCGCGCTCCTCGTGTCCCCTTGTACTCATTCCCTCTCTCAGGTTCTCGCGCTACGTACTCCGGAGCATATACACCGCGATAAACACGCGTCGCAGTTCAAGGTTGCGCCGTCGGAGGCGGTAGCTCCGCCCTGCTCGTGGTCTTAGCCGCCGACGCTCCGGGCCGTCAACACGTGACCGGGTTCCCGCGCCGGCCGTCAGACGCTTCCCCGGGAAAGCGGCGGGCCGGCCCCCAGTGGGGGCCGGCCTTGTGCATCTCCGCTCAATTAGTTGCTACTTGACTGAGGGTCCTCAGTCAGCGACGTTGACGGTCTCTGAGCCGTCTTTGACGCTCCATGTGCCGCTAAGCAGACCCGTTTTCGGGCAGATCGAAGCGGTGTTGTGGTACTTCGTGTTCAGCTTGAACTCCTGTTCTTTGGTTTCGAGAACCAGCGGCTGAGGCGTCGCGCCGACCGCGAAGGCGCTGACCACCTTCGAGGCTTCGAACTCGCATTTATTTTTTTCGCCGAGTTCGGGGTACAGGTATTCAGCGATGAAGGTCACCTTCTTGGTGCCTTTCTCTGTCTGCTCGCCGGCGCCCTTCGAGACCTTCATTTCAGAGGACCACGGGAAAGCGGTCGTCTGGATCTCGGTCGGGATGCCCACGGACGTTTTGCAGGCGCCCGGGATGCCGTCGAATTCGCCGAACGATTTCTCTTCGGTCGTCGAACCCTTGACCTTCGCTTCGCCGTTGCCGGAGAGCTTCGTCGGAAGCACGTTGTTTTCACATTCGAGAATGCCGGCTTCCGTGTACGTCTTCAGGTTGGTGCTTTCGGCGACGATCGTTTCGCCAGCCGTCAGCGTGCCCGATTCATCGCTAAGCGTGATAAGCGTCTTCGCGCTAGCAGCGCTGGCCGTGAGAGCCGCAAACGCGAAAATCGCGACTACAGCCAGGCCCATGATCTTGATGCGCTTCATGTGCTTTTTAGCTCCTTGTTTTCCCTCTTTGATCGGTCCTGGGGATCCCTTGAGGGATCACCGTGGGACCACCTGAGCGCCGGACCGGTCTCGGTCTGGCGTATGACCGACCGGGCGCTTGCCAGTCCTTCGGCGTGCGGTCCCGATAGATGTCTCACCCCACGTGAGGCCTCCCCCGAACGCAGCATCCGCAATCCGCGGAGCACGTCCGTTGGTCGGGAACTCCCTCCCCCTCGTGACACTCGACATCATGTCGCAAGCCAACGTACCACACGGACGCCGGATTGGTCAAGCGGTTGATTTGGCTCTGTTGAGCGGGATTCGGCTGGCTGGACAGCCAAATGTTCGGCGAGTCGGCGCCCCGGGGCGGGCATTCACCGCCTGGCGCGCCTCATTCGACTTGACTCCGGCCGGCGCGGAAGGCTTGCTCGCCGGGTGCTCTCGGCCGGAGTCGGGGCTTACGCTGCTTACGGGGCGAGCGAGTCGAGCACCGATACGACGCCGTTGACGTCGGTGACTGTCCATAGTGCTGTAAGCTGCCCTGATTTCGGGCAGACCGAAGCGGTGTCGCGGTATTTCGAGTTCAGCTTGTACTCCTGTTCCCTGGTTTCAAGTACCAGCGGTTGAGGCGTCGAGTTGACCGCAAAGCTACTCACCAACTTCGCGAATTCGTACTCGCATTTGTTTTTTTCGCCCAGTTCGGGATATACCAGTTCCTGGATCAGCGTCAAGCGCTTCGTCCCTGTCTCGGCCATTTCACCCACGCCTGCTCTGACCGTGAACTTGGCCTTCCACGGGAACCCGTCGGCTTGGAAAAGCAGTGGGATGCCATCCGTGTTTTGGCACGCGCCCGGGATGCCGTCGAATTCGCCGTAGGAGTGCTCTTCGCCGGATAGGCCAGTGTCCTTCGCCGCTCCATTGGTCCCGATTCCTATTGGCAGTTCGTTGTGTTCGCATTCCCAGATGCCGGCTTCCGTGTAGGCCTTCAAGTCGGTGCTTTCCAACGTGATGACGTCCCCCGTGCCGATCTTGCCCGCCGCGTCGCTCAGCGTGAGCACCGTTTTTGCGTCCGCACCGGCGGCGCTGGTCGCAGCAAAGCCGACGACGGCGATGAAGGCAAGTCCGAAAAGCCTGATGCGATGCATGACCCCACTCCCCTTTTGTCTCCGCCGGAACCGCCCCTCCAGGAGGCTCTGGCGTGCGCGAAACCTCGCTAGGCGCACGAGTGTAGCGCCGGCCGAACACCGAGGTCAATCCTCGGGGGCCCGGCACAGCTGCGAGTCCACTGCCTGAGCGCTCGCGAGCGCCGCGGGCGAGCTACCTAGAGCGCGGAGACCTGCTCTTCGTCCGCGACGCGGAACGAGGAGCCGCAGCCGCAGGCGGCGACGACGTTGGGGTTCTCGACCTTGAAGCCGGCTCCCTGGAGCGAGTCCTCGTAGTCGATCGTCGAGCCCGCGACGTACTGCAGGCTGCCGCGGTCGACGAGCAGCTTCAGGCCCCGGCTCTCGAAGACGATGTCGCCGTCGCGCTCCTCGTCGAAGGCGAGCTGGTACTGGAAGCCGGAGCAGCCGCCGCCCCTCACGCCCACCCGCAGCCCCGCGACCTGCAGGCCGCCCTGCTGGCCGGCGAGGAACTCGCGGACCTTCTCCGCGCCTAGCTCGCTGATCGTGATCGGCTCCATCGGTCATGAGTATAGAGGCGGCGACGAAGGTAGTACCGCGATCAACTACCCTTGATTGGTGCCGAGCGCGCAGGAGATCCAGGAGCAGATCGAATCGTCGATCGCAGGCGCGCGGGCCGAGGTGAGCGACACGACGGGCGGCGGCGACCACTTCCAGGCTGTCGTTTCCGCGGACGCGTTCCGCGGCCTTTCGCGCATTCAGCAGCACCGTCTGGTGTACGACGCGCTCGGCGGCCAGGTCGGCGGCGCGATCCACGCTCTCGCGCTGCGCACGGTGGTGCCGGCCGGCGACGAGCTTACGACAGGAGCAGCCGATGTCTGAGAACCAGTTCCCCGCAGTGCCGATGGCCGCGACGGCCCCCGAGCCAGCGTCGGGTGAGGGCGCGAACGAGGTGCGCGACGCGATCGCCGAGGCGATCGGCGAGCACCGCGTGATCCTCTTCATGAAGGGCACGCCGGAAGCGCCGGCGTGCGGCTTCTCGGCGCGCACCGTCGCGATCCTGCAGCAGCTCGGCGCGCATTTCGCCGCCGTTGACGTGCTGCCGGACCCCCGTATCCGTCAGGAGCTCTCGGCGCTCAGCCACTGGCCGACGATCCCGCAGCTCTTCATCGACGGCGAGCTCGTGGGCGGCTGCGACATCGTCACGGAGATGTACGAGTCCGGGGAGCTCGCCGAGGCGCTTGGATAGTGTTGCGCCGCAAGTGGCGCAGGTCGCGGTAACCACAGACTCGACGCACTACCTCCCCGACACCCTCGTGCGCGAGCACGAGATCGGCGTCGTGAGCCTGTACTGCGGCTGGGCCGGCGACATGAAGCGCGAGGTCGACCTCGCGGGCTACGAAGCCTTCTACGGGCGTCTCGCGCGCGACAGCGAACTGCCGACGACCTCGCAGCCGTCGATCGGCGATTTCCTCGCCGCCTGGGAGCCGCTGCTCGCCGACGGCCGCGACGTCGTCTCGGTGCACCTCGCCGGGGGCATCTCGGGCACGGTCGAGGCGGCGCGCCAGGCGCGCGAGCTGCTCCTCGAGCGCGGCACCGGCGAGCGCGTCGAGGTGATCGACGGCGAAACGGGCTGCGGCGGCCTCGGGCTGCTCGTGCTGATCGCCGCCGCGGCGGCCGAGTCGGGCGCGAGCCGCGAGCAGGTCGCGGCGCGCGTGGCCGAGGCGAAACGCACGCTTCGCATCTGGTTCTGCCTCGACACGCTGACCTACCTGCGCCGCGGCGGGCGGATCGGCAAAGCGCAGGCGTGGGTCGGCGGCACGCTGCGCATCAAGCCGATCCTCTCGCTGGAGTACGAAATTACGCCGGTGGAGCGCGTGCGGACCGCGGCGCGCGCCTTCGAGCGGATGGTCGACTATGCGCGGCAGCTGAAGGCGGCGGGCGCCGACGGCTGGGTCGTGCAGCACATCCAGGCGCCCGAGCAGGCCGACCGTCTCGTCGCGCGCTGCCGCGAGATCTTCGACTCCGAACCGATCTTCTGCTCGGAAATCGGCCCCGTGATCGGAACCTATACAGGGCCGGGCCTGATCGGCGTCGGCGGCGCTCCGCGCGCGATGCTGCCCGGTCAGTAGCCGCGCCGGCGGCGCCTGCGCCGGCGCATCAGCGAGCGCGCGACGAGGAGCGTGCCGAGGACGGCGGCGCCCGCGACGATCTGCGGCTGGTGGCGCTCGACCTGGTAGCGCCAGTCGGTGAGACGCTCGACCTCGCCGCGCAGCCGTTCGACTGACGTGACGAGCTCGCCGCGCTGGCGGTCGATCGAGTCGCGGATCTCCTCGGGCGTTCGCTGCGCCATCAGCTCTGACTGCCTCCTGTCGCGGGCGGGGGTGGCGGCGCAGCCGGGGCGGGCGCCGCGGCGCCGCTGGTGCCGTTGCGCGCGGTCGCGGGCGGCGGCACGGGGTAGTGGCCGGTGGCGTCGGGGCCGGCGAGGTCCTCGCGGATTTTCTGCGCCTCGTCGATCGCCATCGTCGGGACGGGCGGCGCGCCTTTTTTCATCACGCGCGCAGCGATGAGGCCCGCGATCGCGCCGAGGATTATGAGGATCACGGCCATCGCGAAGAAACCGAAGAAGTACGCCCACTGGTTGACCGGCAGCAGGTAGTAGATGAGCCAGGCGCAGCCGACGAGCACGAAGACGAGCGCGGTGACGAAGAAGATGCCCGCGGCGACGCCGACGACGGCACCGCGCGCGAGGCTCGTCATCTTGGCCGTGAGCTCGGCCTTGGCGAGCTCGATCTCCTCGCGGATCAGTGCGCTCGCGCGTTCGGAGACGTCGGCGACGGCCGTCGCGATGTTGTTCGGCCCTTCGGGCCGCTGTCCGCCCGGCGGGGCGGGCGGCGCGGTGCCGGTGCTCACGCCGGCGGCTCCTCGCCGAACGTCCGCCGCCAGATCATCGCGGCGGCGCGATCCACGACGATGCTCGCCGCGGAGCCGAGAACCGTGATCAATCCGGCCCACATGAGTCGCTTGAACATGTCGTTCTCCATTTCCGGGAGTTTATTGCCGCCGGTGGTCGGCGGTTGCTAGCGGGCCTCGACGCTCTTTGCGTCCGGGACCTCGAGCCCGCCGCAGATCGTCTCGACGACCATCCACTTCGCGCGCTCGAAGTACTCGTCGTCGCGCGGCAGCAGGTCGAAGATCCAGCCGGTCAGCAGCTGCTCGATGACGCCGTAGAAGGCGAGCGCCGCGAAGCGCGCTTCGACGCTCGACTTCAGCTGCCCGTCGGCCTGGGCCTTCGCGACGATCTCGCCGATGAGCACGAACGCCTGGCGGATGTCGGGCAGGTGCGCCTGGCCGAAGGAGTTCGCGGCGCGCGTCACGTCGACGATGATCACGGTCATCACGTCGGGGTCGTGGCGGTAGCTGTCGATGATGAACGAGGCGATCGCGTAGAGCTTCTCGCGCACCGGCTGCTCCTCGGCGTCGACGGCGCGGATCACGTCGAGCATCACCTTCCAGCGCTCGAGGAAGAGCGTGTCGAGCACCTCGTCCTTGGAGGAGAAGTAGTGGTACAGCAGGCCGTGGGCGACGCCGGCCTCGTCCGCGATGTCCGAGACGCGGCAGGCGTGGAAGCCGCGCCGCGCGAACACGCGGACCGCGGCGTCGAGGATCTGCTGGCGCCGGTCGGCCGGCGAAAGGCTCAAGCGGGCTCCCGCACGTGGTAGGCGTCGGGGCGCCGGCCCGCGAGCGAGGGCAGCCGTTCGCGGATCTCGTCCTGGCGCGCGAAGTCGAGCTCGGCGGCGATGAACGTCGGCTGCTCCTCCCCGGCGAGCGCGAGCACGTCACCCCACGGGTCGATGATCGTCGAGCGCCCGCCGGAGCGAAGGCCCGAGCCGTGTTCGCCGACCTGGTTCGCGGCGATCACGAAGACCTGGTCCTCGATCGCGCGGGCGCGCACGAGTGTCTCCCAGTGCACGCGCGTCGTGGCGAGCGTGAAGGCGGCGGGGATCGCGATGATGCGGGCGCCGGCGAGGGCGAGGCCGCGGTAGAGCTCGGGGAAGCGCAGGTCGTAGCAGACGGAGAGGCCGAGCGGAGTTCCGTCCGCGAGCTCCGTCACGACGAGCTCCTCACCGGGCTCGGTGATCGCGGACTCGCGGTACGCGCGCCCCTGCACCTCGACGTCGAACATGTGGATCTTGCTGTACACGGCGTGGACTTCGCCGTCGGGGCCGATGTGGACGCTCGTGTTGCGTGCCCGCTCGGCGCCGCGTAGCTCGAGCACGGAGCCGGCGACGATGTCGATCTGCAGCTCGCGCGCGGCGGCGCGGGCCCACGCTACGGCGGGGCCCTGCAGCGGCTGGGCGCCGGCGAGCTGCTCCTCATCCGAGCCGAGCGCGGGCCACTTCTCGGGCAGCACGGCGAGCGTCGCGCCGTCGGCCGCGGCGGCGCGCAGCGCGCCGTCGGCGGCGGTGAGGTTCGCGGCGAAGTCGGGCCCCGAGCTCAGCTGGATTGCGGCTACCCGCATGCGTACTCCCTCCCCCGCGCCCCATGCGCGGAGAACGAAGGATAACCGTCGTCTACTGGCCGCCGTGGCGGCGCAGCGCCGCGAGCAGCATCTTGGAGTGCATCGCGCCGATCAGCTCGCGCAGCGGCTCGCTGCCGGCCTCGACGATCTGCGCCGCGCGCTCGGTGTCGACCTCGCCCGCGAGGCGGCCGAGCAGCGCGGCGACCTCCTCCTCGACGAGCGGGCCGAGCGCTTCGCGGTAGCGCAGCGTGTCGTAGACGGTGAAGCCGAGCGCCTCGTCGTAGCCGCCGGCGCGGAAGCTCGCTATCGCCTCGATGATCTGGACGTCGTCGCGGTCGTAGCCGCCGCGTGCGGGGCTGAGCACGCCGATCTCCTCGAGGCGCTCGAGCACGTTGCGCGGCACGCCGTAGCGCTCGATCGCGGCCTTGCGACTGACGCGCTCGGCCTCGCGGCCGCGCGAGAGGGTGTGCTCGATGATGCGGTCCTGCAGCTCGATCAGCGCGCTGACCCGCTCCGCGTCGCCGGCGAGCGCGCCGCGGATCACGCGCAGCGGCAGGAAGCGCTCCTCCTGCAGGCGCTTGATGAGCGCGATCCGCTCGACGTACTCCGGCGGGTAGTAGGCCATGTTGCGGCTCGTGCGCACGATGCCGTCGCCGTCGCCGAGCAAGCCCTCGCGCAGGTAGTAGCGGATCGTGCCGGCGCTGACGCCGGAGCGTTCGGCGAGCTCGCTCATCTTCAGCAGCGGCTCGCCGCCCTGGACGGGGCGCGCGGCGGCGGCGCTCACGCGCGAAAGCCCGCGTCCTGCGCTTCGCGGGCGGGGCCGGCGGCGGCGCCCTGCTCGAGCAGCGCGGCGATCTCGGCGTCGTCGTAACCGGCTTCGCGCAGCACCTCTTCGGTGTGCTCGCCGAGCGCGGGGCCGGGCAGGCGCGCGTGGCTGCCGGGGGTGCGCGACAGCTTCACGGGCAGCCCGAGCTGGCGGATGGGCGCGCCGGCGCCGGGCTGGTCGATCGCGACGACCATCCCGCGGGCGCGCACGAGCTCCGAGTCGAGCGCCTCGTCGAGCTCGAGCACCGGCTCCAGGCAGCAGTCGTGTTCGGCGGCGAACTCGCGCCACTCTTCGCGCGTGCGCGCGCGGAAGATCTCGCTCACCTCGCCGTGGGCGGCGGATCCGGGCCGATCGAACTGGGACGCGATGAGGTCCTCGCGGCCGACCCCGCGGCACCACGCCTGCCAGAACTTCGGCTCGAGCGCGCCGAGCGAGACGAAGCCGTCGGCGCACTCGTACGGGCGGTAGCAGACGACGGCACCGGCGAGCAGGACCTCGCCGCGCCGCGGCACGTTGCCGTCCGCGAAGTAGGCGCCGGCCACCATGGCGAGCCACGAGAGCGCGCCGTCGGACATCGAGACGTCGACGAGCTGCCCCTCGCCGGAGCCGGGCCGCCCGGGCGAGCCGTCGCGCTCGCGCAGCGCCGCGAGGATGCCGAAGGCCGCCATCAGCGCGCCGCCGCCGAGGTCCGCGATCTGCCCCGCGGCCTGGACGGGCGGGCCGCCCGAGGCGCCGGTGAGGGCGAGCAGGCCGACGAGGCCGAGGTAGTTCATGTCGTGGCCGGACGCCGCGACCTTGGGGCCGTCCTGCCCGTAGCCGGAGATCGCGCAGTAGACGATGCCGGGGTTCTCTTCGCGCATGCGCTCGTAGCCGACGCCGAGGCGCTCCAGCACGCCGGGGCGGAAGGACTCGAGCACGACGTCGTATTGGCGCACGAGTCGCAGCAGCGCCTCGCGGCCGCCGTCGCTCTTCAGGTCGAGGCGGATCGAGCGCTTGTTGCGGTTCAGCGCGAGGAAGAGCGCGGAGCGCGCGCTCTCGTGCGGGCCGTCGTAGAGCGGCGGCGACCAGCGCACGTAGTCGCCCATGCCGGTGTCCTCGACCTTCAGCACGTCCGCGCCGAGGTCGGCGAGCAGCAGCGAGCAGAAGCCGCCGGGCAAGAGGCGCGAGAGGTCGAGGACGCGCACGCCCTCCAGCGGCGCGCTCAACGGTCGATCGCGAGCAGGGCCCGCGCCTCCCGCACGCTCGCGGGGCGCCGGCCGACGTCCTCGGTCATCTGGCGCGCCTTGGCGACGAGCTCGCCGTTGCTCTTGGCCATCGCGCCGTCGGGGAGGTAGAAGTTGTCCTCGAGGCCCACGCGGATCGAGCCGCCGAGGGCCAGCGCGGCGCCGACGAGGTGCCACTGCTCGCGCGAGATGCCGATCACGGCCCAGTGGGCGGGCGCGGGGATGTTGTCGACCATCGCGGCGAGGTTGCGCGCGCTCGGCGGGATGCCGCCGACGACGCCCATCACGCAGTCGACGTGGAGCGGTGTCTTCAGCACGCCCATGTCGATCAGCGGCGCGAGGCTGCCGACGTGGCCGACGTCGAAGCACTCGTGCTCGGGTTTGATCGCGAGCTCGTTCATCGCCTCGAGCAGCGCGATGATCTCCTCGAATGGGTTCTGGAAGACCATGTTGAAGACGAACGCCTTGCGCGAGCGCGAGTACTTCGCGTAGTTCATCGAGCCCATGTTCAGCGCGGCGACTTCGGGACGCCCGGCGCGCAGGTACTCGATGCGCTTCTCGACGGGGACGCCGATCGTGCCGGTCGAGAAGTTGATGATCGCGCCGTCGCCGACCTCCTCGCGGATCGCGCTCGCGATCGCGACGAAGTCCTCGACCTCGTAGCTGGGGGTGCCGTCCTCTTTGCGCGCGTGGATGTGGATGTGCACGCCGCCCTCGTCGACGATGCGCCGCGCCTCGGCGGCGTACTCGGCGGGGGTGTACGGGATCGCCGGGCACTGCTCGCGGTTGGCGATCGCGCCGGAGATCGCGCACGTGATGACGACGGGGTCCTCGACGCTCATACGGGCACCACGCCGCCGCGCTTGTACGGGCGCTCGATCTTCTTGCCGGCGGCCATCTCGAGCGCGCGGCAGATCGTCGCGCGCGTCTCGCGCGGGTCGATGACGTCGTCGATCATGTCGTTGCCCGCGGCGACGTAGACGTCGATGATTTTGCGGTAGCCCTCGATCAGCTCCGCCTTCTTGGCGTCTGGGTCCTCGGCTTCCTCGACCTGGCGGCGCATGACGATCTCGACGGCGCCCTCGGCGCCCATGACGGAGATCTCGGCGCTCGGCCAGGCGACGATCAGGTCGGGCTCGTACGCGCGGCCGTTCATCACGTAGTAGCCGGCGCCGTAGGCCTTGCGCGTGATGACCGTGACCTTCGGCACCGTCGCGTTCGCGACGGCGTAGAGCATCTTCGCGCCGTGGCGGATGATGCCCTCGGCCTCGACCTTGGTGCCGACCATGAAGCCGGGGACGTCCTGCAGGAAGACGAGCGGGATCGAGTAGGCGTTGCAGAGGTTGACGAAGCGCGCGGCCTTGTCGGCGGAGTCGTTGTCGAGGATGCCGCCGAGCTGCTTGGGCTGGTTCGCGACGATGCCGGCGGCGCGCCCGCCGAAGCGCGCGAAGCAGGTGATGATCGTCTTGGCCCACTGGCCCTTGATGTCCATGTACTCGCCGTCGTCGACGATGCGGCGGATCACCTCGTACATGTCGTAGGGCTTGCGGTTGGATTCGGGCAGCACGTCGAGGAGCTCCTCGTCGGCGCGTTCGACGGGGTCGCTCGTGGGCCGCACGGGCGTGCGCTCTTCGCAGTTCTGGGGCATGTAGCCGAGGTACTGCTTGATCCGTGCGATGCACTCCTCGTCGTCCGCGACCTCCATGTCGCCGACGCCGCTCTTGCGGCAGTGGACGCGCGAGCCGCCGAGCTCCTCCTGCGTGACGTCCTCGCCGACGGCTGCGCGCACGAGGTGCGGGCCGGCGAGCGCCATCGAGCCGCGGCCCTTGACCATCGGTACGAAGTCCGCGAGACCAGGGATGTACGCGGTGCCGGCGGCGCAGGGGCCCATCAGCGCCGCGATCTGCGGGATCACGCCGCTCATCACGACCTCCTCGCGGAAGAGGTGGCCGGAGCCCGCGAAGAGCGAGCCGACGGCCTCCTGGATGCGCGCCCCGGCGGAGTCGAGCAGCCAGATGAACGGGATGCGCTTGGTCAGCGCGAGCTCGCGCAGGCGCGTGACCTTCAGCTCCCCCGTCATCCCCATCGAGCCGGCCATCACCGTGAAGTCGTAGGCGCAGACGGCGACCAGGCGCCCGTCGACCTTGCCGTAACCGGTGATGACGCCGTCCGCGGGGGCGTCGACGCCGTCCATCGCGCGCTGCGAGAAGTGGGGCCGGCCGTGCATGCCGAGCTCGACGAACGTGCCCTCGTCGATCAGCAGCGCGATGCGCTCGCGCGCCGTGAGCTTCTCCGCGGCGTGCTGGCGTTCGATGCGCTCCTGGCCGCCGCCGCGGCGGATCTGCTCGCGGCGCGCCGCGAGGTCCTCGACGAGCGGGCGCAGGAGCGATCCCGTCGCCTGCTCGGCCATCAGTGCCCGCTCCAGTTCGGCTCGCGCTTCTCGAAGAACGCCTGGACGCCCTCGCGGATGTCGTCGGTCGACATCGCGAGCGTGAGCTGCGCGCGCAGGTACTCGAGCGCCTCGTCGAGCGGCATGTCGAGCTGGCGGCGCATCGCTTCCTTGCCGAGGCGCATGATCACCGGGGAGCGCGAAGCGAGCTTGCCCGCCCACTCGCTGACCGCGGCGTCGAACTCGCCGTCGGCCACGACGCGGTTCACGATCCCCGCGGCGAGCGCCTGCTCGGCGCTCCAGCGCTCGCCGAGCAGCAGCAGCTCGTTCGCCTTCTTGCGCGGGACGTTGCGGTAGATCAGCGCCATGATCATGAAGGGGAAGGCGCCGACCTCGATCTCGGGCGTGCCGAAGCTCGCCGTCTCGCTCGCGACGATGAGGTCGCAGCAGAGCGCGATGCCGAGCGAGCCCGCGAGCGTGTGCCCGCGCGTCGCGCAGAGCGTGGGCTTGGCGAGCGAGCCGATGAGGCGGAAGAGGCCGATGAAGCGCTCGGAGCCGAAGTGCTTGACGACGAGCGGCTCCTCGGCCGCGAAGCCCGTGAGGTTCGCGCCGGAGGAGAAGGTGCGCTCGTGCGAGGACGCGAGCACCGCGCAGCGCACCCGCTCTTCGCCGTGGACGCGTTCGAAGGCCTCCGTCAAGCCCGTCAGCATCTCGACCGACAGGGCGTTGCGCCGCTCGGGGTCGTTCATCGTGATCGTCGCGACGCCGCGCTCGTCGACGTCGTAGAGGACGGGGCTCTCGCTCACGGCGCGCATCGTAGCCTGATCGGAGAGCCGTTGGAAGTGCAAAGCTCTACTCTTTACTTTCCGGTGGCGCTGCGCTAGCGTGCGCGCCGGCCGGCCGCGCCCCCGAATCCCCAAGGAGACAGACCGATGGCGAGCAGCCCCGAGACAGTCATCAAGCCCGACTTCGGCCAGGCGCGAAAGCACTTCATCTTCACCGACGAGCACGAACAGCTGCGCGAGTCGATCCGCTCGTTCGTCATCAAGGAGCTGCGCCCCCACGCGGAGGAGTGGGAGGAGACGACCTTCCCCGACTGGGTCTTCCAGCGCATGGGCGAGCTCGGCTTCCTCGGCCTCGACAAGCCCGAGGAGTACGGCGGCCAGGGCGGCGACTACTACACGAGCCTCGTGCTCGCGGAGGAGATAGGCCACGCGCGCTGCGGAGGCCTCGCGATGGGCGTCGCCGTCCAGACCGACATGGCGATGCCGCCGATCCTGCTGCTCGGCACCGAGGAGCAGAAGCAGCAGTGGGCGGCGCCCGCGATCCGCGGCGAGAAGATCCTCTGCCTCGGCATCACCGAGCCCGATGCGGGCTCCGACGTCTCGGGCATCAAGACGCGCGCCGTGCGCGACGGCGACGAATGGGTCATCAACGGCTCCAAGACGTACATCACCAACGGGCACCGCGCCGACGTGATCGTGCTCGTCACGAAGACCGACCCCGACGCCGGCTACGACGGCTTCACGCTCTTCCTCGTGCCGATGGACTCGCCCGGCGTGATCCGCGAGAAGCGCCTCGAGAAGCTCGGCATGCACGCCTCCGACACCGCGCTGCTCGCCTTCCAGGACGTCCGCGTGCCCGACGGCGCCGTCCTCGGCCAGGTCGGCAAGGGCTTCTACCACATCATGTGGGAGCTCCAGGGCGAGCGCCTGATCGGCGCCGCGGGCTGCGTCGCCGGAGCCCAGCTCTGCTTCGACCAGACGCTGCAGTACGCGAAAGAGCGCACCGCTTTCGGCCGCGCGATCGGCACCTTCCAGGTGACGCGCCACAAGTTCGCGGAGATGGCGACCAAAATCGAGTCGGCGCGCCAGATGACGTACACCACCGCCTGGCGCGTGCAGAACGGCGAATACCCGGTGCGCGAGATCTCGATGGCCAAGCTCCACGCCGCGCGCGTGGCGTGCGAAGTCGCCGACGAGTGCATCCAGATCCACGGCGGCGCGGGCTACATGAAGGAGTACGGCGTCGAGCGCGTGTGGCGCGACATGCGCCTGAACCGCATCGGCGCCGGCACCGACGAGGTGATGCTCGAGGTGATCGGCCGCTCCTACGGCCTCTAGCGCCGGCGCTCGCGCAGTGGCGACGACGCCCCCCTTCACCGAGGAGCACGAAGCGCTGCGCGAATCGGCGCGCGGCTTCATCGAACGCGAACTCGCGCCCCACGCTGAGCAGTGGGAGCGCGACGGCTGGTTCCCGAACGACGCCTTCGCCAAGCTCGCCGGCCAGGGCCTCTTGGGGCTCAAATACGCGGAGCGCTACGGCGGCCAGGGAGGCGACGACCTGCACGCCGCGGTGCTCGCGGAGGAGCTCGCGCGCGTCGGCTCCGGGGGCACCGCCGCGGGCCTCGGCGCGCACATGTGGATCGCGACGCCGCCGATCGACCGCTTCGGCACCGACGAGCAGAAGGAGCGCTACCTGCCGCCGGCGATCCGTGGCGAGAGGATCGGCGCGCTCGCGATCACCGAGCCGGGCGCGGGCTCGGACGTCGCGTCGCTCACGACGCGCGCGGAGCGCGTCGACGGCGGCTTCGTCGTCAACGGCGAGAAGACGTACATCACCAACGGCGTGCGGGCCGACTTCCTCGTGACCGCGGTGCGGACCCGCCCCGAGGGCGGCCACCACGGCATCTCGTTCCTCATCGTCGACCGCTCCGACGCCGTCGTCTCGGCGCCGCTCGCGAAGCTCGGCTGGCACGCGTCGGACACCGCCACCGTCGCCTACCAGGACGCCTTCGTGCCCGAGGAGAACCTGCTCGGCGACCTCGACGAGGGCTTCAAGCTGATCATGGCCAACTTCCAGTGGGAGCGGCTCGTGATGGCGCTCGGCGCCGTCGGGGCGATGCGCCTCGCGTGGGAGCGCACCGCCGCGTTCGCGCGCGAGCGCCGCACGTTTGGAAGGCCGCTCGCCGGCCACCAGGTGATCCGCCACCGCCTCGTCGACCTCGCGACGTCCGTGCACACGTGCCGCTGCGTCACATACGACGCGCTGCGCCGCTATGCCGCGGGCGAGGAACCCGTCGCAGAGGTGACGATGGCCAAGCTCGTGACGCAGCGCGCTTCGTTCGAGCTGATGGACGCGTGCCTGCAGGTCCACGGCGGCGCCGGCTACATGCGCGAGTACTGGGTGGAGCGCGCGGCGCGCGACGCGCGCCTCGGGCCGATCGGCGGCGGCACCGACGAGATCATGCGCGAGATCCTCGGCGGGGTGCTGGGCCTCTGACGGGGCTCGGATACGCTGCCGGAACCGGAAAACGAGAAGGAGACGAAAGAGCGATGGGAGTACTTGACGGCAAAGCGGCGATCGTGACGGGCTCGGCGCGTGGCATCGGCCGCGCCACCGCGGAACTGCTCGCCGAGCAGGGCGCGAGCGTCCTCATCAACGACCTCGACGCCGACGTCGCCGAACAGGCCGCGAGCGAGATCGGCGGCGAGACGGCCGTCTTCGGCGGCGACCTCACCAAGCCCGGCGTCCCCGACCAGCTCGTCCAGCAGGCGATCGACGACTTCGGCAAGATCGACATCATCGTCAACAACGCCGGTTACACGATCGACGCGCCGATCCACAAGATGACCGACGAGCAGTTCCAGGCGATGCTCGACATCCACCTCGTCGTGCCGTTCCGCGTGATCCGCGCCGCCGCGCCGCACCTGCGCGAGCCCGCCAAGCAGGAGCGCGAGGAAGGCAAGGAGGTGTTCCGCAAGATCGTGAACATCTCCTCGACCTCCGGCACGTTCGGCAACGCCGGCCAGGCCAACTACTCCGCCGGCAAGGCCGGCGTCGTCGGCCTCACGAAAACGCTCGCCAAGGAGTGGGGCCAGTTCAAAGTGAACGTCAACGCTGTCGCGTTCGGCTTCATCGACACGCGCCTCACGCAGGCAAAGGTCGAGGACAACACGATGGAGATCGGCGGCGAGACGGTCCAGCTCGGCATCCCGGAGAACATGCGCCAGATGGCGTCGATGCTGATCCCGCTGGGGCGCCCCGCGTCACCGCAGGAGGCCGCGGGCGGCGTCTTCTTCCTCTGCTCGCCGTGGTCGAACTACGTGCACGGCCAGACACTGCACGTCACAGGCGGCCTCTTCGGCGGGATGACCGGCTGACGGGCGCTCAGCCCGGGCCGCGCAGGTCGAGCAGGCAACCCGAGAAGTACGCCCCCGCGGGCGAGGCGAGGTAGGCGACGAGCGCGGCGACGTCCGCGGCGCCGCTCGCCGCGCCGGGCGCGATCGCGGCGGTCGTGATCGCGCGGCGCGCCCACTCGATCGAGAGGGTGCGCGCGAGGTTCTCGTATGCGGCGACCGCGACCTCCTCGTCGGGGCAGACGTAGAAGACGCGCCCGCCCTCGCCGGCATCGATCAGCCGCTCGGCGTGGGCGCGCGTGAGCTCCCACACGGCGGCGCTCGCGGCGACGAGGTCCTCGTGTTCGGCCTGCAGCGAACCGCAGTCGACGACCAGCACCGCGCCGGCGCCGGGCCCCGTCACGTCCGCGCCGAGGCTCGCGGTGAGAGCGCGCACGGCCGACGCGATCGGCGCTTCCTCGCCGCCCGCGACGGCGACCGAAACGCCGTCGAGAAGGCCGGCGCGCAGCAGCGCGCCGGCGCTCACAGGTCGGGCGTGTGCTCGTCGGGGATTTCGGGGATCTGGAGCGGGCCGACGTCCTCGGCCGGGCCGACGGGATCGCCGTGCACGAAGCCCGGAGCGTCCTCGATGCGCTTCAGTTCGAAGTAGATCGACGCCGCCGCCAGCGAGCTGATCGGCGCCGCGAGTACGTCGACGACGACGGTGACGATGATCGTGAGACCCGTGCCGCCCGCTTTGGCGATCGACACGGCGATCAGCTCGACGAACGCCACGAGGACGTAGAGCACGACGATCACGCCGAAGACCTGCCATCCGTTGCCGCGCACCATCTCGCGGCTGCGCCCGAGCGCGCCGAGGCCGCCGGGGCGCTCGAGCACGACGACGGGGGCGAAGACGGACCAGATCGTGATCAGGATCAGCCCCGGGATGATCAGGAAGATGAACCCGATCACGATGCCGAGCGCCGCGACGACCGACACGCCGATCAGGGACGCGAGAACCGGCATCACCGAGCGCAGGAGCGAGCCGGCGTCGGTCTGCGTTTTGCTTTCCACGGACGCGACGAGCTCCACGATCATGCCCGTGAAGACGAACCCCGCGACGAGCAGGATGAGCTCGCCGAGCAGCGTGAGACCGAAGTTGCCGGCGTGGCCTGCGACGCCGACGATGATCGCGGGCAGGCCGATGATCGCGGCCGAGACGGGCACCCAGATCCCGGCCTCCTTGGCGTAGATGTCGAACACGCGGCTGATGACCGCGCCGACCTGCAGACGCTGCTGCAACGCCCCCTCCTCTCGCTAGCTGTCGGGCAGCGCCAAGACTACGCCACGGCGGTGCGGCGCGACCGGCGCTTTTCGCGCAAGGAGCGCTCTACGGCCTTGCGCCCGTAACGGGCCAGGCCGTCGTACATCGCGCGGATCTGCGTGAGGATCTCGTCGGCGACCACCTGCTGCTGCTCGCGCGTGGGGTCCTCGGTCTGTTCCCAGGCGATCGGCTCGCCGAACTGGACGGTCACGCGGGGGAAGCGCCCGCGCCGCCAGTTGCGCACCTTCGATGAGCCGAAGACGGCGGTCGGCACGACCGGGGCCCCGCTTTCCAGCGCGATGCGCCCGATCCCCGGGCGCGCCGTGTCCGCGAGTTTGCCGGTGCGCGAGCGTTTGCCCTCGCAGTACATCGTGACGGTGCCGCCGCGCTCGAGGATCGCGCGCGTCGTGATGAAGGCCTCTTCGTCCTGGTAGCCGCGCCTCACCGGGTACGCGGCGCCGTGTTCCAGCACCCAAGCGAAGGGGCCTTTGAAGAGCTGCGACTTGGCCATGAAGTGCGTGCGCCGGCGCGTGTAGCAGCCGACGAGGAAGTGGTCGAGGAAGGAGAAGTGGTTCGGGGCGAGGATCACGGGCCCGGCGCCCGGCAGGTTCTCGATGCCAAGCGCGCGCGTGCGCAGCACCACGTACATGTACGGCGAGACGAGCAGGCGCGTCGTGTCGTACACGAAGTCCGGCTCGCGCTCCCGCGCGCGTTCGTGGTAGTGCATGAACAGCTCGGCGGGGCGCGGATCCTTGTACTCGCTCTCGCGGATCTTCACGTCCTCGGCCATCGTGCGCAGCCTAGCGTCGCCCGCAGCGCGGCCGTCGCCGCGGCGCTCTAACCTCACCGCCACGAACCGCTCCACAGGAGGCCAGATGACCGACATTCCGGCGCACATCACGGGCACCGTCTGGAAGATCGAGTGTGAGGTCGGCGACGAGATCGCCGAGGGCGACGTCGTCGCGATCCTCGAGTCGATGAAGATGGAGATGCCCGTCGAGGCCGAGGACGCCGGCACCGTCGTCGAGATCCTCTGCCAGGAGGGGCAGGCCGTCAGCGAGGGCGACACGCTCGTCGTACTCGAGTAGCGATGGCGGCAGATGAGACAGCCGGCGAGCTGCTCGTCGACGAACCCGCCGCAGGCGTCGTCCGCCTCACGATCTCGAACCCCGCGAAGCGCAACGCGCTCGACCACCCCATCCTCGACGCGATCACCGCGACGCTCGCCGGCCTCGCGAGGGGCGGTGGCGCGCGCTGCGTCATCGTCACCGGCGCGCACGGCATGTTCTCCGCGGGCTACGACATCGGCGAGATCCCCGACGAGGAGTTCGAGGAACGCGCCGAGGCGCTCGTCGCGCACCCCTTCACCGCAGCGATCGACGCGCTCGAGGCGTTCCCGCTGCCGACGCTCGCGTCGCTGCCGGGCCACACGATCGGCGGCGGGCTCGAGCTCGCGCTCGCGTGCGACCTGCGCATCGCGCGCAGCGGCATCCGCCTGGGCATGCCGCCCGCGAAGCTCGGGCTCGTCTACTCGCACACAGGCATCCGCCGCTTCATCGACGCGGTCGGCGCGGCGCGCACGCGCGAGCTCTTCCTGCTCGGCGAGTACGTCGAAGCCGACACGGCGCTCGCTTGGGGCCTGGTGAACCGCGTCGCCGCCGAGGAGGACCTCGAGCGCGAGACGCTCGCGCTCGCCGCGACGCTCGCCGGCAACGCACCGCTGTCGCAGCGCGGCAACAAGCGCGTCATCCAGCAGCTGCTGCGGCACGAGGGGGACCTCCCGGACGACGTCGAAGAGGAGCTCATCGAGCTGCGCCGCGCCTCGTTCGCATCGAAGGACATGCGCGAGGGGATGCGCGCTTTCGCCGAGCGCCGGCCGCCGAGCTGGCGCGGCGAATAGAACCCGCATCCTCCGCGCGAACGACTCGCAGGCGTCCGCCGCGGGCCGTAGCTTTGCGCTGTGCCACCGCTGATCACACGCGAGGAGGCGCTCGCGCTCGGCCAGATCGAGGATCACGGCGCGATCGAAGAGCTGATCGAGCGGGCTTGGCAGGCCCGCGTCGAACGCTTCTCGGACTCGACGGACATGTGCTCGCTGGTGAACGCGAAGTCCGGCGGCTGCGCCGAGGACTGCGGCTTCTGCGCCCAGTCGCGCTTCGCCGACGCCGAGACGCCGATGCACGCGATGATGGAGCCCGAGCAGGTCCTCGAACACGCGCTCGCCGCCGAAGCCGCGGGCGCGCACCGCTTCTGCATGGTCACGCAGGGGCAGGGCCTCTCCAAGCGCGACTTCGAGAAGTACCTGGAGGGCGTGCGGCTCGTCAGCGAGCGGACGAACCTGAAGCGCTGCGCGTCGATCGGCCACATCTCCGCCGAGCGAGCGCGGCGCCTGAAGCAGGCCGGCCTGCAGCGCGTGCACCACAACGTCGAGACGGCGCGCAGCTACTACGACGAGGTCACGACGACCGTCCGCTACGAGGGGCGCATCCGCACGATCGAGGCGGTCCGCGAGGCGGGGCTTGAGACCTGCGTCGGCGGCATCCTCAACCTCGGCGAGACGCGCGAGCAGCGCGTCGAGATGGCGTTCGAGCTCGCCGCCCTCGACCCCACGAGCGTCCCGATCAACATGCTCAACCCGCGCCCGGGCACGAAGTTCGGCGACCGCGAGTTCATGGACCCGTGGGAGGCCGTCAAGTGGATCGCGATCTTCCGCCTGATCCTGCCCGGCGCGCTGCTGCGCCTGTGCGGCGGGCGCGTCGAGAACCTCGGCGAGCTGCAGCGGCTCGGCGTGCGCGCCGGCATCAACGGGGTCATGCTCGGCAACTTTTTGACCACGCTCGGCAACGACCCCGAGCAGGACCACGAGATGTTCGCGAACGAAGGCCTGAACATCGCCCGCCAGCGCGACAACGCCGCGAACCCGCGGCCCGACAACCGCTCGGGCTGGATGGAGGGCGACGCGCCGCTCGACGGCGAGCTGCCCGAGGCGGCGCCGCCGCCGGCGGAGCTGAAGATCCGCGTCTGGGACCCCTCGACGCAGCTGCGCTACTCGGCCAAGAGACACGTGCCGCCGCGGCCGGACGGCGCGCCCAACAGAGTCCCGGCCTGACCGCGGCGACATGGGCGACGTCCAGGCACGACTGCAGGAGATCGAGCAGCTCGGGCTGACGCGCCGCCTGCGAATGATCAGCGGCCCGCAGGGGCCGAGCGTCGTGCTCGACGGCCGCCCCGTGCTGCTGCTGTGCTCCAACAACTACCTCGGTCTCGCGGACCATCCGCGCGTCCGCGACGCCGCCGCGGACGCGGCACGGCGCTGGGGCGTCGGCGCGGGCGCCTCGCGCCTGATCAGCGGCACGATGACGATCCACCGGCGCCTGGAGGAGGAGCTCGCGGACCTCGCGGGAACCGAGTCTTGCATCCTCTTCGGCTCGGGCTATCTCGCGAACATCGGCGTGCTCGGCGCGCTCGCGCGGCGCGGCGACACGATCTTCTCCGACGAGCTGAACCACGCGTCGATCATCGACGGCGCGCGGCTCGCGCGCGCCGAGGTCGTTGTGTACCGCCACCGCGACGTCGAACACCTCGCGTCGCTGCTCAGCAAGACGGCGCGCGGCGGCAAGGTGATCGTCACCGACTCCGTCTTCTCGATGGACGGCACCGTCGCGCCGCTCGAGGAGATCGTCGAGCTCGCGCGCGAGTTCGGCGCGCAGACCGTCGTCGACGAGGCACACGCGCTCGGCAACCTCGGCCCCGACGGCCGCGGCGCCGTCGCGGCGTGCGGACTCGACGGCGAGGTCGACGTCGTCGTCGGCACGCTCGGCAAGGCGCTCGGCAGCTACGGCGCGTTCGCGTGCGCGAACGAGGAAACGGTGCGGCTCTTGATCAACAGCGCGCGCTCGCTGATCTTCTCCACCGCGCCGGCGCCGCCCGCCGTCGCCGGCGCGCTCGCCGCGCTCGCGATCATGCGCGAACGCCCCGACCGCTGCGCGCGCCTGCGCGCCAACGCGCGGGCGCTGCGCGGCGCGCTCGCGGCGGAAGGCTTCCCCGTCACCGAGAGCTCGATGCAGATCGTGCCGCTGATCCTCGGCGACGAGCGCCAGACCATGGTTGCGTGCCGCGGCTCACTCGAACGCGGCGTATTCGCGCAGGGCATCCGGCCGCCGACGGTGCCCGCGGGCACCGGCCGCCTGCGCCTCACGGTGATGGCCTCGCACACGGCGAGCGAGCTTGCTCTCGCGGCGTCGAAGATCTCCGACGCGGTGCGCGACGCCGGGCTCGAGCCCGAAGCGGTCGTGCCGTCGCTGAGCGAGCTCGAGCCGCCGCCGCGCGAACCGCTCTACGCCGTCCCCGCGGACGCCGCCGCGCACGACGCGCCATTCGACGTCGAGTCGCTCGCCGCGGCGGCTCCGTTCGACATCGAGCGCGAGCGCGACAGCGGCCAGGCAGCCTGACGCGCCCCGTGCGCGGCCTCTTCGTCACAGGGACGGACACCGGCGTCGGCAAGACGATCGTCGCCGCCGCGCTGCTCGCCGCGATGCGCGCCGCGGGCGAGATGGCGCTGGCGCACAAGCCGGTGCTGACGGGCGTCGAACAGACCCCTGAAGTGTGGCCGCCCGACCACCTGCTGCTCGCGCTCGCCGCGGAGATGGAGCCCGCCGACGTCGTCAGCGAGATCTTCGCGCCGCCGCTCTCACCGCACCTCGCCGCGCAGCTCGAGGGACGCACGCTCGACCCGGCGGCGCTCGTCGCCGACGCGCAGGCGAAGGGGGGCGGTGCGACCGTCGTCGTCGAGGGCATCGGCGGGCTGCTCGTGCCGCTCACCGACACGGAGCTCGTGCGCGACTTCGCCGCCGCGCTCGCTCTCCCCGTCATCGTCGCGGCGCGACCGGGCCTCGGCACGATCAACCACACGCTGCTGACGCTCGAGGCGGCGCGCGCCGGCGGACTGTCGGTCGCGGCCGTCGTCATCACGCCGTGGCCGCGCGAACCCGGCGACCTGCAGCGCTCGAACCGCGAGACGATCGAGTCGCTCGGCGCGGTCGACGTCGCGACGCTCGCCGAGATCCCGGGGCCCTCGCTGCCCGCGCTCGCGGCCGCGGGCGAGGAACTGCCGTGGCGCCGCTGGCTCGATCAGCCGGCGGCGGCGGCGGCACAGAGCGCTTGAGCGACCTGCGCGACATCGCGCTCGGCGGTGGCGTACGGCGGCATCGCGTACACCAGCTCGCGGAACGGCCGTAACCACACGCCCTGCTCGACCGCGGCGCCCGTCGCCGCGGCGACGTCGACGGCGTGGTCGAGTTCGATCACGCCGATCGCGCCGAGCACGCGCACGTCCGCGACGCCGGGCAGCCCCCGCGCCACCTCCAGCCCCGATCGCAGGCCGCGGTCGATCGCGGCCACCTCCTCCCGCCACGGGCGCTGCGCGAGCAGCTCGAGCGACGCGAGCGCGGCAGCGCACGCGAGCGGGTTGCCCATGAACGTCGGCCCGTGCATCAGGCCGCCGCCCTCGCCCGCCGAGACGGCGTCCGCGACGCGCTCCGTGCAGAGCGTCGCGGCGAGCGTCATGTAGCCGCCCGTGAGCGCCTTGCCGACGCACATCACGTCCGGGGTCACCCCGGCGTGCTCGCACGCGAACATCTCGCCGGTGCGCCCGAAGCCCGTCGCGATCTCATCGAGCACGAGCAGCAGGCCATGTTCGTCGCAGAGCTCGCGCAGCAGCCGCACGCAGGCGGGCGAGTAGAAGCGCATCCCGCCCGCCCCCTGCACGACGGGCTCCACGACGATCGCGGCGACCTCGCCCGCGTGGCGCTCAACGGTCTCGCGCACCGCGGCCGCCCACCCCTCCTCGAGCGGCGCATCGAACGGCGCCGGCGGCCGCGGCGCGAACACCTGCTGCGGCAGGAGCCCCGTGAAGAGAGAATGCATCCCGCCGACGGGGTCGCAGAGCGCCATCGCCCCCGCCGTGTCGCCGTGGTAGCCGCCGCGTACGGTCAGCAGGCGCACGCGCGTGCGCTCGCCGACCGCCTGCTGGTACTGCAGGGCGAGCTTGATCGCGACCTCGACCGACACCGATCCCGAGTCGGCGAGGAAGACGCGGTCGACGCCCGGCGGCGCGAGTTCGCCGAGGCGCTCGCACAGCTCGACGGCGCCCTCGTGCGTGAGGCCGCCGAACATCACGTGCGCCATGCGGCCGAGCTGCTCGCGGATCGCCGCGTCGATCTGCGGCACGCGGTAACCGTGGATCGCGCACCACCACGACGCCATGCCATCGATCAGCGTGCGCCCGTCGGCGAGCTCGAGGCGGACGCCGTCCGCGCCGGTGACCGGCAACGCGGGCGCCGACGGCAGCGGCCCGTATGGGTGCCAGACGCGCTCTTCGTCTAGCCGGAGCAGGCGCTCCCAGTCGCCCATCGGCGCCCGCGCGCTACGCCTCGTAGCGCGTGAATTCGCTCTTGCGCGATCCGCAGACCGGACAGAACCAGGTGTCCGGGATGTCCTCGAACGGCGTGCCGGGCGGGATGCCTCCGTCGGGGTCGCCCTCCTCGGGGTCGTAGATGAATCCGCAGTTTTCGCAGATCCACTGCTGCAGCGTCTCGGTGGTGCTCATTCCTCGCTCCGTGTCTCGACCGGCCCCTCCGCCGCGGAAGAGTACAGGGCGATAGCCTGCCGCCATGCCAGGCGACGGCGAGGAGCTGACGGGTCCGCGCATCGCGGGCGAGGTCGGGCAGACGCTCAACGAGGGTGAGCCCGTCGAGCCGCGCCAGGCGGCGTCGGTGATCGTGCTGCGCGACGGCGCCGACGCCCCCGAGGTGCTCCTCGTGCAGCGCACCCCGAAGGCGCGCTTCATGGGCGGCGTGTGGGTGTTCCCGGGCGGCGCGGTCGGCGAGAGCGACGCGGACAGCGACGGCGCGCACCGCCGCGCCGCGGTGCGCGAGCTCGAGGAGGAGGCCGGCGTGCAGCTCGCGGGGACCGACGCGCTCGTTCCCTTCTCGCGCTGGATCACGCCCCGCGCCGTCTCGATCCGTTTCGACACCCATTTCTTCCTCGCCGAGCTTCCCGCGGGCCAGCAGGCTCAGGTAGACGGCGAGGAGTGCGTCGACCTGCGCTGGCTTTCGCCCGCCGCGGCGCTCGCGGCGTCGCGGAGCGGCGAGCTGCCGATGGTCTTCCCGACGATCAAGCACCTCGAACAGATCGAGAGCTTCCGCGCGGTCGGCGAGCTGCTCGACTACGCGCGCGGGCGCACCGTCGAGGCGGTCGAGCCGCGCGTCGTGATGGAGGGCGAGGTCGCGCGGATCCTCTTGCCCGGCGACGACGGCTACGACGGCTAGCGCTACCAGTCCGTCGGCGCGATCCGCTGGCGCTCGACGCCGTCGGGGAGCCGGCCCTCTTCAGCGAGCTTTTCCAGGTGCGCCGCGAGCGTCACGGCGGCGGCGGGCCGCAGGTTGGCGGGCGCATCCGACCAGGCGTCGTCGAGCAGCTCGTCGGTGGAACGCCGTCCCGCGGCGAGCGCGGCGAGCAGGCGTTCCTCGCGTTCCAGGCGATGTGCGACGTAGCCGCGCAGCCGCTCCTGCGGCTCCCAGACCGCGGGGCCGTGGCCCGGGCAGAGGACCTGGATCTGCTCGTCGTCCGCGAGCCGCCCGAGCGCCTCGAGGTAGCCGCGCAGCGATCCGGGCCCCGGCGAGACGAAGACGCTTCCCTCGCCGAGCACGGCGTCGCCGGTGAAGCACGCGCCGTCCGCCACGAACGCGTAGTGGTCGGGGCTGTGGCCGCCGGTGAAGACGGCGCTGAACGGGCCGACGCGCACGCCGTCGGCGAGCGGGAGGTCGGCGCCGGGGTCGGCCGCCGCCACGGGCGCCCGGTGGGCGGCGAGCAGCGCCGGCAGCGCCCCGGTGTGGTCGGCATGCCCGTGGGTCACGAGCACCGTCTCAAGGGGGCCGTGCGCGCCGATCGCCGCGTCGAGCGCGGCGATGTGGCCGGCGAGGTCGGGGCCGGGGTCGACGAGGTACACGGGGCCCGCGCCCACGAGCCAGCTGTTGGAGCCCGACAGCGTCATCGGACCTGGGTTCTCCGCCCGGATCCGCGTGACCCCGAGCTCCGCGAGGCGCGTCGCCTCGCCGTCGCCGGCCGCCATCGCGCTAGGCCAGGCTCGCCATCACGTGCTTGACCTGCGTGTAGTCCTCGAGCGAGTACAGCGAAAGGTCCTTGCCGTAGCCGGACTCCTTGAAGCCGCCGTGCGGCATCTCGGAGACGAGCGGGATGTGGTCGTTGATCCACACGCAGCCGAACTTCAGCGCCTTGGAGACGCGCAGCGCGCGGCCCACGTCGCGCGTCCACACCGACGATGCGAGCCCGTACTTGGTGCCGTTCGCCCACTCGATCGCCTGCTCCTCGTCGCTGAAGCGCTGGACGGTGATCACGGGCCCGAAGATCTCGCGCTGGATCATCTCGTCGTCCTGCTCGAGGCCCGCGATCACCGTCGGCTCGACGAAGAAGCCGGGGCGGTCCGCCTGCGCGCCGCCCGTGACGACCTCGGCCCGGTCGGGCCGGCGCTCGATGAAACCGGTGACGCGCTCGAGCTGTTTCGCCGAGTTGACCGGCCCGAGCGTCGTGTCGGGCGAGAGCGTGTCGCCGATGACGAAGCCGCGGGCCTGGTCCGCGAGACCCGACACGACGTCGTCGTAGACGTCGGCGGCGGCGAGCACGCGCGTCGCAGCCGTGCAGTCCTGGCCGGCGTTGTAGTAGCCGGTGCCCGCGATCGTTTCCATCGCGCTCTCCATCGAGACGTCGTCGAAGACGACGACGGGCGCCTTGCCGCCGAGCTCGAGGTGCACCCGCTTGAGCGTGTCCGCGGCGGTGCGCGCGATGTGCTTGCCCGTCTCCACGGAGCCGGTGAGCGCGACGATGCCGACGTCGGGGTTCGCGATCAGCGCGTTGCCGGTCGGCTCGCCCGGCCCCATCACGATGTTCAGCACTCCCCTCGGGATGACGTCCGCCGCGAGCTGCGCGAAACGCACCGTCGTCACGGGCGTCGTCTCGGCCGGTTTGAGGACGACCGTGTTGCCGGCCGCGAGCGCCGGCGCGATTTTCCAGACCGCCATCATCAGCGGGTAGTTCCACGGCGTGACCTGGCCCGCGACGCCGATCGGCTCGCGGCGGATCATCGACGTGTAGCCCTCGATGTACTCGCCCGCGGACTTGCCCTCCAGGCAGCGCGCGGCCCCCGCGAAGAAGCGCAGGTTATCCGCCATCACGGGGATTTCGTCGTTGGTGGCGGCTTCGATCGGCTTGCCGGCGTTGAGCGCCTCCAGGCGCGCGAGCTCTCCGCCGTGCTCCTCGATCACGTCGGCGAGTCCGAGCAGCACCTCGGCGCGCTGCGCGGGCGTCGTCTGCGACCAGGTCTTGAAGGCTTCGCGCGCGGCCGCGACGGCGGCGTCGACCTCGGCCGGCGTCGAGCGCGGCGCGCTCGCCATCTCTTCGCCGGTCGCGGGGTTCAGGACCGGTTCGCGCTCGCCACCCCCGTCGACACTCTCACCGTCGATGAAGTTCTGCAGCGCCTCGGTTGTCGTGGCCATGTCGGCCTCCCTTCGGTTATTGGGGTCCGTGCGCCCCGGCGCCGGGCTCGCTCACAGCCCGAACGCCTCGGCGACGGCGGGATAGGTGACCTCGCCCCGGTCGACGTTCAGGCCCTCGCGCAGGCCGGGGTTGCGCTCGAGCGCGGCGTCCACGCCGCCGGCGAGTTCGATCGCGTACGGCAGCGTCGCGTTCGTCAGCGCGAAGGTCGAGGTGATCGGCACGGCGCCGGGCATGTTCGCGACGCAGTAGTGCGTGATGCCGTCGACCTCGAAGGTCGGGTCGGAGTGCGTCGTCGGGTGCGAGGTCTCGAAGCAGCCGCCCTGGTCGATCGAGACGTCGACGAGCACCGCTTGGCGGCGCATCAGTTTCAGCTGCTCGCGCGTCACGACGTGCGGCGCGCGCCCGCCGTGGATGAGCACGGCGCCGATCACGAGGTCGGCCTGCTGGAGCATCTCCTCGATCGCGAGCGTCGAGGAGTAGACGGTCGACGCGCGGCCGCCGAAGGCGATTTCGAGCTCGCGCAGGCGGTCGATCGAACGGTCGAAGACGAAGACGTCGGCCTGCATGCCGATCGCGATCTGCGCCGCGTTCAGGCCGACGACGCCGCCGCCGATCACGAGCACCGTCGCGGCGGCGACGCCGGGGACCCCGCCGAGCAGGATGCCGCGTCCACCGAGCGGCTTCTCGAGCATGAACGCGCCCGCCTGCGTGGCGATCTTGCCGGCGACCTCGCTCATCGGGGCGAGCAGCGGCAGGTTGCCGTTCTCGTCGACGACCGTCTCGTAGGCGATGCAGCGCGCGCCGCTGCCCATCAGCCCGCGCGTGAGCGCCTCGTCGGCCGCAAGGTGCAGGTACGTGAAGAGCGTCTGGCCCTCGCGCAGCATCTCGATCTCGACCGGCTGGGGCTCCTTGACCTTCATGATCATTTCCGCGGCGTCGAAGACGGCGGGGGCGTCGGGCAGGATTTCGGCGCCCTGCGCGACGAACTGCTCGTCGCTCATCGCGCTGCCCTCGCCAGCGCCCTCCTGCACCACGACCTGGTGGCCGCGAGCCGTCAGCTCGCGCACGCCGGCGGGCGTGATCGCGACCCGGTACTCGTCGGTCTTGATCTCCGTCGGAATGCCGATCTTCACCTGGCGTCTCCCCCGTGGCCGCTCAACGCCGGTGAGGATATTGCGGCGTGCACGGCCGCGTCAGGCGGAGACGCCGCTGAGGTCGCCGATCCGTTCGGACGCCTCGGTGAGGACGGGCCGCAGCACCGCCTCGATCTCGTCGAACTGCTCCTGGCCGACGATCAGCGGCGGCGCGAGCTGGATCACCGGGTCGCCGCGGTCGTCGGCGCGGCAGATCAGGCCGCGGCGGAACAGTTCGGTCGAGAGGAAGTTCCGCAGCAGCCACTCGGACTCCGCGTCGTTGAAGGTCTCCTTCGTGTCGCTGTCCTTGACGAGCTCGATCGCCTGGAAGTAACCCGCGCCGCGGACATCGCCGACGATCGGGAGCTCCAGCAGCGAGCGCAGCATCGCGTGGAAGGCGTCCTCGTGCGAACGCACGTGGGCGCACAGATCCTCGCGCTCGAGCACGTCGATGTTCGCCATCGCGACGGCCGCCGCGACCGGGTGGCCTCCGAACGTGATGCCGTGGGCGAAGGAGGCGGTGCCGTGCTCGAAGGGCTCGGCGATGCGGTCGGACGCGATCACGGCGCCCATCGGGATGTACGCGGACGTGATGCCCTTCGCGGTCGTGATGATGTCGGGCTCGTAGCCGTAGCGTTCGCAGCCGAACAGGTAGCCGAGGCGCCCCCAGGAGCAGATGACCTCGTCGCTGATCAGGAGCACGCCGTGGCGGTCGCAGATCTCGCGCACGCGCTGGAAATAGCCGTCGGGCGGGACGAAGCAGCCGCCGCTGTTCTGCACCGGCTCGAGGATCACGGCAGCGACGGTCTCCGGCCCCGCGGCGAGGATCGCCTCGTCGATCGCGTCGGCGGCCCACAACGGGTCGCGGTCGGCGGGCAGGCGATAGGAGTTCGTGTTCGGCGCGTGGATCGCGCCGGGCGTGAGCGGCTCGAACGGTTCGCGCAGGGCGGGCACGCCCGTCAGCGCGAGCGCCCCCATCGTCACGCCGTGGTAGGCGAGATCGCGCGCGACGACCTTCGTGCGCGTCGCTTCGCCCCTCTGCCTGAAGTAGGCGCGCGCGAGCTTCCACGCCGCCTCGACCGCTTCGGCGCCGCCGTTGGTGAAGAAGACGCGGTTCAGTTCCCCCGGCGCGAGCTCGGCGATGCGTGTCGCGAGCTCGATCGCGCGGGGATGCGCGTAGCTCCAGTTCGTGTAGAAGGCGAGCTCGTCGATCTGGCGCGCCGCGGCCTCGCCGAGCTCGCTGCGGCCGTAACCGATGTTCACGCAGAAGAGCGACGAGAGGCCGTCGAGGTAGCGGTTGCCCTTCTCGTCGTACACGTACGCGCCCTCACCGCGGACGATGATCGGCACGTCCGCGTGCTCGAACGCGCCCATCCGCGTGAAATGCATCCACAGATGGCGCTTGGCCTGCTCTTGAAGAACCTCGCCGGAGAGCATCTCTCGGTCCCCTTCCTTCCCCCTGTTTAGAACCGCCGCGACCCCGCCGCCGGATTGCCGGGACGGGGCCTCGAAGTCCAGTCTACTGCCGCCCGCATTCGTGCACGACGGGACGCCGTCGAATGACGTAGCGTTCGGCCACGGACGCGACAACCGGGGGGAGGGCTGATGGCGAGCGAGCAGGCAGCGGCGACGACGGTTCCGATCACGTCGGGGGTCATGGACAAGGGCCTGAAGAAAAACGCGATCGGCTACGTCTCGAACATCGTCATCGGCGTCGCGTCGACCGCGCCCGCATATTCGATCGCGGCGACGCTCGGTTTCATCATCGCCGACCCCGGCGTGAGGACCCACGGGCCCGCGGTGATGCTGGCGTCGTTCATCCCGATGCTGCTGATCTCGCTCGCGTACCGCTACCTGAACAAGGCGGACCCGGACGCCGGCACGAGCTTCGCCTGGACGACGCGCGCCTTCGGCCCGACGGTCGGCTGGCTCAACGGCTGGGCGATCTTCCTCGCCGACCTGCTCGTGATGGCCTCGCTCGGCCTGATCGCGGCGGTGTACACCTACCAGCTTTTCGGCTGGACGTACGGCGAAACGCACAAATGGGTCGGGCTCGTCGGGTGCGTCCTGTGGATCCTGCTCATGACCTGGATCTGCCACCGCGGCATCGAGCTCTCGGCGCGCATCCAGCAGGTCCTGCTCAGCTTCGAGTTCGTGATCCTCGTCGTCTTCTCGGTGGTCGCGATCGTCGACGTGTACACGGGCAACGGCGGCTCCGGGGCGATCCAGCCGCACGCCTCTTGGTTCAACCCCTTCGACCTGAAGTTCCACGACCTGCTGGTAGCGATGCTGCTCGGGGTGTTCCTCTACTGGGGCTGGGATTCGGGCGTCGCGGTCAACGAGGAGTCCGAGGATTCGGCCGAGGGTCCGGGGAGAGCGGCCGTCGTCTCGACGCTGCTTCTCGTGGCGATCTACCTGCTCGTCGCGACCGGGGCGACGGCATACCACGGTTTCAACTTCTTCCTCGGTGAAAGCGAAGCGGCCGAAGCCCACCGCTCGGACATCCTCCACGCGCTCGGCGGCGGCGTGCTCGGCTCGGTCGGGGTGAAGTTCCTGATCGTCGCCGTGCTCACCAGCGCCGCCGCCTCGACCCAGACGACGATCCTGCCGACAGCCCGCACGACGCTGTCGATGGCCCACTGGGGTGCGATCCCGAGCGTGATCGGCAGGATCCACCGTCGCTTCCTGACGCCGCCCGTCTCGACCTGGGGCTTCGGCGTGCTCTCGATCGTGATCGCGGTGCCGCTGATCCTGATCTCCACCGAAGTGCTCGAACTCGCGGTCGTCGCGCTCGGGATCCCGGTCTGCTTCTACTACGGCACGACGGGCTTCGCCTCGGCGATGTACTACCGCAAGGAACTCTTCCACAGCGCCCGCAAGTTCTTCCTCGTCGGCCTGCTGCCCGTGCTCGGCGGGCTGATGATGTACGGGATCGGCGGCTACGCGATCTACTACTACGGCAAAGCCGAAAACGCCGAAGGCAAAATCTACCTCGGGCTGACGCTGCCGATCTGGCTCGGCGTCGTCGGCATGTTGATCGGGCTGGCGATCGCCCTCGCGCTGCGCTTCCACTACCGCAAATTCTTCTCGCGCAAACTCGAAACGGCGCCGGCGGGCCTGCTCGACGCCCCGGTCGAGCACGCGCCGATGCACCTCATGGGCTCAGAACACGTCACGAGCGCGGAGCACCCGTTCAGGCCGGAGTCCGCGGCGCCCGAGGACGAGCCGCCGCCGCCCGCCTAGAGCACTAGCCCGCGTCGAGCTCGAGCTGGCCGGTCGGCGAGCCGTACTCGGCGAGCAGGTCAAGGAACGGCTTCGGCTCGAACGCCTCGGGGCCGAGCACGCCGGCGCCCTTCCAGACGCCGCGGTCGAGCAGCTCGAGCGCGACAACCGGGTTGATCGCCGTCTGCCACACCACCGCCTGACTGCCGTACTCGCGCATCGTCATCTCGTTGTCCGCGACGTGGTACAGGTACGTCGAGCGCGGCGCGCCGTCCTTTCCCTTGCCGGTCACCCATGTGCCGGCGCACGTGCGGCCGCTCATCCTGTCGCCGAGCGTGGCGGGGTCGGGGAGCGTCGCCGCGACAACGTCGCGCGGGCTCACCTCGACGCCGCGCACCGACACCGGCTCGGTCGAGTCGAGACCGAGTTTCTGGAGCGTCTGCAGCACGCCGATGAACTCGCCGCCGAGGCCGTACTTGAACGTCACGCGCCTGCAGGGCACCCAGCGCGGGATGAGGACGACCTCCTCGTGCTCGACGTTGACGCATTCGACGGGGCCGATCCCCTCCGGGAAGTCGAAGATCTCGGGCTCGGAGAACGGCGCGGTCGTGTAGAAGCCGCGCTCCTTCTCCCAGATCAGCGGCGGGTTCAGGCACTCCTCGATCGTCGTCCAGATCGAGAACGTCGGCGCGAACTCGTAGCCCTCGACCTCGAGGTTCGCGCCGTCGCGCACGCCGATTTCGTCGATGTCGCTGAAGAGCTCGTCCGCGGCGTAGCGCGCGAAGATGTCCGAGAGGCCCGGCTCGACGCCGATCCCGACGAGCGCGAGAAGGCCCGCCTTCTCCCACTCCCCCTGGACGGCGAACTGGCGCTCGCCGAGCATCTCGCCCGTCTCCTCGTACGGTCGCTCCGCGTTCGGGTGCGAGAGCGTCATCGCCATGTCCAGGTAGGTGACGCGCGCGTCGAAGCAGGCGCCGAAGATCGGCTCGTTGAAGCGCGGGTCGCACGCGTTGAGCACCGCGTCGGGCTGGACGCGCCCGATCAGCTCGACGAGCTCCTCGCGGCTGGAGGCGTCGACGCGCTCGGCCGCGAAGCGGTCCGCTTCGCCGAAACGCCCGGCCGCAGCCTGCGCGCGCTCGAGCGAAACGTCGGCGAGCACGACGCCGTCGAAGGCCGGCCGGCGCTGCGCGATCGTCGCGAACGCCGCGCCCACCCCACCCGCCCCCACGACCAGTACCTTCACGCGGCGCATTCTTACGCATCGCTCCCGGCACCGTTCCCGGGACGTCTTTAGACTCAGCGCGGCCGGTGTCCGACGCGCTCTACGTCATCATCTTCGTCGCCGGCACCGCGGTGAGTCTGCTCGCGAGCTGGCGTCTCGTGGGCGCTCTCGAGCGCGTCGGGGGCGCCGCCGGGCTCTCCGAGGGCGCGCTCGGCATGCTCGCCGCGCTCGCCGCCGACGCGCCCGAGATCACGGCCGCCGTGAGCGCGATCGCCGCGAACGACAGACACGTCGGCGCGGGCGTCGTGATCGGCTCGAACGTCTTCAACATCGCGGCGCTGATCGGCGTCGCGGGCGTCGTCGGCGGCTTCATCGCCCTCGACCGGCGCGTCGTGAGCTTCGCCGGGTCGGTAGCGGTCTGGATTGCGCTTGTGGCGCTGCTCGCCGTCACGGGCGCCCTCGCGCCGGCAGTCGCGCTCGTCGTCGCGCTGATCGCGTTCGCACCGTACCTCGCGGTGCTGGCGATGCAGCCCGAGCACCTCGACACGCTGTCGCTGCCGGACCGCTGGCGAAACCTGCTCGCCGCCACCGTCCGCGCCGAGGAGCACGAGATGGAGGAAGGCATCGAAGCGCTGCGCGGGCGCGCGACGCGCGCCGACATGCTGCTCGCGCTCGCGCTCGTCGTCGTCGTCGTCGGCGCGAGCATCGCGATGGAGCGCTCGGCGACGACGCTCGGGGCGCGCGCGTCCGTCGCGCCGATCGTCGTCGGCGCCCTCGCGCTCGCGGTCGTGACGAGCCTGCCTAACGCCGTCGCGGGCGTGTACCTCGCGCTACGCGGCCGCGGCGCCGCGGTCCTCAGCACGGCGCTCAACAGCAACTCCATCAACGTCATCGTCGGCCTGCTCGTCGCGACGACGATCCTCGGCGCGGGCTCGCCGTCGAGCGAGACGACGTACGTCGCGGCGGCCGCGCTCGCGCTGACGTGCATCGCGCTGCTGCTCTGCCACTGGGCGCGCGGCGTCACGCGCACGATCGGCTGGCTCATCATCGCCGCGTACGCGGTCTACGTCGCGGTGCTGCTCGCGCGCTTCTGAGCGCGGGACGAACGGGGCGGCCAACCGCCCCGTTCGCTGCGCCCCGCGCCTTCTGTGCGCCTGCTCTGGGGGACCGACGCACAATGCTCGGCTTCGTGCCCAGGCCGCTTTGGCGGCGTCCCTGCCACGCGGTCCGTCCCCGCAGCGGATCCTCGACGATCACCCCGCCACGCGGGTGAATTGGACGTGACCGATGTGTTGCTATTTCGTTACCGCGGAACGTCTGGCGGCGCCGCGGGTTCTAACGACGAACGGCCTATTGAGCCGATCTATTCTCGGACGATGCCCACGAAGCTCAACACGGCGCGCCTGCTCGCGCCCGCCGCAGCGCTCTGCGCGCTCTTCGCCGCGCCCGCCCTTGTGCGCGCGGAAACGGCTCGCCCGCTGCCGACGTCGGACTACACGAGCGTTCCGGTGTGCAAGCAGCCGACGCGCCATCACGAGACGTGCCTGGCGACGCGCCTGGTCGCGTTGACGGCGTCCGCGCGGGCGCACCGCCACCCGATCGGCGTGCGCAGGGCGCGCGTGCTGAGCGAGCCGTCGGCGCTGACGGGCGACTTCGGGCTGCGCCCGATCGACATCCACCACGCCTACCTGCTGCCGCTCGACGCGCCCGAAGGCGCCGGCGGCGAACGCGAGACGGTCGCCGTCGTCGACGCGTACAACGACCCCGCGATCGAAGAAGACCTGAGGCGCTACGACGAAGAATTCGCGCTGCCGGACTGCACCAGGGCGAACCGCTGCCTGACGGTCGTCAACGAACACGGACAGGCCAGCCCGCTGCCGTTCCCGCAGACGACGACGGAACTGCGCCACGCGGGCGAAGTCGAACAGCCCGGGCCCGCGCCGGAAGAAGCAGACAGGGCCGAACGCGCCGAAGACTGGAACATCGAGACCTCGCTCGACGTCGAGACGGTGCACGCCACGTGCGCGAACTGCAGGATCCTGCTCGTCGAGTCCAGCTCCGAAGAAGACGGCGAACTCTTCGAAGCCGAGCGCACCGCCGACGCCGCCAAGCCGGTCGCGGTCACGAACTCCTGGGGCGGCCAGGAGGAACAGGGCGAACGCAAAAACGACGAAACGGCGCCCTTCGACGACCCCGGCACGGTCGTCACGGCGGCGGCTGGCGACGAAGGCTACCGGGAGTGGGATCAGCGCAGCTACGAAAATTGCCGCGACGAAGACGAAATCTTCGAAGCGACCGGACGCGGCGGCTTCCACGTGTGCACCGCCAGCCTCGAGGAAGGCCCGCTGTTCCCCGCCTCCTCGCCGGACGTCGTCGCCGTCGGCGGCACCCGCCTGACGCTCAGCGAAGCGGACGGCTACGGCGGCGAGAGCGCCTGGAACGGGGAAGGAGCGGGCGGCGCGGGCTGCTCGATCTTCTTCGCCGCGCCCGATTGGCAGGCGGCGGTGAGCGACTGGTCGAGCGTCGGCTGCGGCGAAAAGCGCGCCGTCGCCGACGTCTCCGCCGACGCGGCGCCCGAAACGGGCTTCGCCGTCTACGACACCGACGGGGGCTGCGCGGAACGCTACGTGGGCTGGTGCACGATCGGCGGCACCAGTCTCGCCGCGCCGCTCATCGCGTCGGCGTTCGCCCTCGCGGGCGGAGCGCACGGGACCGCTTACCCCGCCGAGCTTCTCTACGAAACGCTCGGCGACGACCCCGCCGCCCTGCACGACGTGACGAAGGGGTCGGATGGCGTGTGCACGCACCTCGCGGAATGCTCCGACGCAGAATCCGAAAAGGAAGAGTCGGAAACGTGCGCCGGCGCCGCGATCTGCACGGCGGGCGCCGGCTACGACGGGCCGACCGGCGTCGGCACGCTCGCCGGGCTCGGCGCGCTGCGCGCGGGCAGCACCGAAAGCGAAACGGCGAGCGAAAGGGCCGAGCGCGAAGCAAACGACTTCGGCATCGAGCGAGCCGAAGAAGAACGGGCCGCAAAGGAAGCGCCGAAACCCGACGTCAAGCCCGCGAAAGCGATCACAATCAGTTCGCTCAAGCTCACCCCCCGCGCGCGCGCCGCGTTCCGCGCGCGCACGTCGCACGGCCGCACGATCGCGTTCACGCTGCGCGCGAGCCGCGCGGGCCGCGCGCGGGCGCGCCTCTACCGCCTCGTGCGCGTCGGCCGTCGCTACGTCTGGCGCGCAACACGCGCCTCGCGCGTGATCACGCTGAGGGCCGGGGCGAGCTCGTGGCGCCTGACGACGAAGACGGAGCTCCACGCGGGCCGCTACATCCTGAAGGTCGCGCCGCTGCCGACGGGCCGCGGCCGCTCCGTCGAGTTCAAGATCGCCTGACGCCGGCGCATGCGGTTCGCGAGGAAACGCCGCGCCGGTGCCGGTGCGCGCCTCGAAAATCCGGCCGCAGGCCGCGCGGGCTCCTCCATGCCGCCCTATTCTCGGCGTATGGGCCGCTCTGCCGCGCACCGGGCGCGTGCGGGCGCGCTGCTCTCGGGCGCGCTCATCCTGCTCGCCCTGCCAGCCGTCGCGCACGGCGAAAGCGCCACGCCGCTGCCGGCGCGCGACTACGCGGTCGTGCCCGTCTGCCGCAGGCCGGCGCCGCGGCATTCGAGCTGCCTCGCGCAGCGGCTCGTCCCGCTCACGAGGGCGGCGCACGAACACCGCCACCCGATCGGCGTGCCCCGCGCGGCGGTGCGCGCCACCCCCTCGACCGAGGAAGGCGACCTCGGCATCAGGCCGCAGGACATCCACAGCGCCTACTCGCTGCCGGTGGATGCACCCGCCGGCGCGACGGTCGCGATCGTCGACGCCTTCAACGACGTGAACGTCCAGGCGGACCTCAATACGTACAGCTCGACGTTCTCGCTGCCGGCGTGCACGACGGCGAACGGCTGCCTCACCGTCGAGAACCAGAAAGGCAACACGGAAGCGAGCGCGCTGCCCTTCCCGAAATCCGAAAGCGAACTGAAAGCGCGCGCTAAAGGAGGCAAACACGGGCTCGAAGAAGCCGAAGATGCGCTCGGCTGGGACGAAGAGATCTCCCTCGACGTCGATACGGTCCACGCGACGTGCCAGAACTGCAAGATCCTGCTGGTCGAGGCCGAAGGCGAAGCAAATGAAGCGCTCTTCGAAGCCGAGACCACGGCTGAGGCGGCCAAACCCAGCGCTATCAGCAATTCCTGGGGGACGCCCGAAACGGCCTCGGAACGAACGGAATTCGAAGCGGCGCCCTTCGACGACCCGGGCACCGTCATCACCGCGGCCGCCGGCGACGACGGCTACCTCGACTGGGAGATGACCGAATGCTTCGAAGAAGCCGAATATGACCTCACGCCTCCCTCGTGCAGGATCATGTACGCCGAAGGCCCCGAGTTCCCCGCGTCCTCGCCCGACGTCGTCGGCGTCGGCGGCACACGCCTGACGCTCACGGAAAAAGACGAATGGGCAAGCGAGACCGTCTGGAACGGCACCGGCGCCGGCGGCAGCGGCTGCTCGATGTACTTCGACGCCCAGAAGTGGCAGCGCGAAACCTCGACCTGGGCGGACGTCGGCTGCGGTGAAAAGCGCGCCGTCGCTGACGTCGCCGCCGACGCGTCGCCGCACAGCGGACTCGCCGTGTACGACAGCAATGGCGGGTGCGAGGAAGAAGATGCGCCCGCGGGCTGGTGCACGATCGGCGGCACCAGCCTCGCCTCGCCGATGATCGCCGCGACGTTCGCGCTCGCCGGCGGCGCAAACGGCGTCGCGTACCCCGCGCAGACGCTCTACGAGAACGAGGCCGGCGCGCCCTCCTCGCTGCACGACATCACGGTCGGCTCGAACGGCGCGTGCGCGAAACTCGGCAGCTGCACCGAAAAAGAGGAAGAGGAGTCGTGCGTCGGAAAAATCGCGATCTGCAGCGCCGGGGTCGGCTACGACGGGCCGAGCGGCGTCGGCACACCGGACGGGCTGACCGCCTTCACCCCGCCGAAGGAAAAGACTGAACGAGCGCACGCGCTCGACATCACGTCGCTCGTGATCACGCCGCGCGCGCTCGCGGCGTTTCGCGCACACGGCGCGCACGGCAGGACCGTGTCCTTCACGCTGCGCGCCAGCGCCGCAGGCCGCGTTCGCGCGCGCCTTTACCGGCTCACGCGCTCCGGACACCGGGAAGTCTGGCGCGCGGCAGGCGTCGCACGGGTGATCACGCTGAAGGACGGCGCGAGCTCGTGGCGCCTCACGTTCTCCGTGCCGCTGCGCGCCGGACGCTACACGCTGACGCTCTCACCGCTCGCCGCGGGCCGCGGGCGCTCGGTCAAGTTCAGGATCGCCTAGCCGACCGCGTCCGGCGCGGCGGCCTGCCGCAGCGCCGGGTCGGCGACGATCCGCACATCGACGCCCGGCAGGCCGCGGATCAGCCTCGTCACCAGGGAACGTTCGGCGCCGCCGAGACGCAGCCCGCGCGGCTGCGGCGGAGTGCCGAGCAACAGGTACGTCACGCCGAGCTCCTGGGCGACACGGATCGCGACCTCCGCGGCGTCATCGCCCTCTTCGACTTTCAGGCGCACGTCGAGCATCGACGTCAGGCGGCGCAGCTCCTCGAGCTGGCGGCGGTCCTCGGCGCTCGGCTCGCGGCCCGACGGCCGCACGACGAGGACGTCCAGGTCGGCGTCCAGGCGCTGCGCCGAACGCCACGCGCGGCGCACGACCCGCTCGCCGTCCGCGTCGAGCGTCGCGAGGGCGAGCAGGCGCTCGGCTATCGCCTGCGGCCCGAGGTCGGCCTCGCCGCGCAGACCCTCCTCGTCGCGGCGTACGACGGGCGCCGCCTCACGCAGCAGGCGCCGGACCTCGACCTCGTCCGCGACCTGACGCAGCGCCGTCTCGCGCAGCGCGGCGAGGTTCTCGACCTTGAAGAAGTTGTTGAGCGCCGCCTGGACGCGCTCGGGCCGGTACACCTTGCCGGCGCGCAGGCGCGAGATGAGCGCCTCGGGGGTGAGGTCGATCAGGACGACCTCGTCGGCGTCCGAGAGGACGCTGTCGGGGACCGTCTCGCGGACCTTGGTGCCGGTCAGCTGCGCGATCTGGTCGTTGAGGCTCTCCAGGTGCTGCACGTTGACGGTCGAGAAGACGTCGATCCCGGCGTCGAGCAGCGTCTGGACGTCCTCGAAGCGCTTCTCGTGTTCGACGCCCGGGGCGTTGGTGTGCGCGAGCTCGTCCACGAGCGCGAGTTCGGGGGCGCGCGCGAGGATCGCGGGCAGGTTCATCTCTTCGAGCTCGCGACCGCGGTACTCGAGCGCGCGGCGCGGCACGAACTCCAGGCCGTCGGCCTGCGCGACCGTCTCGTCACGGCCGTGGGGCTCCAGGTAGCCGACGACGACGTCGCGGCCGGTCTCGGCTTCGGCGCGGCCCTCGCCGAGCATGCGGTACGTCTTGCCGACACCCGGCGCCATGCCGATGAACACCTTCAGCCTGCCGCGACCCTCGGGCATGGCTGGATTGTCGCCTACCGGGCGACGGTTCCGCTCAGGCGCCGAGCAAGTTGTGGATGATCAGGTCGATCAGCTTGATGCCGATGAACGGGGCGATGATGCCCCCGAGCCCGTAGATCCACAGGTTGCGGCGCAGCAGCGCGCTCGCGCCGATGGGCCGGTAGCGCACGCCGCGCAGCGCGAGCGGGATCAGCAGCGGGATCACGAGCGCGTTGAAGATGATCGCCGAGACGATCGCCGAGCGGGGGGTGCCGAGGTCCATGATGTTCAGCACCGACAGCGGGCTCTTCTGGTGCGGCCCGACGGCCCACGTCGTGACGAAGATCGCGGGCAGGATCGCGAAGTACTTGGCGACGTCGTTGGCGATCGAGAACGTCGTCAGCGACCCGCGGGTGATCAGGAGCTGCTTGCCGACCTCGACGATCTCGATGAGCTTCGTCGGGTTGGAGTCGAGGTCGACCATGTTGCCGGCCTCGCGCGCCGCCTGGGTGCCCGTGTTCATCGCGACGCCGACGTCGGCCTGCGCGAGCGCCGGAGCGTCGTTGGTGCCGTCTCCGGTCATCGCGACAAGTCGCCCTTCGGCCTGCTCCTCGCGGATCAGCTCGAGCTTGCGCTCCGGCGTGGCTTCGGCGAGGAAGTCGTCGACGCCGGCCTCCTCGGCGATCTTCGCGGCCGTGAGTTTGTTGTCGCCGGTCACCATCACGGTGCGGATGCCCATCGCGCGCAGCTCGTCGAAGCGGTGGCGCATGCCCTCCTTGACGGTGTCCTTCAGGTAGATGACGCCGAGCACCTGACTGTCGCGCGCGACGGCGAGCGGCGTGCCGCCCTCGCGGGCGATGCGGTCGAGCGCGTCCTGGAGCGCGGGTGGCGGCGACCCGCCTTCCTCGCGCACGAAGTCGATGATCGCGTCGCCCGCGCCCTTGCGCAGCTGCTGTCCGTTGAGGTTCACGCCGCTCATGCGCGTCTGCGCGGTGAAGGGCACGAACTCGGCATCGAGGGAGCCCATGTCGTGCTCGCGCAGGCCATATTTCTTCGCGAGCACGACGATCGAGCGTCCCTCGGGCGTCTCGTCGGCGAGCGAGGAGAGCTGCGCCACCTCGGCGAGCTCGGACTCGGCGACGCCCGGCATCGGCACGAATTCGGACGCCAGGCGGTTGCCGATCGTGATCGTGCCGGTCTTGTCGAGCAGCAGCACGTCGACGTCGCCGGAGGCCTCGACGGCGCGGCCCGAGAGAGCGAGGACGTTGCGGCGCACGAGGCGGTCCATGCCCGCGATGCCGATCGCGGAGAGCAGGGCGCCGATCGTCGTCGGGATCAACGCCACAAGAAGGGCGATGAGCGTCGTCTCGGAGATCGAGGTGCCGGCGAAGAGGCCGAACGGGCGCAGCGTCGCGACGACGATCACGAAGATCAGCGTCAGCGCGGCGAGGAGGATGTTCAGCGCGACCTCGTTCGGCGTCTTGCGCCGCGCGGCACCCTCGACGAGTGCGATCATGCGGTCAAGGAACGACTGCCCCGGTTCCTGGGTGATTTCGACGATGATCTCGTCGCTCGTGACGCGCGTGCCGCCGGTGACGGCGCTGCGGTCGCCGCCGGACTCGCGGATGACGGGCGCGGACTCGCCGGTGATCGCCGACTCGTCCACCGTGGCGATTCCCTCGATGACGGTGCCGTCGCCGGGGATCAGGTCGCCGGCGGTCACGACGACGATGTCGCCGCGCATGAGCTCCGACGCGGCCTTCGTCGAGCCGTCCTTCAGCTTCGCGACGGTCTCCTTGCGCATCGAGCGAAGCGTGTCCGCCTGCGCCCGGCCGCGGCCCTCGGCGAAGGCCTCGGCCATGTTCGCGAAGATCACCGTCAGCCAGAGCCAGATCGAGATCGTGAGCGTGAACCAGGCCGGGTCGTTGCCGCCGCCGAGAGGCTTGCCTCCGAAGACCTGGATGAACCACGTGATCGTCGTGATCACGGAGCCGATCTCGACCACGAACATCACGGGGTTGCGGATCTGCACCCGCGGGTCGAGCTTGATCACGCTGTCGAGCAGCGCGCGCCAGACGATCTCGCGCTGGAAGAGCGAGATGGCCTGCCGTTCGCTGTGGGCTTCAGCGGCCACTTGCGAGCCCTCCCTGCATGCGGTCGAGGGCCAGGTTCAGTTCAAGCACGTTGACGCCTTCTTCGCCGGAGAAGCCGAGGAAGCGACTGCTCGTGTACGTCGGGATCAGCGCGAGCACGCGTCCGAGAGCGAGGTGGCGCAGCGCGGCGACGCGATGCGCCTGGATGCGGGCGTTCGCGACGGAGATTTCGGGGTCCAGCCCCGAGGCGGAGCTGTTCGCCGCGTCGACGGGGACGTTCGACGGGCGCAGCCCCGGGTAGTACGGCCGGTTCAGTTTGATGTAGGCCTTGATGTGTTTGCTGATCGCTTCCTTCGTCGCGACGCTGTTCGGGCCGAGGTTCGAGAAGGTCGACGCCGCGGCGTTGTATTCGCCGCCTTCGGTTGCCGAGGGGCGGCTCTGGAAGTAGCGCGGGTCGGGCGTCGTTTCGACGACGCCTTCGTTTTCGACGAGTTTGCCGTGCTTGTAGACGGGGGTCTGGAACGACTGCCCGATGAGCTCGGAGCCGATGACCTTGCCGCCGACGGTGATCTGGCTGCCGTTCACCTCGTGCGGGAAGACGACCTGGCCGACGCCGGTCATCACGAGCGGGTAGAGGATCCCGCCGGCCACGACGATGACCAAGGCCGCGATGAGCGCCCGGACCGTCTCGCGTTTGAACGAGTCGCTGGCCATCACTTGTAGAGGTGTCCGGTGAGACCCTGGACGATCGGCCCGAGCAGCAGCGCGGGGAAGAACGTGAGCGCGCCGACGAGGACGATGACGCCGATCAGCAGCACGACGAAGGTCGGGTTGTCGGTGCGCATCGTGCCGAGCCCGGCGGGGGTTATGCGCTTGCCGGCGAGCGCTCCGGCCACGGCGAGCGCGAAGAGGATCGGCGCGTAGCGCGCGAAGAGCATGTCGAAGCCGCCGAGCAGGTCGGTGAAGGTGAGGCCGTGCGAGCCGACGTTGCCGGCCGTCGGTTGCACGAAACCGGAGTAGCCCGCGAACGCCGATCCGTTGTTGTTCGCCTGCGACAGGTAGGCGTAGAACGTCTCGGAGAAGCCCTGCGGCCCCCCGGCCGCCGCTTTGGATATCGACTGCGTGCCGGCGTTGGTGGCTGTCGCGAGCGCGGTACAGAACAGCGCGGCGAGAGGTGTTATCAGGATGCCGAGGCCCGCGAGCTTGATCTCGCGCGCCTCGAGCTTCTTGCCGAGCCACTCGGGGGTGCGGCCGACCATCAGACCGCCGATGAAGACGGCGAGCAGGACGTAAAGCAGGATCGAGTAGAGCCCCGTGCCGACGCCGCCGAAGATGACCTCGCTCGCGGAGAGGTTCGCGAACGGCACGGCCCCGCCGATGCCCGTGAACGACTCGATCGCGCTGTTCACCGCGCCGCACGAGGTGACGGTCGTGACGACATCGAAGATCGCGGAGCCGGCGATGCCGAAGCGCTGCTCCTTGCCTTCCATGTTGCCGCCGCCCGAGCCCGAGATGACGCCGGTGTGCAGCCCCGCGGCGTGCTGCGCCGGCGAACCGTGTGCCTCGGCGATGTACGCCACGGCGCACGCGCCGAGGAACATGATCGCCATCGTCGCGTAGATCGCGTAGCCCTGGCGGCGGTTGCCGGTCATGCGTCCGTACATGAACACGAGGGCCGCCGGGATGACGAGCACCAGCAGTATCTCGAAGAGGTTCGTGAACTGGTTCGGGTTCTCGAACGGGTGGGCCGAGTTTGTGTTAAGGAAACCGCCGCCGTTCGTGCCGAGCTCCTTGATCGCCTCCTGCGAGGCGATCGGCCCCATCGCGATCGTCTGCGTGGCGCCCGTGAGCGTGTGCACGGTCAGGTAGTGGGAGAAGTTCTGCAGCACGCCTTGCGACATGAGGACAATCGCGCCGACGATCGAGATCGGCACGAGCACGTACAGCAGGGTGCGCGTCATGTCGTGCCAGAAATTGCCGATGCCGCTGCCGCTGCGGCCGATGATCCCGCGCACCAGCGCGACCGCGACAACGATGCCGACCGCCGCCGAGGCGAAGTTCTGCACCGTCAGCCCCGCCATCTGGCTGAAGTAGCTCATCGTCGTCTCGCCGCTGTAGTACTGCCAGTTGGTGTTGGTGAGGAACGAGGAGACGGTGTTGAACGTCACGTTCCACGGCGCCGAGTGAAAGCCCTCGGGGTTCAGGCCAGTCCAGCTCCACAGCGTCTGCGTGCGCAATATGAAGTAGAGGATCAGCCAGCCGAAGAGCGAGAAGAGAAGCAGGCTGCGCGCGTACGCCTTCCAGTCCTGTTCGCGCCTGGAGTCGACGCCGACGATCCGGTAAACGACGCGCTCGACCGGCCCGACGATCGGTGTGAGCCACACGCGCTGGCCGGTGTAGACCTTCGCGAGGTAGGAGCCGAGCGGGAACGCGAGCGCCGTCAGCGCGAGGATGAAGACCACGATCGTGGCCCAACCCGCGAATGTCATTACAGGTTCTCGCCGCGGACCAGCGCGTAAAAGAGGTACAGGATGACCAGTACCGAGACGATCAGGCCGATGATGTCCGCGGCGCTCATATGCGGCGGATCCCCTCGACCATCGCCAGCAGCACCGCGAACATCCCGACGCCGAGGAGAATCGAAACGATGTCCATGGCCGTCACTGTCGCGCACGTCCCGTGTCGGCCACATAACGATCCGCCGCGCCGGCGTGACGATTTCGTGACGGTCAGTCGGTCATGCGGTAACCGACGCCGGGGTCGGTAACTATGTAACGCGGCGCGCCGCCCTCCTCGGGCTCTATCTTCGCGCGCAGCCGCGCGATGTGGGTGCGCAGTATCTGTATGTCGTCGGCGTACTCGGGCCCCCACACGTCCGTCAGGAGGCGGCGGTGTGTCATCAGTCGCCCGCGGTTGCGCGCGAGCACGCGCAGCAGGTCGAACTCGATCGGGGTGAGGTGGATCGCCTCGCCTTCGCGGCGCACGAGATGCGCCGCGAAGTCCACCTCGAGCCCGTCGACCTCGAGCACCGGCTCCTCGTCGCCGCCGCCGACACGGCGCAGCGCCGCCTGCAGGCGCGCGACGAGCTCGCGCGTGCCGAACGGCTTGGTGATGTAGTCGTCGGCGCCGGCCTCGAGCGCCTTCACCTTCTGGTCCTCGTCGCCGACGGCGGAGAGCACGAGGATCGGCATCGCGGTCCACTCGCGCAGGCTGCGCGTCAGCTGGACGCCGTCGCCGTCCGGCAGCACCAGGTCGATGATCGCCGCCTCCGGGGGCCTGACGGAGGCGACGTCGAGCGCCTCCGAGACGGTTTCCGCGGGCACCGCCACAAAGCCCGCCTCACGCAGCACCACTTTCAGGGCGCGGACGATCTGCGGCTCGTCGTCGACGACCAGGATGCGCGGCGGCGCAGCCTGCTCGGTCAAGCGTCCCGGCCGCCGGCGACACCTGCTGCCGGCTCGCTCGGCTCCTGTGTCTTGCCGTCGTCGGCGACGACCTTGAATTCGAACACGAACGTCGCGCCCTGGCCCGGTAGCGACTCGACGTGCAGGGTCCCTTCGTTGGCCTCGGCGAAGCCGCGCGCGATCGCGAGCCCGAGGCCCGAACCGCGGTGCTCACCCCCGAGCCCGCCGGCGCGGTAGAACGGCTCGAAGACGCGGTCGAGTTGAGCGGGGGGGATTCCGGGACCGCGGTCGACGATGCGGATGATCACGCGGTCGCCGCCGGTGCCCGTCGTGGCGAGGCTGCGAACGGCGCGCGCACGGACGGAGACAGGGTGCCCGCCGCTGTAACGGCGCGCGTTTTCAAGGACGTTCACGAAGGCGCGCTCCATCTGCACCGGGTCGAGGTTCAGCAGCGGGATGTCGGCGTCGATCGCGAGGTTGAAGTCGTCGCTGCCCGCGCTGGCCTCCTGAACTGACGCGCGCAGCAGCTCGTCGATCGACGTCCAGCTGCGGTGCGGCTCGGCGGCACCCGCTTCCAGGCGCGAGAGATCCAGCAGGTTCTCGACCAGGCGGGACAGGCGCGCCGCCTCCTCCTGGATGACGCTCGCGAGTTCGGCGCGCTCGGCGTCCGAGAGGGCCGGCGAGGCGATCGCGTCGCCCGCGGCGCTGATCGCCGTGAGCGGCGAACGCAGGTCGTGTGAGACGGCGCGCAGCAGCGCCGTCTTGAGCGTGTCGGCGCGGCGCAGCGCAGCAGTCTCGACCACGCCGCCGAGGAGTTCCTCGCGTTCCAGCGAGGCGGTGAGCAGCGCCTCGAGCGCCGGCACGACGCGCTCCTGCAGCCGCCTGAGGCTCGCCTCGGAGGCGTCGGCGCCGACGAGAACCGTGCCGATGCGTGCGCTGCCGTCACGGAGCGGGAAAGCGACGGTGCGCTCGTCGCCGTCGACGGCCTCCATCACGATCGCCGCGGAGCCAAGACCGAGCGCCTGCGCGATGCGCGCCGCGGCGGTGGGGAGCGCCTCGTTGAGACTGTCGGCGCCGAGCAAGAGGCGCGCCATCTCGGCGGCGAGGTCGGCCTCGCGGCGGCGATCCTCGGCGTCGCGCGTGCGCTTGCGCGCGATCTCCGAGAGGTAGCTCGCGATCATCGCGACGACGAAGAACGTGATCAGCGCGACCCAGTTGTCGGGATTGGAGATCGTGAACCGGCCGACCGGCGGCAGATGGAAATAGTTGAAGGCGGCGGCGCTGAGCAGCGCGGTCGCGGCGCCGAACGCCATGCCCCACGTGATCGAGACGATCAGGATCGCGGGCAGGTACACCACGCCGAGGGCCGCGACGGGCGCGACGTGCGCGAGCGGGTAGACGACCAGCGTGCTGAGCGCGACTCCGACGAGCGCGGCGAGCACGCCGACGCGGCGCGGCGGCGGTGTCGGGGATATCAGGAACGCGAACGGCATCGACACCGGCTGAGCGTAACGCGCGCGGCTGCGGTGTTTACGCCGCTGCGAGCGCCGCCGGCGCCCCGAACGGGACGAGCAAGGACGGAAGCTGCACCGTGCCGTCGGCGCGCTGGCCGTTCTCGAGCAGCGCGACGATCGTGCGACCCACGGCGACGGCGGTGCCGTTGAGGGTGTGCGGCGTCACCGTTCCGCTCTGCGTGCGCGCGCGGATCCCGAGCCGGCGCGCCTGGTAGTCCGTCGTGTTGGAGCAGGACGTGAGCTCGCGGTAACGCTCCTGCGAGGGGATGTACGCCTCGCAGTCGTACTTCTTCGCCGCGGAGGAGCCGAGGTCGCCGACGGCGATGTTCACGACCCGGTAGGGGAGCTCGAGCTCCTCGAGGATCTCGCGCTCGATCGAGAGGATGCGCTCGTGCTCGGCCGGCGAGTCCTCCGGTGCGACGAAGCTGAACATCTCGACCTTGTCGAACTGGTGCACGCGGAAGATGCCGCGCGTGTCTTTGCCGGCGGCGCCGGCCTCGCGGCGGAAGCAGGGCGAGAAGCCGGCGTAGCGCAGCGGAAGTTCCGCCGACTCGAGAATCTCGCCGTCGTGCAGCGACGCGAGCGCGACCTCGGACGTACCGACGAGGTAAAGCTCGTCGGCCGGCAGGGCGTAGATCTGCTCCTCCGGGTCGGGCAGGAAGCCCGTGCCGTAGAGCGCCCGCTCGCGCACCAGTACCGGCGGAAGTACCGGCTCGAAGCCGCGCCCGCGGAGCTTCTCGAGCGCCCAGCGCACGAGCGCCAGCTCGAGCATGACGAGGTCGCCCGTCAGGTACGCGAAACGCGAGCCCGACATGCGGGCGGCGCGGTCGGTGTCGATCCGGCCGCCCGCGAGCTCGAGATGGTCGCGCACCGGGAAATCGAAGCGTGCCGGCTCGCCCCACGTGGCGACGAGCTGGTCGTCCGGTCCGTCGGCGGCGGTGGGGTCCGGCAGGTTCGGCAGCGGTGCGAGCGCGTCGGCGAGTTTCGCCTCGACGTCGGCGAGCTCGCCGTCGAGCTCCTTGCCGCGCGCCGCGACCTCGCGCATCGCGGCGATCTCACGCTCACGCTCGTCGCCGGCGGCGGCGCGGATCCTGTCGTTCGCGGCGTTCTGCTCGGCCCGCAGGCCCTCGACCTGAGGCAGCAGTTCGCGCCGGCGGCGATCGAGTTCGAGCACCGCGTCGAGTGCGCCCGCCGCGTCCTCACCGCGGCGCAGCAGCGCCGAACGGACCTCGTCGGGATGGTCCCGGATCAGCCGCAGGTCGAGCACCGCGCGCGGTGCCCGCTACTGCGGGATGTTGGTGGTCGGCACTTTCGGCGCCGCCTTGCCGGCGTACGCCGCGAGGAATTCGGCGACTTCCTGTGCCTGCTTGCCGGTGACGATGTTCTGCGGCATGATCGCGCCGGAGAAGCCCCCGTTGTGGATCGCGTAGAGAACGTTGTTGACTTCCTCTTTGCGGAAGTTGAAATTCGGGCCGTTCGTCTTGACGCGGTTGGAGATCCCCGACGCGGAGCCCTCGGCGCCGACGACGGAGAGCGAGTGGCAGCCCGAGCAGTGCTCACGGAAGATGACCGCGCCGTTGTAGTACTGGCTCGTTTTCGGCACCGACACCGCCTGGGTGCCGCACGCCCCGATCGCCACCGCGCAGCCGACAGCAGCAGTTAGGGTCGCGAGGAGCCTCATCGCGCGGGAATATATCGGCCTGCCTAGAAGCCGTGCGCTGTCCCGGCGGCGCGTAGCGCGAGGAACGTGACGACGAGCGCCGACAGCGACATCACCCCGATCTCGCGCCGCACGATCGCGGCAACGATCGCCCGCTGCTCCTGCTCCGGCAGCTCCGCGACGCCCTGCGCGTCCTCGATGTCGCGCTGGTCGAGGATCGTCTGCGCGGACGTGACACGCAGCTGCTCGGCGATGAACGACACGGCGAGCGGCAGCAGCGCGTAGAGGTAGAAGAGCAGTTCGCTCGCGTGGTGGCCGGCGATCGTGAGCACGCCGACGAGCACCGCGAACACAAGCGCGAGCAGCTGCGCGCCGCGCAGCACGAGCCAGAACCGGCGCGCCGCGCGTTCGGGCAGCGTGCGCTCGCGCCAGAGCCAGCCGCCGTACACCGCCGTCACCGCGTTGAGCGCCGCGACCGCCAGCGCGAACGCTTCAACAAGGCCGGTCAAACCGCCCCAATTGCGCTCTTTGCCACTATGTAACTGGCTGCCACAAGCGGTGATATAACCACGACCGGTGCTGCGCAGCTACCTTCCCGCGATCGTCTTCCTGGCGCTCGGCGGTGTCGTCGGAGTCGCGTTCGCGACGCTGAACTCGGTGCTCGGCCCGCGTCGCGCCGCCGCCAGCAAGCAGGACCCGTACGAGTGCGGCCTGCCGTCAGAGGTCCAGCGCGGGATGCGCTTCGGCATCAGCTTCTACCTGATCGCGATGCTGTTCATCCTGTTCGACATCGAGGTCGTCTTCCTCTATCCGATCGCCGTCGAGCTGCGCGCCTACGGCGACTACGCGATGGTCGAGTCGGTCGTCTTCATCGTGCTTCTCTTCGTCGCCTTCGCGTACGTCTGGCGGCGCGGCGCGCTGGAGTGGAAGTGAGCGAGCGCGACGAGCTGTTCGACGCGAGCGCGCTGCGCGTCAACGAGCTAAACGCGCGCCAGATGCTGCGCGGCGCGGCGCTCGAGGGCCTCAACGCCCCCGCTCCGCTCGAGGGCGCCGAGCTCGAACGCCACGTCGAAGAACGGGTCCTCACGACCACGCTCGAGAAAGCCGTCGCGTGGGCGCGCTCCAACGCGTTCTTCCCCGCCACCTTCGGCCTCGCGTGCTGCGCGATCGAGATGATGTCGATCGTCGCCTCGCGCGTCGACGTAGCGCGTTTCGGCTACGAGGCGTTCCGCGCCTCACCGCGACAGGCCGACCTGCTCATCCTCTCGGGTCGCGTCTCGATCAAGATGGCGCCGATCGTGCGCCGCATCTACGACCAGATGCTCGAGCCGAAGTGGGCGATCGCGATGGGCGCCTGCTGCAGCTCGACGGGTGTCTTCAACAACTACGCGCTCGTGCCGGCCGACCACTTCATGCCGGTCGACGTGCACGTCCCGGGTTGCCCCCCGCGTCCCGAGGCGCTGATGCACGGCGTGCTCAGGCTGCGCAAGATGGTCCAGGACGACCCCGAGATGGGCTGGCGCGAGCGCTACGGCGCACAGGGCACCGAGGAGGTCCTGCCTCCGGCACCAGGCGGCGGGCGGTCCGGTGCCTGACGCTACCGGACTCGAGCTGATCGCCAAAGAGCTCGCCGACACGGTCCCAGGAGATGGCAGCCCGGTCCTCGGGACCGTGCACTTCCGCGGCCGCGGCACGCTGCTCGTCGACCCCGCCCGCATCCGACCCGTACTCGAACGGCTGCGCGGGATCGGCTACTCGTTCATGGCGAGCGTCCACGGCGTCGACCACTACCCCGAGGAGCCGCGCCTCGGCGTCTGTTACGAGCTCATCGACATGGCGCAGGTCGACCGCCTGACCGTGAAGGTCCGCGTCGCGACCGACGACCCCGTCGTCGACTCCGTGACGCCCGACTGGCCGACCGCCAACCACCAGGAGCGCGAGGTCTACGACATGTTCGGCGTCGTCTTCCGCGGCCACCCGGACCCGCGCAGGATCCTCATGCCCGAGGACTACGTCGGGCACCCGCAGCGCCGCGACTTCCCGCTCGGCGGCGAACCGGTGATCTTCACGTACAACGAGAACGAGGACATCGGGGGGGCGCGGTGAGCCAGCCGCGGATGTCCGACTACCGCCGCCGCGAGCAGAACATCACGCTCGGCTCGCTCGACGAGCAGGTCACCGAAGCCCGCGGCGGCGAGCTGCTGACGCTCAACTTCGGCCCGCACCACCCCGCCACGCACGGCGTGCTGCGACTCATCGCGACGCTGCAGGGCGAGGTGGTGCGCGAGATCAAACCGGTCATCGGCTACGTCCACACCGGGATCGAGAAGACCGCCGAGGACAAGGCCTACTGGAAGGTGATCCCGGTCATCGAGCGGATGGACTACCTCTCGTACTACTTCAACGCGATGGCCTTCTGCCTCGCCGTCGAGGAGCTCGCCGAAGTCCAGGTGCCAAAGCGCGCGCAGTACCTGCGCGTCATCCACCTCGAGCTGAACCGGATCATGTCGCACCTCGTGTGGCTCGGGACCAGCGCGCTGGACCTCGGCGCGATCTCGATGTTCTGGTACTGCTTCCGCGAGCGCGAGAAGATCCTCGACCTCTTCGAGATGTCCTCGGGCCAGCGGATGCACACCCGCTACTTCCAGATCGGCGGGGTCGCCGAGGACATCCCGCCGGGCTTCGCCGCCAAGCTCAGCGGCTTCCTCGCCGAAATGCCCGAACGCGCCGACCAGTACGCGGCGCTCCTCTCGCGCAACGAGATCGTGCTCCAGAGGCTGCGCGGCACCTGCCCGCTCGACACCGAGTCGCTGCTGCAGCTCGGCGTCACCGGCCCGCTCCTGCGCGCATCGGGCTACGGCTGGGACCTGCGCAAGGCGTCGCCGTACACCTCGTACGAGGACTTCCAGTTCAACATCCCGGTGGGGACCGTCGGCGACAACTACGACCGTTACGCGGTGCGCCTCGCGGAGATGTACGAGTCCGTGAAGATCGCGACGCAGGCACTCGAGGGCCTGCCCGAGGGACCGTGGATAACCGAGGACCGCAAGGTCGCGCTGCCGCCGCGTCACGAGCTCGCGACCTCGATGGAGGCGCTGATCCACCACTTCAAGCTCGTCACCGAGGGCATGCGTGTCCCGCCCGGGGAGATCTACTTCCCGATCGAGGGGCCACGCGGCGAACTGGGCTGCTACGTGCGCTCCGACGGCTCCTCCAAGCCGGCGCGCGTGCACATGCGCGACCCCTCCTTCGTCAACCTGCAGGCGACCTCGGCGATGGTCGAGGGCTCGTACATCGCGGACCTCATAGCGACGCTCGCGATGCTCGACCCGGTACTCGGGGGGATCGACCGGTGAGCGACCCGAGCGCGGTGGTGCGCCGCTTCGAGCACGGCTCGCGCGTGCCCGGCTGGGACCGCCCGGCGGACCTCGCCAAGCCGCCCGCGACGATCCCCGACCCCGCGGACGTCGACGTCCCGCCCGCGCTGCGCGAGCAGATCGAACACCACATGTCGCTCTACCCGGACCGGCGCTCCGCGGCGCTGCCGGCGCTCGAGGCGGCGCAGCGCGTGCACGGCTGGTGCTCACCCGAGGCGCTCGAGCAGGTCGCTTGCGTGATGCGCGTGACGCCCGCGTACCTCGAGTCGGTCGCGACGTTCTACGACATGCTCGAGACTTCGCCCGTCGCGCCGCACAGCGTCTACGTCTGCACGAACATCTCGTGCTCGCTGCGCGGCGCCGACGGCCTCCTCGACGCGCTGCGCGCGGCGACCGCGGACGACGGCGACGTCCACGTGCGCTCGTTCGAGTGCCTCGGCGCGTGCGACATCGCGCCGATGGCCTCCGTCGACGGCGTCTACGTCGGCCCGCTCGAGACCGACGACGTGCCGCGCCTGCTCGCCGACCTGCGCAGCGGCGAGCCGGTCCTCGCCGACCTGCAGCTCGCGCGGCGACCCGTCGCGGACCCCCGCGCCGACAGCAGCGAGTACCCGGAGCCCGCGCCCGAGCCGCAGAAACGGCCGACGCCATGAGCGACGAGCGCATGCTCCTGCTGACCGACATCGACGAGCCGGGCCTCGCGACCCGCGAGGTGTACGAGCGCCGCGGCGGCTACGACTCGCTGCGCAAGGCGCTCGCGATGAGCCCCGAGGAGGTCCTCGCGCAGCTCAAAGCCTCCGAGATCCGCGGCCGCGGCGGCGCCGGCTTCTCGATGGGTACGAAGATCTCGTTCCTGCCCGCCGGCGACATCGACAAGTACCTGGTCTGCAACGCCGACGAGTCCGAGCCCGGCACCTTCAAGGACCGCGAACTGATGCAGAAGACGCCGCACACGCTCATCGAGGGGATGATCATCGCCTCGTACGCGGCGGGCACGACGCGCTCGTTCATCTACATCCGCGGCGAGTACGTGCTGCAGGCCGACGTGCTCGACGCCGCGATCGCCGAAGCACGCGACGCCGGCTACGTCGGCGAGAACATCCTCGGCTCGGGCCACTCGCTGACGATGGTCGTCCACCGCGGCGCCGGCGCCTACATCTGCGGCGAGGAGACCGGCCTGCTCGACTCGCTCGAGGGCAAGCGCGGCAACCCGCGCCTGAAGCCGCCGTTCCCCGCCAACCAGGGGCTCTACCAGGGCCCGACGCTGATCAACAACGTCGAGACGCTCTCGACGGTGCCGGCGATCATCGCCATGGGCGGCGAGGAGTACGCGAAGCTCGGCACGCAGAACTCCACCGGCACGAAGCTCGTCTCGGTCTCCGGCCACGTTCGCCGGCCCGGCAACTACGAGGTCGAACTGGGCATCCCTTCGCGCGAGATCATCTACGGGCTCGCCGGCGGCCCGCCCGAAGGCCGCGCCGTGAAGTGCTGGTTCCCCGGCGGCTCCTCCGCGCCCGTGCTGACCGCCGACGACCTCGACCTGCCGTACGACTTCGACTCGATGGCGAAAGCCGGCTCGATGCTCGGCTCGGGCGCGATCATCGTCGTCGACGACTCGACGCCGATCCTCGACGTCGCGTTGAAGGTCGCGAAGTTCTACCGCCACGAGTCGTGCGGCAAGTGCACGCCGTGCCGCGAGGGCACCAACTGGACCGTGCGCATGCTCGAACGGATCGAGAACGGCGAAGCGACACCGATGGACCTCGACATCATGGCCTCCGTCCAGGAGCACATCATCGGCAATTGCCTGTGCGTGCTCGGCGACGCCATGGCGATGCCGATCGGCTCGATGATCGCGAAGTTCCGGCCCGAGTTCGAGGAGCACATCGAGCGCGCACGCGAGCCGCTGCTCGCCGCGCAGAACGGGAACGCGGCCTGATGGCGCGGCCCGAGCTCAAGCCGATCACGCTCACGATCGACGGCCGCGAGGTCAACGCCGGTGAGGGGATGATGCTCGCCGACGCCGCGAAGCTCGGCGACATCGAGATCCCCGTCTTCTGCTACGAGCCCAAGCTCGGCGAGCCCGTCGGCGCGTGCCGCATGTGCCTCGTCGAGATCGAGGGGATGCCCAAGCTCCAGACCGCGTGCTCGACGGCCGTCAAGGACGGCATGGTCGTCTACACCGAAAGCGAGCGCGTCCGCGGGGCGCAACGCTCGGTCGTCGAGTTCCTGCTCATCAACCACCCCCTCGACTGCCCCGTCTGCGACAAGGGCGGCGAGTGCCCGCTGCAGGACATCTCGTTCGGCTGGGGCAGCGGCATCTCGCGCTTCATCGACCCCAAGCGCCACTTCATCAAGCCGCTCGAGCTCTCGCCGCTGATCGCGATCGACCGCGAGCGCTGCATCCTGTGCTACCGCTGCGTGCGCTTCTCGCAGGAGGTAGCCGAGGACTACCAGCTCGTCCTGCTCGAGCGCGGCGCCGCCTCCTACGTCTCCACGTTCGACAGCCACCCCTACGTCGCGCCGTTCTCCGGCAACATCATCGAGCTGTGCCCCGTCGGCGCGCTCACGTCGCGCCCCTACCGTTTCCGCGCACGGCCGTGGGACATCGAGGGCGCGGGCTCGGTCTGCACGCTCTGCCCCGCGCAATGCAACGTCGAGCTCACGGTGCGCGACGAGCGCACGCTGCGCGTGCTGGCGCGCGACAACGATGCCGTCGACGACGGCTGGCTCTGCGACAAGGGCCGCTTCGCCTACCAGTCCTTCGACGCCGACGAGCGCATCACACAGCCGCTCGTGCGCGACGGCGGCCAGCTGCGGCCCGTGTCCTGGGAGCGCGCGCTCGACGAGGCCGCGGGCGCGCTGCGCCGCGCCGGCGCCGCGAGCGCCGCGATCGCCGCCGGCGGCACGACGGGTGAGGAGGCGCTGCTGCTCGCGCGGATCGTGCGCGACGCACTGCGCTCGCCGCACCTGGACAGCCGCCGCGCGGGCCCCCTGCCGCTCGCCCTGCAGCGCGCGCTCGCCGATCCGGCGCTGCAGGCGAGCGTCGCCGACCTCGAGTTCGCCCGCGCAGTGCTCGTGCTCGACGCCGATCCGCGCGACGACGCGCCGATCCTCGATTTGCGGCTGCGCAAGGGCGCTCGCCGGCGCGGCGTGAAGCTCGCGCTCGCCTCGCCGGTGCCCGGCGCACTCGCCGACCGCGCCGATCTCGCCCTCGCCTACGACGAGGGCGCGTCCGCGACGCTGCTGCACGCTCTCGCGCTCGCGCTCGAAGGGCGCGACGCGAGCCGCGCCGCCAAGGAGGCCGGCAGCGACGGCAAGCGGGTCGCCGCCCTCGCCGAGCTCCTGCAGGGCGACGGCGAGGTCGTGGTGCTCTGGCACGAACGCCTGACGGCCGGCCCCGGCGGCGCCCGGGCCGCCCGCGAACTGCTCGCCGTCGCCGCCGTGCTCGGCCTCGCCGACGCCGACGGATCGGGGCTGCTCGAGATCCCCGCCGCCGCCAACGGGCGCGGCCTGCGCGAGGCGGGCCTGTTGCCGAACGCCGGGCCCGGCTACACGGACGCGCCGCTCGCCGGCGGCCTCGACGCCGCCGGCATCGCCGCGGCTCTCGCCTCCGGCGAGCTCAGCGCCCTCTACCTCGTCGGCTGCGACCCGCTGCTCGACCTCCCCGGCCGCGCCGAGTGGGAGCGCGCGCTGGACGCCGCGACGAGCGTCATCGCGCACGCGGCGCTGCTCACCGACGGCCTGCGCGAGAGCGCGACAGTGGTCTTCCCCGCCGAGACGTACGCCGAGAAGGACGGCACGGTGGTGCACCCCGACTCGCGCCTGCAGCGACTGCGCGCCGCCGTCCAGCGCCCCGGCGCGGTCCGCGCGGGCTGGCAGGTGCTCGCGGAGCTCGGCGCTCGACTCGGCGTCGCGACCGACGTGCGCAGCGCCGCGCAGGCGTCCGAGCTCCTCTACGACAGCGTCCCCTTCTACGCCGGCCTGAGCGTGGAGGAGATCGGCGGGCGCGGCGCGCGCTGGAGCGAGCGCAGCCAGGCCACGGCGCTGCCCGCCGGCGGCCCCGACGAGCAGGCGGACTCGCCGGCCGCGGGCCTCGACCGCGCGGAGCTCGCGGGGCGACGCTCGCTGTGGGACGCGCCCGAGGTCGCCGTGTCGCCGGCGCTCGAGTTCACCGCCAGGCCGAGGGAGCTCGTGTGATCGCGGTCGTCGGCTACGTCGAAGAATGGTGGATCCAGGTCCTGAAGGCGATCATCATCTTCGCGATAGCGCTGCAGCTCGTGCCGATCGTGCTGATCGCCGAGCGCAAGCTCCTCGGCCGCTTCCAAGGCCGCTACGGCCCGAACCGCGTCGGGCCCTACGGCGCGCTGCAGCCGCTCGCGGACATCCTGAAGCTCCTCACCAAGGAGCAGTTCCGCCCCAACACGTCGGCGGGCCTGTTGTTCGTGCTCGCGCCGCTGATCTCGATCCTCACCGCCGTCGCGGCGTTCGCGATCATCCCCTTCGGCAACGTGCAGAACATCTTCGGCACGCCCGTCGGCCTCTACGGCATCGACGTCTCGATCGGGCCGCTTTACGTCTTCGCGTTCGGCGCGATCGCGTTCTACGGGATCATGCTCGGCGGCTGGGCCTCGGGTTCGAAGTACTCGTTCCTCGGCGCGATGCGCGGCGCCGCGCAGCTCATCTCGTACGAGGTCTCGCAGGCGCTTGCACTGGTCGGCGTGATCATCACCGCCGGCACGCTGTCGCTCACCGGCATCGTCGAAGCGCAGAGCGGCATGTGGTTCGTGGTGCCCCAGTTCTTCGGCTTCCTCGTCTTCCTCGTCGCCGGCTTCGCCGAGACGAACCGCGCGCCCTTCGACCTCACCGAGGCCGACGCCGAGCTGGTCGGCGGCTACAACACCGAGTTCGGCGGCGGCCGCTTCGCCTCCTACTACTTCGCCGAGTACCTGAACGTGCTCGTGATCGCGGGCCTGGTCACAACGGTCTTCCTCGGCGGCTGGCTGATGCCGTTCGGCATCAACCAGCCCGGCTGGGTCGACCCCTTCGTCGTGCTCGTGAAGATGGCGATCGTCACGTTCCTGTTCATCTGGGTGCGCGCGACGCTGCCGCGGCTTCGTTACGACCAGCTGATGCGCCTCGGCTGGAAGGGCCTGTTGCCGCTCGCGACCCTCAACGCGCTGGTGACGGCGATCATCGTGGTGATCAGGTGAGCGACCCGGACGCACCACAGCGGCCGCCGATCGCCCGCTGGACCGGCGACGAGGACGCCATCGCGGTGCAGCGCTCACCCGACCCCGGTGCGGCGCGCGGCACGTGGCGCTCCTTCGTCGAGACGGCGCGCGGACTGAAGACGACGATGCGGCGCGTCGCCGAAAAGCCGTCGGTCATCCAGTACCCCGAGCAGAAGGTGCCGGTCTATCCGCGCTTCCGCGGGCGGCACAAGCTGCACCGGTTCGAGGACACCGGCCTCGAGAAGTGCGTCGGCTGCTCGCTCTGCGCGGCCGCCTGCCCCGCCGACTGCATCCGCGTCGTCTCCGCGGAAAACACGCCCGAGAACCGCGTCTCCGCCGGCGAGCGCTACGCCGCCGTGTACGAGATAAACCTCTCGCGCTGCATCTTCTGCGGCTACTGCGAGATCGCGTGCCCGTTCGACGCGATCACGATGGGGCACGACTTCGAGCTCAGCGACTACGCGCGCAGCGATCTGATCTTCACCAAGGAGATGCTGCTCGCCGAGCCGATCGAGCGCACGCCGCTGCGACGGGAGGGCGAGTGAGCACCGTCGTCTTCTTCCTCGCGGCGATCGGCGTGATCGGCGGCGCCGTCGGCGTCGTCGTGCTGCGCAACCCGTTCTACAGCGTCCTCTCACTCGTCGTGCACCTGTTGTCGCTGGCCGCGCTCTTCCTGCTGCTGCGCGCCGAATTCGTCGCCGCCGTCCAGGTCGTCGTCTACGCCGGCGCGGTGATGGTGCTCTACGTCTTCGTGGTCGCGTACGTCGGCGACCAGGCGGCGTCGATCGGCGAGCGCCTGCGCGGCGGCCCGCAGGACGGCCCGGCGCTCAGAACCGCCGGGGTCCTCGTCGCGGCGGCGCTCGTGATCGAGCTTTTGATCGCGATGCTCGGCAGCGGCCTGAAAGCCATCGGCGAAGAAGGCGCGCCGTACACGCCGGGCCCGAAGACGTACGGCACGCCCGCGTACATCGGGCAGCTGCTGCTCACCCACTACCTGCTCGTCTTCGAGCTCGCGTCGTTCCTGCTGCTCGTCGCCGCTGTCGGCGGCGTCGTGCTGGCGCGCCGCCGCGGCGGCATCGACGACGGCGAGGACGAGCGCGCGCTGATGCAGCCCGTCGGCACGACGGCGACGACGGCCGGCCTCGGCTCGCTCGCCGAGGGCGTCGGGGGTCGCGGCTCGTGACGATCGCCTGGTACCTCGCGATCTCCGCGATCGTCTTCAGCCTCGGCCTCGCCGGGGTGATCGTGCGGCGCAACCCGCTCGTCGTGCTGCTCTGCCTCGAGCTGATGCTCAACGGCGGCAACCTCGCGCTGATCTCGTTCGCGCGCATGTGGGGCAACGGTGGCGGTCAGATCCTCGCGATCGTCGTGATGACGGTCGCCGCGTGCGAGGTCTGCATCGGCCTGGGCATGATCGTCGCCCTCTACCGGCGCAATCTGCCGATCGACATCGACGAGCTCAACGAGCTGCAGGGCTGATGGCCACCACCACCTGGGCATGGCTGGTGCTCGCGTTCCCGCTCGCCGGGATGCTCCTCATCGCGCTCGGCTTCCGCTCGTGGCCGGGGCGCCACGCCGGCGCGATCGGCACCGCCGCGATCGCGCTCGCGTTCGCCTGCGCCGTCGCGACGCTGATCGGCCTGCAGGGCCACGCCGCGAGCCACCGCGAGCTCACGTCCTCGCTGTGGAACTACCTGACCTCGGTCGGCTTCGACGCGCGCATGTCGATCCTCGTCGACCCGCTCTCGGTGTACATGATCCTGATCGTCTCGGGCGTCTCGGCGCTGATCCACCTCTACTCGGTCAGCTACCTGAAAGGCGACCGCGGCTACGCGCGCTACTTCGCGTACCTGAACTTCTTCGTCTTCTCGATGCTGCTGCTCGTGCTCGCGGGCAACTTCATCCTGCTGATCATCGGCTGGGCGTTCGTCGGCGCCGCCTCGTATCTGCTGATCTCGTTCTGGTACCGGCGGACGACCGCGACGAAAGCCGGCATCAAGGCCTTCGTGATCAACGTCATCGGCGACGTCGGCCTCGTGCTGGGGACGTTCCTGATCTTCGAGCACACGGGCACGCTCGGTTTCCTCGGCACCTTCCACGCCGTCGAAAGCGGCCACTTCCACTCCGGCGCGCCGCTCACGTGGGCGTGCCTTCTGCTGCTCGTCGGCGCGTTCGCGAAGTCGGCGCAGGTGCCGCTGCACACATGGCTGCCCGACGCGATGGAGGGCCCGACGCCCGTCAGCGCGCTGATCCACGCCGCGACGATGGTCACCGCCGGCGTCTACCTGATCGCGCGCATGCACCCGCTCTTCGAAAAGGCGCCGGCCGCGCAGGACGTCGGCGCCGCCATCGGCGCGATCACGATCCTCATCGCCGCGACGATCGCGCTCGTGCAGACCGACATCAAGCGCGTCATCGCCTACTCGACGATGTCGCAGATCGGCTACATGATCATGGGCGTCTCCGTCGGCGCGTACGCCGCCGGGATGTTCCACCTGCTGACGCACGCCTTCTTCAAGGCGCTGCTGTTCATGGCCGCCGGTTCGATCATCGGCGCGATGGGCGGCGCCCAGTCGCTGCAGCGGATGGGCGGCTTCCGCAAGGCGCTGCCGTTCACGTTCGCGTGCTTCATCGTCGGCGGCCTCGCGCTCTCGGCCGTGCCGCCCTTCTCGGGCTTCTTCAGCAAGGACGACATCCTCTTCTACCTCGGCGACAGCGGCGGCTGGCACTGGATCCTCTGGGGTGTCGGCTACATCGGCGCGCTGCTCACCGCGATCTACACGTTCCGCATGATCTTCCGCGCCTTCTACGGCGAGCCGGTGCCCGAGGCGCTCGAGCTCGAGGCGGGCCACCCGCACCACGCGGAGGCGCCGCGCAACCCGGCGAATGACGAGATCGAGGACACCGACGTCGGCTTCCCCGGCCCCGAGCACGCGATCGCCGAGAAAGCGTGGCCGATGAAGATTGCGATGGGCATCCTCGCCGTCGGCGCCGCGTTCATCGGCTTCCTGCAGGTTCCGGGCGTCGACTCGGTGATCTCGAACTTCCTGCGCCCGACGTTCGCGAGCTCGCCGCTGTACGAACCGCGCAGCAACACGACGCTCGAGATCGTCGGCGCGGTGCTCGGCACCGTGATCGCGCTCGTCGGCATCGGCATCGCCTACCGCATCTGGGTCGCGCGGCCGGGCACGGCGCGCCTGTGGCAGCGGCGCCTGCCGGGCCTCTACCACCTCTTCGCCGGGCTCTGGTTCTTCGACGCCGCGTTCGAAGCGCTCATCGTGAGCCCGATGGCCGCGGCGGGGCGCTACCTGCGCGACGTCTTCGAGCGCCGCGTCATCGACGGGGTGATCGTCGGCGGCACGAGCAGCGTCGTGCGCGCCGGGTCGACCGCCGTGCGCGCCGCGCAGTCCGGCCTGATCCGCTACTACGCCGCGTTCCTCGCCCTCGGCGTCGCGGCCGTCGGCCTCTACTTCCTGCTGCGGAGCTGATCGTGGTCCCGCTCTCGATAGTCATCTGGCTGCCGGCCGCCGCGGGTCTGCTCGCGTCGCTCGCTCCGGCGCCAGCGACCGGCCGGCGCTGGGGCGCGCAGGGGATCATCGCCCTCGCCGGGGCGCTCGCGGCGCTCGGCCTCGCGATCTCGCTGATCGTCGCCTTCAAGGTCGGCGGCGGCTCGCAGGACGTCACGAACGTCGTCTGGATCGAATCGCTCGGCATCCACTACAAGCTCGCCGTGACGGGGCTGAACCTCTTCCTCGTCGCCATGACGACGCTGCTCTTCGCCGCCGCGACGCTCGCCTGCAACCTGCGCACGTGGGAACGCCCGCGCCTCTTCTACTTCATGTTCATGCTCGCCGAGTCGGCCGTGCTCGGCGCGTTCCTTGCGCAGGACCTCGCGCTCTTCGTCGTCTTCTTCGACCTGATGCTCGTGCCGTTCTACTTCCTGATCGGCGGCTGGGGCCGCGAACCGGGCCGCGTGCGCGCCACCACGAAGCTCGTCATCTACACGCTCGTCGGCTCGCTGCTGATGCTCGTCGCGGCCATCGCGACCGGCGTGATGGTCGCCGAACGCCACGGCGGGCACCTGAACTTCACGTACACGGCGCTCTCGCACACGCCGCTCGCGGGCGGCACGCAGCAGTGGCTGTTCCTGCTGTTCGCCGCGGCGTTCCTCGTCAAGATGCCCGCCTTCCCGCTGCACGGCTGGATGCCCGACGGCTACCGCGCCATGCCGATCGAGGTGCTGATGGTCTTCTCCGGCGTGCTCAGCAAGGTCGGCGCCTACGGGTTCCTCGCGATCGTGCTGCAGCTCTACCCGTCGGCGAGCGCGCACTTCCAGGTCCTGATGCTCCTGATCGCGCTCGCGTCGATCGTCTACGGGTCGATGCAGGCCTTCACGCAGACCGACGTGCGCCTCATCGCGGGCTTCTCCTCGGTCGCGCAGCTCGGCTTCATCACGCTCGGCATCTTCGCCCTGAACCGCCAGGGCGCCCAGGGCGCGCTGCTGCAGATGGTCAACCACGGTCTCGTCGTCGCGCCGCTGCTCTTCATCGCCGCGCTGCTCGCCGAGCGCGCCGGCGGCTCGGAAGACATCCGCCGCATGGGCGGCATCGCGTTCCGCGCGCCGGTGCTCGCGTCGATCTTCCTGATCGTCGCCCTCGCCACGCTCGCGATGCCCGGCTCGGCCAACTTCATCGGCGAGTTCATGATCGTCTTCGGCGTCTTCAAGGCGAAGATCGCGATCGCCGTGATCGCGATGAGCGGCGTGGTACTGGCCGCCGTCTACGCGCTTCGGCTCTTCATCGGCGCGATGCACAACCGCGTCGGCACCGACGTCGAGCCGCGCGAGATGCGCTTCACCGACGGCCTCGTGCTCGTCCCCGTGATCGCGGTGATCCTGCTGCTCGCGCTCGACCCGCAGCTCGCGCTGCTGCGCAGCGAAGGCCCGGTCACCAACGCCGTCTCCGCCGCACACGCCGCGAGCGACCCGGGCTACGTCGCCGCGGCCTGGACCGGGAGCAGCGGCCGATGAGCCTCCCGCTGGCGCTGACCGGCCCGCACATCGACTTCGCGGGGCTCTCGCCGCTGATCGCGCTGCTCGCCGGCGCTACCGCGGCGCTGCTCGTCGGCATGCTCGGCTCACGGCGCATCCGCCACAACGGCGTACCGGTCATCTCGCTGATCGCGCTCGCCGCGACCGCAGGCCTCTCGATCTGGCAGTGGAAGGAAAACCTGCCGATCGTCTCGCACGCGCTGCACGTCGACGACCTCGCGCTGACGCTGAACCTGATCCTCGTCGTCGGGGCCGCCGCGGCCGTGCTGCTCTCCTGGCGCTCGCGCGCGCCCGAGGAAGCGGCGCACGGCGAGTTCCACGCGCTGCTGCTGAGCGCGCTCGCGGGCATGACCGTGCTCGCCGCGGCGCAGAACATCGTCGTCCTCTTCGTCGGACTGGAGCTGCTCTCGATCCCGCTCTACGTCCTCTGCGCGACCGAAATGCGCCGCGAGCGCTCGCTCGAGTCGGGCTTGAAGTACCTGATCGTCGGCTCCGTCGGCTCGGCGACGTTGCTCTACGGCCTCGCGCTGCTGTACGGCGCCACGGGCCAGACGGGGTTCGCCGAAATCGGCGGCGCGCTCGCACACGGGTCGATCGCTTCCGACCCGCTCACGCTCACCGGCATCGCGCTGATCATCGCCGGGCTCTGCTTCAAGGCGTCGGTCGCCCCGTTCCACCAGTGGACACCCGACGTCTACGAGGGCGCGCCGACGCCGGTCACGGCGTTCATGGCGGTCACGACGAAGGTCGCCGTGTTCGGCGTCTTCCTGCGCCTGTTCGACACCGCGCTGCTCGGCGAGCACTCCAACTGGGCGCCCGCTCTCGCCGCGCTCGCGACGATCACGATCATCGCCGGCAACGTCGGCGCCCTCGGCCAGAGCTCGCTGAAGCGGATGCTCGCCTACTCGTCGGTCGCGCAGGCCGGCTACATGCTGGTCGGCGTGATCGTCGGCACCGACCTCGGCATCGAGGCGACGCTGTACTACCTCGCCGTGTACCTCTTCATGAACGTCGCCGCGTTCGCGGTGATCATCGCGCGCGAACGCGAAACGGGCGAGGGCGACTCGATCGCGGCGGTCACGGGCCTCGGCCGCGACCGGCCGCTGCTCGCCTGGCCGATGACGCTCGCGATGCTCGGGCTCGCCGGCATCCCCGCGACCGCGGGCTTCTTCGGCAAGTTCTTCCTGATCGAGGCGGCCGTCAACGGCGGCTACACCTGGCTCGGGATCATCATCGTGGTCGGCTCGATGATCTCGCTCGCGTACTACCTGCCAGTGGTCGCGGCGATGTGGATGCGCCCCTCGCCCGCGCCCTCGCCCCTGCCCGCCGTCGCGGGCGGCTCGCCCGAGGTCGACGACGCGCCGGTGGCGCGCGGCAAACACTGGGAGCTCTACTTCGTCGCGCTGCTCGCGGGTGGCGCGACGCTCTTCTTCGGCATCTTCCCCGAGCCGCTCTTCCACCTCGTCGGCCACGCCGGCTCGGTCTTCGGCTCCCTGCTGTAGTACCCCTTGTGCGGGGCGGCCCGGACGGTCCGCCCGCAACAGACGAGCGAGGAGGGACGCCCCATGCTGGACCACGCGGGATTCGGCGTCGGTGACTACGCGCGCAGCAAGGCCTTCTACGAAGAGGCGCTCGCGCCCCTCGGCATCGGCCTGCTCGCCGAGCCGCGGGGCAAGGCGGCGGGCTTTGGCGCGCAGGGCAAGGCGTTCTTCTGGATCGAGGACCGCGAACCGGCGGTGCACGGCGTGCACGTCGCGTTCACTGCCGAGGACCGCGCGAGCGTCGACCGCTTCCACGCCGCCGCCCTGGCCGCCGGCGGCAGCGACAACGGGGCGCCCGGCGTGCGCGCGATCTACCACCCCGACTACTACGGCGCGTTCGTCATCGACCCCGACGGCAACAACATCGAGGCGGTCTGCCACAAGCCCGCGTAACGCGCGTGGCGCGGCGCGCCGGCTTCAGCTTCCTTTCAGAATCGCGCGTCAGCATTGATCCATGCGTCTCTTGGTCGTCGACGACGACCCGTCGGTGCGGGAAGCACTCGCGCTCGTGCTCGACCTGGACGGCTTTGAGGTGACGACGGCCTGCGACGGGCGCGAGGCGATCCGCGCGCTCTCCGACGCCTCGCCGGACGCCGTCATCCTCGACGTGCTGATGCCCGGCCTGGACGGGCTCGAGGTCTGCCGGCGCATGCGCGCCGGCGGCGACCGCACGCCCGTGCTGATGCTGACCGCGCGCAGCGAGGTCGCGGAGCGCGTCGCGGGCCTCGAGGCCGGCGCCGACGACTACCTCGCCAAGCCCTTCGCGCGCGAGGAGCTGCTCGCGAGGCTGCGCGCCCTGCTACGTCGCACCGGTTGGGGCGGCGGAGACCAGGTGCTGCGCTTCGAAGACCTCGAACTCGACCCGCCCGCGCACGAGGTGCGCCGCGCCGGGACGGTCATCGAGCTCACGAGGACCGAGTTCCTGCTGCTCGAGCTGCTGATGCGCCACCCGCGCCAGGTTCTCACGCGCGCCACGATCTTCGACCACGTCTGGGGCTACGACTTCGGCCCGGCCTCCAACTCGCTCGAGGTCTACGTCGGCTACCTGCGCCGCAAGACCGAGGCCGGCGGCGGCGAGCGCCTGGTCCACACCGTGCGTGGCGTCGGCTACGTGCTGCGGGGAGCGCAGCGGTGAGCTTCCGCCGCCGCACCGTGCTGCTCGCAGCGGGCGCCGTCGCCGCCGCCGTCGTGCTCGCGTCGCTCGCCGTCTACCTGATCACCGGCAACGAGCTGCGCTCGCAGCTCGACTCGAGCCTCACGGCGCTCGTGACGCCCGGCCGTCACGAGGCGGTGCGCATCAAGGTCAACGCTCCGAGCCCGGCGCTCGCCGAAGCGCTGCTCAAGCGCGCCGGAGTGCCGGCCTACAGCGCGCACGGGAACTCGATGGTGCGCGTCGCGAAGGCACGCCCGCCCGGCGGCAGCGGCCTGTCCCTCGAACAACAGGCCTCCTCCGGCGGCGTCGTCGAGTACGGCGGCGCCGTCAAGGGGCACGGTCCGGCGGGGGCGTCGCTCGTGCTGCCGGCGAACGGGCTCGGCCCACCGTCGGGCTACGTCCAGTTGACGCTCGCCGACGGACGCGTGCTGCGCACCGCCGGGCCCACGTCCTCGCACATCCCGTTCACCGCGGCGACGCGCGCGGTCGCGATGGGACGCCGGCCCGACTTCTTCAGCGACGCGACGATCAGCGGCGCGCCGGTGCGCGTCCTCACGGCGCGCACGCCCAGCGGCGCCGTCTGGCAGGCGGCGCTCCCGCTCAGCAACCTCAACAGCACGCTCTCGCACCTGCGCCTGGTGCTCGCGATCGTCTGCCTTGGCGGGATCGTCCTCGCCGCGCTGCTCGGCCTGCTCGTCTCGCGCGCCGCGCTCGCGCCGGTGCGACGCCTCACCGGTGCCGCCGAGCAGGTGGCGCGCACGCAGGACCTCGGCCACCGCATCCAGACCGACGACGACGACGAGCTCGGGCGGCTCTCCGCGAGCTTCAACGAGATGCTCGCCGCGCTCGAGCGCTCGCGGCTCGCGCAGCGCCAGCTCATCTCCGACGCCTCGCACGAGCTGCGCACGCCGCTCACGAGCGTCCAGGCGAACCTCGACGCGCTGGCCCTCGGCGAGGAGCTCCCGCCGGCCGAGCGCGAACGGATCATCGCCGCCGCGCAGGCGCAGATGCACGAGTTGACCGTGCTCGTCGGCGACCTCGTCGACCTCTCGAAGGACGACGTCGCGCAGGTCGAGCTCGAGGACGTCCGCCTCGACCTCGCCGCGGGCGCCGCCGTGGAGCGCGCGCGGCTGCACGCGCCGGACGCGGTTTTCTCGCTCGACGCCGAGCCGGGCCTTGTGCGCGCCGCGCCCGCGCGGCTCGACCGCGCGATCGCCAACCTGCTCGACAACGCCATCAAGTGGAGCCCGCCGGACGCGCCGATCGAGGTCACGGTGCGAGACGGTCGCCTGGAGGTCCGCGACCACGGCCCCGGGATCGCCGGGGAGGACCTGCCGCGCGTCTTCGACCGCTTCTACCGCGCGACCGCGGCACGCAGCCGACCGGGATCGGGGCTCGGACTTGCGATAGTCAGGCAGATGGCCGAGACGCACGGCGGCAGCGTGAGCGCCGCGAACGACCCGCAGGGCGGCGCCCGACTGACGCTCGAGCTGCCCGCGCTCAAGATGACCGCGGACGAGCTCGCCGCCGTGGGCTCCGACGCGCCAGGCGGGCGGTCGCTGTGACCCTGCACGCCGCCGTCGCCGTCGTCTGCGCCGCGGCGCTGGCCGTCGCGGTCGGCGCCTGCGGCAGCTCGAGCCCTTCGGATCCGACGGGCGGAGGGGCGCGAGCCGAAGCCGCGCTGCACTTCTCCAAGTGCATGCGCGAACACGGCGTCGCGGATTTCCCTAACCCCGAAGTATCGGGCAACACGGTCCGCTTCAGCCCGCACTCCTTCAGCTCCTTCCGCTTCAACAGCCAGAGCTTCCGCACGGCGCGCAAAGCGTGCGCCCACTACATCCAGGCGGTCCTGCCGCACCTCACGCCGCAGCAGCGCATCGAACGCCAGGAACAGATCCAGAAGTTCGCGCGCTGCATGCGCGAACACGGCGTCGACCTCGAAACGTCGTCCTCCCACGGCGGCATCAGCATCCGCAACCGCCTCGGCGCGCGCCTGAACCCCGAAAACCCGGCCTTCAGGCGCGCCGCGGAAGCGTGCTCGCACCTGCTCCCGAAACGGCGCGGCGGGGGTTTCCTCGGGTGAGCGCACGCCGAGCGGGCGCCGCGGCGGAGAGGCCCTCACGATCTTCCTCGGCTCCTCTTATGCGCCGTTCAGCTTGCGCGTACTTGATGGGTGTATGAACGCGACCCGAATCACCACACTCCTCCTCGCCGCAGCAGCGACGCTGACCGTCGCCGCGTGCGGCTCCTCGACCTCGATCGATCCCTCCAACGCCGCGACGTCCTCCGCGCAGCACGCGGAAGCGGCGGTCAAGTTCTCGAAGTGCATGCGCGAACACGGCGTCAAGAACTTCCCCAGCCCGACGGTCTCGGGCGGCCACGTCAGCCTGCAGGTGAAGGCCGGCCCGGGCGGCATCGACGTGCCGCCGGCGACGATGGAAGCCGCGCAGAAGGCGTGCGCCCACTACCAGGAAGCGCTGCTCCCCAAACTCTCGCCGCAGCAGAAGATCGAACGTGAGGAACAGGTCCGGAAGTTCGCGGTCTGCATGCGTGCACACGGCATCCACCTCGAAACCTCCACCGCCGGCGGCGGCATCGCGATCCGCATCAAAGCCGCCGCGGGAACGGCGGGGCCGAACCCGGCCAGCCCCGCCTTCCGTGAGGCGCAGGAAGCGTGCGGGCACCTGCTGCCCCACGTCCCCGGCAAGCACCCGCCTGGCGGCGAAGGGCCGCCGAGCGGCCCGAGCTCGCAGAAGGGAACGGGCAGCGAAGGCACACACAGGGGCCCGGCGGTGTCCAACGAGCAGCTCGCCAACTGATGGGCGTCGGGAGCGACCGACGTGCCGGTGACGAGCCGGCGCCGGCGACCCAGCCGGACGGGGACACAAACGGCCTGGCAACCGACGCGGACGGCGCCGGCGCGGCCCCGGACGCCGGCGCCAACGGCGTCCGCGGCGGCGAGGAGATCGCTCCCCTCGAGGACGAGGGGAGCGGTAAACGCCGGCGGCTGCTTGCCGCCGGCGCCATCCTCGTCGCCGCGGCCGTACTCGCTGCGATCCTGATCTCCTCGCTCGGCGGCTCATCGCACAAGCCGGCGGCGGCGGGCGTGGGGGCGGGTGAGACGACCGCAACCGTCACGCGCCGAACGCTGACCGAAAGCGCGACCGTCGAAGGCACGCTCGGCTACGGCGCCTCGCTCGAACTCTTCGACCGCCTCGGCGGCACCTACACGTGGCTTCCCGCGGTGGGCGCGATCATCGAACGCGGCGGCACCCTCTACCGCATCGACGACCGCCCCGTCGTCCTGATGTACGGGTCGGTGCCGGCGTACCGCACGCTGCACGAAGGCGTGAGCTCGGGCCCCGACGTCGTCGAGCTCAACGACAACCTCATCGCCCTCGGCTACGACCCGTACGGCGCGATCACCGACGTCGAAACGTACGGCGCCGCGACCGCCGACGCTGTCCGCCGCTGGCAGCACGCCGAGGGCCTCAGCGAAACGGGCAAGGTTGAGCTCGGCCGCGTCGTCTTCGCGCCGAGCGCGCGGCGCGTCACGCAGGTGCACGTCCAGCTCGGCCAGGACCCCGGCCCGGGCGGCAGCGCCGCCGCCGGCGAAGGCGAAGGCAAATCGAAAACGACGGGCGAAGAGACCGAAGAAGAAGCCAAGGCGAAGAAGAAGGCTGAAGAAGAAGAAAAATCCAAGGACGCGGGCAAACCGTCCGACAAACAGAAACCTTCGAGCAAGAAACCCACCGGCGATGGCGGCAAAGCGAACTCGGACAACGGCGACTCGAACAGTGGCAGCCCGTCGGACGAAAAGAAACCGTCGGGCGAAAGCGGCAGCGGCGAAGACGAAGGCGGGCAGGGCGGCGGCGAGGCCGTCCTCACGACGACCTCGACGCGCCAGCTCGTCCAGGTCAAGGTCAAGGCCGAACAGCAGGGACTCGCCCACGTCGGGCACACCGCGCCCGTGACGCTGCCCGGCGGCGAAGTCGTGCGCGGCCGCGTCGTCTCCGTCGGCACGGTCGCGAGCAGCAGCAGCGCCAGCGAAAGCGAAAAGGGGGGCGGCGAAAGCGAACCCGCCACCGTCGACGTGACGCTCGAACTCGAGCACCCCGTCGCGCACCTCGACGAGGCACCGGTCAGCGTCGAATTCGTGTCCGCCATCCGCCGCAACGTCCTCACCGTCCCCGCGGCGGCGCTCACGGCGACCGCCGGCGGCGGCTACGCGATCACGATGCTTGAAGACGGCAGGCGCCGCGCGCTCGCCGTCACGCCGGGCATGTTCGCCGACGGCTACGTGCAGATCGAAGGGCCCGGCGTGCACGAAGGGCTCGTCGTGATCGAGCCCGAATGAGCGCAACCGCCGTCCTCGAGCTGCGCCGTGTCGTCAAGGAGTACCCCGGCGGCGTGCAGGCGCTGCGCGGCGTCGACCTGGTCGTGGAGGACGGTGAGCTCGTCGCGATCGTGGGGCCCTCGGGCTCGGGCAAGTCGACGCTCCTGCACATCATGGGCACGCTCGAGCGCGCCAGCTCCGGTCTCGTGCGCGTCGCGGGCATCGACGTCAAGGCGGCCTCCGACGCGGTGCTCGCGGCGGTGCGCGCGCGCCGCATCGGCTTCGTCTTCCAGCAGTTCCACCTCATCGAGGCGTACACGGCGCTCGAGAACGTCGCGACGGGGCTGCTGTACACGGGCATTCCCGCGGCCGCGCGGCGGCGCGCAGCGCACGAGGCGCTCGAACGCGTCGGCCTCGGGCACCGCATCGAGCACACCTCGGCGTTGCTCTCCGGCGGCGAGCGCCAGCGCGTCGCGATCGCACGCGCGTTTGTCAGCCGCCCCGCGCTCGTGCTCGCGGACGAGCCGACCGGGAACCTCGACAGCGCGACGGGCGCCGAGATCCTCGCGCTGCTGCGCTCGCTGAACGACCAGGGGACGACCGTCGTCGTGATCACGCACGACCTCGAGATCGCGGCGGCGCTGCCGCGGCGCGTCGAGCTGCGCGACGGGCGCATGGTCGACGACGAGCTCTTCGCGCCGGCATGAGCGCGACCGCCGCACCGCTGCCACGCAGCCGGCTGCGCGCCGCCGACGTGGCGCGCGTCGCGAGCGTCGGTCTTCGCACCCGCCGCCTGCGCGCCGCGCTGTCGGCGCTCGGCGTGGCGATCGGCATCGCCGCGATGGTCGCCGTGCTCGGCATCTCCGCCTCGAGCAAAGCGGGGCTCGTCGCCGAGCTCAACCAGCTCGGCACGAACCTGCTGACCGTCGCCCCCGGCCAGACGTACTTCGGCAAGAACGCGACGCTTCCCGAATCGGCGAGCCGCGCCGTCCGCGGGCTCGAAAGCGTCGAATCGGCGTCGGCCGTGACGGCGCTGTCGAGCGCCAGCGTCAGGCAGAGCCCCTTCATCGAAGCGGCCGAAACCGGCGGCATCGGCGTCTACGCCGCGGAACCGAACCTGCTCCAGGCGCTCGGCGGCAAGGTCGTGCGCGGCCGCTTCCTGGACCGCGCGAACGAACGCTACCCGATGGTCGTGCTCGGCTCGATCGCCGCGCGGCGCCTCGGCGTGAGCCGCCTCACCGTCTCCGGGCGGCCCGTGCAGGTCTATCTCGGCGGCACCTGGTTCACGGTCGCCGGCATCATCGGCCCGCAGCCCCTGGCGCCGGAAATCGAACGCGCCGCGCTGATCGGCTACCCGGTCGCGTCGCGCCTCTTCGGCACCACGCGCCACGCCTCGATGCTGTACGTGCGCGCCGACCCCGAACGCGTCAGCGAAGCCGACGACCTGCTCGGCGCGACCGCGGACCCGCAGAACCCCGAACAGACCGAAGTGAGCCGCCCCTCGAGCGGGCTGCAGGCACGCGCCGACGCGCAGAGCACCCTGACGGCGGTCTTCCTCGCGCTCGGTGCGGTCGCGCTGCTCGTCGGCGGCGTCGGGATCGCGAACGTGATGGTGATCTCGGTGCTCGAGCGCCGCCCCGAGATCGGCCTGCGGCGCGCGCTCGGCGCGCGGTCGGTCCACATCGCCGTGCAGTTCCTCGGCGAGTCGATTCTGCTCTCGCTGCTCGGCGGGATCGTCGGCGTCGCGCTCGGCATCGGCGCGACGGCGGCGTACGCGGCGAGCCAGGGTTGGATTCTCACGGTGCCGTTCCTCGCCGCGGCAGGGGGCGTCGGCGCGGCCCTGATCCTCGGTGCGCTCGCCGGGCTCTACCCGGCCGTGCGCGCCGCCCGCCTGCCGCCGGCGGCGGCGCTGCGCAGCGTTTAGCCCGGTTCAGCCCACCGCTTCGGCGGCTGCCTCGGCCTGAGTGAGGCGCGCCTCGACGAGGTTCAGGCCGGCGTCCCAGAAGCCGGGGTCCGACAGGTCGATGCCGACGATCGCGGCGACGTCCTCCGGCGCTTTTGACCCTCCGGCCGACAGCATCTCCAGGTAGCGCGGTACGAGCTCGGGACCCTCGTGCTCGTAGCGCTCGTAGACGGAGAGCGCGAGCAGCAGGCCGTAGGCGTACGCGTAGACGTAACCGGGCGAGCCGATGAAGTGCGGGATGTACGACCACCAGCTGCGGTAGCCGTCCGTGACGTCGACCGAGTCGCCGAGCAGCTCCTCCTGGCTTTCCGCCCACAGCTCACCGAGGCGGTCGACAGAGAGCTCGCCCTGCTCGCGGCGCTCGGTGTGCGCAAGTTCCTCGAAGCGGTTCATCGCGACCTGGCGAAAGACCGTCGCGATCATGTCCTCGAGGCTCTCGGCGAGCAGCGCGAGGCGCGAGGAGGGGTCGCTGTCCGCCTCCAAGAGATGCGCGAACACGATCTGCTCGCCGAAGACCGACGCCGTCTCCGCGAGCGTCAGCGGCGTGTGCTGGTGGAAGATGCCTTGCCTGGCGGCGAGCGCGAAGTGAACGCCGTGGCCGAGCTCGTGGGCGAGCGTCAGGACGTCGCGCCGGCGCGCGGTGAAGTTCAGCAGGACGTACGGGAACACCGACGGTGTCGGTCCCGCGCAGAACGCGCCGCCACGCTTGGCCGGCCGCACCGGCGCGTCGATGTGCCGCTCGTCGAAGAAGCGCCGCACGAGCGCGCCGAGCTCGGGCGAGAAGCCCTCGTAGCAGTCGGTGACGATCTCGCGCGCCTCGCCGTAGTCGTAGCGCGTCTCGTCCTCCGTCACGGCCGCCATCCGGTCGTAGTCGGCGAGGCGCTCGATGCCCAAAAGGCGCGCCTTCAGGCGGTACCAGCGGCGCGCGATCTCGTAGCGGCCGCGCACGGCGGCCACCAGCGCCGCGACCGACTCGTCGCTCGCTTCGTTGGCGAGGTTGCGCGCCGAGATCCAGCTCTCGTAGGAGCGCAGGCGGTCGTCGGTCGCCTTGTCGACGAGCAGCGTGTTGAAGACGTAGGCGCGCGTGCGCAGCCCCGGCTCGAGCGCCGCGCTCACGGCGGACGCGACGGCGGCGCGAAGATCGCGGTCGGGGCTAGAAAGGTGGCTCAGGGCGACGTCGAGCGCGACGGGCCCCGCGAGGCCGGCGGCGGCGGGCATCTGGACCTCGATGGCGCTCGTTAGCTCCTCGAACAGGCGCGTCCACGCGCTCTGGCCGGAGAGCGCCTTCTCGGCCATGATGCGCTCTTCGCCTTCCTCCAGCAGATGGTCGCGGTAGCGGCGCACGGAGCGCAGGTGGTGCGCGCAGAACTCGAGCCCCGGCGTGGCGAGCAGCCGCTCCGCGTCGTCGTCGCCGAGCGCCGCCCACTCGAGCTCGAAGAACAGCAGCGTCGTCTGGACACGCGTCTCGCGCTCCTGGACGTACTGCAGCAGCGCGCCGCGCGCCGGGTCCGCGGTGTCGGTCGAGAACGCGAGCGCGGCGTAGTAGCCGGCCCGGGCGACGAGCTCGAGGATCGCCGCGAGGTCCTGCATCGCGGCGACCAGGCCGTCGCCGTCGAGCGCCGCGACGCGGCCGGCGTAGCGCTCGGCGAAGGCGCTCGCGCGCTCCTCCGCGGCCTGGAGGCGCGTCCTGACGCCCGCCTCGCCCTCGCCCTCGACGAGGGGCTCGAGATCCCAGGATGCATCCTCGAGCTCGCGGTCGTGGGCGTCGGTCGCCATCGCCGTAAGCCTATCCCGGCGGGAGAGGGGCGACGCCGCAGGATCAAGCGCGATCGAGCGAAATCACCTGACGCATCATATCCGATGCTTTACTTCCGTTTACCGTTATAAGATTGTAATATTGATGCTACAGACAGCGAGGATCCTGCTAACTTCTACATCGATACTGTCGTGCTAATGAAAGCCAATGCCGCAACCAATCAGTTCTGATGCATCTTGAGGAGCTGACAACGGATGGCGCCGTGCGCACCGAGATCGGCCGCCGGCTCGCACGGCTGCGCCTCGAGCGCAACTGGACGCAGGCCGAGCTCGCGGCCGCCGCCGGCGTCGGCCAGGCGACGGTGCAGCGCGTCGAGCGCGGCGACTCGGTGCAGGTCACCTCGCTCCTGCGGCTGCTGCGCACGCTCGACCTGCTGGCGGGCCTGGATCGCGCGATCCCCGAGGCGCAGGCCGCGCCGATCGCCGAACTCGAACGGCGCGCGCGCACGCCCCGCCGACGGGCACGCCGCTCCCGCGCGGCCGAGCCAGCGCCCGACGGCCGGCCCTGGCGCTGGGGCGACGAAGACGCCGGCGGGAGATGAGCGCCGCTGCGGTCATGCTCTGGGGCACACGGATCGGCGCGGTGTCGATGGGCGCCGACGAGCGCTACGCGACGTTCCAGTACGACCCGTCGTTCCTCGCGAGCGCGATCGAGGTGGCGCCGCTGCGCATGCCGCTGCGCGAAGCGCCCTACCGCTTCCCCGACCTGCCGCCCGACGCCTTCGACGGCCTGCCCGGCCTGCTCGCCGACTCGCTGCCGGACCGCTGGGGAACCGCCCTCGTCGACGCGTGGCTCGCGTCGCAGGGCCGCCCCGCCGCGAGCTTCAACGCCGTCGAGCGGCTCTGCTACGTCGGCACGCGCGGAATGGGCGCGCTCGAGTTCCAGCCGGCGCACGAACCCGAGCTCGCCGGCGGCGACGACCTGCAGGTCGACGCGCTCGTCCGCCTCGCCCGGGAGGCCGTGTCCGAGCGCGCACGATTCGTCGCCGAGCTGTCGAGCAACCCCAACGAGGAGGCGATGAAGGCGATCCTCGCGGTCGGCACCTCGGCCGGCGGCGCGCGCCCCAAGGCGATCATCGCCTACAACGAACAGACCGGCGAGGTCCGCTCCGGCCAGCTCGACGCCGCGCCCGGCTTCAGCCAGTGGCTGCTCAAGTTCGACGGCGTGCAGCGCAGCGGCGAGGAGGAACTCGGCGAGCCCGCCGGCTGGGGTGCCGTCGAGTACGCGTACGCGCAGATGGCCGGCGCCGCCGGCATCGAGATGACCGAGTCGCGCCTGCTCGCCGAGCACGGCCGGCGCCACTTCATGACGCGGCGCTTCGACCGTCCCGACGGCGGCGGCAAGATCCACCAGCAGACCGTGGGCGCGCTCGAGCACGCGAGCTACAACGAACCGGGCGCCTACAGCTACGAGCAGCTACTCGCGTTGATCCGCCGCCTCGGCCTGCCGACGGCCACGGTCGAACAGCAGTTCCTGCGCATGGTCTTCAACGTCGTCGCGCGCAACCAGGACGACCACGTCAAGAACGTCGCGTTCCTCATGGGCCGCGACGGCGCCTGGTCCCTCGCGCCCGCATACGACGTCATCTTCGCCTCACGGCCCGGCAATCCATGGCTCGGGAGCCACCAGATGACGATCAACGGCAAGCGCGAGGACTTCACGCTCGCGGACCTCGCCGCCGTCGAGCGCGCGGGCTCGCTCAAGCGCGGCGCGGCGAAGGCGACGTTCGCCGCCGTCAGCGAGGTCGTCGCGCGCTGGCGAGAGTTCGCCGACGCCGCCGGCGTCGACGAGGAGATGGCCGCCGAGGTCGGGCGCGAGCACCGCCTCGCGCTGCCCGCCGCCTGAGCGTCAGAGCACGAACGGCACGAGCATCTTCGTGCGCGCCCGGTACGGCGGATACTGAGCCGGGAAGGACTCGACAAGGGTGCGCTCCTCGACGCGCGCGCTGTAAAGGAAGTACGCGCCGATCGCGGCCGCGAGCAGCAACCAGTAGTAGGCGACCGCGACGCCCGTGCCGACCATCGCGAGCACGATCCCCGTGTAGATCGGGTGACGCACGTAGCGGTAGGGACCGGTCGTGACGAGCTCCGGTTCCTCCTTCACCGACATCGGCATCCCCCAGTTGCGCCCGAGGTAGACGCGGGCCCACACCGCCAGGCCGAGACCCGCGAACACGAGCACTGCGCCGACGACCTGCAGCGCGGGCGCCGGCAGGCCCGCTTTGCCGGCGCCGCTGAAGACGCGCAGCAGGATGATCGCGAGGATCGCGATCATCAGCCCCGGCGGCCGGTGCCGGCGGCCGCTCGAACGCTTCGCGCCGGCGGACCGCACGAGCCAGTAGACCCAGAAGACGAGCCATGCGCCGCCGATCACGACCGTGAGGTCCACGCCTCAAGCGTAGGAGCACGGCCGGCACGCCGCCAGGCGAGCCGCTACTCGCTCGCGAGCGCCGAGAGCACGTCGAGGCGCGCGGCCCGCCGCGCCGGGAGCTGCGCCGCGAGCAGTCCGGCGAGCGCCGCGACGACCAGCAGCACGACGAGCGTTCCGCCGGGGACGGCGATCACGAAGCCCGACCCCGAGAGCGTCAGCGCGACGATGACGACGGCGCCGACGACGCCGATGACCAGACCGAGGATTCCACCGATCATCGCGGTGATCAGCGACTCGTAGCGGATCATCTGGCGGATCTGCCGGCGCGACGTGCCGATCGCGCGCATCATGCCGAGCTCGTGCGTGCGCTCGTAGATCGAGAGGATCAGCGTGTTGACGATGCCGAAGAGCGAGACGATCACCGAAAGCGCGAGCAGCACGTAGATCAGCTCGAGCAGCGTGTTGACGCCTTCCGACTGTTCCTTCTCGAACTGCGCCGCGGTCTTCGACTGCGTCTGCGGGAAGTAGGAGGCGAGCAGGCGGTTGACGACGGGCTGGACCTGCGCGTTGCTCACGCCGGGCTTGTACGTGACGAAGACGAGCCCGTTCGACCGTTCGCCGAACTGGGTCCGCGCGAGCGCCATCGGGATCGTGAGGTCGCGCAGGAGGCCCGCGGTGTCCTGCGCCTCGCCGCGCACCACGAGCGTCACGTGGCGGTCCGTCGGCGTGAGGACGAGCAGGTGCTGGCCGACCGTGATGTGTTCGCTTTTCGCGAATTCCTTGGAGACGATCGCGCCGTCTTCGCCGAGCGTGGCGAGCGTCGCCTGCGAGCCGTGGACCCATTCGACTTTCCATGTGCGCACGAAGCTTTCCGGTTCCACGGCGGTGACCGTGGCGTTGCTCGTCTTGCCGTGCAGGCGGCCCTCGGTGAACGCGATCTGCGAGGTGCTCGCGACGCCCGGCACGCGCGCGACGACCGGCGCGAGGGTCGCGGGCACGCCGACGCCGCCGCCGCGCGACGAGCTCTCGATGATCAGGTCGCCCTTGAACGAGCGGCTCTCGACCTGGTGGATCGTCGTCTTCGCGCTGTCGGCGAGCACCGCCACGAACGTCACGAGCGCGAGGCCGACGGTCAGAGCAGCCGCCGTAACGAGCGTGCGGCCGGGCTGGCGCACCGAGTTCTCGCGCGCGAGGCGCGCCGTGATCCCGCGCCAGCTCAGAAGCGCGCCGATGCCCGACGCGAGCGCCGGCACGATCCGGTAGTGGCGCGCCGGGCGCTCGCCCTCGCGTCTCAGGCGCGTCCAGAGCACGGCGCCGCGCACGACCCAAACGATCGCGAGCAGGCCGAACGCGCCGCGCGCGCCGGTGATCCTGCCGAGCGCGAGCACGAGGACGAGCCCGACGACGAAGCGGATCACGAGCGTGCGCTTCTTCGGCAGCGGCCGCCGCGGAATCTCGACTCCCTCGCGCATCGCCGCGATCGGGGGCACACGCGTGGCGCGCATCGCCGCTGGCAGCCCCGCGAGCACCGTCACGCCGACGCCGACCAGCAGCGACACGACGATCGTGCGCGTCTCGAGCACCGTGCCGTTGTCGGGCAGGTCGGCACCGAACGATTTGAAGAGCGCGTTGAGAGCCGGCGCGAGCGCGATTCCACCCAGCAGGCCGATCGCCGCGCCGATGATGCCGAGCAGCAGCCCTTCCTCCACGACCGAGCGCAGCAGCTGGCGGCGCGAGGCGCCGAGCGTGCGCAGCAGGCCGAACTCGCGGGCGCGCTGCGCGACCGTGATCGAGAACGTGTTGAAGATGATGAACGCGCCGACGACGAGCGCGACGTAGGCGAAGATCAACAGGAACGTGCGCAGAAAACCGAGGTCCGATTCGAGGTTCTCGGTCTCGTGCTTCGCTTCCTGGGCGCCCGTGCGGACCGTGAACGTGTCCGGCAACGCGGCGCGGACCCTGCGGCGCAGCTCTTCGTCGCTGACGCCCGGCTTGGCGGCGACGTCGATGTGGCTGTAGCGGCCCGGTTCGCCGTCGATCCGCTGAACCTCTTCGGGCACGAGCACCGCGGCGCTCGCGCCGCCGAGCGATTCGCCGCTGCCGAAGTCGACGACGCCGACGATCGTGTACGTCGCGACCGGCGCCGAGGCCGCGATCTTGATCTGGTCGCCGAGCTTCAGCGAGTTGCGCTGGGCCGTCGCCGCGTCGATCGCGACTTCGTGCGCCGCGGTCGGGAAGCGGCCCTTCTTGATTGTGAAGGACTCAAAGCGCGGCGGCACCACCGAGGCCACGAGGCCGCCGGAGTGCCCGGCGCTGAGGCGTTTGCCGTCGGCGCTGAGGAGCGCCGCCGGCGTGACGATGCCGCCCGCGGCCTGCGCGACGCCGGGCACCGCGCGCACCCGCGCGATCGTCGCGTCGGTGATCGGCGCCGCTTCCGAGCCGGTCTGGCGGCCGAGCGCTTCGGTCGGCGTGACGATGACCGACTTGTTCGCCTCGGCGGTGTGGAAGATGCCGGCGAACGCCTGGTTGATCGTGTCAGTGAGGATGTAGGTGCCGGCCATCAGCGCGACGCCGAGGGCGATCGCGATCGCGGTCAGGGCGACGCGGAGCTTGCGTCGCACCATCCCCCGTGCGACCAGGCGCCACATCAGCCGACGCTCTTCATCAGGTCCAGTGCCTCGTCGGTGGTGACGGCGCCGCCGTCGTGGACGATCCGGCCGTCGTCGAGAATCAGCAGGCGATCCGCGTGTGACGCCGCGAACGCGTCGTGCGTGACCATCACGACGGTCTGCCCGAACTCGTCGACGGCGCCGCGCAGGAGGTTCAACACGTCGCCCGAAGCGTGCGAGTCGAGGTTGCCGGAAGGCTCGTCGGCGAAGACGACGTCGGGCCGCGAAACGAGCGCGCGCGCGACCGCGACGCGCTGCTGCTGCCCACCGGAGAGCTCGGCCGGACGGTGGTGCAGACGGTCGCGCATACCGACGGTGTCGATCAGCTTGTCGAACCACGCGCGGTCCACCTCGCGGCCGGCGATCGAGAGCGGCAGCAGGATGTTCTCTTCGGCGTCGAGCACCGGGAGCAGGTTGAACGTCTGGAAGACGAAGCCGATGCGGTCGCGGCGCAGCTGCGTCAGCTGCGTGTCGTTGAGCGTGGAGAGCTCGACGTCGGCGATCCGGACGCTCCCCGACGTCGGCCGGTCGAGCCCGGCGAGCAGGTGCATCAGCGTCGACTTGCCCGAGCCGGACGGCCCCATGATCGCGGCGAAGCGGCCCTGCGGGAAGTCGACGGTCACGCCGACGAGGGCGTCGACGGCGGCCTCGCCTTCGCCGAAACGGCGACGAAGATCGCGCGCAGCCACGATCGTCTGGACCGCCACCTCGGTGTCGCCGCCGGCCATTGGGGGCGAGTATATGAACGCCGTCCGACCCCGCCGCGCATGGCGCTAGGATCGGCCGCCCGATGCACGAGACCCGACCGGCAGTCTTCCTCATCGCCCGCCCCGCGGCGGACTTCGAGGGGATGCGCGAATACCTCGAATCGGTCGGCGGGGCCTCGTGGCTCACGCACCGCCTCGACGGCGAGAGCCGCAACGTCAACGGCGGAGAGCTGCTCGTCGAGTTCGCCGGCCGGGCCTGCTACCGCAGCTGGGAGCCCGGCCTGAACGCCAACGTCAAGCGCGTGCGCGCCGACCAGAGCGAGTACTTCGCGAACATCCTGCGCTCCGAGCACGGCTCGGTGCTCGAGCACGCGAACTACTCCTTCGCGTTACGAAACGTGAGCCGCGTCTTCACGCACGAGCTCGTCCGCCACCGCGCCGGGTCCGCGTTCAGCCAGGAGAGCCTGCGCTTCGTGCGCCTCACCGACATCGGCTTCCGCGTGCCGCCGGCCCTCGAGCCGATGCGCGAGCGCGTGCTCTCGATCGTCGAGCAGCTCGAGGAGTTCCAGCTGCAGGCCGCCGCCGAGCTCGACCTCGACGCCGAGGGGGTCCCGTTTCACGTCAAGAAGGAGGCCACCTCCGCGCTGCGCCGGCTCGCGCCGACCGGTCTGTCGACCGACATCATCTGGACGGCCAACGCGCGCACGCTGCGGCACGTGATCGAGATGCGCACCGCCCCCGGCGCCGAGGAGGAGCTGCGGCTCGTCTTCGGCCTGATGGCCGAGCTGATGCTGCGCGAGGCACCCGGGCTGTTCCAGGATTTCAGGCGCGCCGACGACGGCAGCTGGGTGCCCGAGCACCACAAGGTCTAGCCGCGTCAGGCGTCGACGGTCGCGGTGCGCCACGCGCCGAGGGCCGCGAAGACCACAAGCCAGCCGATGATCACGAGGATCGCCGTCGCGGTCGACATCGTGACGACCGTCGGGCCGCGGCCCTCACCGAGCGGTATCGGCGAGAAGTGGTAGATCGCCTGGCTCAGGATCAGACGGCGCGAGGACCCTAGTTCTTCGATGCTTTCGAGGATGCGGCTCGCGATCAGCTGCCAACCGATGAGGACCGTCAGCGCCGCCGGGCGTGATCCGGTGAGCGCCGCGAAGCCGACCGCGACGACGCACACGACGCCGGTCGAAAGCAGCGTGAAGAAGAGGCCTTCGACGACCAGGCCGGCGCCCGGCGTCGCGCTGCCGTCGGCGAGCGCGTACGTGCCGACCAGCGTCAGCAGATAGCCCGCGAGCATGACGATCCAGCACATCGCGAGCGCGGCCGGTACGCGGCTGAAGAAGAGCCCCACGCGCGAGCGGCCCGTGACGACGAGGTCGCGGAAGACGCCGGCCGCGACGTCGCCGGCGCCGCCGTCGGTGCCGATCAGGATCGCCGCGAGCGGCCCGAAGAAGAGCGCGAGCAGCCGCACGGCGTCCCGGTAGCCCGCGACGCCGCCCGCGGGCGGGTGGGTGGGGCCGACCAACCCGGCGTGGTGCGGTTCGGAGGAGGAGTGAAGGACCTGGCGCACGATGAAGAAGATGAGCAGCGGCGCGAGCACGAGCACGAGCGACCAGACCGCCGTGCCGACCTTCTTGCGCTGCTTGAGGAAGTCGGCGGCGAACATCCGCAGCGCGAGCGTCACTGAGCCTGCTCCTGCTCGCTGTCGAGCCGCGCCGTCACCGCGAGGAAGCGCTGCTCGAGGCTGCCGCGCACCGGGTTCAGGCGCGAAACGCCGACGCCGGCCTGGACCAGCGCCGCGTTGACGCGCGCCGGCGCGCCCGCGTCGGCGGACACGACGACGGTGACGCCGTCCTCGCGACGGCTGACGGCCGCGACGAGCTCGAGGCCCGCGAGCACCTGCTCGGCGCGCGCGACATCGTCGACGTCGATCTCCAGTTCCGGTCGCCCGCCACCCGCCGCGAGCTCGGCGATGGTGCCCTGCGTGACGATCGTGCCGCGGTCGACGATCGCGGCCGCGTCGCACGTCTTTTCGACCTCGTCGAGCAGGTGCGAGGAGACGAACACCGTGCGGCCCTCCTGCTCCACGAAGGCGCGGATCATCTCGCGGAACTCCTGGATCCCGGCGGGATCCAGGCCGTTCGTCGGCTCGTCGAGGATCAGCAGGCGCGGGTCCGCCAAAAGGCAGCGCGCGACCCCGAGACGCTGGCGCATGCCGAGTGAGTAGCTGCGCACCTTGCGGTCCGCGCGGTCCTGAAGCCCGACGCGCGCGAGGGCGTCCGGGATCCTCGCGCGGGCCGCCTCGTCGCGCACCGCGGCGACGATCGCGAGGTTCTCGCGTCCCGTCAGGTAGGGGTGAAAGCGCGGCTCCTCGACGATCGCGCCGACCTGCGCGAGCGCGGCGCCGCGCTCGGCCGGTACGGGCAGGCCGAGCAGGCTCATGCTGCCGGCCGTGGCGTGCGTGAGCCCGAGCAGCGTGCGGATCATCGTCGTCTTGCCCGCGCCGTTCGGCCCCAGGAAGCCGAATGCGCAGCCCTGCGGGACGGTCAGATCGACGCTGTCGAGGGCGAGCCGGTCGCCGAATCGCTTCGTCAGGCCGTGGGTCTCGATCGCCGCCGGGGCCCCGGCCGCGTCGCTCATCGGCGCTTGCGACGCTTGCGCGACGGGCCGCTCGCGGTGGCGGGCACGGGTTCCGGCGCGGGCAGCGGCTCGGGCGCCTTCGGTTCGCGCCTGCGCCCGCCGCCCTTTTCCTCGCGCTTTCGCTCGGCTTCCTCGCGGCCCGAGGGCCACGGGATCGCTTCCCCGGCCTCCCACGCTGGCGGGTCGCCGCCGGGCCAGCGGCCGTAGAAGAGGATCCCGACGAAGACCATCCACAGTGCCGGCACGACCTGCAGCTGGGCGCCGCCGATGGGCAGGAACAGCAGTAGTCCGGCGAACATGCCGAACATCGACATCCAGCGGGGCAGCAGGCCGACGCGCATCGCGTTGAGCATCAGGGAGACCATGCCGACCGCGAGGGCGAGCCCGCCGAAGAGGTCGACGTACTCGACGATCTCGACCGCGGTGCCGGTCGTCAGGGCGTGTTCGACCGCGGCGTTGGAGTGGTCGCTGGAGACCGCGAAGGCGTGCGTTTCGATCGCCGTCACGGCCTGGTGTCCGAAGCTGATGAGGGCGACGGCGATACCGCCGTAGAGGACCAGCGGCCGTATCGCGGGCCACAGGTTCGGGCGGCGGAAGCGCGTCGAATCGCAGATGAAGAGCAGCGCGAGCACGAGCGCACCGATCGCGAGCGCGGCGAGCGCCGAGCCGACGAGCAGGGCTGTCGCGTGCGAGGAGATGTATTTGAGCTCCGCGGTGCGCGGACTTTCGCTCGGGTGCGCTTCGCCTCGGATCACGGGAGCCAGGCCCTGCAGCACGCCGACCGTCGGCGCGCCGCTCAGCGCCGAGCTGATCGTGACGGCGCTCATCATGTAGAACACCCCGCCGACCAGCGTCGGCACCGCAAGGCGCCGGCGCCTGTTCAGCTCGAATGCGACGCGCTCGGCGCGCTGCTGCTTCTCCTCGGACTTGGCCACCGACGGCAGTCTATGATGCGAAGCGTGGAGGGCGGGTCCTTCGGCGACATCTTCGGCGACCCGGACGAGCTTCAGCGACGGCTGGCGGAGTTCGCCCAGCAGATGCAGGGCAACCAACGCCTTGCGTGGGCCGACAACGCCATCCAGCTCGCGGTGCAGATGACGGTCGCCGCGATCGAACGCATCAACCTGCAGGGCAACGCAGAGGCGCAGGCCGAACAGATCCGGACGGTCATGGCGCACGTCTTCCCCGAGGCCGTCGCGCTGGTGCGCGAGGCCCGCACCGGCCTTCAGTAGGGCCCCTCGCCGGCGCCCGCTCCCGCCGCGAGCCGTTCCTCGGCGCGCCGCTCCTCCTCGCGTGAGGCGCGTCCGGCGTCGAGCACCTCGCGGAAGGAGCGGAAACGGAAGATGTAGATCACCGCGAAGAGGCCGAGCGCGAACGTCGCGATCGCGACCGCGAGCTGCTGGCCCACGGAGAACGCCGCGACCACGGCGCCCGGCGCGGTCGTCGCGAAGACCTTGACGAGCAGCGCCTGCTGGACGCCGGCGCCGCCGGGCGTGAACGGCACGGCCCCCGCGACCTCGCCGGCCGCGAACACCAGCAGCACGTTGCGCACCGAGCCGCCGACCCGGAAAGCTTCGAGCAGCAGCCAGTAGGCGCCGAAGCGGCAAAGCCACGCGGCCGCCTGGAGCGAGACGACCTCGCGCAGGTAGCGCCGGCGGTCGCTGAGGATCGTGACGCCCTGTCGGATCCGCTCCCAGAAGGCCTGGACGCGTTCGGAAAGCAACGCGAACGCGACGATCGCGCAGACCCCCAGCAGCGTTATCAGGAACAGCGTGAGCCGGAAGTGGCTCGCCAGGTAGGAGATGTCGAAGGAGCTGAGCTTGCCGAAGTCCGGCGGCTTCGGGAAGACGCCCTGCGTGAATGCGAAAACCATCACCAGGGTGCCCATCGCGACGTCGAAGATCGCCTCGACGAAGAACGCCGCGGCGACCGTCGGGTAGCGCGAGCCGGGGATCGACGACTTCGCGAGGTAGAGCTTGATCAGTTCGCCGCCGCGCACCGGCACGACGTTGTTGAAGCCGACCGCCGCGATGTACGCGCCCCAGATCCGCCGCCACTGGAACGACGTCGCGGGGTACGCGGCGCGCAGCGCGTTGAAGAACGCGCGCGAGCGCAGCGTCAGGTTCAAGATCAGCAGCGCGATGCCGGCCGTCAGCGCCGGCCATTGGACCGCGGCGAGGTCCGAGAAGAACTGCCCCGCGGCGCTCAGAAACGAGTTGATGCTCTGCGCGATCGAGGTCGACGCGACCAAGGTCAACATCAGGACAAGCGTACGGGCCGCGGCGCCGGCGACTAGGCGCGCACGGCGAGCGCCCGGACCGATATGAGCGCTGCGGCGAGCACCCCCGCGATGAGCGCCAGCAGCATCGCGTCGCCGCCCGGCCAGCTCACCCCGAGGCCCGAACCCAGCCAGAACACGCCGAACGAGCAGAGCATCACGCCGACGGCGAACTTCATCGCGTTCTCGGGCACCCGCGCGAGCGGCGCGCGCACCGCGGCGCCGGCGCCGGCCGCGACGAGCGCGGCGAGGATCGCCGCGGCAGCCGCGAGGCCGATCCTGTCACGCGCGGCGCCGAGCGTCACGACGATCAGCGCCACCTCGAGGCCCTCGACGAGCACGCCTTTGAACGCGACCGACAGCGAGTAGCGGTCAAGGCCGCCGGGCCCGCCGCGCGCGCGGCGGGCCGCGTCGGACTGCTCGCGGAACTCGGCGCGCTCGTCGTGCAGCGCCTTGCGCCCCGCGGCGCGCAACACCGCCTTGCGCAGCCACTGGAGCCCGATCGCGAGCAGCAGCACGCCGACGGCGACGTGGAGCGTTTCGAGCGGCACGCGCTCCAGCGCGCGGCCGAGGAGGGCGATCAGGACAGCCAGCAGCGCGAGCGCGGCGCCCGCGCCGTACAGCGCGGCGTCCCAGGCCCGCGTCGTCCCCACGGCGAGCACGATCGTCACGGCCTCGACGGCCTCGACGAGCGACGCGAGGAACACAGAGACCACCAGGGCGACTTCGGCACCGTTCACGCGACCAGTATCCAGCGGCGGCGCGCGATCGTGTAAAACCGCACCGTGAGCCAGCGCGGCGCAGACGGCACCCTGACGGTCGCCGTCACGGGGCCGACGGGCGAGATCGGCAAGTCCGTCGTCGCGGCGCTCGAGCGCACCCGCGAGGTCGCACGGATCCTCGGCATGGCGCGCAGGCAGTTCGACCCCGAGGACGAGGGCTGGCACAAGACCGCGTACCGGCGCGGCGACGTGCTCGACCGGCGCCGTGTCGCCGCGCTCGTCCAGGACGCCGATGTCGTCGTACACCTCGCGTTCCTGATCATGGGATCCGAGCAGCAGACGCGGCGCGTGAACGTCGACGGCTCGCGCTACGTGTTCGAAGCCGCCGTCGCGGCGGGAGTACCGCGGATCGTCTACACGTCGTCCGTCGCCGCGTACGGCTACGAGCCCGGCCGCAAGCTGCCGCTCACCGAGGACACGCCGGCGACCGGCAGCAGAGCGCACTACTACTCCGCGCAGAAGGCGCAGGTCGAGGAGCTCCTGACCGACACGCTTTACGGCACGGCGACGAAGGCGTGGGTGATGCGCCCATGCATCGTCGCCGGGCCGCGCGCGCCGCTCGTCCTGGATTCGCTGCCTTACCCGCGCCACGCTCGCGGGCTCCTCGGCAGGGCAGGCTCGCTGCTCGGTGCGCTGCCGGGCGTGCGGCCCGTCCTGCCAGACCCGGGAACGCCCTTCCAGCTCGTCCACCACGACGACGTCGCGAACGCGATCCGCGCAGCCGTGCTCGGCCGCGGCGAACCGGGCCCGTACAACCTCGCCGGGCCGGGCGAGATGACGCTGTCGACGGTCGCCGCCGAGCTCGGCTGGTATTCGCTGCGCGTGCCGTCGCCGGCCGTCGACCTCGCCGCGGCCTTCGTCGACCACGCCCCCTTCCTGCCGAGCCGGGCGCAGTGGATCCAGGCGGCGCGCGAGCCCGTGATCATGAGCGTCGCGAAGGCGCGCCGCGAACTCGGCTGGCGACCGCGTCACGACGCGCTCGAGACGCTCCGCGAAACGATCGCCGCGACCTAGCGTCGCTTCTGTGTAGGCTAGGGCGTCTGCCAAATGTCGAACGGCTATCCCACCAAGCCCGTAGGCAAGCGCGTCGCAGTCGTCACCGATAGCACGAGCTACGTTCCGCAAAGGCTCTACGAGAGCCTCGGCGTGAGGACCGTGAGCCTGTACGTCGGCTGGGACGGCGACCTGCGACCCGAGTGCTCCTACTGCGACCTGCCCGCGTTCTACGAGCGCCTGCGCCGTGAGCCCGAGGTGCCGCGCACCTCGCAGCCGTCGATCGGCGACTTCCTGGACGTCTACCGTCCACTCGTCGAAGCGGGAACCGACGTCGCCTCGGTACACCTCGCGGCGGGCCTTTCCGGCACCTGCGAAAGCGCGCGCGAAGCCGCCGCTCTGCTCGCACAGGAGGGGCACGACGCGCGCGTCGAGGTGATCGACGCCGAAACCGGCGCCGGGGGGCTGGGACTCGTGGTCATCGCGGCTGCCGAATGCGCCGACGGCGGCGCCGACCTGGACACCGTCGCACGGTGCGCGCGCGACACGCGCGCGGGTCTCGACATCTTCTTTTACCTCGACACGCTCGAGTTCCTGCGACGCGGCGGACGGATCGGGGCGGCACGCGCGATGCTCGGCACCGCGCTCCAGCTCAAGCCGATCCTCACCTTCGGTACGGAGATCGCGCCGGTCGCGCGAGTCCGCACACGCGCGCGGGGGCTAGACCGCCTCGCGGAGTACCTGCGTGAGCTACGGGCGCGCGGAGCGAACCGCTGGATCGTCCAGCAGATCCAGTGCGAGGAGCCGAGCAGGCGGATGCTCGAACAGGGGCGCGAGATCTTCAACAGCGAGCCCGAGTTCGTGAGCGAAGTCGGGCCCGTCCTCGGCGCGCACCTCGGCGCCGGGATGCTCGTCGGCGGCTTCTGAGCACCGCGCGGCCCGCGCTAGGCGCCTAGAGCCGAGGCAGCGCGCGGAGCACAGTCGGCGCCGCCGCCTCACCGCCCGCCGGCGATGGCGGCCAGCACGCGTTCGTCGTGCTCGGCCGGCTTGACCTTGCGCAGCACCGACGCGACCCTGCCGTCGCGGTCGATGACGAACGTCGTGCGCTCGTTGCCGAAATACGTTTTGCCGTACATCGACTTCTCGGCCCAGACGCCGTACTCGTCGGCGACCGCGTGGCCCTCGTCGGCGAGCAGTGTGAAGTTCAGGCGCTGCTTGTCGTGGAAGCGCTTCACCTTCGCGACCGCGTCCGGCGAGACGCCGAGGACGCGCGCTCCGAGCCGCTCGTAGTCGGCCCAGTGATCGCGCACGCCGCACGCCTGGACGGTGCACCCGGGCGTTTCAGCCTTGGGGTAGAAGTAGAGGACGACGGGCTGCCCGCGCAGCGCGCTCAGCGTCACGGCGTTCCCATCCTGGTCGGCGAGCGTGAAATCGGGGGCGCTGTCGCCGACGTCGATCATCGGCGCCGATGCTAACCGTCCGGGGCCGCCCCGCGGAACCCACGGACGCCATTTGACGCGCCGCCGCGTCCACTCGTACGCTCACCTGATCGAGCGTGCCCATAACGCGCAACGCAATCGCCGCGGCAGCCGCCCCGCTCGGGCTCCTCTCGGGAGCCGCTGCCGAAGCACGCGCCAACCATGAGCCGGCGCCCGCCATCAGCCACCTGCGGGCCAGCACTGAGCACCTGCCATCGACGGCCGGGGTTCTGCGCGTCACGGCGTCGATTCGCCACGCCCGCGTCTGCCGGCTCTCCTCCGCGCGCCGTGTCCGCGGCCTGCCGCACAAGGTGCGCTGCGCGTCGGGCCGCTTCGCCGCGAGCCTCACGCTGCCCGCGAACCGCAGCGACGAGCCCGTCGCTTACGCCCTGACGCTCTCCGCAGTCGGACGGGGCACGCGAACGGGCCGCCTGCAGGTCACGGTCGGTCCCGCCGGGACGTTCAGCCTCGCGGTCGGGCGGGAATTCGCGTGCGCCCGCGTCCCCGACTCACACGTCGACTGCTGGGGCAGCAACATCGAGGGGCAGCTCGGCGACGGCGAGGTCGGCGAAGCATCCGTCGCATCTGCAGTCGGGGCGACCGGCCTTTCGACGGCGCGCACCGTGAGCGCCGGCGAAACTCACGCCTGCGCCGCGCTCACTGGCGGCGCCGCGGACTGCTGGGGCGAAAACGAATCGGGCCAGGTCGGCACGGGCGCTGCCGGCAGGCCGATCGGCCGACCGACGCCGGTCCGTGCGCTCGCCGGGGTCCTCGCCGTGGCGGCGGGCGGGCCGTTCACGTGTGCGCTCGCCGAAGCCGGCACCGTCGCGTGCTGGGGCGCGGACCTCAACGGCGAGCTCGGCAACGCCACCGTCGCCACGCGCGCGCTTCAGCCCGAACCGGTCACGGGCCTTGAACGCACCGCCGGTCTCGCCGCCGGCGAAGCCTTCGCGTGCGCGCTCGAGGCGTCCGGCATCGTCGCCTGCTGGGGCGAAAACACGTACGGGCAGCTCGGCGACGGTCAGTCCGAAGAACCCGCCGTCACCCATCCGGTCGCCGTCAGCGGCCTCGCCGACGTCACGCAGATTGCCGCCGGGACGGCCTTCGCGTGCGCACTCACCGCGGCCGGCGGCGTGGACTGCTGGGGCGAAGATGGCTACGGCGAGCTCGGCGACGAACAGCCCGGTCACGCCCACCTGCTCAGCGCCGTGCCGGTCGCGGTGCACGGCATCGCGGGCGCGCGCGCCATCGCCGCCGCCGAACGCGACGCGTGCGCGCTCCTCGCCGGCGGCGCCGTCGACTGCTGGGGCGCGGGAGAACAGGGGCAGCTCGGCCACGCGCACGCCGGCGCGAGCGACGTCCCCGTTCGCGTGGACGGGGTTGGGGGCGGGGCGGCGCTCGCCGCGGGCGGCAACACCTTCTGCGCGCTGCTCGACAGCGAGCAGGTTCAGTGCTGGGGCAGCAACGGCTCCGGCGAGGTCGGCGACCGCCGGGCGGGCGAACTGCGCGCCGCGCCGGCGATCGTCGCGGGCGTGCCGTGACGCCCCTTCCGCCTTGACCGTCACGGGGCACGCTAAATACGCTGTCCGCTGATGCGCGCTCCGACGGGCAGGCTAGTCGCGGTCGCCGCCGCCCTGGCCCTCTTGGCGGCGCTGCCCGCCACGGCGGCCGCGCGGCGGCCGAGAATCGCGATGCTGCGCGCCACGCCGTCCGCGCTGGCGTTCGGCGGCGGCAGCGTACGCATCCGTTCGCGGGTGACGGGCGCCGCGCGCTGCTCGCTCAGCGTCAGCCCACGAGTGGCGCCGACCAAGGGCTCGTCGTGCCGCACTCGCGCCGTGACGCTGCCTGCCAACCGGTCGACCTCACCGGCCACGTACACGATCACGCTCGCGGCCACAGGCGCACACGGCCGGCGGGCACGCCGCTCCGTCCGCGTGACGGTCGGCGGCGCCGTGCAGATCGCCGCCGGCGAAGCGTCCGCGTGCGTCCTTGAGCCGGGAGGGCGCGTCTACTGCTGGGGCGAAAACACGTACGGGCAGCTCGGCCGCGGGGGTCACGCCGAAAAGGGGCCCGAACACGAGTACGCGAGTGCGCACGAAGTGTCCGGGGTGCGCGGCGCCACCGAGATCGCCGCCGGCGCCTACTTCAACTGCGCCCTGCTCAGAGACGGCCACGTCGACTGCTGGGGCGGGGGCGCGCTCGGTGAGCTCGGCGAAGCGATGAGCGAAGCGGCGGCAGGCAACGCCGTCGAAGTGCACGGAATCAGCGACGCCGTCGCCGTCTCCGCCGGGGCGTACCACGCGTGCGCCCTGCTGCGCAACGCGACGGTCGAGTGCTGGGGCGAAAACCGCGCGGGTGAGCTCGGCGACGGGCTCGAAGGGCAGACGTCGCAACCGACCCCGGTCGCGGTCAAGGGCCTCACGAACGTCGCCGAAATCGCAACCGGAACGGCGGGCGGGGAAGCGACGTGCGCACGCCTGCGCGACGGCCACGTCGAATGCTGGGGCGCCGGCGAACAGGGTCAGCTCGGCGCAGGCGCCAAGGCCAACTCTCCCGTCCCGGTCCGCGTGTCGCACCTCACCGGCGCCCACCAGCTCGCGGCGGGCTCGGAATACGCGTGCGCCGTGATCACCAAGGGACGCGTCGACTGCTGGGGCAACAACGAACGCGGCGAGCTCGGCGACGGCGTCGAAGGACAGGGCGACCTCACGACGCCGGTGCGCGCCGACCTCAGCCGTGGCGCGGTGCAGGTCGCGGGCGGCTACGGCTTCAGCGCGTGTGCCGTGCTCGCCGGCGGGCAGCTCGACTGCTGGGGCTGGAACGAGTACGGCCAGCTCGGCCACCCCGGCGCCGAAAAGTCTGCGACACCGGAGCCCGTGACGGGGATTTCGCGCGTCGCCCAGGTCGCCGTCGGCGAATCGTTCGCCTGCTCGATGGCCTCCAGCGGCGCCGTCGACTGTTGGGGCGAGGACCAGGTCGGTCAGCTTGGCAACGGCCACTTCCTCGCGGCGGGGGCGGCACATCCGCAACCGGTCCGCGTTGTCGGCCTGCCCTGATCGCGCGGGCCGGACGTCCGTCCAGCCGTTTTAACGGCAACTAAGGTTCGCCCCGTAACCTGCCGCTCCGGCCGTCAGGCAACGGTCGCACCCCCCAGACCCCCGGACCCCGACCCCCGACCGAACGGAAGCGGAAAGGTGAACACGAACGCGCAGATTGACCCCGGCGCCGCCAAGGGCGCCATCGCACCCCTTGCCGTGAAGGTTCCCGAGGTCACCGCGCTCTTCTGGGCGCTGAAGCTGCTGTCCACCGGCACCGGCGAGGCGACGTCCGACTTCCTCGGCTCGGTCAGCGTCCCGCTCGCGGGCGCGATCGGCATCTTCGGGTTCCTCGTCGCGCTGCGCCTGCAGCTGCGCTCACCGCGCTACAGCTCCGCGCGCTACTGGGGCCTGGTGATGATGGTCGCCATCTTCGGAACGATGGTCGCCGACGCGCTACACGACGCCGGCAACCTCTCCTATACGACGACGACCTTCGGTTTCGCGCTGATCGTCGCCGCGATCTTCGCCCTCTGGTATCGCAGTGAGGGCACGCTGTCGATCCACGAGATCAACACGCGCAGACGCGAGTACTTCTACTGGTCCGCGGTCTTCGGAACGTTCGCGCTCGGCACGGCGGCGGGCGACTGGACCGCGACGTCGCTGAATCTCGGCTTCTCCGGCTCGATAGCGCTCTTCGCGGCGATCATCGCCATCCCGCTCGTCGGCTGGGCGCGCTTCTCGATGAACCCGATCTTCGCCTTCTGGTTCGCGTACGTCATGACGCGCCCGCTCGGCGCCTCCATCGCCGACTGGCTCAGCAAGCCGACGGCGACCGGCGGCGTCGCGCTCGGTAACGGGCCGGTGGCGTTCGCGGGCATCGCCGCTTTCGCGGCGCTCGTCGCGTACGCCGCGGCGTCTGGCCGCGACCGGCGCAAGGTCCCCCTCCACCTCCCCCACCTGCACGGCGACGCCGTCAACGGGCCCCTCGCGCAATCCGCCGACGCCTAGCCGCGCGCGCTTGACGTCCGCGCGCCGCGACACCCCGACCGAAGTGAAAGGCCTGCCTTAGCGGCGCGCCGGGCTTGACGACGCGAGTACCCTCCCCGGGATGAGGTTCGCGCGGACCGGGGCAGTCGCCGCGGTGATCCTGGCGGCGGCCATCGCCGCAGCGATCGCGTACGGCGCGCCGCACCCGTCCGTCTCGAAACTGCACGCCTCGCCTTCCTCGCTGCCCTCCGGCGGCGGCCACGTCTCGTTGAAGGCGCACCTCAAACACGCCAAGCACTGCACGCTGAGCGCGTCGCCGCACATCGCGAAACTGCCGCACACCGTCAAATGCGCCAAAGCGACGGTCGTGTTCCACGTCACCGTTCCGGCTGACACGACCACTTCCGCCAAGCACTATGTACTGAAGCTCAAGGTCACCGCGGCCGGGGGCTCGGCAAGCGCGCACGTGACGGTCGTCGTGGCGGCTGACCAAGCCCTCGTCGAAGCGGCCGAACGCAAGGCAAAAGAAGAACGAGAAGCGAAAGAAGCCGCCGAACACAAAGCAACGGAAGAACGCGAAGCCACGGAAAAGGAAGAACGCGAAGCGAAAGAAAAAGAAGAAAAAGAAGGTGCCGCCATCCAAGTGTCCGTTGGCGAAGCCGAAGCGTGCGCGGTGCTCGCTGACGGCAAGGTCTACTGCTGGGGCGAAGACTCCTTCGGCCAGCTCGGCAACGGCAAAGTCGAAGAAGACGTCCTCAGACCGACCGAAGTCACAGGCGTCGAACACGCGACGCAGGTCTCGGTCGGCCAGCACGACGCCTGCGCCGTCCTGTCGGACGGCCACGTGGACTGCTGGGGCGAAAACGCCCGCGGGCAGGTCGGCGACGAAATGAAAGAAAACGGCGACATATCGACGCCGGTCGAAGTGAAAAACCTCGAAAAAGCCCTCGAAGTCCAGGTCGGCTGGACGTTCGCGTGCGCCCGCATCGAAGGCGGCACCGTGAAGTGCTGGGGCGAAAACCAAAAAGGAAACGTCGGCGACGGCGAAGTCACCGTCGCGGTGCTCAAGCCCACGGAAGCGAAAGTGTCGGAAGTCGTGAAGCTCGACTCCTACTTCAAGCACAGCTGCGCGATCCTCACGAGCGGCGCGCTCAAATGCTGGGGTTACGACTTCTACGACGAACTCGGTAACGTCGAAGAAAAGAACCTCGCCGTCGACACGCCCGCGGAAGCCATCTACACGAAACACGTGACGAGCGTGTCGCTCGGCCACTACACCAGCTGCGCCGTGGAAGGCGGCAAGGTGCCGTGCTGGGGCAACGAAGAACACGGCATGCTCGGCGACGGCAAACAGGGCACCTACGAGCACATCGAGTACGAACCCATCGATGCGACCGGGATCACGACCGCCGAAGAAGTGGCCCTCGGCTACGAAGACGCCTGCGTCCGGCTGACCAGCGGTCACGTCGACTGCTGGGGCGTCAACAACGAGGGCGCGGTCGGCAACGGCGAAGGCGGCTTCGGCAAATATCCAGTCGACGAACCGACCGAAGTCGTCAATCTCAGCGAAGCCGTCCAGATCAGCGCCGGTGACGAAACGGAGTGCGCCGTCGTCAAAACGGGGCACGTCTACTGCTGGGGACTCGACGAGCGCGGCCAGGTGGGTAACGAAAAGAGCGGCGACGAAGGCGGCTCCCCGCGCGGCGTCTACGAACCGACGGAGGTCAAGAACCTCCCCTAGACGCGCCGCCGCCGGCCGCAGCGGATAGCTTTCTGGCGGTGACCACCGAGCTCGCCCCGGATGACGTAGTCGAGACGCATAAGGAAGGCGCTGCGAACGACCGGGTGCCGCTGCTCGTGCTCGAGCCGCTGGCGGCGTTCCTCGACGAGCACGGTCTCGGCTCGGGCGGGATCGTGGCGACGCCGATCGGCGAGGGCCACTCGAACATGACCTACCGCATCGACCGCGGCGAGGCGAGCTTCGTGCTTCGCCGCCCGCCGCGGCCGCCGCTGCCCCCGAGCGCGCACGACGTCGTGCGAGAGGCGAGGCTGCTCAGCGCGCTGCAGGACACCGCGGCCCGTGCGCCGCGCGTGCTCGCGACTTGCCCCGACGAGACCGTGATCGGCGCCCCGTTCTACGTGATGGACCTCGTCGAGGGCGAGGTCATCGTCACGGAGATCCCGCCCGATCTCGACAACCCGGCGCAGCGGCGCCTGATCGGCGACGAGCTGATCGACGCGCTCGTCGAGATCCACGCCGTCGACTGGCAGGCGGTCGGGCTCGACGATTTCGGCAAGCCGACCGGCTATCTGGAACGCCAGCTGCGGCGCTTCACGGGACTGTGGGATCTGAACCGCACGCGCGAGATCCCCGCGATCGAAGCGGTCGGCGCGTGGCTTTCCGAGAACCTCCCCGAATCGGGAGCGGCGACGATCGTGCACGGCGACTACCGGCTCGGCAACACGATCTTCTCACCCGGCGCGCCCGCGCACCTCGCGGCGGTGCTCGACTGGGAGATGGCGACGATCGGCGACCCGCTCGCCGACGTCGGCTACCTGTGCATGATGTGGAGCGAGTCCGGCGACCCCGCGGGCGGGCTGCGCGAGCACCTCGGCCGCGTCACCCGCCAGGAGGGCTTCCCGACGCGCGGCGAGCTCATCGCGCGCTACGAGGAGCGCTCGGGTCGCTCGATGCGCGACCTGCGCTGGTACACGACTCTCGCGCTGTGGAAGAGCGCCGTCTTCATGGAGGGCAACTACAAGCGCGCCGTCGCCGGTACAGTCGACGACCCCTACCTCGCACAGTTCGGCGAGGGCGTCGTCGAGCTGGCGGAGCAGGCGCTGGAGGCGACGCGTGTCTAGCGAAGCGGCGCGCAGCGGCCTGCTGATCGACTGGGGCGGCGTGCTCACGACGAACCTCTTCACCTCGTTCCGGGAGTACTGCGACTCGCTCGGGCTCGAGTCGGACGCGCTCGCCGCGGCGTTCAGGCGCAATCCTGACGCGCGCGAGATGCTGATCGCCCTTGAGGTCGGGGAGCTGTCCGAGCAGGAGTTCGAGCAGCGCTTCGCCGCGTTGCTCGGCGTCGCGCCGGAGGGCCTCATCGACGGGCTCTTCGCCGGCGTGCATGCCGACGAGGCGATGCTCAGGGCCGTGCGCCTCGCGCGCCTGGCGGGCGTGCGGACTGCGCTCGTCTCGAACTCCTGGGGCGTCCACCGCTACCCGAGCGAGTCGTTCGCCGAGCTCTTCGACGGCGTCGTGATCTCGGGCCAGGAGGGTTTCCGTAAGCCGGACGTGCGCATGTACACGCTCGGCGCCGAGCGCGCCGGCGTCAGCGAGAGCGACTGCGTCTACGTCGACGACCTGGCGTTCAACCTCGAGCCCGCGGCGCAGCTCGGCATGGCGACCGTGCACCACACGGAAGCCGCGGCGAGCATCCCGCAGCTGGAACGCCTGCTCGGCGTCGCGCTGAGCTAGTCCCGCTTGCCGCGGCCGTAGAGGAACTTGAACACGCCGGCCAAGAGGCGCGAGGTGCGCGACTTGTACGGGTACATGAACAGTTCCTTCTTCATCGCCATGCCCGTCACGACGATCGCCTGCTGCGAGCAGTACTTGCGGATCCCGCCCGCGCCGTGGCGCGACCCGAGGCCCGACGCCTTCGCGCCCCCCATCGGCAGCTCGAGCACCGTGTAGTTGATCAGCGCGTCGTTGACGTTCGCCGCGCCGGCCTCCAGGCGGCGCGCGATCTGCTCACCCTTCGCGGTGTCCTTCGTGAAGACGGACGCGCCGAGGCCGTACGAGGACTCGTTCGAGAGGCGGATCGCCTCCTCGGTGTCCTTGACCTTCATGATCGGCACCGTCGGGCCGAACGTCTCGTCGGTCATGATTTTCATCGTGTGGTCGACGTCGACGAGCACCGTCGGCTCGTAGAAGCGCCCGCTGCCGGGCACCTCGTTGCCGCCGGTGAGCACGCGTGCGCCCTTGTCGACGGCGTCGGCGACGTGCTCGCGGATGATGTCCAGCTGGGGCGGGAACGTGATCGCGCCGACCTCGACCGTGCCGTAGCCGCCTTCGGCGTTGCCGACGCGCAGCCCGCGGACTTTGTCCGACACTTTGGCGACGAAGTCCTCGTACACGGGCTCCTCGACGTAGACGCGCTCGATGGAGATGCACGTCTGGCCGGCGTTCTGCATCGAGAAGTACGTCGCGTAGTTCGCTGCACGCTCGATGTCGGCGTCGGCGCAGACGATCATCGGATCCTTGCCGCCGAGCTCGAGCGACGCGGGGATGAGGCGCTCACCGGCGGCGGCGGCGACCTTGCGTCCGGTGCGCGTCGAACCGGTGAACATCACCATGTCGACGTGGTCGATCAGCGCGCGCCCGGTCTCGCCGCGGCCCGTCGCGATCTGCAGCACGCCCTCCGGCAGCCCGCACTCGAGCAGGCCTTCGGCGATCAGCAGCGAGGTCAGCGGCGTGACCTCGCTCGGCTTGAGGATCACGCTGTTGCCGGCCATCATCGCCGGGATGCAGTCGCCGACAGAGTTGGTGAGCGGGTAGTTCCACGGCCCGATGACGCCGATCAGCCCGAGCGGGCGGAAGCGCAGGATCAGTTTCTTGCCCATCACGAGCACCTGGCTGGAGTGGACCTTCTCGTCGGCGAGGTACTGCTCGGCGTGCTTGGCCCAGAAACCGAAGGCGTTGCCGGCGTAGCCGATCTCGGCGAGCTGCGCGTCCTCCCAGGTCTTGCCGGTCTCCGAGACGATCGTCTTCGTGATCCGGTCGGCGTTGTCCATCACCCACTTCTGGGCGCGGCGCATGATGCGCGCGCGGCCCTCGAAGCCGTACGCCTCCCACTGCGGCTGCGCCGCGCGGCCGCGGACGGCGAGTTCGGCGACCTGTGCCGGGCTGAGGTCGGGGACGGTCGCGACGATCTCGCCCGTACCGGGATTCTCGACCTCGATCTGGGCGCCGTCGGGCGCCTCGCTCTCGAGCTTTTCCTGTTCTACCGTGGCCATCGATTCCTCCCCCGAAGGTTGCGCCCAGACGGCGACAGGTTACTCCTATCCGCGCGCCAGCGCGGTCAATCGGAGAGCTCGACGGCCAAAATTCCGAGCGGCTCCACGGGGCGGTCCTGACCGTCGGTGGAGGTCGCCTCGATGCGGTCGACGACGTCCATCCCGCCGCTCACCTCGCCGAACACGGTGTGCTTGCCGTCGAGCCAGGGGCAGGCGTCGGCGGTCACGATGAAGAACTGCGAGCCGTTCGTGTTCGGGCCGGCGTTGGCCATCGCGAGCGCACCGCGCACTACGGGGTGCCCGCTCTGCTCGTCGTCGAACGTGTAACCGGGGCCCCCGGTGCCGTCCCCGCGCGGGCAGCCGCCCTGGATCATGAAGTCCTTGATGACGCGGTGGAAGCTGAGGTTGTCGTAGAAGCCTTCGCCCGCGAGCTTGCGGAAGTTCGCGACCGTCTCGGGAGCCTCGTCGTCGAAGAAGGTGATCTCGACGTCGCCCTCGGTCGTCTTCATCGTCGCGGTCGACACGCGCCCACCCTAGCGCCCGGCGGCCGCCGGCGCGGTCGAGGCGCGGCTAACCGATCCGTTCCGCGCGCATAGGCTTGCCGCCGAGCTCGTGCGAGTCGAGCTTGCGCGTCACGTTGTCGACCTCGGACGTCGGCACCGAGAGCAGCGAGTAGCGCTCGAGCACGCGCACGTCGCGCACCGCCTCCCCCTCGAGCCCCGTGGTCGACGTGACGGCCGCCACGATGTCGCGTACCTTCACGCCGGCGGCGCGGCCGGCGGAGAGGGCGATGGTCACGTACTCCTCGTCGTCGTGGCGTCCCGCGACATGCGGCTTGGAGTGGCGGCGCGGCCGCTCGCGCACCGGCGTCGGCGGCGCCGCGACACCCTTCTCCCAGCGGCCGATCGAGGTGCCGATGTGCTTTTCGATCGCCTCGAGCTCACGCTTCTGGCGGTCCTCGACGAACGTGATCGCGCGGCCCGAGCGCCCGACGCGCCCGGTACGGCCGATGCGGTGCACGTACGTGTCGGGCGAGGTCGGCACGTCGTAGTTGATCACGTGCGTCACCGTCGAGATGTCGAGACCGCGCGCGGCGACGTCGGTCGCGACGAGCAGCGGCACGCGGCCGCCCTTGAACGCGAGCATCACGCCGTCCCGCGAGCCCTGCGACATGTCGCCGTGGAGCGCGCGCACGTTCATGCCGCGGTCGCGCAGCGTGCGGTAGAGCTGGTCGCAGCGGATCTTCGTGCGCACGAACACGATCGCCTGCTCGGGCGCCTCGGCCTTGAGCACTTCGACGAGCCGCTCGGGCTTCTCGCGCGAGGCGACCGGCAGCTGGAACTGCGCGACCGTGTCGATCGTCAGCGTCGCCGCCTCGACGCGCACGATCGCCGGGTCGTACATGTAGCGGTCGGCGAGCTTCTGGATCGGGCCCGGGATCGTCGCGGAGAAGAGGGCCGTCTGGCGGCTCGAGGGCGTCAGCGCGAGGATCCGCTCGACGTCTTCCAGGAAGCCGAGGTCCAGCATCTCGTCGGCCTCGTCGAGGACGACGAAGCGGCAGTCGTGCAGCACGAGCGAACCGCGCGAGACGAGGTCGAGCACGCGGCCGACCGTGCCGACGACGACGTGGCCGCCGGCGCGGAGCTGCGCCTGCTGCGTGCGGATCGGCGCGCCGCCGAAGACCGCGACGACATCGACGCCGGCGTGCGCGCCGTAGGCCCTGAGCGCCTGCGTGACCTGGATGCAGAGCTCCCTCGTCGGCGTCAGCACGAGCGCCTGGACGCTCGGCTCGGCCGGGTCGACGTACTGCATGATCGGCAGGCCGAACGCCGCCGTCTTGCCGGTGCCGGTCTGGGCCTGGCCGATCACGTCGGCGCCCTGGAGCAGCAGCGGGATCGCCTCTTCCTGGATCGGGCTCGGCGCCTCGTAGCCGACATCGCGCAGCGACGCGAGAATCGGTTCGGAGAGGCCAAGTTCCTCGAAGCTCTTGCTCATCGGCTCAGGCCACCGTGTCGAGCAGGAGCTTGCCGCTCGTGCGCCGCGCGCGCAGGTCGTCGTGGGCCCGTGCCGCGTCGGCGAGCGGGTACGTCTCGCCGACAACCGGGCGGATCTCGCCGGCGGCGGTGAGGGCGAAGAGCTCATCGAGAGCCGCGGCGAACATCCCGGGCCGCTCGAACGTGTGGAACAGGTAGAAGCCGACGACGCCGCGTGAATGCCTGAGCAGAGAGCCGGTGCGAATCGTGTTCGCCTCGCTCGTCGAGATGCCGCAGACGACGATCCGCCCGAACGGCGCGAGCGCCTCGTACGAGGCGTCGAACGACGCGCCGCCCGCCATGTCGAAGACGACGTCGACGCCCGCACCGCCGTTGGCGGCCACGAGGCGCTCCGTGAGCCCGTCGGGCGTGCCGTCGACGGCCTCGTCGGCACCGAGCGCGAGCGCGAGCGCGCGCTTCTGCTCGCTGGATGCCGTCGCGATCACGCGGCCCGCGCCCATGTGCCGTGCGAGCTGCACCGCGAGCGAGCCGACGCCGCCCGCCGCGGAGTGCACGACGACGCTCTCGCCGTCGCCGACGCGCGCCGCTGTGCGGTAGAGGTGCCACGCGGTCGTGCCCTGGATCAGCAGCGCGAGTGCCTGCGCGTCGTCGACGCCGTCGGGGACGGCGAAGACGCTGTCGCGGCGCGCCGTCGCGTACTGAGCGTAGCCGCCGCTCGCCATCGTGGCGACGACGCGTCCGCCGCCCGCGGCGAGCGTGCCCGCGACCTCGCGGCCGGGCACGAGCGGCAGGCTCTGGCGTTCGACGTACGTGTTCGTGCGCGCGTGCAGGTCGGCGAAGTTCAGGCCCGCACGCGTCACCTCGATGAGCACCTCGTCCTCACCCGGCTCGGGCACCGGCAGCTCGACGAGCGCGAGCACCTCGGGGCCACCGAACTCGCTGATCTGGATCGCACGCATCGCGCCGAGGCTATCGGAGAGCGCTCGGCGCGACCGGATCGCGGGTGTTGCTCTAGGGTGCCCGCCGATGCCGATAACCGTCGTCGGATCAATCGCGTTCGACGCCGTGCGCACGCCGTTCGGCGAGCGCGAGCGGATGCTCGGCGGCGCCGCGGTGCACTTCGCGCTCGCGGCGTGCCTTTTCGACGAGGTGCGGGTCGTCGGCCCCGTCGGCGACGACTTCGACGAGCAGCACCTGCGGATGCTCGCCGCGCGCGGCGTCGACGTCGGCGACGTGGAGCGCGCGGCGGGCGAGACGTTCTTCTGGCGCGCCGTCTACGGCTGGGACATGAATTCGCGCGAGACGCTCGAGACCCGCCTCGGCGTCTTCGAGAGCTTCGCGCCGAAGCTCTCCGAACGCTCGCGCGACAGCGACGTGCTCTTCCTGGCCAACATCCAGCCCGACCTGCAGCTCGAGGTCCGCCGCCAGCTCCCGGACGCGCGGTTCGTCGCGATGGATTCGATGAACCTCTGGATCGAGACCGCGCGCGAGCGGCTCGTCGAGGTGGTCCGCGAGGTCGACTGCCTGATCCTCAACGACGGCGAGTTGCGCGAGCTCGCGGGACGCGCGAACGTGATCGCCGCGGCGCGCGAGATCCTCAGCTGGGGCGGTCCCCACGGCGGGCCGAGCATCGTCGTCGCCAAGCAGGGCGAGTACGGCGCCGCGCTGATCACCGACAACGTCTTCTTCTCGCTGCCGGCCTACCCGCTCGAGGACGTCGTCGACCCGACGGGCGCCGGCGACACCTTCGCCGGCGGGCTCGTCGGCTACATCGCCGCGCACCCCGACGAGGCGCTCGACGACGACCTGCTGCGACGGGCGATGGCGTACGCGACAGCGCTCGCCTCCTTCAACGTCGAGCGCTTCGGCACCGAGCGCCTGCAGGAGCTGCGTGGCGAGGAGGTACACGAGCGGATCGAGGAGCTCCGCGCGATGACCGCGTTCAGCGCGGGCCCGGCGGCGGTCCGCCGCTCGCAATAATCGACCCATGGGCCACGCCGAGGAGGTCTCAGATGAGTGACGGGGTGACAGCGGGCCAGACCCGCGACACGCTGACGGTGACCGACAACCGCACCGGCAGGGAGTACGAGCTGCCGATCAGCGAAGGGACCGTGCACGGGCCGGACCTGCGCCAGATCAAGGTCGAGCCCGACGATTTCGGGCTGATGGTCTACGACCCCGCCTACCTGAACACCGCCTCGTGCCGCAGCTCGATCACGTACATCGACGGCGATGCCGGGATCCTGCAGCACCGCGGCTACTCGATCGAGGAGCTCTGCGAGCACGCGAGCTACCTCGAGGTCGCCTACCTGCTGATCAACGGCGCCCTGCCGACCGCGGCCGAGCTCGAGGCGTGGCGTTACGACATCACGATGCACACCTTCGTGCACGAGAACTTCAAGGACTTCATGCAGGGCTTCCGCTACGACGCGAACCCGATGGGCATCCTCGTCGCGTCGGTGGGGGCGCTCTCGACCTTCTACCCGGAGGCGCACGACATCGCCGACGCCGACGTGCGGATGGCCCAGATCGTTCGCCTGATCGCGAAGATGCCGACGATCGCGGCGTTCTCCTACCGCCACAGCATGGGCCAGCCGTACGTCTACCCCGACGACGAGCTCAGCTACGCCGGCAACTTCCTGCGGATGATGTACCGCATGACCGAGCTCAAATACGAGCCGGACCCGCGCCTGGAAAAGGCGCTGGACGTGCTCTTCATCCTGCACGCGGACCACGAGCAGAACGCGTCGACGAGCGCGGTGCGGTCCGTCGGCTCGACGCACGTCGACCCGTACACGGCGGTGGCGGCGGGCGTCGCCGCCCTCTACGGCCCGCTGCACGGCGGCGCGAACGAGGCGGCGCTGCGCATGCTGCGCCGCATCGGCAGCGTCGAGGCGATCCCGGACTTCCTCGCTGGCGTCAAGGACGGGAACGAGCGCCTGATGGGCTTCGGCCACCGCGTATACAAGAACTTCGACCCGCGCGCGCGCATCATCCGCCAGCACCTCGACGACGTGTTCGAGGTCACCGGGCGCAACCCGCTGATCGACATCGCGACGGAGCTCGAAAAACGGGCGCTGGACGACGACTACTTCACGAGCCGCAAGCTGTACCCGAACGTCGACTTCTACTCGGGGCTGTTCTACGAGGCGCTCGGGCTGGACGCCTCGATGTTCCCCGTGATGTTCGCGATCGGCAGGACGAGCGGCTGGATCGCCCAGTGGCTCGAGATGATCCAGGACAGCGACCAGAAGATCGCGCGGCCACGGCAGATCTACACGGGGCCGCGCGACGTGCCGTTCGTGCCGATCGCAGAGCGCGGCTAGCGCCGTCAGAGCGTCAGCGTCGCGCCGTGCTCGGCGAGCCAGGCGCGGTCCTCGCGCCAGGTCGGCTGGCGTTCGCCGAGCAGGCGCCAGAAGCCCGGCGAGTGGTCGGCGATGCGCAGGTGGCAGACCTCATGCCAGACGACGTAGTCGACGACGCGGCTCGGCGCGAGCATCAGCCGCCAGTTCAGGCTAATGCGGCCGCTCGATGAGCAGGAACCCCAGCGTGTGCGCTGCGCGCGGATCGAGAGGCCCGCGTGGCGGTCGCCGCTCGCGGCGCTCGCGCGGTCCAGCCGCGCGGCGAACTCGCGCCTCGCCGCGCGGCGGAAGAAGCGCTCGAGGGCGGGTCGCGCGTCCCCCGGCGGGACCAGGAGCGTCGCGCCGTGGCGGTGGACGACGCTGCGGCCCGCCTGGGGCTCCAGGCGCAGCGGCTCGCCGAGGTACGGCACGGTCGCGCCGCGCGCGGCGAGCGCCTGCCGCGCGTTCGCCGCGCGCGCCAGGCGGCGCGTGATCCACGGCGCGAGCTCCTGCACGGCGTCCGCGGCGAGCCTCTCCGGCGCCCCCTCGGGTAGCACCACGCGGACGTCGCCGAGCGGCTCGACGGTCACGCGCACACGGCGCGCGCGGCGCGAGCGCAGCACCGTGTAGTCGATCGCCGTCGCCGCCACGGGCGCACCCTATGCGAGCCTCCGGAGGATTCCGTCGCGGGCGCTAGGCCGGCGTCCTGACCCAGGGGCGCGCGATGCGAAGCGCGCTGAGGATCGCGCGCGTCGCCGGCGAGCGGTTCAGCGTGATGAAGTGGATGCCCGGCGCGCCGGCGGCGAGCAGCTCCGAGCACTGCAGCGTCGCGTAGGCGACGCCGAGCCCGAGGACGCCGTCGCTGTCGTCGGCGCGGATCGCGAGCTGCTCGCGCAGATCGTCGGGGATCTTCGAGCCGCACATCGCCGCCATCTTCTGCACCTGGCCGGCCTGGGTGATCGGCATGATGCCGGGCAGGATCGGCACGGTGATGCCGGCGGCGCGGGCGCGGTCGACGAAGTCGAAGTAGTACGCGTTGTCGAAGAAGATCTGGGTGATCAGGAAGTCGACTCCCGCCGCGACCTTCTCGGCGAGGTGTTCGAGGTCGGCCTCGGCGCTCTCGGCGTGGATGTGGGTCTCGGGGAAGCACGCGGCGCCGATCGTGAACGGGTACTCGGCGGCGATCATTTCGACGAGTTCGCGCGAGTACTCGAACCCGCCCTTGGTCTGCGTCCACTCCTCCTGGCCGACGGGCGGGTCGCCGCGCAGCGCGAGCACGTTGTCGATGCCGGCGTCGCGCATCTCGTTGAGCAGCGCGCGCAGGTCGGGGACCGTGGCGCCGACGCACGTGAGGTGCGCCATCGCCTCGAGCCCGTACGTGTCGCGCAGGCGCGTCACGATCGCGAGCGTGCGTTCGCGCGTCGAGCCGCCGGCGCCGTATGTCACGGAGACGAAGGACGGCGCGAGGCCGCTCAGCTCCGACAGCGCGGCCTGGAGGTTCCTTTCCCCCTGCTCGGTCCGCGGCGGAAAGAACTCGAACGAGAAGGTCGGTTCGTCGCCCTCGAAGAGCCCGTCGATGTGCATCCGACGATTATGGTGACCACCGCTCGACGTCGCCGCCGTCGGCGTGCGCGCGCCCCGTCGCCTGCAGGTGAGTGAGGAACGACTCGGTCTGCGCGAGCAACCAGCCGATGTTGCCGCTGACGTCCTCGCCGTAGACGCGCCGGATCACCTCGTAGACGGTTCGCGGCCCGTCGGCGATCGCCTCCGCGACCTCGGCCAGGCGCTGCGCGACGAGGTCGCGGTTGCCGCGGATGTGCGCGTAGACGTCGGCGAACGTGCGTCCGTGGCCGGGCAGGCACAGACGCGCGCCGAGGCGCTCCGTGAGGTCCAGCGAAGCGAGGAATTCGCCGCACGGGTCCGGCGTGTAGCCGTAGTCGAAGTAGAGCGAGATGCGCCCGAGCAGGTGGTCGCCGCTCACGAGCAGGCGCCGCTCGGGCTGCGCGAGCACGACGTGCGAGGGGGAATGGCCCGGCGTGTAGTGCGTGACCCACGTGCCGACGTCCGTCTCGAAGCGCACGCCTTCGACGAGCGGCGTCGCGGCGGCGTAGGCCGCGAGCGCCGGTTCGACGCCCGCCGGGTCGAACGGCGTCGGCGGCGAGAACGTTTCGACGAGCTCGTCGGGGAGGCCCGCGCGGCGGGCGTTCGCGACGCGCGCCTCGTACAGCTCCTGCGGCTCGCCGAGGAGCCGCAAAAGGTGGGCGTGGCTCGGGTGCAGGTAGATCTCACAGCCGGTCAGCGCCGCGATGTGCGGCGCCGCTCCGCAGTGGTCCAGGTGCGCGTGCGTGCAGACGACGAGGTTCGCCTGGCCGAGCTCGAGGTCGCACATCGCCAGGGCGCGCTCGAGCTCGGCGACGTTGTCGGCTCCGGGCAGGCCGCAGTCGAAGAGCACGAAGCCGTCGCCGCGGCGTACCGCCCACGCGTTGCCGTGCGGCACCCCGGGCCAGGGCAGCGGAACACGCAGCCGGTAGACGCCCGGCAGCACCCGCTCGCCGCGGCCGTGCTCGCGGCGCCTTTGCACATCGGCCACGCGGCGCAGACTAGACTACGCCTGCCGGGCGGCGAAGGAGGGAGCATGGCGCAGGAAGAGGGCGACGCGGGCCGCATCCAGCAGGCGGCGGCGAACATGCAGGAGCTCGCCGCGCAGGGGCGCGGCGGCACGAGCGGCGCCGAGGCTCTCGCGCGCCGCTACTTCCAGGCGATCGACGAACACGACCTCGAGACGGCGGTCGCGCTCTGGGCGCCGGGCGGCCGCGAGAACGTCCGCGGCCAGATCGACACCGTCGCCCCCGACGGCGTGCGCGCGTTCATCGGCGGGCTGCTCGACGCCGTGCCCGACCTTCGCATGCAGGTCCTCTCGACGGTCACCGAGGACGAGCGCTGCGGCGTGCAGTGGCTTTTGACGGGCACGTTCGCGGGGAGCGCGTTCAACGGCATCGAGCCGACCGGCGCGCCGGTCCGCCTCGAAGGCGTGGATGTGCTGACGATCCGGGACGACCTGGTGCAGTCGAACGACGCGTTCACCGATTCGATGACGTTCGCGCGCCAGATCGGGATGATGCCGCCGCAGGGCTCGACGGCCGAACGCGGCATGACGGCCGCGTTCAACCTGCGCACGGGCCTGGTCGAGCGGCTCACGGGCGGCGAACCATCGCTCGTCGCCGTCGGCGTTTGGGTCGTGCAGGGCCAGCCGGGCCGCTGCAACGTGTACATGATCGAGGACGAAGGCGGCGTGACGATGTTCGACGCCGGCGCGCGCACGATGACGCGCGCGGTCGCGCGCGCCGCGGCGCGACTCGGCGGGCTGCGGCGCATCGTCCTCGGCCACGGCCACACCGACCATCGCGGCACCGCGCCGGCGCTCGGCGTACCCGTCTACTGCCATCCGGCGGAGGTCGAGGACGCCGAGGGCAGCGGCGGCTTTCGCTACTGGAGCCCGGGGCTCTCGGCGCTGCCGACGCCGCACCGGCAGGTGCACCGCCTGCTGCACCGCTACGCGTGGGACGGCGGCCCCGTGCAGATCGCGGGCACGGTCAGCGAGGGCGACGAGGTCGCAGGTTTCCGCGTGATTGAGCTGCCCGGACACGCACCGGGCCAGATCGGGCTGTTCCGCGAGCACGACCGCCTCGCGCTGACGTCGGACTGCTTCTACACGCTCGACGAGTGGGGCCGCGACAGCCCGCCCCACGTGCCGATGGAGGCCTACAACTACGACACCGGCCAGGCGCGGGCGAGCATCCGCCGGCTCGCCGAGATGGAGCCGGCGGCGGCCTGGCCCGGGCACGCACGGCCGCTCACCGTGGACGTCGGCGAGCAGCTGCGCCGCGCCGCCGACGCCGGCTGAGGTGGGGCGCCGCTCGCGCCGCAGACGCGACGGGCAGACCGCCAAGCAGCCGCCCGTCGAGTACGCCGACGGCGAGGGCAACGTCCTCGCGCTGCGCTGCACGCTGAGCGCGGCCTCGCGCGTGCGCTACGCCGAGACGCTCGCCGGCAGCCCGCTGTCGATCGACGACGCCCGCGAGCGCGCGATGGAGCTCCTCTTCGAGCAGCTCGCCGCCGGCTGGACGATCGCCGGCGCCCCGCTGGAGCGCCAGCGCGACCTGCTCGCGCGCCTGCGGGCCGCCTCGCGCGAGGAGCGCGAGTGGGTCCGGCGGACGCTGCGCGCACACTGCGCGGAGTACTTCCCGGACGTGGACGTGGCCTGAGGCTCCTACTCGCCGCGCAGCACCAGCCGCGCACCGTGCGGGTCGCCGGCGGCGACGAACTGCGCCGTCGCGCCGTTCAGCGAGAACGTCAGCCGCTGACCGGAGTCCGCGAGCACCTCGACCGAGCGGCCGCCGTCGCCGACGGCCACTACGCGCGCGGCGACGCGCTCGCCGCCGAAGTAGGCGATCAGGACCTGCTGGCCCTGGACGGGTGCTCTGCGCGAGGGGCGCACCGGCGCCACGTTACGCCAAGCCGTCGCTGCCGTCGCTAGGTTGGGGCCGTGCGCCGCACCAAGATCGTCGCGACGATCGGCCCCGCCTCGCGGGAGCCGGAGACACTGGTGCGGATGGTCGCGGCGGGCATGGACGTCGCCCGCATCAACTACTCGCACGGGACGCTCGCCGAGCACGAGGAGACGGTGGCGCGCGTCCGCGACGCCGCCGGCCGCGCGGGGCGACCCGTCGCTGTGCTGCAGGACCTCCCGGGCCCGAAGCTGCGCATCGGCCCCGTGCAGGACGAACGCGTCGAGCTCACGCCGGGCGAGACGCTCACGCTCGTCTGCGGCGGCGAGGAGTTCGACGGCGACGCGGCACGCATGAGCCTCTCCTGGGCCGGCCTGCCGTCGGCGATCGAGACGGGCTCGGTGCTGTACCTCGCCGACGGCTCGGTCCGCCTGCGCGTGCAGGCCGTTCGGGCCGGCGAGGGCGAAGTCGAAACCGAGGTCGAAATCGGCGGGTCGGTCGCCTCGCGCCAGGGGCTGAACATCCCCGGCCCGATCGCCTCGCTGCCGTCCGTGCCCGAGGAGGACCTGGCGCTGCTCGACCACGGCGAGTCGCTCGGCGTCGACGTCGTCGCGCTGTCGTTCGTGCAGACGCCCGAGGACGTCCGCTTCGTCCGCGAACACACGCGCCTGCCGCTGATCGCGAAGATGGAGAAGCCGCAGGCCGTCGAGCGCGCCGAGGAGATCCTCGCCGTCGCGGACGGTGTGATGATCGCCCGCGGCGACCTCGGCATCGAGCTGCCCATCGCCCGGGTGCCGATCGCGCAAAAGCAGCTGCTCGAGCTCGCGGGGCGCCTCGCGCTGCCGTCGATCACGGCGACGCAGATGCTCGACTCGATGGTCGCCTCCTCGCGGCCGACCCGCGCCGAGGTCACCGACGTCGCGAACGCCATCCTCGACGGCTCGGACGCGCTGATGCTCTCGCAGGAGACCGCGGTCGGCGCCTACCCGGTCGAGGCGATCGAGGTGATGGCCGCGGTCGCTGAGCAGGCCGAGTCGATCGCGCCGTACGAGCGCTGGAACGAGAGCCGCGTGCAGCGGATCCACTCCGATCCCTCGTACACCGTTGCCCACAACCTCTGCGACGCGGCCCGCGAGCTGCGGCTCGACGCCCTCATCGTGCCGACACTGTCGGGTCGCTCGGCGCGCCTGGTGTCGGCGCACCGGCCCGACGTCCCGATCTACGCGCTCTCGCCCGGCAAAGAGACGGTGCGCCGCTGCGGGCTGATGTGGGGCGTGCAGGCCGCGTCGATGCGCCGCCATGAGACGACCGAGGCGCTGATCGCGGACGCCGCGGCGCGGGTCATCGAACTCGGCTGGTGCGAGCGCGGGCAGCGCGTCGCGATCACCGCGGGCCTGCCTTCCGGGCGGCCGGGTACGACGAGCCTGCTGCAGATCCAGGTGCTCTAGGCCGCCGGCTCTTTGCCGCCCCGGCGCAGCGAGTGCGACTGGCCGAGGTTCGAGACGATCAGCGACACGACCGTGACGAGGTAGATCTGCCCGAGCAGCGCCTCGGAGACCGAGAGGGTGTGCGTGAAGTTCGTTTTGGTCGTGAGGTCGCCGTAGCCGATCGTCGTCAGCGTCGTGAAGCTGTAGTAGATGCAGTGCGCGACGGTCGAGGCGGCGTTCGGCCCGAACACGGAGGCGCCTTCGATCTCGGCGATGAAGCCGAACAGCGCGGCGAAGAACATGCCGAAGAGGACGTACACGGAGAGGACGCCGAAGACGGCTTCGAGCGTCACGGTTCCGCTGCGGTTCAGGTTGCGAATCGTGCCGATGATCACCACCGGGATCGAGCAGCCGAGCAGGACCGCGTCGAGGCCGCGGCCGGTCGTGCTGTCGGGGTGCCCGATGATCGAGGCGAGGACCCCGACGACGGCGAGCACCACGACAGCGCCCGCGACGCGACGCACCCGCCGCATGGGCGCCTCGGCAGCGATCAGCGCGAGCACCAGCGTGAGGCCGTTCAGCAGCAGGCGCGAGACCTGCCCGGCCTCGCCCGGTTCGGCGATGCCCGAGATCAGGAAGGCCGCGAACACCGCCCCGAGCAGGACGCCGAAGCGCACACGCCTTTGCTCCCGGGTCGCGTCGCTCTCGTCGCGCTCGTCGTCGCCGCTCTCGCCGCTCAAGGCATCTCACTTTCGGTTCTTGCGCGGGCGCGCGGACCGCGCAGCGACGTCGCCGCCGAATCTGAGAAGATCACGCCGTGCCGACGGAAGAGGATCCGGGCGCTCCTAGCGAGCCGGACGCAGACGCCGGAGGGGACATGCCGTCCACGTCGGGCGGCGAGGGCGAAAATCAAGTTGAAGGCGAGGCCCCCACCGCGGAGCATCCCGCGGCGGCCGAGCATCGCCACAAACGCCGCCGCGTCCTCGTCGCATCGCTGCTCGCACTCGCGACGGTCATCGGCGTCTTCGCCGTGTTCGCCGTGTGGGCCAACCGCCAGGTCCTCAACAGCGAAAACTGGACGAACACCAGCAGTCAGCTGCTCGCCGCCCCCAAGGTCCAGGCGGTCCTCGGCGACTTCCTGGCGAACGAGGCGTTCGAAGCGGTGCCGGTCGAACAGGAACTGGAACACGCGCTGCCGGCGAAGGTCCGCGGGCTCGCCGGGCCCGCGACGGCCGGGCTACGGTCGCTCGCAAGCCAGTACATGCCGCAGTTCCTGGCGACCTCCGCCGTCCAGGAAGCGTGGCGCGAAGCCACAACCGTCGTCCACGACGAGCTGATCAAGCTCTTGGAAGGCGGCGGCCCGGCGCTGAGTACGACCAAAGGCGAGGTCGTGCTGCATCTGAAACCGCTCGTCGAACAGCTCGCCGGCCAGCTCGGGCTGAGCCACCAGCTTCACGAACTGCAGTCCAAGCTCAACTCCTCGACGGGCGAAGTCGCCAAGTCGAAGGCCGAGGAAAAGCTCAAAGAACACGGGATCACGGTCCCCAAGAACGGCGAAATCGTCCTCATGCGCTCCAACCAGCTCGCGGCCGCACAGGACCTGTTCGAGGGCATCAAAGGCCTCTCGGTGGTGCTGCCCATCCTCGCGATCCTGCTTTTCGCGGCAGCCGTCGCACTCGCGGTCGGCTGGCGCAGGGTGGCGCTTCGCAGCGCCGGCTGGTGCGTCTTCGCGCTCGGTCTGATCGCGATCCTCGTGCGCAAAGTCGGCGGCGAACAGGTCGTCAACGACCTCGTGCGCGAGCCCAACCGGCCCGCGATGACGGAAGTCTGGCAAATCTCCACGACCGAGCTGTACGACATTGCGATCGCCTTGATCACGTACGGACTGGTCATCGTGATCGCGGCGTGGCTCGCCGGGCCGACGAGGCCCGCCACGGCGCTGCGCCGCGCGATGACGCCGACGCTGCGCGACCATCCCGGGCGCGCCTACGGCATCGGCGGCGTCATCCTGCTGCTGGCCGTCATCTGGGGGCCGTTCCCGTCGCTGCGCGAGTTCTGGCCGATCGTCGGCATCGCCGTGCTGATAGCGCTCGGCATCTACACGCTGCGGCGCGCCAGCGAACGCGAGTTCCCCGACGCCCACGCCGGCGAAACGATCGCCGCGCTGCGAGAGCGGTACAGCAGGGCCCGCCATGGCAGCCGTTAGCCGGGTGACGAGGGCCGCGTCGCGTATTCTCGTCCCGCGCAACTAATGCAGATTCTCACCAACTAGGAAAGGAAGCGCCCCACATGGTCGAGGCGACCTCGTACCCATTCCTCGAAGTGTTCTGGACGATGCTGATCTTCTTCGCGTTCATCATCTGGATCTGGATCCTTTTCGTGATCTTCAGCGACCTCTTCCGGCGCCACGACATGGGTGGTTTCGCGAAGGTCCTGTGGATCGTCCTGATCATCATCATCCCGTACCTGGGCGCGTTCATCTACCTGATCGCCTACCACAAAGGGATGGCTGAGCGGCAGATGGAATCCCAGAAACAGGCCGAACAGCAGTTCGAAGGCTACGTCCAGTCGGTCGCGGCCAAGCAGGACCCGGCTGAGCAGATCGCCAAAGCGAAGAGCATGCTCGACGCCGGCACGATCACGCAGGCCGAGTTCGACCAGCTCAAGCAGAAGGCGCTCGCGGGGTCGTAGCGCCGCACGCACGGCGGGGGCGCCTGGCGCTCCCGCCGGCCATCAGGGGGCCGCGAAGAAGGCGGCCTCCTGGCGTCCGAGCTCGGTTACCGGCTCGGCGCCGTAGATCCACTCGTTGGCGATCGACCGCCAGTTCGCGCTCGCGCGCAGCTGGCCGAGCACCGCGAGCGTCAGGACCTCCATCCGCCGGCCGAAGAGGTGCTCGGGCCGCATGTCCTGATGGCGCATCGCCTCGAAGTGGCTGGAGCGCGGGTCCGAGCTTTCGATCATCACCGCGGTCGCGATCCGCGGCGTGAGCTGGACCTCACGGTCCGCCGTCGTGTACCACCAGATCGCGTCCTCGATGAACGCGAGCAGGGCCTGCGGGTCGACGCGCTCGGGTTCGGGCAGAAAGCCGCCCTGCGCGAGCACCGCGTGGAGGCGCGCCGCGTCGCCCTCGATGACGGCGCGCTGGCATGCGAGCTCCAGCTCGACCGCGTCGTCGCTGATGCGCTTGAAGAGTCCGAAGTCCAGGAACGCGACGCGGCCGTCGTCGAGCACGAGGAAGTTGCCGGGGTGGGGGTCGCCCGAGAACTGGTGGTGGCGGTAGAGGCAGCCGAGGAAGAAGCGGAAGATGATCTCGCCGACACGGTCGCGCTCCGCCTGGTCGTGGCCCTTCAGCTCCTCGAAGCCGTATCCGTGCACGAACTCGCTGACCATCACGTGGGTCCGCGAGAGCGAGGTCACGACGCGCGGCACGCGGATGAACGGGTGGCCGTCGTAGATCCGCCAAAGGGCGCGTTGGTTCTGCGCCTCGAGCTCGTAGTCGAGCTCGTCGCCGATGCGTTCGCGGATCTCGCGCGCCACGGCCTTCGCGTCCATGCCGGGCGCCATCCGCTTGAAGACGCGCATCAGCATGTCCATGTTCTGCAGGTCGGCCCGCACGGCGTCGTCGACGCCCGGGTACTGGACCTTCACCGCGACCTCGAGGCCGTCCTCGCGCAGCCGGCCGCGGTAGACCTGCCCGATCGACGCGGCCGCGATCGGCGTCTCGTCGAGTTCGCTGAAGATCTCGCCGACGCGGGCTTCGAGGTCGCGCTCGATGACGCGCCGCATCTGGTCGAATGAGACGGTGGGCGCGGCGTCGCGTAGCTTGGCAAGCTCGCGCTGGAACTCCTCGCGGTGCTCCTCGGGGACGAGACCCGCGTCGACGAACGACATCACCTGGCCGACCTTCATCGCGGCGCCCTTCATCGTGCCGAGGACCGCGACGAGCTGCTTCGCCGATTCCAGCTGGCGGCGCGAGAGCGCGGCCTGCGCTTCGTCGTCGCTGCGCGTCAGGTTCGCCGCGCGCGTACCGAGCTGCTTGACGGCCTCGCTCGCCGCGAGCGACGCGACGGCCGCTGTGCGCCGGGCGCGGGAGGTCGGGATGCTCTCCTTATCGTCGGGCACGCGCCCATGCTAGACGGGGTCCGCGGCTGTCAGGCGACCTGCGAACCGGGCACGATGTCGTCGCTGCCGTCGGCCCAGCGCACCCACGCCTTGGTCCCGCCGTCGTAGTCGTCCGCGAGGAGGATCAGCGTCGCGGGCTCGCCGAGCGCCGTGCAGGGCTGCGTGCCCTCGGCGTCGAGGCCGCGCCAGACGCGGATGAAGGGGTTCTCCTGCCACTCGCGCGCGACGCTCGTCGCCGCGGCGTGCCCCGGCTCGATCACGGTCGCGGGGTCGAGCCCCATCAGCGTGTCCATGATCGAGCTGCGCAGGTCGGCGTACGTCGTGTGCCCGGGTGCCCGCACGCCGCCGACGGAGCCGCGGAAGAGCGTGTCGCCCGTGAAAACGTGCTGCTCGCCGCCCTCGGCGACGAGCAGCGAGAGCATGCCGGCGGTGTGCCCGGGCGTCGCGAGCGCGCGCACGCCCAGCGGGCCGAACGCGAGCTCATCGCCGGCCTCGAGCGGCTCGATCGGCCCGAACGTGCCGCGGTCCAGAAGCGCGCGTTCGGGTGCGCTGGCCATGACGACGAGGCCTGGCCAGCGCTCGCGCAACGCCGGCGTCTCGCTCACGTGGTCGTAGTGGTGGTGCGTCAGCAGCAGATGCGTCGGCTCGACGCCGAGCTTCTGTGCGGCGGCGAAGATCGGCTCGAGCGGGCCGCCCGCGTCGACGAGGAACGCCGCGCCGCCCTCACCGGCGGCGACGAGGTAGGTGTTCGAGACGAACTGCGGGTGGGTGGCACGCTCGATGACCATCAGGCACGCGCGTGCGCCGCGAGCGACTCGAGGTAGCTGTCGGCGCCGATGTCCGCGCGCCACTCGAGCTCGGGGACGCTCCGCGCGCAGGCCGCGAGGCGGGCACGGCATTCCTCGAGCGTTGCCGCGGTCGTGACGAGCGCGACCGCGCGCGAGGTGCCGACGGTGCGGTAGCGCCGGGGACCCACCTGTACGGCTGAGGAGAAGTGGACCGCGACGCCCTGCGCGCGGATCGCGTCGGCGTCGAGCGTGAACTCGCGCGGTTCGCCGCCGCCGAGCGCATAGTCGGGCGAGACGAGGTAAAGCACGAGCGAGGCTTCCGGCGCGAGCTCGACGTCGTCGGGCGCGAGGCCGCCGGCGACGATGGAGCGCATCGCCGCGGTCCAGCTGCCCCGCAGCAGGGCCATGATGTTCATGCACTCCGGGTCGCCGAAACGGGCGTTGAACTCGATCACGCGCACGCCGCCGGCGGTCGCGAAGAAGCCGCTGTTCATGACGCCGCTGAAGTGGCGGCCTTCCGCGGCTAGCCGGGCTATCGCAAGCTCGATGATGTGCACCGCTTCCTCGTAGTGGGCGTCAGTCATGAAGGGAAGCGTGCTGGTCGGCAGCGAGAGCGAGCCCATTCCGCCGGTGCCCGGGCCCCGGTCGCCGTCGAAGCGGTAGGGGAAGTCGTACGTCGCGGGCGGACAGACGACGGTCCGCCCGTCGCTCACCGCCTGGATCGTGAACTCGGGCGCTTCGATGCGCTCCTCGACGAGCGCGGCGCCGCCGGCGCGCACGAGCGAGAGCGCGTATGCGAGCGCCTCGTCGTGGTCCGCGAGGTGGGGTCCCATCACCTTGACCCCCTTGCCGCCCGTGAGCCCCTGGGGCTTGACGGCGACGGGGGTTTCCGCGAAGTCGGCGATCGCGCTGCGCGCCGAGTCCTCGTCGGTCGCGACGACGTGGCGCGGCGCCGAGTCGGGTGCGATCTCGGCGAGGAGCTCGCGCGAGAAGACCTTGTTCCACTCGATCTCGGCGCCGGCGCTCGTCGGCCCAACCGCGGCGACACCGGCCGCGGCGAGTGCGTCGACGACGCCCGCCTTCAGGGGCTCGTCGCTGCTCACCATCGCGATGTCGACGCCGCGTTCGCGCGCGAACGCGGCGATCGCAGCGCCGTCGCAGACGTCGCCGATCCTGTGGCCGCCCCCCGACGCGCTTACGCTCCAGAGGATCGACGGGTTCTCGTGCCCGACGAACGCGTGCAGCTCGCTGTCGCCGGCCATCGCTGCGGCGAGCGCGCTCTCGCGGCCGCCGTGTCCGACGATCAGTGTCCGCACGCGCGCAGTCTAGACTGCCCGCCGTGGCGCTCATCCACACGTGCTACCGGATCACGGACGTGGACCGCTCGATCAACTTCTACGAGGCGATCGGCTTCCGTGAGATCGGGCGCCTGCCGGTCCGCAACGAGGCCGTCAACGTGTTCATGAACCAGCCCGGGGACGGCGACATCCCGCGCCTTCAGCTGCAGCACGAGTTCGAGGTCGACAGCTACGAGCTCGGCACCGGCTACGGCCACATCGCCGTCACGGTGCCCGACCTCGACGAGCTGCTCGGGCGCCTCGCCGAGCTGCGCATCGAGCCCGACCACCCGCCTTACTCGCTGAGCGAGGGCGGCACACGGATGTGCTTCGTGCGCGACCCCGACGGCTACACCGTCGAGCTCGTCGAGCAGCCCGTCTGAGGGCGGCCGTCCGCACGGCGCCGCGGCCGCAGCGCCGCGGAGTCAGCGTGCGCAGCCACGGCTCACAAGAGTTGATATGTCCGGGCTGAGGTTTTATACTGCGTAGTGCAGCGCAGGCTGCTGAGATCGAGTTTTCACAAGGAGTTTGCAGATGTCAGTTATCCGCTGGGCCCCCGCGCCCGCACCGTCCATCCAGAGCGAGTTCGGCCGCCTCTTCGGCACCTTCTTCGACAGCCAGGCAGGTCGCCCGGCGACGCGCCGCTGGCTGCCCGCCATCGACCTGGTCGAGCGCGACGACGAGTTCGTCCTCACGGCGGACGTGCCGGGCCTCGACGGCGACGCGCTGGCGGTCGAGGTCGACGACGGCGTCCTCACGATCGCCGGCGAGCGCTCGAGCGAGGAGAGCAGCGAGAGCGGCTCCTACCGGCGCATCGAGCGCGTCAGCGGCTCGTTCCGCCGCTCGCTCCGCCTCCCCGACGGCGTCGACCCCGAGCAGGTGACCGCGGCCTACCGTGACGGCGTGCTCGAGGTCCACGTCCCCAAGCCCGAGCAGCCCGTAGCCCACCGCGTGACGGTCGAGGTCGCGCACGAGGAGCCGGCCGCCGCGTAGTCACCGCGACAGCCGACAACACGTTGGTCGAGGGGGCCGCGCGAGCGGCCCCCTCGCTACGCTTGCCGGGCGATGGCGGACACGGGCAAGGTCGCCAGGAACCTTGAGCGCTTCGTCCAGGCGCTCAACGCGCACGACCGCGAGAACCCGACGCACACGGCGTACGGGATCGGGCTCGCGCACTTCGACCTCGAGCGCCTCGGCTTCGAGGAGGGCGAGGAGATCCTCCCCGGGATCCGCATCCAGACCGACGGCGGGGTGAGCGGCAATTTCCGCGTCCTGTGCGACGGCACGCACGACGGCGCGGGAGCGGCCGAGCGGGAGAGCGAGAGCGTGGACGCCGTCGCGACGGAGGCGGTGCCGGTACCGGCGCGCGGCGCCGACGTCTAGGGCGCGATCCGCCCGCGGATCACGGCGACGAGCTCTTCGATCGCCGGGCAGCTGAGGCCGTGCCGGGCGGCGGCGCGCAGCACCGCGCCCGGGATCGCGTCGATCTCCGGTTCGCGCCGCGCCGCGATGTCGCGCTGCATGGACGTGCCGAGCGTCGCGTGAACGTCGTTGATTTCGCGCATCGTCTGGTCGGCCTGGAGGTCCGCCCCCTCGGCCCGCGCGACGGCGCAGCCCTCGGCGACCGCCGCTTCGAGCTTGCGCATCATCCACGGCGTGTCGCGGATCTCGCCCACCGGCAGATCCCACGCGCTCGTGGTGCACGCGAGGGCGTTCAGCCGCACGAGCTTCTCCCACATGACCTGCGCTTCGCTGTCGAGGATCCGCGCCGGGATCCCGGCGCTCTCGAGCGCCGCCGCGAGACGCTCCATGGCGGCCCGTTGCGCGCCGGGGCCCGCCATGTCGATTCGCAGGAAGGGGCTCGAGTGGACGATCACACCGGCCTCGGGACGATCGGACTCGATCCTGATGACTCCCGCGAGCACCGCGTCGCCGAAGCGCTCGCGCAGCACGGCGAGGTGATCGAGCCCGTTGAGCAGCGGCAGCACGAGCGCGGGAGCGCACGCGACGCGCTCGAGGGCCGCCGCCAGACCGCCGGCCTTCGTCGCCACGACGAGCACGTCGACGGGTTCCTCGAGGACCGCCGCGGTGCGCGGGTGGACCGTGAAGTCGCCGAGTCGCACGCTCCTGACCGCGAGGCCGTGCTCGGCGATGCGGGCCGCGGTCTGCTCGCGCGCCACGACCACGACGTCCTGCCCGTCGCGCGCGAGCGCGGCCGCGACGAATCCGCCGACGCCGCCCGGGCCGAGGACCGCGATCCTCACCGCGCCGGGGGCGCGAGAACGCCGGGGTTCATGATCGAGTGCGGGTCGACCGCGCCGCGCGCGCCGGCGTAGGCGGCGGCGAAGACGTCGGGGCGCTCGCGTTCGTACCACGGGCGGTGCGCGCGGCCCACCGCGTGATGGTGCGTGATCGTGCCGCCGCAGGCCAGCACCTGCTCGCTCGCGGCGCGCTTCACGGCCTGCCACTGCTCCACCTCGCCGCCGCGGACCGCGGGACCGAGAACGGTGAAGTACGGCGCCGGGCCGTCGGGGTAGACGTGCGTGAAGCGGCAGTGCACGCGGCCCTCCTCACCGCAGCTCTCGCGCATCGCATCGCGCACGGCTGCGCACACCCGCTCGTGCAGGTCGGGGAAGCGCTCCCACGTCACGGCCGTCTCGAACGTTTCGGCGAGGACGCCCGCCATCGTCAGCAGGTCGCGCAGATACGGCGCCTGCAGGAACGCCGCGCGCCAGCTCTCCGCCGCTCCCGTGGCGCCGCCGCGCTCCTCCGCGGCGCCGCCGTGCCGCGCGCAGATCGCGAGCGCGGCCTTCATCGACTCGCCCACCGGCAGTTCGGCCGACTCGAAGGCGAGCACCAGCAGGGCACGCCGGCCGTCGCCGGCCATCGTCATCGCCGCCTCACCGACGTCGAGCAGGCGGCAGTTCGACGGATGCAGCCCGGACTGCGCGAGCTCGCGCACGCACTCGGCGCCCTGCAGGAAGCCATCGAACGCGACGGCCGCGGAGGCGCGCTCCGCGGGCCGCGGGCGCACGCGCATCCACGCCTCGGTGATGACGCCGAGCGTCCCCTCCGATCCGGCGACGAGGCGATCGGGGCTCGGCCCCGCGCCCGACGCGGGCAGCCGGCGCGACTGCCAGACGCCCGCGGGGGTGATCATGCGGACCGACTCGACGAGGTCCTCGGCGTGCGTGAGGAGCGTCGCGAAATGGCCACCGGCACGCGTCGCGATCCAGCCGCCGAGCGTCGAGAACTCGAACGACTGCGGGAAGAAGCGCAGCGTCAGGCCGTGCTCGCCGAGTTCGCGCTCCAGGCGCGGCCCGGTCGTGCCGGCGCCGATGAGCGCCGCTTGCGAGGTCGTGTCGAGCTCGCGCACGCCCGCGAGCGCCTCGCAGTCGAGCGAGACGACGCCCGCGTAGCCGTCGCCGACGTCGGGCGTGACGCCGCCGACGACGGACGTGCCGCCGCCGAACGGAACGAGGGCGATGCCGTCGGCTGCGCACCACTCCATCAGCGCCTCGATGTCGCTCTCGCTGCGCGGCCGCGCGACGAGGTCGGGCGCGAAGGGGAAACGGCCGCGCATCCCGTCGACGATGTCGGCGTACGAGCAGCCGTGCGCGTGAGTCACGCGGTCGCGCAGCGTGTCGCTGCAGAGCGCGGCGAGCGGAGCGGGTGCCCGCACGCGCGGCGCCGGCAGCTGCACGCGCTCGAGCGCCAGCGGCTGCTCGACCGACGTCACCTCGACGCCAATCCGCTCGGCGATCGTCGGCGCCGCGTCTCGCACCTGCTCGACGCCGGGCTGGCGGTCCTCGTCGCCCCAGCCCCAGTGCTTGCGTCGGCCCACGGGCGCGAGTGTATGCCGCCGGCCGCGGCCCCCGCGCTCCACTAGCCTTCAGCGCGGTGAGCGAGCCGAGTTCCTTTGTGCCGACGATCCTCGCCCGCGGGCCATGGCCGCCCGACGCGATCCACGCCCGCTGGCTCGACGAGACGTTCGCGCCCAGCGCGGAGCAGACGCGCGCCGCCGACGAGGCGATCCGCGAGCTTCGCGAGCGCGGCTCGCCGAGCCACGACGGCCTTTCGGGTCGCCTCGTCGACTTCGCCGTCAGCGACGGCGCCCTGGAGCTGCAGATCCAGCCGCTGCGCTGGTCGCTGCGGCTGATCGAAGGCGACGCGTGCGGCTCGATGGCGGCGCTCTGCGTGACGCGCGACGCCGCGGGCCGCTGGCTCGCCGGCCGCCGCGCGGCGTGGGTCGCCACGTGGGCCGGGCGCTGGGCGCTCGGCGCCGGCGGCGCCGTCGACGTCGGCGAGAGCCCCGTCGAGACGCTGCGCCGCGAGCTGCGCGAGGAGTGGTCGGTCGACGCCGAGCGCGTCCGCGGAGAGGCGCTCTTCCTCTCCCCCCACGGCGTGGTCATGTTCGTCGGGCAGGCGTGGCTCGCACGCGGCGAAGAGGACGCGATCGTCGCCGACCACGAGCACGACGAGTGGGCGTGGTGGCCCGCGGACATCGCCGAGTGGCCCGACGACGCCGGCCCGGCGCTGCGCGCGATGGCCGAGTGGCTGGCCTCATGACCGCGCCGCCGCGCGACGCCGTCGGTCCCGTCACCTACCGGCGGCTCAAGTACACCTCGTACACGCACTCGTGCGTTTACAGCGCGCTCCTCATCTCCGCTTTCGTGCTCGGTAAACCCGAGCCCGAGACGTTCGTGCTCGGCATGACGCACGGGATCCTGTGGATCTGCATGTCCCTCGTCTGCATCCTCGCGGCGCGCTTTCGCGTCGTCTCCCTGAAACTCGCCGTCGCGGTGGCCGTTCTCGGCGGCATCGGACCGTTTTTCGGCAGCTACGAGTTCCACCGCGAAGAACGCACGCGCGCCGCGGCCGGCGGCGCCGGCACGGCGTGAGCTTTTCCCGCACGCAGCGTTGTTCGCGCGCGATAGAGTGAGCTAGCGATGGCAACGGGCCGCACGACGCGACAGGTAATCGACGTCGTGACCCCCGCGGCCGGCGAGTCGGTCAGTGAGGGCACGATCCTCGAATGGCACGTCAAGGTCGGCGACGCGATCGTCGCCAGCGACACCATCGTCGAGATCTCCACCGACAAGGTCGACGTCGAGCTACCGTCGCCCGCGACGGGAACCGTCCTCGAGCTGCTCGTCGCCGAGGGGGACACCGTCACGGTCGGGCAGGTGATCGCCCGTATCGCCGTCGACGACGACGAGCCGGGGGCGAACGGCGCGGCGGCCAGCGAGAACGGCGCCGGCGCCTCGCCGAACGGCGTGAGCACGGCCGTCGACGACGAGGGCGCGGACGGCGCGGGCGCGCCGGCGCTCGTCGACGTCACGACGCCCGCCGCGGGCGAGTCGGTCAGCGAGGGCACGATCCTCGAATGGCGCGTCAAGGTCGGCGACCCGATCGTGACCGACGAGACGATCGTCGAGATCTCCACCGACAAGGTCGACCTCGAGTTGCCGTCGCCCGCCACGGGAACGGTCGCCGAGCTCCTCGTTGACGAGGGCGACACGGTCACCGTCGGTCAGGTGATCGCGCGAATCGCGGTCGGAGCGCCGCCGCAGGGCGGCGACGCCGCGAGCGACCGCGAGCAGGGTGCGCCGACGACCGCGGCGCCCGCCACCGACGGTGCCAACGCGACGCCGGTCGCCGCGCGCGCCGCCGCGGTCGAGGGGGTCGACCTCGGCAACGTCACGGGCTCGGGCCCGGCGGGCCGCATCACCAAGAGCGACGTCCTCGCCGCCGCCAACGGAGCGACGCAGGCGGAGAGGGTGCCGCTGCGGGGCGGCGCCGCCGCGCTCGCGCGCCACATGGAGGCGTCGCTCGCGATTCCGACCGCCACGAGCTTCCGCACCATCACCGTGACCGTCCTCGAGGGCCGCCGCCAGCAGCTCAAGGAAGCCGGCCGGCGCGTCTCGTTCACCCACCTCATCGCGTGGGCGATTGTGCGCGCCGCCGCCGCGATGCCCGTCATGACGCACCACGTCGCCGACGAGGAAGGCAGCGTCGTACGCGTCGTCGACGGCAGCGTGAACCTCGGCCTCGCCGTCGACGTCGAAAAGCGCGACGGCAGCCGCACGCTGATGGCGCCCGTGATCCGCGGCGCCGACAGCCTCTCCTTCGACGCCTTCCTCGCCGCCTACGACGAGCTGGTCGACAAGGCGCGCAACAACACGCTCGCCGCTGACGACCTCGTGGGAGCCAACATCACGCTGACCAACCCCGGGGGCATCGGCACCTCGGCATCGGTGCCGCGCCTGATGAGCGACCAGGGCACGATCGTCGCGACCGGCGCGATCGGCTACCCGCCGGGCCTCGCCGCGATCGGCGCGCAGATCGGCGCGGAGCACACGATGACGATGACGTCGACGTACGACCACCGCGTCATCCAGGGCGCCGAGTCCGGCCGCTTCCTCGCCCTCATCGAGGAGCTCCTCGGCGGCGACAGCGGCTTCTACGAGAACGTCTTCGCGGCGCTCGACACGCCGCTCGGCCCCGCGCCCAAGCCGCCGCAGGCGACCGCCGCGCCCGTCGCCGGCGAAGCGAGACCGGCGAGCGAGCAAACCCTCCAGGCCGTCCAGATCGCCACGACGTACGTCGGCCGCGTGCGCAGCCACGGCCACCTCGCGGCGCGCGTCGACCCACTCGGCTCCGAGCCCGACGGCGACCCGGGCCTGGACCCCGAGGCGCTCGGCCTGACGCCCCAGATGCAGGCCTCGCTGCCGGCGCGGCTCTTCCAGATGTACGTCCCCGGGGAGACGCTCGCCGACGCGCTGCCGCATCTGCGCGAGGTCTACTGCGGCACGATCGCCTACGAGATCGAGCACATCGCCTCGCACCGCCAGCGCGTCTGGCTGCGCGAGCGGATCGAGTCCGGCCACTACCGCGCGCCGCTGCCAGCCGACCGCCAGCGCGCGATCCTCCGGCGCCTGATCGAAGTCGACGCGCTCGAGCGCTTCATGCACAAGGCCTACCTCGGCCAGCACCAGTTCTCGATCGAGGGGCTCGACATGACCGTGCCGATGCTCGACGAGCTGATCCAGCTCGCGGCGCGCGAAGGCGCGCGCGAGGTCGTCATCGGCATGGCCCACCGCGGCCGCCTGAACGTCCTCGCGCACAACCTCGGCCGCTCCGCCGGCTCGATCTTCAGCGAGTTCGAGGGCGCCTCGACGCTCGAGGCGCTGCAGGCGACCACGATCCCGCAGGGCGGCACCGGCGACGTGAAGTACCACCACGGCACGATGGGACGCTACGAGCTCCCCGAGGGCGGGGCGATCCGCGTCAACCTCGAGTCCAACCCGAGCCACCTGGAGTACGTCGCGCCGGTCGTCGAGGGCGCGACGCGCGCGGCGCAGACGGACCGCGGCGGGCCGCGCGCGAGCCAGGACACGGGAGCGGCGATTCCGCTCGTCATCCACGGCGACGCATCGCTGCCCGGACAGGGCGTCGTCGCCGAGACGCTCAACCTGCAGGGCCTCGACGGCTACAAGACCGGCGGCACGGTCCACCTCGTGATGAACAACCAGGTCGGCTTCACGACGGACCCGGACGACGCGCGCTCCACGCGCTGGGCCTCGGACCTCGCCAAGGGCTTCGACGTGCCGATCATCCACGTGAACGCCGACGACGTGACGGCGTGCATCGCCGCGGCCCGCCTCGCGTTCGACTTCCGCGAGGAGTTCGGCCACGACGTCCTCATCGACCTCATCGGCTACCGCCGCTTCGGCCACAACGAGTCGGACGAGCCGGCATACACGCAGCCCGAGATGTACGCGAAAATCAAGGACAAGAAGCGTGTCTGGGAAATCTGGGCGGACCGCCTGGAGGCCGAGGGCGTCGTCTCCAAGAGCGACGTCGAACGCAAGTCGCGCGAGACCTGGGACGGCCTGACCGCCGAGCACCAGGAACTGAAGGCCAGCATCGCCGCGCGCGAAGCGTCCGACGACCAGGGCACCGGCGAGTACCAGCTCGACCGCTCCCCGAGCCCCGATGTCGACACCTCCGTGCCGCTCGCGACGCTGCAGGCGCTCGGCGCCGAGCTGCTCACGGTGCCGGACGGCTTCACCGTCCACCCCAAGCTCGTCAAACAGCTCGACCGCCGCCGCGAGGCGCTCGAGAACCCGGCGGAGCCGTCGGTGGACTGGGCGCACGCCGAGTCACTCGCGTTCGCCGCCCTGCTCACCGAGGGCGTCCCGCTCCGCCTCACCGGGCAGGACACCGAGCGCGGCACGTTCAGCCAGCGGCACATGGTCCTGCACGACGCCGTCAGCGGCCAGACCTACTCGCCGATCCAGCACGTCGCGCAGGCAACGGCGCCGCTCGAGCTGCACAACAGCCCGCTCTCGGAGCTCGCGTGCATGGGCTTCGAGTACGGCTACAGCCAGGAAGCTCCGGAAACCCTCGTCATGTGGGAGGCGCAGTTCGGCGACTTCGTCAACAGCGCGCAGGTGATCGTCGACCAGTTCATCGTCTCCGGCCTGGCGAAGTGGGGTCAGACCTCGCGCCTGACGCTGCTCCTGCCGCACGGCTACGAGGGCTCGGGGCCCGAGCACTCGTCCGCCCGCCTGGAGCGCTTCCTCGCGCTCGCAGCGGAGGGCAACATCCGCGTCGCGAACCTCACGACGCCCGCGCAGTACTTCCACCTGCTGCGCCGCCAGGCGCGCGTCGCCAAGCAGCGCCCGCTCGTCGTGATGACGCCGAAGTCGCTGCTGCGCCTGCCGCAGGCGGCGTCGCCGCTCACCGCGATGGGCGAGGGAACCGCCTTCCAGCCCGTCATCGGCGAGCCCGGCGTCGACGAGGGGCGCGTCACACGGCTCCTCTTCTGCACCGGCAAGATCTACTACGACATCGTGGGCCACAGCGCGCGGGCGGCGCAGGACGGCCTGGCCGTCGGCCGCGTCGAGCTGCTCTACCCCTGGCCCGAAAGCCAGATCCTCGAGCTCGTCAACCGCTACCCGAACCTCAAAGAGGTCCTCTGGGTGCAGGAGGAGCCGCGGAACATGGGCGCGCGCGCACACATGATGGCCCGCCTGCGTCAGATCCTCGGCGAACGCGTCACCGTCGGCTTCGTCGGCCGGCCCGAGCGCGCAAGCCCGGGCGAGGGGTATCCGACGGCCCACGCCGCCGAACAGTCACGCATCATCAACACCGCCGTCGACCTCAGCGTGCCGATCTCGCAGCACCCGCGCAAGACGCCGGGCGAGCGCTGATCAGCGCCCGCGCCAGACCGGGTCGCGCTTCTCCTTGAACGCGCTCGCGCCCTCGCGGGCGTCCTCGGAGCTCATCACGGGCCCCGCCACCTCGCCCTGACGCTGCCACATCTCCGCCAGTGACCAATCCTGCTGCTCGCGCAGGATGCGCTTGCTCGCCGCGAGCGCGAGCGGTCCGTTGCGCGTGATCCGCGCGGCTATCCCGAGCGCCACCTCGAGCGCGTGCCCGGGCTCGGCGAGCTCGTTGACGAGCCCGAGCTCGTAGAGGCGGTCGGCCGGCAGCGTGTCGCCCGTGAGCGCCATCTCCATCACCACGTGGTACGGGACGCGGCGCGGCAGCCGCAGCAGCGCGCCGGCGGCGGCGACGAGTGAGCGCTTGACCTCGGGGATGCCGAGTTTCGCGCCGCGCGCGGCGACGATGAGGTCGCAGGAGAGCGCGATCTCGAGCCCGCCGGCGACCGCGAAGCCCTCGATCGCGGCGATCAGCGGCTTGTCGCTGGCGCGCTGCGTGATGCCCGCGAAGCCGCGGCCCTCGACGTACGGCGACTGCCCTTCGACGAACGCGCCGAGGTCCATCCCGGCGCTGAAGAAGCCGCCGGCGCCGGTCAGCACGCCGACCGAGAGCGCGCCGTCCGCGTCGAGCTCGTCGAGGGCGGCCGCGACGCCCGCCGCGAGCGCGCCGTTGACGGCGTTGCGCACGGCGGGCCGGTTGAGCGTGATGATCAGCGCGGCGCCGCGGCGCTCGCTGAGGACGGCCTGCTCGTCTTGCTGGTCGGACATCGTCGCCTGCCTCTCGCTCGCAAAGTGCGCAGCGTACAGCGCCGGCGCTCAGGCGGCGAAGAGCGTGAGGTCCGGTTCGCGCTCGCCGCGCAGGACCTCCGCGTCGACCTCGACGCAGTCGATGCCGCGCGCCCGCGCGAGCACGCGGGCCTGCGGCTTGACCTGCTGCGCCGCGACGATGCCGCGGCAGCCCGCCATCGCGGGGTCACGGCGGATCCGCTCGAGGTAGCGCGTGAGCTGCTCGACCGCGTCGATCGTGGCGACGCGCTTGATCTCCACGGCGACCCAGCCGTCGCCGTCGTCGCGGCACATCAAGTCGACCGGGCCGATGTCGGTCGGCCACTCCCGCCGGATCAGGCGCAGCCCCTCGCCGCACCACGCGGGCGCGTCGGCGAGGAGCTCCTGCAGTTCGCGCTCGACGCCCTCCTTCGTCAGCGCGTCGCCCGTCTCCAGCGCGTGCTCGCTGTCCGCGATGACCTCGTGCACGACGATCTCGAGCTCCTCGCTGCCGGCGCGCCGGCGGACGTTGATCCGCTCGAGCGCGCCGCCGTCACCGTGGCCCTCCTCGATCACGGTCGGCGCCGCCATCCAGTTCAACGGCTTCACGCTCGGGCCGCCGCCGTCCGCCCAGACCATGAACGTTCCGTCGGCCTTGACCATCAGGAGGCGCACGGCGAGCGGCAGCTCGGTGCTCAACCGCCCGCGGTAGGAGACCTCACAGCTCGCGACTATCAGGCGCATCGCCGGACGACCGTACACTCCCGTCCGGCTGATGGGGGGCCTCCCCTGCGGCGCCCTCCTGCATCGCCTGGCGGAACTCGCGGATCCCTTCGCCGAGCGCCCGTGCGAGTTTCGGCAGCCGGCGCGGCCCGAGCACTATGAGCGCGATCGCCGCGAGCAAGATGATGTGCGTCGGGTTCTCGATTCCCACCATTTGCCGAGCGTAGCGCCGGCCGGCCGCGTACGCCGCGGCTGCTCTTATCGTGGCCGCGTGGGATCCGTCGGCGCAACGCTACCCGGGCGCCCCTACCCGCCGCCGCCATGCCGCGAATCGCGCTGGCCGGCGCAGGTCGTGATCGCGATCGCGATCCTGCTGCAAATCTTCGTCCTGCCACGCGAGCTCGTGCCCGGCCCGACCTGGCTGATCCCGCTGCTCGAGGTCGTGCTCGCCGTCGCGCTCCTGATCCTCGCTCCGGGCCACATCGAGCGCCACGAACGCCGCCACCGCGCGCTCGCGCTCGCGCTCGTCGCGGTCGTCAGCGCCTCGAACATCATCTCGCTCGGCGCGCTGACGGACAACCTCCTGCGCCATCACGTCAACAACGGCCCGCACCTGATCGGCGCGGGCGTCGTGATCTGGCTCACGAACTTCCTCATCTTCGCGATCTGGTACTGGGAGCTCGACCGCGGCGGACCCGGCCGGCGCGCCGAGGGAGCCGACCGGCGCCCCGACTTCCTCTTCCCGCAGATGGCGGACGACCGCATCCACCCCGACGGCTGGCGGCCGCACTTCCTCGACTACCTGTACGTGTCGCTCACGAACGCGACGGCGTTCTCGCCGACCGACACGATGCCGCTCTCGCACATGGCGAAGATGGTCATGGGGGTGCAGTCGCTCGTCTCGCTCGTCACGCTCGGGCTGATCGTTTCGCGCGCCGTCAACATCCTCTAGCCGCGTGCCGGCCGCGATCAGAACGCATGCGCTGACCGTGAACCGAGGCGGCAGCGAGGTGCTGCACGGCGTCGACGTCGAGGTCGCCGCGGGCAGCGTGACGGGGCTGCTCGGGCCGAGCGGGTGCGGCAAGACGACGCTGATGCGCTGCCTGGTCGGCGTGCAGGCGAACGCTGCCGGCGCCGTCGAGATCCTCGGCATGCCGGCCGGCGCGCACGAGCTGCGGCCCCGCGTCGGCTACGTCACGCAGGCGCCGGCCGTATACGCCGACCTGTCGGTGCGCGAGAACCTCGACTACTTCGGGCGCATCCTGCGCGCCGCCGACGGGCGCGTCGCGCACGTCATCGAGCAGGTTGGGCTCGCCGGCCGCGCGGGGCAGGTCGTCGCGACGATGTCCGGTGGCGAGCGCAGCCGCGTGTCGCTCGCGACGGCACTGCTCGGCGACCCCGAGCTGCTCGTCCTGGACGAGCCGACGGTCGGCCTGGACCCCGTGCTGCGCAGCGAACTGTGGGCCCTCTTCCATGAGCTGGCAGGGCGCGGAGTGACGCTGCTGATCTCGAGTCACGTGATGGAGGAGGCGGCCGAATGCGACCGCCTGCTGCTCATGCGCAGCGGCGTCCTGCTCGCCGACACGACGCCTGGCGAGCTCTTGCGCGACACGGGGCAGACGGAGCTCGGCGCGGCGTTCCTCACGCTGATCCGCCGCAGCGAGGCGGAGGCGTGAGCGGCCGCTCGACCGGGGCGACCGCGGCGCGCGTGCTGCGCCAGATCCGCCGCGACAGGCGCACGATCGCGCTGCTCATCATCGTGCCGTGCGCGCTGCTCACGCTGATGCGCTACGTGCTGAGCGGACGCAGCGCGACCTTCCAGGAGATCGGCGCCCCGCTGTGCGGCCTCTTCCCCTTCATCATCATGTTCCTCGTCACGTCGATAACGATGCTGCGCGAGCGCACCAGCGGCACGCTCGAGCGGCTGATGACGATGCCGCTCGCCAAGCTCGACCTGCTCGCCGGCTACGGCATCGCGTTCGGCGTGCTCGCCGTGATCCAGTCCACGATCGTGTGCGCACTCGGCTTCGGCGCCCTGGGCCTGAAATCCCCGCACGGCGTGCCGCTCATCGTCGCGCTCGCCGCGCTCAACGCGCTGCTCGGGATGGCGCTCGGCCTGTTCGTCAGCGCCTTCGCCGAGACCGAGTTCCAGGCCGTGCAGTTCATGCCCGCGGTCGTGCTGCCGCAGCTCCTGCTCTGCGGACTGTTCGTGCCGCGCGACGCGATGGCCTCGCTGCTTTACGACGTGTCCTGGCTCTTGCCGTTCACCTACGCCTACGAAGCGCTGCGCAAGGCGACCTCGCCCGCGCCGCTGCCCTCGTCGCTCGCCGTCGACGTCGCCGTGGTCGTGGCCGCGACGCTCGCGGCGCTCGCGCTCGGGGCGCTCACGCTCCGGCGGCGCACCGAGTAGCCGCGCGGCGGCTATCGTCCCCGCGGGAGCGATGGCGACGACACGCGCGACACGCCGGGCCGGGGCGACACACGAGGTCTTCAACCAGGCGCCGCCGCTCGCCGACTACAACCCCTTCGACGCGGACGCGGCGCTCGGCGAGGCGCTCGCGCGCGAGGGCGGGTCGTGGGGCGTCGACCGCGTGCGCGACCTCGCCGCGCTGACCGCGTCGAGCGAAGCCCTGGAACAGGCGCGCCGCGCGCAGCGGAACATCCCCGTGCTGCGCACCCACGACCGCTACGGCAACCGCGTCGACAGCGTCGAGTACGACGCGGGCATGCACTGGATGCTGCGGCTCGGGGTCGAGCGGCAGGTCAACACGCTGCCCTGGCGCGAGCAGCGCGCCGGCGCGCACGTCGTGCGCGCCGCGATGTTCCACGTCTTCAACCAGCTCGACACGGGCCCCTGCTGCCCGTTCTCGATCAACTACGCCGCGGTTCCCACGATGCGCCAGGACCGTTCGCTCGCCGCCGCGTGGGAGGAGCGCCTCACGCTGTCCGACTACGACCGCTTCGCGCAGGCCGGCATGGCGTTCACCGAGAAGCAGGGCGGCTCGGACCTGCGCGCCAACACGACCTACGCCGAGGTAGCCGGCGACGGCTGGTACGAGCTCACGGGCCACAAGTGGTTCTGCACGCACCCCGTCTTCGAGGTCTTCTTCACCACGGCGCGAACGCAGGACGGCGTGAGCTGCTTCGTCGCGCGGCGCGAGCACCCCGGTTTTCGCATCCAGCGCCTGAAGGACAAGCTCGGCGGACGCTCCGTCGCCTCCAGCGAGGTCGAGTACGACCGCCTGCCCGCACAGCTGCTCGGCGAGGAGGGCCGCGGCACCGCCGTCATCGTCGAGCAGCTCGTCTACACGCGCCTGGACACGCTGCTGTCGGTCGCCGGGATGATGCGCCGCGCCCTCGCCGAGGCGGTCTGGCACGCGCGCCACCGCGAGGCGTTCGGCGCCCCGCTCGCCGAGCAGCCCGCGATGGTCAACGTCCTCGCCGACCTCGCGCTCGAGTCCGAGGCCGCGACCGCAGCCGCGCTGCGGATCGCGCGCGCGTTCGACAGCGACGACCCGCGCGAGGCGGCGTTCCGGCGCATCGCGCTCGCCGTCATGAAGTACTGGGTCTGCAAGCGCGGCGCGGCGATGGCCGCCGAGGCCCTCGAGTGCCTCGGCGGGAACGGCTACATCGAGGAGGCGCCGATGGCGCAGCTCTACCGCGATATCGAGCTCGGCACCGTCTGGGAGGGCTCGGGCAACGTCATCGCGCTCGACGTGCTGCGCGCGCTGGGCCGCGACGAGCAGGCGCTGCCCGCGCTGCTCGGCGAGTGCGAAGCGGCGCGGGGCGCGGACGCGCGGCTCGACGCGCATCTGGCCACGCTGCGCGAGGAGCTCGGCTCGCGCGAGGACGCGCAGTGGCGGGCACGGTACCTCGTCGCCTCGCTCGCGCTCGCGCTGCAGGCCTCGCTTCTCGTGCGCCACGCGCCGGCGGCGGTGGCCGACGCGTTCTGCGCGGCGCGACTCGGCACGCGCGGGCTCGCCTTCGGCGAGCTTCCGGTCGGCTGCGACGGCCGCGCGATCGTGCAGCGCGCCCTCGCGCTCTGACGCCGCGCCGGCGATGCCGAAGGAGCTCTGGGCCTTCCTCGGCGTCGTCGCGGTGATGGCTGTGCTGCCGGGCCCCGACATGGCGCTCGCGATACGCAACGGCATCGCCGGCGGGCGCCGCGCGGCGCTGCTCACAGGCCTCGGCTTCGCGATCGGCTTGACGATCTGGGCCGCGGCGAGCGTGCTCGGCCTCGCAGCCCTGCTCGCGGCGCTGCCTGGCGCGTTCACCGCCGTGCGGATCGCCGGCGCTGTCTACCTCGTGTGGCTCGGCGCAGGTTCGCTGCGCGCGGCGTACGCGGGCTCCGAGCGCGCCGGGCGCCTGTCGCTCGCCGCGCGCGAGGACGTCGCGAGCCACCCGCGCGCGTGGCTGCGCCAAGGGGTCGTCAGCAACCTGCTGAACCCCAAGATCGCGCTGCTCTTCATCACGCTCCTGCCGCAGTTCGTCGTCACCGGCGAAGGGCGCACCGGCGCGACGGCGATCCTCGCCGCGGCGATGGTACTGCTGTCGCTCGCGTGGTGGGTGCTCTTCGCGTTCGCGGTCGGCACGATCTCGGGCTGGCTCTCGCGCCCGGCGGTGCGGCGCGCGGTGCAGGCGCTCGCGGGCGTGATCCTGATCGCGCTCGCGCTGCGCGTCGCCCTCTAGGGCCCCGCGACGGCCTGCAGCGTGTAGGTGAACGGCACGCGCGCGCGGCGCTCCTTCAGGCGGAATTCGCGGTCGCCGAACTCCTCGGTCATGCCGGGAAGCGGATCCCAGGGACCGCTGTCGTGCTCGCTGAGTTCGGTGATCCGCATGCCCTCCGCGATCAGCGCCGTGACGATCTCGCCGAGGCCGTGGTTCCAGTTCACGGTGCGGTTGCTGGTGAACTGGGCGTCCGTCGGCACGTACGTGCCGGGCTCGTCGAAGACCATCGGCGCCTCGGTCTCGAAGTACGGGTAGTCGACGACGAGCAGGCCGTCGGTTTCGCCGTACTTCTCGTCGAGCGCCCACAGCATCGGGTGCCCCTCGCGGATGAAGAGCCGCCCGCCGGGGTGCAGCAGCGAGCGCACGACGTGCGCCCAGCGAGCGATGTCGGGCAGCCAGCAGATCGCGCCGACGCCGGTGAAGACGAGGTCGAACGTGCGCCCGTCGAGCGCCGCCGGGGCGTCGTAGAGCTCGGCCTGCACGTACTCGATCTGCTCGCCCGCGGCGGCGGCGATGCGACGAGCCTCTTCCAGCGCCGCGGGCGAGAAGTCAAGGCCCGTCATGCGCGCGCCGAGGCGCGCGAGCGAGAGCGTGTCGGTGCCGATGTGGCACTGCAGGTGGATCGCGTCGAGCCCGGCGATATCGCCGAGGCGGGGCACGTCGAACGCGACGACGTGGCTGAGCTCGCGCTCGCCCGAGACAAGGCGCTCGACGTCGTAGCCGGGCGACGCCGCGTGGGCGGCCGCGCGCTCGTCCCAGTTCGCGAGGTTGACGCGCGCGTACTCCTCCACCGTCAGGACCCCACCGGCTGCCCCACCGGCTGCGGGTCGAGCTCCAGGGCCTGCTGGGCGAGCGATTCGGCGCCGCGGCCCGCGCCGAGCGTGATCGCGCGGCGCAGCGCTTCGAGTGCCCCCTCGCGGTCCGCGAGCGCCAGCCGCAGGCGGCCGAGGCGCTCCCAGGCGCTCGCGTCTCCCGGCCCCGCGTGCGCCGAGCGCTCCGCGGCCTGCGCCGCGAGGTCCACCGCGCCCATGTCCTCGTAGATGCGCGCCGCGAAGCGGTGCGGCGCCGGCCCTTCGTCGACGCGGGCCCAGTCACGTACCGCGCGCCCGGCCTCGTTCAGCCGCCCCGCCTGCCAGAACGCGATCGTCATCAGGCGCAGGACGCGCGCGTCGCGCGGCTGCGCTTCGCGCGCGTACACGAGACGCTGCGCGGCGAGCTCGTACTCGCCTTCGGCCATCGCGTGCTGCGCAGCGAGCATGAAGCGCTCCATGCGGTCGACGGCCGCGTCGGGGCGCGAGAAGTCGACGAACTGGAGCGACCCGGCGGGGACGGTGCGGATGCCGTGGCTGAATTTCACGCGCGCCCACTGCTGCACGTCCTCGCCGCCGTCGCCGGCGCTGGAGAAGTAGATGCCCGTCACCGTGCCGACGCCCCACTCCGGGTAGGACGCGCAGCGCGCGTAGCGGTGCACGACCGAGTGGTCCGGAACGCGCGCGCCGAACGGGTCGTTCGCCGCGCGGTCCGCCGTCGTGGCGCGCTCGCGCTGCTCGGCTTCGTAGGCGCGGCGGCCGGCGTCCTCGCGCGCGCGGCGCGCAGCCGCTGCACTCGCCTTGACGGCGGCCGAGCTGACGCGCCCGCCCCGCGAGCCCTCGGCGAGGCGCTCGAGCTCGTCCGCGGCGCGGTTGATCGCCTTCAGGTGCATCTCGTGCTGGTGCTGGCGCCCCGGCGGCGCCAGGTCGGGATGCCAGCGCTTGGCCATCCGGCGCCGCGCGAGCTGGACCTCGCGCTTGTCGAACGGCGCCGTCAGCTCCAGCAGGAGCATGTTGCGCTCGGCGTCCAGGATCACTGAAGACACAGCCTTAAACCGTAGCGCCAGGACCGAGCGCATATTCTGGAATGCCCGTGTCCGCCCAGTACATCTTCACGATGCAGCGCCTGTCCAAGACGCACCCGCCCGACAAGGCGGTGCTGCAGGACGTCAGCCTCGCTTTCTACCCCGGCGCGAAGATCGGCGTGCTCGGCTACAACGGCGCGGGCAAGTCGACGCTGCTGCGCATCATGGCCGGCGTCGACCAGGACTACCGCGGCGAGGCGCAGCTCGCGCCCGGCGCGAGCGTCGGCATGCTCGAGCAGGAGCCGCAGCTCGACGAGTCCAAGGACGTGCGCGGCAACGTCGAGGACGGCGTCGCCGCGACGAAGGCGCTGCTGGACCGCTTCAACGAGCTCGCCGCCGACTACAGCGACGAGAACGCCGAGGAGTTCGCCCGCGTGCAGGCGCAGATCGAAGCGGCCGACGCATGGAATCTCGACACGCGCCTGGACTACGCGATGGACGCGCTGCGGCTGCCCCCCGCCGACGCCGGCGTCGCGACGCTCTCGGGCGGCGAGCGCCGCCGCGTCGCGCTCTGCCGCCTGCTGCTCAGCGCGCCTGACCTGCTGCTCCTCGACGAGCCGACGAACCATCTCGACGCCGAGTCGGTCGCGTGGCTCGAGCAGCACCTCGCCGAGTATCCCGGCACGATCGTCGCCGTCACGCACGACCGCTACTTCCTGGACAACGTCGCCGGCTGGATCCTCGAGCTGGACCGCGGGCGCGGCCTGCCGTACGAGGGCAACTACTCCTCCTGGCTCGAGCAGAAGCAGGCGCGCCTGGAGCAGGAGGAGCGCAGCGAACGTGCGCGCCGGCGCACGATCGCGGCGGAGCTCGAGTGGGTCCGCACCAACCCGAAGGGCCGGCGCACGAAGTCCAAGGCGAGGCTCGCGCGCTACGACGAGCTCGTCGCCGAGGAGCGCAACGTCAAGCTCGACGACGTCCAGATCCACATCCCGCCGGGGCCGCGTCTCGGCGAGAAGGTGCTCGCCGCAGCGAACCTCTCGAAGGGTTTCGGCGAGCGCCTGTTGATCGAGGACCTCTCGTTCGACCTGCCGCGCGCCGGCATCGTCGGCGTCATCGGCCCGAACGGCGCCGGCAAGACGACGCTGTTCCGGATGATCACCGGCGATGAGAAGCCGGATGCCGGCACGATCGAGCTCGGCGAGAGCGTCAAGCTCGCGTACGTCGACCAGTCGCGCGACGCGCTCGACCCCGGCAAGACGGTCTGGGAGGAGATCTCCGAAGGACTGGACCAGCTGCAGGTCGGCGAGCGGATCGTCAACAGCCGCCAGTACACCGCGGGCTTCAACTTCAAGGGCTCCTCGCAGCAGGCGCGCATCAAGGACCTCTCCGGCGGCGAGCGCAACCGCGTCCACCTCGCGAAGCTGCTGCGCAGCGGCGGCAACCTGCTGCTGCTCGACGAGCCCACGAACGACCTCGACGTCGACACCCTGCGCGCGCTCGAGCAGGCGCTCCTCTCGTTCCCCGGCTGCGTCGTCGTCATCTCGCACGACCGCTGGTTCCTGGACCGCATCGCTACGCACGTGCTGGCCTTCGAGGGCGACTCGCAGGTGACATGGTTCGAGGGCAACTTCGAGGCGTACGAGGAGCACCGGCGTGAGCTCCTCGGCGACGCTGCCGACCGCCCGCACAGGATCACCTACAAGCGGCTGGTCCGTGGCTGAACCGGATTTCGCCCGCGACACGGCGATCGCGGCGGGCGAGGACGACGGGGTGACGGCGCTCTTCCAGGCGCGGGTCGCCGACGGCTGGCGCGCGGGCCTCGGCCCGCACGGCGGCTACCTGGCCGCGATCCTCGCGCGCGCCCTGCTCGCGACGGTCGACGGGGACTCCGGGCCGCCGCGTTCGCTCACGATCCACTACCTGCGCGCGCCGCAGTTCGCGCCGCTCTCCGTCGCGGTGCGCCGCGAGCGCCGCGGGCGTTCGCTGACCTCCCTGTCGGCGCGCATGGAGCAGGACGGCCGGGCCGTCGCGCTCGCGCTCGCCGCATTCTCGCCGCCGTGGCCCGGGCCCGAAATCGTCCAGCACGAGATGCCCGACGTCGAGCCGCCCGACCCTGAGCGGCGCGCCGGCACGCTCTTCGTCGAGGGAGCGCCCCCCTTCACGCGCCAGATCACGCTCCAGCACCGCATCGGCGCGCTGCCGTTCGTCTCGCCGGGCGCGGCGATGGAGACCGGTGGCTGGCTCGGCCTCGCGCGGGCCGACCCCGTCGACTACCCGGCGCTCGCGTTCTTCACCGACGCGCTCGTGCCGACTCCCTTCATGCACATCGACACGCCCGCGTCCGCGCCGACGATCGACCTCACGATCCACTTCCGCGCCGACCTCGCCACGCTCGAGCCGTTCGACCTGTGCCTCGCGCACGCGCGCGCGAGGCTGATCAGCGAAGGCTTCTTCGAGGAGGACGTGCACCTCTGGTCGCCGGGCGGCGTGCTGCTCGCCCACTCGCGGCAGCTCGCGATCCTCGCGCCGCCGCGTACCTAGATCATGTAGGGTCCGCGCGTGCCCGAGTACAGCGCAAAGCGCATCGAGGACATGCAGGCCTCCTTCGGCGGCGGCTTCGTCAAGGCGCGCGCCGAGCTCGGCATCAGCTCCTTCGGCGTACAGGTGATCCGCATGCCGCCGAACGCCGACCAGTACCCGGAGCACGCCCACGAGGAGGACGGCCAGGAGGAGCTCTACGCCGTGCTCTCGGGCAGCGGCTACATGGACATCGAGGGCGAGCGCGTCGACCTCGACAGCGGCACGCTCGTGCGCGTCTCGAGCGGCACCAAGCGCAAGGCCTACGCCGGCCCCGAGGGCCTCACGATGCTCGTCGTCGGCGGCGTGCCGGGCGAGGCGTACGCGGTCTCGGCCCTGACCGAACTCGAGTAGTCCCTAGGGCGACAGGTCCGTCGAGCGGCGTAGCCGTAGCGCGGCGGCGCCGAGCAGCTTCGCCGCGTTTTCGACGTCCCTGACCTCGACGAGCTCGGTCGGGGAGTGCATGTAGCGCAGAGGGATCTCGACGAGCGCGGTGGGGATGCCGCCGCGCGACTTGTAGATGCCGTCCGTGTCGGTCCACGTCGATTCGGCGTACGCCGCGACGGTGTGCGGGATCCGCCCGGCCTTGCCGGCCGCTTCCAGCACGTCGCCGAGCGGGCCGCTGAGCGTCGTGCCGCGCCCGACGACCGGGCCCGTGCCGAGCTCGTGCGGCCCGGCGCTCTTCGGGTCGACCCCGGGCGCGTCGGTGGCGTGCGTCACGTCGATCACCACGGCGGCGTCCGGTTCGAGCGAGAACGCGCTCGTCGTCGAGCCGCCGAGGTCGATCTCCTCCTGCACTGCCGCGACGGCGATGACCTCCCACTCGCCGCCGCCGGCCTGGGCGACGATGCGGGCCGCCTCGAGCGCGACGTAGCAGCCGAGGCGATTGTCGAGCGCGCGGGAGACCAGGCGCCGGTTCGGCAGCTCCAGTGGACCCGAGTCGATCACGGCGACGTCGCCGACGCGCGCCATTTTCCTGGCCTGCGCCCCGTCGCGGGCGCCGATGTCGATGTGCAGCTCGCGCAGCTCGGGCACCTTTTTCCGCTCCTCCGCCTTCAAGAGGTGCAGCGGCTTGCGGCCGATGACGCCGCGCAGCTCGCCGCCGGCGCTCTTGACGACGACGCGCTGGCCGACGAGGACCTGCGGGTCCCAGCCACCGACGGGCGCGAACCACAGGTAGCCCTGGTCGTCGATGTGCGTGACGAGCAGGCCGATCTCGTCGATGTGCCCGACGAGGATGATGCGCTTGTGCTCGCCGCGGCCCTTGGCGGCGACGCTAGCGCGCGCCGAGCCGATGCGATCGACCGAGGTCGCGGCGAACTCGGCGGCGGCCGCGAGCCAGATCTCGCGCGCGTCCTGCTCGGCGCCCGAGGGCGCGCGTGCCGCGAGCAGTTCGAGCAGCAGTGGCGGGACGGGCGCCGCGCGCCCGCCGGCTCTGCGGGGCGCCGGGCTCATCGCGCCAACAGGTTACGCAGAACGTAAGGCAGGATGCCGCCGTGGCGCAGGTACTCGGCCTCGCGCGGCGTGTCGACGCGCACGACGGTCGTGAACTCGACGTCGCCGCCGTCGGGCCGGCGGGCGAGCACCCGCACGCGCTCGGGCGGCGCGCCGCCACCGGCCATCGCCTCCGCGACGCCGGCCACCGAGACGACCTCCTCGCCGGTGAGGCCGAGCGACTCGGCGTTCTCGCCGTCGGCGAACTGGAGCGGCAGGATGCCCATGCCGACGAGGTTCGAACGGTGGATCCGCTCGTAGCTCACGGCGATCACGGCGCGCACGCCGAGCAGCCGCGGGCCCTTCGCGGCCCAGTCGCGCGACGAGCCGGACCCGTACTCGGCGCCAGCTATGACGACGAGGGGGACGCCCGCGTCGGCGTAGCGCATCGCGGCGTCGTAGATCGTCGTCTGCTCGGCATCGCCGTCCCCGAAGAAGCGCGTGTAGCCGCCTTCGCGAAGCTGCTCGCCGCCGCCGATCAGGTTGCGCAGGCGAATGTTCGCGAACGTGCCGCGGATCATCACCTCGTGGTTGCCGCGCCGCGCGCCGTAAGAGTTGAAGTCGCGCGGCTCGACGCCGTGGGCCATCAGGTATTCCGCGGCCGGCCCGTCGCGCCGGATCGAACCGGCGGGCGAGATGTGGTCGGTCGTGACGCTGTCGCCGAGCAGCGCGAGGACGCGCGCGCCGGCGATGTCGCTGACCGGCGCCGGCTCGACCGGCAACCCCTCCAGGAACGGCGGCCGGCGCACGTACGTCGAGGTCTCGCCCCACGCGAAGCGGTGGCCCGCCGGAACGTCCATCGACTGCCAGCGCTCGTCGCCGGTGAACACTTCGCCGTAGCTCTCGCGGAACATGTCGGCGCGCACGACATCGCCGACGGTGCGCGCGACCTCCTGCGGTGAGGGCCAGATGTCGCGCAGGTAGACATCCTCGCCGTCGCGTCCGGTTCCTAGTGGCTGGCTGTCGAAGTCGAAGTCCATCGTGCCCGCGATCGCGTACGCGACGCAGAGCGGCGGCGAGGCGAGGTAGCTCATCTTCACGTCCGGGTTGATGCGCCCCTCGAAGTTGCGGTTGCCCGAAAGGACGGCGGCGAGCGCGAGCTGCTCGTCGGTGGCGGCGCGGGAGATCTCCGCGGGCAGCGGACCGGAGTTGCCGATGCACGTCGTGCAGCCGTAGCCGACGAGGTTGAAGCCGAGCTCGTCGAGCGGCTCCGTGAGACCCGCCTTCTCGAGGTATTCGGTGACGACCTTCGAGCCCGGCGCGAGCGACGTCTTCACCCACGGCCGGCGCGTGAGGCCCCGTTCGACGGCGTTGCGGGCGAGCAGGCCGGCGCCGACCATGACCGACGGGTTGGAAGTGTTCGTACAGCTCGTGATCGCGGCGATCACGACGTCGCCGTCCTTCAGCGCGAACTGCTCGCCGTCCACGGTCAGCTCAAGTTCGCCGCGCGAGCCGTTGCGCCCCGCCGTGTAGTCCGGCAGCGCGCGATGGAACGCCTCGCGCGAGGACGCGAGCGGCACGCGGTCCTGGGGACGGCGCGGGCCCGCGATGCTCGGCTCGACGCTCGCGAGGTCGAGCTCGAGCGTCTCGCTGAACACCGGCTCGGGCCCGTCCGCCTCGTGCCACATGCCCTGCTCGCGCGCGTAGGCCTCGACCAGCTCGACCTGCTCCTCGGGGCGGCCCGACAGGCGCATGTAGGAGAGCGTCTCGGCGTCGATCGGGAAGATCGCGCAGGTCGATCCGAACTCCGGCGACATGTTGCCGATCGTCGCGCGGTCCGCGATCGGCAGGGCGCCGACGCCGGCGCCGTAGAACTCGACGAACTTGCCGACGACGCCGTGGCGGCGCAGGAGCTCGGCGACCGTGAGCACGAGGTCCGTGGCGGTCGAGCCCTTGGGCAGCGCGCCGTGCAGGCGCATGCCGACGACCTGCGGGATCAGCATCGACAGCGGCTGGCCGAGCATCGCGGCCTCGGCCTCGATCCCGCCGACGCCCCAGCCGAGCACGCCGAGGCCGTTGACCATCGGCGTGTGCGAGTCGGTTCCGACAAGCGTGTCGGGAAAGGCGCGGCCGCTCTCCTCGTCGTGGAATACGACGCGGGCGAGGTACTCGAGGTTTACCTGGTGGACGATGCCGGTGTCGGGCGGCACGACCGCGAAGTGCGCGAAGGCCTGCTGCCCCCAGCGCAGGAACTCGTAGCGCTCGCCGTTGCGCTCGAACTCGAGGTCGGCGTTGATCTGGAACGCCGCGCGCGTGCCGAACGCGTCGACCTGCACGGAGTGGTCGATCACGAGCTCCGCGGGCGCGAGCGGGTTGATGCGCTCCGGGTCGCCGCCCATCTGGGCGATGGCGTCGCGCATCGCGGCGAGGTCGACGACGGCGGGCACCCCGGTGAGGTCCTGCATCAACACGCGCGCCGGGGCGAACGCGATCTCGCGACGCGGGGGCGCCGTCGCGTCCCAGGAGGCGAGCGCGCGCACGTCGTCGGCTGCGACGGTGCCGGCGCCCTCGTGGCGCAGCAGGTTCTCGAGCAGCACCTTCAGCGAGAAGGGCAGGCGCGCGACGTCGTACCCGTCCTGCAGCGCGGCGAGCCTGAAGATCTCGTACTCGCGCCCGCCGACGCGGAGCGCTCCCTTCGCACCAAAGCTGTCCTGCGTCATGTTCGGGGCCTCCTGTAGGGCCGGCCGCGGGCGCGGCAGCGCCATTCTCGCAGAGGAAAGTGGCTAGACGGAGGGCGTGTAGCCGCTGGTGACGCGGCCCTTGCCCTCGCGCTTGGAGCGCAGGAGGGCTTCGTCGCAGGCCGCGAGCAGCGCGTCTGCATCGAGGCCCTGCTGCCATTGGGCGGCGCCCACCGAGGCGGCGACGCCGGCGCGTCCCTCGCCGGAGCCGGCGACGAGCGCGAGCCGGTCGAGCGCCCGCGCTCCCGCGACGACCGCGTTCTCGAGGTCCGCGTTCGGCAGGATCACGACGAACTCGTCGCCGCCGTAGCGCGCGACACGGTCGAACGAGCGGAACTCGCTGATCAGCGCCTGCACGACACCGCGCAGCGTCGCGTCGCCGGCAGGGTGCCCGTGGACGTCGTTGACGCGCTTGAAGTCGTCGAGGTCGACGAGCAGGCACGACAGCGGCCCCCCGGTCCGCCGGGCGCGCCCGATCTCCTCGTCCAGGCGACGGTGCATGGCGCGCCGGTTCATCGCTCCCGTGACGGGGTCGGTGCCCGCCTCGGCGCGCGCGCGGCAGAGCGCGAGCGCCGTCGAGGCCTGTTCCACCATCGCGGCGCAGTACTCGACCTCGGCGACCGTGAACGGGCTCGCGGCGCTGCGCGCGAGGACCACGACCTCGGCCGTGACGCCGCGTTCGCTCATCGGCAGCGCGAGCACGCTCGCGATCTCGCTGTCGCGCGCGAGCCGCGGCATCGCGGCGGCGACGTCGCCCGCGCCGCGCGCGGCGAAGGGCTCGCCGGTTCGCGCGACGAGCGCCACGCCGGGTGGCCGCTCGGCCATGTCGACGACGTAGCTCAGGCGCGAGGCGCCGTCGAACATGTAGATGTCGACGTGCTCGTGGCCGTCGCCCGCCTCGGAGAGCGTGTGCACGTGGATCTCGTCCGCGCCGGGCGCCGCGAGGAGCTCGACGGCGAGCGAGCGGACGACGGCTTCGCCCTCGACGGCGGTCTGTGCCAGGGCCGCCATTCGACGCACGCCCGCGAGAAGGCGCTCGACCCCCGGGTGAGGATCAGCCGTCGACTCCATCCAGGACGAAATCTACGCCATTGTCTGTCCGCTACTGGACGAATGTTCGAGAGGAGCGGGCTTTTCGGCCAGACCAAAGCCGATCGTCAGGCACGCGCCGCCGCCCGGCGCGTTCGCTGCGCGCGCCGAGCCGCCGCACGACTCGGCGGCCTGGCGGACTATCGCCAGGCCGAGCCCGGAGCCAGGCATGCGGCGCGCACCGGGCGCACGGTAGAAGCGGTCGAAGACGTGCGGGAGATCCTCCTCCTGAAAGCCCGGGCCGTGGTCGCGCACGACGAGCGTGCCGTCGTGGACGGCGACCGTCACCGTGCCGCCGGCCGGGCTCCACTTGCGGGCGTTGTCGATGACGTTCGTGACGGCACGGCCGATGCGTTCCGGGCTGCCCTTGACGATCGTCGGTTCGATGTCGAGCTCGAACTGGACGTCGCCGCGCCGCCGCGCCTTCTGCACGGCGATCGAGACGATCTCATCCAGGCGCACGTCCTCGCGCGCGCCGTCGGGCTCGCTGCCGCGCGCGAGCTCGACGACGTCCGCCACGAGCGCGGTGAGCTCGTCGAGCTCATCGACGATGTCGACGCGCAGCGCCCGCTGGTCGGGCTCGGGCAGCCGCTCGGCCTCCGCGAGGAGCTGGATGTTCGCGCGCAGCGCCGCGATCGGGGTGCGCAGCTCGTGGCTCGCATCGGCGACGAGCTGACGCTGCGCGTCGAGCGCCCGCTCGAGCGCGTCGAGCGTGTCGTTGAAGCTGTGCGCGAGGCGGCCGAGCTCGTCACGGCGGCCTTCGCCCTCGATCCGCGCGGAGAGGTCGATGTGCCCGCTCAGCGCCTCGGTGCGGCGCGTGAAACGCTCCACCGGCGCGAGCGCCGTGCGCGCGACGAGCAGGCCGAGTAGCGCGGCGAGCAGCACGCCGGCGCCGGCGATCAACGCGAGCGTGATCACGAGCTCGCGTAGCTGGTTGTCGAGCGAGGTCAGTGGCAGCGCGACCATCACCGCGCCGCCGCCCGGGACGCCCTCGGTGAGCACGCGCACGTGGGTGCCGCGGATCTCGCGGTCCGTCACGCGGCTGCCGGCGCCGGTCGCCGCGATCTGGCGGTCCGTACTCGTCGGGACGAGCGACGGAGCGCTGCCCTGGCCGCCGGGCACGAACACCGCGCCGCTCGGCTGGACGACCTGCACGAAGCCCGAGGCGCCACCGAAGGGAACGGGGCTGACGTTGCTCGGAACCGGGTGTTCGCGGCCGAGGACGCGGTCGTCTTCGTCGCCGGGGGGCACGCCCGCGTGGCCGCCCGGACCGCCCGGACCGCTGTCGTTGTCGTTGTCGTCGTCGTAGTCGTGGTGGGGCACGACCGCGGCGGCACGTGCGCGCAGCTGGCTGTCGAGTTCGCCGCTGAGGTGGGAGCGGACGAAGAGGTACGTCGTGGCGGCCGCGACCAGCACGACGACCGCCACCGAGGCGCCCGCCGCCGCCGCGATGCGCAGCCGCAGGGACACGCTCAGGGCTCCCGCAGCGAGTAGCCGACGCCGCGGACCGTGTGGATCAGGTCGGGGGCGCCGGCGGACTGGAGCTTGCGTCGCAGGTAGCCGATGTAGACGCGCAGCGCGTTCGAGGTGGGCCCGAAGTCATAGCCCCAGACGCGGTCGTAGATCGTGGAGTGCGAAAGCACCGTGCGCGGGTTGATCATCAACAGCTCGAGCAGCTGGTACTCGGTGCGTGTCAGCTCGACGAAGTTTCCCCCGTAGGTCGCGCCGTGACGCGACGGGTCGAGCCGGAGCTCGCCGAACGTGAGGTTGTCCTGCGCCTCCCCGGCTCCGGTCCGCCGCAGCAGCGCGCGCAGCCTCGCCTGCAGCTCGCCGACGTCGAAGGGCTTGACCATGTAGTCGTCGGCGCCGGCGTCGAGCCCCTCGATGCGGTCGTCGACGGCGTCGCGCGCCGTCAGCATCAGGACCGGCACGCGGCTGCCGCTCTTGCGTAGCCGCCGGCACACCTCGACCCCGTCGAGCTCGGGCAGGCCGATGTCGAGCACGACGGCGTCGGGGTCGCCTAGCGCGAGGCGCTGCAGCGCCGCGGGCCCGTCCTCGGCCATCTCGACCTCGTAGCCGCCGAGGGTCAGCGCGCGCCGCAGTGCTTCGCGCACCGCGCGATCGTCGTCTACGACAAGGATGCTCACGTCGCGGATTCTCGCGCGAGCGCTTCGAGCTCGCTTGCCCGCCCCGCGCAGTCGTAGAGGGTGCCGCTGGTCGAACCGGTGGTTGCGACCTTCACGCATGCCTTCGCGGCGGCGTCGAGAGCGACGCGCGAGCCGACACGCGTGTCGCCCGGGACGCCGCCCAGCGAGCGGCCGAAGCCAGGTCCCGCGCCGCCGCCGAAGCCGCCGCCGAAGCCGCCTGCGCCGCCGCCGAAGAAGGACCGCGGAGCCGACGTTCCGGGCCCGGCGCCGCCACCTGCCGCGCCAGAGCCGGATTCGGCGAGCACCCAGCGGATCGCGCCCGAGCGCACACGGTCCGCGAGCCACGAGATGCCCACGGTGCTCTCGCGGCCCGAGAAGCCACCGATACCCGCCACTTCACCGCCGCTGTCGAGGATCGCCGTCGCCGCCTGCGACTGGCTCGCGACCGCGATCTCGCCGCCGCCGTGCTGGCGCACGTAGTCGACGACAGCGGTCAGCGACGCGCCGGAGAACATGCCGCCGCCGGCTCCCGCGCCGGCACCGCCGATGCGGTGCCGCGCGCCGAAGAAGGGGCCCGGCGGGGCTGCGCCCCGGCCGCCGAAGCCCCCGGCACCGGGGCCCGCGGCGCCTGGAGCGAAGGTGCCGGCGCCGCGGCCGAGGTTCGCGGCGCCGCCGCCGAAGCGGCCGCCGGCGCCGGCGCCAGCGGGCCCCATCGCGACAAGCGACGCGGGGCCGCCCATCGGGAAGGTGCCGTTCGTGCGGTGGCCCAGCGTTTCGACGGACCAGATCGCGGGTGCGACGAGCAGCGCCGCGACGAGCAGCACGACGGCGCCGCCGCGGGTGCGGGAGTCGCGCGCGATGAGGATCGCTGCCGCTGCGGCGGCGGCGATTACGATCAGGACCGCGGGCAGCCATGTCAGGTCGCCGGGGTAACGGCCGTGGACGACGATCTCGACGAGAACACCGGCGGCGGCCGCGAGGGGGGCGAAGATGCGCAGCGGCACGTCCCTCGCCGCGAGCAGCGCCGCGCCGGCGCCGACGAGAGCGGCGGTGAAGGGGGCGAGCAGCGCGACGTAGTACGGGTGGAAGATGCCGCCCGCGAACGAGAAGAGGACCGCGGTCGTCGCGAAAGTGCCCGCGACGGCGATGATCCAGCCGGTCCGCTCGTCCCTGCGGCGCAAGCGGCACGCGTAGAGCACCGCGGCGACGGCGACGAGCGCGAAGCCGAACAGCCAGCCGTCCTGGCCGCCGAGCGCGGAGTTGAGCAGGCGCAGCGGGCCCGGGGAGCCACCGAACAGCGTGCCGCCGCCGAGCCCTGCGCCGCCGGGGCCGCCGGTCTGGCCTTCGACGCGGCCGAGCCCGTTGTATTCGAAGATCAGCGAGAGGATGGTGTTGTTGCTCGTACCGGAGACCCATGGCCGGTCTGCGGCAGGCGTCAGTTCGACGAGCGCCGGCCACGCGCCGCCGACGACGACCATCGCGGCGCCGCCGTAGAGGAGCTGGCGCAGCGCGTGCAGCCTGCCCCGGCCCGCCGGGGTCGTCCACAGCCAGGCGACGGCGATCGCGGGTACCACGACGAGCGCGACGAGCATCTTGGTCTCAAACGCGAGGCCGGTGAGCACGCCGCTCGCGACGAGCCAGCCGGTGCGGCCGCGCTCCATGCCGCGCACCGCGCACCAGAGCGCCGCGACGCAGCACAGCGCGAGCAGCGCGTCGGGGTTGTTGTGCCGGGACACGGCGACCGTGATCGGCGTGAGCGCGAGCGCGAACCCCGCGACGGCGCCCCCGAAGCGCCCGAAACGCCTGCGCACGAGGTCGTAGACGAGTACGACGGTCGCGACCCCCATCAGCGCCTGCGGGATCAGGATGCTCAGCGAGCTGAAGCCGAAGATGCGCGCGGAGAGCGCCTGCACCCAGAGCGCGAGGGGCGGCTTGTCGACCGTCATCACGCCGTTCGGATCGAGCGAAGCGAAGAGGAAATCGTGCCAGCTGCGGCTCATCGAGCGGACCGCCGCCGCGTAGTATTCGTTCGCCCACCCGTTGCGGCTGAGGTCCCAGAGGTTGAGCACGGCGCTGACGAGGATCAGGCCGATGAGCTCGGGCCGCCGCAGCCGCAGCGTGCGCGTGCCCGCCCTGGTGCGCGCCTTCAGGACGCGGCGCGGCGCGGCCGCTGCCGCCGCTGTGCCGGTCTGCATCGAAAAGGTCATCGTCTGAGGGTGCACGCGTCCCATATGAACAGCGTCTGAATCCCATCAGCGCCCGCTAAGGGCCACGTGAAGGCGCCGACCGCAAGAATGGGTCCGTGTACGAGGTGGCGGAGCCGGACGCGCGCGGCGAGCTTGCGGTCGGCGACGGCCAGCTCGTCTACTGGGAGCGCGTCGGCGCCGCCGACGGGCTGCCGGCCGTCGTGCTGCACGGCGGCCCCGGCGCCGGCGCCGCGCCCTGGTGGCGCGCCCTGCTCGATCCGGCGGCGTTCCGCACGACGCTGTTCGACCAGCGCGGCTGCGGGCGCAGCACACCCAACGCCGGCGACCCCGGCGCCGACCTCGCGGTGAACACCACGGACCGCCTCATCGCCGACATCGAGCGCCTGCGCGAGCTCGCGGGCGTCGAGCGCTGGCTCGTGCTCGGCGGCTCCTGGGGCTCGACCCTTGCGCTCGCCTACGCGCAGGCGCACGCCGAGCGCGTCGCAGCGCTCGTCCTCTTCGCCGTCGTTACGACGACGCCGCGCGAGGTCGAGTGGATCACGGTCGAGATGGGCCGCATCTTCCCCGCCGAGTGGGAGCGCTTCCGCGCCGGAGCGGGCGAGCTCGGCGCGGGCGAGCGGATCGTCGACGGTTACGCGCGGCGCCTGTCCGACGGCGACGAGCGCGTCCGCGAACGCGCCGCCCGCGACTGGTGCGAATGGGAGGACACGCACGTGCGCGCGCTCGGGCCCGGCCACGACACGCGCTTCGACGACCCCGCATTCCGCGCGTGCTGGGCGCGTCTGGTAACGCACTACTGGCGCCACGGCGCGTGGCGCATGGACGGCGAACTGCTCGCCGGCGTGCGGCGGCTGGAAGGCACGCCGGCCGTCCTCGTCCACGGCCAGGTCGACGTGAGCTCCCCGCTCGGCGTGCCGTGGGAGCTCGCGCGCAGCTGGCCCGCCGCGGAGCTCCGCGTCGTCGGCGACGCGGGCCACGGCGGCCCGGCGATCACGGCGCAGGTCGTCGCCGCGACCGACGGCTTCGCGCGGCGGCCCGAGCTCTGGCGCTGACGCACGCCCGCCCCGCCGCTCCGCGCCGCCGGCCCGCTGCCGCGGCGCCTGCAAGAGTTCGGCACCAGAGAGGGGTGCGAACTTGAGCCTCCAGCCGCGTCGGCGCGAGAACGGCAGGCTTAGGGGCCTGGCGTCGGGCCGGCGCGCGGGCAAGCACGCGGACGCAGGCCACGAGCTGAACGTCGCCGGCGGCCTGTCCGCGCTGAGCCTCGACGCGCTCTCGAGCGTCGCCTACGGCCCCGAAGCGATGATGCTCGTCCTCGTCCTCGCGGGCACGAGCGCGCTGTACCTGACGCTCCCGCTGACGCTCGTCATCACGGCGATGCTCGCGCTGCTCGTCGTCTCCTACACGCAAGTCATCGCCGCCCACCCCGAGGGCGGCGGCGCCTACGCCGTCGCCAAGTCGAACCTCGGGCGGCCCGTCGCGCTTCTCGCCGCCGCGTCGCTCGTGGTCGACTACGTCCTGACCGTCGCCGTCAGCCTCGCGGCGGGCGCCGCGAGCCTCGGCAGCGTCTTCCCGTCGCTCTCGCACCATCTCCTGCTGATCTGCCTCGCCGGGCTGTTGCTGCTGACCGTCGTGAACATGTTCGGCATCGGCGAGTCGGCGCGACTTTTGATGGTGCCGACCGCGGTGTTCATCATCTCGATCTTCGCCGTCATCGTCGTCGGCCCGTTTCACCCGCAACCGGTCGCGACGATCGGCACCTCCCTCGCGCCCTTCCACGCGACCGAGGCGCTCGGCATCGTCCTGATCCTCAAGGCTTTCGCGTCAGGCTGTTCGGCCGTCACGGGCGTCGAGGCGATCGCGAACGGCGTGCCGGCCTTCAAGAAGCCCCGCGTGCGCCACGCGCGCCAGACGGAGATCGTGCTCGGCGCGCTGCTCGCGGCGATGCTGATCGGCCTCGCGGCGCTGATCCGCGCGCACGGCATCGAGCCGCGAGGCGGCGTCACGGTGCTCGCCCAGCTCACCGCGGGTGCGTTCGGAACCGGCTGGGCGTTCTATGTCTCGAACCTCGCCGTGACGCTCGTCCTCGGCCTCGCCGCCAACACCAGCTTCGGCGGTCTCCCGGTGCTGATGAGCCTGCTCGCGCGCGACCACCGGCTGCCGCACGTCTTCTACCTGCGCGCCGAGCGCCCCGTTTACCGGCAGGGCATCGTCGCGCTCGCGATCGCCGCGGCGATCCTGCTCGCGATCGTCGACGGCGAGACCGAGAAGCTGATCCCGCTCTTCACGATCGGCGTCTTCATCGGCTTCACGATCAGCCAGGTCGGCCTCGTGCGGCGCTGGCGCAGCGAACGCCCCGAGCACTGGCGGCGCAAGGCGCTCATCAACGGGGCGGGGGCGACGATGACCGCCGTCGCGGTGGTCGTGTTCCTGTTCAGCAAGTTCCTCGAGGGCGCATGGGTCGTCGTGATCGCGATCCCCGCCCTGATGTGGCTGTTCGCGCGCACCGAGGGCTACTACGCGCGGGTCGCACGCGAGCTGCGCATGGGACTGACGCCGGGCGTGCCCCGCGCGCGCGAAAGCCTCGTAATCGTGCCCACATCGACCGTCAACGAGCTAACCGAGCTCGCCCTCAGCGCCGCGCTGTCGATGGGCGACACGGTAGTCGCGCTGGCCGTCGCCGGCGACGAGGAGGAGCGCGAGCGCATCGAGCACGAATGGGACAGCTGGCCGTGCAACGTCTCGGTCGAGGTCGTCGTCGACCCGCGCCGGCGACTGATCCGCACGGTCGTGGAGTACATCAACCGCCTGCCGACGGACGGCCCCCAGGTGGTGGTCCTGATCCCCGAGATCGTCCCGCGCAAGCGCCGCCACGAGATCCTGCACAACCAGCGCGGCCTGTTGCTCGAGTCGGCCCTGAAGTCGCACACGCGCGATGTCGTCATCGCGACGCTGCCCTACCACATACACGATTGACCCACGCCACGGCGAGCCTTCCGCGGCGCGCGGGCAACGGCCGCTTTGCGGGTAGCGTTGAGACGTGGCGCAGCGATCGGCGACGATAGGCGGTGACCCGGCCCGCCCCGGCGTGCGCCTGGAGCGGTCGCTGGCTCTCCCTCCCGCCGACCTCTGGCTCTCGCTGACGGACCGCTCGCGCCTGGCGGTCTGGTTCCCCTGCGACGTCGAGGTTGCCGGGGCGCGCTGGGAGCCCGGCGCCGGGATCCTCTTCACCTTCCCGCCCGAGGTGATCGAGATGACGCTCACGGGAAGCGTCATCACGGTCGACGAGCCCGCCGAGCTCGCCTACAGCTGGGGCGATGAGGTGCTGCGCTTCCAGGTCTTTGCGGACAGCGAGGGCTCGCGGCTCGTGCTGGTCAACGAGCTCGCTCCGGCGCACGCGGCGCGCAACGCGGCGGGCTGGGAGTCCTGCCTCGACAGGCTCGAAGGACGCGAGCCGTCGACCGACGACTGGCGCGAGGACTTCGCGCGCTACCGCGACGCGTTCGAACCGGTGCTCGGCCCCCAGGAGGGCCCGCCCGCGGACTACAAGGGCGAGACGTAGACGCCGTTCACGTCTCGCCCGCGAGGCCCTGCAGCACCGCTTCGACGAACTCCGACTTCGCCTCGGTGTAGGCCTCGCGGTCCTCGCGATGGCGGCCGGCGAGCTCGTGCTTGAGCTGCGCGTAGCGCGCCGCGAGGGACGGGTCGGCGCGCAGCGCGTCGCGAAACTCGAGCTCCTCGCGAAAGCGCGGCGACGCGGCCGGAATCAGATGCAGATGGTGCGTGCGATGCGCGCGGCTCGGCTTGCAGAACCAGTGCATCTCCTCGGTCCGGTACGGCGCGTAGTGGTAGCCGAGCCCTTCTACGGCGCCGAAGAGGGCCCGCGAAGCCGCGAGGTCATCCACGCCGACGAGGATGTCGATCACGGGCTTCGCGTCGAGGCCCGGCACCGACGTGCTGCCGACGTGGTGGATGCCGCCGACGGCCTGCGCGCCGATCGCCGCGTGCAGCAGCGCGCGCTCGGCCGCGAAGCGCGCGGGCCACTGCGCGTCGTACGCCACGACCGTGACCGCCTCATCGCGTTCCTCGCCGCCCCGCCCGGCACCGCCCCCGTCGCCTGCCACGCCTCGAGGCTACCCGCAGCCGGCGCCGCTCGCACGAGCACAACGCGACGACCGCTGAAGGCGCCCTGCAGCCGCCTTGTATCGCCGCAGCAATCTAGAGCGGTGGCACCTGGTTGTTGACCTGCGTGCCGTGGTAGAGGCGGTTCTGGTCGCGGCACGAGGACCGGAAGGAGAACTGGACGCTGTCGCTGCGCACGCCGTTGTAGCTCGCGAAGAGCGTCGCGCGGCCGCGCGTGCCGACCTTGCACGCGGGATCGTTGCTCGCTCGCACGTAGACGTAGATCTTCATGATGTTGCCCGGGTAGCCCCACATCTGCGCGTAATGCGAGTGGTAGATGAAGTGGCGCCCGACCGTCATCGTGATCGCGCGGTCCGGATGGTCGCGGAAGTGCTCTTCCTGGCAGATGATCCCGGAAACCGTGTCGTTGGCGAAGTCGTAGTCGCCGTGGCCGCGGGCGTAGGTGCCCGTCGCGCCGATGCCCGGGCCGGTGTGAAAACCCCACGGCGGTATTCCGTGGACGATGGGGATGCCGCCGCAGCCAGGCGTGTAGGCGCTCGCACTTCCGGCCCCGGCGCAGAGGACGACGAGCGACGCGAGGGCCAGCAGGCCCAGCCAGCTATGACGAGCGAACGAGCGCGACGTCATCCCGCGGCGACTATATCCGCGCGGCGCCGGCGCCGAGCCGGGCGCTCAGTCTCCTCGCCTGAGGACCAGGAAACCGCCCGCAGCACCGGCGGCACCGTCGACGACCAGCTCGGCGCGCTCATCGGGGTGCTCGCCCGCGATGTAGCGCTCCTCGGCCGGCATCCACTCCGTTTCCCAGCGCGAACGCGCTTGCTCGCCGTCGCGTTCGATTCCGCGTCGCAGGCGCGCGGAACGCGGCGCCTGGACCCAGATCGCGTAGTCGATGAACGACCGGAGCGCCGCGCTGGTCGAGTACACCCCCTCCAGCACGACCGTGGCCGCGGCGGGCACGTCGCGCCACTCAGCGAGTCGATCCGACTCCCAGTCGTAGCGCCGGTAGAGCCCCGGCTTCGCCGCGGCGAGTGGTTCGAGGACCTCGGCGATGAGGCGCGGGATGTCGTAGCTGCCGCCGTGGGCGCTCGGCGCCCCGCGCTGGCCGTCCGCCGGCCTGTAGAAGTCGTCCATCGCGACGACCGCGGCGGCGGGGAGCGACGCGACCAGCTGGCGCGCGAGCGTGCTCTTTCCCGCGCCGCCGCAGCCGTCGATCGCGACGACCCGCGCGCCGCGCGCCTGCAGTTCGGCGGCGAGGCGGTGGACGTCCAGCACGTCCGGATCGTGCGCCGGGATCATCGAGGACCGACGGCGTCATGGCGCCAGAAGCTCTCGCTGTAGACGAGCGTGCCCGTCATCCAGGGCGCATAAGAACCCAGCCGCGCGACCTGGAAAGCCTCGTCCGGGATCCGCGGTGACGGCTTGCGGAAGCCGAGCGGGCCCGCGGCGAGGAAGCCGAAGCGCGCGTAGTAGGCGGGGTCGCCCTCCAGGAACACCGCGGGCACGCCGTCGTCGTCGAGGCGCTCCAAGGCGCTGCGCACCAGCGCCGAGCCCACGCCGCGACGCCGCGCATCGGGAGCGACCGCGAGGGGGCTCAGCACGCGCACGTCGACGCGACGCTCGGGCGCCTCCAACAGCGCGGGCGTGAGGAGCACGTGGCCGATCAGGCTGCCGCGGCGCTCGGCAACGAGCGAGAGCGCACCGTGGGGCGACGTCGTCAGCAGGTCGACGACGAGGTCGGCAACGACGTCGCCGCGAGGACCGAAGGCGACCCGGTGCACCGCGATGACCGCGGCGCGCTCGCCGGGGCGCTCGGGGCGCACGGCCGCTGTGCCTGGAGCGTCTTGCACGGGTCTAGTCCTATCCGACGGGCTCGCGGCGCGCGCACGCCCGCGCGGTCGCTGGTAGCTTGCGCGCCGTGGAGAGTCAAGTCATCGGCACCACGCTGCCGCTGCTCGAGATCAAACTCGCGCAGGGAGAGAGCCTGGTCTCCGAGGCGGGCGAAGCCGCGTGGTTCGACCACAACATCGACATCCGCACGGCTGCGACCGGTGTCGGGGGCGCGCGCTCCGGGCTTCGCGGGGCACTGGACGTCGCCAAGCGCGCCGTCGGCGGCTCGAGCATCTTCATGAGCGAGTACACCGCCGCAGACGGGCCCGGAATGATCTCGTTCGGCACCAAGGTCCCCGGCGAGATCCTGCCGATGCACGCCGAACCGGGCAAGGCGCACCTCGTCCACAGCTACGGCTTCATCGCCGGCGAGACCACGACCGAGCTCAGCGTCGGCTTCCAGAAGAAACTCGGCGCCGGCGTCTTCGGCGGCGCGGGCGTGATCCTGCAGAAGGTCGGCGGCAGCGGTGAGTGGTGGTGCGAGATGTCGGGCGTCGTCAAGGAAATCGACCTTCAGCCCGGCTACCACCTGCGCGTGCACCCGGGCCACCTCGGCATGTTCGAGGAGTCGGTCGAGTTCAAACTGACGATGATCAAGGGTGTCAAGAACAAGATCTTCGGACAGGGGCTGTTCTTCGCCGAACTGACCGGCCCCGGCAAGGTGTGGCTGCAGAGCATCTCGCTGGCTTCGCTGGCCGGAGCGATCGCGCCCTACATCGTCACCGACGAGAGCAGCGGCAACAGCTCGTCGTTCATCGAGAACATCGTCGGCAGCTGACACGCACCGGGTCCGCCTCGAAGTGGCGACCGGTCTCCGGCCGCGCGCAACGTTCTGGCGTGGCCCGTCTGTGGCGAGGTTGGCCTCCTGGGCTTGCCGCTCACACGCTCCGCCCGGTCGAATTGACCCGCATCGCGGCTCTACCGTCCGGCAGCGAAGCGGGCCACCTTGGCCTTGGTGACTTCCCCGTGGGTGACGCCGACGCACTCGTCGGCGGCCCGCTCGGCGGCTTCGAGCACCGCGGTCCGATGCAGGTCTATCCCCGCATCGGCAAGCATCTGGGGGGTCATCTGGCCGCTGCCGTCAGGGTTGGGGAAGTTGGGGATGCCGTGGTGGCGGATACATCGCGATAGGGCGAGCATGTTTCTATAGCGCTTCGGGTCTTCGGCTTGGCGCTCGCCACCCTGCATCTGTGTGGGGAGCAGCCTCATGCAGGCTTCCTGAGCCGCCTGGAACTGGGACGCGCTCACCGTGAGTTCCTGCGGCGTCTCCTTCGGGATCACTTCGCTGCTGTTGGGGTCGGGGTATTTCCGCACCCCGTGTGAGCGGATACAGCGCGAGTACGCGAGCGCTCGGTTCTGTGCCGTCCTCGCGGCGGTCGTGGAGGAGCCGCCGCCGCAGCCGGCCACGAGCAGCGAGAGCGCCGTAAGCGTTACGGCGCAGGCGGGGATCAGGGGACTACCGCAGCGCATCTTGTTCGCTTGCCTTCACCCACCACCGGAGCGAGGGTTGCGGTGCAACTCGACCATGGATGTGACCCAGTATGCGCCGAAGGCGTTCGCGGTGCTAGCGAGAGCCGCTGAATTCGCGCGCACCGCATTACGACCTCGGCGCACAGGGTGCCGGCGAGGGCCAGCACCCCTCTTAGCCGCCGACCACCCGCTCGAAACCGCGCGAGATCGGCTGGGTGAGCCGCGGCGAGATCCGGTGCAGGATGTACGGCAGCGCGACTTGGCGCCGCGGCACAGGCACGATCAGCGGGTGGTGCTCGACGGCGCGCAGCACGGCATCGGCGACCTCCTCGGGCGACGCGCCGCGGCGCGCGTAGAAGTCGACGGCGCGGCCATGAAGCGCCTCGATGTCGCCGCGCATGATCCCGTTCGCGACGATCGCCGTGTCGATGATTCCCGGGCAGATCGCGGTGAAGTGCACGCCGCGCTTGGAGAGCTCTGCGTTCAGCGCCTCGGTCAGCCCCACGACGCCGTACTTGGACGCGACGTACGGCGCCATCTTCGCGGTCGGCACGAGGCCGGCCATGGAGGCGGTGTTGACGACCGACGACGGGCGTCCTTGGGCGAGCATCCGCGGAACGAACGCCTGGATGCCGTAGGCGACACCGAGCAGGTTCACGCCGATCACGCGCCGCCAGTCCTCGACGGTCGTCGCCTCGACGTTGGCGGCGTGGCCGATGCCGGCGTTGTTGAGCAGCACGTCGACGGCGGGCTCGGACGCGAACACCGAGGCGGCGAACCCCTCGACCGCGGCCGGGTCGGCGACGTCGAGCTCATACGGCGATCCGTTCCCGCCCTGCCCACCGATTTCCTCGACGGTCCGCTCGGCGGAGCCGCGGTCGATGTCGGCGGCGTGCACGCGTGCTCCGCTGCGCGCGAGCGCGAGCGCGCTGGCACGGCCGATACCCGAGCCGGCACCGGTAACGACCGCCACGCGGCCTGCGAGGTTGATGCGGTGCGGCACGAGGGCCTCCTTTGCATGCTCGCGGGCCGCCACAAGACGGCCCCGGTCGCTGTGTTGTACACCTCATGTGCAATGGGCGAGCGCGAAGGTTGGTGAGGTGGACCTGCAGCACACCCTGTCGTCGCAGGGCAATTCCGCGGCGCGCCCCTTCCCGCGGGTCGCGGGCGTCGAGGTCGAGCATGCGTTCGTCGCCGCGCGTGGGCTGCGTTTCCACGTCGCGCTCGCCGGGCCAGACGATGCGCCGCCGCTCCTGCTGCTGCACGGTTGGCCGCAGCACTGGTACGAGTGGCGCAAGGTCCTGCCCGAACTCGCGCGCGAGCGGCGGTGCGTGATGCCGGACCTGCGCGGCCTTGGTTGGAGCGACGCGCCCGCTCGCGGCTACGAGAAGCAGACGCTCGCCGATGACGTTCTCGCGATCCTGGACGAGCTCGAGATCGAGAGAACCGATTTCGTCGGCCACGACTGGGGCGGCTGGGTCAGCTTCTTGATAGCGCTGCGCTCACCCGCGCGAATCGGCCGCCTGCTCGCGCTGAACATCGTGCCGCCGTGGCCGCCGTGGAGCGGCGCGCGGCCACGGCCCCGCGACGTGCTGCGCCTGCTGCGTCTGAGCTACCAGCCCGTCCTGGCGGCGCCGTGGCTCGGCGAGACGCTGATCGGGCGCACACGCCTCGTGCGAGCGATGCTGCGCGCCGACAACGTGCACCGTGACGCGTTCAGCGACGGCGATGCCGACGAGTTCGCGCGCGTCCTCGCCGAGCCCGCGCGCGCCCACGCGTCGTCGCTCTACTACCGCGACTTCCTACTGCGTGAGGCGTCCGCGATGATGCGTGGGCGCTACCGCCCCGAAGAACTGACGGTGCCGACGCACCTCCTTTACGGCACGCACGACGCGGCACTCGGCCCTGAGCCGCCGCCTGCGGCGGGTCCATTGACCGTCGAGGCGGTGCCGGACTCCGGCCACTTCATCGCCGAGGAGCGCCCGGACCTCGTCGTCGCCCGAGCACGCGGCGAATAACTGCGAACACGTACGGATCACGACGATTGGCACCGTGCGTTGGCGTTTACGCTCAGCGCAGCGCCGCGCCGAATCTGCCGGGCGGGGCGAAGGGCCGGGTCCCGCACTTGAAGAAGAACGGCAGCTGTTCGAGGTCGGCGTCGACGGTGTCGCTGCCCGGCCCGGTGAACTGCTTGCCCGTTTCAGGGTCCTGCCAGCAGCCTTCCGGGAAATAAACGGATCTCCCGGCCGCTTCTTTGACGACGATCGGCGCGACGAGGACGTCCGGCCCGAGCAGCCACTCCTGCCGTTGTTCGGCAGCGACAGGGTCGTCCGGATATTCGAGGTAGAGCGGACGCGTGACCGGCAGTCCTGTCGCGTCTGCTTCCCGCCAGAGGCTCTCGATCAGCGGGGCTGCAGCCTCGTGCAGCTGCGAGATGGCCCGGTACAGGTTGTGCGTCTGCGGGAAGCTCCACGGCGTGTGCTCGGTGACGATCGCTCCGTGCAGGCGGAAAACCGGGGTCAACGCGGCCCACTCCGCCCAGCGGAGGAAGAGTTCGCGCGTCGTCGGATCAAGGTAGAACTCTTCCTTGCCTTCGACGAGACTGAGAACATCGAGATAGCCGCCGATGTCGGTGCCAAAACCGTAGGCACCGGTGAGGGCACGGTTCAGCATGTCCGGCGTCTGAGCAGCCAGGCCTCCGGCCGCGGTCCAGTCGGTCGTCTCGTCGCCCGGGAAGTTGAAGTTGACGAAGGCCGCGCTGCCCGGTTCGCCGCTGTACCCGGCGCGGGAGTAGAAGATGATTCGCCTGCCCGGGTGTGTGGCTTCGAACTGTTCGACGATTTCGCGCGTTACGCGCTGCACGAGGACGGGATAGAGGTTGTGCATCTGTTCGCCGTTCATGCCGTTGGCGAACTGCATGTCGGGCTGCACCTCCTCGCCGAAGTCGAGCATGAAGCCTTCCGCGCCCAGTTCGAGAGCGTGGTCGATGCGTGATCGCCACCAGGCGACCGCCGCGGGATTCGTGAAGTCGATGATGGCCGCCGGTGCGGCGAAGTTGTCCGTGAAGATGTACGGTTCGCCGCTTTCCGTCGTCGCGACGAGGTGGTGTTCGACGGCGTATGCGAATTCGCCGGGCCGTTCGGTCCCGATCGGATCGGTGCCGGTGAACGGCCTGAAGTAGAGCAGCGTCTTCACTCCGAGCTGCTTGAGCTGCGCGATATCGCTTTCGACCGCGGCGTCGCTCATGAAGCCCCAACCCTCGATTCGGTATGCGGTCAAGGGAAGCCTCTTGGACCGGAAGTGCCGGATGTCGGAGCGGACCTGCGCTTCGTACTGCTTCGGGGACTCGACCGGTTCTTCGACCTCGCGGTCCATCATCGGCCCCAACGCCCATTCCGGGGGGGTCGGCTGACGCCCCGTGATCGCCGACACCTTCGCAGCCGCCGTCGACATTGACCCCGGCGCCACGACGTATTCGAGGTCGTGGCCCTCGGTCTGGACCTGCCAGGCTTCGGGCATCTGGGCGTCCATGCTCCAGCGGCTGAGGTAGTCGGAGTTCAGGTAGAAGCCGTAGCCGCGGTTGGAGACGAACGACGACTGGACGTAGTAGGCGGCCTCGGGCCCGTCCGGGTAAAGGAAGTCGTCTTCCGGCTGCGTCGGCGTTTCGGTCACGTTCTCCTGGTCGACCCAGTTGAAAAATTCCTGCCCATGCTGGTTCAGTGCGTTGTGGCGACCACCGAAGCCGTGGAACGCCTCGCCTGCGTCCGAGGCGAAGCTGTCGCCGATCGCCGCGACCCCTTCGGGTTCGCTGGGCTGCACGGCGACGCGGATCGCCTCGCCGGAGCTCGTCGCCTGCGGTGTGACGTGGACGTCGAGACTCCGTCCGGTCGGATCATTGGTCGACACGGTCAAGCGGACCCCTTCGCCTTCCGGCTGCACCGCGGTGACGTCCTGCGCCGAGTATTCGGTCCCGCTTTCCTGGACGCCGGCGAGGTCGCCGCTGTACTCGCCCGTCTGACGGCCGAGGAAATTCACGGTCTTGAACGCCGACGGGCGGGCTTCACCGACGAGGAAACTCAGCGCCGCAAAAAGTGTTTCGCCGGTCGGGCCGCTCGCGGGATCGATCGCGGTGCGATCAAGCGGCAGCCCGCTCGCCGCGGGCAGCCCGCGCAGCACGGTTTCGCCCGACGGCCCCGTAAAACGCAGCGAGAAGGGGCTGCGCGTTATCACGGCTCCAGCTCCGGGACCCGAGACCGCAATCGTCGAGGGGCCGACTTCCACGGCCGCGTGAGCGGCCGAAGCCTGGGCCAGCAGGCATGCCGTAGCGACGACCCCGATCGCCCCGGCGATTCGACGGCGTCCTGCGAACTGCGCCACCCAGCCTCCTGCTACAAGTGACATAGTGGCATGTCACACTACGAGCGATGGCTGAGCCTGTCAAGCAGCAACCGGCGGCCGGCCGCACCTATGGCGGGCGCAGCCACGAGGAGCGGCGCGAGCTGCGGCGTGAGCGGCTGATTTCTGGGGCGCTCGAGCAGTTTGGGACGCTCGGCTACGAGGCGACGACGGTTAAGTCGATCTGCGAAGCCGCGGGCCTCACCGAGCGATACTTCTACGAGCACTTTTCGAGCCGGTTGGACTGCTTCGAAGCGGTGTTCGAGCACGCTGGGGTGATCACCGCCGAGCGGTCCCTGTCGGCCGCCGCCTCCGCCCCGATGACGCTCGCCTTGCGCGTTCATGCGGGCCTCGAGGGGTATCTGTCGGCTCTTTCGGAGAGCCCGGAGCTGGCCCGGGTGCTGCTCATCGATGCTGTCGGCCGCAGCGAGAAACTCGAACGACGACGATTCGAGCTGATGCGCGACTTCGCAGCTGCGATCGAGAGGGAAGCTGTCGACCTCGACCCGGACGCCGATGCATCCGTCTCCGATCAAGCGCACGCGATCACGTTGGCCCTGGTCGGCGGCACCAACCATCTCGCAGTGGAATGGACTCGCGGTGATCTTCGGCTCACGAAGTCAGAGCTGGTAGACGCGCTGGCGTCGCTCTACGTCGCGGCCGCGGACGTGGGCCTCTGACGGCCGCACGTCAGCGGGCAAAACCACACCCCACACGCAATACATGACGGGGATTCTGAGTATTCCCGTCATCGCGTTGTCGCTCCGTTGGCTCGGTGGTGGCATACGCCGCAAACCGCGCTTGGAGCGCGTTGGCGCACGGGTCGTGCCATCGACTAACGCGCGCCGCGATCACCAGCAGCGTCGCATGCTGGCCCGCGCACGCGGCGCACCGAGACGGAGGGGGAGGAATTGCGAATCCTCGTCGGAGGTATGAATCCCCGCAGCGGTTTTCGAGACCACGTATGGCGAGCGTCGGTTTGCGCGCTGCTGCGGGGATGTCCGGGTCTCGGCTGCTACTCGCGCGATCGTGTCGCGATCGGGAGTTTTGCGAGTTTTGCGATACGGGAGGGGTTTTTTGTTCGCAGCGAGGCTCGTCGTCCGTGCCGCCCAGACCCCAAAATACGAGCGCGAAGACGACGAGAGCCGCACTCTGACGTACGCCAGCTCTCGTCGTCCTTCATTGGCCCTGCCTACGTCTGCTATCGCCGGAGGATGCGCCGGTTCAGACCGCAGCCTAGTGAGCGGCGTCGCTGTGAGCGGCCGTGTTCACTCCGGCTTTGAGCAGGCCGCCAGTGGCGATCTTCGTGAGGAGCCCGTCGGCCTGGCTCTCCTCGTCGAGCGTCTCGTCGAGCAGGTCCTTAGCCTTGTCGTATCCGAGCTCTCCGGCCAGCGCCTTCACTGTCCCGTAGGCGGCTATCTCGTAGTGCTCCACGCGCTGGGCCGCAGCTATCAACGCCGCGTCCTTGGCGGCGGGGTCGCCCTCGGCGGACACGATCTCCTCGCTCTCGCGGATCAAGCCGGCCATCGCCTCGCACTTCTCGCCGCTGGTGCTGAAGCCCAAGTCACGGGCGATCGTGTCCAAGCGACGGACATGCTCGCGAGTCTGCTCGAGGTGCTCGCGGACAGCATTCGTGAGCTTTTCATCGGTCGCCGCGTCGGCCACCTTAGGCAGCGCGGCCACCAGCTGGTTCTCGGCGCTGTGAAGGTCCTCAATCTGCTCTTGAAACACGTCCTCCAGAGATTGGAGTCTCATCGCTTGCTCCTTTGTGGTTGCAGGTCGTCAGCGGCACACCCGTTGGCTGACACTCTTTATCTGCCCGGCTTTGCATGAGGCAAACGAGGTGCCCCTGCGGGGGCGGCCGGCCCAACTTCAGCGCTCCGTGTGGAGCGAACTTCGTGTAGTCCGTGCTTCAAATGCCCACGGGGGACCTGATGGGGGACGGCTCAGCGTTCTCCAGCGTGCCCCGGCCTCCTTGGAGCGCCCGCCGTTCGCGCGGGCTGGATGTCCGACAAGCCCCGCCATCGGGGCCATCCAACCGAATCACGGAGGGGGAGGGATTCGAACCCTCGTCGGAGGTATAAACCCCCGAAACGGTTTTCGAGACCGCCGCATTCAACCGCTCTGCCACCCCTCCGGGTGGAAAAGAGAGGCTAGAGGATCACGAGGGCTCGCTCAGGCGTTGACATCGACCTGCGGCAGCGCTTTCAGTTCGTCCTTCGTGGCGGCAAGCGTCACGCCCTCGATGTCGACGCTCTTCACCGTCGACATCGGTACCGCGACGGTCTTGCGTCCCCACAGGCGCCCCTCGTCCAGCAGCAGGTGCGTTATGTGGTGGTCGCCGGCGTCGACGACGAAACCGTGGACGCGGCCGAAGTCGCCGTCTGCGGCGTGGACGCGTTCGCCGCGTCTGACCTCGACCTTGCCCGCGGGGACGCGGCTCGCAAAGTACGCGCGCGGCGCGTCCGCCATCTCGCGGGCCCCCATGTCCATGCCGAGGCCGTAGTAGGGCCAGTTCAGCGCCTCGCCCTCGCCGTAGCCGAGTTCCTCACCCGTCGGCGAGACGAACTGGGTCTCCTCGGCGAACTCGAGCTCGTCGAAGTCCGCCATCGAGCAGCTCAGGCACAGGCCCGCTCCCTCTCTGCCGACCAACTCGACGGGCACGAGGCGCCCCTGGCCGGGGCTGTGCTCGGGGTCGACGATTACGTGCGTGACCGCGCGGCGGACCGGGTCGACGACGACGCACGAAAGCGTCCCGCACGGCCCGTCGCTGCAAAGCACCGGTGCGCCGATGTCGAACGCGTCGCCCACGGCGCAAATGTAACGACAGGACCGGGCCAGGGCACGGTGCCCGCCCGTAGCGGCTAGGGTTCGACGCGTGCCGACGAAGGCGAAACCACGCCAGTTGAGCCACCCCACGCGCGCCGAACGGACGGAGCGCGGCAAAGCGGCCCGCAAGGCCGTCCCGCGCTCGAGCGCGGGCGTCTACGAGCCGGCCGCTGACCGCGCCGATCCCGTCTCGCTGCTCGAGGGGCAGGCAGCTTCGCGTGTGCCGGAGCTGATCCCGATCCGCTACGGGCGGATGCTGGCGTCACCGTTCGCGTTCTATCGCGGCGCAGCGCTGCTGATGGCGGAAGATCTCGCCCCAGCGCCGGTGTCGGGCATGAAGGTGCAGTGCTGCGGCGACGCGCACATGATGAACTTTGGCGTCTACGCCTCGCCCGAGCGAAACCTCGTCTTCGACGCCAACGATTTCGACGAGACGCTGCCCGGGCCGTGGGAGTGGGACGTCAAGCGGCTCGTCGCGAGCCTCTTCATCGGCGCTCGCGACGCGGGCTTCCCGCGCCGCGAGCAGGAGCGGGCTGTGCGCGAGGCGACCGCCGAATACCGCAACGCGATGGCGACGTTCGCGGGCCAGGGGAACCTCGTGGTCTGGTATGCGCACATCGACGTCGACCGCCTCATGAACGACCTCGCGCCACTGCTCAGCAAACGGATGGAACGGCGCACCGAGAAGACGCTCGCCAAGGCCCGCGGCCGCAACAGCTACTCGGCGCTCATGAAGCTCGCGCGCGACGTCGACGGCGAGCCACGCATCGTCTCGGACCCGCCGCTGATCGTTCCCATCGGCGAGCTCGACGGCACCGCCGAACGCGGCGAGACGTTCGAGATCCTGCACGAGCTGCTCAACGAGTACCGCGCGACGCTCCAGGCCGACCGGCGCGTGCTGCTCGAGCAGTTCCGCCTCGTCGACTTCGCCCGCAAGGTCGTCGGCGTGGGCAGCGTCGGCACGCGCTGCTGGATCGCCCTGATGCTCGGCACCGACCCCGATGACGCCCTCTTCCTGCAGATCAAGGAAGCGCAGAAGTCTGTGTTGGAGGGGGCGCTCGGCCCGAGCGAGTACCGCAACCACGGCGAGCGCGTCGTCGCCGGACAGCACCTGATGCAGGCCGTGAGCGACATCTTCCTCGGCTGGCTGCGCGTGCCCGCACGCGAAGGCGAACCGTCACGCGACTTCTACGGGCGCCAGCTGCGCGACGGCAAGGGCTCGTTCGAAGTCGAAGGCTCCGTCCCGGACGGCCTGGTGATCTACGGCCGCGTGTGTGCCTGGACGCTCGCGCGCGCTCACGCGCGCAGCGGCGACCGCATCGCGATCGCCTCCTACCTGGGCAAGGGCGACACGTTCGACCGCGCGATGGTGCAGTTCGCCGTCGACTACGCCGAGCAGAACGACCGCGACTACGCGGCCCTCAAAGACGCCGTCGAGAGCGGCCGCATCGCCGCCGAGAGCGGCATCTAACGCAACCAGACAGGAGACGAGATGCCCCCCGAGCATCACCGCGACGCGCTCGAACTAAAACGCGTCGCCCCGGAGATCGCGCGCGTCGGCGCGCGCTACGTCGTGCAGGACGCGCCCGAACACGAGCTCCCGCACGAGTCGATGGACCCCCGCGAAGCGCTGCGCCTGCTGCAGCAGGAGCTCGTCCTCGACGGCCTGCCGACCCGCAACCTGGCCACGTTCGTCACCACCTGGATGGAGCCCGAGGCCGAGGAACTGATCAAGGAAACGCTGCGCGTGAACTTCATCGATCACGCCGAGTACCCGCAGTCCGCGGAGATCGAGCAGCGCTGCATCCGCATGCTCGCGAAGCTCTTCAACGCGCCCGGCGAGACGACCGGCGCCCGCACCCAGGGCTCATCCGAGGCGATCATGCTCGGCGCGCTGTCGCTGAAGTGGAAGTGGCGCCAGCGCCGCGAAGCCGCCGCTGCGAGCACGGACAAGCCGAACCTCGTCTTCGGCGGCGACGTGCACGTCGTCTGGGAGAAGTTCTGCCGCTACTTCGACGTCGAACCGCGGATCGTTCCGCTCACCCCAGGCAAGTACACGATCGGACCGGACGACATCGAGCCGCACGTGGACGAGAACACGATCGGCGTGGCTGCCGTGCTCGGCACGACGTTCACAGGCCACGCCGATGACATCGTCGGCATCAACGCGCTGCTTCTACGCCTTAAGAACGAGCGCGAACTGGACGTCCCGATGCACATCGACGCCGCCAGCGGCGGGTTTGTGTGGCCGTTCCTGTACCCCCACTCGGAGTGGGACTTCCGCCTCGAGCAGGTCCGTTCGATCAACGTCTCGGGCCACAAGTTCGGGCTCGTCTACCCCGGCATCGGCTGGCTCATCTTCCGCGAGAAGGACGACCTCGCCCAGGACCTGGTCTTCAACGAGAACTACCTCGGCCGCGAAGACGCGACGTTCACGCTGAACTTCTCGACGGGCGACTCGATGGTGCTCGCGCAGTACTACAACTTCGTCCGCCTCGGCCACAGCGGCTACCAGGCCGTGATGCAGGCGATGAAGCTGAACTCGGACGCGCTCGCCAAGGACATCCTCGACACCGGCCATTTCGAATGCGTCGGCGACGACGACGAGCAACTGCCGCTCGTCGCCTTCAAACTGAAGAAGGGCCACAACTACGACGAGTTCGACGTCGCCGGTCAGCTCGCGGCGATGCGCGGCTGGATGGTGCCGGCCTACACGCTCCCGCCGAACGCGCAGGACGTGAAGATCATGCGTGCGCTCGTGAAGGAGACGCTCGGCGCGTCACTCGTGCGCTGCCTCGGCTCCGACCTCGCAGCCGCCTGCGAGATCCTCGAGAAAAAGGGGCCGCTGCACGAGCACGAACGGCGCCGCGCGAAACACAACCCGAACCTATAGCTCAGCGCCGCGCGGCGAAGAACTCGGTCAGCAGCGCGCCGCACTCGTCGGCGAGCAGGCCGCCCGCGACCTGCGGCCGGTGGTTCAGGCGCTGCTCGCCGAGCACGTCCAGGACGCTGCCGCACGCCCCCGCCTTGGGGTCCGCGGCGCCGTAGACGACGCGCGGAACGCGTGCGAGGACGATCGCGCCCGCGCACATCGCGCACGGCTCGAGCGTGACGTAGAGCGCCGTCTCCTCGAGCCGCCAGCCGGCGACCTCGGCGGCGCCCTGCCTGATCGCGACGATCTCGGCGTGCGCCGTCGGGTCGCCGCGGAACTCGCGTTCGTTGTGCGCCGCCGCAAGCACCTCGCCGCGGCGCACGAGCACCGCTCCGATCGGCACATCGTCGTGTTCCAGTGCGTGCCGGGCCTCGCGCAGAGCCAGGCGCATGAAATAGTCGTCGCGCGGAAAGAAGCGGTCACTCATCGCCGTCGCCGCGCGGTCTGCGAGATTGCCGCAGAATCCGGCGACAACGGCAATGATGAACGAACCGCGATGAAAGCCCGCCCCAAGCTCCTGATCGTCGCGCTCGTCGCGTTCGGCCTTGTCTTTGCGTTCGCGTCGACTGCCGCGGCCGCGAAATACCGGCACGGCAGCATCCTCGTGGGCTACGGCGCGCCGGCGGGCATCGCCTCCGTCGGGGGCGCCGGGCCGGCGCGCGTCGTACGTGTCCCGGCCGAAGCGGACAGCGGCGCACAGCTGCGCCGCCTGCGCGCCGAGCCCGACGTGCGGTGGGCCGTGCGCGACTACATCGCCCACACCAGCTCGGCGCCGTTCGTGCCAGACGACCCGGGACTCGCGCACACCCCCGGCGGCTGGGCGCAGGCGCAGTGGAACCTCACGGGGCAGTACGGCGTGGACGCCGAGGAAGCGTGGGGCAACCTCATCGCCGACCGCGAGGCCGGCGGCCGCGGCGTCACCGTCGCGGTGCTCGACACCGGCGTCGCGTACGCCAACCGCGGTCCCTACCGGCGCGCGCCCGACTTCGCGCGCCGCACGTTCGTGCAGGGGTACGACTTCGTATCGCACAACCGCTACCCCAACGACCGCAACGGCCACGGCACGTTCGTCGCCGCCGAGATCGCCGAGCAGGCGAACAACGGCGTCGGCCTCGTGGGCCTCGCCTACGGCGTGAAAATCATGCCCGTCCGGGTCCTCAACCGGCTCGGCGAAGGCGAAGCCTCCGAGATCGCCGAAGGCGTCTATTACGCGGTGCGTCACGGCGCGCGCGTGATCAACATGAGCCTCGAGTTCCCCCCCGGCGTGCAGGCGTCGGACATCCCCGAGCTCGCCGAAGCGGTCCGCTACGCCCACCGCCGCGGCGTCTTCGTGGTGGCGGCGGCCGGCAACGAGCACGTCGCGACCGTCGACTACCCAGCGCACCTACCGGGCGTCGTCGCCGTCGGCGCGACGACCGAACACGGCTGCCTTGCCGAATACTCGAACTTCGGCCGCGGGCTCACGCTCGTCGCGCCCGGCGGCGGCGGCGACATGGCGGTTCCAGACGACAGCGACTGCATGCCCGAAGGTCCGCTGGGGCGCGAACTGCTGCAGGTGACGTTCTTCGGCTCGCTGCGCCACTTCACCTACTCGCACGGCATGGAAGGCACCTCGATGGCGGCGCCCGAGGTCTCCGCGGCCGCGGCGATGGTCATCGCGAGCCGCGTGCTCGGACGCCACCCCTCACCGGCACAGATCACCGAGCGCCTGAAGCAGACCGCGCACAAGTTCGGCATCCCGAACGAAGCGCGCTACTTCGGCGCGGGTCTTCTCGACGCCGCAGCGGCGACGGCACCGAGAGCCTGACCGCCGTTGCAGGAGCCGCCGCCGAGCTGTGACGTCGCCGTCGTCGGCGGCGGCATAGTCGGCCTCGCCGTCGCGCGCGAGCTCGCGCGGGGCGACGTACGGCGCCGCGTCTGCCTGCTGGAGCGCGAGGTCGAGCTCGCGCTGCACCAGACAGCCCGCAACTCCGGCGTCGTCCACGCCGGCATCTACTACAGGCCGGGTTCCGCGAAGGCGCGGCTCTGCGTCGCAGGGTCGCGCCTGCTGCTCGCGTACGCCGAGGAGCGCGGCCTGCCCGCCGTGCGGTGCGGGAAGCTGATCGTCGCCGCAGACGCGCGCGAGCTGCCCGCGCTCGACGAGCTCGAGCGGCGCGGCCACGCGAACGGCGTCGCCGGGCTGCGCCGCCTCGCAGCCGGCGAGCTCGCGGACGTCGAGCCCCACGCGCGGGGCGTCGCCGCGCTCCACTCGCCGGCGAGCGCCGTCGCCGACTTCCGCGCGCTCGCGCTCTCCTTCGCGGATGACGTCCGCGAAGCGGGCGGCGCGATCGCCACCGGTTGCGCGGTGACCGCGCAGCTCCCGCGTGGCCGGGAGCTCGTGCTGACACACAGCCGCGGCGAGCTCGCTGCGCGCCACGCCGTCTTCTGCGGCGGCGCCTGGTCCGGCCGGCTCGCGCGACTGGCGGGCGCGGCCGCCGACCCGGAAATCGTGCCCTTCCGCGGCTCGTACATGCGCGTCAAGCGGAGCGCGCGGGAGCTCGTGCGCGCCCTGATCTACCCCGTCCCCGACCTGCGCCTGCCCTTCCTCGGCGTGCACCTGACGCGCACCGTCCGCGGCGAGGTCCTCGTCGGACCGACGGCGCTGCCGTCGCTCGCGCGCGACGCGCGCGCGAAACTCGACCTCGCGGACGCCGCCGCGTCCGTCGCCTGGCCGGGTGCGTGGCGCATGGCGCGCGCGCAGCGCCGCGTCGCCGCCAGCGAGCTCCGCTTCGCCCTGTCGCGCCGTGCGTTCGCGGCCGCTGCGGCGCGCTACGTCCCGGAGCTGCGGGCGAGCGACCTCGAGCGCGCGCCGGCGGGCGTCCGCGCCCAGGCGGTGGCGCGCGACGGCACGCTCGTCGACGACTTCGTGTTCGCCGCCGGAGAGCGCTCGCTGCACGTGCGAAACGCCCCCTCGCCCGCCGCGACCGGCGCGCTCGCGATCGCGGCCGTCGTGGCCGGCCGCGTGGAAGAGGAACTCGCGGGCGGCTTAAGGTGACGGGCGGTGATCGACCTGCACTGCCACATCCTGCCGGGCATCGATGACGGCCCGGAGGACCTCGTCGGGTCGATCGAGCTCGCGCGCGCGGCCGTCGCGGCGGGGATCACGACGACCGTCGCGACGCCGCACGTCAGCGCGAGCTACCCGAACCGCCCCGCGGAGATCGCACGCCTCCTGTCGCAGCTGCGCGCCGAGATCGCGCGTGAGGGAATCCCGCTCACGGTGCTGCCCGGCGCGGAGCTCTCCGCGCGCGCCGTCGGGGCCCTCACCGACGGTGAGCTCGCGGCCTCGCGGCTCGGCGACGGGCCGTGGCTGCTGCTCGAGTGCCCTCTTTCGCGCGTCGAGGGCTTCAGCGAGGCCGCGCTCGCCCTGAAGGGGCGCGGCTTCGAGGTGCTGCTCGCGCACCCCGAGCGCTCGCCGCTCTTCCGCAGCGACCCGTCGGCGCTCGAGGAGCTCGTCGCGGCGGGAATGCTCTGCTCGATCACGGCCGGCTCGCTCACCGGGCGCTTCGGCGAGACGATCCAGGACTTCGCGCTCACGCTCGCCGAGGAAGACCTCGTCCACAACGTCGTATCCGACGCGCACAACACCGCGCGCCGCCCGCCCGGCGCGCTGACGGAGCTCGCGCAGACCGCCCTCGCGCCGCTCGCGCGCTGGCTCACCGAGCAGGTCCCCGCCGCCTTGCTTGCGGGCGCGGCAGTTCCGCCGCGGCCCGGCTAGAGCAGGTGCACCAAGGCGATGATCATGCCGGCGACGACGAACACGATGATCGCGATCTGCGTCCAGACCCAGATCGGCGACACGCGCGCGTCAGCTCGTGCGGATGATCAGCACCGAGCACGGGGCGTGGTGCGACACCTTGTTCGGGACCGAGCCGAGCAGGAAGCGCTTGGCGCCCGTCATGCCCTTGTTGCCGATGACGATGAGGTCGGCGCCGATCTCCTCGGCGACATCGAGGATCGCGTCGGCGGGGTCGCCCTGGCGCGCCTGTCGTGACGCTTCCACGCCGGCGTCCGATGCGATCTGCGCGGCGATTTCGAGCGTCGCGTCGACATCCTCGCGCGGGTTGATCGTCCACGCCAGATCCTCCGGCGCGTCGCGGCGCTCGGCCTTGAGCCGGCTCTCCGAGATCGGCTCGTAGGCGCTCACCAGCTCGAGTTTCGCGCCCAGCGGCTTCGCGAGCTCGACCGCCTGGCGCACGGCCTCGGTGGCTGTCTGCGAACCGTCTGTGCCGACCACGATGGAACGGAACAAGGGACTCTCCTGCTCGGGGGGCGCCGCGCTGCGATCATACCCGCGCCCGATCAGCCGGGCGTGAACTCACGTTCGGCGGCCGCCTGTGCCCCGCGGGCGGGCGCGGAGGCCACCGAGGCGCGCGGCGCCGCGGCGGGCGCGGCGCTTCGGCCGGCGGCGGGCTGCTCGGGCCCGAACTCGCGTTCGGCGGCGGCGCTGGTCGCGGATATCCGCGCGGGCTCGACGGGGTTCGTTGCGCGCGCGGCGCGCGCCCGCGCCGCTGCGTGGGTGCGCGGCCCCGGCGCACTGGCCGCGAAGACCCGCGGCCACGCCGAAGCCGGCGGCCGCGCGAGAGCCGCGCGTGCGTGGGGCGCGGGCCTGTGCTCCGGGGCGTGTGCGGCGCCGCCGAGCACCGCGCAGCCGGCGCCGATGCCGAGCGCGAGCGCGCAGCCGACGGCGATCTTCCCCGCGCCGGTGCCGGACGCGACCAGCCAGCCGCCGCCCGCGCCGGAGCCCGCGCCGGCCCCGGCGTGCACGCCGCGGCCCACCAGCGAGCGCGCGACGGTCCACGGCACGAGCGTCGGCGGCAGCGCCGCCGCAAGGCCACGCAGCGCCGCGACCTGCGCGCGGCAGGCCGGGCACTCGTCGAGGTGCAATGCCGCCAGGCGGTGGCGCTCGCCGTCGGGGTCGAGCACGCCGAAGGCGTAGGCCCGCATCAGCGACGCCTGGCGCTCACACCACTCGTCGCGCACGACCGCGTCGAGCAGGCGCCCGACCTTCGCCGCCACGCCGGGTTTGCCGTCGCCGCGCCCCTCCATCAGTCTGCGCATGCGGCGCTCGGAGACGCCCATCCGCGACGCCGCCTCGGCGCGCGTGAGCCCGTGCAGGTAGCAGAGCACCGCCGCCTCGCGCTCGAGACCCTCGAGCTCGCCGCCGAGTCCCTCCATCACGGCGCGCAGGCGGCGGCGGTCGTCGAGAGCGCCCGCGAGGTCGACGTCGCGCCCGGCAGCCGCACCGGCCTCGAGCTGCGCGTCCAGCGACACGGCGCCGCGCCGCGCCCGCATCTGGGCGCGGTGCTCGTCGATGGCGCGCCGGTACGTCACGAGCACGAGCCAGCCAGCCGGGTTCTCGATCCGCGCGCCCCCGAGGACCTCGCCGTAGAGGCCGTGCCACGCCTGGGCGTAGCACGCCTCGAGGTCGGCGGGGTCGAGCGCGGCGTCGCTCGCGGCGAGCTTCGCCCGCGCGGCGCGCAACACGCGGCCGCGCAGCGCGTCGTATTCGCTGCGCAGCATTCTTTCGGCGCGCATCCTTCGCACCGCGAGCGGGCTCATGGCGGCAGGTTACGTTTCGCCCGCGCCGTCCTGCGCCGCTTCGGCGGCGAACGCGTCAAGCTGGCGTTCGCAGAGCTCGCGCGGCTGCGCGCCGCCGGCCTGCGCGCGGTACCAGGCGACGGTCTCCTCGAGCGCTCGCTCGAGCGCCCATGGCGGCCGCCAGCCGAGCATCTCGCGCGCCGCGCTCGCGTCGACCGCTAGGTGCGCCGTCTCGCGCGGGTTGTCGGCGGCGTCGAGTTCCCAGCGCAGCGCGGGCCCCCACAGCCTGCTGAGCTGTTCGACGACCCAGCGGACGGGGCGCGCGTCCTCCTTTGCCGGGCCGAAGTTCCACGGCCGCGCGGCCCACGGGTCGGCGGCGACGCGCTCGGCGAGCATCAGGTAGCCGGCGAGCGGGCAAAGCACGTGCTGCCACGGGCGCACCGCCGACGGGTTGCGCACGAGCATCGTCGTGCCCGCCGCACTGGCGCGCGCCGCGTCGGGGACCAGGCGGTCCTCGCTCCAGTCGCCGCCGCCGATCACGTTGCCGGCGCGGGCCGTCGCGACCGCGAGCGCGAAGCTCGCGCGGTACGCGCCCGCGACGAGCTCGGCCGACGCCTTCGACGCCGAGTACGGGTCCGCGCCCCCCAGCGCGTCCTCCTCGACGAACGGGCGGCGGGCGCCATCGTCGGCGTAGACCTTGTCGGACGTCACAACGATCACCGCGGCGGGCGGCGCCAGGCGCGCCGCCTCGAGCACGTTGACGGTGCCGAGCACGTTCGTCGCGAACGTCTCGGGGCCGCTCTGCAGCGAGCGGCGGACGATCGGCTGCGCCGCCATGTGGAAGATCACCTCGGGCCGCGTCTCTTCCACCGCGAGCGCGACGGCGCGCTCGTCGCGCACGTCTGCGGCGCGGCCCGCGACGAGCTCGTCGACGAGCGCGACGCGGAACAGCGACGGTTCGGTCGGCACGCCGTTCGCGAGCCCCGAGACGCGCGCGCCCAGCCGGCTCAGCCACAACGCGAGCCAGGAGCCCTTGAAACCCGTGTGCCCGGTCACGAGCACACGCCGGCCACGCCAGAAGTCTTCGTCGATGCGCAAGGACCGCCATCTTCACCGATCGGTCGGCGCGGAGCGACACGTCGCTAACCTGCGCCCGCAATGAGCCGGGTACTCGTGACCGGGGCGGGAACGCCGCTCGGCGACGCGATCGTCCGCCGCCTGCTCGCCGATCCGGACTGGGAGGTGCGCGCGCTGACGCTCGACGTGCCGGCGCAGTGGCTGCGCGAGAGCTGCGAAACGCGGCGCGCCGAGGTCGCCGGCGGCCGCGTGTCGGGCGCGCCGCTGGAGGGCTGCAGTCACGTCCTCGCCCTCGGCCCTGTCGAGCCGGGCGTGCGCGCGCGCGAACGAATGCCGTACAGCGTCGCGCGCGACGCGACGCTGCTCGTCCCGGCGCTGCTGCGCGACGCGCTCGAGGACGGCGCCGCACGCTTCCTGTACGTCGGGTCCGCCCTCGCGGCGGACAACGCGACGCGCTTCCCGTCGACGGAGCGGCACATCGCGTCGTGCCCGCCGCCGCGCACCGCGCTCGCGCTCGCCGGGCTGGCCGTCGAGGACCTCTGCCGCGCGGCGCAGGAGGAGCACGGCCTGGCACTCACGATCTGCCGCCCCTTCGGCGGCTACGGTCCCGGCGAACGCGCAGGGCCGCACGCCGGCACCGCCCACGTCGTCGCGGACCTCGCCGAGCGGGCGCTCGCGGGTGAGCGGCCGCTGCAGATCCTCGGCGACGGCAGCCAGCGGCGCGTGCTGACGCACTTCGACGACCTCGCGGACGGCATCGTCGCGGCGCTCGCCGCCGGCGACGCCGCCGGGGGCGAACTGAACGTCGCGGGTCACTGGGAGCTCACGGTCAGCGAGCTCGCGCGCCTCGTCTGGCGCGCCTGCGGCCACGATGAGGAGGCGTTCGCGCTGCGGGCGCTGCCGGCGCCCGCAGCGGATGTCGCCCGCCGCGCGCCGTCGGTGCGGTCGATCGCGCGCGTCGCGGGCTGGCGCGCGCGCATCACGCCGGCCGCGGGAGTGGCCGCGACGGTCGACTGGCTGCGCGCCGCCCGGGCCGCGGGGCGCATCGACCACGGGCTATAGGCTGGCGCCGATGGCGGAGCGCCGCGCGGCACTGATAACTGGCGTCACGGGCCAGGACGGCTCGTACCTCGCCGAGCTCCTGCTCGAGAAGGGGTACGAGGTGTACGGCATGGTGCGCCGCGCCTCGACGGAGAAGTTCGAGCGCATCGAGCACCTGCGCGAGCGCGTCACGCTCGTCCAGGGGGACCTGCTCGACCAGCGCTCGCTCGTCGACGCGATGCGCGAGTCACGTCCGACCGAGATCTACAACCTCGCCGCGATGTCGTTCGTCGCCGTCTCCTGGATCCAGCCGACTCTTACCGCGGAGTTCACGGGCGTCGGCGTGACGCGGATGCTCGAGGCGATGCGCGAAGTGTGCCCCGACGCGCGCTTCTACCAGGCCTCCTCGAGCGAGATGTTCGGCAAGGTGCGCGAGGTCCCGCAGACCGAGACGACGCCGTTCTACCCGCGCTCGCCGTACGGCGTGGCGAAGGTCTACGGCCACTTCATCACCGTCAACTACCGCGAGTCGTATGACCTGCACGCGACGTCGGGGATCCTCTTCAACCACGAGTCGCCGCGCCGCGGTCTCGAGTTCGTGACGCGCAAGATCACCTGGCACGCCGCCGCGATCAAGCGGGGCCTGGTCTCGGAGCTCCGTCTCGGCAACCTCGACGCGGAACGCGACTGGGGCTACGCCGCCGACTACGTCGAAGCGATGTGGCTGATGCTCCAGCGCGACGAGCCCGCGGACTACGTCATCGCGACGGGCGCGTCGCACTCGGTGCGCGACTGCTGCGCCGTCGCGTTCGACGAGGCCGGCCTCGGCGACTACAGCAAGTACGTGACCGTCGACGAGCGGTTCGTGCGCCCCGCCGAGGTCGACCACCTCGTCGGTGACCCCGGCAAGGCCGAGCGCGAGCTCGGCTGGAAGCCGCGCACCAGCTTCGAGGAGCTCATCCGCCTGATGACGCGCGCCGACCTCGAGCTGCTCGCGAGGGCGTGACGTTGGAACTGCCGCTGTTCGACACGCGAACGACGCTCGCGCCGCTGCACGACGAGCTGCGCGCCGCCGTGGGGCGCGTGATGGACTCGGGGCGCTTCATCCTCGGCCCCGAGGTCGAAGCGTTCGAGGAGGAGTTCGCCTCCTACCTCGGCGTGCGCCACGCGGTGGGCGTAGGCAACGGCACCGACGCGATCACGATCGCGCTGCGCGCGATGGGCGTCGGGCCGGGCGACGAGGTGGTCGTCCCGTCGTTCACCTTCTACGCCTCGGCGGAGGCGATCCCGCCGACCGGCGCCACACCCGTCTTCTGCGACATCGACCCGCAGACCTTCTGCATCACCGCGGAGACGGTGCGCGCCGCGCTGACGGAGCGCACGAAGGCTGTGATCGCCGTACACCTCTTCGGCAACGTGACGCCGGTCCGCGAGATCGAGGCGCTCGGCGTGCCGGTGCTCGAGGACGCGGCCCAGGCGACGGGCTCGACGCTCGACGGCGTGAAGGCCGGCTCCCTCGGCACCGCCGCGACGTTCTCCTTCTTCCCGTCGAAGAACCTCGGCTGCTTCGGCGACGGCGGGATGATCACGACCGACGACGACGCGGTCGCGGGCAACGCGCGCACGCTGCGCTTCCACGGCTCCCGCGACAAGGTCTCGTACGAGCAGCTCGGCTACAACTCCCGCCTCGACGCGCTGCAGGCCGCGATCCTGCGCGTCCAGCTGCCGCACCTCGACGCCTGGGCGGCGGGCCGCCGCGCGGCCGGCGAGCACTACCGGGCGGAGGGGCTCGGCGAGCTCGTCGAGCTCCCCGCGCAGAGCGCCGGTTGCCAGGCCGCCTGGCACCTCTACGTCGTCAAGAGCGACCGCGCCGAAGAGCTGCGCGAGCGCCTCGGCGCGGCCGGCATCGAGGCGCGCGCGTACTACCGCACGCCGGTCCACCGCCAGCCGCCGATGGCGCCGTGGGCGCGCGGCGTGGAGCTGCCGCTGACGGACGCCGTGGCCGCCACGCACCTCGCGCTGCCGATGAGCCCCGTGCTGACGCGCGAGCAGGCACGGGCCGTCGTCGACGCGGCGCGCGCCTAGCGCCAGCGCTCGAGCAGGTCGTCGTCGGCGACCTCGCGCACGACGCGCGCGGGCACGCCCATCACGACGGCGCGCGCGGGCACATCGGCGACGACGACGGCGCCCGCGGCGACGTAGGCCTCGGCGCCGACCTCCACGCCCGGCGCGATGACGGCGCCGCCGCCGACGCGGCACGCGCGCCGCAGGCGCGGACCGGCGAGCTCGAGCTCCGTCCCGTGGCGGCCCATCGTGTTGTCGTTCGTCGTGACGACGCCGGGGCCGACGAACACGTCCTCCTCCACGACCGTGTGCGCGGTGAGGTAGACCGACGTCTGGATGCGCGCACGCTCGCCCACGAGAACGTCGTTGTCGACGACGCTGCCGCGGCCGATGACGGCCCGCTCGCCGACGCGCGCGCGCTCGCGCACGTAGGCCTGGTCGCCGATTATCGCGCCGGCGCCGACGTGGGCGCCGGCGAAGACGATCGCGGCGGTACACACCGTCGCGCCGGCGCCCAGCTCGAGCCGCGCGATCGCGCTGCCCTGCGCGCGCGAGTGGGGCGAGAGCCGCGGCGCCTTGCCGAGCACCGCGTGATCTTCGATCACGCAGCGCTCGCCGATGACGGTGCCGCCGTGGACGACGACGAAGGCGCCGAACCTCACGCCCTCGCCGACGGTCGCGTCGGGGGCGATCGCCGGCTCGCCGCTCACAGGCGCACCACGTTCTCGGCGGGGCTCGCGACGCCGCGCAGGTCGAGCACCATTTCGCTCAGCAGCGCGAGCTCGTCGTGGTCGACGCCGGGGTGCGCCGTGACGATGATCGAAAGCTCCGCGCCCTGCGCGAGCTCCTTGAGCCCGGTGCTCTGCAGCCCGAGCTCCTCGACCACGGGCACGTGCGGATCGTGGTAGCCAACCTCGGCGCCGAGCGCGCGAAGCAGCTCGATGATCTTCAGCGCCGGCGACTCGCGCAGGTCCGAGACGCCCGGCTTGTAGGCGACGCCGATCACCGCGACGCGCGACCCCTCGACGGGGCGCCGGTGCGCGTTGAGCACGCGCTGCGCCTTGGCGACGCAGTGGTAGGGCATCTGCTGGTTGATCTTGCCGGCGAGTTCGACGAACTCGGCCGACATGTCGAACTCGCGCGCGCGCCAGCTCAGATAGAACGGGTCGACGGGCAGGCAGTGGCCCCCCATGCCGGGGCCGGGCGTGAATCGCATGAAGCCGTACGGCTTTGTCGCGGCGGCGTCGATGACCTCCCAGACGTCGATGCCCATGCGGTCCGTGAGCATCGCGAGCTCGTTCACGAGCGCGATGTTCACCGAGCGGAAGATGTTCTCCAGGAGCTTGGCGAGCTCGGCCGCCTCGGGACCCGAGAGGACGCGCACGTCGTCGCACACGAGCGCGTAGAGCTCCGCGGCGCGCGCCGCGCCCTGCTCGTTGACGGCGCCGACGAGCTTCGGCGTGTTGCGCAGCGTGAAGTCGGTGCGCCCCGGGTCGACGCGCTCCGGCGAGTAGGCGAGGTCGAAGTCCTCGCCCGCGCGCAGACCGCTCGCCTCCAGCGCGCCGGCGAGGCGCCCGCGTGTAGTGCCGGGGAAGGTCGTCGACTCGAGCACGACGAGCTGCCCGGCGCGCAGCACCTTCGCGAGCTCCGCCGCGCACGCGTCGAGCGGTCCGAGGTCGGGCTCGCGGTTCGCGGTCAGGGGCGTCGGCACGCAGAGCAGCACGGCGTCGGCCGCGCCGAGCCCGTCGTACGACGTCGAGGCGGTGATACGGCCGGCGACGGCGCGCAGATCCTCGTCGGAGATGTCCTCGACGTACGAGGTGCCGGCGGCGATCGCGGCGACGCGACGCTCGTCGGTGTCGACGGCGACGACGTCGCAGCCCTCGGCCGCGAACGCGGCCGCGAGCGGCAGACCAACGTAGCCGAGCCCGATCACGCCGACGGTCGCCATCCAGCGCGCCAGTCTACGGCCCGACGGGGCCGGTTAGCGGGCCGCGCTCGCGGCGCGCAGCTCGGCGAGGTCCGCGGCGACCATTTCCTCGATCATCGCCGCGAACGAGATGCGCGGCTGCCAGCCGAGCCGTTCACGGGCGCGCCGCGCGTCGCCGATGCTCGGCGTCGGCTCCGGCGCGCGGGTCAGCGAGGCATCGACGCGCACGTGACGCTCGACGTCGAGGTCAAGGCAGCCGAAGGCGACGCGCACGAGGTCCGCGACAGTGCGCCCGGTGCCGCTCGCGAGCACGTAGTCGTCGGCGGCGTCGGCCCGCGCCATCAGCCATGCGCCGCGCATCATGTCCGCGGCGTGCGACCAGTCGCGCACGGCGTCCAGCGAGCCGAGCGTCAGCTCGTCCGCGAGTCCGAGCGCGATCGCCGCGGCGCCGCGCGTCACGCGCCGCGTCACGAACTGCTCGGGCCTGCGCGGCGACTCGTGGTTGAAGAAGATCGCCGAGGACGCGTGCAGGCCGTCGTGAATGCGCAACGCCCCGACGAGCTGGTGGGCCGCGAGCTTGGCGACCGAGTACGGGGTCGTCGGGCGGAACGGCGTCGTCTCGCTCTGCGGGCTCTCGCCCGCGTCGCCGAACATCGCCCCCGACGACGCGACGACGACCCGCGCCGCCGGCGCGTGGTCACGCACGGCCTCCAGCAGCGCCGCGCACGACCCCGTTATCGCCGCGACATATTCGCCCGGGCGCCGCCAGGAGTCGGGCACGAACGACGGCGCCGCCAGGTGGTAGACGTGGTCGGGCGCGACGTCGCGCACGACGGCGGCGATCGTCGCGGGCGCGAGCAGCTCCCCGTCGACGAGCTCGACCGCGCCGCGCAGGTGCTCGCTGGCGCCGAGGTCCTGCTCGCCGGGCCGGCGCATGCCGACCACCGCGAGGCCCTCTTCGAGCAGCAGCTCCGCGAGGTAGGAGCCGTCCTGCCCGCTGATACCGGTGATTAGCGCCGTCGCCACCGGCGTGAGCTTACGGCGCGCCGCTAGCGCGGTGGCGCGCGATGGCGCGCAAACTTAGACTCCGCCGATGGCGCTCGTTGCCGTCATCGCGTCCGCATGGCCCGCGCCACGCGATCCCGTCGCCGGGCTCTCCGAGCAACGTCTGCTCGCCGCCGCGGCGGCGGCCGGCGCGGACCTGCGCGTCCTCGTCCTCGAACGCCACGCGCTCGGCCGCTTCGCTGCGCCGGGCCCGCTCGAGGGGGCCGCCGAGCCCGCGCCCGCGACGATTCCCTACCGCGGCGCGCCGGCGGGCCGCGGCGCCGCGGCCTCGCTGCGGCGCGCGCTGCGCCGCCTTGCCCGCGAGCGCCCGGTGGGGCTGCTCCACGCGCTCGGCCCCCTGCCCGCCGGCGCGCTCGCGCACCGTGCCCGACCCGACCTGCCGTTGCTCGTCTCGCTCGCCGGCGGCGAGGTGCTCCACGCCGGCACCGACGCGCCGTCGCACACGGCGCAGGTCAGCGCCACGCTCGCAGCGGCCGAGGTCGTCGCGGCGCCGAGTTCGGGGACCGCGGCGCTCGCCGCCGCCGCCGGCGCGCGGCGCACTCTCGTGATCCATCCGGGCAGCGACCTGCCGGCCGCCCAGCGCGCCGCGCGCGCCGAGCCGGCGTGCCTTGTCACGATCGGCCGGCTCGAGGCGAGCCGCCGCCACGGCGACGTGCTGCGCGCGCTCGCGGTCCTCGCGGACGCGCACCCCGACCTCCGGTACGAGGTGATCGGCGAGGGTCCGGAGCGTTCGGCTCTCGAAGCGCTCGCGCGGCGCCTCGACGTCGCCGGCCGCGTCCAGTTCAGCGGCGCGCTCGCCCCGGACGAGGCGCTCGCGCGGGTGCGCGCGGCGACGCTGCTCGTCATGCCCTCCGTCGACGAGGCCTTCGGCGTCTCCTATGTCGAGGCCATGGCAGCGGGCGTACCGGCGATCGGCTGCCGCGGCGAGGCGGGTCCCGAGGACATCGCGGCCGCCGGTGACGGCCTGACGATGGTTCCGCCGGGCGACATCGAGCGGCTCTCGCAGCGCCTCGACGAGCTCCTCGGCGACCCCGCCCGCCTGCGCGAGGCGGGCGAACGCGCGCGCGCCACCGTCAGCGAGACCTTCACGTGGGAGCGCTCGGGTGCGCAGCTCGCGGCGCTCTACGAGGAGCTCGCGCGAAGCGGCGGCTAGAAGCGCCTGCGCACGGCGCTCGCGAGCAGCGTCGTGCGGGCGCCCGGCACGCCGCCGGCGCGCCGCACATCGACGCGCTCGAAGCCGAAGTCGGCGAGCAGCGCGCGCAGCGAGCGCGCGTTGTAGAAGTGCAGGTGGTCGCCGACGGGGTCAAGGCGGCGCGCGGCGAACCCCGGCGAGAGAGCCATCGCCGCGAGCGTCAGGGGCCCCGTGTCGGGCGTCGTCAGCCCGATGCGACCGCCCGGCGCGAGCGCGCGGCGCAGCTCCGAGAGCCACGCCGCGGTGTCCGCGACGTGCTCGATCACCTCGCTCGCCCAGACGACGTCGAACGCGCCATCCGCGAACGGCCACGGCTCGCCCTCCTCGAGCCGCACGAGCTCCACGGCGGCGCCGCGGCCGCCGGCGCGGCGCAGCGCCTCGCCGGCGACGTCGGCGCCTGTCACGAGCGCCCCCGCGGCGGCCAGGCGCGCCGCGATCGCCCCGTCGCCGCAGCCGACGTCGAGAACGCGTTCGCCGGGCCGCACGAGCGAAAGCGCGAAGCGCGCACGGCGCTCGAGGTCGGGCGCGACCGCGCCGGGGGGTAGCGAACGCCAGATCTCTTCGTGCATGCCGCGGCGCGCCACCGGCGCCGGCGGTCTCAGCGGCCGCCGATGAGGAGCTCCACGCCGGTCTCCTCGATGGTGCGCTCGAGCCCTTCGCGCAGCCCCACCTCGGGCGACCAGCCGAGCAGCTCGCGCGCGAGCGTGATGTCCGGCTTGCGCTGTTTGGGGTCGTCGGTCGGGAGCGCCTCGAAGATGATGTCGGCGTCGGAGCCCGTGAGCTCCTTGACTATCTCCGCGAGCTGCAGCAGCGTGAACTCGTCCGGGTTGCCGACGTTCACGGGGTTGTGGTAGCCGGACTCGGCGAGCGCGATGATCCCCCGGATCAGGTCGCTCACATAGCAGAACGAGCGCGTCTGGCTGCCGTCGCCGAAAACCGTGATCGGCCTGTTCGCGAGCGCCTGGCGCAGGAACGTCGGGATCGCGCGACCGTCGTGCGGGCGCATGCGACTGCCGTACGTGTTGAAGATCCGCACGATCGCCGTGTCCACGCCCTGCTGGCGGTGGTAGGCCATCGTGAGCGCCTCGGCGTAGCGCTTCGCCTCGTCGTAGACGCCGCGCGGCCCGATCGGGTTGACGTGCCCCCAGTAGGTCTCCGGCTGCGGGTGCTCGTGCGGGTCGCCGTAGACCTCGCTCGTCGAGGCGATCAAAAAGCGCGCGCGCTTGGCCTTCGCGACGCCGAGCGTGTGATGCGTGCCGTAAGAGCCCACCTTCAGCGTCTGCAGCGGCAGGCGCAGGTAGTCGATCGGCGAGGCCGGCGACGCGAGGTGGTAGACGAAGTCGACCGGCTCCTCGACGTGGTAGGGCTCGATGATGTCGACGTTGAGGTGGACGAAGCGGTCGGGGTCGCGGATGTGGGCGATGTTCGCGAGCGATCCCGTCTCGAGGTTGTCGACGCAGACCACGCGGTTGCCGCGCCGCAGCAGCTCGTCGCAGAGGTGCGAGCCCAGGAACCCCGCGCCCCCCGTCACCAGGCAGGTAGCCATGGCTGGAGAGTAAAGCAACGCAACGGCGCGGCGGACGCAAGGCCGGTTGGCCGGCGCGCATATCATCTGGGCCGTGAGCACCGCGGACCCCGGCGAGGACCTCGAGCGGCTGACGATCGCGCCGATCGTCGGCCCCGACGACCCGCGGCGCTTCACCGACTCGGGCATCGAGATCGGCGAGCTCTACGGCGAGGGCGACCTGCCCGCCGAGCTCGACCTCGGCGAGCCGGGCGACTACCCGTACACGCGCGGCATCCACCGTGAGATGTACCGCAAGCAGACCTGGACGATGCGCCAGTACGCGGGGTACGCGTCGGCGAAGGAGTCCAACGAGCGCTACCGCTACCTGCTCTCGAAGGGATCGACGGGGCTGTCGATGGCGTTCGACCTGCCGACCCAGCTCGGCCTGGACTCCGACAACCCGCGCTGCCTGGGCGAGGTCGGCAGGACGGGCGTCGCGATCGACACGATCGACGACATGCGGACCGTCTTCGACGGCATCCCGCTCGACCGCGTCTCGACGTCGATGACGATCAACGCCCCCGCGGCGGTCCTGCTGCTGCTCTACGAGCTCGTCGGCGAGGAGCAGGGCGTCGCGAGCGAGAAGCTGCGCGGGACGACGCAGAACGACGTGCTCAAGGAGTACATCGCGCGCGGCAACTACATCTACCCGCCCGCGCCGACGATGCGCCTGACGACCGACCTCTTCCGCTACTGCGCCGAGCGCGTGCCGCAGTGGAACACGATCTCGATCTCGGGCTACCACTTCCGCGAGAAGGGCTGCTCGGCCGTGCAGGAGGTCGCGTTCACGCTCTCGTCGGGCATCGCGTACGTGCAGGCGGCGATCGACGCCGGGCTCGACGTCGACGCGTTCGCGCCGCGGCTCGCGTTCTTCTTCAACGGCCACAACAACGTCTTCCAGGAGGTCGCGAAGTTCCGCGCCGCCCGCCGCATGTGGGCGCACATCATGCGCGAGCGCTTCGGCGCGACGGGCGCGCGCTCGACGATGCTGCGCTTCCACACGCAGACCGGCGGCGTGACGCTGACGGCGCAGCAGCCCGAGAACAACATCGTGCGCGTCGCCCTGCAGGGCTTCGCCGCGGTCTGCGGTGGCACGCAGTCGCTGCACACGAACGGCTTCGACGAGGCACTCGCGCTGCCCAGCGAGCGCTCCGCGAAGATCGCGCTGCGCACGCAGCAGATCCTCGCGCACGAGTCGGGCGCCGCCGACACCGTCGACCCCTTCGCGGGCTCCTACTACGTCGAGTCGCTCACCGACGAGATCGAAGAGCGCGCCCAGCGCCTGATCGCCAAGGTCGACGAGCTCGGCGGCTCCGTCAACGCGATCGAGTTCATCACGGCCGAGATCGACGAGTCGGCTTGGGGCTACGAGGAGCGCTACCGCGTCGGCCAGGACATCGTCGTCGGCGTCAACGCATACGAGGAAGAGGACATCGAGGTGCCGGACCTGCTGCGCGTCGACCCCGAGTCCGAGCGCGAACAGCTCGAGCGGCTCGCGCGCTTCAAGGCCGACCGCGACGGCGCGCTCGCCGAGAGCCGCCTCGAGGAGCTGCGCGACGTGGCGCGCGGCAGCGAGAACCTCCTGCCGGCGATCCGTGCCGCCCTCGCGGACAGCTGCACCCTCGGCGAGGTGTGCGGCGCGATGCAGGACGTCTTCGGCCGCTACCGGCCGCGCATATGACGATGCCGCTCGCCGCTTCCTTCTACGACTTCGTCGTCGGCGTGCACGTGCTCGCCGTCACCGTCGCGTTCGGCGTCGTCTTCGCCTTCCCCGTGATCCGCCTCGCGGCGGCGCGCGGCCCCGACGCCGCGGGCGCCCACCGCCTCGAATACACGGTCGCGCGCTACATCGTCAACCCCGGGCTCGTCGTCGTTCTCGCGGCCGGCATCTACCTCGCGTCGTCGGGGCACCACTGGCACCAGTTCTTCGTGCAGTGGGGGCTCGCGATGGTCGTCGTGATCGGCGCGCTCGTCGGCGCCGTGCTGATTCCGACGGCGAAAAAGGCCGAGGCCGCCGTCGGCGGCACCGACTACGAGATGCTCAGCCGGCGCCTGGTCGCCGTCGGCTGGGCCGTCAGCCTGCTCGTCACAGTGACGATCGTGCTGATGGCGGTGCAGGCGTGAACACGCCGCGCCGGTAGCCTGGGGCCATGGGCTCCGCGTACCGCATCGCCGTCGTCGGCGCGACCGGCCAGGTCGGCACGCTCATGCTCGCGCTACTGCGCGAGCGCGGCTTTCCCGCCGGCGAGATCGTGCCTTTCGCGTCCGCGCGCTCCGTGGGACGCGAACTCGAGGGCGGCCTCACCGTGAGGGCGCTCAGCGACGACGCGATCCAGGGCTTCGACCTGGCGCTCTTCTCGGCCGGCGGCGCGACGTCGGCCGAGTGGGCGCCGCGCTTCGCGGCGGCCGGTGCGACCGTGATCGACAACTCCTCGCGCTGGCGCATGAACGACGACGTGCCGCTCGTCGTCAGCGAGGTCAACCCCGAGGCGCTCGCGCACCACCACGGCATCATCGCCAACCCGAACTGCTCCACGATGCAGATGGTCGTCGTGCTCAAGCCGATCTACGACGCCGCCGGCATCGAGCGCCTCGTGATCAGCACCTACCAGGCCGTGTCGGGCACCGGCCGCCGCGCCGTCGACGAGCTGCTCGACCAGTCGCACGCGCTGCTCCACGACACCGACCACGAGCCGCCCGCGGCGTACGCGCACCGCATCGCGTTCAACGCGCTGCCGCACGCCGGCAGCTTCGCCCCCGGCGAGGACCACACGGACGAGGAGCGCAAGCTGATGAACGAGACGCGCAAGATCCTCGCTGACGCCGATATCCGCATCAGCGCGACGTGCGTGCGCGTGCCGGTCGTCACCGGCCACTCGGAGGCCGTCAACGTGCAGACGCGGGACGCGCTCGAGCCGGACGCCGCGCGCGAGCTGCTGCGCGCCGCGCCGGGCGTCGTCGTCGCGGACGACCCGCAGGCGGCGCTCTACCCGCTGCCGATCGACGCCGCGGGCCGCGACGAGGTGTTCGTCGGGCGCATCCGCCGCGACCCCGGGAACGAGCGCGCGCTCGACATGTGGATCGTCGCCGACAACCTGCGCAAGGGAGCCGCGACGAATGCCGTGCAGCTCGCCGAGATCGTCGTCGAGCGCGGCCTTCTGGCGCGCGGCGCGCTCGCCGAGCGCGCCTGAGCGCAGCGGCTAGGATCCCGCGCGATGTCGGAGACGAGCAGCGAGCACCTCGGCACCGCGCGCACCGGCACGGCGCGCAGCGGCAAACGCAAGGAGACGCGGCTCACCGCGCCCGAAACGTACGAGGAGAAGCTCGCCCAGCTCGAGGAGCTGCGCAGCGCTGCGCTGCACTCCGCTCCCGAGGCCGAGGAGAAGCAGCATCAGCGCGGCAAGAAAACCGCGCGCGAGCGCATCGAAGGGCTGCTCGACCCCGGCTCGTTCCAGGAGCTCGACACGTTCGTGCGTCACCGCACCTACGAGTTCGGCATGCAGGACAACCGGCCGTGGGGCGACGCGGTCGTCACGGGTCACGGCACGGTCGACGGGCGCACCGTTTGCGTCTTCAGCCAGGACTTCACGGTCTTCGGCGGCTCGCTCGGCGAGGTGATGGGCGAGAAGATGTGCAAGATCATGGATCTCGCGGCCAAGATCGGCTGCCCCGTGATCGGCATCAACGACTCCGGCGGCGCGCGCATCCAGGAGGGCGTCGTCTCGCTCGGCGCCTACGGCGACGTCTTCGTGCGCAACGTCAAGTGCTCCGGCGTGATCCCCCAGATCTCGCTGATCATGGGGCCGTGCGCCGGCGGCGCCGTCTACTCGCCGGCGATCACGGACTTCATCTTCATGGTCAAGGAGACCAGCCACATGTTCATCACGGGCCCCGACGTGATCAAGACCGTCACCGGCGAGGAGGTCGGCTTCGAGGAGCTCGGCGGCGCGATGACGCACAACACCAAGTCCGGCGTCGCCCACTTCGCCTCCGAGGACGAGGACGCGTGCCTGCAGGACTGCCGCTACCTGATCGGTTTCCTGCCGCAGAACAACATGCAGAGCCCGCCGCGTGTCGCGAGCGGCGACGACCCGATGCGGATGGACGCCGAGCTCGACCACGTCGTGCCCGACAACCCGAACAAGCCGTACGACATGCGCGACGTCGTGCGCCACGTCGTCGACGACGGCGAGTTCTTCGAGGTGCACGAGCACCACGCGAAGAACATCATCTGCGGTTTCGCGCGCCTCGACGGCTACGCCGTCGGCGTGGTCGGCAACCAGCCCTCGCAGCTCGCGGGCGTGCTCGACATCGACGCCTCCGCGAAGGCGGCGCGCTTCGTGAGGACCTGCGACGCGTTCAACGTCCCGCTGATCACGTTCACCGACGTGCCCGGCTTCCTGCCCGGCACAGCGCAGGAGTGGGGTGGCATCATCCGCCACGGAGCGAAGCTTCTCTACGCCTTCACCGAGGCGACGGTGCCGAAGATCACCGTCATCACGCGCAAGGCATACGGCGGCGCGTACGACGTCATGGCCTCCAAGCACCTGCTCGCGGACTTCAACTTCGCCTGGCCGACCTCCGAGGTCGCGGTGATGGGCGCCGAGGGCGCCGTGAACATCATCTACCGCCGCGACCTCGCGGGCAGCCCGACGCCGGAGGTGCGGCGCGAGAAGCTGATGGAGGACTACAAGGCGCGTTTCGCCAACCCCTACACGGCCGCCGAGCGCGGCTACCTCGACGACGTGATCGTGCCGCACGAGACGCGGCCGAAGCTGATCGTCGCGCTGCGCACGCTGCTCTCCAAGCGCGAACCGGGCCCCCGCCGCAAGCACGGCAACATCCCGCTCTAGCGCCGTGAACCGCCGTCCGCGCCTCACGCTCCACGCGCCGTCGGCGTCCGACGCACAGGCCGCGGCGATCGTCGCGGCGCTCGAACGCTTCATGCGCGACCACGCCCCGGCGCCGCGCGGCCGCGGCCGCGAGCCGGACGGATGGCTGCGTGCGGCCCTCGCCGAGGGGGTAGAGCGGGAGCCCGGCTTCGACGGGCGCGACCCCTGGCTGGCCCCCTAAATACCTAAAAGCAAGTCGGCTTTTGTGTATTATGCTGTGGGTCCCGAGTCCCAGGCGATGACCCAGCTCACCGACAACCCACGCGGCACGCTCGAGGACCCCGAGGTCCTGCAGAACGTGCCGGGCCACGTGATCCCGATCCTGGTGCGCGAGTTCGACGACTTCGCGACCGAGGCGGGTCGCTTCATGGCCGGCGACGTCGCCGAAGACGAGTTCATCAAGTTCCGCCTGCGCCAGGGCGTCTACGGCCAGCGCCAGCCCGACGTGCAGATGATCCGCGTGAAGCTCCCGTTCGGCGGCGTCACGCCCGACCAGCTCGACGCCTTCGCGAGCGTCATCGAGCGCTACGTGCCGCTGCGCAAGGGCCACATCACCACGCGCCAGAACATCCAGATGCACCACATCCCGCTGCCCGAAGTCGAGGCGCTGATGCGCGAGCTCGGCGAGGCGGGTCTCTCGAGCCGCGAGGGCTGCGGCAACACGATCCGCAACGTCACCGCCGACCCGTGGGCGGGCGTCGCGCCCGACGAGCTCTTCGACATCACGCCCTACGCCGCGGCATACGTGCGCTACTTCGTCCGCCACCCCACCACGCAGGCGATGCCGCGCAAGGTCAAGACCTCCTTCGACGGCAGCCCGGAGGACCGCGCGCTCAGCACGATCCACGACATCGCCTTCCGCGCCCGCGTGCGCGAGATCGAGGGCCGCGGCGAGGTGCGCGGCGCGCAGATCCTCGTCGGCGGCGGCACTTCGATCATGCCGCGCACGGCGCAGGAGCTCTTCGACTTCGTCGAGCTCGACAACGGCGACTACCTGCGCGTCGCCGAGGCCGTGTTCCGCATCTTCGACCGCCAGGAGTGGCTGCGCGCCAACCGCGCCCGCGCCCGCATCAAGGTCTTCGTCGACAAGTACGGCATCGACGAGCTGCGCCGCCAGGTCGAAGAGGAGCTCGCCGGCGAGTGGGTCGCCGAACGCGACTTCTCGATCGAGGACCGCCTCTTCCTCGACGACGAGCAGGCGTCCGCCCCGCCCCCGCCCGTCGGCGCCGGCGGCCCCAACGGCGACCTGCGCGAGTACGAGCGCTTCGCCGCCTCGAGCGTGCGCCCGCAGCGCCAGGAAGGCTTCGTCACGGTCGAGGTGCGCGTCGAGCGCGGCGACCTCACGCCCGAGCAGCTCCGCGGTGTCGCGCAGGTGATGCGCGAGCACTCGGGCGGCTATGCACGCACGACGGTGAACCAGAACATCGTGCTGCGCTGGGTGCGCGAGCAGGCCGCGTACGACGTCTACGCCGCGCTCGCGGAGCTCGGCCTCGCCGACGCCGGCGCGCGCGAGGTGACGGACGTCGTCTCCTGCCCGGGCACCGACTCCTGCAAGCTCGGCATCACGAGCTCGATGGGGCTGAACGCCGCCGTGCAGCAGCGCCTGGAAGAGATGGCCATCACAGATCCGCTCACGCGCAGGATGCAGATCCGGATGAGCGGCTGCCCGAACGGCTGCTCGCAGCACCACATCGCCGACATCGGCTTCTACGGCGCGTCGATCAAGGCGGGCGAGCACACGATCCCCGCCTACATCCCGCACGTCGGCGGGGTCGCGCTCGGCGGCGAGGTCGCATTCGGGACGCGCCTGAAGGTCAGGCTGCCCGCCAAGCGCGTACCCGAGGCCGTCGAACGGTGGCTGCGCCACTACGAAAACGCGCGCGGCGACGGCGAGGGCTGGAAGGAATTCGTCGAGCGGGAGGGAACGGCGCCGCTCGAAGAGCTAATTAAGGACCTTACGCTCCCGATCGAGTTTGACCTGCAAACCATGGACAATTTCATCGACTGGAACCGGCAAGTACCATTCAAAGTCATCAGAGGAGAGGGCGAGTGCGCAGTCTGACCCCAGATCACAGCTCGGCCGACTCCCGCTCCGGCGGCGAGACCGGCGGCTACGCAGCACGCAACCACGCGGCGACGGACGCCGCGCTCAGCCTCACGCACACGTTGCGCGAGGCCTCACGCCACGGTTCCGGCGCTGTACTGCTGTGCTCCTTCCAGAAGGAGGAGTCGGTGCTGATCGACGAGCTGCTGCGCCTGGACCAGGGCACCGGCCGCGCGGTCCGCATCGTCACGATCGACACGGGCGTGCTCTTCCCCGAGACGCTCGCGACGTGGCGCGCGTTCGAGGAGCGCTTCGGCGTCACGATCGAGGTCGAGGACGCGAGCAACCGCGAGCAGCCCTGGAGCGGGCCCGAGCACTGCTGCTCGGCCGCCAAGGTCCAGGCGCTCGACCGCTCGCTGGAGGGCGTCGCCGGCTGGATCACCGGCATCCGCCGCTCGCAGGGGCCGACCCGCGCGGGCGTCGAGCTGATCGAACACGACGACCGCCGCGGCCTGTGGAAGTACAACCCGCTCGCCCACTGGACCGACAAGGACCTCTGGCGGCGCATCCACGAGCGCGACCTGCCCTACAACCCGCTCCACGACCAGGGCTACGAGTCGATCGGCTGCGCGCCGTGCACCCAGCCCGGGAGCGGCCGCGAGGGCCGCTGGGCCGGCACCGACAAGACCGAGTGCGGGCTGCACACCTAGCGCAGCCGCGAGGCTGGGCACCGCCCGCGGCACTGCGTTAGGATCGCCGCGGGCGCCTGGGCGCCCGCCATCGCGATCCACCGGGGGCATCGATGTGCGCTGACGTGGACAGTCGACCATCGCGGCGCGGCCGCAGGGCACGCCGCCTCCTGGCCGCAACGTGCGCCGCGGTCGCCGCCATGGCCGCTGCGGCTTCGGCGGCGGGCGCCGCGAACCTCTACGTCACGACCACCGGCAGCGACGCCAACACCTGTACCAGCCCGGCGACGCCCTGCCTCACCGTCGAGAAGGCCGTTGAAGAGGCCCGCGACGTCGCGGGCGACGCGACGATCCACGTCGCCGCGGGAACCTACACCGGCGAGGTCCTCTTCAGCGACGAGCGCGACAACCGCGACGTGATCGTCGGCGCATCCCCGACCGCGACGGTCCTCGTGAACCCGAGCGGCAAACCGGCCATCACCGTCACGGCCCCGGCCCACGTCACGCTCGAAGACATCGGCATCCGCCACGAAACGGCCGACGACGAACCCGCCGTCGGCGCGCTCAGCGGCTTCGTCACGCTGCGCAACGCCGACGTGACCGCCACCGGGACCGGCGAAGAGGCGGCCGTCAGCAACTCGTCGCCGGTCGGCGAAGGCACGCTGAGCCTCATCGGCTGCCACGTCGTCCAGGGCAGCGGTGAAGGGCGAGGCGTCGTCTCGCGCGACAGCGTGCTCTCGATAGCGGGGTCGACGATCGAAACGTCGGGCGGCGGGGGCGACGCCGTGATCGGCGGCCTCGTGCCCGTCACGGTCTCGAACTCCAAGCTCGTCACGCGCGGCGGCAGCGGTAACGCGTTCGTGGACGCGGCGGGGCCCGCGGCCCTCTCCGGCGTGACGATCGAAATGGAAGGCGGCGGCACCGCGGCGGTCGCCGGCGAGTTCGCCGCGATCGATGCGACGAACACCCACATCTTCGAGCGCGGCGGCGGCGACGTGGGCTTCGAGACGACGGCGGGGCAGCTGAAGCTCGAACACGACACAGCCGAAATCGACGCCGACGCCGTCGCTGTCAGTTCAGGTGGCACCTCGAGCACGCTCACCTCAGACACGTTCACCATCAACGCGCCGGGAAGCGAAGCGCCCGCGATCATCTTCGAAGGAGGATCGAACCAGACCCTCAGGCGCGTCCGCGTGCAGGGAGACTGGCAGGGCGCCGCGGTGCTCGGATTCGTATCGGGCCGTGTGCAGCTGCTCGAAAGCACGCTCGACGACCCCGGCACGAAAGACGCCGCGGCGCTCCTGATCGCCGTCGAACCCGAAGGTCTCGGCCTGCTGGTCCAACGCACCCGCATCATCGCGTCGCCAACCGCGAACGCCGCCATCGCAGCCTTGGCCGCGAGCTCCATCGCGTTCGACTCCTCGCTCGTCCAGGGCGGCCTCGCCGCGGTGCGCATGGAGCAGATCGGCCCCAAGAAGCTCACCGCGACCTTCGACGGTTCGACGATCGACGCCGGCACGCCCGGCGTCTCGGACGAGCCCGGGATCGACTCCATCGCGAGCGAAATCGGCGCCGTCGGCCACACGATGAACGTGAACGTCGAGGGCTCGATCCTGCTCGAGCCAATCGCCGCGACGCTCGCCGGTGGCGCCTCGGGACTGACCGTCAACTGCGCCAACAGCGACGCGCCGAGCGAGGTCCAGACGGCGACCGCGACGCTCGGCCAGATCAACTGCCGCGCCGGCTCGCACGGCAACGAGAACCTCCCCGCGCTCGGCTCGCTCTTCTCCTCGCCGTTCACCGACTACGCGCTCAGGAAGCACACCAAAGCCGTCAACAGCGTCCCGTCGAACACGATCGCTTTGCCCGCGGGCGCGAAACCCGCCCCGTACGACCTCGACGGCCGCAAGCGCGCCCTCTACGAGCGCGTGGGGCGCAAGTGCGAGCTTGTGCAGGATCGCGGCGCGCTGCAGATCCCAGGCCAGAAGGCCGACTGCAAGCCCCGCCGCCGGCGCCGGCGGCGCTGAACCGCGACGGCGCCCGAGCAGGCGGCGCTAACGTTTGCGCCCGAGCGCCACGGCCCCGCGGACGCACCGCGCGGCGCCGCGGTTCCGCGCCACGGCGCTGAGGCAAAGCGGGCAAAGGAGCAGCGGTGCAGCCAGCGCGACAGATCCTCCTCACGACGCTCGCCGGCGCTGCGCTGCTGGCCGCGAGCGCAACCACGGCCGCGGCGGCGACCGACCTTTACGTCGCGCGCGACGGCAGCGACAGCGAACCGTGCACCAGCGCCGCGAAACCGTGCATGACGATCGCACGCGCGCTCGAAGTCGCGCGCGAAGACCACGGCAAAGCGACGATCTACGTGGCGCAGGGGACGTACAGCGAAAACGTCGACCTCGACAGCGCCCGCGACGACGGCGACGCGATCATCGGTGCCGGCAACGAAGAAACGGTGCTCGAGAACGAAGGCGCCCACGCGACCGTGAGCGTCTCCGGCGCGATCGCCGTTCGCCTCGAATACCTCACGATCCGCCACGACACGGCCGACAGCAACGCCGCCGTGAGCGCCGAAGGCGCGCGGCTCGCGCTGCGCTACAGCGACGTGAGCGCCAGCGGCGCGAACGGCGAGTCGGCTGTCGCCGACGCGAACGCCCCCGCCGGCAGCCCGCTGACCGTCGCGGGCTGCAAGATCAGGCAGGGCGGAGAAGACGGCGCCGCCGTCGCCGCGCCCGGGACCGCCGTCGACGTGTCGACGTCGACGCTCGAAACCACGGGCGCCGGCGACGAAGCGATCGCCGGCGCGAATGCCGCGGTCACCGTCGAAGGGTCGGCGCTCGTCACGCGCGGCAGCGAAGACGAGGCGCTCCGCGCCAACCTCGCCGCCGTCACGCTCGACGACTCGACCATCGAAGCGCTCGGCACCCGCGGCGACGGACTCTCACTGGTCCGCGGCAGCCTCGCGGCGCGCGGGACGCGGCTGGTCGAGGCGGGCCGCGAAGCCGCCGCGGTCGACAGCGAAGGCGCCCGCATCGCGCTCGAAGGCGACACGTTCGAAGCCGACGAAAACGGCGACAGCGCCCTCCTCGCGCAGGGCGGCAACGCGACCCTGACCGCGGACATCGTCGCGATGAACGCGCCGGCCGACGCGGCCGCGGCCCTGCAACACGAAAGCGGCGGCTACACCACGCTCAGGAAAGTCCGTGTGCGCGGAAGCTGGAACGGCGCGGCGCTCACCGCGCGCGCCACGGGCCGCCTCTCGATCCTCGAAAGCAGCCTCATCGACACGGCGGGGCTCGCCGGGACGCCGACCGTCGTCGCCGACACCGCGCAGCCCGGCGGCCTCGCCGTCCTCGTCGAACGCTCACGCATCGCCGCCGCGCCGACCGCCTCCGCGGCACTCGACTTCGACGCGGCCGGCGCCTTCGCGATGGACTCGTCGCTGGTGCAGGGCGGCGACGCGGGGATCTCACTCGCCGCGCCGGCCGCCGAACACGACGTCGGCGTGATCGCTGGGTCGACGATCGACGCCGGCGAATTCGGCGTCGAGCGCGAGGGCGCCGTCGCCTCGGTCGCGGCGAGCGCCGGCCCGGCGTCCAGCCTGAACGTCGCCGTCGAGGGCTCGATCCTCTTCGAGCCACTGGCCGCGACGCACACGGAAGGTGGCGGCGGAAGCACAGTCGCGTGCCGCAACAGCGACACGCCGAGCCAGCGCCAGGTGGCGAGCGCGACCGAAGGCGCGGTCGGCTGCCGCGCCGGCGCCCACGGTAACCACAACCTGCCCGCGCTGGGCTCGCTCTTCTCCTCGATCGGCGGCTACGAGCTGCGGCGCCACACGACCGCGGTGGACAGCGTCCCCGCGTACACGGTCGCGCTGCCGCTCGTGCGCCCTGCCCGCCTCGACCTCGACGGGCGCAAACGCGACCTCTACGCGCGCGTCGGGCGAAAGTGCCTGCTCGTCCAAGACCGCGGCGCGTTGCAGATCGCCGGCCAGCGGGCGGATTGCAAACCCGGTCGACCGCGCCGCGGGCGTGGCGTGCGACGCCGCACCCGCGTCCGGCGCTAGAGTTTCGCGCGGCCACACTTCGCAAGAGGACGTCGAGCCGCGCGGCGTCAGTGCCCGCAAGCGACATGAAGGAGCTTGGATGCGTCCAGCGCGAACCGTCGTCCTGACAGCACTCGCCGCCATCGCCGTCCTCGCCGCGAGCGCCGCGTCCGCATTCGCGACGAACCTCTACGTCTCGACCTCGGGCAGCGACTCCAACAGCTGCACGAGCGCCGCCTCACCCTGTCTCACGATCCAGAAGGCGGTCGAAGATGCGCGCGCGACGCCCGGCACGCCGACGGTCTTCGTCGCCGCCGGCACGTACAACGGCTCCGTAAGCCTCGGCTCCAACGTCGACGAAGGGACCGCCATCGTCGGCGCCGGCCGCAGCGCGACGATCCTCACCAACACGGCGACCGAACCGACCGTCAAGAGCGGCGAGCTGATCGGCTTCCGCCTGGAAAACCTGACCGTCAAGCACGAAACGGCGGACGGCGCCCCGGCCGTCAGTGACCAAGGCGGGCCACTCACGCTCAAGAACGTCGACGTGAGCGCCACCGGAACGTCGGGCGAGACCGCGGTGGACGTGGAGGACGAGTTCCTCGAAGCTCCCGTCTCGATCACAAACACCCAGATCAGCGACGGCGCGCCCGCCGGGCGCGCGATCGAGGCCACCAGCGCACCGCTCGCAGTCTCGGGCTCGACCGTCGAAACGACGGCCAACAAAGGCGTGGTCCTCGGCGCGGACGTGGCACCGCTCTCGGTCACCAACTCGACGCTGGTCGAGCGCGGCAGCCAGGGCAAAGTGCTCGAAGACGAGTTCGGCGCGGTCAAGATCTCGCGCTCGACCGTCGAACTGCCGTCGCCGGAAACCACCGGCCTGCTTGACGACTTCGGCTCGCTCGTCGTCACCGGCTCGCATGTCATCCAGCGCGCCAACGAACAGGTCGCGGTCGTGAGCGAGGAGGGCACACCCGTCCTCGAACACGACACCTTCGAAGTCCTGGGCGCCGGCACTCTCGTCGAGGCCGAGGGCGCACACCTCAGCATGACGTCGGACACCGTCCACCTGGACGACGCGAGCGCTACCGGGACTCTGATCCAGCTCGAGGGGCCCGGCGCGACGCTGCGCAAAGTCAACGTCAGCGGCCCCTGGGACGGAGCGATCATCGAGGGGTTTGCCAGCGGGCGCGTCTCGATCCTCGAAAGCGACATCAACGACGCCAGCGACGAAAAACTGCCCGTCGTGATCGAGCAGACCCTCGGTTCCACGCGCTTCCCGCTGCTGGTCCAGCGTTCGCACCTGATCAGCGCGCCCGCGGCCCCCGACGTGATCGACGAGATCGGCACGGGGTCGCTGGCGCTCGACTCCTCGCTCATCCAGGGCGGCGTGTCGGCCGTCCGGTTCATCGACCTCGCGGGCGCGAAGATCGAGCCGGCCGTCATCTCCGGTTCGACGATCGACGCCGGCACGCCGGGGCTCTCCGGCGAGGCGGGCGTGACCTCGATAACCGCCGAACTCCTCGGCCCCGACCAAGCGCTGAACGCCGACGTCGAGGGCTCCGTCCTCTTCGAGCCGATGACGGCCACGCTCGGTGGCGCCGTCGGCCTCGCCGTCAGCTGCCAGAACACCGACGCGCCGAGCCAGAGCCAGGCCGCGAGCGCCACGGAAGGCGCGATCAGCTGCCGCTCCGGCGTCCACGGCAACGAGAACCTGCCCTCGCCCAGCTCGATCTTCGCCTCGCCGATCACAAGCTACGTGCCGAAAAAGCGTGGCCGGCTCGTCGACAGCGTCCCCTCCGACACGATCTCAATCGGCTACGGCATCAAGCCCGCGCCCTACGACCTCGCCGGACACAAACGCGACGAGTACGGCCGCTTCGGACGCAAGTGCGAGCTCGTCCAAGACCGCGGCGCCCTGCAGATGAGCGGCCAGAAAGCCACCTGCAAACCCAAGAAGCGCAAACGCAGGCGACGCTGAGCTGCACCACCCGATCGCCGGCGGCGGTAAGCTTGCGCGGGCCCTCGGGGCCGGGGGATTGCGGCAAGGCCCGCCGGGGCGGGCGGAGCAGTCGGCAGTCGCACCGAAAGGAGCAGCGATGCAGCCAGCGCGAAAGACAGCTCTCACGGCACTGCTGGCGAGCGCGCTCCTCGCAGCCAGCGCAACGGCCGCGTCCGCGACGAACCTCTACGTGGCCACCAGCGGCAGCGACGCGAACAGCTGCACCAGCGCCGCCGCGCCGTGCCTCACGCTCCAGAAGGCGGTGGAAGACGCACGCCTCACGCCGGGCAGCGCGACGATCTTCGTCGCCGCCGGCACGTACAACGGCAGCGTGAAGCTCACGTCCTCGCTCGACAGCGGCGACGCGGTCATCGGCGCCGGCCGCACGGCGACCGTACTCACGAACACCCCGTCGGACCCGACCGTGGCGGCGGGCCCAGTGGTCGCCTTCCGCCTGGAAAACCTCACCGTCAAGCACGAAACCGCCGACAGTGAACCGGCCGTCCAGGCCGAGGGCGGCTCCGTGACGCTGAAGAACGTCGCGGTCGACGCCACCGGCACGGTCGGCGAGAGCGCCGTCTTCGCGGACGACGAGTTCGCCGAAGCGCCGCTCAACGTCATCAACAGCACGATCGCCGACGCCGGCCCCTCCGGGCACTGCATCGAGTCCGAGGGCGCGACGCTCGCCGTGTCGGGCTCGACGGTAGAAACGAGCGCCGAAAAAGGCGAGCCGCTCGAGGCCGCGCTGGCTCCCGCGAGCATCACGAGCTCCACGATCGTCGCGCGCGGCAGCGAAGGCCGCCTGATGGCGACCGAGTTCACGAGCGTCGCTATCTCCCGCTCCACGCTCGAAACGGTGATGCCCAAGACCGAGGGGGTGACCGGCAATTTCGGCAACCTCTCCGTGACCGGCTCGCGCGTCATCGAGCGCGCCTCGGAAGAGTCCGCCGTCGAACAGAGCGAGGGCAGCCTCACCCTCGCCCACGACACCTTCGAAGTTGCCGGCGCATCGACGGTCGGTGGCGTCGAGGGCGGGTCACTAACGATGACCTCCGACACGGTCCGCGTCAACGACGCAACCTCCACCGCGTCGCTGTTCGGCGTCGAGGCAGGCGGCGGGACACTGCGCAAAGTGAACGTCAGCGGTCCCTGGGGCGGACCCCTGCTCACCGGGCTCGTCACCACCCGCGTCGCCTTCCTCGAAAGCAACCTGAACGACGGCAGCGACGACACGGCGCCCGCCGTCGAGCTCGAGACGGTCGGCCCAACGTTGCTCCCGCTCCTCGTGCAGCGCTCGCGCGTCATCGCGGGCGCGGCAGCCCCCGCCGACGTCGAGCTCCTCGGGAGCGGCGCGCTGGCACTCGATTCCTCGCTGCTGCAGGGCGGGATCGCCGGCCTGAAGCTCGTGGACGACACCGGCGCGAAGAAGGGCGAGGCCGTCATCTCCGCGTCGACGATCGACGCCGGCACGCCCGGACTCTCCGGCGAGACGGGCGTGACCTCGATCGAAGGCGAGCTCAGCGAACCGGGGCGCACGCTGAACGTCGACGTCGAGGGCTCTGTCCTCTTCGAGCCGATGACGGCGACTCTCATCGGCGGGACGGGTCTCTCAATCGGCTGCCAGAACACCGACGCGCCGAGCCAGAGCCAGGCGGCGACGCCGACCACCGGCGCGATCAGCTGCCGCTCCGGCGTCCACGGCAACGAGAACCTGCCCTCCCCCAGCTCGATCTTCTCCTCGCCGATCACCAGCTACGTGCCGAAAAAGCGCGGCCGGCTCGTCGACAGCGTCCCCTCCGACACGATCTCGATCGGCTACGGCATCAAGCCCGCGCCCTACGACCTCGCCGGACACAAACGCGACGAGTACGGACGCGTCGGGCGCAAGTGCGAGCTCGTCCAAGACCGCGGCGCCCTGCAAATGAGCGGCCAGAAAGCCACCTGCAAACCCAAGAAGCGCAAACGCCGGCGCAGGCGGCACTGAAATCGCAGCGCCCGCAGCCGTCTGCGGGTCCGGCCTGACCGGGATCGACTGACGCATCGGGGGCGTCGGGCGACCGGAGCGCGTCGCGCGACGGCCGCTAAGCTTCCGCGCGTGTTCGGCAAGGTCCTCATCGCCAACCGCGGCGAGATCGCGGTGAGGATCGTGCGGGCGCTCGAGGAGCTCGGCATCGCGAGCGTCGCCGTCTACTCCGAGCTCGACCGTGACGCACCGCACGTCGCCCGCGCCGACGAGGCGTACAACCTCGGCGACGGCCCCGCCGCCGACAACTACCTGAACGTCGAGAAGCTGCTCGACGTCGCCGCCCGGTGCGGCGCCGAGGCCGTCCACCCCGGCTACGGCTTCCTCGCCGAGAACGCCCCGTTCGCGCAGGCCTGCGAGGACGCGGGCGTCGTCTTCATCGGGCCGCCGGCGTCCGCGATCGAGGCGATGGGCTCGAAGACCCGGGCGCGCGAGCTGATGAAGGCCGCCGGCGTGCCGATCGTCCCCGGCACCACAGAGCCCGTCGCGACCGTCGCGGACGCGCTGCGCATCGCGTCGGAGGAGATCGGGTTCCCCGTAGCGGTGAAGGCCGCCGGCGGCGGCGGCGGCAAGGGGTTCCGTGTCGCCCTCTCCGCCGACGAGCTGCCCGACGCGTTCGAGGGCTCGAGCCGCGAAGGCGAGAAGTTCTTCTCCGACCCCACCGTCTACCTCGAGCGCTACCTGCACGACCCCCGCCACGTAGAGGTACAGATCCTCGCCGACCGCCACGGCAACGTGATCCACCTCGGCGAGCGCGACTGCTCGGTCCAGCGCCGCCATCAGAAGCTGATCGAGGAGGCGCCCGCGCCCGTCGTCGACGCGGCGATGCGCGCGCGGATCGGCCAGATCGGCGCCGAGGCGGCGCGCGCCGTCGACTACGTCGGCGCCGGCACGATCGAGGGTCTCTTCTCAGCCCAGGCCGGCGCCGCACCCGAGTACTTCTTCCTCGAGATGAACACGCGCGTGCAGGTCGAGCACTGCGTCACGGAGATGGTGACCGGCGTCGACATCGTCAAGGAGGGCATCCGCGCCGCCGCCGGCGAGCCACTCTCCTACGCGCAGGAGGACATCGAACTGAAGGGCCACGCGATCGAGTGCCGCATCAATGCGGAGGACGCGAGCAAGAACTTCGCGCCCGCGCCCGGCAAGATCGGCACCTACCGCGAGCCCGCCGGCCCCGGTGTGCGCGTCGACTCGGGCGTCGCCGAAAACGGCGAAGTCTCGCCGATGTACGACCCCATGGTCGCCAAGCTCATCGTCTGGGACGCCGACCGCGAGCAGGCGACGAGCCGCATGCTGCGCGCGCTCGGCGAATACGAGATCGAGGGACTGAAGACGCTTATCCCGTTCCACGCCGCGCTGCTCGCCACCGAGGAGTGGGCGGCGGGATCGACGTGCCGCGAGCTGGTCGAGGACAAGGCCTGGCTCAAGCAGCTCGCGTTCGACGCGCCCCCGGCTGCGGGCGCGGACGCGACCGCCACCGTCGAGCAGACCTACCAGGTCGAGGTCTCAGGACAGCGCTTCGACGTGCGCGTGGTCGGCCCGGCGCCCGTCGCCGGCGTCGCCGTCGACGGCGCGGCGGCGGCGCAACCGCAGACCAGGCGCGCCGAGCGGACGTCGTCGAGCGCGGGCGGCCCCGACACGCTGCCCTCGCCGCTGCAGGGGAACATGTGGAAGGTGCTCGTCAAGCAGGGCGACGCCGTCGAGGAGGGCCAGCTGCTCTGCATCATCGAGGCGATGAAGATGGAGAACGAGATCGCCGCCCACAAGTCGGGCACGATCGTCGAGCTGCCGATCGCGGAGGGCGCGCCGATCGCGGCCGGCGCGCCGATCGCGACGATCCGCAGCGACGGCGACTAGAGCGCCGCGGCGTTGGCCGCGTGCAACGCCACATCGCGCGAGGTATCGCGCCCCGGCGGCAGCGAAGCGCTCGGGCCCTGCGCGACGAGTCCCTGCAGGTATTCGCGGTCCTCGGCCAGCACCGCCAGCGCGCGCTCGGGAGCGAGCACCGGACCGTGGCCCGGAACGACGTGGCGCACGCGCCCGACCAGCTCGGCGAGGCGGTCCAGCGTGTCGAGATACGCCGACACCGAGCCGCCCTCACCCAGCGAGGGAATCTCGATGGGCGAGAGGTAGTCGCCGGCGATGAGGACGCCAGCCCAGCCCGCGAGGAGCGCCATGCCGTCAGCGGTGTGCCCCGCCGTGGCGTGGACCTCGAGCTCGAGCTCGCCGATCTCGAGGCGTCCGGGGACGGGCAGCGCCTGGATCTCCCCCAGCGCGAGGCCCGCGGGCCGTTCGATGAGGAGCTCGGCGTCGAACTCGCGCAGCTCACGCTCCGTTTCGCCCGCCGACGCGGCGAGGCGCTCCGCCGTCGCCGGCGAGCAGCCGAGCGGCGCGCCGGGGAACGCCATGCCGGCGAGCAGGTGGTCCCAGTCGCCGTGCGTCGCGAGCAGCGCCGATGGCTCCGGCAGCCCCGCCTGCTCGAGCAGCGACGGGAGCGCCGCGATCTCGTCCGGGAGCACGGGCGAGTCGACGATGAACACCTCGAGCGCCGCCTCCTGCTCGCTGTCGATCACTCGCAGCGGCCCCTTCTCCGCGCCGCGCACTGCGGTCCCGCGGATCACCACGCAGTTCGTCTGCAGCACGCTGCCCGCGACAACCAGCACGTCGGCGTGCAGCGCGACGGCGCGCACGGCTCAGACGCCGAGGAGCTTCGCGGCCTCTTTGAGGTTCGCGACCTCGGCCGTCGGCTTTTTCTGCGAACCCTCGAGCTTCTCTTTGTGCCGGTTCACCCAGATGACGGGGATTTTCGCTTTCAGGCACGGGCCGACGTCGTGGTAGTAGCTCGAGCTGACGTGGACCCAGCCGCGCTTGCCGCCGATGCGCCGCGCGCACTCGGTGAAATGGGCCGGATCGGGCTTGTACGCGCGCACCTGCTGGGCGGTCACAACGAGGTCGAAGTCGGTCTGGATGTGGCGGCGCGTCTGGCCCAGGAGCTTGTCGTCGATATTCGAGATCAGACCGAGGCTGTACTTCTTGTCGAGCTTGGCCAGCTGCGCCGCCGTTTCCCTGAACGGCATCCAGCGCTGCACCGAATCGGGCAGAAAACCCGAACGCGACGGTTCGAGCGGCCAGTCCATGCGTTTGGCGATCTCCATCGCGGTGCGCCGCAGCACCTCCGCGTAAAGCTCGTAGGAGCCGCCCTCGATTTCACGCACGATCTCCGTGAACATCGAGATCAGCGTCGCGCGGTCGAGCTCCACGTCGTCGCGCGCCGCCTCGCGCGCGAAGGCTTCGTACACGCCGGTCTCCCAGTCGATCAACGTGCCGTACACGTCGAATGTGACAAAAGTTACGTTTTTGGGGAGCGCCATCGCTCCGGCATTATGCCGCGCGTTATCGACTTTCCCGCTCGCGCGGCTGCTGCACCCATCGACGCCGGCTTTTAGTTAGAGTCCGGCGCCGCCATGGACCTGCTCGAATACCAGGGCAAGCAGCTCTTCGCGCGCCACGGCCTGCGCGTCTCCTCCGGCGAGGAGGTCGAGAGCGTCGAGGATGCCGTCGCGGTCGCGGACCGCGTCGGCTACCCCGTCGTCGTCAAGGCCCAGGTGCTGATCGGCGGACGCGGCAAGGCGGGAGGCGTGAAGCTCGCCGCCGACGCCGGCGAGACGCGCGAGCACGCGGCGAACATACTCGGCATGAACATCGGCGGGCACACCGTGCACCGCCTGTGGGTCGAGCACGCCTCCGACATCGCGTCCGAGTACTACGCCGCGGTGCTCCTCGACCGCTCCGCCAAGCGCCCGCTAGTGATGTTCAGCACCGAGGGCGGCGTCGACATCGAAGAGGTCGCCGAGCGCACGCCCGAGAAGCTCGTGCGCAGCCACGTCGACGCGCTCGAGGGCCTCGGCCGCGAGCAGGCGCTGCAGATCGCGCGCGACGGCGGCGTCGACGAGGACGTCGTGGAGGGCGTCGCCGACGCCCTGCTCGCCCTCTACGACGTGTGGATCGGCGAGGACGCGACGCTCGCGGAGATCAACCCGCTCATCGTCACGCCCGAGCGCGAGGTGCGCGCGCTCGACGCGAAGGTCTCGCTCGACGGCAACGCGCTCTTCCGCCACCCCGAGAACGCCGACCTGTCGGACCCCGAGAACGAAGACCCGATCGAACGGCGCGCCCGCGAAAACGGCGTCCAGTACGTGGCGCTCGACGGCGACATCGGCATCCTCGGCAACGGCGCCGGACTCGTGATGTCCACGCTCGACGTCGTCAGCCTCGCGGGCGGCTCCCCCGCGAACTTCCTCGACGCCGGCGGCGGCTCCGACGCGAAGAAGGTCGAGCAGGCGATCGGCCTGATCCTCTCCAACCCGAACGTCAAGGCGGTGCTCGTCAACATCTTCGGCGGCATCACGCGCGGCGAGGAGGTCGCGGGCGGCCTGATCGCCGCGTTCAACGAGCTATCGCCGAGCGTGCCGTTCGTGGTGCGCCTCGACGGCACGAACGCCGACCAGGGCCGCGCGCTGCTCGACGACGCGGCGCTCGCCGGCGTCCACACCGCGGGCTCGATGAACGAGGCCGCCGAACTGGTCGTCGCGCTCGCGAAGGACGCCGGCTGATGTCGGTCCTCGTCGACGAGACGACGCGCCTCGCGGTCGCCGGCATCACCGGCCGCGAGGGGTCGTTCCACACGCTCAACAACCGCGCGTACGGCACGAACGTCGTCGGCGGTGTCACGCCCGGCAAGGGCGGCCAGGACGTCGAGGGCATCCCCGTCTTCGACAGCTGGGAAGAGGTCGTCGCCGCGGCGCAGCCGAACACGGCGATGATCTTCGTGCCGCCGCGTTTCGCCGCCGACTCGATCCTCGAGGCGGCCGCCGCCGGCGTGGAGCTGATCGTCGCGATAACCGAGGGGATCCCCGCCCACGACGAGCTCCGCGTCTACAACACCCTCGTCCGCGACCACCCCGGCACGCGCCTGATCGGCCCGAACTGCCCCGGCATCCTCTCGCCGGGCAAGGCGAACGTCGGCATCATCCCCGCGGCCTTCTTCACCGAGGGCGCCGTCGCCGTCGTCTCGCGCTCCGGGACGCTCACGTACCAGATCGGCAACGAGCTCGCAAAAGCGGGCGTCGGCTGCTCCACGATCGTCGGCATCGGCGGCGACCCCGTCCCCGGATCCTCGTTCGTCGACATCGTCGCCCTGTTCGAGCGCGACGAGCAGACCGAGCTGATCGTGCTCGCGGGCGAGATCGGCGGCTCCGCCGAGGAGGAGGCCGCCGCGTACATCGCCGAGAACATCGCCAAGCCCGTCGTGGCCTACATAGCGGGCTTCACGGCGCCGGCGGGCAAGCAGATGGGCCACGCCGGCGCCATCATCTCCGGCTCCGCCGGCACCGCACAGGCCAAGGCCGACGCGCTGGAAGCGCGCGGCGTGCGCGTCGGTCGGACGCCCACCGAGGCCGCCGAGATAGCCGTCCAGTTACTGGGCTAGCGCACCGGCGGCGCCGGATACGCTAGGGGCCCATGGACCCGGCGCAGCGCACGATCGAGGAACTCGAGCACAAGCTCTCCGAACTGGAACGCACACTGGTCGCCATCAACGGCGGCGGCTCCCCCGCCCGCATCGTCGACGAGGCGCTGCCCGAGGGCGCGGCCCCCGCAGCGAAGGCCCAGGAGGTGGCGCGCTTCCGCGAGCGCCTGGAGCGGGTCAGCGCGGACCTCACGCGCGAATACGACGCGCTCGTCGGACCCATAAGCTCTGCCCCCGTGCCCGACACGATCTCCTTCGCCCGCGGCGCCCCCTCGCTCGACATCGTCGACGTCGAGGGCCTGCGCGCGGCCGCCGCGGCGGCGTTCGAGAACGACCCGGGCGGGACGACGGCGTACGGCACGGCCGTCGGCTACGGGCGCCTGCGCCAGTGGATCGCGGACCGGCACGGCGTGGAGGTCGAGCGGGTGCTCGTCACCAACGGGTCGATGCAGGCCGACGCCTTCCTCTTCGGCGAGCTCGTCACGGCGGGCGACGACGTCGTCGTCGAGCGCCCCACGTACGACCGTACGCTGAAGTCGCTGCGTCAGCGCGGCGCGCAGATCCACGCCGTCGAGCTCGCCGCGGACGGCGTCGACACCGCGGCGCTGGCGGAACTGCTCGCCGGCGGCACCGTGCGCCCGACGCTCGCGCACATCATCCCGAACTTCCAGAACCCAGCCGGTTACACGCTCTCGCTCGCGAAGCGCCGCGAGCTCCTCGAGCTCGCGCGCGAGCACGACTTCGTCGTCTTCGAGGACGACCCGTACGTCGACCTGCGCTTCACCGGCGAGAGCATGCCGACGATGCTCTCGCTGGACGGCGACCGCGTCGTCTACGCCTCCTCGTTCTCGAAGACGGTCTGCCCCGGCATCCGCGTCGGCTACCTCGTCGGCCCGCGCCCCCTGATCCGGGCGATCACGGACACCGCGACCGGGACGTACATCTCGCCGAACATGGTCGCGCAGTCGATCGTCTACGAGTTCTGCGCCTCGGGCGCCATCGACCGCTCGATCGAGCGCGTGCGGACCGCGCTCGCGCGCCGCGCGCGCACGCTCGCCACCAGCCTGCAGAGCGCGCTGCCCGAGGCGCGCTTCGTCGAGCCCGAGGGCGGCTACTTCATGTGGGTCACGCTGCCCGAGGGGACGCGCGTCGCGGACCTCGAGCGCGCCGCGAACGAGCTCGGCGTCGCGATCGTGAAGGGCACCGACTTCGTCCTCGACGGCGGCGAGAACACGCTGCGCCTCGCGTACTCCGGCGTCAACGAGGCCGAGATCGAGGAGGGCGTCGCCCGCCTCGCACACGCCTACCGCTCGCTCTAGCGTCCGTAGCGCTGACCGAGCACGAGCCTGTCCGGCAACGCCGTGCGCGGCGGCGGCGACGGGTCGGCGACCACCGACACGGTCTCGGCGACGCTCGGCGTGACGTCGACCTCGCGGCCGTCGGCGGCGATTCTCACGCTCTCGGCGTCGCTCGCCACCACGGTGCCCGACAGCCCGGGCTCAAGACCGGCCGCGCGCAGGTAGTGCAGGAGGTCCTCGGCCTCGTTCTCAAAGCGCAGCACGCGGACACTCGCGCCGACCTGCACGTCGGCGAGCGGAACGCCCTCGACCCTCGTGCCGGCACGAATCGGATGCCCGTGCGGGCACGTGTCGGCGTCGCCGATCGCGGCGAGCATGCGTTCCTCGAGGATCGGCGACATCGCGTGCTCCAGCCGCTCGGCCTCCTCGTGCACCTCGTCCCAGGGCACGCCGAGCACGTCGGTGAGGAAGCGCTCGATCAGCCGGTGGCGGCGCACGATCGCCTCGGCGTGCGCGACGCCGCTCTCCGTGAACGCGATCGAGCGATCGTCACCGCGCGTCACATAACCGTCGCCTTCCAGGCGGCCGATCATCTCGCTCACCGTCGGCGCGGACAGCTGCATCGCCCGCGCCACGTTCGCCGCCGTCATCGGCAGGCCCGCCTCCTGCAGCCAGAAGAGCGTCTGCAGGTACTCCTCCTCGGCTGCGGAAGCACCGGTATCGCTCACCCCGCGATGCTAGCCGCTCGCGGTCACTAGGGTCCCGGCGTGAGGTCAGCCCCGCCAGCGGCCGAGCGCCCGGTCCTCATCGCGGGCGAGCTCGGCGTGCGCGGACTCGATCGGGGCCGCGCCGAACGCGAACTCGCGCGCGGACTCGGCGTTCCGTGCGCGCCGCTCGCCGTCGGGCTCGCGCCACGCGCGATCGAGCGCGCCATCCGCGAATCGCGCGCGCTCGTCCTGCTCGCCGCGCGCCTGGACGAGCGCGCGCTCGCAGCGGGGGCGACCGCGGAGCTCGCGACCCGCGCGCGACAGGCCGGCGTTCCAGCCTTCGCGGTGGCGGGCGAAAGCACGCTTTCGGCGTTCGACGCGCGCGTGCTTGACCTGCAGATGGTGCTCACGGCGCGCACTGCGGCGGGGCTGCGCGCCGCGGGACGCGAGCTCGCGAGCGCGATCTAGCGCTGGCAGGCCGGGCACCAGTACGTCACGCGGCCGTTCTCCCACTGGGCGCCCGCGCTGATGCGGCCGCCGCAGCGCGGACACGGCCTCCCGGTGCGGCGGTAGACGGCCCGTGGACGCGTCAGGATCCCCTCCCGCACGCAGCGCGCCATTTCGCTGCGCGCGAACGCGATCGCGGCGAGCGCCTCCCCGTCGCTGACCGCTGCGACCGGCCGGCACGGGTCGACGCCCGCCGCGTGGCAGCTCTCGGACTTCCACACGTTGCCGATCCCGGCGACCGTGCGCTGCTCGAGCAGGGCGTCGCCGAAGGGTCGGCGCGGGTCGTCGGCGCGCAGCCGCCGCAGGAACGCCCCCTCGTCGAAGTGCTCGGCGAGCACGTCCGGTCCAAGCGCCGCGATGCGCGGATCGGCGCGCAGGCGCCCGTCCTCCGCGAGCTCGAGCACGGGCCCGCCGAACTGGACGGCCTGCCGGCCGGCGCGTTCGATCACGAGCCACGCCGAGCCGCGCGACCGGCGCCACGGCTCGCCGGCGCCGTAGATGCGCCACGCACCCGTCATGCGCAGGTGCGAGTGGATCGTCAGGCCGCCCTCGAAGCGGATGAAGAGGTGCTTGCCGTGTGCGTCGACGGCGGCGACGCGCCGCCCCGCGAGGCGCTCGGGCCACGCCGCGGCGCGCAGGCGCGGGTGGGGAGTCCTGATCGCGTCGGGCGCCCGTCCGGCAAGCGTCTCGCGGATGCGCGCCGCGGCGATGTGGATCGTGTCGCCCTCGGGCACCCCGTCAACATCGCACAGCGCCGCGCATGGCGGCGACCGTCCGGCGCGCGCCGCCCCGCTACGCTCGCCCCCCATGTCCGCCACGGGCGACCAGGAGGCCTCGGGCCTGCAGAGCCGCATGCGCGCGCTCACGCCGCCGGGCGCGCGGCGCGCGAGCGTCATCGGCGCGGGCTCGTTCGGCACGGCGCTCGCCGTGCTGCTCGTCCGTGGCGGCGTGCGCACGACGCTGCAGGCGAAGAGCGAGGAGCAGGCGCAGCTGCTCGAGGCGGCGCGGGAGAACACTGCCTACCTGCCGGGAGTCGAGCTACCGGCAACGCTGCGCGTCGAGCCCGCCGCCGCCGGTGTCGCGCGTGCCGACTACGTCTTCCTGGCCGTCCCCACGCAGGGCATCGGCGAGGTGATCGCGGCGCTCCACTCGCGCGGCCTGCCGCGCCGGGCGGCGCTCATCTCGACCGCGAAGGGTCTCGTCGGCCCCGAAGGCCTGCCGCCGACGATGGTCCTCAGCGCGCGCTTCGGCCCGCGCCGCGTGGCGTGCGTCGGCGGGCCCGCCCACGCGCAGGAGATGGTCCACGCCGGCGCGGCACTCGTCGCCGCGTCGACCGAGGAGGACCTCGCGTCCGCGCTGGCACAGATCTTCACGCGCGCCGGCGTCGTCTGCGAGCGCTCCGACGATCCCCTCGGCGTGGAGCTCGCGGGCGCCGCCAAGAACGCGGCGGCCCTCGCCGCCGGCGCCACCGAGGCGCAGGGGCTGAATGCCGCCGGAGCCGCGGCCGGCCACATCTTCGCCGAGGTGTGGCGCTACGCGGAGGGCATGGGCGCGCGGCCGGAGTCGATGATCGGGCTCGCGGGCGCCGGAGACCTCGTCGCGACCGCACTCGCCAGGGAGAGCCGCAACCGCCGCGCCGGCGAGCTGCTCGCCGCGGGCGTGCCGGCACACGAGATCCCGGGCCGCATCGGCCAGGCCGTCGAGGCGCTCGAGTCGGTGCCGCTGCTCGCACAGGCGCTCGAGCGCGCTGGCGTCGCAGCGCCCGTGACGGGCGGCCTCGGGCGGCTCATATCGGGCGAGCTGCCGCTCGACGACTGGGTTGCCCTCGTGCGCACCACGGTGCCGCCGCCCGCCCTCTGGCAGCGCAGGCCGCGGCCGGGGGTGCTCTCGCGCATGGCGCGCGCCCTGCGGCGCAGCTAGCCGGCGGCGAGCGCGCCGACGACGGCCTCGTACACGCCGGCGCCGTGCGCGGCGTCGGTGACACGGACGTTCGCGGTGCCGGCGAGCGACGCGGCGATCGCCGGGTCGCGCTCGGCGCCGTTGGCGACGAGATAGAACGTGCCCACCTCGGGCGCGCACGCGAGATCCTCGCGCGAATCGCCGACCGCGATCAGCTCGTCGCGCTCGTAGCCGCGTACGCGGCGGTGGAAGGCGATCGCGGCGGCCTTGGAGACACCCGCGGGCAGCAGGTGGTAGCAACGGACGTGGTCGAGCTGCGCGAGGCCGGCGGAGCGCACGTTGATGACGCCGTTGTCGACGAGGCGCAGGTTGCCGTGGCCGGCGCGAGCGAGCTCGCCGTCGGCCTCGGCGACGTCGACGAGCCCGCGGAAGAGGTGCGAGACCTCGCGGTCCAGGTGCCACGGCGCGTGGTACTCGAGCCGCCCGGGGTAGAGCCCGAGCAGCAACTCGGGCGCCCCGGTACGGGCGATCTGCTCGGCGATCGTGAGCTCACCGGGGGTCAGGTCGCCGGTGAGCCAGTGCTCCTCGCCCTCCAGCACGACGCATGCACCCGCCTCGTAGATGTACGAGCGCTGACCGAAGAGGCGCGCGACCGCGCCCACGTTCGCGTGACGGCGCCCGGAGAGCAGCATGATCTCGACGTCCGCGCGCAGGCACGCCTGGATCGCCCGCACCCCCTGGAGCGTCACGCGGCCGTCGGCGTCGTGCATCAGCGAGCCACCCGGGCCGAGCAACGTGCCGTCCAGGTCGATGTAGGCGCAGCGGACCGTCACCGGCGCGCGAGCGCGGCGTGCGCCGGCCGTTCGACGATCCGGGACGGCTCGACCGCAAGCCTTCCCTCGCGGCGCAGGCGCTCGGCGACCGTCGCGAGCACCGTCTGCGCCATCTCGCTCAGGGCGGCGATCGGCTGGTGGCTGTTCACGTGTTCGTCGAGATCCACCTGCGCCATGCGCTCCAGGCCCACGCGGCGGCAGACGTCGATCAGCATCGCGACCTCGACGCCGTACCCCGCGGCGAACGGGATCTCCTCGAGCAGGCTGCGGCGCGCCGCTACCTCGCCCGCGAGGGGCTGGCGGAAGCCCGCAAGCTCCGGGTAGAAGAGCGCGAGCGCGGGGCGCGCAGTGAGGTGGTTCACGCGTCCCCCGCCCTCCTCGACGCGGACCTGCGCGAGCGCGAGCGGGCGTCGGTAGTGCCCCTTGACGAAGTCGGCGTCCCGCTCGCAGACGAGAGGTCCGAGCAGGCCGCTCACGTAATGGGCGACTGGCCCGTGGCTGTCGGCGTCAAGGAAGCAGACGACCTCGGCGTCGGTGGCGGCGAGCGAGCGCCACATCGCGTCGCCCTTGCCCATGACGGGCCCGAACTCGGCGAGCAGATCGTCCTCCTGCACGACACGGGCGCCCGCGGCGGCCGCGAGGCGGGCCGTGCCGTCCACCGACGCCGCGTCGACGACGAGGATCTCGTCCACGGCGCCGGCGGCGATGAGCGGCGTCAGCTGCCCGACGACGGCGCCGATGCTCGCGGCGCATTCGCGCGCCGGCAGCACGACCGCGGCCGAGCACTCGCGCTCGGCGGCGACGCGGCCGGGCGGGAAACGCGAATGGTGGAATGAGCGTTCGCGCGTCCAGCGCTCGGACTTCGTTTCGGTCATCGTCTCTACTATCACAGGCCGCTTGACCGACGATCGCGACGAGGAGCCCTGGCGCGCACTGCTCGAGGCGGCGCGCGCCGACGGCGCCGTGGCCCACGAAGCGCTCGAAGCGGGCCGCCCGGCGCGCACCGCGGCGATCCCCGACGGGCTTCACCCGCAGCTTCGTGCGGCGCTCGCGCGCAGCGGCGTGGAGCGCCTCTACAGCCATCAGCTCGCGGCCCTCGAGGCGGCGGTCGACGCCCCCACGATCACGACCACCGGCACCGCATCGGGCAAGTCGCTGTGCTTCAACCTGCCGACGCTCGAGACGCTCGCGCGCCGGCCTTCCGCGCGCGCCATCTACCTCTACCCGACGAAGGCGCTCGCTCAGGACCAGGCGCGCTCCCTCGCCGCGCTGCGCATGCCCACCCTGGTGCCGGCGATCTACGACGGCGACACGCCGCGCGAGGCCCGCGCGCAGGTCCGCCGCACGGCGAACGTCGTCCTCACGAACCCCGACATGCTGCACGTCGGCATCCTGCCGAACCACGCCGCGTGGGAGAGCCTTTTCACGAACCTGACGGCCGTGGTGATCGACGAGGCGCACGCCTACCGCGGCGTCTTCGGCTCGCACGTCGCGAATGTCCTGCGCCGCCTTCGCCGCATCGCCGCGGCCTACGGCAGCGAACCGCGTTTCATGCTCACTTCGGCCACGGTCGCAAACCCGCTCGACCTCGCGCAGCGGCTCACCGGGCTCGACGGCTTCGCCGCGATCGACGACGACGGTTCGCCCGGCCTCGCGCGGCGCATCGCCCTCGTCAACCCGCCGTTGACCGACGAGCGCACCGGCGCACGCGCGTCGACGCTCGCCCAGGCGGCGGCGCTCGTCAGCGAACTCGTCCGCGGCGGCACGCGCACGATCTGCTTCATGAAGTCGCGCAAGGGAGTCGAGGTGCTCGTGCGCATCGTGCGCGAGCACGTCGGCGCGGAGCTCGGCGGGCGGGTCGCACCGTACCGCGCCGGATACACCTCGCAGCAGCGGCGCGAGCTGGAGGCGCGCCTATCCGCCGGCGACCTGCTCGCCGTGGTCGCCACCGACGCCCTCGAGCTCGGTATCGACATCGGCCGCCTCGACGCGGCGATCGTCGTCACGTTCCCGGGCACGATCGCGTCGCTACGCCAGATGTGGGGCCGAGCTGGGAGACGGGGCACGGGTCTCGCCGTGTACGTCGCTGGCGAGGACGCGCTCGACCAGTTCCTCTGCCGCCACCCGGCGGAGCTGCTCGAGCGCCCCGTGGAGGCGGCGATCCTCGACCACGAGAGCGGCGAGATCTACGCCGAGCACGTTCTCTGCGCGGCACACGAGGGCCCACTCGCAGGCGCCGACGCGGAGTTCCTGGGGCCGCGCTGGCGCGGCGCCGCGGAACGGCTCGAGAGCGCCGGCCGGCTGCGCTCCCGGCACACGGCGACGGGAACCCAGTACGTGCCGGCGAGCCCCGGCGACTACCCCGCGGCGTCGCTTTCGCTTCGCTCCGCCGGCGGCGAGTCGATCGCGATCGTCGACGTCGCGAGCGGCGAGCTGCTCGGCACCGCGGAGGCCGCGCGGGCGCCGTCCGCGGTCCACGACGGCGCCGTGTACATGCACCTCGGCCGCCCGTACCTCGTGCGCGAGCTCGACCTGGGCCGCGACCGCGCGCTCGTCGAGCCCTTCGACGGCGACTGGTACACGCAGCCGCGGCAGGAGGCCGACACGGAGATCCTGGCGCTGCTCGAGCGCCGCGAGATCGGCGACGTGCGGCTCTCGTTCGGCGAGGTCGCGGTGACCGAGACGGTGTTCGCCTACCAGCGCCGGCGCCTGTCGGACCACACGCCGATCGACATGCACTCCCTGCAGCTGCCGCCGTCGAGCTTTACGACGCAGGCCGTCTGGTTCGAGCTCGACGGGAGCGACCTCGCGGAGCTCGTCGGCCAGGAGGCGGTGCTCGGCGCGCTCCACGCCACCGAGCACGCGCAGATCGCGGCGCTGCCGCTGCTCGCGATGTGCGACCGCTGGGACATCGGCGGGCTCTCCACCGCGGCGCACGGCCAGACGGCCGGACCGACGGTTTTCATCTACGACGGCCACGCCGGCGGCGTCGGCATCGCGCGGACCGCGTTCGACCGTTTCGCCGAGCTCTGCGCCGACGCCGCCGAGCTCGTCGCGGGCTGCACGTGCGAGCGGGGCTGCCCCTCGTGCGTGCAGTCGCCGAAGTGCGGCACGCTCAACGAGCCGCTGTCGAAGGCCGGGGCGCTGCTCGTGCTCGAAGTGCTGCTCGACGCTCAGGCGGCGTTGCCGCGCGCGATCCGGGCGAGGTCGATCGTCCGGTCGTAGAGATCGGCGTCGACGCCCATCTCGAGCGCGACGTCGCGCAGCGGGCGTCCCGACTCGGTCGCGGCGGCGACGATCGCGGCGCCGCGGTCGTAGCCGATCGCCGAGTTCAGCGCCGTCGCGACGGCGAGCGTCGCGCCGGCCGAGGCGTCGGTCCCCTGACGGTTCGCGCGGATCCCGTCGACGCACTTCTCCGCGAACGCGCGGCACGCCGCGGCGAGCAGCCGCTCGGACTGCAGCAGGTTGCGCGCGATGAGCGGGATGCGCACGTTCAGCTCGAACTGGCCCTGCATGCCGCCGACGGTGATCGCCGCGTCGTTGCCGATCACCTGGGCGCAGACCTGGAGCACGACCTCAGGGATCACCGGGTTGACCTTGCCGGGCATGATCGAGGAGCCCTTCTGCAGCTCGGGGAGATAGAGCTCGCCGATGCCGGCGCGCGGCCCCGAGCCCATCAGCGCGATGTCGTTGGCGATCTTCGTGAGCGACACCGCGAGGACCTTCAGCGCGCCCGACAGCTCGACGAGAGCGTCGCGGTTCGCCTGCGCCTCGAAGGGGTCGGCCGGCGGCGCGATCTCCTTCAATCCCGACTCGCGGCGCAGCCGGGTGCGAACCTTCGCGGCAAAGCGCGGGTCGGTGTTCAGGCCGGTTCCCGTGGCAGTTCCGCCGAGCGGGATCTGGCCGACGTGCACGAGCGCCGCGGCAATCCGCTCCTGCGCGAGACGCACCTGCGCCGCGTAGCCGGAGAACTCCTGGCCGAGCGTCACCGGGACGGCGTCCATCAGGTGCGTGCGGCCCGCCTTGACGATGCGCGAGAACGATTTGGCCTTGCGCGCGAGGGCCCGTTCGAGCTCTTTGAGCGCGGGGAGCAGATCGCGGTGAGCCGCCTCGAGCGCCGCGAGGTGAACCGCGGACGGGAAGACGTCGTTCGATGACTGGCCCATGTTCACGTCGTCGTTGGCGTGGGTTTTGGCGCCCGCGAGAGCGGCGATCACCTCGTTTACGTTCATGTTCGACGACGTGCCCGAGCCGGTCTGGAAGACGTCGATCGGGAACTGGTCGTCGTGGCCGCCGTCGGCGATCGCGCGCGCCGCGCGATCGATGCGCCGCGCCGCCGCCTTCGGCATCAGGCCGAGTTCGGCGTTCACCTCGGCGGCTGCGCCCTTGATCCGCGCGAGCCAGTGGACGACGGAGACGGGCACCGTCTCGCCGGAGATGGGGAAGTTCTCGACTGCCTTCGTCGTCTCCGCGCCCCAGAGCTTCTTAGCGGCCATCGCTTCTTCTCCCGTCGTCGATCATTTTGCCGGCTGCACCCTATCCGCAAAACGCGGCTATCTCGCGGGCGAGCGAGACCGGGTCGTCGTAGGCCATCAGGAAGCCGGTGCCGCCGACGACGCGCAGCTGGCCCGCCGGCAGCAGCTCGAGCGCCTCTTCGGCTACCGCGAGCGGGTGGAGGGGGTCGCGGTCGGCCCAGAGCAGCAGGACGGGCATCTGCAGGCGCCCGTATTCGGAGCGCAGCGAGCTCTGCGCTCCTCGCGGCCACGCCGCCGCTACCTTGGCCCACGAGCGCGCGAGGCTCGAGTTTCCGGGGACGTCCGCGAACGCGTGGCGCATTAGGTCGGCTGCGGCGGGGTTCCCGCGCGCGGAGAGGGCGCGGCCGCGCGAGGGGCTGAAGAGGAGCGGCGCCGCGTACGAGAGCAGGCGGTCGACGCCCGGCACTGCGCCGGCCATCGTCGTCGCGCGCCACAGCCGCCGGGCTCGCTGCGCGCCGTCCTCCCCGTGCAGGCGCGAGCTCATGATGACCATGCGGCGCGGCGTGAGGCGCCCCGTCAGCGTGGCGTGCAGGACGATCTCGGCACCCGCGTCGTGGCCGCCGATCAGCGGCCTGGGGCCGAGAACCTCGTTGGCGAACGCGGACATCACCTCCGCATACCAGTCGAGTGTGTACGGGTGGCGCGGGCGGTCCTCGCTGTCGCCGTGCAACGGCAGGTCGGGCAGGACGACGCGGTAGCGGCTCGCCAGCTCGCGCGCGGCTGGCTCGAACTCGAGGTGGCTGAGGAGCGCCGAGTGCAGCAGGCACAGCGCTGGACCGGCGCCGATCTCGCGGTAGGCGACGCGCGCTCCGTCGCGGTGGTGGTACAGGCGCAGGCGCATGAATCCATCGTATGTGGGCACCGGCACCGGCCTACAATCCCTGCCCGTGCCCGATGACGCCAACCGCGAGCTGCTGCCCCGCCGTGCGGTCGACCTGCGCCAGGAGCTGCCGGCGCTGGAGCTCGAGGTGCTCGCCCGTTGGAACGAGCGCTCCGTCTTCGAGCGCTCGATCGCGCAGCGCGCCGACTCGCCGCGCTGGGTGTTCTACGAGGGCCCGCCGACCGCGAACGGGCCACCGGGGGCGCACCACGTCCTCTCGCGCGTCTTCAAGGACATCTACCCCCGCTTTCAGACGATGCGCGGCCACCGCGTCGACCGCAAGGGCGGCTGGGACTGCCACGGCCTGCCGGTCGAGATCGCCGTCGAAGAGATGCTCGGCATCACATCCAAGGCGCAGATCGAGAGCGAGGTCGGGATCGAGGAGTTCAACCGCCAGTGCCGCATGTCGGTGTTCGCGTTCCTGGAGGACTGGAACCGCCTGACGGAGCGGATCGGCTTCTGGATAGACCTCGACGACGCGTACCGCACGCTCGACGAGACGTACATCGAGTCGGTGTGGTGCGCGATCGCGCAGATCGCCGCGATAGGCCTGCTCTACGAGGGCAACAAGGTGGTGCCGTACTGCCCGCGCTGCGAGACGACGCTCTCGTCGCACGAGGTCGCGCTCGGCTACCGCGATGTCGTCGACCCGAGCGTTTACCTGCGCCTGCCGACCGAGTCCGGCGACCGCCTGCTCGTTTGGACGACGACGCCCTGGACGCTGCCCGGCAACGTCGCCGTCGCGGTCTCCCCGGGGGCGCAGTACGCCCGCGTCAAGCTCGGCGGCGACGTCTACGTCCTCGCCGCGGACCGCGTCGAGGCGGTCCTCGGCGAGGGGGCCGAACGCCTCGAGACGTTCACCGGCGGCGAGCTCACCGAGCGCTACGACCACTATCTGGGGCCGATCTTCCCGGCCAGCGACCGCGCGGACGGCGAGTTCCCGATCCTCGCCGACGACTTCGTGACGACCGAGGACGGCACGGGCATCGTGCACCTCGCGCCGGCCTTCGGCGAGGACGACTATCGCGTCGCGGGCGCGTCGCCGCGCGTCCCGTTCGACCCGACCAGGGCGGGTTCGCTGTACAACCCGGTGCGCCCCGACGGCACATACGACGAGCGCGTCCTCGCGCTCGACGGTTCGAGCTACGGCGGGCGCTTCGTGAAGGACCCGGCGCTCGGCGAGGAGCTCACTGCCGAGCTCGAGGCGCGCGGCCTGCTGCTGGCCGTCGAGGAGTACGAGCACAGCTATCCGCATTGCTGGCGCTGCTCCACACCGCTCATCTACTACGCCAAACCGTCGTGGTACATCGCCACCTCGACGCTCCGCGACGAGCTGCTCGCCGCCAACGAGACCGTCGAGTGGTACCCGGCGCACGTCAAGCACGGCCGCTTCGGCGACTGGCTGAAGAACAACGTCGACTGGGCGCTCTCGCGCGAGCGCTACTGGGGCACGCCGCTGCCCGTCTGGCGCTGTCCCGAAGGGCACACGCACGTCGTCGGCTCGTTCGCCGAGCTCGCGCGGCTCGGCGGCAGGGAGCTCGCCGACCACCACCGCCCGTACGTGGACGAGATCGAGATCCCCTGCCCCGCCGACGGCTGCGGCCAGCTGATGGGGCGCGTGCCGGAGGTCATCGACGTCTGGTTCGACTCCGGCGCGATGCCCTTCGCGCAGCACCACCACCCGTTCGAGAACGAGCTCGAGTTCGAGCTCGGCTACCCCGCCGACTTCATCTGCGAGGCGCAGGACCAGACGCGCGGCTGGTTCTACTCGCTGCTCGCGATCGCGACGCTCCTCGGCCGCGCCGCGCCGTACCGGAACGTCGTCTGCCTCGGCCTGATCGTCGACGCCGACGGGCAGAAGATGTCCAAGTCGCGCGGCAACACCGTGGACCCCTGGAGCGTGCTCGAGAAGTACGGCGCCGACGCCTTCCGCTGGTACTTCATCACCGCGAAACAGCCCTGGGACAGCTACCGCTTCTCGGAGGAGGCGATCGCCGACGGCGTGCGGCTCTTTTTGAAGCAGCTGTGGTCGACCTACTACTTCTACGTCCTCTACGCCCGCGCCGGCGAAGCGCAGCTGCTCGCCGCGCCGCCACCCGGCGAGCGCGACGAGCTCGACCGCTGGATCCTCTCGCGCACCGCAGCAACCGTGGACCTCGTCGCGGACCGCCTCGAGGGCTACGACGCGACGAGCGCCGGCCGCGCGATCGCCGGGCTGCTCGAGGACCTCTCGAACTGGTACGTGCGCCGCTCGCGCAGGCGCTTCTGGGACGGCGAGCCCGCCGCGTTCGCGACGCTGCGCACGTGCCTGCTCGCGATCAGCAAGCTGCTTGCGCCGCTCTGCCCGTTCATCGCGGACGAGATCTACGACAACCTCGACGGCTCCCGCGAGAGCGTTCACCTGTGCGACTTCCCGAGCGGCGCGCAGATCGGTGAACGCGACGAGGAGCTCGAGCGCTCGATGGAGCTCGCGCGCGAAACGGTCCGGCTCGGGCTCGGCGCGCGCGGCAAGGCGACGATCAGGGTGCGCCAGCCGCTCGCCGAGGCCGTCGTCGTCGCCGACGGCGCGGAACGCGCGGCGATCGAAAGCCTCGCCGACGTCGTGCGCGACGAGCTGAACGTCCGCGCCGTCCGTTTCGTCGCCGCGGCCGACGAGATCGGCAGCTACGAGATCAAGCCCAACTACCGCACCCTCGGCCCGCGCTTCGGTGCCGAGATGCCGCTCGCGGCGGCCGCCGTCGCCGCGCTCGAGCCGCTCACGGCGGCGCAGACGCTCCGTGACGGCGGCCACGTGCACATCAACGTCGCCGGCGGCGAGCACGCGCTGGGCGAAGAGGACGTCCTCCTCACGCTCCGCGCGCCCGAGGGTTACAGCGTCGAGCGCGAGGGCTCGCACGCCGTCGCGCTCGAGCTCGCTCTGGACGAGGATCTCGTGCGCGGCGGCAGGGCGCGCGAGATCGTGCACGCGGTGCAGAACGCGCGCCGCGACGCGGGGCTGCAGGTCGAGGAGCGGATCGACCTGAACCTCGACGGCGACGGCGAGCTCGTCGCCGCGGCCCGCGAGCACACCGACCACATCGCCGGCGAGACGCTCGCGCGCAGCCTCACGTTCGGCCCGCCGTCACAGCCGGGCGAATTCGGGGCTGTGGCTGTGATCGACGGGCTGGAGCTGCGGATCTCGTTCGCCCGCAGCGCCTAGACGCCGGCGAGCTCGGGCTCGAGCTCCTGCTCCAGGCGCTTCTTGGGCTGCGCCCCGATGATGGTCTTCACGGGGCTGCCGCCCTTGAAGAGGATCATCGTCGGGATCGACAGGACGCCGAACCGCTGCGCTGTCTGCGGGTTGTCGTCGATGTCGAGCTTGACGACGCGCAGACCGGGGCGCTCCTTGGCGATCTCCTCGAGCACCGGCGCGACCATCCGGCACGGGCCGCACCAGGGGGCCCAGAAGTCGACGAGGACGGGCCCTTCGGCCTCCGTGACCTCGGCGTCGAAGTTGGTGTCCGTGACGGGCGCGATGTCTGCCATCTGTCTCTCCTTGTCTCGTCGGCGGCCGGCCGGCCGCCGCCACAACTAATACTATACAAAGTAAAGCATAGGCTGCGGGCGGAGCGCACCGGCTATCGTCTGACCATGGTCCTGGCAAGCTCGGGCCCCGCCATCATCGCCGCGGCGGTCCTCTTCACGATCGTGCTGCTCGTCTACCTGCTGCGGCAGGAGGACAAGGAATACGACCGCGAAAAGGCGGCCGACGAAACGTACGACGAGGAGGACGTCGAGGCGGACCGCCGGGCGGGCGCTACCTGAACCTGAGGGCCGGCACGAGCCAGAACGCCTCCGCCGCGATCCGCCACGACATCTTGCTCTCGCCCGCCTCGCGGTCGCGGAAGACGATCGGCACCTCGACGACGCGGAAACCGGCCTGCACGGCGCGGTACGTCAGCTCGATCTGGAACGCGTAACCCTGCGAGCGCACCGATTCGAAGTCGATCGCTTCGAGCACCTCGCGCCGGAAGCACTTGAAGCCGCCCGTGAGGTCACGGACGCGCAGGCCGAGGATGAGGCGCGCATACGTCGACCCGCCGTAGCTGATGAAACGGCGCAGCGGCCCCCAGTCCTGCACCCCGCCCCCGGCGACGTAGCGCGAGCCGAGCGCGAGATCGGCTCCGCCGCGGACCGCGTCGAGCAGCCGCGCGAGATCGGCGGGGTCGTGCGAGAAGTCGCAGTCCATCTCCATCGCGTAGGCCGCGCCGCCGTCGAGCGCGACGCGGAACCCCGCGAGATACGCGGGGCCGATGCCGTTCTTCTCCGTGCGGTGCAGGACCTGCACCCAGTCGTGCTGGGCGGCCAGTGCGTCGGCGATATCGCCGGTCCCGTCGGGCGACCCGTCGTCCACGATCAGGATCTTGTAACCGTCGGGCGCGGCCGCGGCGAGCACCGACCCCGCTGCGGCCACCATCCGCTCGATGTTCTCGGCCTCGTTGTAAGTCGGCAGGACCAGCCACGGAACGTCGCTCATGAGGCGAGGAAGCCTAGAAGGTCCGGGCGCCGCTTTGCCCCGCCGGCGAGCGCGTAGGCTGCGGGGCGTGGCAGAGGGTGACCCCACGAACGCCGACATAGCGCGGGCGCTCGACGAAGTCGGCGACCTCTACGAGCTCGACGGCGCCGTGAGCCATCGCGTCCTCGCGTACCACACGGGTGCGCAGTCGGTGCGCGAATCGTCCGCGTCGGTCGCGCAGCTCGCCCGCGAAGGCCGCGCCACCGAGCTGCCCGGGATCGGCGCGACGCTGCAGGAAAAGATCCTCGCGCTCACCGAAAACGGGGAGATACCTGCCGCAGTCGAGCTCCACAAGCGATGGCCCGCAGGCGTTCTCGACGTGACGCGGCTGCCCGGCATCGGCGCCAAGCGCGCGCGGCTCTTCTACACCGAACTCGGCATCGCCTCGACGGACGAACTGCGGGCCGCAGCGGAAAACCAGGCGCTCCGCCACCTGAAGGGCGTCGGGCCGAAGATGGAGGAGGCGATCCTGCAGGCGCTCGAACGCCGCACAGGCGACGACGGCCGCGAGCGGATCCTCGCCTCGCGCGCCCTCGCGATCGCCGAAGAGGTCGCGGCGGCACTCGAAGCCGCCTGCGGCAAGGGCGTGCGCGCCACGCCCGCGGGGTCCGTGCGACGGCGCACCGAGACCGTCGCCGACATCGACATGATCGCGACAGGGCCCGACCCGGCGGCGATCACCCGCGCCTTCTGCGAACTGGACCTCGTCGAGCGCGCGGAGTCCTCCGGCGAGCTCGCGGCACGCGTCGTTCTGCACTCGGGCACGGCGGTCGACCTGCGGGTCGGCGACGAGGCGCGCCACGGCAACCTCCTGCAGCACTTCACGGGCTCGGCGGCACACAACACGGCGCTGCGCGAGCGCGCCGTCAAGGAAGGCTTGCACGTATCGGAGTACGGCATACGCGGCGATCGCGCCGACCGCCTCGAGCTCTTTGCGACAGAGGCCGAGGTCTACCGCAGGCTCGGCATGGACTACATCGAGCCGGAGCTGCGCGAGAACCGCGGCGAGCTCGACGCCGCGCGCGAGGGCACGCTGCCAGCGCTCGTGTCGCTCGCGGACCTGCGCGGCGACCTGCACACGCACACGACCGCCAGCGACGGACAGGCGTCGATCGCCGAGATGGCCGCCGCGGCGAAGGCCCTCGGCCACGAGTACCTGGCGATCACCGACCACTCCGCAACCCACGGCTTCGGCAACGACGTCTCGCCCGAGCAGCTCGAACGGCAGATCGAGCTCGTGCGCGAGGCGAACGAGCGCATCGAGGGGATCGAGCTCCTCGCGGGCAGCGAGGTCAACATCCTGCCCGACGGCAAGCTCGACTACGCGGACGACCTGCTCGCGCGCCTGGACTGGGTCGTCGCGAGCATCCACACGGCGTTCAAAGCGAGTGCGAGGGCGATGACCGACCGTATGCTCGCGGCGATCGGGCACCCCCTCGTCGACGCGATCGGCCATCCGACGGGAAGACTCATCGGCAAGCGTCCGCCTTACGAGCTCGAACTGGGCCGCGTCTTCGCCGCCGCGGCCGAGACGGGGACCGCGCTCGAGATCAACTCCTCGCCGAACCGGCGCGATCTCTCGGAGATCGACGCTCGTGCCGCTTCCCAGGCAGGCGTTCGTTTCGTGATCGACTCCGACGCCCACCGCGAGGCGACGCTCGCGAACCTCCAGTGGGGTGTCGCGACGGCGCGCCGCGCCTGGCTCGGCGCCGACGCGATCCTGAACGCCCTGCCACTCGACGCCCTGCGCGCGAGCCGGCCCCGCGCGCGCGGCTAGCGGACGGCTCTAGGTCGCCGTGCCGGCCGTCTGCTCAGGACGCCAGGAACGAAAGCCCGGCGCGCGGATCAGCGACATCGGACGCACCGGCGAGGCGCGCTGGACGTAGAAGCAGACGCCGTCGCGGTCCTCGATCGCCTGCACCGCGGCGTCCTGGTGTCGCCACGCGAGCGCCCAGATGACGGCGAAGCCCGCGGCGATGCCGGGGATCTGCGGCGCGAGCAGGCCGAGTACCCCCGCGACGACGGCGAAAAGCAGCAGCGGCCAGAGGCGGTTGAGCAGGATCGCGCTCGGGTGCACCTCCGGCAGCGTCGTCGAGGAGCGCGCGCCGGCGAGGAGTTTCGCGATCGGCGCGGTCGTCTGCGCCGAGCGCCCCATGCGGGCGCCGAGGATCGCTGAAACCGCCCACCAGCCGACGCCGAGCGCGGCGATCGCGAGTTGTTCTTCGGCCGCGGCAACGACGACGCAGATCGCGGCAAGTGCTGTCGCCGCCGCCGCGCTGAGGAGCACCGTCGCGCGCAGGAAGTCGACGAACCGCACGGCCTACAACAGCGCCTCGAGCAGCGCCCTCACGCCGTCCGGCCCCTCGACCGTCATGTCGGCGAGCGCGAGCAGCCCGGGAGGCGCCTCATCCGACCGCACGGCGACGCACAGCGCCTCCTGCAGGATGTCCTGTTCGCGCAGCTCGCGCAGGGTGCGGAACGCGTCCTCGTCGGTCACGTCGTCGCCGACGTACATCGCGCCGCGAAAGCGCCCGGACGCCAGCAGCCGACCGATCGCAAGGCCCTTGGAGATCGCCACGGGCGGGCGGATCTCGAGCACCTTGCGCCCCCAATGGACGGCGAGCCCCTCTTCGATCGCGAGCTGCGCGATCTCTTCGAGCCTGCGCTGGGCGGCCGGTTCGTCGGGCGCGCCGCGCCAGTGGAACGCGACGATGCCCGACTTGTCCTCCGTGCGCACGCGCAGCCGGTCGAGTTCGGCGCCGCTGACGGTCGCGGCGAAGGCCCGCACCTGGCCGTCCCACTCGCGCAGCTCGGCGTCGACTTCGACCGTCGTGCCGCCCGGCGCGAGCAGCTCGCCGCCGTGGTTGCCGACGTATGCGATCGTGCCGATGCCGACGATCCGCCGCGCGTCGGAGGAGCCGCGCCCCGTGACGCACGCGACGAGCCCGTAGCGGCGCGAGACCTCGATCAGGAGCGACCGCGTGGCCTCGGGCACGAGCGCGTCGGCGGCGTGGCGCACGATCGGCGCGAGTGTGCCGTCGATATCGAGCAGAACCGCGCACTGCGCCGGCTCGGAGCGGAGCCGTTCAAGCGCCTGCGGGGGCGTCTGAGCCGATGCCACGGGTCTAGTATGGCGCGCGACGTGGCCCCGGACCCTTCGCGCAGCGATGTTGGCACAGCGCCGCTCTGACGCCGTCGGGCGGCTCGCCGCGATCGGCCTGCTCGCCGGGCTCTTCAGCGGAATCTTCGGCGTCGGCGGCGGCGCCGTCGCCGTCCCCCTGCTGGTGCTCTGGCTGGGCTACGACGAGCGCCGTGCGGCGGCCACCTCGCTCGCGGCGATCGTCCTGATAGCCGGCGTGGGCGCGGCAGCGCAGGCCGCGCACGGCCTGGTAAGCGTGCGCGACGCGCTGATCGTCGGCGTGCCCGCCGTGGGCGGTGTGCTGTTCGGAACCTGGCTGCAGCAGCGGGTGCGGGTCACCGCGATCGCCGTGAGCTTCACCGTGGTCGCTGTCGTCGCGGCCGTGGAGCTCGTTCTCAAGTGATCGGGCTGCTCGCCCTCGGGGTGCTCGGCGGCATCCTCGCCGGCCTGCTCGGCGTCGGCGGAGGTGTGATCTTCGTGCCGGCGCTCGTGATCATCGCGGGCCTCGGCCAGCATGAGGCGGAGGGCACGTCGCTGCTCGCGATCATCCCCGTCGCGCTCGTCGGCGCGTGGCGCCAGGACCGCTACGGCAACGTCGAGCGCCGCTCAGCGCTGACGCTCTCGCTGATCGCCGGCGCCGGCGCGTTCGCGGGGGTGCAGATCGCGGATGCGCTCAGCGGCCACGCACTGCGGATCGCGTTCGCGGTGCTGCTGGTGCTCATCTCGCTGCAGCTCGTGCGTGACAGCTTCGCGCGCGACCGCGCGCGCAAGAGGTGATCGCCTCGCCTGCATGGTCTAACATCGGTGCCAGACCGGAGTGTTTGACAATCCCGTCCATATAGCGATCCTCGTCGTCGTGCTGCTGCTCGTCTTCGGCGCGCGGCGGCTACCCGAGATCGGCCGCTCGTTGGGGAGCGGCATGCGCGAGTTCAAGGAGGGGGTCACCGCCGAGTCGAAGCCGCGCCCGGCGCTGACAGCCGAGCAGCAGGGCGCCGAGACGCAGGCGCCGCCCGCTCAGCAGCCCGCCCAGGCTCCGCCGGTCGAGACGCCGGCGCCGAAGGCCTAGCGCGGCGGGTCAGCCGCGTTCGGCTCGCCCGGAGCGACCGTCGGCCGCGCCTGCTCCTGGAGCGGCGCGCCGCAGTGCCAGCAGTAGGCCGCGCCGCGGCTGTGGACCGCGCCGCAGGACGTGCACTGGCCGTCGATGCCGGCCTCGGCGGTCGAGAGCAGGCGTTGCAGCTCGGCGAGCTCGGCGTCGGCCTTCTGCAGTTCGGCCGCTTTGCGCGCCAGCACGTCGAGTCGGTAGTGGTCGCGGATCGCCATCTCGTAGGCGAGGCCGCCGAGGTCCCAGGTGAGGGCGGCGACCTGCTCGGCGAGCTCGCGCCGCCGCTCGCGCAGCTCCGCCATCGTTCCGCCGCTCGCGGACATGCCGCCCGACGGTAGCACCAGCGGCGGTGCCGCCTCTATCGTCTCGGGGCTCACGGGACTTCTATCGGCTGGTCGCCGAGTTTGTTGACTTCTTCCTCGTGCTTGCGGCCGTGCGTGTGCTCAAGTTTCGAGATCTTGCTGGAGCTGACCTTGACGGGTTTCGGCGGCGCGACGTGCTTGGTTTCTTCTGCCGCGGCTTCTTTCAGTTCCTTCTTTTCTTCGGCGGGGCTCGTCTTTTCTTCCTTTGGCGCTTCCTTGCCTGCTTCCACGCCCGAGCTCTTCGAGGACGTCTTTGCGGCTTCGCTTTCGGGCGTCGCCGACGCCGCGTCGGCAGTGGGGAGAGCGCTGAGGCCGACGATGCGGATCGTCTGCTGCCCGCTGGAGTTTTTGCCCGACACCCAATGGCCGACCAGCAGGCCGATCAGCATCGCGAGCAGCAGCACCGCGCCGACCGCGAACAGCGGCGCGTAGCGCCGCAGCCAGGGCGGTCCGACGGGGTCGCGGGGCGGACCCGAGTCGTACGCGACGGGCAGCGCGGCGGGCGTGACGGCCTGGACGTCGCCTTCGCGCTGGAGCACATCCAGGAACGCGAGGCGCACCGGCGACACGGGCTGCCCGCAGGAGAGGCAGTAGCGCTGGTCGGCGACCAGCGGGGAGCCGCAGTGCTCGCACGTCGGCTGCTCGGGAGGGAGTGGGGTCAGGGAGCTCATCGCTTGTGCCTTCGGTCGTGGCGGTGCTGGTGGCGCCGGCGCTCGAGTTCTTCGTGGCGCTTGGCGCGCTCGAAGGCGAGCTTGTTCGCGCGGCCGATCGCGGCGCTTTCCTGCTCGGTCGTCTCGCACGCCGCGAACGAGACGCTCGCGATGCCGCAGAGGGTGATCAGAGCCAGACGGGCACCCGCGGCTTTCGTGTCGATGGCCATCGCTGCGCCGCCCTGGGTCAACCGAACGCGCCCTGCACGTATTCACGCGTGCGCTCGGCGCGCGGGGCCTCAAAGACGTCGCGGACGCTGCCGTACTCGACGAGGTCGCCGAGGTACATGAACGCGACCTTGTCCGCGACGCGGTGGGCCTGCGCAAGGTTGTGCGTGACGATCACGACGGCGAGCTCGCGGCGAAGCTCGCCAATCAGCTCCTCGATGACGCCGGTGGAGATCGGGTCGAGCGCGCTGCACGGCTCGTCCATCAGGAGGACCTCCGGCCGCATCGCGATGGCGCGCGCGATGCACAGCCGCTGCTGCTGTCCGCCGGACAGGCGCAGCGCGGGGCGGTCGAGGTCGCCGTGCACCTCCTCGTAGAGGCCCGCGCGCTCCAGCGCGTCGATCACCTGCGGTTCGAGCTCCCGGCGGCCGGGCTTGCGGCGGCCCTGCTCGCGCAGCGCGAACGCGACGTTGTCGAAGATCGACATCGGGAAGGGGTTGGGCTGCTGGAAGACCATCGAAACGCGCGAGCGCAGCTCGGTGTCGACCAGGTCGTGGATGTCCTCGCCGTCGAGCAGGATCTCGCCGCTGCGCCGCGCGCTCTGCGTCAGCTCGGTGAGCCGGTTGAGCGTCCGCAGTAGCGTCGTCTTGCCGCAGCCGGACGGTCCGATCAGTGCGAGCACCTCGCCCTGGTGGATCGAGAGTGACACGTCGCGCACCGCGACTTTGCCGGCGTAGGAGACGCCGACGGACTTCAGCGCGAGGCGTTCGGGGCCGGCGGTCTCCTGGACGACGCGCACGGCCTGGCGCTCGTCCGGCGGGCGAACCGGGGTCGGCTCGCGGTCCAGGACGATGGTGCGAACCGGCGGAACCGTCTCGCCGACCGGGGCCTGGGGCGTCGCGACGCCGGCGCCGCTCAGCGACTGGTCGCGCAGGTGCCGCGCGCTCTGAAGCTCGAAGATCGTCTCGCTGCCCATGTGTTCTCTATCTTGTCGACCCTAAGGACTTTGCTTACCGGTTTCATGAGGATAGCGATGATTCCTCCACGGCGCAAGCATTTGGAAGAGGTCTCTCAGACCACGCCCTGGGTCAGCGCGGCACCCGAGTTCGCCGCGTCACGACGGCCGATCCGTTCGACCGTCAGGTTCAGGACGAGGACGAACATGAGCAGCACGAACGCCGCGGCATAGGCCTTCTGCGGAGCCCCGCCTTCGCCGGCCGGAGAGTTTTCGTAGACGTACGTCGTCAGCGAGCCGGTGGTGCCGCGCAGGACGTTCAGCACGGGGACGCCCCCCTGCGTTTCGATGCGCAGCGTGCCGCCGGCGAGGAGCAGCACGATGGCCGTGTCACCGATGATGCGGCTGATGCCGAGCGTGACGCCCGTCGAGATGTTCGAGCGCACGCGCGGCAGCAGCACGCGCCGGATCGTCGTGATGCGTGTCTTGCCGAGCGCGAAGGCCGCCTCGCGCAGGTGCACCGGCACCTGTTGCAGCCCGTCGCGAGACGCCGCGAAGATGGGCGGGATCGCGAGCAGCGACATCATGATCCCGGCGATCACGAGCGACTGGCCGAAGACGCCGCCCTTTTCGGACGTGAACGACAGCGGCGCGAAGACGCCGAGCTCGAAGACTGAAAGGCCGAACAGCGCGATGACGATGTCGGGCGTCCCGGCGATCACCTCGATGGTGGATTCGACGACGCGGGCGAGCCACGACGGCCGCCCGTACTCGACGATCCAGAGGGCGGCGCAGACGGCGAGCGGAACCGCTACGGCGGTGCCGATGAGGGCGAGCATGCACGTGCCGAGGAGCGGATCGAGGAACCCGCCGGAGCCGGCCTGGCTCGCGCTCGTCTGCGGGCGCGAGAAGACCAGGGTCGGGCTCAGGTAGCGGATGCCCTGAACCGCCAGGTAGACGACGATCCCGGCGGCGATCGCGCAGAGCAGGATCCCGACGGCCCAGGCGAGCACGAGGACGATGCGGTCGCTCCAGCGCCAGGAGCGTGGGCTCGAGCGCCGCCCGCCCTTCAGCGTGCCGTCAGGCTGGGCGTAGGTGCTCATCCGCGTGTTTGGTAGCGCCGAAGCGGCAGCTTGATCAGGTATCCCGCGACCGAGAAGAAGAGCGCGGCGAACAGCAGCAGCAGGGCGAACGCGTACAGCGACGCGCGCAGCGGCGGCGACGCGAGGCCTTCGTGGAAATCGACGATCGTCGACGCGAGCGTCCGCAGCGGCTCATAGAAGAAGACGAGCCCGTCGATCGGCTTGGGCGAGAAGAACTTGCCGCCCGAAACCATCGAAATCATGATGGCCTCGCCGACCGCGCGGGCGGACGCGAGAACGGCCGCGGCGACTATCGCGGGGCGAATCGCGCGCAGGTGGACGGACCGGATCGCCCGCAGCGGGTTCAGGCCGAGCGCCACCGCCCCCTCCTTCCAGGAGACGGGCACCGTGATCAGCGCCTCGCAGATCAGCGCGATCATGATCGGCGTGATCATGATCGTGAGGATCAGGGAGGCGACGCCGAGCCCGCCTCCTGTGAGCTGCACGACGTTGTCCACCGATTCCTGCTGGCCCGTCGTGATCAGGTGCTCGTTGAAGAACGGCACGAGCACGAGCACGCCGATCAGCCCGTAGATCACCGACGGCACCGACGCCAGCAGACGCACCACGGGAACGGTCACGCGCCGTAGCCGCTCGGGGGCGAGCTCGACGATGTAGACGGACGCGAGGATCGCGATGACGAGGCCCACGGCAACGGCGATCACGCTCGTGATCACTGTGCCGTAGATGATCGGCCACGCGCTCAGCGCGTACGTCGAAGGGCGCGCGCCGACGGACGCGTTCGTCATCGTGCTGACCTGGTTTTCCAGGTTGCCGCTGCCCGTCAGCCAGCTGAGCCCGTCGTAATGGAAGATCGGCACGGCGCGCACGGCGACGAACACGATCATCGCGAGCACGAAAACGGCGAACAAGAGCGACACCGCGCCGAGCATTCGCTCGGCGCGGTGGTCCGGCCAGGGCTTGCGCAGGCGTTCGCGCAAGTCGCTCCCTAGGCGGTGATCCAGCGGGAGTCGATGATCTTCGCCGCGGCGCGCGAGTGCTCGATCCAGGAGATGAACCACCGCGCCGCGCCTGTCGCGTCGTGGTGCGTCACCTCGTAGAAACGAGCGACACCCGGGTAGGCGCCCGAGATAGCCTCGGCTTTGTCGCACGTCACGCTGCCGATTTTGGCCGCGTGCACGCCGCCGAGCTCGACCTGGTAGTTCGAGACGAAGCCGATCGCAGCCGGGTTGCCTTTCACGGCCTGCTTCTCAAGGCCCTCGGTCGCCTCTTCCGTCGCGCTTTTCTCGACGCTTTTGCCTTCCAGCAGGAGCGTCTTGAAGCTCGTCAGGACGCCCGCCACGGAAGTGCGGGTGACGACTGAGATCGGGCCGGTCGCCGTGATGCCCGAGACGCCGTCTGAAGCTAGTTCGCTCCACGTTTTGATCGTGCCGGTGAAAACGCCGGTCAGCTGCGATTGCGTCAGG
>Ga0335073_10000014_pt1 | contig 276383 bp, 247 predicted proteins | sample Lox_Sample_22_FD_207093 | JGI IMG/M metagenome (GOLD analysis project Ga0335073, IMG submission 207093) | Soil microbial communities from Loxahatchee National Wildlife Refuge, Florida, United States - Lox_Sample_2.2 | ecosystem: Environmental > Terrestrial > Soil > Wetlands | place: USA... | reverse complement strand
TGCCGTGCCGAAACCTTTTGGCCAGTTCTTATCAAAGACCATAATGCCTTCTGTTAGACCCTGATCGCGAAGCCATTTTTCCTGCTCTTCTTGGACATCCTTGGCTTTCTTTACTTCCGCAGGAGTTTGAGCTGGCACAGGTCTCCATTTCCAGCCAGCACTCTGAAAAATCGGCCATAGCATACTCGCGAACCTTGTGGTTTCAGCATCTCCCGAGAATCCATCAAGACGGAAATAGGGAATTCGTTCTTGTTTCTCCATCTCAACACGTATTCTTTTCAGCGCCGTGAATAATTGCTCTTTCTCCATCGGCTGCAGCCTGCGACTAGGATTGAAACACACGGCATTCAGTTGTTTTCTTAGCCGTGTGATTTCGCCTTCCTTGGCCTGTTCGCATCGTTGCTCAGCATTTGTCGTTGTATCAGAAAGTTTGTTCTTTAGGTCTTCATTCTCCACTGCGAGTCGGCGATTTGCGCTTACTGAGCTTTGGTGATCGTTGTAAACAATTCTCACCCCATTCCATAACAACATCGGCAGGTAATAGAAAATCGCCAGCAGAAGAATAGCCTTAAGCCCGATAACTCCCTCCCTTCGCCAGTGCATCTTCACGGCCTCCTCGCCATGACTTCTGCGCAGCAAGATCGCAAAGAATACAAGGAGCAGAACGGGCTGGACGAGATCAAACGAAATGAACGCCCACGGGGTAGTTTGCTTAAAATTCGTAAAGGAAAGAAAAGACCTATAAAGCAGGCTGAGAAAATGGGGGCGCACGGTCTTGTTGACCAATGCGCTGATGGCCAACCATAGCGTAAATAAACCCAACAGCCCGAGGGCACGTAGAAGCTTATCGGCTCGAAGTCGCATGCGGTTCCACATGTCAGGCATTTTCGCAGAAAAGCTACACCAAGCTCGCCCGAATTTAGCAGTAAATGATCCGCGATCTATGCTAGGCAAGCTATTGGGCCCTGGCTTTTTGTTCTGCAACGCAATTCAGAGACGGGTTTCCAGATATCAACTTCTCATAAGTCGCCCCTTGCACGTGTTGATGTTCACGACCTTGTTAAAGCACCTGCTGCGAACCCAGGTGCTCCACCTGAAGTCTCCGAAGCGGAACACTTGCTACTCAATGACTTCCAAGCTTCGATTGGAAACCAGTTCCGCCCTGGCGTTCATTCATCCACGAATCGGGAGTGCGTTGTCCTTGGCCGGAATCGCGTCTATGTTAGGTCTGCTGCATCGAGCTTGGCTGCTGTCTCGGGACCAAGCCATGCTGGAGTTGATCCCCAGCCCCTACGAGCTAGCACTCAAGTTAAGTACTTCGCGACTGCAATCTCGTTCCTGAATCATTTCTTGGCCGAGACCTCCAGCATGCGGAAATCTTGAGGATCGTCCTGTCGTTCGCCAAAACTCTGAGCGGCCCTTATTCAACAACCTGCAAGATTTCCTAAATGCGCCTTCTGCTATGAATCTAGATCATGCTACCGGGATTTTTGGACATGAGCGTGAACTTGAAGTCTTGTTGCTGTTTCACGGGCACGGTAAAAGGTTGGGACGGCGGTTGGACTTCGAACCCGGCAGCAAATACACGTACTTCGTTTTTGCATTCCAAGGGCGTGTCGTTCACCACATGCACGGTCAAGGTAAAGTGGGTTAATGCCACGAAAAAGCAGCAGGCAGGCCTTGTGTTTCAGGATTTCGAGCGACTAGGTATTATTAGCCATGGTCTTTATGAAACGAATGCCACGCCTTCTGGGAGTCGACAATCTCCTGTCGTGCCGGGCCATCGCTCTAAATCTCGTACTCGGTTTTCACTCACAGAGTACGGTCTGCATTTCATCATTGCGGTGACGCCCGTAAGCGCCTGGAAGGCGTGGGCGTCCGAAGCGCCCCCCAAAATCGGGTATCGTCGTGCATGGATGTTCCACCGTGGATCCTCGCAAACGCCTCACCTCCACAGTGGTTCGCTGTTGCATACGTCGAAGGGCATCCTCATGGAGGTTCCGAGAAACATAGCGCCGTGGGTCTAGCGTGCAGCGCGCTTTGAGTGCAGCACAAGCCACAGACTTTTCGTCGAAAAGGGCAAGAGTATTATCGCGTGCGGTGCTCTCAAGGAGACGAAGTACGCTTGCCCTCGGATTTGTGGCTTCTATCTTCAAATGTACTCCCATCTGATCGCGGTACGCGATCGATCTGGTTAGTGACCAAGCAAATGCAGCAAGAACTTTATAAACTCGTAGGCGCTGTAGATCGAAAACAGAGTGAACACAAGCACGAAGATCACAATGTGCACTCCCAGCGCGAAGGTTAACGGTTTAGCCGGCACTCTTCCAAAGGTGGCCAGCATGCGCACTGCCGCAGCCAACATGGTTTTCATGCTCACCCTCCGATTTCGTTCCTGATCCGATCTGAAATTCCACATCACCCTGACCAGCTCTGAAGAAATTCACCGTGCTCATTTCATCCTCCTTATTCGCTTTGAACTACATTTACAAAAACAAACTGTGTCGAAACGCAAATACAACTTGGTTTACGTTTTTCGATCATGCTTGTTGTCCTCCTCTCGAAAGAAATGCCAAGGCGTTCAGCCTTGGCTCTGGTAATCCGTCTGATCGTAACCTATCGATGGCGGGTGATCATCGCACGCCCAGTCGCGTACCGCATAACTGGGCCACGTGAAGCAATGGTTCTCACCCCACCGATATTGTGTCCCGAATGGCACGATTGGCATGATGCCATAAGTCTCTGTTAAATTACAGCAAGAATTCTCACACCCTGTGGATCATTGGACCCTATTGACTTCCTGGGTGCAGGGTTCTAGGCTTCAGAGCTGAAAATTGAGGGATTGAGTTTCGTGTGCTATCCTACTAATAGCGATCCACGGATCGTGACCACTACCTGTAGCGTGCGAGGGACAAATGCTCCGTGTCGATGATCAGAGGTTTCTCACTCCCTCCGAAGCGGCCATGATTCTCGGCGTTAGCAAAAGAACCGTGATCCGATGGTCAGCAAATGGAAGCAGCAAAGATCGCCGACCGTCCGATCCGCCAGACCTGCAACCGCTGCGTGGACCAAACCGGCGAATCTACTTCCGCGAAGAACGGATCAGGTTCATAGCTAACCAATACTTCGGAACCGGAACTCCCAATCGCAGCCGTGCGGTGTCGGTTGCGTAAACCATTTCTTTCGACGCATCAATGATGCGTCTTTTTTTGCTGGCTACAAGAAACGGCCTCAATCAAACCGTCTCAGGTTTCGGACTTTTCTCGATATCGATTTTGAACGCCTGGAATCTGTCTTTATATGCTCGAAACAGTTCCTGAGCCAGATCAAGAATTGCCCTGGTGTGTTTCTCCATGATATTAGCCCGCCTTTGCCGCCGCGTCCGGTGCCCGGTCTTTTTCGCTGTATCGTGCGTTACCACGATATCCATCTCGTGGATGATTTGATTCCTTACCGTGAATACCTCTTTCAAAAGGCTTTTCTTTTCGTTGTAAAACATTATTTTGGTATCCAGACCGGACGCGTCTGATACTCTGCATAGTTCTTCGACGGATTGGAGACTCTCGCTAGTCATTGCCTCAAGGTAGTCCGCCAAAAATATTTCCCTCGGATTCCTATCGATAAGCGCCAAAGCGACCGTATTCAGAACCTCTTTGTCGTCCTTGTTGAGTCCACGCCTCACATGTTCTTTGAATTTCGCCTCCGCCCTTTTATCTGCAATTATCAATTTGGGCAGCTTTGTCCTGATAAGCTGCTTGACGAAAATGTCCAACCCGGCGCAAGCGAAAATGAGCATCGCGCGATACAGATCCTGTTGTTCATGAGTTGACGGACCGCCTTTGGCTCCCGTCCTCCAGGATCGGTACACATAATAAAAACTGTTCACTGCGTCAACGGTTTTGCCGATGATGCTGAACTCTGGATAAAACTGGCTATCCTCATCCTCCTGCGGGATTGAAACACTATAGAAGTTTGTTGCTTGTGAAGGCATAGTGTCTATGAAACGATGTCACCGTCCGCTGGAAACGCGGTGGCGATTGCATCGGTAAATAGTGAATCGCAGTGCACCAACATCGACTCAATAAAACGCCCGTGATAGACAGCATATACTTCTGAGCTAACCTTTGCGTTTTGTGGCTTCACGATCGTCAAGATGAGCTCTTTGCCCTCTAAGATTTTAGGGCGAAGCCACGCCTTAGACTTCCACTGCTGCGCCGTGTGGGTAAAATCGCCATCAGAATCATAACCCCACGTAACAACGCTTCCCTCGTCAATTGCTTTCTTAAACGTGGCCAGGAGCTTTTTAGGTGTACTTGTTTTGAAGTGAACCGCCATGGGAGTAACATTAACGCGTTTCCTACCACCTGTCGAACGAGTCCTGTCAGATCGCGAACCCGTCCAAGATCCTGTTGAACCTGGTAGTAAAAATCTTCCTGATAAAAAATCCCGCGACGAGTTTTTGTTCGCAGAGCGGGCGCGCTGACGGCGCGATCCCGCAGGGAGGTCTAATACAGGCAGGCAACGGGAACCTCTACGGAACAACTAGCAGCGGCTTATAAGTGCAACACGCCGAAAACGATGAAAAAGGCGTGCTTAATTCCTGTCAGGGGCCCTCAAACGACTCCCTTCGGTCTCAACTGCTTATGCTTGCGGTGTTGGTTCAGCCCGGACGCTAGGCCCACACCGGTGCAAGGAAAATAGCAAATTAAGGGAAGTCTGCGAGAAGAAGCCCTCTCGATGTGAAGCATCCTAAGCTCTTCACACTTCAACCTAACCCACGGGGCTCGATGTCTTGCGCTTTGCGCGTACTTTGTCAGTCTCCACGCACTTCTAAGTTGTTGTAAAAACCTAATCTTGCCAAATTTACACGGTGGAAGCCGCTAGGGTGGATCATCGGATTCATCTCTCGGTCACCATAGGATGAGCGAGCCGGGACAAGCCGGCCCGATCGCATGACAATGTCCTTTTGCCGGATGGAGACCTTTCGTAGGCAACGGCCGCACGGCGGCTTAGAAGAGTCGGTTTCGAGTTTCCAATATTGAATGCAGGTGGGTCCTCCGCAAGTGCGTTCAGGACAAAAGTCATATAGCCGCTTTGGTAATAGCTTAAGTTGTGCCAGCAGGCGAAGAGCGCCATCGGGAGAAACTAACGGTTGACGGTCTTGGGTGTAGGCATTGAACGCGGTCCTTTCAACCGTGAGCGCACAAATAAAACGCGAAGTCTTACAAGAACAGAACAGAGTGGATTTTGGGAAAGAGAAGTAATTCAAATCAGTGGAGTAGCGGCATTTTGCAGGACATCGACTGAAAACCTGTAGACAGTTCTTATCGGAAGTGTCACGGATTCGAACGATTGCCCGAAAGGGCGAAATCTTTGGACGACGCAAATGACAGTTGCGACAGATAAAAGTAGCCCCGGAAAAGAGGAGGCTATTACTAACCAAAACGCTCGCGAAACCTGTTGACCTCTGAGGAATTTACCGCCCTCAAAAGCACCTACATTTGTGGCGGAAACACCAGGTGTACTGATAACCCATTGAAATTGGTCGGGGAGAGAGGATTTGAACCTCCGACCCCCTGGTCCCGAACCAGATTCCAGCCCCTATCGAAATCTGTTGAATGTTGTTGATTCCAAGTGATTGCTGTTGAACTTGTTGCAGCCTGCTTGTTGAAGCCTGTTGATTTTTGTTGAAGTCGTGTGCTTTTACAGCTACAAAATCATCTACATTCGAGTGGGGTGAACCCCTCCAGTGAGACAATTTTCGTTTCTACACCTGCCGTGTGATTTTCAAAGTGAACCCTCACGTGCAACAAAATCGCTTCCTACAACATTTAACGCCGTTCGTTCCTTTGCGGGCATGCCGTTGACTCTCCAGCATGTTAGATGGCTAGCGATCTCCATTGGGCACATACACAGATACCCAGCTTAAGAAGGACCGGATCCGGTGAGCATAAGAGTGTGAGGAGAAAACGCCAAAATTTCAGCGGTGAACGCCCAATATTCGGTCGACGAACCAACCGAGCAAGTAGTGTTCGACCAAGTTGTAGTACCTCCATTGGTGTCGTTCCCGATCACGCGATTAACGGAACTGGCGAAGGCCGTCATGCCCGTGGGTGTGCAACCAGCTTCATTCGCCGTCAACCCTTCAAAGCACGCAACCCAAGATGAACCAGAGTTTCTACTCATTGTGACGCCTTCGCAAGTAACACTTGTCGTCAGGCTTGTACTATTGGCCTCGCCTGTACCACCTACGCCTGTCGTATTACAGTTTGAAGAAGTTCCAACTGCAGTGCCTCCGTAGGAAGCGGCAACAATCTCTCCCGCACTAGTCCATGTTCCGATAGTTGTACTGCCAGTAGACTCTTCACATGCGGCGAGGAAGGTTATCGTACCGGCGGTGGAAGTGGCGATCTGCGTCCAACCAGCAGGGCGACTGATCGTGCCGCTATTTCCGAATGCTACCACCACCACCAAATCACCCGCATTCGATGCGCTCAAGGTGCAAGTTGTGCTCAGAGCGGAGCACGATCCAGTTCGTGAAATAGCCGCCCACGTCGGAAGCGAAAGCACTATTAACATCGCAACTTTGGCGAGATGTCTCATTTGTCCTTGCAGAAAACCGCGTTGTAATCGAGGGCCACACCTGCGGAGTTCAGCACTTCCCAAGCGGTGGCCGTGGTTCCTTGGGTCAGGGGTGGGTTGAAATTTGAAACCATGCCGCCATTCCCTGCTATGGCAAAGGTGTAGGTGTTTCCGCCCGAACCGTTATCACTGAGAGTCACGACCGTGGCCGTCGAGCTGCGATTGGTAATGATCAGCGAAGTTACATCGTTGTAGAAGTTCGTGGCCCCCGCCGGGATAAACTGAGTGGCCGTCGTGTTGCTGTTATTTGGTAAGTTGGCCGTACCGACAATGTCGCGCGGGCACTGGCCCCAAACCACGAGCCGCCCAGCTTTGTCGGCCATAGCACCCACTAATTGACCATTGGTGACAGCAGTAGGATAGGAAGTCGCGGCAACTGCACCTAGCTGCGTTGCTCCTGAAGGCGCGGTCGCGGCAGTCGGCCCCTGACCCCAGTTTGCGATAGCTGAATTATCGCTGGCGACGTTTACCCGAGGATCACCGCTGCCGGAGGTTCCATTCCCGCCAGTGACTGCGTTCCCGCCCCACTGCGCGATGTTGTCGTTCCAAGGGGTGGAATTCGCCGTGCCTTGGTTGGCGTTTACTGTCACGGCTACCCCGCCAGAAACTCCCTGCACCGAAACCACTCCGCCAGCGGGCGTACCCGCAGATCCTAGCCCTTCGATTGTTCCTTGCACCGGTACAGTTAGCGTCTTAAAGGAGGCCACTACTACATCCCAAGGTTCTGAGGTCGCGATTGTGGCTGACGGGCTTCCAACTGCCATCTCGGTCTTGAGATAGGATGCGCTAACGAACGAAAACAGTCCTACCGGACTCGCCGGATTCTGCTGGCCCGAATCATTATGTAGTGCAGCAGGGGATGTAACGATAATGGTCTGCGCGGCCGTGCCCAGACCGAATGCAACGAAAACATATTCGTTTGGAACTATGGGAGTCAAGCTGACGGATGGCGAGGTAGTTGCCGTACCGGTATTCGAGGCAGTTTGGTCGAGAGATTGCGGGCCTGTGGGCGAGGATGCCGCCGCAGGGTAAACCAGTCCTGTCACTTCATAAATCGTCATGGCGATGGACGCATTGGTTCCACCTGGAGTAACAGTGACTGTGTCAGAGCTGCCGCCCACAAGGCTAGCAGCCGTATTCGGCGCGAACCAGACACCACATTCAAATGACGTTCCGTTAGTCGCCTGGACCGCTCGATACCAAGTCAAATTTAGCGTGTCGATGATCGGAGCAGTAGGATTGTTGGCGTTGCCATTACAAAATGTTACTACAAGAGTGTTGCCTCTGGTTGTGTTCGATCCATAGGCCTTCGCCAGCGACGGCACGCTGCCGGAGCTTGCATTTGATAGCGGCGCTTGCGCGAATTGCGGCTGCGGAGCCATCGAGCAGGGTACCCACACGTTTTGAACGAGGCACTGCGTTGCCGTCTGCGCATGACTCGGTCCAAACGCCAGAAAGGCAAAAGCCGTTAGTGCAAGGATCTTTTTCATGTTTACCTCAGAGCCAGAAATACTGTTGCTGTTGACGCGCCAAGTGCCGTTGTTTTCACCGTACCGATCCCCAGCCCTGTTGTGCATGGTACCGAGCCGTTATCGTGGACTTCTGACGCTGCTATTGGCGAAACACACAGGTTGTCTCCGAAGGCCACATTTTGCGGGGTGTCCAGATTGACCGATACTTCTCCGCTCGAAATCCACGTGCCTGGACCGTTGAAGACGCCGATAATGTTGTTTGCCAATAATGGGCAACTTCCGACTGTCATCGATGCTGTGTAACATGCGAGGTTGCCGCTAGTATTTCCTGTCGTGCCAGAGAATCCGTCTACAAGGTCGTAGTTACTTCCGGACGGATTTGTAATCGTAACAAGCTGGTTCGGGGCTAATGCTCCCGTCACGGTTGCGAGCGTCGGCTGCGAGCTACCAGAACTTACAGTCACGTCGGTTAAGTAGCCGACGCTCAATGCAGAGGTATACGGTGTTCCCGTCCCTGGGGCAGCTGGACCAACGATCAGTGGGCCAGCCGCAACGTTATAAGATGAAGGCGCAGTCCAGCCAAACGAAGGCGAGATACTCACGTTTGGGGCTTGAAGAAAAAATGCATTCATGGGTCCAATGCATGGCGGAGGGACAGAACTGCACAATGACAATTGCCCTCCAGTCATCCAGACACTCGTTCCTGCTCCCATTCCTCCTGCCGTAAAACTCGTCGCGCTAACGGCGCCGGAAGAGGTTATGCTTCCCGTTGTGTTTATCGTTGGAGGGAAACTGCCGTCAGCGGAGCCTAAGCCCGAATTCTGGTCGTAGAAATTACTCCCACACAGAAAATTTCCATTGGCAAGCTTGCCTGTCAGCACGCCGCTTGGAGCAGTGATCCTGTAGGCCACGCACATCACTGACCCAGGAACACTCGAGGTAGAAAACATATTGTAATTCGAGGTGCTGAGTGATGAGCACCCGTTTGAAGTTGTACCTATTTGGCTACTCCCTTGCGTTGTGCCGTTTGCCGAATCAACAGCGACAACAACGTAAGCCCAGGCGTTGCCGCTTCCGATGCTGCAACTCCCTACACCTGTAAATGAGGTTAGGTTGGGTGGCCCTGCTAATGAATTCGTCCTTACGCCTCCGAAGCTCGTTTGAAGAGTTGGTGTTTGCCCTGCGGCGGCTATAGCCCAGTAACATGTTGCCACAGCGATCATGAATACAAGACTTCTTGAAGGCACTATGTTACCTCCAGCAATGACGCTTGGAAACTTGGTCCAGCAAGAAGTAAGATGTATCAACTTATGCGCATTGGGAAGTTATAAGCTGGATGCGGGGATGCGAATCCTAGCGTAGCAGGTAGATGGTAAGGCAACGCTACTGCACAAAACGGTAAGAGAGTGTGACGAATTATACACTCTGCTCCAATAGACACTGGGGAAACCTACTTTAATGGAATCTTAGAACTGTAACGCATTGTAAAAATCGTCAGTATGGACACTCGTCCACGCCGGAATTCCCAAAAGTGTATTGGCGATCGCATTCATAAAATCTGGGTCAGCTGAGAGCGAATTTGAGCAACCGGTGGTCGTCATCACACTGTATGTGAAGTCTAAATCGCATTCCCATATCTCGGCGGACGTTGCATTCTGTTGCGCTGCGAAGGGTAGAGTAATTGGCAGATAGCTGGCCCCCCACATCGTTCCACTATTGCAAGGGCTTGTGCCGCAGGAAGGAACTTGCGTGGGTGTGAACTGCACTTGGTTCGCCGTATTACAAGAAGACAGAGTTTGAAAGACACCATTCAGAGCCGGGCTAGAGTTCCCTTGAATATAAATAACTCCCGCCCCGTTTGGTGGACAAAAATTGTTGCATCCAGATCCCGAACAGTACACCGTGGCTGTCCCCGCAGAGTAAGTAATATCATTGATCGCGTAGCCAACGGTGTTCGTCGCGGCAAGTTGTAAATGATGGACCGGCGCATATGGATAATTCTTAAAATTGGCGACCCAATTGTCGTGGGCGGCCATTCCTGCCCCGGCCAAAACGGTATCGTAAATATTCTCCACCTGATTTCCGAAGCCTACGTTATACTCCTCTGCCAGTTGTGCCTCCAGGTTGGCATAGAGTTGATTGATCTGGCCGGGAGGACCATAGGATGACGCGATAGTCACGGGAAACGTTGCGTTTTCATTTAGAAACTGCATCATCGCAGTAATGTACCCGGCCCCGTCATTGTTATACTTCCACTGCGTCAAGTATCCGGCATCGGAAAATGCCGAATTACCTTGCCAAGGTTCAGCATTGAATTGACCTTTTGGACCAGGCCATGTTGAGTTTGCGTCGCCCATATTGCACGGCGTCGGGTTACCCTTGCATTGCAACTGCAGGGTGCCGATCGCGGCACAGTAAGCATAGTTTTCACCCCCATGAGTTAGGCCAATTCTTGCGTATAGGATATAGGGCGCAATATCAAATCCATTCCCTTGCGGCGAGTAGTGAGTGAACAGGGCGAGTAAGAAGTTCTGATATGATTTCATTATCGAGTTCTCATACATGACAGGCATCCCGCTAAAGTCGCTAAAGTTGCAATTCGTAGGGCACGAGCAGTGCAAGTCGGTCGGGTTTAATACATCGCAGTTGTTCTGATTCCAGATTCCGACGTCATTTGGGTTGATAAAATTTCCCGATACCGGAGAACCCGACATGTTTGTTCCTGCCCAGTCACCGCACACAGTTACGTCTTGCACGGGCCAAGAGTTGTTAGTGGCATAGGCAGCAGTAAATACGTAGTAGGGTGTATTGCTAAACGCTGACAAATTAGAACTTACGTGATTTGGACTAGTATCGTTTACCGGTTGAACGATCAATACAATTTTCTTGTTGCTAAACACGCCATTCGTATAGTTGATATACGCTCTTAAATCCCGGTCCAGGTAATCCCAATTGAAGCTTTCCTGCCATCCTGTTTGCCCAGGTGTGGCACACGGACCGGTAGTCGAACAATTGTCGATACAACCCCACACTACGCTGACTCCGATACCCGAAATATTTGGCAGAATTCCCTGCATGAAGGTACCAAGGTATGTTTCGTTGGCGGCAAGACAGTCTGTCGGAGGATTCGAAATCGCTGTAGGCGCTTGCCAGGCAATCACTTTGGGCGGGTTTTGCGCAGTAACAAGTATTGAAACTGCTGTGATTGCAATGAGTTGGATTATCAAATTGCGAAATTTCGTCATGTCCTCGAATACCTCGTAAGCGTTATTGCGGCTACCGTAATCCATGTTTCGTTACCCTAACAAGTCATAAGGTTGAGTCTCATAGACCTGACTCGAGAGAGCAGGTAGTGGCTTGGAGCGTCGATTTACCAAACAACTGCACCCGTTGTAATTTCGTCACGACGACCGAATTCGAGAAGGAAGTCTCAGAGCCCTAGGTTACTAGCATGAGGTGCGGAAAATGATTGCACAATGCGAATGTTCAGGCTTAAAATCCAAGCCGGATGCAATGTGCTGCGGAGGTGGGGTATGCGTCGAAAGAGAAGAATTGACGTTAATGCCGGTCTCATCCTCGTTATCACGGTTATCGCACTTACTAGATGCTTCGCACAACAGGTGAAGCAACAGGTTCTATATAGTTTCTGTTCTTCGACGAACTGCGAAGATGGAGCTTCGCCTCATGGGTCCTTGGTTTTCGACGATCAAGGAGATTTGTTTGGTACTACTATCGAGGGCGGAGCTAATTGTCAGGGGCCTGGACAAGGGGGGTGCGGGACAGTTTTCGAGCTTTCTCCTTCTGCGGGGGGAGGTTGGACAGAAACGGTGCTTTACAGCTTTTGCGTCAATGATATTCAGAGTTGCCCCGATGGCGCATCCCCGGTAGCAGGTTTGATCTTCGACAAGCTGGGAAATCTTTATGGCACAACACAGAACGGTGGTACCTATGGACCTGGAACAGTTTTCGAGTTGAGTCCCCCACTTAACCAGCAAGGCTTGTGGACTGAAACTGTGCTTTGGAGCTTTGGGGCCAAAGGTGATGGCGGATATCCCCTTTCCAATCTGATATTCGATACCTCTGGGAGGCTTTACGGGACAACCAGCGGGGGAGGCGCATATGGCGGAGGCACGGTTTTCAGACTTTCTCCAACAGGTGAAGGACAGTGGTCAGAAGAAATTCTGTATTCCTTTGGCCCGAGTCCAGCTGATGGCTTCGACCCGAAGGCAGGGGTAACCTTCGATAAATCCGGCAACCTTTACGGAACAACGGTGGAGGGAGGCTCCAGTGGATTAGGACTAGGTGTTGTGTACCGATTGAAGCCCAACGCTCAGCCGCCCTGGACCGAGAATGTTCTGTTCAGGTTCCAACCCGACGGGACAGGCGCGAATCCGATCTCGAACGTGAGCTTTGACTCGGTTGGCAACTTGTACGGCACTGTCTCATCGTCAGTGAACGGTGGGGTTTTTAGGTTATCTCCGTCAAGGAAGGAAACATCGCTCCTATTTCAAGGCTCGCCAGGCCCTGCCATCCCTTATGCGGGCGTGCTGATTGACAAGAACAGTCTCTATGGAACGACGGTTGCGGGTGGAAATCAGGATCAAGGAACCGTCTTTGCCGTTCACGGGACAACGGCAACAGTCTTGTACAGCTTTTGTTCGGCAGCGAATTGTCTCGATGGGTATGCACCGCAGGCGGCTGTAATTGGTCGCGAAGGGAACCTCTTCGGTACAACGGTTTCGGGCGGCGCGAATGGTGAAGGTGGGGTGGTCTACGAAATATCGCCGGAGCTAAGTGAATCGCGTTGACGGGGAATTGCCGCAGTCGGAGAACGGTCAGCAAACGTCCATAAGCTTTCAATCGACCGACCCTTTCCTACCGAGGCAACACGCCTTAAGCAGCACGGCGCTTCGCGGCTCGAAATTTTTCCCACCGCGCCCTTTGGGCCGCAGCAATTCTCTTGCGGGCCGCAGCAGAAATTGTACGTATCGGGGAGCGACGCCCCATGCTGTCTTTGTTGTCAGGCTTGAGGCCTACTTTAGTCAACGCTCGAATAGCCTGATCCAGTTGTCGTAGTGCCCTCTTTACGCGATCCCTTTCCTGCAATAACTGCGCCAGTATCGCCCCTAAATCGCTCATGGTCCTCATCACCGGGAAATCAATGTCTCGTTCGAGGATACGCGATTATCCGCCAGAAATGTACACTTAGGGGGATCAAGTGCGAGGTAATAGTGACTGCGGGATGTGTTACGCTCGTGTTGTGGGAGGTGCCCATGAAGTTGAGTATTCCTGCCTCTGCCCTGCGTAGCTTGAGAGATTCAAACGAGATATGCATTCGGATTGAAGTTGCTGTTGACTGCGACGGCTCGGATTGCGGACGTGCACTTCACGACAACCAAGGTGAGTTAGAACCACTTCCGCCTCACTACCACATGATTGCTTTCGGGAGGCACCCTGATGCGGGCCCGCGCTGTTATGGCGTTGGCGGCGAACTGCCTGAGGTCGTTTATGAGTCCTCACACGGTGACTAACCGCGAGACCGACGCAGACCAATCCTACCCTCTCGTCTTGTTTAGGGGTCTGCCTCTTAATCGTACTGTTGTTACGCAGTGCCGTCCAGAACTCTCCTCGGTGGTTCTTGTTTCCATCGCGATTCCCCTAGCGCCGGACTTCGCACTCCGCCGAATAAGTGATGAGATCGGCACCGGCTGCCGTAAAATACAGCTCCCAGAATCGCTTTGCGGTTTCCCATGAATGCGGCGTGAGTCCGGTAGTGGATGCTCCATATATATGTATCTGATAATGCGGTAGCGGCACTACCAAACCCTCGGTTTTGGCACGTTCAAGCATTCGTTCCGGCCCCAACTCTAACAACTGGGGCATGGGGAACTCTGCGGTTTCATTCATCATGTCCGAGAAGATCCATAGCGCTTTGCTCGGCGGTGGGCCGGGAGCGCTTGAGTTTGGAACAGATTCAAACAATGTCTTGAGACGTGAGAGTCCGCCGAATATATCCGTACCGGTTGCATTGGCCGTCAACGCGGATGACTTCATTTCGAAATTGGCCGCAAGTTGACGGCGAGCACGGTCGAGGTCACCGGTCAAAACACCATGAACTGCGGGTGTCCAGCCCCCGATGATCTCGTGCACTCCCCCGAAGGAATCTTTCGCGATGCTCGATACCCACACGCGGCTATTGGGCGGTTCCGTAGCGAGAAGGTTCTTCGTCGAACGTAGATACTGGTGAAACAATTCCCCCGTGCCGCCTTTGGAAATCGAGCCGCTCGTGTCGATGAGAATACCTTCGGCGTGCTCGATGCTTTGCGAGTGCGACAAAGGAACATGGATCAAAGCGCCGAGAGCTAACACAAGCAATGCCTTGTGATAGGGAGCGTGTCGCTTATGTCTTGTATTCTGGGCGCGCCGAATTCCTGCCATACACTGCCTCTTTGCAATTTCGATCCGATAGCCGCGCTCAGCAACTTGCTCTTCTCCTTGCGCAACGAGTTCGCGAAGGTCTCGCAGCTTTCGCCATGCGGCATAATCCGCGTCTGTTCGTACCTGGACGAAGACACCCACGAGGAATCCGAGGGCAAGTTCGGCGGCGAGGGACATCATGAATAGTGCGGTTCCCATCGTTCCGTGAACGTTCCTCTCGTCGTCATCGTGTGCCGCCGATAGCGAGGACGAATCTGCCTCAGCTTGACCATCCACGTAGGAACGAGTCGCGGATTGCGCGGACGCTTCGTCCATCACCGTTTGCCGAGCTTTACCGAACTGGTACACGGCGTTACAGCCCAAGGCCGCGATTACCACGATGACAGCCACCTGCAATCCTTTGTGGCCGGATAACAGCTTTTCGTACGCAAGGTGACCCAGGCCAAGGGGAAGCGCCGTGATGGCGACCGCCGCTACGGCCGACCAAAAGACACCCCAGGCCAAGAGCCAGAACATCGCGAAATTGCTGACGACAGAAGTCGTGGCCGTCAGTGCTGCGAGAGCGAGAACGATGCGTATCCGCAAAATGTGAGTCAACATTACTGCGTCGTTCACGGGAGTCGGTCGGTCATACAGGTGTTCGTGTAATGAAGCGGCATGATGTTTGTCGTGCTCGATATCGGACTCTAGCCGCAATATTTCCGGTTTGAGTTGATCCGCGTATGCATGGAGCCAGAGGCCGCAAATCTCAATCGCGTGAGCCTCGTCGTTGCATTCAAACATCGTTTGGAACCCCAGGCCTTCCCAACTGACAGATTTCGATTTCACCAGTAACTCATTCATAGTTTTCCTCCTCTGATCTCTCTGACCCTCGTTGGACAACGCTCCTGAACTTAAAACTGACCATCCCTAGAAGAAGCACGGCGACGATAATGAGCGCTAGAACAAGAATCTCGAAAGCGAGACTGCCTAAAACAGTCGCGACCGTCGCGAATAGCTTCTTCACAAGGCAGACTGCACACAGCACGAGTGTGAAAAAACCGAGCACCCGCGCTAACGCAGCTCCTGCTTCTTCAATGGTGATTACGCAGGTCATCGTCAGCATCCCGACAATGACGACCGCTAATACACACAACGTTGCCATACACTCAAGCACGACGATTCCCCTCAAAAAAGGAGCCGCTTGTGGCGAGCTCCTAAATAAAGAACTAGGTTGATTCGAGTACCTTCCGCGCCTCTTCGAGCTTCGCGAGTTGCCGTTCTGCTTCTTTGAGCTCGCTTTTCTTCTGGGCTACGTCGTCTCGAACTTTGTTGATCTGGTCGAGCACCACCTCAGCCGGAGTCCGTTTCTTCCACGGCTTCCGGGTATTGGTGCTCGCTGAAGGTGCTGTGGACCGAGCGGTGTCGGTCGGTTTCGTCGGATTCACGGTTCTTGCCTCCTTACGAACGTGGGTGATGGACTGAGGTGGGCGGAACGCGATACAGTCTCGCGACAGGCCCGACAGTCCTTTGGTTCGCTCCGGTGCTGCTTCTTCTGCGGAAGCACGATGAAAGAGCAATCGGAGCGAAGGTGAGGAGTCTGTTGCGTCACATGTGCCTCGGCTTCTTGCTGCGTCAGGTTATGGGCGGCAACGGAATACTCATTACGGTTGCGGTCGTACGCGACGACCAGGTTGAGCGGTTGTTTCTCGGTCACATCATTTCTCTCCTTTCGGTTTGGTATGTGGTTCTTCATGTGCGTTCAGGAATTCCTTCGTGCGTCTCTTCCTGTTTTTTGCGTTCGAGTTCGAGCCACGCCTCAAGCCTCTCGATAGCGTTGCGTTTGAGGGGCAACTCGACGTGGCTGTACGTCGCTTGCGGATCGTCGCCCAGGGAATGGCCCATGAGGCTCATGCGGACTTCCCTGATGACGCCCGCCTCGAGGAGCCTGGTGTTAAAGGCATGTCGCAAACTATGGAACCTGTACCTCGGGATGCCAGCACGCGTGAGAGCCTTTTTCCACGCGGTTTTGATCGAGTGGATGGGCCGCTTCTTGAAGGTGAAGATCAGCCCTTGGTCCTCGCGCATATCCCACAGCAGATTGAAGAGTCTCGCGGTGAGCGGAATTTCGCGGGCTTCGCCTTCGGGGGTTTTGCTGTGGGTTACGAAGAGCAACCGCCTCGCGAAGTCCACGTCCTCCCACCGCTCAGTGAGAAGTTCTCCGCGACGCATCCCGGCATCAAGCGCCGCAATGATGATTGGACGGAGATGGGGCGCTGCCGCTTTGAGCAGCAAGTCCTCCTCCGCGACGGTTATCACCGGGCGCTTGCGCTTCCGCTCCCGTTCAAGCCGCATCCGGGAGAGCGGGTTCGCAAGGAGGAATCCCTCATCGACGGCCCAGAACAAGATGTGCCGGAGGCATTCCAAATCGCGGTTCACCGTCGTATCGGTGAGTTGCTTTTCCTCGTGGCGTGTGGCCCGGTACTCGCGGGTGCGGTTCTTGGTGATTTGGCCGATGGGAATGTCGCTCCAGAACGGCAGCAAGACTTTCAATCGGTCGATGTGGTAAGGCTTCGGGGACCCTTCGGCCAGGAAGCGAGCCGCAAGTTCTCCGAAGGTCATGTTCGGTTCGGGCGATCCGAGGCCGTGCCGTTTGAGATTCGCCTCTTCCCTGTAGCGATCGTCGATGCGTTCGGCTTGCCTGCGATTGCTGGTTCCGGTCGATTTCAGAGACCGGACACCGTTAATCCAATTCGACGACCACCAAGTGCCGCCGCGTTTATAGAGCGCCATTCCTTTTTCACCTCCTTCCTGCTTTTTGGTTTTCAAGAATCCACTGCACAACTTGCTTGCGGTAAAAGAGGAGCTTTCCCCTCTCACCAATTCGGAACGATGGGAGTCCAGATCGCAGATGTTGTTGTCGTACGGTCCAGACAGAACACCCGAGGAGCGAAGCGACTTGATCTATCGTCATCGGTTCACCGAGAGGATCTTCGGTGGGTCTTTCATCGCACCAAGAGGGGTTTAAGTCACGTTTCGTCGAGGCTCGCAAATCGCGAGATTCCTTGAGGTTTTCCTCGTCTCCCCTAGCACAGGTCGGTGCGTAGGATTGCGCTAGGCGGGAACTCGTGCGAGATTCGTTCCTGCTACTCATCCCGATCTGTCCTCCGCTTAATGAGCCAATGAACGAACTTCCGGAACCACTCGGGCAACATGATCCAGAAAGCCCAGAGGGCTGCGATGAGAAAGACGAGGACAACGAGCATGGCTTGGCCTGCGGAACTGCGAAGGAGCACTATTAGAACCCCGACCGACAGCAGGACGAGCAGTATTCCGAGCAATGCTCGAATGAAAAACTCCGTGACCTTCCACCAAATCGAAACCTTCGGTTGGGGCATCGACAATTCACGGCTCCCGCATTGGGAACACACATCGGCAAATCTCGGACTCACGTGTTTACGGGGGCAAAGTTTGACGTCATAGGAACAGCCACAGGAACTACAGAAGAATGGCTGACCCGTCGTGACATGTCCACATGCGAAACAATATTTCATGTGAGTGACGACTCCTCGGTGAGTGATTTGTGGTCCCGACCATTGGGCCGAAGCCAGATTCCTGCGAATGGTCCTTGGGTCCGAACTGCTTCAATCGTGGAGAGCCAGAAGAGTTTGTCGGTAAGAGAACTGATCATCGAACGCAGGGAGTGCGCCCGACGATCTGTGGTCGTCACGATAAGGACACGGAACCGCTTTGTTCCGAACCGTCGCTCGTATTCCCCCGAAACAGCAAATTTGATGTACTGCTGCACTTTGCTCAGCCAGACGGACCTGCGCTCATGGCCAAGATCGACTTCGAGAAACGCGGCGACTGTTCCCGTCAAACTTTGCAATGTGCAATACCCGTCAGGAACGAGCCGCCCATCGGGTATGACTGACTGGTAGAAGGCCTGCCATTCGATGAATGACACCCCGGAAGGTACTCGTTGCAAACCGAGATGAACTTCGTTGACTCTCAGTTGGTGCTCAACGAAGAAGTCGGCAGCTAAGCTTTCTTCGCTTCTCCGTTGGAGTGCTCGGTAAGGGACGTTCGCGAGAAGAGCACCTTTTTGCGAGAGCGAATAGAGCGCTTTCTTCCCTGCGCCTCTTGTGCCCAGGAAGAATCGCTTGAGCAATCCTGCCTCGGTAAGCGCATGGAGCCTGCGGTTCGTTCGGGAATCGGAGCCAAACCCGGCTGCAATTCTCACTTGGTTCCGGTCCGTGATTCGAAAAACACCAATCCGTTGAAGTAAGAAGAGGTCACGTTCCTGGATGACTATCCCTTTCCGCTTATTCCCAGTCATGAAGGACCTCGTCGGTTTTCTGGGAAAATGCTTCCTGTCGCTTCGCAATATCGCGATCGATGTGGGCGCGAACCCGACCTCGCGTGTACCGCACTCTGTTTAACAGGTCTGTATAGTCCACCGGTTGCGCTTGTACCGTCGGCACGGCGATCTCACGCCACCGATCTGCCCCGCTTTTTACAATGGCGTGTCGCTGCGGCAAATTTTTGAGGCGCTCCGCAAGCGGTTTCCCTCCGTCGAGAGCCTGGGAGATCTGTATCGCATCCGCGGGAGATAGCTGGAAGAAGATGTGCGTGCCCACGGAAAGAAGGGCACTGCGGAGTTCTGTAGGAAGTTGCTCAAGGAACTGGTTCGCCGAGACAATCGGCGTGTGGAACTTGCGTGCTTCGCTCAGTACCGTTTCCAGGCCGGAACCGTACGAGACGAAATTTTGAATTTCGTCGCAATAGATCGTGAAGAGCGACCGAGTCTCGCGGGTAAAAAGGGTGTTTCTTAAGCTCGTAAAGATGAGGCTGCCGAGTGTAAGCGCTTGGGCTCCAAGCCTCCCTTTTTCGAGATCGATGAGCACCACATAGCCGTTATCCATCGCTTCCCGAATCGAAAACGTCGAATGGGTCTGTCCGACGATGTGCCGGAAATGAGGGTCCCCCGTGAGAACCGATGTCTTGTTAAGGATCGGCTCCCGCATGGTCGCCTGCATTGCTTCACTCGTCTGGTCATATCGGGTCTCGAAGTACTGCCGTATTTCGGCGTTCGATACTTTCTTGAGGCATAACGCGCGGAATCCGGCGTTTGTAAGTAATAGTGACAATTCGACGAGGGTGAGACCGTTCGCCGAAAGTACGTAGAGCGAATTTCTGAGCAGTTCGTCAGTACGGGCCCCGAAATGATCCAACCCCCACCGCCATCTGAGGACCTCGGTAACCTCGGCAATTCGCACGAAATCAGGCGTTTCCTGTTCCAGCGGGTTGAGCCCGACGGATACGATTGGGTCTGCGGGCTGTACGAGGATTACTCGGTCGCTCAGGTGCCTGTGTTCTCTTCGTTCCCGCGCATTGATCTGTCTCAGCAAGAACGGAGTCGTATCTCCGTGTACGTCGAAGTACGCGAATCCCCTCCCGGCCTCGATGTCTTGGGACGCGAGGTATCGCAGCAGCGAGCTTTTCCCGGTACCGGTTTTTCCGAGGATGGCGATATGAGTCGTCCGACGGGCATTGCTCATGCGGACAGGCCGTCGCGAAATCTGTCCGTCGATGACCTGCCATCCAAGATCAAGGGTCCCCTTCGCGTCCTGCCATGCTCCGCGATCCCGGCGTCGCAGCCGGTTCCAGATCCCTGCAATGAGTTTTTCGAGGAACGTAATCATAGGAGAGTTACCTCATTTCCGTCGATCAGGTACCCTGGATTGTCGGCATGATCTGGCTTTGTAACCTGGTTTTGTTTGCCACCGACCGCTGGTTGGTGCAAGAGTTGACGGAAGAAGTAAGGGCTTGCATCAAACGACACGCGAGACCAATTCGCTGCGGATGGCAGCATCAGCGCTGCGTTCCGGTCCCTGAGCTTTTTGTAACAACGGGGGCAGATATCGTGCTGGCGATCCCGCTTCACGCGACCGCGAAATGTGAACCTTGCAGGGTGCCGCCCACAGAGCTTGCATAACCGACTTCTCAGAGAGGCTGGGAATTTCATTGGCCCTCCGTTTCAAGCGCTCGGAGGAGCTCCGCTGGCGTGAAAGACTCATACCGCGGCGGTCCAGCTAGTCTGATTTCTCGACAATTGGCAAGATGGAAGATCGAGACCTGGCTGTATGCTGCTGCCAATTCGAGCGCCGTCCGCTCAGTTCGCAGACAGACCACAACATCGAGGACATGTCTACCGTTCGCCTTGTTGAACCAGGTGCCCAAGGCATGATTTCGCCTCAGCAGGAGATCGAGGTTCAGGAAAACGAAGGCAACGAGAGATTCCCACATGGGTGGAGTTGTCAGTTCGACGGTGCGTTCTGGGTACGCGCCAACCGCGAACCGATCCTGCCCGACCATGTTCCCGAGAACCAAGCTGACGGTCGCTCCGCCTGCCGGATGTAGCTCAAGTGCCGTATCCACGGTCGCAAGGACCGCGATCCTGAGTGGCGTGGGAAGGGAGGACAGAGATGCCTCAACCTCTTGACTCCGAGAGGGAATAGAGGTTGAATTGGTAGGCCCTGACGCGGGACGGCTCGGAGATACACTTCCTGCCGATGCGAAGGGCAAACGAGGGGGAATAGCCCTGCAATCGCAAATCGTGCGTGCCATGTTCGCTCCTTTGGTTCGCACGACCTGCGATTCGCAGGTGACCGGGTGCCCGTCAGCACTCGGTCTTTTTGTGCTTCACCAAAGCCGAAGGTAGGCAACCGAATCTGAACGATCTAGGTAGGAAATCTAAAAAGAATCCTAAATTCTTTTCGGGAATGCTAACCTCCCAGCTAACTAGGGGTTAATGCAATGTCGCGAGGACAGTTCCAAGAAATTGGCGATTTCATTTTCGACTGCACCGCTCGCTGTCTCTGGAGGAAGAGCACGCGAATCGACCCTGGCAATAACGGAGGGAAGCTATTGGCATTCCTTGTCGAGAAGCATAGTACGGACTACACAAACGAAGATGTCGAAAGGTTTATCTGGGGCGAAGTCCTGGGACGAAAGGTAGTGAATGCTCGCTTGCATACCGAAGTGACCAAGCTTCGGAAATGTTTTGAGCCTCATGGAGACGAATACATAACTCGAAATAGGAATCCTGTACGTCTCAAAAAAACACCGCGCCTCATGCCTTCGTGGTACAAACCCGATCTTCCCGACGAACGTCCTCGCCTCACTACGAGCGCTCCGAAGGACGAACCGCTAGCACAACGACTCTGGCTTCAAGCCACTGACCATGAGCACAACCGAGCTCTCCACGATTTCGAATGGGCGTGGATTCTTCCATTCTCGCCGCCATTGCGCATCCAAGATTTCTATCTCACGTATAGTAACGACGGTCCCACCTACGAAGACTTGATGCCTCCACTTGCCGTGAAAGCTCTCAAATCGTGGCGGGATGACCAAACAAAGAAGGGCAATGGCGCGCGAGTGGCCCGATTGGAAGCGGAGCCTGTCGGCTTGCAGGTTCGGTTAGTCGGTATGCGCTTCGCACACGAGGTGGCACAGCGACACCACATCGAGCTTGCCCCTGCAAAGTTTCTATACTATGTCGCGATCCAACAGAATCTTTGGACGGAAGAGCTGCACGAATTACGTCAACTTGCCTTCGGGAACGCTATGCGCGGGATCAACGAGGAGGCTCCATTGATGCTTCCATCCACATTTGCGATTCACATGTCAGCCATCAGCAGCGATCAAAAGGCGTTGCTACGTCAGCGGGACAAAACGCCGCTCTATCCCCTGGCCTGGGAAGCTGGGCCCGGCGAACTCATGCATGGCCCGGAATACACGAAAACCGAGTTCCTGCATCATCGCGAAACACACGAACACTTCCCTCACTTCAACGATCGGGGAGAGCCGGACCTTTCCTTGTATCTCCGCAATACCGTAAGGGAGGAGTTGAGTTACGAGAATGCCAAGGATGACGATTTTTGGATTCACGGGATGGCAGTCGAGTGGCGGACTCTCGCCCCAAAGCTGATCGTCCACTATCAGTCCGATGCGCCGATCGGCGTGCTAATTGAAGGCGCAAAACGTTCTCCCGAACGACCAAAGGCTGTTTCCGCAATAGACCTCTCGGTAGACGGGATCACAAAAAGTTTTACCGATGGACGATATCCCACCTGGGGGCCCACATCGAAGCTCGCGCTACTGCTGGCTCTCATGCACCGCGACGGTCCAGATCAGATAACGGAGGTCGAATCCAGCATGAATCAGCTCGACTCTGAGTCATAAGCATCTGCGTCAGATCGCTCCGCATATCTTTGCAGGGTGACTCACGTTCGAGCCACCCTGAGTTTGCCGCCAAGGAGGTCGGCATTTGCGCGGCAATCTAGGATTCCGTGTGAACTTCCTCACCTCTTGCCCATTGCCATCGTCGAGAGTCCAAGCCAAAACCCAGGAAATTTTTCAAAATGAAGCAATCCTGGGTTGGAGAGTGAAACTCGGCGGAATCCTCACGGGCGGAAGTTCGTGATCAGTACCTCTTTGTATCGTCTCCCGGATCGCTTCTGCGCGGTGTACGAGAGTTCGACTCCCTGGATATGGAAGTCTTGGAAGATGGCGCGAACTTGCGGCACGTCATTCAGCGAAAGCACAAATTTGCCCTTGATATCCTGGAGATGTTCCGCCAGCTTTCTGAAATCGGCTTCCTTAAAATTGAAGCGATATAACGCACGGCCGTAGTACGGCGGGTCACAATAGAAGACCGTGCCCGCCCGGTCGTAGCGAGCCAAGATGGCCTCATAGGGCAAGTTTTCGAGCTGCACCCGTTCGAGTCGCTTATGGGCATTTTCAATGAGCTGGGGAAGTCGTTCCAGATTGAAGCCGGGAGGCTGGACCACATGCCAGTGATAGTTCGGTTTGGCGACGAGGCTTGCGAATGAATTCTTGAGGAGATATAGGTACCGGGCCGCCCGCTGGATGTCGGTGAGCGTTGCGGGGTCGGTCGCCCTCAGAAGCTCAAACCACCTGCGGCTCACGAGGCAGAAGCGGAAATACCGCAATAGTTCCTCGTAGTGCTGCTGGCATACCCGGTAGAGGTTTACGATCTCCCCGTCGAGATCGCTCAAAATCTCTACTTTTGCAGGTTCCTTGTGAAAGAAGACCTGGGCACCGCCCGCAAATGGCTCAACGTACGTGGCGTGCTTCGGAAGGATCTCGATGATTCGCTTGGCAAGCGCTCGTTTCCCACCTATGTATGACACGGGTCCAATCATTTACTTCAATGGATGAAACGGGCTTCCCCGATATCACTTCGACCGAGTGGCCGAAGCGTGAGATCAGTCTATCGGCGGGGCGCGGAAAAGAAAGATACGGAAATGTGCGTGGGACGCCGCAAAAAGTGCCTGGACGCAATGCGGCACGCCAGGCACTTTTCTGTATCTTTCCAAGATGCCTCTCATTCAGTCTCGTAAGGCGGCGTGTTCAAGCAGCAGTTTCAGATGCGGCAATCTTCTCTTCAAATAGGATCAGAAGCCTTTTCAGGAGCCGATTCCAGGTTCGATGTGTGCCCCGATACGGGCGACCGTTTTGCATTTTCGTTCGATTTGCCACGAGGTAAACCGCCGGTTTCAGCGTAATATCGACGTTTTTGTCGATCAGTTTCAGGTTCGAGAAAAGATTTTTGACCAAATCGCGTTTTTCATCCGGTTCGGCGTTTTCGTAAGCAACGGGCGCATTTTTTATCAGTTCGAGAAATCTTTCGAGCCGTTGTGGCGCAGTATCACTTCCGGCCTCCAGATTGCGTATCGTCTCAAGCGTTCGCTGCTCGTCCTCGAGTAACAGACCTTTCCGCGCATCGAAAAGCGTTTTTTCGATCGTACCGTCTATGAACGCATCGGTAAGTCTGCCGAGACGCGTTCGGATGCCGTCGAGCCTTAACCGAACATTCTGAATTTCCTGTTCACATCTTGTGTGTTCGTTCGCCCTCACGTCCCCCGCCCATTCGCGGGCATATTCCATCTCTTCCGGATCAAGCGCCAGCTTGGCTATCCAGGGAGCAACGGCCGCCTCGATTGTTTCTTCCCGAACCGTGGTCGTCGGGCATGAGCGCCGTTGGCAACGATAGTAGATGTGTCCTTTCTGCAGTTCGCCGATCAGCGTGTACTCGCACCCGCCGCACCGTATGAGCTTCCGAAAGGCAAAATTGTGACGGACGGTCCGGATGACTGTCTTGCCTCGCAATGTCGCCTGCACGCGATCAAAGAGGGATTTCGGCACGATGGGTTGATGATTTCCGGGGAAAACTTCCCCGGTCCGCCGAACCCGGATGAGGCCCGTGTAGAAGGGATTGTTGAGGATCGTGCTCAGACCGTTCAGCGTGAGCGGAGTGCCGCGACGGTTTCGAAGTCCCCACGTCCGTGACTCGTCGAGTAACCGGTGCAGGGAAAATCGTGACGTCCCGTATTCTCTGAAGAGCCTCGCGACCAATGGGGCGCGCTCCGGGTCCGGTTCCTTCTTGCTTGCCTTCCCGCGGTCGAGATAACCGATTGGAGCCGGCAGAGGATAGAATCCTTGTTTCAACCGTCCGTAAAATCCCTTCTTTGATTCCTCACGCAGGTTGCGAATGTAGTCGGCCGCCACTACCGCCTGGATGTCCGCAGAGAGCCTTCCTCCGCGGGTATTGAGATCGAGGCTCTCATTCGCAAAGTGCACATCGACTCCAGCGTCGATGAGTTCTCCGAGATCAGCCCAATCCTTCAAGTTCCTCGCGCTCCGGTCGATCTTGTGAATGATGACGCCGCGTGCCTTTCCGCGCCGCATCTGCTTCATCATCTGCGTGAATACAGGTCGGCCGCGCTTCGCCGCGCTTTCTCGCTCCTCGAACCATTGCAGGATGTTCAACCCGTACCGCTCCGCGTACCGGACGATCGCATCCTTCTGCTCACCGAGCGAAACTCCCTTCTCGCCCTGTCTCGCCGTGGAGACGCGGATATATCCGAAGTATTTTTTCTCCATTCATTTGGTTGATTTATGTTTTTGGAGAATCGACCTTTGCTTTCATCGTACGGTTCTTTATGAGCGAGTCAATCACCTCGGGATGCTCCTGTTCGAGCCGTTCGTAGATGCGCCACATGACGGCGAAGTACCCACTCATGAATTCGGCGATCTCTTCGAGCTGTTTCTCTTTCACATCGGGAAACAGCTCACGCAGGGTGCACTTTCTTGGCATGGGAGGAATCATACTCACCTTCAGATTTTGCGAAAGATACGGAATTGTGATTCTGACGCCGCATATTCAGATCTGAATTGCATCCAGAGGTTTTCCCCAGGCTCGTCTCACTAAAACACCGATTATTACTCGTCGAAACGCGCTCATTGTGGAAAAGAGAACCCAAATCGAGGCCTGAATCCGGCACCCCACGCACATTTTGTATCCTTTCGTGACATTCCGCCCATTGCTACGCTTAGAAAAAAGGTCGCATGACGAAAACCAGCATCCATGAACAATCTCACGAGCCGTTAACTAACTACCTGCGCACACACCGATTGAAGACCGGCTTCACGCAACGTGATCTCGCCCGGGTTCTCGGTTCCGTGAATCACGACACCATCTCGCGCTACGAGCGGGGAGAATTGCTGCCATCGCTTGTCGTCGCGTTGAGCTACGAGATCCTCTATCGCGTGCCGGTCTCTGAGATATTTGCTGGGCTGACGGAGACGGTGGCATTCAACATCGAAGCGCAGCTTGATGCATTCGAGGACGATCTAGGGAACCAAAGTGCCCAGGGTTCCCGAGCGGTGGCGATTGCACGGAAATTGCAGTGGTTGAGTGAACGGCGAAGCACAGGACGCACTTGATGCCTGATGCTCATGAGTATGATCCAGCCCCGCATCCTGGCGGTCGAGATTCGAGCGGACCGCCTTGGCTATGCGGTTTTCGAGACACCACACCAATTGCGAGATTATGGCGCTTCGTGGTTCGACTTGCGAGGAACGGCCCGGTCACGCATTACCCGAATCCTCAGACTGTATCGCCCCGGAGCCTTAGTGCTCCGGGGCGGAGAAATGCGCTATCCGCGAAACACGCGAACGAGAAAAGCGATAGCTCGAATCGCCAAAGACGAAGCGACAAAGGCGGGAGTTACCGTCGTTCACATATCCGAGCAGGAATTCAATTCGTTCTTCGAAAAATATTCCTGCCGCAATAAATACGATATAGCGGTGGCTCTTGCCGCATGGTTTCCCGACCTCGCGTGGCGCGTCCCACGCGAGCCGGAATACGGCGACCCCGAACCCCGCTCGGCCCTTTACTTCGACAGCATTGCATTGGGAATCGTTCATCTCGAACTTAACGGGAAAACCACACTTCAGCAATAGAAGTCCTTTCGTCGGCCTCCAAGTGGCGTAGCCAAATTACGGGCCGTCACCAGGTGGAGGCCGATGAAAGGATTCTCTTTTGAGTGTTGTCTAGTTGACGAAGTTCTGGAGCATTCTATAGTTAAGGAATACGGGCCAGACCTAATTGTCCTCAAATTATTTCTCTTATTCACGTCATGGGCAGCGACATCGACAAGCAACTTGCACGCGAGGCCAAGGCGCATCGTCGCACTCGCCTTTCGCAACGGTCCAATTGAAAACGTGCATGCGGGAAAGCGATGTCCCACCTGTAGCGGCCAACCGGGGTTCTCTCGCATCACGGAGTCCGAAATGAAAGCGATCATGAAGAATGCGGTCGATCACGTCTACAAATTCAGCGTCATGAAGAAGAACGATCCATCGCGTTACGAGAAGCTCATCGCATACGGGTGTGAGATCGCCCGCGCATGGGCCGATCCTTCGGTGTAGGCGACTCTACATCGGCATCGTTATCGGAAAAATTTCCGCGTCGAAACGTATCCGGGATACTCACATGCTGAAATCCAGGGCCGGGTAGGTCTACAATTCTGGGTCACGAGGAGGGTAGTGAATGACGTTAGAACCTTTTTCCAAACAAATCCAGAGTGTATGATTCCCGAATTACCTGAACCGCACCTAGCCGCGACGGCTGGTGACTAGTCCTAAGTCTTTCTCTTCATGATATGCAAAATCTCCGCGCCGACAAGGTAGGAGATTTTGCACGCCGTGCAAGAATTCGAACCTCGGATTACACAAGCGACTTGAACCCGTGCTTTGTGCTTTCCCTTTGGATTCGCGTCATTTTCGATAGCCATTCATCTCCAAGATATTCAAAGTACCTGCAATAGTGCGGACGACTACGAGTGCGTACATCATAGACAACCGGCTTTAATTTCCTCCATAGCGCTTGAATTTCGTCACTTTGCCACTCGTATAAATCGACTTCGTCGACTAACTGATGTCTCACCAAGTATCCAATGCGGTCAAGCGAAACAGCCACCCTTCGTGCCTTTGAATGGTCTGTGGGATTAGCAAGAGTTGATCCAGTTGCCATCTCGTCAAGCACCCAGGTTCTCAGGGTGCGAACCTCATCATCAGCGATTTCATGGAGAACGTCGCGAGCGCCTTGCAGCTTGAGGTTTTTATTGAGCATGACCTGAGTTTTGTACAGTAACCGTGCCATCCATCCAGCCAGCAGGATAAAGGGGAGCCAAAAACCTACGTACTCCCCTCTCGTCAAAGCTCGCGACCCATCTGCGAACAAAAAAGAGGACATGGATATGCCCTCTGTAACGATGCGTTGAGTTAAAACCATGTCGGCCCCTTCCATTCGTTGTAAATCATCGGAGCAAAGATCATGAGTAACACCAGGATGAAGAATCCAAATATGCTCGCGAGTCCGAAGTCCCGACAGCGAAATGAATTGACTATCTCGATGCCTACTAGTCCAATCAATCCAATCAGAAATCCCACTATCGACAATTTGTCCATTTGAGTCCTCTCGGCTTGGGAAGTTACCGCACTAATTAAAGCAGGATGGCGGATTTTTGCAATGCCTTGCCTGTTTCGCGAGATCTAGATCACCATCAGGCGACTGCTTGTTATAGATAACAACGCATCGTAAAGTGAGAAAAGGCTGCAAGAGCCGCTGGCGACAACCATTCGTCCCCAATATACCCAAAGTATTTGCACTAGTGCGGACGATTACGATGGATTAGCGAGAGTTGGGTTCAACTGCCATCCCATCAAGCACCCAAGTTCTCACGGTGCGAACCTCATCCTCAGCAATCTCACGGAGAACTTCGCGGGTCCGCCGCAACTTGAGATTTCTCATGAGCATGAGATGAGTTTTGTACATGCTGTTATCGAGGGTACGCGCCTCAAATCGTTTCCACGAAGGGCCGCCAGCGCTGCCGAAGAAATCGGAGAACGTTCCCCCCGTATGGGCGTTTCCAGAAGAGATGCTTCCAGAACCGGAAAGCAACAAAGGTCCCCCAAAACCATCCGATTTGGTCGTAGGCCGTGTGGGCCGGTCTTGGGAACTGCGCCCGAAGCCACCAGAGTGCCACCAAAATGAGCACTCCCCAGATGACGTCGGTAACGATCCGCCAGATTGTGTAAGCTTTGTGCAGTCTTGCTATAACCTCCACGTCTGTATCAAGTATCCTCTGTACGAGCGGCTCTGCACCCGGAACAGCCATCCACATCGTCGACGCAAGCATGAGCCCACCTTCGTGGCATTTGGCCAGTAGAACTGCAGGTGGAGGACTAGACCATCTTTTCAGTATTGTCCATTTCGGTTTCGCGATCAGCAGCGGCACCCAGCCTTTCTCCCAACTGGTGAACCATCCGCGATAGATTGAACCTCTTTGTCTGTATGAAAAGAAGTCGCGTTGTGGACTATTGTCGAAATTGAAGAGCGGCTGTTTATTGGGACCATAACCCGATTCGACTTTGGACGAAAGCCCCTTGAGGAGAGGATGACGAAATATGGGGAAAAACCAAGGGCCACGGAAAAGCCAATGACCAACAGCATACTTGTTCGTCCATTTCTTTTCTTCTTCGTCTTGACGCCTTATCGCTTCTGAATCTTCGTTGCTTGATTGAGCCTCTGGGGAAAGTTTTGCCTCGACGACTACGACTTCGCCTTGCCCGAAGATGGCCTCATAAGCGCCTTGAAGGAGCATTCCGCTGCCACACTGAAATTCGCACAGAAGCTTCCCCCTTCGGCGCAGTAATGCGTCCCTTTTATCTCTCTGAGTCTGGAAATACAAAAGCACATCATCCGATCCGCATACGTAATCACCGTTGGCAGCATCCCAGTTAACAATCACAATGTCTGCGGTATCGATCCTGACGGCTTTGGTTTTCTGCGATCTCTTCCTCTCTGAAATACTTATCTGTACGAAGCGGACTCTCTCCTTCGGGGAGATCGTGCTCAGGAAGCTCTTCCATAAGGAAGTTCTGGCCCAGTTCTTGCGGGGCTGTTCATAGTACCGGTCAACTAGTATGAAACCTAACGGGGATCGCTTCTTTGCCATCGGTAATTCTAAAGATGTAACAGACCAGCGGTACTCCAGCAAGCAAAGGGTAGGCTGGATTCTAAGCCCGCCTTCTTTTCGTTTAGGACAAAGCTCTACGGCTTCTCCTAAAGTGGTACCCTTGACAGCTTTTAACAGAATGTTAAGGTTCACTTATGGAAGTAGAAATAAAAGAAAAACGCCGAAAAACGAAGATCGTTGGTATTCGCCTTTACAAAGAGGAATACGACCTTATTTCAGCGATCGCTAAAGAGAAAAAGGCCAGCCGTTCGTTCGTGGCGGAATCCTTAATCCGTGCGGCGATAGGGGAACTAAAAGGTCACAAATCGAAAATAACCGCAGCATGAATGTGCTCGAATTATTCACTCCGATTCTCGATGGTAAACGCCAGGAACTTCACAATGTAACGATCCTTGAAGGTGACGCATTGATGCGCGTGACTGGTATACGGGCAACTATCGAAACAGAGGATGGCAGTCGTTACAAGGTCATCGGTCGGGCATGTTCCCTTCCCAATTGTCATTGTGATGCAGAAATCACAAAGCGATGACTAACTCCAATAAATCAAACCTTTATCTCATGGACATACCAAAACCATACGAACTCAACGAGGCGGAGTGGCGTGAAATCGTTCGGCTTTCGGCCATTCAAGAAGCTTGGGGGCTCGAATCAGGAGAGGATTGGGAGAACTTCGCATCCACGGTCTATGCGGCCAAATTCCGTTTTCATTCCGGCGGTCCCGGCTACGTAGGCGATATCTTCATTCTTCAAGGCGACGCAATAAGCGACCATGCTCCAATACTCCTGCGCCGAGACGCCCAGGGTCATTTAATCGTTGCAGAATAATCTCTTTTACTTGTAGGCTCGCAAGCTGATCCACCCTAACCGAGAAACGGAAGATTCGGATCCGGTCGTTTCCTGCCCGTCTTGTATCTTCTTTCTTCGCAAGTCTAGTTTCATTGAGTCCCACCCAGTCCAACAATGAACAACGTACACTTCTTCAATAAGAGCACCAGAAATCACTTTTTGAAGAAAGCCGCATCAGCGAAAGTTCTTCTCATTGCAGAGCTTCATGGGAGTAAGGAGAACATACTCGTCACGGCCGAAACAATCCGCTTATTGCGACGCCTTAAATATACGACACTTGCATACGAATGGCCCCACACCTTCGAGCGCCCGTTACAACGGGTCCTGAGCACCGGCAAATACCCCAAATCGATTACACGATTCACGCTTACAGATGGGCGGCTGTCTAGAAGCCACCTCGAACTACTTCGAAAGCTCGCTGGACTTAGGCCCGTTTTTCCGATAGAGCTGGTCTGTTATGATCCGGATTTTAGAGCGAATTGGAACAGAGTCGAAAGTGCCATGGCCAAGCTCTTAGCTCGGAGGCTAAATCGGGTTGGAAAAATGATCGTCGTCGCGGGAAGACTTCACGCGCAAGGTAAACCGTTTTTTCTACACAACCGTCGCGTCTATCCTCTTGGGCATATTTTGAGAGTGCGGATGCACTTCCGAGTTTTGACCCTTCATCTTGTTTATTGCTCAGGGTCAATCCGTAACGGCGCGACTAAGCGAGTCACCAGATCAAAAGTTGACTACGGTTTTCCTCTTCCGCAAATACAAACGAACAGCGTCGTCATCGTTCCAGGACAGACATCCGCAGAATTTCTTTGTCTCATTCCTCGATCTCACGTTTTACCTTATACCCCCAGAATCCGTAAGGGACGGTAGACTGCCATTAAGGAGGGCTGCAATTTTGTCATACAATGGCAAATCGGTTTTATGCGTTAGCCACCCAAACTGCCCATTTGGATTGATCTCTAGGAAATAGAGACTGCCATCGAGATGCTCCGCAAAGTCAATCGTCGAGAAATTTAGTTTCAGGCAATAGGTTAAACGACGGCATAGCTCCTCAGTCTTGCTCGGAAGGGTCCATACAATATGTCGTAGGTTTTCGACGAAGCCGCGTCGAAAATCGACAAGGCTGGCAGCATCCTCTTGCGATTCGATCGCGACCGCATATACCTCTCTTCCTATGACCGTGACCCGAATATCACGGAGTTTGGTTACGAATTCCTGAAAAATAACGGGTGCATGTCGAATGGCGTACTCACGTTGTCGGAGAGCCTCCTCGTCTACGACAGTGGCGTAGACATACTCTGCATGCGCACCTCGATTGATTAGTGGACTCGTCAGAGGTTTAATGACAGCTCGTTGGTGGCCGCGAACAAAATCTATAGCTTCCTTTGAGTCGTTTGTAATTACTGAGGCAGGGACCCTGAGCCCAATGCTCTTAGCGATCGCGAGCTGAAACAACTTGTTTCCCGCTATGCGATTTGCTTCTGGGTGGTTGACCCAAACTCGGGGGCGCGTGCATAGCAGCACTCCATCGAGAGCAGCGGAGCATTCAGCTATCGCGAATCCTCGATACTCTTCGTCGCGCACTGCCTCAGATATGCGGGGTTCTAGCGGTCGACGATACCAGACGCCAAATATATTCTTGAGATCACATTGGCGAGTCGACGTAGTGATCTTGCTCGACTCGCAGCCTGCCACCGTGTGAGTAATGCTGATCTTCCCAGGCAAGTCCTCTGTGTTCAACCGAAATACCGTTGCACCGAGTCCGTCGAGCCGTGGAATAACTTCGTCTGCATGGGGATCGTCTTTATTTGTGACGACCAGAACAGTACTCATACGCGCCGGAATTGTAAAAATTCGATATTTCTAGTCATCTTCCACAGACGTTCCTCGACGATGCGAAGTCGTACTTGTTGCAGTAAGCCTGTTCGGCCCTGTGGCCACTTGCCTCGCATCATCGTATGCGATGTCATCTGGTTCTTTAAGCGCGTGACTTTCGGCGAAGTGCAATAGGATGGGCTTTTCTGAGTCCATATACCATCTCCTCCAAACAAGAAACAGCGAGTACGTTCCGAGAGATGAATAGCATAAATTGGTTGCTGCAACAAGCTAAATTCGATTTAAATCCTAGCCGGTCGGCATCATGCCTCTCGATTTCCGGTCGTGCAGGAGGTGAGCAAGCCTATGTCGCGGCAGAAGCGCGTTTTCGCCATGCCCTTAGCTGCTTGATTTTGTTAACTATGCTATTGCCCTTAAAAGACCGTCTCACACCGAGAATCTCGCCTGCTGACGACGCGCCTCAGAGAAGGACATCGCGGAACCTGACAAGGGCCACTCCCACCGAGCTTAGATCAATTCGTAACGCCTCCGTCGGTATCGTTGGCGATCACTCGATTAACGGAGCTGGCGAAGGCCGTCATTCCGGTTGGGATACAATCGCATCATTCGCGGTCAATCCCGGGCGTGGAAGTTTGCCGAGAACCAAACACAAATGTTCCGGTTTCGGAACAAAGGTCAAGATAGGTTCCGGTTAATTTGTTCATGCAAGCCCATTAACTCATTCTGTCCAATCGCACGTGTACAGGTTGTTCCGTTTTCGTAACAGAAAAGCCTTGCTTGACTTGTGCGTAAATCCCGTGCGAGATTTGCGCTGCCGAGAGCCGCTTTTCCATTGCAAATTGCACGCAAGAAAAAAACGCGCGTCTCCAAACGCTGTTAACCCGTTCGCTATTTGAGCTTGGAGGATTGTATACATTCGACTGCCAGCTTCATCTTGGGTGTCATACTGTCCCTTTTAGGACTTTTGCTTTGACTGGTACCGCGTGGTCCTCACCTATGCTGCAGTTGCGCATTGCTGACGCTCAAGGACTACGACGTTTTTCTGCAGGGTTCGTACTGCAACGACACCAATATGTCGATACCGTGATTAGGCCGAACGACTGCTTTCAAAAGTGACCTCTCGGAACTGACGCCAGAAGACGAAGCAGTCTGGACCAAAGCGCATTCGGTCGATGCAACCTATTACAGGAGCACGTCACTACTGTCAATAACAACTTCAGTCCGGCTTACACACGACAAATTGTGCAAGCATCAGATTCGAATTCATCATCACCTTCGCCATTGCCGAGAATGTGCACGAGTGTCTTGCTGCTATTTTTGTTTTTCAGGCGACCCTTTTCCCATTTCTCTTTAATTTCCTTGATCCGTTCAGGCTTTTCAAGTTCAGCCAGCGGCTCATCGCCGCTCCAGTAAAACGGATTGCCATTGGCCTTGTTTGCATATTCGTATTCTTTCGCCTGCTCGAATAGTGCGGGATGAGTCTCTTTGAGTCGTACCCATTCTATTTTTTGCTGGAAGAAACAGAAATAACATCCGGATCGGGTCCGCCCCCATTGTGTATAAGTCGGTAGCCCTAGGCCCGACTCTTCTAGAATTCGAAGAACATCAGTGAGTACCAGTCCATCGTCCCTAAAAGGGTAAACTGTCTTTATGTTGCCTTTCTTGCTGATAAATCCTTCCCGTTCCTCATCTGCGCGCAAGCCTACGTAATTGATGACAGGACCATCGCCGACGTAGCTCTCGAACGGTTTCAACTTCAGGAGCTTGGTGCACCACCGGCGATGACTGGACGGAATCATTCCCCCAAACACATCCAACCATTTGTCGAAACCATAATCTGGTCGACTTCTTACAATTGTGCGCCCTAAATAGGCTTCCAACCGGGCAAGGTACTCGTATGTTTCTGGCAATTCTTTTTCAGTGTCGTGAAAAATGTATTCCATGGCTGGAACTCTGTCTCGCATGTACACCGCGAGCGCCGCACTATCTTTGCCGCCGGACAGACTCAAAATATGTCGAGTCTCAGTCATAGACTTCTTTCCCTCGATCGTTGAAAGTGTCCCAGAATGCTCGCGCTACAGCAGCCATGCCGATTGCGCCGGACTCAGCGAGAATTTCTTTAACCTGCCGTTCCTTCATCGCTATTGTCGCCTCATGCTCAGCTCCGAAATGCACGACATTGCTGAGTTCCGTGCCATCGATTCGAGTCACGCAGATCCTCATCGCATTGGGCGCATTGTCTACGGTCTTGGAGACAAAGGCCAGATCCTCAAGTCGTTTGAATCGTGCTCCAAATTGATGTACTTCTTGTGAAAATCTGTCGGCATCTGCATCAGCCCACCTGGGCGGTGGGGTTGAACAGAGCAAACTGCCGAGCGACTCTAACCATTCCGCATCGCCCAACTCAACATCACTTAGTCTGTTGCAGAACGCTCTAATACTCGGTTCACTTATTACTGACAGACAAGATTGTGATCGTACAGCCAGACTGCTCCTTGTCGCTTTAAAGTTTTCCGTGCTACCAAACGCATCAGTAAGGTCGATCTTCATCCGCTCCTGCAAGCGCGGATATATCATTTTGAGTTCATCGAGAGCTCCTTTCAGGGTTGATACAAAGGTATCAATCTCCTTTCTCCTAGATCGAGTTGCAACCGTGAACGGTCTCAGTCCGCATGCTTCAGGCAGTTGCTTAAACAATAGGGTCGCGGGCTCACGAGACTCTAGGAGAGCAGATCGAATTGCGGCTCCTGTTTCAGAAACCCGCCGTGTTTTCTTGGCAAACGGTGGCAACTGAGCAGCAAATATACACAGCGGTCGAACAACGTCAAGGATATCGGGCTTCCTGGTTACAATATCTGCACCCAACACAGCCAGCAGGCGATGGAAGATGTCGGAGCGGATGCCGGCGAGTTTGCAGTATTGAATTTCAAAAATCTCAGGCACTTTCGTAAGTCGCATCAAGTCAAGACCGCCAATCTCGCGCATGAACATTCCGTTTTCATAGAACGCAATGTGTTGCTGATGAATAAGCGCAAAGATTGCCAGGAAAATCGGGTTCAGTCCGTCTCGAATACCGAACGGTGGTTTTCGCAGCTCCGAAAAAATGTCGGATACCTTGACACGACTAATTTCAGCTCCTTTAACCATTTCAAGGATTCGGTCCAACGCCGGGCTAAGATGGAAATGGTCATGTTCTTTCTGCGGACCGACAAGACCATATTTGCCCCTCTGCAACTCTCGGTGTACTCCGGTTTCTTTCAGAAGGGAAAGATAAATTGCCATCTCGGGAGGCTTCCTATTAGGATCAAGCCCTAAATAAGGCTTGTCCGGTGAACGAAAAATGCTTTCAATCAGACGCATTCGGGCTGCGGCAGCGGCGGAGCTCAATACTCTGCGGTTTACAAGCTCGTTCGCAATCCGGGGAGACAAGTTGTAAATTCTGTCACAAACGGTCGAGAGGAACGAGAGAAGCTCTTTTCCACTGGGTATCACGATCGGCTTCGTCTCATGAAACCATTGCAGTTCGGAGCCACCGCAGGATCGTTGAAGGCCGATAACCGCGTGAATTCTCTGTTCGAGGGATTGCTTGGCCGCGGTGACTTGTCTGGATACCTCTTCTTCCGCAAAGGCATCGCTCGCTAATTCAGGTGTGTTCGATGCCACCCATTGCCATCGCTGGAGCTCTTGCACAAGCCGGCCTAGTATTCGAAGCGGAGACGGAATGGCAATCAAAATCTCGGGCCGATCGACAAGCGCTTTCGCTTGAGAGAATTGAAGGGCTTCAAGTCTCTCTTCAGCAGTTTCGCACAATGCAACGATGATTCGGCCGTCAGCGATCTCAAAATCAAATGCTAGCTCTCTCACTAGGTCAGAGACTGGACAGAAATGCACTTCAAAGTGCCGCAAATTGCCGGTCTCGATGTAGTGTCGGCGTGCTACCAATGACTGTGTTTCGAGGTAGGTTCTAATGACAGCAGTCACTCGCTGTGGTGAGCGGCCCAATGCCTTCACGGCATCCTGATAGGCTTTGTCTAGATTCGCACTCGTATGCGGCCAGACACAATAACCACCACATACTCCACGATGGTAAAGAACCTTCTTATCTCGGAGCTTCCGAAGAGCGACTGCGACAGCGGATTGATCCTGTTCAGAGTCAGTTCGTGCCACAGCCAGTCTAATCGTGTCGTCTGTTGGTCGTAGCTTTCCGCTATCTACAAGGTTTAGAAGTCCTACGGTTTTGAGGATCTGAAGCTCTATTTCGTCATTTCCGTGAAAACTCTCAACCAGCGAATCGATTTGATTCCAATGCGTTCGGAAGCTCTGCAATGCGAGTCGTGACCCGAAAGTTGAGCGTGCGTAATCATATAGGTGATAAAGTCTGAATGACTCTCCTACGCGCACCGAACGCGAAGCAAAATCCTGGAGTCCGAAAGGCTCGGCTCCGAGCAAGAAACTAAACAGGGATCTTTCATTTTGACCAAAACGGCTGAACAGCCTCACAAGCACTGGTACGACTGTGGGATGAATTGGATAAAGGGAGGCGGAGGCCTCGACTAATATCCGTTCACGCGCAGTCGCACCATACCAGCCACTTTCGGCGATTGCTCCCATATCTTTTTTCCACTTTGAAACCTCTTTGCCGGGTATTTGGCCAGTTCTGACATGCAGCGCGTCTGCGATCAAGAGAGTCGTATCTTCGAGCGGCTGATCAAAAAGCAATTCATCAAATCGCCCTGCTATCTTTTCCCATTCTCGCTGTGCTGACTGAGAAAGCTGTTCGGCATAGGAATTAAATCCTTGGTGCAGTAGACCCACAAACATTACAGGTGTCTTACCGCTCCGCGCAGCGACCTCGGCCAGCGCCTGAAGCAGAAACACATCTTGGCGCTCCGGATGCAAAGCACCATATTCGAGGAACTTCCCAAGCTCGTCCACAAGGATCAGCAGCCCAGAGCCTTTTCCAGCTTGAACAACGTAGGAGACGGCAGCCCCAACCAAACGAATCACTTCATTGTCTGGAATCGGCGACTTTCCGTGCGAATCTAACGAATTCCGAATGTCTTCTACGATCAGCGGAGGACGTCCTCGATTGCAAGAGCTGAGAACATCACGTTGTAATGCCTTAAGAAGCGAGTTTGATAACGGCTGGGATGACCCTGTCACAAGCACCGGCAACAGGGCGGGACGGGGTATACCCAGACGCCTGAAATCGAAAGCACGCCGTACTGGCTCTGGAATGTGGGAACTCTTCTCCCCCAGTAGATGGGCCAACAGTAGAGCAAATGATGACTTGCCGGAACCGTAGTCACCCGTTATCCGCCATGCACGCTGAGCCGATTCGGGCCTAAGCCCGACCATTAGCCTCGTGGCATAGGACTTCACCTGGGGAGTCAGGATGTAACCGCTGAGAGCGTGCGGGTCAGCGAAGTCTCTTTCAAGATTCACTGACCGCAAGAATCGATGTTGAACATCGAATAGCTGAGCAATCGCGTGTTCAGGCATGCATTTCCTCTTTTGCGTACACTGCAGCTAATAACTCTCCCGGAGAAGGCTTTTCCATTTTTGTGGATACGATTCTCTGGAGCGTTGCAGTTTCTTGGTATTCATAAGCGCCTCCAGAATCCACATGGAGCGATTCAAGACGCTGGCGGATTTCCCATTCGGGGAGTTTGAAGATCTGCCCAGGGCTGAAGGCAGCTAAGGCGATGTCCCTAAATGTGAGAGTTTTCTCGACGCTCCGGCGCTTCCGCCAGAAGTCATCCAGACAAAAGACAAAGAGACCCGAGCTGATGTCGTCCTTCGCTTCCCGACGGAACGCAAATATTGGCTCTCGACGCTTCCCGTGTGTGGTCTCACGCTCCCCAACATTTCCGATGATTGCGAGTTCCACTAATGGACAATCGAGGTTGTCTTCCTGCATTTCGGGCAAGCGTGCACGAGGTACGACGTAAGTATGCAAAAACACGTCAAAGTGCTGCTCTAGCGTAATTAGCGAGAGTTTTCTATTGAGACGTCCAGCCTCTTCAACAAAGGCGCGCACCACTTCGCTTCGGCTAAATTCAGGATGTGGCCACCTGTTCAGCAGATAGTCCCAAGCGAACAGTGGTTCTGCAACGTGAGTCGCAATGTTCCAGTGCATTAGCCAGAGCGTGCGTCGATCTTCGAGGTATGGGTCAAACCCATCGGGGCGAAGAAGGGAATGGCCGAAATCGGTTGGTTTGTAACCAATTGCGGATGGCTCCGCAATCCGGCAAGCTTGCATCCAGAAACGAATTGCACGAACCATGTTCTTCCCAACCCCGAGACGCACGATCGCGGCCTCCTCGTCCGAGAAGATCGAGCTGTCGTCGGAAAGGGCTCGGTAAGCTTTAGGAAGCCACGCATAACGACAAGGAAATGACTCGTGTCCAGAAAATCGATACTCAGCCACTGTCAGGCTCCATTTCCGCATTGCGCGCAAGTGTACCAGCTACTTTCCTGAGAACGGTTATGCATTAGACGGCTATGCATTTAGTAATCCCGTTCCGCTGATTATGCATTCGGATCATCCACCAATGCTGGTGCCAATTAGCAACGCTCGAGTTTCGAAGCTTCTCATGCCTGCGTCGCGGTCTCCGGTTGCAGCGCTTCAGATTCCTTTGCGGGTTCATCATCGATTACAACGAGAACGATTGGCGATGACATGAGCCGCTGCTTAATTCTCGGTGATTCCGAGTGCCCTTCCCGGAGAATCTCGACAGGTGTTCCGGGAATAGCAAGGCTCTTCCCGGGCTTCACGGCGTGAGGGTTCCGCAATTCAATTTGCGCATCAAGGCTCGTAGCAAGATTCTGCAGCCTTTCTATATGACTACTCAGTCGCCTCCGACTGTTTTCATTGGCTTCTGCATCGAGTTTCTGCTGGAGGGGAGCGATGAGTGACTGAGCTGTTTCAATAACCTTGACAGCCGCTTGGAGCTTTAAGTGCACACATTCGTCATCGTGCGTGTTGAATAGAACAGCCGACGAGGAGTCCAGTTCAGTTGTTTGGATAAGATCTCCTTCCCCCTGGCAACAAATCGTGAGTGAAGCTTTGCGCATGATCGGTGGCGGAATCGGAATCGCAACTCTGCTGATGTCTGTCGTGACTGCCTCCTGAATCTGCGTTGAAAAAGGGTGCCGCAGCCTGGCCCGCCTTCTGAATCCTCGCGCCTGGAGGGATGAACGCAGATTTTGGAAACTCGGCGATTCAAAACTCTTAATACTCCAGTTCACTTGATAGGTCTTGTCATCGAGCGGGAAAAAAGCAGTAACGACGTCATCCGATTTACGCTTGTGGCCCAGTTCCTCCAATTTTCCCGGCACCATTAACACACTCTGTTCCGGCCTGTGCCGCCTCGTCGCGTCGGACTCCGGCGCATACATGAGGTCACACTCAGGTGTGATGATCATCAGCGTATTTCTATTGTCAGTAATGAAAACGTCTCCGAAATGCGGGTCCGGCGGCAACTCCGGCTGAGCTTGGTCGCTTTGTCGGGAAGCTCTGGGATGCGTTTCCAGTTCTTGAACTTCTTGTGCGACGACGTTTCTGAACAGATCAATAAACTCTTCTGAGGGAAAACTGTCTGATTCAGGAATATCAACGAAGGTCATGGAATCCAATTGCTTACGCTGATCAGGAACTGCCCGAAATAAAAGATGACCGAAGTAGGTTCCAAACAGCCATAATAGGTAGTCTCCAAGAGGCATTCCCTCGCGCTGTAGGCTTAGATGCTGCATATAGCCATAATCTTCAACGCTAAGTGCGCGTACCTTACGATTGAAGTATTCGGCTGCACCTCTCAACTCCGCGCCGAATGCCTCCACGAATCGTTGTATCGTGCGCCCCTCGTCGACTGATCGCATTAGGATTGCGAGCTTCAAAAGGAAAGTTGCACTCCGCTTGAGCTCAGACTTTGGTATGAAGTAAAACATGCCTCCAAGAAAATCTGCCTTTTCCCGGAACATTGTCTTCATCGCTGCGCTAACGTTTCCCTTGCTCGACATCAAAATGACAAACGGCTTCCCCGTCGGTTCAAAATTGTCGTTTATCTTCTTCCCGATGCCTTCGGCTAGTATGAGAGAGTCCTCTCCTCGATCAGAGGGATCTAGATAGTAGTCGACGAAGATCAACTGAGGTAGATTGGCCGTATCAAAATTCGCGTCTGGGGCCAGAGTGTCAACGGCACAGCTCAAATCAGTACCAAAAACGGTCTCCAGCTCTTTTAGTTGCGCTCGGCGTTGCTCCTGGACGTTATCATAGTCTTGAAACCACCGTTGGATTTCCGGAGAGTGATTACGTAATCCATATATCTGTCCTATGACGCCATCGGTCAAATCCTCGTCAGTTTCAATCTTCAAGTTCAGTGCTGTAAACTCGTCGGCTGGTGCGTCCCAAGCCTGAATATTGGCCCTAAGTTGATTTAGCTGTGCCTCAGCAAAGAAGGACCTAGCAGGAGCCAAGTAATATGCGTCGTCTATTATCGCGATGCGAGTTATGTTGCGGGAACGCAGGAGTTGCTTTAGGCCGTCCAAAATTCCGTTTTCGGTATTCATTTGTTGCCCCCTGCTGGAATTTCAAAAATGAAGGTATTTAGCGATCGGGGGTGCACAGTGGGTTTGCCCGAAAGGTACAATTTTGCACCATTGTACTGCGCTATTTCTCGCGCCACGTAGAGGCCCAACCCCTTTCCCTCGCGGCCAGGCTTAGTGGTAACGAAAGGCAGGAAGATTTCGTCGCTTTGATCGGGTTCGATACCAGGACCATTGTCAGAAAACCTTATTTGATGCGCGTCGCAATCAACAACCACGGAAATTTCAGGTTCAAAATTCAATCTGTCCAGTTTCGATCGTTTGAGCCAGTAAATCGAATTGGAGATGAGGTTTTCAATGACCTGTACAATCATTCCCTTTACTGCACGTACTTTAAATTCGCCCGATGCCGGAACTATCCGAAATTTTACGGCAATACCGTGACGTCGGAATTGAGCTTCGTGGCCTGAAAGAATTTCTCTAGTCCACGAACCAAGATCAAAGCTCTCTTTGACCTGTCGACCCGCGGTACTCAGTGGATCAAGGATACGTAACCGTTTCTGAATCGTCTTGAGCTGGCTTTCGAGGGTTGCGAGCGTTTGTTGCACGTTTCCTGGAACAGAATCTAATTCCGTGCTCGCCAACAACGACAGGGTGTATTGGGTAGCGCGATTGAGTTCATGGGCAATGATTTCGACCATTAGTCCAATTCCGGCGAGATGAACCAGTTGATTCTGTCGTCGATCTAGGCCTTCTGCAAGCTCCTTGGCTTGCTCCATGATCTCCTTAATGTCTTCTGTAACTGATCGGACTGATGATGTGATCTGTCTTTCTTTTGGATACTTTTCCTGCAGTTGCTCAAGAGTCTCTTCCAACGCGGTTTGAGCTCCCTCGACTCTTTGCTCAAGCACATCAAAGTCCAACGTCTGCCTCTGCTTGACCTCATCATCGACGGTATTCACGAAGGCGCGAAGGTTGACCAGAATCCCTTGGAGCAGGGACACCAGAGCACGGCTTTGGATGTTTTCCCGCAGCCCCTCTCGGTTGGTCTGATCGATGAGAAGTGGATTATGGCGGCTACTAATGTCAACCTTGCCTATAATCTGCTTCCGATTGATTTTGTATCCTTGGGATTTGAACGCAGTCGGATCCAATTGGAGCCAGTCGTCTGTTGGGCCACCATACGGATGCACCCGAAAGCCGTCACGAAAGAGCATTAGACCGCCTCCCCATTCATCCACAAGCCTCTTGACGACCTTGGTGTCGCCAATCCCTTCGATTGCTGTGAGACGGCGACGGTTAAACCAATAACACATCATGCTGAAAGGGCCGAGTGAGGTCAGCTCCGATACGGAGTTGAGGCCTGCGGCGCTCAAGAGATGGTCTTGAGGGTAGTGAAGAGCCTTTCGTCGGTTTCGCAGCTTGTACACGATTTCGCCCCGCAATTCGAAGCCAAGCTCATCATTTATCTTCTTGACCTCTGCTTCCAGATACGCATCTGCGTGCTCGAAAAGCAACTTATTTATTGGATTAATGGGAATCACTTCGTCGTTAAATCGGAAAACCATCCGCATTTGTGGCGGGGAAAACGGATCCATTAAACGGCTAAATTCTTGCTGAGCAATCGTCTGAAGTTTTTGATATGACCATTCCGAATTCAGGTCTGCAATGTGAATCGTCGTGCCGCTCTCAGCACGGTCAGGTTTCGGTGAACCCTCTATGGGTACGATGGCAATCTCGTCTAAAAGCTGGTGTTGAGCTAGGCCAAATTGTTTCCAATCAATCTCCAGAACATTCCATTTGTGTTCGCCTGATCGGCTCGTTAGCACGCGCAATCGCATTCCCAGCCGCATGGCGGAAAGTCTGCCTATTCCTTTTTCCCCGAGAATCGGCTTACCGTTTCTGTACCGCTCTCGCTGATCCAGCCTCGCTCGGGTCCCAATGGTCAGGTAAACGTCCTCCAGTTGCCGCAGGGACATGCCCTCTCCACTATCGGCGACATCGATATAGTTTGCTTCTTCGAGTATTGCTCGGAGCTCGCCAAGGGAGTTGGCAGCCTTCACACTTGTTGTGAGGTCTGAAGCCAGTGGCGTGGTGGGATCAATTGCCTCTAGAACTGCAGTTCTTGAGGTCGTCAAGGACCCTGGTTTGGGCTGATGTAGGGCTTCTTTGAGCAACCTAAATCTCGCGTCCGGGACCCTCACGACGATGTCGATCTTGACTGCTTTCCTTGTCCTGGCGTCGAAAGCATTCTTGATCAACTCATAAAAGGCAACTCCATCGGAGCTGATCAGCTCAGCACCAAGCTGCAGAATTGTTCGGGCCTCTATTTTGAACGCCATTCGTCACTTGCTAAAATTAGTATAGAGTCATGCAAGCTGTTGATTTTATTTCATTTTCGTTACATCAGCGAGTGCATTCCGCGGCACAGTATTAGTGCGCCTAAAAAGGAGTGCCCTGCTTTTTTCCGGGGGCTCAGCCCTGTGGTTTGGAGACCGCTAATGAGGGATTTCAGTGCATCTTGCGTAGGGTAAACAAGAGCGCTTAAAGAGTTGTGAGCAACGAACAGGGCAGGCGGCCGTGGCCTCCTTCGACGGTACACACGTTCCGAAGGTCGCCTACCGCAGCGGCGCTCTGGAGCATAGCAACCCATGCGTGCCAGTGCTTGCAATGAGAGAGGAAGTATGGCGAATCCTTGAAAGTGGCACTAAAAGCATTTCAGTGGAGAAGCGCGTACGCGCTCTCTTAGACGCTCTGAACGCGGAGCGCGTCAGATTTCTGCGCGAGGACGGCACCGCTACAAAATCGTCTACATCGGTGTAGACGGAAAACCAGGAGTGCGTTTTATCTGCTAGAAAAGATTGGTCGGGGAGAGAGGATTTGAACCTCCGACCCCCTGGTCCCGAACCAGGTGCTCTACCAGGCTGAGCCACTCCCCGACTGCGGTAGTGTCTCAATCTTACTACACGCCGCGGCGCCTCTGCTCTGCACAACCTTAAACCTTAGCCACGTAAAAGGCTGCTTCTTCCGGCCGCACCACACGCGGCATCCACAACGGCCGCCGCAGTCCACCCGGGCCGGGTGCAGGCCGCGCCAGCTTCTTCCATTTCTGATAGACCCCATGCGACAGATTTGTGTCAACAAAAATATCTCCGTAGCGATCATCCGCCCCTGCACGCTCCACGCGTACCACCTGGTGCCAGCAATGCATCCCGCTCACCGGGTCCGGGTGTACGGGGAATGTCAAGTTCTGATGCACTCCGGCTTCGCTCCACCACACGCGCTTAGTTTCCGGATCCGGGCTGGCGTACGGGCGAACGGTTTCGACCTGTCGCATCATCCACTGTCCTTTGCCCATTTCCTTCAGATCGACCCACGCGCTCGACAACCGCTCGACTTGGTCATCTTTATTAACACGCCAGCGTCCCAGATGATGCGAACAAGCAACCACGCCCGGCGCGAGCCCTTCCGTCACCCAAGCATGGAGAACAAAAAAACCGATTTCCGTGTGGACTTTCAACAAGTCACCCGTTCGAACATTGCCCAGCTTTTTCGCGTCCACCGGGTTCACCCAGAGCGGATTCTTATGCGAAATTTCATACAGCAACTTCGCATTGCCGGAACGAGTGTGAATCAAATTGGGTAGCCGGAAGATCGGCAGCAATGTGTAAACGTCGCCACGCGAATCTTTCGGCCAATCGACTTTTGGCATGGATTCGGGATTGAAGTCTTCCGTCGGATTTCCTAACGACGCCGACTGAGCCGACCGATGAACGTGGCTGCGGGCATATTCGGGCAAAGCAAATTCCGGCCAATTCCATTCCGTCATCGTTTTGGAGAAAAGCTCCAATTTTCGCGACGGCGTTCCATACCCGATCACCGCTTTGTCATCGATCATGACACCCACCGGTTTGCCCCGTTTCGTGACAACTCCGCTAGGCTTTACTTCCGTATCAGCCAGATCGGCTGCCGACAACGGCGTCTCATTCAACCGGTGCACCTCGCCCTTCACTTCGAACGCCCCGTACTTCCTCATGTATTGCAGCGGAGTCAGGCCTTCTTTGCCGGCGGCTTCGGGAAGACCCGGCACGGAATTCTCGAAAATCCAGCCGTAATATTCGTCAACCGTAATTTTTTCTCCCGGCCGGTACGGAGACTCGAACCACTTGCGAATCCCCAGCGAACCATCCGGATCGATCGCCCACGAAAGATGGATCCACCACTCATCTTCTTCCCAAACCTCTCCGGGATTCGCCTGATACGTGTGGTCGATTTTTTTCCCCGTTCGCTCCTGCAGCACGCGAAGCACGGGCTGACGAAAACCGATCCATCGGCCGGAGTGGGTTTCCTGACTCATCAAGTCATGCCGTTCCGGACTGAATCCCATCGGCAGCACATAATCCGCAAACCATGCTGTCTCGCTCCACACCGGTGTCAACGCGGCATGCAAACCAACTTTTTCTTCGTCGCGCAGCATCTGCATCCACGAAAATCCGTCCGGATAGGTCCAAACCGGATTGAACACGCGCGTGAAATACGCGTCGATCCGTCCGCGTCCTTCCTGCAGCAGATGCGGCAACAAGAACGAGACTTCGTGCGTGCACAGCGGCCACTCCAGCGGATACAGCAACTCGTTCCATCTCTTTTGCGGCGGTGGCACAGAAAACGGCCGCGGGACAAATTTGTTCCACGCATTCAGATTGTGTCCGCCAACGGTTCCAACCGAGCCTGTGAGCACATGCAGCAGCGTAAGTGCGCGCGCCGTCTGCCATCCATAAAGATTGCCGGACGCGCTTCCTCGCCATAAATGCGAAGCAAAACGCGAGCCGGCATCAGCGATCTCGCGCGCAATCTTTACGATTACATCTGCCTTCACGCCGCTTTCTTTCTCTGCGAATTCTGGCGTGAAGCGCGCATAGTGCCGCTTCAAGGCTTCGATCGCACTTTCAAAAGTTTGTCCTTTCGCCTTGAACCCGTTGATCTCAAGGTCTTCCCAATTCGTCCACTTCCTTACGAACTCCGCATCGAATCGCTTTTCGTTGAAGATCACCATGGCCATGGCAAGCAGGACTGCGGTCTCGGTCCCCGGATACGTCGGCAGCCAGTAATCGGCCATACTTGCGGTATTGGAAAGACGCGGGTCCATCACCGCGAGTTTCGCCCCCGCCATTTTGCCTTCAATAATTCGCTGTGCGTGTGGATTGAAATAGTGCCCCGACTCCAAGTGCGAAGAGAGCAAAAGAATGAATCTCGCGTTGGCGTGGTCGGGCGACGGGCGATCGGCATAATGCCAAAGCATGTATCCAAGCCGCGCTGAAGACGAGCAAACATTCGTGTGCGAATTGTGTCCGTCGATGCCCCACGCCTGCAGCATGCGGTCCATGATGAAGTCATGCCCAGGCCGGCCAACGTGGTACATGACTTCTTCACCGCGGTTTTCCTGGAACGCTTTGCGGATGCGCGCTCCGAAAGCTTCCAGCACCTCCTCCCAGCTAACCCGCTCCCATTTTCCGCTGCCGCGTGGCCCGACCCGTTTCATGGGATAAAGAATGCGGTCAGGATCATGAATTTGATTGATGGTCGCTGGCCCTTTGGCGCAAAGCCGGCCACGGCTGGCAGGATGCTTGGGATTTCCCTCGAACTTCGTAATCTTCCCGGTCTCTTTATCTACATAGGCCAGGAGCCCGCAGGCCGATTCGCAATTGAAGCAGATCGTAGGAATCAGTTGGTAACGTTTCTTGACACGCCGCGGCCAGGCTTCGGGATCGAGTTCTTCCCAGTCGTCCCACTTTTCCACCGGCGGACAAAACGCCAGATCACTGCCGTAGCGTTTGAAATCGTCCATTCCTAGCTCTCCATATTCCTAGCTGTTGGGCACGCTTTGCCCGGCCATCACAAAACACCATTCGAAAATCAGCAAGCCCGCCAGCGCGCACACCGCGGCTACTCCCGCCAAAATGCGATTCGGCGCAGTCAACAAAAGCAACAAGGGAAGAACTCCGCCGAGAACAACCGCTCCCCACCAGAAAGCATTTCGGAACGGGCCGTGCGTGATTAATCGTGCCGCATATCGGGCGTTATCGGTCGTGTGTGGTATCGCCACTTCGCCCAGCAGCATCAGCAGGTGCAGGCCAAGACAAATAATCAGCCCGACTCTGGCAATCAAGCCTGCTTCCGAACCACCGCCGAAACCATCCGGCAACAAGGCCAGCGTTGCCGCTCCGCATAGTAGCGCTTGTACGATCAAATGCGCCGGCAGCAGCGGCGTCTGCCACAAATCTCGTCCTTCGCATTGCCCAAACAGAAAAGCGGTATAACTTGCGGCCAGAAATCCAACCAACACGGTGACCCACAGCAGGATTGGCACTGCTCCCGAATATCCCAATGCCGCCGCCAGCCAGAAGACGCTGCACAGGCCACTGTAACCAATCAATACGAATGCCCCGCGGGCCAGCCAGGACTTGCTCTGCGGCATGAAGACCACGCGCAGGAAACGCTCCTTGTGATCGAGATCCCAAACTAGCAGCACGGCTGTGATTGCGGTGAAGAGCAGCGCGACCGTAGCAAGCACGATGTCACGCATGCGATTCCCCGTCAGTCGACCCAAGGCCATCGCGATCGCCGGAATCGCCAGCGCTCCCGCGCCAATCGATTTTGTCCAGCAGTACGCTGGCACTTGCCATCCCCACGGTCGCGCGTGAGAGACGTCGTAGGCAGCCAATGCCTTGGGTTGCAACAATGGACTGTCGTTCGGATAAATCGCTCCGCCGCCGTGCAGGTTCTCGTTGCGCTGCGACCACATGTAGAAAGCTTCGTGCCGTGCCGCCGTCGGCACAATCGCGCTTTCGTCCGCGTCGATGTAATAAAGCTTCGGCTGCGTGCCCTGCTCCGGTTTACGCACGCGCACCGTTTCTCGCGCGATCAACTGAGAAATTTCGCCGTCCGGATTGTCCAGGTCTCCTGCGATGATGGCATGCTCGGGGCACACCACCACGCAGGAAGGCTCCAGTCCAACCTCTGTGCGATGCGCACAATAATGGCACTTCGCTGCGGTGCCGTCGTAAGGATCCATGTAAATCGCATCGTATGGACAAGCTTGCATGCAAGCTTTGCAGCCGATGCAGCGCTCGGAATCGAAATCGACGATGCCATCCTTGCGCCGGTACATCGCCGTCACCGGGCAAATCGTGACGCAAGGCGGCTTCTGGCAATGATTGCAGCGCGTGACTTGGAAAACCCGCCGCGTATTCGGGAATTCGCCCTTCTCCACGTACTTCACCCAGGTGCGGTTCACCCCGAGCGGGACTTGATTCTCCGTCTTGCACGCAACTGTGCAGGCATGGCAGCCGATGCATTTCCGATTATCGATAACGAAGCCGTATCTCATCGTGGAAGCAGTTTTTGGAAGAGTGCGGACTTTGCCGCGATCTAGCAGTCTAACAGTTTTGCCGGCGAAGGCTGCGATAGAAGCTGAACTTGTAGGATGACTTTTCAGAGATCCACCAAAATCCGTTAAGATGATCGCGTCGATGATCGCACTCACCGCAAGCCGTCTCTATACCCCGCTGGATTGCGTCGAGCAAGCCCTGGTTCTGATCGATGGCGATACCATCGTGGAAGTGGCCTCTCGCGCCCTATGCGAGGTCCCGACCGGTGCGAAGACGATCGATTTCTGCGAGGCCATCCTCGCGCCGGGTTTTGTCGACATTCACATCCACGGCGGCGCCGGCCACGATGTCATGAACGATGACTCCTCCGGTCTCGCCGCCATGGAGCGATTGCTGGCCACGCACGGAGTCACCAGTTATTTCCCGACCACTGTGACCGCTCCGGTCGACAAGACGTGTTCGGCTTTGGAGCGTCTCGCGGGGGCGATCGAGCGAGCCGGTGATAAATCACGCCCCCAGCCATCAGGCATTCACCTGGAGGGCCCATTCATCAGCCATCTCCGGCGAGGCGTGCATCCGACGGCCGATTTGCTACGTCCCACGATCGAGATGTTCGACCGTTTCTGGCAGGCAGCGCGCGGTCATATTCGCGTGATGACCATCGCTCCGGAACTCGAAGGCGCCACCGAAGTGATTGCGGAAGCCGCGCGGCGTGGCGTTTGCGTCAGCCTTGGACATTCGAACGCAGACCTGGACACCGCGCGTGCTGGCATCGCTGCCGGCGCGCGTCACTGCACTCACGGCTTCAATGCCATGCGGCCAATGGATCATCGCGAGCCGGGCATCGTCGGGGCGATGCTCACTGATCCGCGCCTGTCAGCCGACATCATCGCCGACGGCATTCATCTTGATCCGGTCGTGGTGAAACTTTTCTTGACCGCAAAAGGTCCCGATTCTTCTGTGCTGATCACCGACGCGACTGCGGCAACTGGCATGCCCGATGGCCGCTATCGCCTGGGTACGTTCGAGGTCGAAGTAAAAGACGGGCGCTGCATGGCCGACGGCAAACTTGCAGGGAGTGTGTTGACCATGGATCGCGCGGTTCGCAATGTCATGCAATTTGCCGATTGGGATTTGCAGCAGGCACTTCGACCCGCGTCGCTGAATCCGGCGCGAGTGGCAGGTTTAGTGGGACGCGGAAAGATCGAGCCGGGAGCAAGAGCAGACATCGTTGTGCTCTCTTCCTCCGGCGAAGTCGAGGCTACCATTGTCGGCGGGGTAGTAGCCGAGGCCGCGGGAGCGAAAGCGAGGATCAGCGGATGAACGATAAGGGAACTTTTCCCCATTACATGCTAAAAGAGATTTTTGAGCAGCCGGAGGCATTGCGCCGAACCATTACGCCGCGAATTTCGTCGGAGCGGAACGCGATCCACCTGGAGGAAATCCGCGTTGCCATGGATGAACTCCGCTCGCTCACTCGTGTCCATATTGTGGCCTCAGGAACCAGTCGCCACGCCGGAATGGTCGGTCAATACATGCTCCAGGAATTGGCGAACTTGCCGGTCGAAGTCGACTACGCCAGTGAGTTCGAATATCGCAATCCGCCGATTGCGAAGAACGAGTTGACGATCGTAATCACGCAATCGGGAGAAACCGCCGACACGACCGCAGCCCAGCGCGAGGCCAGAGCCAAAGGTTCGCGCACCGTCGCAATTACCAACGTTCTCGAGTCGACCATCGCACGCGAAGCCGACGGTGTGATTCATACGAATGCCGGGCCCGAAATCAGCATCGCGTCAACCAAGGCCTTCACCGCCCAGATGGCGGCTCTTTACATTTTTGCCGGTTATTTGGGACAGGTCCGCGGTAGTTTGCCCAAAGATAAGATACAAGCTCACGTTCAGGAATTGCTTGATCTCCCCGGCAAGCTCGAAGTGGTCTTGCAGAGAGCAGAATCGTGCAAGCGGCTGGCCGACAAATATCGCTCTGCCCAGGATTTTCTATTTCTCGGACGCGCTATCCACTATCCCATCGCCATGGATGGCGCACTCAAGCTGAAAGAGGTCTCGTATGTTCACGCCGAAGGCTATCCCACCGGCGAAGCTAAGCATGGTCCCAATGCGCTGATTGACGAAAATCTGCCGGTGGTCATCATCGCGACTTGTGACCATAAAGATTCCGGGTCGGTTGTGCGCTACGAGAAGAGCGTCAGCAATATTAAGAGCTTTAAGGAACAATCGGCGCGAGTGATCGCAATTGTCACCGAAGGTGACTCACAAATTCTCCACCTGGCCGATCAGACGATCTTTATTCCTCAGGCCTCGGAGCTTTTATCGCCTATCCTCGAAATTGTTCCCCTGCAGTTGTTTGCCTACCATATGGCGGTGCAGAGAGGCTTGGACGTGGACCGCCCGCGAAATCTAGTAAAGTCTGTCGTCACGGAATAACGTGAACTCATCGCTATGGCGATCCAGCCTTTATGCCGCGAACGAATCCTCGTCCGGATCTGGCAGCGACGATGGCGGATCGCTGGCCGGAAAAGAATCGGCGACGGTTTTATCCATCATCTTTTCTTTTCGCTCGCTGCGATCGCTTTCGTCAATCTCGCGATCTTCGGGATCCAGTAAATCGTTGTTGTCATGCATGCCATTAAGATGCGATCAGTGGGTCAAGGTGACATTCAATCCGGTCGTAACTAGGAGATCATTGGTTTTCTTTCCTGGCGGCGGATTCGTCACATAAATGTCCCCAAACGCATTCTGCCAGCCGAACCACTTACTCAGCTTGGTGACCGTGCCGAAGTTAAATGTTCCGAGGTACTGGCCGGTCTGATTGAGATCGGGATAGAAGTATCCCTTTTCTGTTAACACGGTCGAGGCCCCCAATTTTTGTGTCAGTTCTTCTCCGAGAGTGAGGGCGGCAAAGTTCATATTCATCCCGACGAAACTCTCGCGCGTATAGTTCGCGCCAAACAGAAAATCCAACGTGGTGCTGCTCGTCTTGATCGCGTGCAATCCCAAGCCGCCGCCTAAAATCGACCGCAAGTTCAGGGCTTGTAGGGCGTCGGACTGAAAATCAGCGCTGCCGAACGCGAAAAGAACATTCGTAAGATTGCGAGAGTACCGCGCACCGCCCTGGGCCACATTTGCCGTGACGCTCGGTGTCGCGCCGGCTGCGTCGTTGGTCGCATACACGGTATTGGCGTACATCGAGATTTCATCGTGATTCGTCTTTCGATCGCCGGTATACGCCAGCGACAAGTTCTTGGTCTCGCTGTTGCCGCGTGTCAGCGCAAACCCCACATTCGCTCCGACATTCCAGCCTTGCAACAAGGTCGGATGCAGCCCCTTTTCATACGCCGCCTGCTCTTGATCGTTGCGCAGCGCAGTCACCTCACCTCGAGGAACGGTCATCACCTCGCCGCCGGTCGTGGTCACTGCCACATTGCCGTCAGAAGTGTTTACCGTTCCTACCAGCGTTTTTCCGCCCTGCATGGCGACATGCAAGGGCTGATCGGACGAAATCATATCGATGGACGCCAGCTGAATCGTGACGTCGCCCATCGACTGGGTTTTGAGAACCAGCGCCTTATCGTCCGACTTGGTGACAGTTCCGGTAATTCGGTCGCCATTTTTCAGGACGATTTGATCGGCCCACAGTGGCAAAACCATCATCGTGATTGATGTGAACACCACAAGCAACAGGCTGCGCATAGCATTCCCTCCCGGCGATGAGCCGTCTCACTTCATATCTGCTCGCTTCTGGTTCGCGAGCGATGGTTGAGGAGAAACTACTTTAACAAATTTGGAAAACTCTGCGGGATACAGAAAGGACCGTAAAGCATAAAGGAACTTCCGTGAAGAGAAATGCGCCAGTACTTTTTAGCTCTTGACTTCCGGTGGCTTCGTTTCGTTGCTGGCTGCCTTTGGCTGATCGGCAGAATCCTTCATGCCCTCTTTTAACGCGCGAATACCTTCGCCAATTCCTTTGCCCAGGTCGGGCAGCCTTTTAGGCCCGAACACCAGCAGTGCTATAAAGAAGATGACCAACAGGTGCATTGGTTGAAACAGACCTTCAAACATAAGACCTCCACAACTTAAGTAAACCTTACTCAAGACATATTATTCCATCAACCACGGGTGACGCGCGAACTAATTGAGATTCTCGAAGATTCCCGCCGCTCCCATACCTCCGCCAACACACATCGTCACCAGGCCGTACCGGCCATTACGCCGCTTCAGTTCGCGCAGAATCGAGGCGGTCAGCTTCGCGCCCGTGCAGCCCAACGGATGGCCCAAAGCGATCGCTCCACCATTTGGATTCACGCGTTCCGGATCCAGTCCGGCTTCTTTGATCACTGCCAGCGACTGTGCCGCAAAAGCCTCGTTCAATTCGATGACATCGATGTCCGATAGTTTCATCCCTGCCAGCTTTAAAGCCTTGGGGATCGCGAATACCGGCCCAAGCCCCATTTCTTCCGGCTTGTAACCTGCGGTTGCAAACGCGACATATCGCGCCAGGGGTTTAATCGCCAGTGCCTTCGCCCGCTCAGCCGACATCACCACCGCCGCAGCGGCGCCGTCTGACATTTGCGAAGAATTTCCCGCCGTCACCGTACCTTTGGCATGGAAGGCCGGTTTCAACCCGAGCAGCGCATCGAGCGAGGTGTCCGCACGAGGACCCTCATCAACCTTGAAGACAATCTCCTGCCGCTTGGGTTTCGCACCATTCGGGGTAGTAAAGCTCACTGGTACCGGAACCGTTTCCTCGTCGAACTTTCCCGCTTGGATTGCGGCCAGCGCCTTCTGGTGACTGCGCAGCGAGAATTCATCTGCCTGCGCTCGCGTGATTCCAAAACGCTGTGCCACTCTCTCGGCCGTCAACCCCATCGAAAGATAGGCATCGGGATAGTGATCGACCAGCCACGGATTCGGCGAAATCTTGTTACCACCCATCGGAATCATCGACATCGATTCCGTGCCGCCTGCGACAATGACTTCTGCTCCGCCGCTTCCAATCCGTTCCGCTGCCAACGCAATCGCCTGCAGTCCCGACGAGCAAAACCGGTTGATCGTCAACGCCGACACTTCCACCGGCAGACCCGCTCGCAACGACGCAATTCGCGCCACATTCATGCCCTGCTCAGCTTCGGGCATCGCGCAGCCAAGAATTACATCCTCGATTTCCTTTGCATCGAGTTGCGGTATTCGTTCGAGCGCGCCTTTGATTGCCACCGCCGCTAACTCATCCGGCCGCGTCGCCCGTAACGTACCCTTGAACGCCCGCCCTACCGGCGTGCGAACTGAAGAAACGATAACCACTTCACGCATGAGCAATCTCGCTTTCGGTTGACCTAATATTTTGGATGTACGACCTCGTCCTCAAGCTTTCAATTCCTCAACGCCTTCCCCGTCTTCAACATATGCTGAATTCTTTCCTGCGTCTTTCGTTCGCCGCAGAGCGACTTAAATGCCTCGCGCTCCAGATCAAGAATGTATTGCTCGCTGACCGGCGTCCCCGGAGAAACATTTCCGCCACACAGCACTTCCGCGACTTTGTTACCGATCTTTACTTCGTAGTCCGTGATGTAATCGCCCTGTCGCATCAGGTGAACGCCCATCTTCAGCGCCGCCAGAATGTTTTCTCCTGGAGCCGGAATATCTGCTCGGGCAACGGGTGGTTCGTATCCCGCTCTCGCCATTTCCAGCGCCCTCGCTTTCGCGTCCGACATCACTCTTTCCCGGTTCATCGTGATGCGATCGGTGTCCCGCACAAATCCCAATCCACGCGCCTCATGCGCCGATGTCGCCACCTTGGCCGTGGCGATGGTCTCGAAAGCTTTCTTCATGGCCTCCAACATCTCCACCGATTCTCCGCGTCCCCCCGGACGAATCGACTCTGCACTCTGCACGGCGCGCAGTAACATTTCTTTACAGCCACCCGCCCCCGGCAGCAATCCCACTCCAACTTCGACCAGGCCGATGTACAACTCCGCATGTGGCTGCAAGGCCGGCGCGTGCAGCGAAACCTCGGTGCCACCGCCGAGCGTCAGCCCAAACGGAGCTACCACCACCGGCTTTGGCGAAAACTTGATCGCCTGCGTCATGTTCTGAAATGTCCGCGTCGCCATGTCGACCTCATCCCACTCTTCTTCCTGGATCAGCATGAGCAGCAGCATCAAGTTCGCACCCACGGAAAAATTCGGCGCGTCATTGGTGATGACAAAAGCGTCGAACTGGTCGCCCGCGCCGCCGGGCTTGAGAGTCTGTGAGATCAGCTGCACGATATCTGTGCCGATCGTATTCATCTTGGAGTGGAATTCGATGCATCCAACCCCATCGCCTAGATCGACCAGCGAAGCCCCTGCATTCTTCTTGACCACTCCTTTCGATTTTTTGGCCACCGCCGCGGACCAAACACCCTCCGGAACTTTAACCGGCTGCCAATTCGCCGTTCCTACTTCCCAGTACGCGCGCCCCGACGCAGCTTTGACGTCATCGCGATACCAAGACTTCTGGCCTGCGGCTAGCAATTTCTCGACGTTGGCCGGAACCGGCTTACCATCCTTCTTAATGCGCTCAACCGTGGCCTCAACCCCGGCCGCATCCCACAACTCAAATGGCCCAAGCTCCCAATTGAAACCCAGCCGCATGGCGCGATCGATTTCCACTACGGAATCGGCAATCTCCGGAATGCGGTTGGCCGCATAGATCCAGAGATCCGACAAAGCTGTCCATAAAAATTGCCCCACTTTATCGCCTTTTTTCGGCCCGCCTCCATCCAGACCGAGCAACATCCGCACGCGCGCACCGGGTTCTTCCACATTCTTGGCCATATCCAGCGCGGGGAATTTTGCCTTTTGCCGCGGATGGTATTCCAACGTCTTCCAATCAAGCGCCAGTCGCTCTTCTTTTCCGTCAGCTGCCCGCCCTCCGGCTTTCTTATAGAATCCGCCGCGCGTTTTGTCGCCGAGCCATTTGCGTTCGAGCATCGTCCGATAGAAATCAGGTAGCTTGAGGTCGCCCCGCTCGTCGTGCACGTTGTGCGTCATGTTTGCGACTACGTGTCCGAGAATGTCCAGCCCCACCATGTCGATGGTGCGAAACGTCGCCGAACGCGGCCAGCCAACCGCCTCTCCGGTAAGCGCGTCCACTTCTTCAATGGTGAGATCCAGTTCCTGCATCAGCCGCATCACATTCAGCACGGAAAACGTGCCAATGCGGTTAGCGATGAAATTCGGCGTGTCCTTGGCCAACACCACGCCCTTCCCCAGGCGTACATCGCAAAAGTGCGCAACGGCTTCCACGGCTGCGTGGTCTGATTCCGGCGTGGGAATCAGTTCCAGCAAGCGCATGTAGCGCGGCGGATTAAAAAAATGTGTCCCGAACCAATGCTCACGGAATTCCTCAGAAAATCCTTCCGCAATTTTGCCCACCGGCAGTCCGCTGGTGTTGGTGGTGATAATCGTGCCTGGCTTGCGAATAGCCTCGATTTTTTTCAGCAACGCTCTCTTGATTTCGAGGTTCTCGAGCACCGCCTCAATGATCCAATCGACCTCGGCCAGCTTCTTCAGATCGTCTTCGAAGTTACCGATGGTGACTAACCGCGCGAGCCCAGGCTCCATGAATGCTGCCGGCTTCGACTTCCTCGCGCCTTCCAGCCCGGCCTCGGCGATCTTGTTCCGGGATGAGGTCGCAGCGTCAGGCGCGACAATATCGAGCAAATAGCTCGGCAACCCCGCGTTGGCGAAGTGGGCGGCGATACGGGCGCCCATAGTTCCCGCGCCTAGGACAGCAACTTTGCGAATGGCCTTCATGAAAACACGGCTCCCTGGAAAGTCAGTAAATGCCGAAGCTCTAAATTACACGATGGCCCTTGCGAATGACGATTGCCTTCCGGTTTCCTGAGGGGTCAAGAAAAGAGCCCAAAAACACTGCGGGCGCGTACCGTAAGATGTGGGGTGAGGATGGCAACGGCACGCGCCCTATTAAGTTGACTTCATGCTAAGCGCGAGACCAAAAGATGTCAAGATAAATCTTTTATAATCAATTATTTACAACGATTCCTCGATCACAACTTCGACCGATCTGCAAGGTTATCCATCACACATCTGTGTGACACCCGCATAGTTCATTTGCCACACTCCGGATGCTCTCGCACGTACTCTTCTGCTCGCCGCGCCATATCTTTTTCTCCGCCATAGGCCAGGCGTCGCGCGGCTTCCTCAAGTGGGATCCATAAAGCGCGTCTCACCTCGACGCGCATCGCCTCAGTGATGTCATCAATCGTTCCAGCTTCGTAGCACAGTAGATAAAAACTGACGATCTTGAATACGCGTTCCTTGTCTCCCCAGGAGCGCACGTACACATACTTGGTGTCGCCGAGTTTGGCAATTTGCCGCGTTTCCAGGCCGGTTTCTTCTTTCACCTCTCGAATGGCCGTCTGTTCTGGCTTTTCGCCGGGATCGACCAGTCCTTTGGGCAATGCGAGTAACATTTTTTGCGCTTTTTTCTGCCGCGAAGTGACGCTGCTTGCGGCTGTGCCTTCCTTCTGCGGCTCAATCACCGCGACTTGCCACTTTTCGTCAACCCAGCGCACCACCACCCCGCCGGCTGAAAATTCCCGCACCATAAGCCCCAAATTATCAGGAACAAGGCAGTTAGTCATGCTGAGGTTATAGCGCGAAAGTAATGGCCTCACCGGGCCATTGTGCAGCCGAGACCTTAGAAACATACTGACCACAGCTGGCATCTTATTTGCTGTGTAAGGTTTGAAGTCATCTCGGAAGCCGACTGTCGTGGGGGCAGCCGTGAAGAGTTTAGGCAAAAACAGTCTCGGCAAGATTATTCGCTCCGTCCAAGCCTTTGGACGCGAACTCTCCGGTTTCCCATCCGATTCCTCTTCCGCCCCGCCAAATGCTGCCATCGGTCTGGCTTTGGGCGGGGGCTTCGCCCGCGGCATTGCTCATATTGGCGTTCTCAAAGTTCTCGAAGAAGAACAAATTCCCATTCGTTATATTGCCGGCACTAGCGTTGGCGCTCTGATTGGCGCGGCTTATTGCAGCGGACTTTCGGCAGCGGAGTTGGAAGAGGTCGCCACTGAGGTTCGCTTCAAACATCTGGCAAGCTGGACTCTGTCGCGCCTCGGATTCGCCAGCAACCAGCGCATGATCGGTTTTCTGAATCGCATCCTCAAGGCCAAAACCTTTGAAGAACTGCGAATTCCGCTGGCCATCGCTGCCACCGATTTCACTACCGGTGAGGGCGTTGTATTTCATTCCGGCCCGCTGATCGATCCGGTACGCGCCAGTTGCGCGTACCCCGGAATGTTTTTGCCGGTCAAGATTCGCGGTCGTTTGCTCATCGACGGCATGTTGGCGCACACGGTTCCCACTCGCCCCTTGCGGCAGATGGGCGCCGACCGCGTGCTGGCCGTTCACCTCAAAGGGAAGTGGACCAACCCGGATGGCCCGCGTCACCTGTTCGAGGTCGTCGGTCAATGCTTCGCCATCGCCCAGGACATGAATGGCCATCAGTGGCGGCCCGCCGCCGACCTGGTCATCGAACCGGACGTGAACGGTTACAAGTACGACGCCTTCGACCGCAGCGCCGAATTTGTTCGCGCCGGAGAAATGGTCACCCGCGCCGCCCTGCCTGAGATTCGCAAGTGGCTGCAGACCGAAGCCGCCCAGTCTCCGCAACTTGCTCCTTTGACCGCACCCAAGCCCGCGCACATGTCGGCCGACTAATCCTTCGTAGCAAATATTTATGGAACCGCGCCGGGTTTTTCTGCGAAATATATCTCATGGGCATCACTCCCATCGCGATTTACCACTTCACCCTCGAAGCGATCTTCCTTTGCTGGATGGCATTTGCCGCCGTTTTCCTGCTTCGTAAGCGGCCGCCGCGCGCAAAGGAAAGCCGCCGCGATCATCTGTCACTCCTCGGAATGTTTCTGCAGGGCTGTGCCTACTGGATGGTTTGGGGTTCAACACCGGCGCTGTTTCACCGGACACCGGTGCTTCCGTCCGCCGCCGCGCAACTCGCGCTAAGTATCTTTAGCATTACTTTGGCGATCGTATCGGTATGGCTGGTGGGGGCAGCGGTTCGCACCTTAGGGACGCAATGGGCTATCACTGCGCGTTTGATCGAAGGCCACCGACTGGTCACCGATGGTCCTTACGGTTTCGTTCGCAATCCTATTTACACGGGAATGTTTGGCATGCTCGTGGCCACCGGCCTCGCATTCGGACACTGGATCCAACTTATAATCGGGATTGTTTTGTTCGCGATCGGACTTGGAATTCGCGTTCACAGCGAGGAAAAACTCCTGCGCAGTGCGTTTGGTGAGGAATTCGAAGATTATGCCCGGCGTGTGCCGGCGGTGCTGCCAGGTATCTATTAAAAAGCCTCCGCTACCAGCTCTGTTATAGTTTGTGACAGAAGCGAGAATCAAAAAGCCTTGACGCATGCCGCCTGCGGTCAGATAATGCTTTCCTGCTCCCGGCGGCCAGCCCCGGCCGAATCCAGTCCGAAGCAATGGAGGTCCTCGCATGCGGCGAAGCGTTCTGGGCGCGATCCTAACTCTTCTGTTTGCCGTATTCGTGTGGCCAAAGCCACTAGGTGCGCAACAAGCCAGGGGCAAAGTCATCTATCAATTCCAGGGTGGCGCGGACGGATCTGGCCCTTATTCCGATCTGACCATCGATGCTGCCGGCAATTTATATGGAACCACCCAGGAGGGCGGCATCGCCTGCAACGGTTACAGCTATGGCTGTGGGACAGTATTTGAGCTCGTTCGCACTAAGAGCGGCTGGCAGCATCAGGTCTTATACAGGTTCGGGGGCACCACCGCCCAGTCTTCAGACGGGCAGGCGCCCAAGGCAGGTTTGGTTTTCGATGCTTCCGGCAATCTCTATGGGACAACTTCTTGGGGCGGCAAGCCTGGATGCGGCACGGTTTTCAAGTTGGCTCCCAACTCGCGCGGGGGTTGGAGCGAGAGCATTCTCTATTCTTTCGGTTGTTTTGGTAGCGACGGTTTCTCTCCGGATGCGGATCTTGTTTTCGACAACCAAGGCAACCTCTACGGCACCACTCCGGTCGGCGGCACGGGAACCGGGTTTTGTGGGGGCGAGTTGTGGGGGGCCGGAGGTTGTGGAATTGCGTTCAGGCTGTCCCCGAATGGGGATGGGTCGTGGACTAAGACGACGATCTACAATTTTCAAGGTGCTCCCGACGCCGCCATCCCCATCGGTGCCCTCGTCCCCGATGGCAAAGGAGGTTTTTATGGTGCTAGCCAATATGGCGGCGCTGGTGCCTGCGGCACAGGAGACGGCGAATCGAGTCCCCCGGACGGCTGCAGCGCGGTGTTCGAACTGACTCCGTCGGCAGGAGGTTGGACGGAAAGTGTGATTTACAGCTTCTTTCGCGGGCGTGGATTCGCCCGCAATCCCTCCGGTGGTTTCATAGTCGATGGTTCAGGCCGATTGTTCAATGCCAGCTCGGATGGCGGCAATGGCTTAGGCACAATCTTTCAGCTCGACAACACGGCGAAGGGCTGGAGTCAGAGTGTTCTCTATCGATTTTCTGGTGATCCCGACGGGAGAGCTCCTGTGGGTAGGTTGGCCAAGGGACCGCAGAACACCTGGTTCGGGGTGACGAAAAACGGAGGAGCAAGTGGATACGGAACCGTCTGCTCTCTTGCATCAACCGAAGCAGGCTGGGAGGAACGCGTTCTATTTAGCTTTGATAGTGTCAGCTTCCCCGAGGCAGGACCTGCGGTTGATTCGCAGGGGCATATCTATGGCACCACGCTCGATGGTGGCAGTCAGCACGGCGGAACGGTTTATGAGGTGATCCCATGAACAAGTCATCAATCTCTGGGAGCGTGAACATGACGATCGCAAAGGCAAAGCGTCAGCCGAGGAAACCAACTCGTTTGGCTGCGCAACTGGAGCGACTGGCGGCGGCGTATGGTATGACGGCAGCCGCTGCAGGTGTCAGCTTGGCTGCGATGGCGGGATCTGCCGATGCTGAAATCGTGTACACGCCCACAAACACCCCAATTAACGGAACTGTTGTTCTGGATTTGAATAACGACGGCGTCGCCGATTTTCGCCTGACAAATCTAGCACGCGTGCTTGAACGCGGTCAGGCAAGCGGGATGTTTTCGGTCCGCTGCGAACAGCAAAATGGGACGGGGGGACCGTGTGACTATCGCACAAATCAGGTGTGGGGCAAAGGTGTGCTTTCTGGAAGGTTTGCCTATGCACTGCCTGCCGGCTTCCCGGTGCGTTCCAACAGGACCTTCTTCCGGCAAGTGCAGAATTCCTCAAACTCTTACGGTGCCCTCATGGGCGCGATATTTTATGCATCCTATGCCAGATCAACCGGCACCCTAGGCCAATGGCTTTACTCCAAAGACCGCTACCTGGGCTTGCAGTTTGTCATTGACGGGCAGGTGCATTACGGTTGGGCGCGATTGAGCGCGACGCCAACAAAAGGCGACGGAATTGTGATCGACGAAGTCCTGACGGGCTACGCTTACGAAACTACTCCGGGAAAGCCCATCGTCACCGGCAAGACGAAGGGGCCGGATGTCACCACGCTCCCGTCCGTAAAACTCAGATCTGCCACGCTTGGCCAATTAGCTCGCGGCGCCTCGCAGATGTCGACCTGGCGCAACCTCAAAATGCAGAACAATCCCAACGGGAGTATGCACTGAGAAAAAGTCAGGATTCTTGCACGTAACGGAAGTAGGCGGCAGCATTTTTCCGACCACTCAGCGTGTCCCGCCAGAACTTATTGGGTGCCATTCCCCGCAAGAATCTTTTCGGCGAAATAATTGTCGACCTTCGCCTGATCGCGCAGCACTTCGTAATACGCCGATTTCAGCAGTTGCTCCCGCCGGTCGCGTAATTGCGAACGAATCGCTTCCTGCACCCGCGGATCGGACAACTCCCGCTGTCCCGCCGGCTCCTTCGCAATCAGTTTCACAATGCGGAATCCGATCAACTGCTTGGTCATCGGATTCACCACGGAAATGATCGGGCTATATTGACCGGGTTTGAGCTTCATCACCGTATCGCGGGTCGCTGGATCGGTGTTCTTCAACGACGATTCCGGCGCAAAACCTAAATCACCGCCGTTGCCCGACGTTTCGCTATCTTCCGAGTAATTCATCGCCAAGGTAGCGAAGTCGTCGCCGCTGTCCAGCCGATTCAGCAGCATCTGGATTTTCTTGCGCGCCTCCGCCTCATTCTGCGCCTTGTCGTTCTTCAGATTGTGCACCTGCGGATTCGGCGCCACCGTCACAATAATGTGTGCCAGGTGATATTGCGGTTCAATCAGGTTGAACTCCGCCTTGTGCGCGTTGTAGTAGCTGGTGATGTCCTGGTCGGAAATATTGATCTTGGAGGTAACTTCCTTATTCAGCACTTTATCGACTGTCAGCGATCGCCGTAGGTCGCGTTTGAAGTCATCCAACGTGAGCTTCTTTTCTTTCAAGCGGGCGTCGAATTCTTCCTGGGTGTAAGGCGACTTGATCTCATTCAATTTGCGATCGACTTCATCGTCCGTCGCCAGCAAGCCTAGCTTTTCCGCCCGCTGCATGAGGATTTCGTTGTCGATGAGCTGCCGCAGAATGCTCAGCCGTAGATTCGTCGCTTGTTCGCCGACAGGCTGTTGTTGCTGCTGATCTGACCCCGCAGTCTGATTCTGGTAGTATTTTTCGACGTCGGCGTTGTAGATTTTGCGTCCATTGACCGACGCGGCGACATCGCTCCCTGCTGGTTTGGAACTACAGCCGACGCCTGCAAGCACCAGCAGTACGATCCACACCAAACCCTCCGCGATACGAAATCGCGATTCAGTTCTCAATCCATCCTCCACGAACCCTGTCGCTTCGCCAATGTAATTACTTGCCGGTCGGCGCCGGGCCGCTCGCGGCTTGTCCCGCCGGATGCGCCGGTGCCGGTACTCCCGCCTGCTGTAAAGCCTTATCTAGTGTGGCGCGAAACTGATCAAGGGGTAGCGCCCCGTCCACTTCTTCGCCATTCACAAACAGTGTCGGCGTCGCCGACACGTTCACATTCTCGCCTTCCCGAATCTCCGCTTTCACCTGATCTTCTTTTTGCGCTTTTAGGCACGCCTGCAAAGCATCCTTATTCAGATTGTGCTTCTGGCCCTGATCGCTGGCGATGCGGTCGAGCGCCGCAAACTGCGCATCCCGCGCTCCTGCCGCGCTCACTTCCCGCTGATTCGCATGAATGTAATCGGCAAAATCCCAATAAGCATCGCCGTTCTGTGCCGCCAGGCAATTCGCATCCACCGCGGCATGCATCGCCCAGGGATGAATCTCGGCAATCGGAAAATCCTTGTACACAAACCGGACCCGGTCGCCATACTCTTTCAGGATTTCTGGAAACAAGGTCTGATGCATCTTCGAACAGAACGGACACTCAAAGTCATCGAAATTGACAACCAGCACTTTGGCGTCTTTGTTTCCCCGAACCGGCCGTCCCGCAATATCGATCTTGCTCATCGCCTCGGCGTATGGATCCTTGGTCAGGTCCAGCTTGGTCATCCGCATCAGCGTCTTGCCGTCTTTCGACAACAAGAACTCGTAATCCTTTTCTTTGCCGTTGCCCGCAATGTTGATGGTGAGAGCGTCGTAGCCGGGAAACTCGCTTGGCCGTGGCGGGCCAAGCGTGATCTTTACGTTCTCCGGAACCGAATAGTATGCGCGCACCTGGCGCTCGATGCGCTGTGCCTGGTCCGCTGGGACCGACTGGGCCGAACAACCCAGGCAAACCAATACAAGAATAAAAATAGCCCGCCTCAAAACCATGATCAGAAACCGCCTATGCATGAAAGGGTTAAGGTAAGCAAATTATCTCACACAGCGGAGAATGAATTGCCGTCCCGCGCTGATTTTATGCGACTTTTCTTGGGAATGTTAAGCCTTGCGGCGTAATTGCTCGACCGGCAGCACCGCGTTCATCGATCCCGAGCGAAAGCCCTCCAGATCGAGGGTCACAAACTTGAAGCCGAGGCCCTTGAAAATGCGCGTGAATTCCAGGGCCATCTCAGGCTTCAGGGCCCGGCCCAATTCGTCTTTGGCGATCTCGATCCGCACAATGTCCCCGTGATGGCGAACGCGAAATTGCCGGAATCCCAGTCCTCGTAGCGCATCTTCGCCTTGCTCAACCTGGCTCAGCGTCTCCCGCGTCACCGGCCGGCCATACTCAATCCGCGACGACAAACAAGCCGACGCCGGCTTATCCCATATCCGTAGTCCGGCTTCTCGCGCCAGTTCGCGAATCTCCGACTTCGTTAGCCCAGCATCGAGCAGCGGCGCCGCAACCCGATGCTGTTTGGCAGCCAGTTGCCCAGGGCGAAAATCTCCTTGATCATCCGCATTTACACCATAGGCGATGGATTCGAAGCGGGATTGCCGGCGAAAATCCTCCATCAAATCAAACAATTCATCCTTGCAATGAAAGCAGCGTGAGGCGTCATTGCGGGCATACTCTGGCTTCTCGAGTTCGTTCGTGTTGATGATCTCCAACGGGATCTGCTGCTCCCGCACGAAGGCGACGGCATCGGCCAGTTGCGTGCGTGCCAGGCTTGGCGAGTCCGCAATCACCGCTAGCATCTCCGACCCGAGCACTCGATGCGCCGCCCACGCCAGAAATGCCGAATCGACCCCGCCAGAGTAGGCAATCAGCGTCCGGCCAAGCCCGCGGATGTGGCCTTGCAAGGCAGCATTTTTCGCTACGAGATCAGCAGAAACAACCATAAAAATATCTTAATCGTCCTATCGAGCGACGTGGGGTGTTGATTTCCGCCATTGATCGAACCGGCAAGTTTAGTATCAAGTATGATACCATTAATAATATCATACGTTGCCACTCCTTCGCCCGCGCGAATTGAGGAGAAGACTTGAGCATGTCCAAGGCCCAACACAAAACTCAAACTACAACCGTGCGAATCCCGAGAAATCTGTACGAAGAAGCTCGCGCTTCAGTCGAGAACGGTGCTAGCGATGCAAAGAGCTTGAACGATCTACTCGTCGATTCCTTAAGCCAAAGATTGAAGCAGTTGCGCCGCCAGGAAATCGATGCTGAGTTCGCCCAGATGAAGGACGATGCAGATTACCGCCTCGAGTCCGAGGCAGTCTCAAGCCGATTCGCCATGAGCGACTGGGAGGCACTACGCACAGTAGAAAACCGCAAGAAATAATGCATTCAGTCCCCTCTCGCGGCGACGTCTTTCTAGCCGCGCTTGATCCTACTCGCGGCTCCGAGCAGGCGGGCACTCGCCCGGTGATCATCGTCAGCCGGGATGCGATCAATCAGAATAGCAGCGTTGTGATTTGCATTCCCTGTACCGACGCTGCCAATTGCCGTCGCATCTACCCCAGCCAGGCACTTTTCCGCAAGGGCACCGCCGGTTTGCCGTTGGACTCCGTGGCGATGTGTGAACAAGTCCGAGCCATCGCCATCGCCCGTCTTAAGACTCGCATCGGGAAACTAGATCGTCGCTCGCAGGGCATCATCGACGACAAACTGAAAATTGCCCTAGACCTCGATTAGCAGGTCGCGCATCTCAGTCCGATGCTTGCTTCATACCGCCTTTACCCCACCGCCATCCAGCCCCAACTTGTCAGCGATCCCCTTCATCGCCTCAATGCAGAACCGGATGTGCTCTTCCAACTCGACCCCCATCTCCGCCGCTCCGGTCACAATGTCGTTGCGATTTACGCTGCGAGCGAATGCTTTGTCCTTCATCTTCTTGCGAACCGATGCCGCTTCCACCTCCGCCAAGGACTTCCCCGGTTTCACCAGCGCACAGGCAGTGATGAATCCTGCCAGTTCATCGCAGGCAAACAGAGCTTTTTCCATCGGCGTGTCTCGCGTCACGCCCGTGTACTCCGCGTGCGCCATAATTGCTCGCCGAATTTCGTCTGAGTATCCCTCCTGCTTCAAAATCTCATTCCCTTTGTAGGGATGCTCCTCCGCGCTCGGATACTTTTCATAATCGAAGTCATGCAGCAACCCAACCACGCCCCACAGGTCCTCATCCTCGCCCGACTTCCGCGCATAAGCGCGCATGCACACTTCCACCGCCATCGCATGTTTCCGCAAACTTTCCGACTCGGTGAATCTAGTTAGTAAACTCCACGCTGCCGCGCGATCATTCATATTTTCCTGTCTGTTTTCTGCCGACGGTTTCGCCTTTTATACGAGATTTCCACCGCTTGCCCGGAAATTCCCTTGACTTTCCCGGCGTTCTCCCGCAGATTACGCATCAGGTTCGGAACTAGGGTATCAAGTTTGGTTCGCCCAGTTCCCGGGAAGCTCTCGCTCTGGCCACTCCCAAACCTAGATGGCTACAACTCTTGCCCCGGTAGATTCCAGGGAAGTCGTCCGCTGCGATCATTGCCTGCTGGTTCAATTTCGCACAATCAATAGTCTTTGCCGGCGCTGTCACGCGTCATTGGATGAGGACGAGCCCGAGATAGTTTCGCCTCCGCCCATGCCGACGATGATGCCGCCGCATGGCAACGGCCGCGGACATCTGAACCTGGCAGCGTCCATTCGCTCCATGCGCCTGCACAATGGGCTCAGTCAGCGGCAACTCGCGACCCGCATGTCGGTGCCGCGCACTTATGTCTCGAAAATCGAGAACGAAAAAGCGACGCCGACGCTTTCCTCGCTTGAGCGGTTGGCTAGGGCGTTGGAAGTGACCGTGCCCGATCTGCTCAGCGGCGGCGAACGCAATCGTCAGGAAGAGATTCGCGATCTGGTTCAGGATCCATTCATCGCGGAACTTTTGCCTTTTGTCTCGCAGTTGAACGGCATGCAGATGTCGAGCATTCTCACTCAGATTCGCGACCTGACGATTCGGCCGCGAAGGAGCGCATAGTTGTTCGTGTAGGGCGGGCTTTCTTGCCCGCCATGTAAAGTTCGACGGATGGAGAGCGGGCGTCCCCGACCGCCTGACAAAAGTTTAATCCGGGCAACTAGCCAACTGCAGGCCGGGATCGCAAGATCCCGGCCCTTTTCCTTTGCACCGAGGGTGACCCCACTCCGCCCTCGATCTTTTGGAATCAAGAGCTTAGTGGAGTAATAATATCCTGTGAAATGCGCCGGGGGGATCGGGTGCCCTGGGGCCGCGAGGGATTCTGTCATCCGCGGAATGAACGCGCTCTCTCTTCGGGCCCCTTGGGTCCCCTCTTACTTCCCCCCTTCCGTTTGATAGATGGCTGAAAGTACGTTGACACCGAAAACGATCCGCGTACCGGAGAATCCCGAGATATCTCCTTACCCTTGGCGGAGAAGGACCGAAAACGTGGAGACAGACCGGAGATAGCGGGGTTTCTTCTCTGTACTGCAGAAAGAAAAACATTTCGGCGCCCATGCGGGCAGCGTGGTCTGTTTCCTTATCCCAGGACTTCCGTCCTGGGCCCAAAAACATATCGCCCCTATGGGGCTGGCCTATTCCGCGGTAAAGCAGATCTTTTCCCCTGGTCTAGGAGCCTGCTTTAGGTCTTTCAGTTTACCGACGAGGATTTGACTCTGTTCGGTGCGAAAGAAAAAATTGCTGCCGTTGCTTTCCGCGAATATGCCCGCATAAGGCTGACCACTGGTGGTCGTCGCAATGTACCGGTCATTCCAATTGAAACGGTTTCGTTCCAGGTGTTCGATCAGTTTCACCAAAGGTTGGATTCTCTCGGTATCGGTAATCTCGTCCATCAGGCGCGCCATCATGTCGAAATCGCCGTTCGCGGATAGGATGCTGGCTTGAACCATGCGCTCCTTGCTAACGACTTTAAAGTTGGGTTTGTACCCGACGCTGCTAGACAATTGACGGACGAATGTGCGCTGGGCGCGCCCGTTCCCCTCCCGGAAAGGGTGGATTCTATTGATCTCGCCGAAGAGGAGGGCCAGCTTGTGGGCGAAATCTTTGCGAGGAAGGCTTTTGAGAAAATTGTCCCGAGCCAGATTCTGGAATAGGGTGGTCAGCTCCGGCTCGATCAGCTCCGGCGAGGTGAAGCGCGTTACTTGCCGGCTGTTGACGTAATCAGCCTTAGCCATTTCAATCGCGCGGAAGTGGCCCGCCCATTCGTAAACGTCCTGAAAGAGATATTGGTGGATTCGCTTGAGATGCTGGGAATCGAAATTTCCCTTCAGAGGATTGCCTTGGAGAAGGATTGAACGTACGGCGACGGCGTCGGCCTCGGCACGATCAAGCAAGGCTTGATCGGTGATCCCAAACTTGTTTCTCAGGATTCCAGAGCGGGGATCGAGGTACGGATCGCTCATCGAGCGAGAATAGCATTCACCAGCTGTTGATCGGTCAGCTCACCATTGGCGTACTGTTCGAAGAGGAGCATCGCCTGAGAAGTGGGACTCAGTCCTTCGAGTCGAAGGTCTGCAAGCGCGTTCTCGACAGCCTCATGACGCAAGAGGCTCTCGGACACCGTTATCGGTCGCTCTGTAACAAGCGTCGCCATGAGAAGATTCTACCACGGAGGCGCAACAATTCTCAGCCGACGGGTTACCGAGGGAATGCCTGTATCTTGTTGATTCTGTGAGTGTTGTTATGGAAATTTCTTACCCCTCCAGCTTGAACCTCGTCTCTGCTAGCCGGTACATCCGCCGCCACAGTAGCCGATTCACCGTCACCACGATTCCCGCCATCGCAATCGTCGCCGCGATCAGCAAATCGAAATTCCCCTGGTCCGTCGCTTTGCTAATCGTCGCCCCCAATCCCGTGGTCGAAAAGATCTGTCCTTTGAAATGGAAATATTCCGCCACAATGCTGGCATTCCACGCGCCGCCGGAAGCGGTCACCATTCCGGTGACCAGATAAGGAAAAATTCCCGGTAGAATGAGCTTCTTCCATCGCTGCCATCCTTCAATGCGGCACACCGAGCAAGCTTCTTTTAGATCCGTCGGAATCGCCATCGCGCCCGCAATCACATTGAACAGGATGTACCACTGCGTTCCCAGCAGCAGCAGCACAATCGATCCGATCCCCAGCCCGCCGCCGAGACGAATCAAAATCAAGAGAACAACTGGAAATAACGCTGTTGCCGGAACCGACGCGGCAATCTGTGCCACTGGCTGCGCCACCCGCGCCAGCTTTGGATTGAATCCGATCCACACGCCCACCGGAATCGTCCATGCAGCACCCAAGATCAAAGCCACGCCAACCCGCAGAAACGTCGCCACTAGCCCAACTCCAAGTTCGCTTACCTCGGGGCGGGTTAAACCGGTCAGCAAAATGACGACACGAGCAATCCCGTATCCCACCAATCCGAGCGCGGCGATTCCGATTACCCGTCCCATCCATAACTTCCAGGTGCTACGACGTTCGCCCCTAGAGTCCAGGTGCTGTTCTCGCGAGAAATACTCCATGACCGTTTCCCGCACCGGAAAGATAGCTCGTTTTCGCACTAGCATCAGGATCTGTGAGTGTTGCAACAAATCGAGCACCCACGAGTGCGGCGCGTCGGTGCTCTCCACTTGCTCAAATTTGAATTTCTCCGCCCACGCGATCACCGGCCGCCAAACAAACTGATCGATCAGCAAAATCACGGCGATCATCGTAACAATGCCCCAAAGAATCGATTTGGTGTCGCCATCGCCCGCCGCGGTCTGCAAATACGAGCCTAATCCTGGCAGCCGAAAATCGCGCGTCCCGAGCTCGAACATTTCGCACGCCATCAGGAAAAACCATCCCCCGGCCACCGACATCATCGAATTCCAAACCAGGCCAATCGCTGCGAATGGCAGCTCCACATCGACAAAACGTTGCCACCAGCTGAACCGGTAAATCCGTGCCGCTTCCCGCATCTCTGCCGGAATGTTCTTCAGCGACGCGTAGAAGCTGAACGCCATGTTCCACACCTGCCCGGTGAAGATCAGCAGGATGGCGCCCAACTCAACGCCCAATTGCCGCCTGGGAAACAACGCCACCATCGCCAGCATCACCCCGGGGAGGAAACTCAGCACCGGAATCGACTGCAGCACGTCCAGCAGCGGAATCATGAATTTTTCCGCCTTCGCGTTGTATGCAGCGATGTAGCCATATACCAGGGTGAACGCCAGGCTCAAGATATACGCGATGGTAATTCGAAGCAGGGAAAGCGCTGCGTAACCGGGAAGCGCAAGCGGACTGCGGGAAATCTCGACCGACGGTGTGAACGGCCCAAACCATGTCCGCCCGACGACTAAAATTCCATAGAAAGCTGCGATGCCGGCCGCAAACATCAGCAGCTCAGGCAAGCCGCCGAGTCGCGGCAATACCGCCCACAGCCGGTACGGAGAAAGCGATTTGAAAGTATCGGCTCGAGCCATTGAATGGGACTGAAATTCTACGCCACGAAGTCTTCTCCAGGCGGAACGCGCACCGGCTGCGGCATTCGGTCCGTCACCTCAGCCAGCGCCGCCAGCTTCTGCGCCAGTTCCTTCCGCAGCACCCCCGGCTGATAGCGCCAATGATAGTTCCCATCTTTTTTGCTTGGGACATTCATGCGGGCTTCACTCCCCAGCCCGAGCACGTCCTGTACCGGACACACCGCAAAACTTGCCGGTGATCCCTGCGCCGCGCGAATCATTGCCCAATTGACGCCATCGTCGCTGCGACCCAGAAATGACTCAGCCGCGTGGCGTTCGTACTCCGTTGCTGACTTCCACCAACCCAGCGTCGTGTCATTGTCGTGGGTGCCGGTATAAACCACGCGATTGGGGGTCAGCCGATACGGCAAATACGCGTGTGCTCCGGGATCGCCGAAGGCGAACTGCAGCACCGCCATCCCGGGAATCTGATGATTGTCGCGCAGCGCGTGCACGTCGGGCGTGATGTATCCCAAATCTTCCGCAAAAAAGGGTAACCCGCCCAGCTGTTCGCGCAACTTGTTGAACAGATCATCTCGCGGGCCATCCACCCAGTGGCCATTGATAGCCGTCTCGTCATTCGCCGGAATCTCCCAGAACTGTGCAAACCCCCGAAAGTGGTCCAGCCGGATAAAGTCGCAAGTCTGCGTCGCCCAGCGCAGCCGCTGCACCCACCAGCGATATCCGCGGCCGCGCATTGTGTCCCAGTTATAAAGCGGATTTCCCCAACGTTGCCCGGTCGCGCTAAAAGCATCCGGAGGAACGCCCGAAACCACTTCCGGTTCCAAATCTTCCTTCAGCCGAAAAAGTTCACGGTTTGCCCAGACATCAGCGCTGTCGTAGTCAACAAAGATTGCAATGTCACCCACCACGCGAATCGATTTCTGCGCGCAGTACAGTCGCAGCGCCCGCCACTGCTCCCAGAAGAGAAACTGGATGACCCGGCGCGCCGCCATCTCTTCCGCCAGTTCAGCGCGCGCTTTCTGTAGGGCCTCCGGCTGCCGCCGCGCCAATTCCTGCGGCCAGAATTTCCAGAGCTGTTGAGAATAGCGATCCCGCAGCGCGTCGTAGAGGACAAAATCTTCAAGCCACCACTGATTTCCCTCGCAAAACTGGTCGAACCGCGATCGCGCCGAGCTATTGGCAGAACTCTGAAAATTCCTCGCCGCCTCATTCAATAAAGGCAGCTTGTAGGCGCGGACCTTCTCGTAGTCAATGGCGTGAACATCCGTTTCAGCCGTTTCCACTTTCGACTTTGTGAGCCATCCACGCTCCGCCAACCGCTCCAGACTGATCAGCAGCGGATTCCCTGCAAACGCCGACGTAGAGGAATACGGCGAATTCCCATTTGCCGGCGGGCCCAGCGGCAGCACTTGCCACAATCCCTGCCGCGCCTCCGCCAAAAAATCGAGAAACTCATACGCCGCCGGCCCGAAATCGCCAATGCCGCCGCGCGAGGGAAAAGAAATGGGATGGAGCAGAATGCCGGCCAAGCGAGGGAATGACATGCTCTACTACCGCTCCATTCGAGTGTGTGAATTTCTAATCGGGTATGAGAAGTCGTTGCGACTCCTCGCGTTCTCTGTTAACCATCGGGAGGGCGAAAACTATTCGCCCTCGTCTTCGCTCTGGCGTTTCGTCAGGTTCTTCAGTTCCTGCTGATTGATCTTGATCTTCCCGGACTTCTGCATCTGGTCACGAAGGTTGGCCACGTACAGCTCAAATAGTTCTCCCTGCTTGGCCTGCAAAAGTTGATCGCGAATCTGATCTTTTTTCGCCGCAAACTCCTGATCGGTCGGCTGCTGCACTTCCAATACCGTCAATACCACCCCTGACGTGTTGGTGTCGATGGGCCCGCTGATTTCTCCCGGCTTCATGGTAAACGCCACCGCCGCCGGCCCCTTCATCGAACCCAGGTCCGGGACCTGCCCGTCCGGCAAAACGAAATCGCTGGTCTTCATGGTCGCGCCAAGTTCTTTTGCCGCCTTCTTCAAATCGTGATCTGCCTTCGCCCGATCGGACAGTTCCCTTGTCTTCTGACTGAGTAGCGTATTTGCGCGATCCTGCCTGAATTCGGTTTCCACCCGGCTGCGGATCTCGTCGAAGGTCGGAGTTGCCGGCGGCTTGATGGCCAGCACCTGATACACCGCGAACCCTTGCGGAATCTGTGCTTCATCCGCTGGCGCTTTTTCGGCAGCATTGAAAATTGCATCCGTCAGCTGCGGCGCCTGCCCGACTCCCGGCAGCAAATCCGTCCGGCCGATGTAATCTGTTGTGACAACTTGCAATCCCTTCGCGGCTGCCGCCTTGTCCAGTCCCGCGCTCTTTGCCGCCGCTACCAGCGCGGTTGCCTGCGCGTCCGCCGCCTGCGCCGCTTTCTGTTGCTTGATCACTCCTTCGATCTGATCCTTTACTTCCGCCAGCGTCTTCGCGTGCGCTTCCTGCTTGTCGTCGATGTGAATAATGTCGAAGCCGTAGCCCGCGTTGATCACATCGCTCGTTCCGCCCTTTGGTAGAGAAAATGCCGCTTTTTCTACATCCGGAGACGGAAACCGTCCCCGCTGAATCCAGCCCAGCGAGCCGCCATTTTTTGCGCTCTCCGTGTCCTCCGAGTATTTCTTGGCCAGGTCGGCAAAATTGCCGCCCGCCTTCAACTGCTTCTCAACCTCGTCCGCCTTCTGCCGCGCCGCATCCAACCCCTTCTGATCGACTTTGCCGTCCGGCCCTGGCAACGGAGTCTTAATCAAAATGTGCCGCACGTTGACCTGCTCTGGCGCGCGGTACTCGTCCCGATGCTGATCGTAATAAGCCTGCAAATCCTGCGGCGTGACTGTGATCGAATTCTGCACCTTCGCCTCATCGATCACCACGTATTCGACCTTGCGCTTTTCCGGAATCGAGTTGGCATAGGCTGCCTTGTGCTGATCGTAATAGGCCTTCAACTCCGCGTCCGCCGGGTGAATCGTCTTCTCGATGTCGTCCTTGCGCAGCACAGCGTAATCAAACTTTACTTTCGTGTTCTCCTTCTCGAACTGCTCGCGGACGTCCGCGTCCGTCACAATGGCGCTTCCCGAAACCAGATTCCGCAACTTTTCGATGAGAACGTTCTCTTTCACATTCTGCTCGAACTCGGGAACCGTCAGGTCGTTGCGCTGCAGCAGTTCTTCGTACGCCGCCTGCCCAATGAAATTTCCGTTCGGAAAGAACGTCGCCGCATACACGCCGTGCTGCAATTCGTCCCGCACGTCCTCATCGGTGGCATGCAGCCCCATGCGCTGCGCCTCGGTGATGACCGCCTGCCGCTGGATCAACTGTTCCGCCGCCTGCGAGGCAAAAAAGGGCAGCAACATCGACGCTTGCGCGTTGTTCCGGAACTGCTGCCGCACCATCTGCTTCGCCTGCCGCTGTACCTCGACCGCGGTCACGTCGCTACCGCCCACGGTGGCGACAATGCCCCGTCCCGGCTGGCTGCTGCCAAAGAAATCGGTGCTGCCGAAGCCCGGCACCAGCGTGATCACCATGAACACGCAAATTATTGTCAGCAGGCCGCCAAGTATTACCTTCTTGATCGGCCCAGGCGTCTGCAAAAATCGGATCATTTTCTTGTCACTCCAGAGTCCAGAAGGGAGCTTCTATTATAGACTACGGACCCGCGAGGCAGGTTTTTGCAGCCTGCGCTACCACCACCTGGGGTGCCCCACTCAAGCCGGTTTTGCTTGGGTGGGGACGTCAGGGCTTGGGTGCCCCACTCAAGCCGGTTTTGCTTGGGTGGGGACGTTAGGGCGTGGGTGCCCCACTCAAGCCGGTTTTGCTTGGGTGGGGACGTTAGGGCGTGGGTGCCCCACTCAAGCCGGTTTTGCTTGGGTGGGGACGTTAGAGCGGGAGGCAATGCTGCGCAAAACTCATCGTCTCAGCTCAACGGGAAAGGACACGACTTCAGTCGTGCCGAAAAAGACGCGCATCCGACCCAACGCCCCGCACGGGCGCCACTCCGTCACCCATTTCTGATTTGTCATCCTGAGGAAGCGCAGCCTTTCGCTTCGCGAAAGCCCGCCGACGAAGGACCCGTGCATTTTCGCCGCTTGCATCGCCACTACAGCGGGTGCCCCACTCAAGCCGGTTTTGCTTGGGTGGGGACGTTAGAGTGGGAGGCAATACTGCGTAAAGCGCATCGTCTCAAGTTCAACCGGGAAGGGCACGACTTCAGTCGTGCCGAAAAAGACGCGCATCCGACCCAACGGCCCTGCACGGGCGCCACTCAACCGTCATGCATTTCTGACTTGTCATCCTCGAGGAAGCGCAGGCTTTTCGCGTAGCAAGGCCAGCCGACGCAGAAACCCTGCGCTTTAGCCTCGATAACAGGATCATCCGAAGTCAGACCGAGTCATCCTCCGTCGGCACCGCCCCTGCTCCCTGGATCGGGTATTCGCACGGCGAACCGTCAAATCCCTGGCCGGATACGTGAGTGCTATCGCCGCTTACCACGACTAATCCTATGAGGGAGTTGCATTGGGGACAGCGTACGGCATACCGCTCGGAGGCAACATCGTAGGGGGCGGTCGCACCGCAGTTGCATCGAATTAGGAACTGTGTGGCTCTGCCTAGAGCCTTGCCAGAAACGAACGTGAACAGCTGGCACTCCTTCTTTATCTCGGCCCGGGGAACACCCAAAACACGGACTGCAACCTCTAGGGTGTCCTCGTCCGTGTGTTCAAGGTCGGTGATGTGGATGAAGGAAACGGCGTTGCGGCCCTCGGCCGGCGGCTTATGTTTTTCTGACAGGCGAGTAAGCTTCTGGCGAAGTCGCTCCGGCAGGTCACGAATCTTGGTCGCCGTTCCGCCGGTGACGTCCCCAGCTCCCGAGGCGGAGATAACATACTCGACGTTGGCAGGTACCTCGTGCATAACGAATCTCGCACCGCACTCGGGGCAATAATTGTCCCAGTCACTATGCGGTGAAGGCCATTCGATGTGACCGCCGCAGTTGCAATCATACCGGATCGCGTCCTCACCACCTACGAGGCCTTCCCGGATGGGCTCGACCAGGGTTCGATATGTAAAGCTGAGCGCCCTAAAGAGCTTTGACTGCTCCTCCGAAACCCGGCCTGCAACCTCGTCACCCGCAGCACCGAGCAGTCTTGCCAAGAAGGACTTCAGCGCTCTCAGAAAGATGTCACCGTAGAAGAGGGCGCATTCGCGAAGCAGTTGGAGCTTGAGCTCAGCGAAGTTCTCGGACCGTGGATAGAAAACGTCCTCGGCACTTCCCATGTAGACTTGACCCGCTTCGCTTCCCACGACCAGAGTCGAGACATAGCCTACGTGCGCAAAGTCCGAGCAAAACTTAAAAACAGAATTAAGATTTCCCCGAACGTTCTGGTGATAGCTTGGGCTGAGCATATTGCAAAGGAAGTCGACACGTTGCGGAAACTGTTCGTGGGAGGCCAGCGTGAAGTCCGAGTTCTTCCTAGTCTTAGAATTCATCCGAACGTACTCTTGAACGACCACCTCGAGCTCTCGCGAGTATATCGGTGTCTGAAGGGACGCCGGCGCAACAACGACGAAGCTAGCCAGGGACTCCAAGACCTTGTAGTTTAAATACGCTGGATCGAGGACGCACAGCTGGTATGAGCACTCGACCAGTGTGTCCACGAACTGGCGAACCGCTGTGCAGAGGTCGCAGAAGTCCTCAAACGATCCTTTCAGTAGCATGGCCTGCGCAAGAGTAAGCTTCGGCTCCGGCGGCGTTGCCTTTGCCAGTTTTCTTGCGATCAGCAGAAAGTTGCCAACGATACGCGGGCCGATGCGGCGAAAATGAGAAAGAGCCGTGCCAGGCGCACGAAATTCCTCCGTAACCGCAGAATCGTCGCCTAAAAGGGAAGACATTCCGGCCAGAGCGTCCGTGGTCTCCTCAACCGAAGACAGCAATATCCTATTGAGGTTTGCGGTTTGGATTCGCAGGCTCGGATAGTGGCTAAGAGCGGCGCTCGACTTGATCGAAGTTAAATTCGCCGCTATCAGCCCGGTCACCTTCTCCGTTCGATCGGGTAGCGCCATTCGGTTTCAGCCTCCATACCAGCGTAGTGGACAGAACGACCTTCAACAAGTCCCACCGTGCGCCGTCGGCCCTGGCGACCTTAGCCCCCAAAGCCCTGAACGTTGACCCCGTGTTAGCTCCCGCAACAAAGGCGGGGCGGCTTTCGCCGCCCCGCTGACTCCTGCCGCATTCCTGATCGTCCCACCGCAGATTTTGCGAACGACGAAGGACCGAGGACGATGGCCGAACCACCAACGACGGTCTTACGTCCCCTCACTCCACCCCGCCAAATACTCTTCCTGCTCCGGCGTCAGCCTGTCGATCTTAATTCCCATCGATTCCAGCTTCAGCTTGGCCACCCGCTTATCCAGTTCTTCCGGTACGGTGTAAACTTTCTTTTCCAGCGTCTTGGCATTCTTCACCATGAACTCCGCCGAGAGCGCCTGGTCGGCAAAGCTCATATCCATCACTGATGGTGGATGTCCTTCCGCCGCCGCCAGATTAATGAGCCGGCCTTCGCCGAGCAGATTGATCTTCCGCCCGTCGCGCAGCGAGTATTCATCCACGAAATTGCGCGTGGTGCGCTTCGACGACGACAGCTTCTCCAGCGCCGGAATGTCGATTTCCACGTTGAAGTGGCCGGAGTTGCTGATGATCGCACCATCTTTCATCAGTTCGAAGTGCTCTTTTGCCAGAACGTTCTTGTTTCCGGTCACCGTGCAGAATACGTCGCCCAGTTTGGCAGCGTCGGTCATCGACATCACGCGGAAGCCATCCATCACCGCTTCCAGCGCTTTCGTCGGATCGACCTCGGTCACGATCACTTCTGCGCCCGCGCCGCGCGCCCGGCTCGCCAGACCGCGTCCGCACCAGCCGTAGCCTGCCACCACGAACTTCGAACCCGCCAGCAGGAAATTCGTCGCGCGAATAATGCCGTCAATGGTCGATTGTCCCGTTCCGTAGCGGTTGTCGAACAGGTGCTTGGTGTCAGCGTCGTTGACAGCGACGATCGGGAACTTCAGAACGCCTTCCTTCGCCATCGCCCGCAGCCGGATCACGCCCGTCGTCGTCTCTTCCGTCCCGCCAATCACGCCCGTCAGCGCGTCGGTTCGCTTGGTGTGAAGAACCGTGACAAGGTCCGCGCCGTCATCCATCGTGATTTGTGGCTTGTGATCGATCGCCGCCAAAATGTGGCTGTAGTAGGTGTCGTTGTCCTCGCCCTTGATCGCGAACACAGCAATACCATGATCGCGCACCAAACTGGCCGCCACGTCATCCTGCGTCGACAGCGGATTCGAGGCGCATAGCACAACGTCGGCGCCGCCATCGCGCAGCGTGATCGCCAGATTCGCGGTCTCGGCCGTCACGTGCAGGCACGCCGAGATGCGGATGCCCTTCAGCGGCTGGTTCTTGATGAATTCCTTGCGGATAATCTGCAGAACTTTCATCGACTGGTTGGCCCAGTCAATGCGCTTCTTGCCGAGATCGGCGAAATCGGCATTCTTAATGTCACATCGAACTTGCGTTGGTATGGTTGCCATACGTCTCCTGTGGCGCTGAGTGCCAGAAAATTTTAAAAGTCTTGTCATTCCGAGGACGAAGCGGGTGCCCCACTCAAGCCGGTTTTGCTTGAGTGGGGATGGGAATCCTACTTTCTCGCGGCGTGCGCCGGCTCACGCACTCCCGCATCGCTCGCCAGCTTTGAAGCTTTGTCAGGCGCTTCCCACGTGAAGTCGGGATCGTTGCGGCCGAAATGCCCGTACGCTGCCGTCTTGCAGTAAATCGGCCGGCGCAGCTTCAGCGTCTCGATGATCGCCTTCGGCGTCAGCTTGAAATGCGCGCGAACCAGGTCCTGGATAGTTGCATTGTCGACTTTGCCCGTTCCGAAGGTGTCTACCAGCACACTTACAGGTTCGGCCACGCCGATTGCGTACGCGAGCTGCACCTCGCAGCGCTCCGCCAAGCCTGCCGCGACAATATTCTTCGCGATGTGCCGCGCCATGTACGCCGCCGAGCGATCGACTTTAGTCGGATCTTTCCCGCTGAATGCGCCACCGCCGTGCCGGCCCATGCCGCCGTAGGTGTCGACGATAATCTTGCGCCCGGTCAAGCCGGTGTCGCCCATCGGTCCGCCAATCACGAACCGTCCCGTGGGATTGATATGGTATTTCGTGTCTTGATCGAGCAAATCGGCAGGAATTGTGGCTTGGATGACGTGCTTAAGAATGTCGCTGCGCAGTTCGTCGTTGCCGACCGTTTCCGCGTGCTGTGTAGAAATTACCACTGCATCCACGCGAACTGGCTTGTGGTGCTGGTCATATTCAACTGTTACTTGGGATTTCCCATCCGGTCGGAGGTAAGGGAGCTTTCCATGTTTGCGAACTTCCGAAAGCCGCATCGTCAGCTTATGCGCCAGCGAAATCGGCATTGGCATCAATTCCGCCGTTTCATTGCACGCATACCCAAACATCATTCCCTGGTCGCCGGCGCCGCCGGTGTCGACGCCCATGGCGATGTCGCCGGACTGCTTGTTGATGCTGGAGATGACGGCGCAGGTGTTGGCGTCGAAGCCGTAGAGGGCGTTGTCGTAGCCGATGGAAGCGACCGTGCCGCGTACGAGGGTCTGAAAATCAACGTAAGCCTTGGTGGTAATTTCTCCGGCGATGACGACCAGGCCGGTTGCGGTCAAGGTTTCGCAGGCAACACGGCTGACGGGGTCGTCGGCCAGACAAGCGTCTAAGATAGCGTCAGAAATTTGGTCGGCAATTTTATCGGGATGGCCTTCGGTCACCGACTCCGAGGTGAACAAATAACGGTTCTTTTGTGACAAGCGGTTCTCCTTCGAGCAACGGGCGTTACGTCTGGGAGGAAGATCAGATCACAACAGCCACGAGGTATCGTCAAAAACTACCTTAAGAAGCTATCAGAGAAAGCCGTGGGAAGCAATGGATTTAGCTGGGAAAGCAGGTGTTTCCAGTGAGATGCAGAGTTTGTGGTGTGGGCGGTAAAGGCTGAGGATTGAATGGGAAGCGGGTAACCTTTACCGAGCGGCGGGCGACAGACGGTTGGTAGTTTTTCGCTGCCAGTTCTCAGAAGCTATTGCGGTGGCGAGTTCAAATCCTCCGGCACCGGTGGAACGGGAGCCGGGTGAAAACCTGAGTTGTCGAAGATCAGAGTTCTGACTTCGCCGATGTTGCCCTGCGAGGGCATCGGCTTGCCATTGAATTCGAAGTCGAGGCCTCCGACATTACCGGCCTTAACCAGGATTTCACGGGATGCATGAATGGATTTCTGGGTGCCGGCGGCCATGGTGTCGCGCATCATGACTTCGCCGTCCACGGTGATCGAGATCCAGGAATCTTCCCGCGCGCGAATCTCAAGCCCGAGGGGGCGGCTCGAGGATGACAGGGGTTTACTTGCAGGCTTCGCGCTGGGAGGTTGCGGCGGCGGAGACTTTGCCTGGCCAACGGGAGTGGGGGTGGCAGAAGGGTTCGCGGGCGCGGGAGCGAGAGTATGACCGAAAGCAGCAGAGGGAACCGTTGTGGGGGATGAATTTGCCGGCTGGAGCGGCGGAGCCAGTTGGTTTCTTTCTGTCTGTCGGTTACGAAACCCCCAGATCGCCAATCCAAGGGCTGCAATTAACAACAAGATGGCAAGTACACCCCATGGCAAGTCGGCTGCTTGACTCTCGCGAGGTTCAGGGCGGACCTCGGGCAGTGGGAGGGAGGGTTCCGGTTTATCGGGGTTCGCCCCGGTTGCATCGAGATAACCGGCGACAGCTTCATCTTCATCCATGCCAACACAGCGGGCATAAGAGCGAACAAAGCCTTTGTTAAAAATGCCTCCGGGGAGCTGGTCGAAGCGATCGTCCTCGAGAGCGCGCAGGAAACGGCCGCCGATCTTGGTGGTCTCGGAGATTTGCTCCAAGGTGACGCCACGCTGCTCGCGCTGCAGTTTCAACTTCGCGCCGAATGAGGGCACGCGATGGTTCTCCTGAGACCTAAATGTATTTTACGCGAGAGCGGGAAAGTCAAAGACTGTAACACAGAGGAGCAGTGCGTCGAACCGCAGATTCTCGTCGCTGGGCTTCTCCGAACGACAATTTTTTAATCTTCCATGAGAAGGCGCTGCATCGTCAACCAAGGCCTTTGGTTTTTGGCTTCGATTGTGTGCCTTCGCTTCATAGCGGAGAGGTAGTCAGCAGACGGGCGAGGGTTCAGTCACAGGTCGAGCGAAGCGAGCCGAGGGGCAACCTTGACGGGTTCCTCGCCCGTCTGCACGATTCGCGTAAAAACGAAGGCACAAAGCAGCGCGAGAGCGCCGCCGAATGATTTGCGGTTAGGAGGCATGAGTGTGAAGCGAAGGTTAAAGGCGTGGTGACAGGAATGTACGGGCCGCGGATCTTCCTGGGAAGAATGTGATCAGGATTTATCGCCCGTTATGCGGCAATTGGGCATTCTCCGGCTCCTCGCATGGCATTTTGCGCGCTTTGACGTGAGCGGTTCGAGGTATGAAGGTAGGAAAATCGAAATGGGGATGCGCCGATCCCCGCAGGTCGTTACCCCGTTTGTGTAGCTTGAGAACGACACCAGTAAGGCTATCGGTCCAGACCAGATCAACATCTTTTGTCGATTTCACCGTCCAATATGACCAAACCCTTCGGATCCCATGTACCGCTTGTTTCTCGGGTGGAAGAACCCGAATGATGAAGGCATTGTCTTCAAAACCCTCTGTCCCGCGCTGCGCCAGCAGTCGGATTCGGTTGGGCGGAGTTACGAATACTGTATCTTCGCCAAACGACCAAGGCCACCAACGGCCAAGTTGAACCTGATAACAGCCAGCAAAGGAAGCGGCTGCCGATCCGGACTCCGTTGCATCGCTCGTTATGGGCGGCGGTGCCTGTGCGGCAGACATCGGTGAAATCGCCACTACAAACAGAAGTGCTTCTAATGAAAGTGCGAAGATGTTGCGCAGACCAAAGGCGAATTGTGCGGCTCGCTTCATCTGGTTTCGCTGCTGGCCCTTTTCAATCGAACTGTGTGGTGTCCGGCAGGAGGGCTGCTACCTGAGACGGTCTGCGTTTCATAGCCGTCTTTGCTCACCGTGACGGTGTATTTTGTACTCGGATTACCAGTGAGATACATGAAGATGAATCCGCCATTGTTTGTCACAATCCGCTGAGTCTTCAGTGCTGTGATGCCTTCGTACACGGGGGCATCCACTTGGAGAACTACTTGCACGTCCTCTAAAGGCGACCCATCATCGGCAGTTACATAACCTGTCACTGAGAAGGTGTAGTCGTGAACACGCCGCACGCATCCCGCGAGCAATAGCGTGCAACTACCGATCAGAAACGCCAACAGCCAGCGTCCAACCCTGGAGTTATGGAAAGCCGCCATGCGTCAAGTTTAGACCGAAATGGGGGCAGCTCCGAGTGCCTGTGGTAAGCAGGAAATTACACCAAAATTTCCGGTCCGGATTACCGGTCGGAGCTATAGACCGCAGCAGTAGCTGAAGCGATCTCCGAGATCGATACCGATGGTGATCGCACCTGTGGTTGCGCTAAAGTTTTCCTGCAGGTCGTGACATTTCGCCAAAATCCCGCTCTTTGCCATAGCTGAATCCTCCTGGTCGGCATCGTAGCGCGACGCCTTCTCATCCCATTTTCACTGGACGAAAAACGCACTCATGGTGCGGTAGAAGTCCCAGACATCGGCTTTGGAGGACATTTCGAAGGGCGAATGCATCGAGAGCAGTGGCACGCCGAGATCAATTACCTGCATGTCTTGCATGGACATGAATAACCCGATCGTTCCGCCGCCGCCTTCATCAACTTTATAGGTGTGGGTCTGCCAAGGAATGTTGTTGCGGTCCATCAGGCCACGAATCTGGGCAATGAACTCGGAAGGTGCGTCGAAGCCGGGGCCGTACATTTTAATGGTCACGCCGAACCCGACGCGGGCGGCGTTGGTTGGTTCGCTGGTATTGGGAAAGATGGGATTGATACCGTCGTTGGTGTCTGCGGAAATGACCTGAGATTGACGCAGAGCGCGGCGGAGGTCGAGGTCGTTGTAGGCGTTGCCGCGTTGCGCCGCGATCAGGCGGGCATAAGTCGTGTTCAAGAATTGCGATCTGGCGCCGGTATTGTTGATCGAGCCAACCTCTTCGAAATTCGTGAGATATGCCATCGCGGTGTAGCGGGGAGTGCCTTTGAGGTCGAGAACGGCTCGCGCGGCACAGAAAGAAGAGAGGCGGTCATCCTGGCCGTACGCGCCGATCAATCCGCGATCGAAGCCGACATCGGCAGGCGAGGCGGCAGGAACGAGCGACAACTCGGCGCTGACGAGATCTTCTTCTTTAATCTTATAGCGATCCATGAGGAGCTTGGTAACTTCGGTTGTGGCAGAAGTGTTTTCACCGGCAAGGCTGCCGAAGACCGGCTCGAGTTCCTCGCCGTGAAAGACGTCGGTGTATTTGCGATCACGCAGTTCTTCGTCGGAGTGAGGAGCGTTGTCGGGGATGACGAAAACGGGGTCGCCAGGGTTGAGGCCGATGGAAACGTCTACGGTGCGGCCGTCGGTGGTGTCGATACGGCCAATGAGCGCGAGCGGGCGATTCGCCCACTGATATTTCTTGATGCCGCCGTAATAAATGGTTTTGAACAGCGCGAACTCTCCGGCGGGAAGAATGGGGCGTCCTTTAAGGTCGATGTGGGGGCTGTCATGATGGGTGCCGACGACACGGGAACCGTCGGTGATCGGCTCGGAGCCGACGACGGCGAGGATCAGGCTGCGATCACGATTGGGAATGATGAGACGCGCGCCGGGCTTGACCTGCTCGGGTTTGGTGAACTCGGCGAATCCTCGGGCCTGGGCGCGGCGAATCACTTCCTTCGTCGAAGTAAGCGCGGAGCGGGAAACATTCAGATAAGCCTTGAAATCTTCAGAGAAGTCTTGCGCCTGGGTGCGCTCGGACGGCGATAAGAGAACCCAGGCGGGCTTCTTCTTTTCCCATGCGCCTTGATTGTCCTGAGCGAGGCAAGCCACGGAGCAGGAGACGAGGATAGGAATAGCGATGATCGCAGAGTGCAGACGGTTAGACATTCGAACGTGTCCCTCCGAGGTATTGGACGTAGATGGTGGTTGATTGTAATGCAAGATTCTTAGCGAGAATGGAAACCGCCAAGGACGCAAAGACGCAGAGTTTGGGGATGCAACCAATCAAACACAGTGGGCACAGAGGTCACTGAGGGTTCGAGGCACGACCCGCTGGTCCGATCGAGAGTCTAAATCTGCGCGGCTGAGGCGGCGGAAACAGCATTTTGGGAATAGGGGGGCATCGCTGGCGGCGCCGATTGCAAGCCGGGAAGATTGCCGCAGAGCGTAGGAATAAAGCTGAGCTGCGGATACTTGGCGGCCAGCGCTTTGGCGCTTTCGTAGAAAGCCGGGGGGAGGGTTCCATCGTTCAGGGAGTTGTGGAAGAGAGGCACGCGAAGCACACGGGCGTGGTTTTTCTGTTGCGAATCGAAGATCGCCTGCAGGCAAAGGTCGGTGGCCCAGAGATGCCATCCGAGTCTCGCGTCCAGTTGATACTTGCAGTTACGATGAAGCACCACGGCGAATTCGTCAATCGATACGGCTGAGTTGGTTTCGGGATAGTCGAAAAGATTGCCGCGATCGACGAGTAGGCCGACCTTGGCCAAGTCAAGCTGTTCCGGCTTTTGCTGGACGGTCAAACCGGCGAAACCAAGAAGCGTGCGCGCTGCTTCGGATTGCGGAATTTGAGAGAGAATCTGCGAAATGGCGAAGCCGGTGCCCTTGGGGAAGTAAACGTCCTGGTGGCACACGATGAGCCAAGGGGAAGAGGAATTCGTAGCGCCCCATCGGAATGCATGGGCGGCGGATTGTGCGCCTCGGCAGAGCAGAACCTGAGCGTTGACTTCGGCCAAGCCGGGAGACTTAAGAATGTTCAAGTGCAGTTGAGTCTCACTGGTGACTGGAACAACAACGGAAAAGGGCAGAGTTTTGCCGCTCGGAGCTGCCGATCGCTTCTTGCAGCGCACGATCATTTGATAAGTGGAGAACATCTTTTCGGCTGTCGCCGGGGGAACGGACAGCACCCGGGCGGCCTCTTTGAGTTTCTCAACGAGCGCGGGTTGGGGATGACCGACGACATATGCATCCTGCAAAGTGGGAAGCCAGCCGGCGTCTAACAGCATTTTGAACAGCGAACTGCGAGAGAGAAAGCGGAGGTGGGTGCGATCGAGCAGACCGTTCTGGTCGTAGGATAAATCCCCCAGCAACATGCGCTCGATTATGGAAACGTGCCCCATGTTTGGGACGCAGCAAGCGAGGGAAGCGTCCGGTGTCGTGATGCGCGCCAGGGTTTCCAGTAATTTCTCGGGCTGCTTCAGATGTTCAAGCAGGTCGCCCATGACGACGCAATCAAAACCGTTGCCCACCGCATCGAGGTTGGCGTCATCCAAGTTCACTTGAAAGGTCGCGTCGAGGCGTTGAGCAGCTTGTTGAAGAGCGCCAGGGTTGCAATCGACGCCGATCCAGATGGTTTGGGGATGAAGTTGTTTATAAAGTTGTCCGAGACGCCCGGCGGCGCATCCAAGCTCGAGAACTTTGCGGGAGGGCGGAATGGCGCCAAACAACTTTTCGTTTAATCCTTCGTAGTATGGATTCATGATGGAGTGGGGCCGAGGTCGGCGGAATTCTTGATGTGCAATTTGGCTGCCTCATCTGGTTCTAATCTTGATCGGGAGACCGTGCATGAGCGAGAAAGTCATACTCAAAGCGAGCGATGGGCATGAGTTGGACGCCTATGTGGCGCGGCCCAATGGCGCGCCGGTGGCAGGGCTGGTCGTGATTCAGGAGGCGTTTGGAGTGAATCATCACATTCGGACTGTCACGGATGGTTACGCGAAGGACGGGTTTCTGGCGATTGCTCCGGCGTTGTTTGATCGAATCGAGCGGGGCGTCGAAGTCGGCTATGAAGGCGCGGACCGTGAGAAAGGGATTGCCTTGGCAAGACAAATCAATCCCGACAATGCGATGAAGGATGTGGCAGCGGCATTGGGGTACTTGCGAAGAGAAGCGAAGAAGTGCGGGGTCATCGGGTACTGCATGGGAGGAACGATGGCTTGGCTTACAGCCACGCGACTGGATCCGGACGCGGCGGTTGGTTATTACGGCGGAGGTCTTGCGAACTACACGCAGGAGACTCCCTGCTGCCCAGTGATGCTGCATTTCGGCACGCTCGACAAACATATTCCTAAAGAGGGGGTCGATAAGGTGCAGGCGGCGCATCCGAATGTACAGATTTTTTGGTACGCAGCCGACCATGGATTTAATTGCGATGAGCGTGCCAGTTACAACGCTGCGGCCGCAAAGCAGGCGCGGGAGAGGTCGCTGGAACTCTTGCGGAAGCAGTTAGCCGGTGGCAATTAGTATTTGGTGGAGCTGCGCCCACGCCCCGTCCCCTTCAAATCCATTTGAATGGTTCAGTGGAGTGCGCTAAGAAGCAGCTCCAGCCCGCCCTGGTTTTCAGGGTAACCGCCAAAAAGGAGGTCAACCCTACGCCAAAAGCCGTATTTGTTACTGCCTATACAGGTTCGGGTTACTAAGGTATCTTTCCCGCGGTTACGCTGCCCGCATATAATTTTAGGATTCCCGCGCGACTTTCGAGGTCGATGGTGATGACGAGGGTGACTGAGGCCGACCATAACCGGCAGACCCAGGAACTTGCCATTTTTCACGACGTGGCCAAGGCCCTGACTTCATCGCTGGATCTCGATTCCATTCTGCAAACAATTATGGACAAAATGGCGGAATACTTCCGCCCCGATACCTGGTCATTGCTGATGGTGGATGAGGAGCGCGAAGAACTGTATTTTGCCATTGCCGTGGGAAGCGCTTCCGAGGCGCTAAAGGATGTCCGGCTGAAAGTCGGAGAAGGCATTGCCGGCTATGTGGCCAAGCATGGAGAGCGGCTGATTGTGCCGGATGTTTACACCGATCCGCGGTTTGCCAAGCGGATCGACGAAATGACGCGCTGGGAGACGCGGTCGATCATCTGTTTCCCGCTGCGCTCGCGGTTGCGGGTTTTAGGCGTGATTCAACTGGTGAATGTGGACATGGAGAATTTTGGAGATCAGGAAATTTATTTTCTCCAATCCATGTGCGACTATGCCGCCATCGCGATCGAGAATGCGCGAGCGGTCGAGAAGATCCAGGAACTCACGATTACCGACGATTGCACCGGATTGTTCAATGCGCGGCATCTTTATAAGACGCTGGAGACGGAGGTTTACCGCTCGGCGCGCTTCGGGTACGAATTTACGGTGCTGTTTATTGACCTCGATCATTTCAAGCAGGTCAACGATACGTACGGGCACTTGATTGGCAGCAAGCTGTTGGCGGAAGTTGGATATCTGATCAAAGCGCAACTGCGATTGATCGATTATGCCTTTCGTTATGGCGGGGATGAATTCGTGGTTTTGTTGCCGCAGACCGGCAAGGATTCCGCCCTGGTAGTCGCCAAGCGTTTGCGCGACAGCTTGCGCACCGGCTTATTTTGCCGGGACGAAGGGTTGAATTTGAATGTGCGGGCTTCGATTGGCGTAGCTACTTATCCGCATGACGCGAAGACACCGCATGACATCATTCGCCAGGCGGACGAAATGATGTATCTAGTGAAGAACACGACGCGCGACAACATCGGAATCGCCGCGCGGGGGGTGATGAAATGATCCCCCGCTTTCGGAAAGCTACTTCCCAACGCTGTTGAGCTGAACCACTTTTCCGGTGTCCAACTGGTATTCGGCCTCAAAGACTGTCAACTTGCCGTCTTCGACCAAATGACGCAGAACCTGACTGCTGGCCAGCACATCTTTCGCGCTTTGATGGACGTTTGCTTTGATAGCGGTTTCGACGAGCGCGTCACCACTGGCAGAGGCTTTGGACGTGGTCACGGCGGGTTCGATCTTGTCGACGATAGCCTGCAATCCCGGCGTGGGCATCTTTTCTCCAGAGCAAGCGGCGGTGACAGCCCCGCATTTGGTGTGTCCGAGCACGACAAGGACGGTGCTGCCCAGGTGTTCGGCGGCGTATTCGAGACTGCCAACACCGATGGCATCGGCAATATTTCCGGCAGAACGGACGACAAACAGGTCGCCAAGGTTCTGATCGAAGACAAGTTCGGGCGCGACACGGCTATCGGAGCAGGCGAGCACTATGGCTTTAGGGTGCTGGGAGGCGGCCAGGCTTTCACGAACTTTGACTAGGTCGCGCGATTTCGGCTTGCCCGAGACAAATCGTTCGTTGCCTTGCATCAATTGCGCCCAAATGTCCTGGGCGGAAGCGGACGCGGGTTGGGAGTGGTGATGACCTGCATTCCCGGCGGCTTGCTGGGCAACTGCGGGCAGCGTGGCTAAAGCGAGAATCAGGCAACCGAGCAAGAGTTTTTTCATCGTGGCTCCTTATAGTTCGGAAAGAGAGATGGTGTGGCAGATTGATGGTTTGGATCGCCAGCCATTGTATGTTTGCAGGTCACATCTGGCAACCGATGGTTACTGGCGGTTCAAAATGTTCTTCATAGAACCGCTTGCGGTGTAATAAAATGACGTTCTCGCTGGAAATCAAGCCATGGATCAATTGCACGTCTCTCTGGTAGTGGAGTTGTGTCTGGCGTTTGGGATCGCCGGACTTTTCTGGCCGGATAAATTTATCGCGGTATTTGATGTCCTGATGTTTCCGTGGACGGCGAGCTACCGATTTGTCCGCGTCCACTGCTTTGCGGCGATTGGAGCAGCGATGCTGCTGGCCGTGCTTCTGTTCTCCGGCACTTGGTGACCGGGGCCGAAGTTCTTACACTCCTATACCTAGCCTGCCGGTTCCGGGCAACCTCTCTTAATCAGTCAGCAATCTGAAATGCGACTGTGTACCCGAAGTCGAGGGGGCATCCTGTGACAAGTCATCCAGAAAGCGATTCAATCGGGATTGGTGTGCTCGCGCGATTTGTGGGCACGGTTCTTTTGCTGAGCTTGGTGTCGTTCGGATCGCCGAGCCGGTCTGCGGCGCAAACATTCAAGGTCATTCACACCTTTACGAACGGGGCGGACGGAGGCTATCCGTATGCCGGGCTGGCTATCGACGGGAAAGGGAATCTCTACGGGACTGCGAATCAGGGGGGGAATTGGAATGCTACGTGTCCGCCCATGAATGAAGGCTGCGGCACGGTATTTCAACTTACGCCGTCGAAGTCGGGCTGGGATTTTCAGACAATTTATGCGTTCCAAGGAGGGCTGGACGATGGCCAGGGGCCATATGGCCGAGTCACAATTGGGCCGGATGGAGGCCTGTATGGAACAACCATCGACGGCGGGAATGCGAATTGCCCGAGCGGGTGCGGCATGGTATTTGGGCTGAAAGAGCCGACAACGTGTTCGACTGCCGGTTGCCCATGGAAGGAGAACATTCTGTATGCGTTTCAGGGCGATACGGACGGATTCTATCCGATCGGTGACGTGACGTTCGATCCGTCGGGGAACATTTATGGAACCACAACCCAAGGCGGGGTGGATGGACCAGGGACGATTTATGAGCTAAGGCCTTCCAATGGCAAATGGACGGAAAACATTCTTTACAACTTCACCGGGCAGTATCCGGACGGCGGCAACCCGTATAGCGGGGTGATCTTGGATAAAGCCGGAAATATCTACAGCACGACCCTGGCTGGCGGTATCAACGATGGGGGAATTGTATCGGAATTGACTCGGTCGGGGTCCGGATGGAAAGAAAACATTCTTTACGCATTCCAAGGCAGCAACGCGGGAATTTTTCCGATCGCGGGGCTGCTGCTTACTGCTTCTGGTGCGCTGGTGGGAGGGACGGAAGCGGACGGGGCGAATGACGGGGGAACGGTTTATAGCCTCACTCCATCGAATGGGAAGTGGAATTTCGCGGTACTGAACGGCCTTGCGGGGATTGGAGGGGGATGCGGCCCCTGGGCCAGCCTGATTATGGATGCCGCGGGCAGTCTTTATGGAACGACGCAGGGTTATCCACCAGCTGGCGATTATGGGTATGTCTTCAAACTGAGTCGGGCTGGGAATAGCTGGAAGGAGACGATCCTTCACCGCTTCAGCGGGGGACCTGACGGGTCCGTTCCGTACAGCACGCTGGTGTTCGACTCGGCTGGCAATCTTTACGGAACGACGAATCTCGGGGGGAGTGGATATGGCGTGGTGTTTGAGATTACCCCGTAACTGAGGAGATGGCTGCTTCGATGTTGCATCAATTGACCATCAGGACCACCCTTCACTTCTGGTAAGGCTTGATGTGCGCGTTAGTGATTGGGCAAATGCCCGTAGAAGCCCTAGAGCGAAATGGCGCTCTTCTTTGAGTCCATGCTGCTGCAGTGTGCTCGAAAATTGCTTGACACCGCCGACATCAGAGACGCGATTTTTCAACAACCACCCTCCATTAAACAGGTACAATCCCGCAATGTAGAGGTGGGATATGGCAAGCCGTCGCAAATTCCTTGAAAAATCCACGCAATTAGCTGCGGCACTGGCTGCTGGTGCGGCGACCATTTCACCCGCGCAAGTCCAGGCTCAGCAGCCGTCAGCATCAGCGAAAAAGCTACATATTCTCATGAGAAGTTCTTGGGGAACAGATGATCCGACACGGGCGTCGTTTGTCTTTTCGCACGGGCTTCTGTTGTCGGATGCCGGTCATGACGTGCAGATCTTCCTGACCGCCGAAGCGACCTACTTGATGCGCAAAGTAACTGTGGATTCGGTGAAACCCGTAGGCTGGCCGCCGCTGACCGAGACAATGGCGAAGATTGTCGCCAAGCGGATTCCCGTCTTCGCTTGAGGAGCATGCTCCCGGGCCCGTGGGGTCACGGAAACAGACTTGACCAACTGGGGAGCAAAATGGGGCGGCCCTGCGGATTACGTCTCGTTAGTTGAATGGGCTGACCGCATCATCAGCGAGTGATTACCTGCCCTCCAGTCGCGAATCCATCGTGTTTGGAGCCGGGCACACCGTCGCAGATAGCGGAATCAGTGGACCAATGGCGAGAACGGGCGCTTACGCAACTTTGCGCCGTCTGTTCACCTCGGAGCCGGGGATTCTGAGTGTAACTGAGATTTTACGCCACTTGAACTTCGACAACTCCCGGTAGGTCGGTTACGAAGACTACGGAATCACGTGGAACGGCACATTGCTGGTCAGCACACCGGTTGGCGTGTTGACGGTGACATAGCCGGTGGTCGCGCCGGGTGGAACTGTGGCCGTCAGGAATGTGTCAGCTCTAACCTCGAATTGTGCCGGGACCCCGTTGAATGAAACGCTGGTTGTGCCGGTGAAGCCTTGACCGAGAATGCCGCCGGTCTGATCGACTTTGCCGAACGGGCGGACGAAGGCAACAAACGGACCGAGGCTCATGTCTAGGCTGAAGATGGTACCCTCGTATTTTGAATCGCCGCCCGCCCACGTAGTCCCATAGAAAACTCCGTTGGTGGCTTGAAGAAGGCTTCCCACTGGGTATGCACCATCGATGCACCCAGGATCGTCTAGGCAAAAGCTATGCAAAATCTGCGGCGCTCTCCCAAGCGGTGAGAAACGGAAGATTTCTCCATTGCCACCTTGCCCACCGTACTCGGTTGTCCCGTAGATATTTCCGTCCGTGGCTTGAATTAATCCTCCGATTGGTTCGAAACCATCCAGGCATCCCCGACGGACGCAAAAGCTATAGAGGGTAGTGAATTGGCCGTCTGCTGACACTCTGAACAGCGTCCCACCCCCGTTGTCGCCGGGTGCACCGACGCCTCCTTCTGTAGTTGAACCGTAAAGAGCACCGTCGTTTGCATAAAGCAATCCGGCGAAGGGTTGGTCGCCGTCGGAACAGTCCGAAAGCGAGCAAAAGCTGTAAAGGACAGTGATTGAGCCTGATTCTGTCATGTCGAATACCACGCCGAAATTGTCTTCTCCTCCTGTCTGCGCTGTGCCATATAAAAGGCCGTTGGGAGTCTGTGTAAGACCCCACGGTTCGCTGCCGTTGTTGATGTCGAACATTGCGAGCGTCGTCAACTCCCCACTTGGAGTGATCTTAAAGACCGTACCGAATCCATTTCCGCCCATTCTAGTGGTTCCGTAAAAATTATTGTCGGGGCCAAGCAAAAGCTGCGCACTCGGAGCAGCACCGTCCGTACAGTTGGGCCGAGAACAAAACCTGTAAATAGTCTTCAAGATTCCACTTGGAGTGATCTTAAAGACCGTGCCACCACCGTTTCCGCCCAAGCCAGACGTAGTGCCATAAAAATTGCCATCCGTGCCTAGCGTTAGCCCGGTGGCCGGGTTAGCGCCATCCGTACAGGTCTCGTTGTCACAAAACGAGTGAAGCGTGGTCAAGGTCCCGAGCGGAGTCATCTTGAACACTGTGCCGCACCCGCGCTCACATGTCGGATGGCCACCCCAGACAGTTGTGCCATAAAAATTCCCGTCCTGACCCTGTGCGAGCAGTTCCTGATCAGGGTAGGCGCCGTTGGTCCCATCGAAATTTAGAAGGGTTTTAAAAACCTGGGCCTGCGCGGCAGTCGCGGTCGCAGCACAAACTACGAGCAGCAGACAGCCCACCTTCCGTCCATTTAGTTTCGTCATCGCGGACCTCCATCCGGAGTAACTAATTCGCGGCCTACACACGCGAGAGACAGGGACCCTGCTCGGCTAATCCACAGGTTGGGAGCTGACGAGCGGCTTACCGAGTGCGAAGAATTATCTGATTTCGGGAACAAGCGGTCAAGGAGAGATTTGTCAACTTACTGTAACAGGCGTTCTCGCAAGCGTGCGCTTTTTGTTTGCCCGCGAGTGGGGGTTTTGAGCGTTATCAGGAATTTTCGTCAACTAAGCGGATACCTGCAAGACGTGCAGGCTCGATATGCGCTCGGCGATGAAGTAACGTGGTTCGCCTTCGACAATGTAATAGCAGCGCTGAGGCCCTGTTGAAGCCAGCGCTTGTACCAAGCGAAGGTGTCCTGGACCACGATAGGGCATGTAGCGATATAGTCCGGGTGATGAAGGCAATTGATCCTCAAAATACCCCACTGCCTCAGTTCCAAGAAAAAACTGGCAACGCTCGGGGACGGATTCCATTTCACAGGTCTATGACTGCTGATGGGAAGGGCGAGGGGTTAATGAGTGCAATCGGGATGTTACAACGGTTACGTTGCAGTTCTCATCGACCCTAGGCTGTTTGGTCTCTATTTCAGCAGTCCGGCCGACATACCGTCGCCGCAAGCCGCACCCTCGTCCTTGCACCAACTAACCCAAACTGGAGGCTCGCATTCACCGTTCGGCTCGCAATACCAGGTTGGTCCCATGCCGGTGTTTGAGGTCACCGTAAACTTGCTATTGATTCCGTTCAGGCCATCGGTGTCCGATTCAAAGTATCTTCCGCTATTTACACAGTCGGGATCGCTCTGGTTCGTGCAGTTCGGCTGTACATCGAACCACAGATCGCCCTTTGGAAGCGCTACCGAGGCTCGGGTCAGAAGTTCATATTCCTCAACACCCAAGTAATTACGACCAGTGTCGGTGAGGAGCGCCTCACTGGTGCCGGAGCCAATTGAGGTTCCGCCATAATATTCGTGGACTCCAATGCGAAAATCCCAGTTGGCGGTTTGCGGGTCGATGATTCCGTAAGTCTGCAGGTTGTTGGTAAACGCAGCGGATACCCTGATAGACGCGACCGGTACATTTATCTCTGTGTAGGTCCACGACGTGCCAATAACCAAGTCGTTCTCGTTCGACAGCCCGGTTTCCTCGGGATCATTGGGATCGATATCGCCACCGTAGTAGACGCAGGGATGCTGCTTCGAAATCGTGCAGGCATGAGGAGGGCCGAGCGTAATTTGGTGAGAGTCACGCTTCCGAACGTGAGCTTTCGCGTAGTCACGGGCAGTCATTTCTTGAGCTGTCGCGGTAAGAGAGAGTGCCCCCATAAGGCTTACAAGAAAGAGGAATCGCCTTGACATATTTCCTCCTTGTCGGCTGGTTCGTTGGCAGGAGTTACAGGCTGTGCCGAGAGACCACAATTATCCACTTGGCATAGTGTGCGGTCAATACTGAGTTCGCATGATTGGAGCGATCAGGGAACATCTATGGAGTAACTCGGTCCGGAGGGCTCTACGAGGCTGGTGTTGCATACAAGCTAAGGCGTGAATCCGGAACGCGGACCAGGGCACGGTGTTCGAGATAGAACCGTGACAGGTGTAGAGCCAGGCCGGCCGCCAATCGTTGGCTGGAGCGGGGTTTGGTGATAGACTTAATGCCCGTCAGCAAGGTCCGTCTCTTCCTGTTCTTCATTCCTGGGATTCCACTGTTGGAGGCAAGACCCAATGAGACCCGCAGCAGAGTTCTTCTCCAGCCGGAGGTTTGCAATCCTCTTCGTGATACTTTTCGTTACTAGCCCAGCCTGGGCGGTGAGCGAGAACATTCTCAGCAGCTTTGTCGCGAATCCGAACGGAGCCAATCCCCAATCGAATTTGATCGTCGATGCCGCCGGAAATTTGTATGGAACTACCTACTACGGAGGAAGGTTCGGGTTTGGAACGGTTTTTCAACTCCAGCCTACCGAGAACGGGCGGTGGACCGAAAACGTTCTTTACAACTTCACTGGTGGCGCGGACGGAGGCTATCCCGTTGCAGGAGTGGTTCTCGATACTGCAGGGAATCTGTATGGCACCACGGTGGCGGGTGGAATCGCGGGACAGTATTGTTATTACTATGACCCTCCATATTGTGGCGTAGTTTTCGAACTTAGCCCTGGAGCCACAGGCTGGGCGGAGACTGTTTTATACCGCTTTGCGGGCTCGCCGAATGACGGGGGAAACCCAGTAAGCAACTTGGTGCTTGACGCTGCCGGAAATTTATACGGGACGACGCTTTGGGCCGGCAATAACGGCAGCGGCATCGTCTTTGAGCTGAGCCCATCCTCAAATGGCGTCTGGACCGAAACTGTTCTTCACAACTTTACGGGATTGGCCGACGGTGGCAGGGGCGCATCCGGGCTCATCTTCGATTCGAAGGGCGACCTCTATGGCGCCACCGAACTCGGTGGCAACCCGAACTGCGAGAATCTCGGAGGAGACAATGAGGGTTGTGGCGTCGTCTTTGAATTGTCAAACGACGGGAATGGCACTTGGACAGAATCCGTTCTGCATACCTTTGACGGAAACGACGGAGCCTTCCCTTACGGAAATCTGACCTTTGACCCGTCGGGAAATCTGTATGGAACCACAGTTGGCGGTCCCGGTTCCTACTGCTCAGAAGGCTGTGGAACGGTATTCCGCCTCTCGCCCAACCAGGATGGCAGTTGGAGCGAAACGGTGTTGTATATCTTCGCGGGCGGACCCGACGGAATCAACCCGGTTGGCAGTTTGCTGCTCGACGATTCCGGCGACCTCTACGGCGTAACTGAAGGAGGTGGGTCGAACGCTTGCTATTACGATTGCGGAATTGTTTTTGAGCTGACGCCGAAACATAGCGGGAGTTGGATGGAAACAATCATTACCCGTTTCGCTCCGACGAATGTTTCCCGACCTTTAGGAGAGGGACCCGCGGCGGGCTTATTGCGTGATTCGCAGGGGAATTTTTATGGCACCGCTTCAATGGGTGGCAGCCCTCAGGGTCCCTGCACCAGCGCTGGGTGTGGCACGGTATTCAAGGTCACTCCCTTAGGGCAGCGCTGGTCAACCAATGTGATTTACGCATTTCCTCCGAGCCCGTCAGGATTGGTTCCGCAAGCCGGGCTTCTGGCGGACAACGCAGGCGATCTGTTTGGCACAACGGCGACCGGCGGCAAAGGATATTGCTCCTACTATGGGTGCGGCACAATTTTCGAGATGCAGGCGCAGCCAGGCGGCGGGTGGAAGAATATTCTGCTACACGCATTTGAGGGAGGCAGCGAAGGTGCTGGTCCAGAGAGCAGCCTCATCTCCGATTCCTCCGGCAATCTCTACGGCACGGCTGCTTATGGCGGCAATGATTTATGCTCTGGGTTCGATGGCGCTTGTGGCGGCACGGTTTTCGAACTGACTCCTACGGGGGGAACATGGAAGTTGAATGTGCTGCATCGCTTTCGAACCAACCCTCAAAAAGCTATAAATGATGACGGCGCGGTCGCAGCGGGTGGCTTGCTCATGGATTCCCAGGGCAATCTCTACGGAACCACGTCCTTAGGCGGGTATGCCGGCCCGTATTGCAGTGATTTTATCTATTACGGCTGTGGCACCGTGTACGAACTGTCTCCGGCAGGTGGCGGGCCATGGAATGAGCAAGTGTTGTACAGATTTCAAGCCAGCCCAGATGCGAATTATCCAAGTGGCCCCTTAGTCATGGACAGCCAAGGTGCGCTGTACGGCACATCCTGTTACGGCGGCGCCTTGGATGGAGGAGCTGTCTTCAAGCTAACCCCGAACGCAAATGGAACCTGGAGCGAAAGCATCATCTATAGCTTCGGTTCGCCAAAGGCGAACGGCTTTTGCCCCGAATACGGTGTGATCTTCGACAGCGAGGGCAACCTCTATGGCGCGGCCGGTTCAGGCGGAAACTACGAAAACAGCTGCTCAGAGGGCGGATGCGGCCTGGTTTTCAAACTCCAGCCTGCGGGACAAGGTACATGGTCAGAAACTGTTCTTTACAGCTTCCTAGGAACCGACGGCAGCAATCCCATCGGTCCTCTCACATTCGATTCGTCCGGGAATTTGTATGGGTCCGCTCTTTACGACGAAGCTGGGCAATACCATCCTAGCGGTGCAGTCTTTGTTCTCACGCCAAATGAACGAGGATGGACAAAGCATACACTGCATATATTCGGAAATGGCTTCGACGGCGCCGGTCCCAACGGCGGTTTACTTGTCGACTCCGCGGGAAATATCTTTGGCACGACTCGCGCCGGCGGGGAGGACGATCAAGGAAGTGTGTTTGTGCTCACCTCTCTGGATGGAGATTGGGACGAATTGACCACTGCGTCGCCTCCACCACAAAGAGCTTCTAATGTGTCCCGATCTTCTCGAATCGCCCCGATGAATCCCAGCCTGACGCATGCGCTCCACCAGGGAGGTGCAAGATGAGGAGTGCCACCCGGAAAGTTCTCTCGCTCTGCGTGTTCGTCTCACTGATTGCGTTTCTATCGCTTCCCTCGCTGGCTGCCGAAAAAGTCCTTCATAGTTTCATCATGGCACCCCGCGGCTCCAACCCCGAAGCCGCGCTGATCTCTGACGCCTCCGGAAACCTGTATGGGACAACCATCGCGGGTGGTGGCTATGGCGTGGTTTTCGAGCTGTCACCTTCGCAGAATGGTGGATGGACAGAAAAGATTCTTCACACCTTCTCGGGCAATGAATACACCGGTCCCGACGGCGCCTATCCCCAGGCAAGCTTGATTTTCGATCCTGCAGGCAATCTTTACGGCACGACGACGGAAGGCGGGATTTATGGCGGCGGCATTGTCTTTGAACTGTCTTTGACCTCTGGTGGCAGTTGGAAAGAAAACATAATTCACGCATTTGGGGGTTATCAGTCCGACGGATCCTACCCGGTCGCCAACCTAACGATCGATAAAGCCGGCAATCTCTACGGCACCACAGTTTATGGTGGCAATAGCGATGCCTGCGGTGGCGATGGCTTTTCGGAGCCCTGCGGTACCGTCTTCGAACTTTCGCCCTCCGACGGCCAATGGAATCAGACTATCCTCCACAGTTTTCAAGGAAACAGCGACGGCTGCGATCCGGTTGGCGGACTGATTTTCGACCAAGCCGGAAATCTCTATGGAACGAGCGAAAGCAGCGGTGGAGAGGGCTACGCATGTGGATTTGGCCCCGGCACGGTCTTTGAACTCAGTCCAGGATCGAATGGCGAATGGGCAGAAACAATAATTTACGCCTTCACGAATCCGGACGACACTGGCTACTCCTCCGCGAGTCTGATCTTTGATTCCGCCGGAAATCTTTATGGCACCGCGTCCGGTACCGCTTTCGAGTTGAGTCCGGGGACGAACGGATCATGGACCGAAAGCAGGCTGATATCGTTAGGCAGCTTTTCCGATGCGGCTTTGATTTTCGACTCAGCCGGCGATCTCTACGGTACAACCCAATACGGAGGCACATCGACCGCCTGTTGGGAAGGCTGCGGCACCATTTTCGAATTGCTGTCCGAGGGGTCGAACATCTGGACTGAAAACATTCTTTACAACTTCACCAACGGCAGTGACGGCGCCAGCCCCAGAGCAGCCTTGCTCTTCGACTCGAACGGCAATCTTCTGACTACCGCAACTGGGGGTGGCACGGTGGGATGCGATAACCCCAACCTGGTTACGCCGCCGGGATGCGGCACGGTTGTCAAGTTAACGTCATCGGGAGGAACGTGGACCGCAAACGCCCTTTATGACTTCCCATCGCCTACAGGTGGGAACGATCCGCTCTCTAACCTCATTTCCGATTCCGCCGGTAATCTCTACGGCACAACGAAGTACGGTGGCACCGGCCAGTGTTACACCGGCTCCGTGGCATGCGGCACCGTTTTCGAACTCAGTCCGACTTCGGACGGAGGCTGGAAAACGAAAACCATCCATAACTTTAGTGGTCCGACAGGAGACGGGCAAAATCCCGCTGGCCCCGTAACCATGGATCAAACTGGAAACTTGTATGGCGCGACTCTCGGGGGTTTCGGCAACAATGGGTGTACTCCCCCGGATTGCGGCACCGTGTACGAGTTATCGCCAATGCCTGACGGTTCATGGAAGGAAACTGTTCTATATGCATTCGGCCAATATGCGGGCATACCGCTAGGCGCCTTGGCTATCGATAAGCAAGGCTCCCTGTATGGCACCACTCAGCAAGAAAGCGGTGGTCAGATCGTCCAATTCGTCCGTGGATCAAACGGTAGCTGGCAAGAGAATGTTCTTTACACTTTTACAAACGGAAATCCAGGCGCAGGTCTGGTTATCGACAGCGAAGGAGACTTCTATGGCGTTTTCGGCGAGTACCCTGATTACGGCGGCGTTTATAAGCTGAGCCATGAGACTGCTGCGTGGACTCTAACTACGCTCTACTCCTTCCACAAGTATGACGGCGATGGGCCGACAGGTACGTTGACCTTCGACGACGAGGGCAATATTTACGGAGTTACCTACGGAGGAGGGCCATACAACCAGGGCGTTGCCTACGAGCTTACGCCTGAATCCGGCGGTACGTGGAATGAAACTGTGCTGCATGTCTTCGTCGGATTGAATGGAGATGGGGGCCAACCCGTGGCTGGCCTCGTGCTTGACGGGTCGGGCAACCTGTATGGAAACACTCCGCTGGGCGGCATTGATGGCGGCGGCTGCAACGGAGTCGGCTGCGGTACAGCGTTTGAGCTGACTCCTTCAGGAAACGGACAATGGCAAGAACGCATTTTGCATCGCTTCACGGGCGGTCGGGATGGAGGCCAGCCCGAAGCCGGATTTATTTTCGGTCTCGGAGGGAACCTTTACTCGACCACAAGCGCCGGCGGTATTGCGAACCAAGGGACGGTGTTTGAGATAGGGCCGTGACAGCGTCACGTTTCTTGAAACAAGCTGTTCTCCGAGTCACACCGAAATGAGGTCGCATAGAAGCTAAGTTCCAGAGGTCGCCGCCGCTGTGCACGTTGTCACAGGAGAAAAGCGCGGCGACGAACAAGCGATGCAAGAAATGTGAGAAGCGAATCAGGATGTTAAGCGTCGGGGTCGAAAAGCTCTGTAAGAACGGAATGGTTTGGAGACAAACGACCCGAGCTTAATGAGATTACTGAACTCCTCCCGCTCCGTGTTTTTACGCGAGATTCGGCGAGCCTCAGGAGAACCCGCTCCGGCTCATTCTGGTCGAATCAAACGTCAGCGACGAAGAGGGGTCGATTCGACTGGGCGGCTTTTTGAGGTGCCTTTGGGGTGACCATTCGGAGTTGCCGCTAATATCTCTCGCATCTGAACAACTTCTTCCCCCAAGGCGTGTACCACCTCCACGCCAACGCTAGGGCTGCTGTTCATGAGTTCAAGCAGGTCTTGGCAACCTACGAAGGCGAGTTCGGACTTCTCAAGAGTCGATGCGGTCAAACTGTAATGGTCTCCTGAAAGAGTTGCAGGCAGGCCAATCACAGCACCTGGCGTGACCGTGCGATCCAAAATAGCCTTTCCCCTCGATTCCAGTTGCAGGCCTACGCTTCCCTTTCGCAAAAGGAAAACGCCAAATGAAGGATCACCCCTTCGGAAGAGGACCGTCCCTTTAAGCTCTGTTCGCAGCGTCGCCTTGGCGAGCAACGCTGATTGCACGGTTGGGGAAAAGATGAATGGCTGTTTCATGTCGGTATTCTGCGGATGATGTCACCGGTGGTCAGTGACGCGCATCACGACCTCGCGTGATCGAAGCGCGAGATTTGAAACTATCGTTCAGCAGGCGAGTGCGGGATAAGCCGCAGGGCTCATTCTGGCAGAAGCGCTATCATGATCGCAATGTTCGGAATGGGCGCGAGTTCGGCGGCAAGTTGCGCTCTATCCATCGCAACCCAGTTAAGCGAGGGTTAGTGAAGGAAGCCGGGGACTGGAAGTGGAGCAGCTTTCGCCGCTATACACTCCGCGAAAAAGGGAGCGGTCGAAATCGAGTCGGAGTGGACGGCGAGAGACCGAGAGACGGCGGATTGCTGCGAACTTTTCTTTACCCCAGGTGAGCTCGCAGAGTACGCTCGCGGCACCTGGGGCACCGGCCCAGTTAGCCATTGACAAGGCGTGCGATTGCCTAAGGCAGCATCCCATGGCAGCTCTGGACCCGCGATTCAATGACGTTCCGGCTGCCTGTATGTATCCGTGGCCCTGATTCGAAGTAATCCATTGAGCAACTGGAGGTTTGCTGCTCTTGACTAGAAGACAAGTAGCATTTGCAGGCGGTCTTGTTGGACTAATTGTGCCAGGCATTGCGTTAACCCTTCTTTCGTTGTTCGGGGTATGGCGCATCGTGCGGGTCGGCAATACTGACCTGACGCATATTCTGTGGCCGTTCTGTGTGATGCTCACAACTACTTGGCGCAGTACCGGAAGTGGAATTTTGATCACCACGGCGGCGGTTGCCTTCAACTGCCTCATGTACATTGCGATTGCACTCTTGCTGCGAGCGCTCGTCAGGTTGGTATTTAAGCTTAATCGCGGCTGAAGTGAAATATGGACTGTGCCTACGACGCAAACGGGGATGTCACTGCCGAAACGAACACTAACGGGACAACACAATTTGGCTGGGACTTCGAAAACCGCCTCACACAAGCTGTAGTCCCGGGCACCAACGCGGGTGGCCCGGCCTTTCGCGTTCTGTGCGAAGGCCGGGGGTATTCATTTAACCGATCGGTTAAATAAATGTAGGCGATTTTGTAGCTGTCAAAGCACACGACTTCAACAAAAATCAACAGGCTTCAACAAGCAGGCTGCAACAAGTTCAACAGCAATCACTTGGAATCAACAACATTCAACAGATTTCAATAGGGGCTGGAATCTGGTTCGGGACCAGGGGGTCGGAGGTGCAAATCCTCTCTCCCCGACCAATCTTTTCAACGAGATAAAATGCATTTCTGGTTTTCCGTCTACGCCGGTTCGCGGACCAGTAGGTGGACATGCTCGGGCATGACGAGGTAAGCGTAGATGCGCCAATCGGATGGTTGAACATGTCCCGCGATGTAGACGATTTTGTAGCCGTCGCGACTCCGCTGTTCTCCTAATGGGTGGCCTGCCCTTGTCCCTCCCGCTTTTGGAGGGACAGGGTGTGGATTTGCAAACGATCGCGGCTGTGACTGCTGAACCTCCCCGGCCTTCGCACAAACCGCGAAAGGCCGGGCAGCCGTAAACCATCCGCAAACAGCACGCGACGAGGCGGGACTACTTCCCACTACTGCAGCTTCGCGTACTCCGCCTTCCCTTGCTTGAGGATGGGGATGTCAGGGTCGGCGTCTTTCCAGAGCGCAAAGAAATCCCGATACGCCGCCCTCGATTTGGCGATGTCGCTCTGCATAGCATAGGCGCGGGCGAGTCCAAGATGCGCTAACGCGCCGATCGGCGCGTTCACGACAATTCCGCTATGGTCGAGGATTTTCTGATACTCAACCGCGGCTTGGCTGCCCTGATGCGATGCTAAGTACGCCTCTCCTCGCGCGTATACCGGATACATCGCAGTCCAACCGTAAGTACTGTACGTCGAATATCCCAGCTCATACGGGGTGGCAGCGGTGAGAATGTCCACGGCCTTTGAGGCGTTCCCTTGGTTGACTGCAATCTTCGCGCGCAGTGTCGGCAAATAGTTGAACTGCACAATGGTAGCTTCCGGGAACCTCTGCCCCAAATTGTCAATGAGGGTTTGGGCTCGTTTGTCGTCTCCGGCATAAGCCGAGGCCAGCGCAGAGCCATACTGCACATCCACGCCTCCCGAATGCTCCATTGCCAAAGCAGCACGGGTTCGTGCTTCGTCTCCGTTCCCGAACAAGGCTTCCCGCAGACCCGAGATGGCTTGATAGGTGGCAGCAGCCTCCTTGTTCCCGGTGCGCTCGGCGGACGCCACGGCCCTCCGGGAAAACTCTCGTGCCTCCCGCAGTCGCCCGAAAAAGGCGGCAGTATCGGCCTCGTTCGCCAACAGGGTATCTTGTAATTCGCCTAGCGGGCTTTCCGCCTGCTGCGCCATGCCTGCCGCATCGTTTTGCAAGAAAGCGATCTGATAGAGAATAAGAGGGAACCTGGGATACTTCAGATTGCGTTTCATGGCTTGCTGGTAGATGGCTTTCGCTTCGTCGAGGCGATCCAGCGCGATATAGTCGTACATCGGGAGCGCATAGGCAGCGGAAAAGTCCGGACTTAAGCGCATTGCCTCCCTGCCTTCTTCAGCTCCTTTCTGCCATTGGCCGGTGATGGGGTAAATTGCCCCGGACAATTGGGTGTGTGGCATCGAGGAGCGCGGATAGGCCTGGATCCAAAGCTGACATGCTTGTTCGGCCTTCTCCATGTTCCCGGTCACGGCCTTGTAGTAGCGAGACAGGATGAAGAACTTTTCCCACTCAGTGGCCCGGTCGCGCAGCTCATAGGCCTTTTTTGTGTAGTCGGCAGCCATACCGGGCTCCCCAATGTCCGTATAAGCCAGGCTCAACCAGGCGTAGGCGAGAGCGAACTTGGGATCGAGTTCGATGGCGCGATTAAGAAACGTAATCGCTTCGACATCTCCCGTGGTGGTGTGATACTTAACCGCTGAACTAAACGCTTTCAACGCTTCCAGCGACGACGTAGTTGCTTGCTGAAGCGGGGTGTCGAATTTTTGTAACGTACTCAGCGACTCGCCCAATTTGCCGCGGATGTCCGAAGCGGTCTTTCCCAATGCGTCGAGCACATGGTTCTTGTCTATAGCCTGCGCTTCCGTGCTCGCCAGGGACTCGCCGCTCGCGCAGTTGACGGCCTTGAGGGTCAGCAGGTACTGCGTGCCAATCTGTCCGATCGAACCGTCAAGAACCGCGGCGCTGCCCGTCCGCTGACAGATTTCCATTGCCACGTCGGAGGTGAGCTTGGTCTCCGGCTTCTTGTCCATCATGTTTAGAGTGTGCTGGATTTGCTGGTCCGAGATAATGCTCAGGAAGGGTGACTGCTCCAGTTGCACGGAAAGCCCCTGGCGTAGCGTGCCGTCGAAAACGGGGTCGCCGGTCGTGTTGGTGAAATCCGCCAGCACGATCGTATCTTTGTCAGTGAGCTTGGGCGTGCGGTGGAGATAGAAGTAGCCGCCGACGGATGCCGCCAGCACGACCACAGCAGCGGAAGCGATTACGCCCCAGCGGTTTCGGCTCCGCGGTACAGACCTCGTCTCCGCGGCCACTACCTCTGCCGATTCTGTGTCTCGCCTCAGGCGCTGCAACTCCGCCCGCATCTCGGAGGCATGCTGATAGCGCAGGTTGCGGTCTTTCTCTAGCGCCCGATTGATGATCTCTTCGAGTTTGGGCGGAAGATCAGGATTCAGCCGCACCGCGGGTACCGGAGCACGGTTGAGAATCGCCTCGAAAATCACACCCGTGCTTTCGCCACGAAAGGGCATCGTTCCGGTCGCCATCTCGTAGAGAACGGCTCCAAAGGAGAACAAGTCGGTACGGGCGTCCAACTCCTTGGCGCGGACTTGCTCCGGTGACATATACGAGATTGTCCCCAGCACCGATCCCGGATCAGTCAAGGTCTGTACAATCGTTACCGTCGATTGCTCCGCTCCAGCCGATTCGCTCTGGCTAAGGACGGGCATTACTTTGGCCAGCCCGAAGTCCAACACCTTTGCTACTCCGCGAGTCGTCACGAAAATATTGGCAGGCTTGATGTCGCGGTGAATAATTCCCTTGGAATGGGCGGCGTCCAGGGCATCAGCAATCTGAATCGCCAGCGACAGAATCAACTCTGTTTCCAACGGACGCCCCGCGATTTTGTGCTTCAGCGGCAGCCCTTCCAGGTGCTCCATCGCGATGAAGGCGGGCCCGTGCTGATCGTCGATTTCGTAGATGGTGCAAATGTTGGGATGGTTCAATGCCGAGGCAGCTTGCGCTTCGCGCTCAAAGCGGGCGAGGGCCTGGGGATCATTCGCAACATCGTTGGGCAGAAACTTCAGGGCAACGAAGCGGCGCAGCTTGATATCTTCAGCCTTATAGACCACTCCCATTCCGCCCCCGCCAAGTATCTCGACGATCCTGTAGTGCGAAATGGTTTGGCCTATCACTGGCGCGAATCTTACTTCTGGGGAATCGGCAAGTCAATGAAAGCTGTGGAGTTGCCAGCATCCTCAAAGAGTGGTTGAGGTAAAATTCCCGTTAACGCTTATTGAGTTGGGACCTTTGCGGATGGGCGTTTGAGTTCGGCGACCAACTGCTGGAATTTAGGGTTGGGTCGGAGACTCTTCAGATCATCGTCTGCCAGCAAGGCATCGGCACCTTTATACCCGCGATTGAGGGCTTCACGCAGATACCGCAGCGCGTCATCGGGGCGGTTTGCAGCTGCTGCCACGCAGGAGAACGAGTACCAGAGCGAGAAGCGGTTACCTTGCACATTGGACTTATCTTCCTTGTTGATCTGGTCGCGGAACAGTTTGCTCGCGTCAGGGTAGCGGTGGTTATACGCCATCGCTCTCCCCAGTTGCTGCAGTGCACCCAGTGTGTAGGGATGTTGCGGCCCCATGGTGCGACTCAGGGCCTCAAATGCCTCCCCAGCGTCTTTTTCCGCTTCTGTGTAGCGGCCCTCCCTGATCAACGTACCAGCTAGACTGGTCCGGAGTTGCAAGGCGCTGGGGTGCTCAGGTCCAAGAGTTCGAGCCATAATCTCAAGCGTTTCCCGCTGTAATTTCTCCGCGCCTTGGACATTACCGTCCTCGAACAAAGCGTCGGCCAAGTTGGATTTGGTCAGCAGCGTGTATGGGTTTTCGGGTCCAAGGACTCGCAACTGAATCGTTAATACCTGGCGGCATAGTTTCTCAGCCTCGGTGTAGCGGCCTTCGCTAAAGAGGACGGTCGCAAGGTTGGACATAGTGGCGACTGTGAAAGGATGATCGGGCCCAAGCACACGTTGCAGAGCGGCCACCACTTGGCGATACATCCCCTCGGCTTCCGCGAGGCGACCCTGCGACTGGATGGTCAACGCCAGACTGCTCATTACTCTCACAGTTTCAGGGTGATCAGGTCCCGATACACGGCGCTCGACATCGAGCAACTGGCGATACTCTCGTTCCGCCTCGGCATAGCGGCCCTGGTTCCACAGCGCAGCGCCCAGGTATCTCATCGACTGCCGCACTGGGGCGCTCTCCGGACCCAGTTTGCGAGTTGCAACCTCGATCACCTCGCGCGCCAATTTCTCCGCGTCCTCGAAATGACCCGGCCCTTGTACGACGTAGGCCATGTTACTCATAGTATCGAGCGTGATCGGATCCTCAGGTCCGAGAACGCGCCGCTCACCGTCCAGCGCCTGGCGCTCCGTCTTCTCCGCTTCGACATAATGTCCTTCGCGATTCAGAATCCAGCCCAACTGCGCCAGCGACTCAAGTGTCTTTGGGTCATCGGGTCCAAGAAGGTTCAGACGAGCGTCCAAGGCACGCTTTGCCAACTCGTGAGCGCGAGCGTTCAGCCCCAGATTCGAGTATGTCTGCGCCATAACCTGAATCATTTGAGACTGAACTTCGGTATCCTTGGCCAGGCCTGTCTCCATTTCCTTCGAAGCTTTGTCGAGGATCTCCCGGGCAGTCACGCTATTGCCGCGCGCTTCACTCGGATCGGAAACCTTGAACATGGCAGTCATGAAATCCGTGATGCGGGTCGCGCGATCGCGCTCCCGAGTGGCGCGATCGCGTTCCCGGTTGGCCCGGTCGCGCTCTTGTGTGATGTGCCGTAACTGAAAGGTTTGTGCTACGGCGAAAGCCAGCAGCAGAAGGGCAGCGCCCGAAGCTACTGTAACGGCTGCCCGATGACGCCGGACGTATTTCTGCAAGCGATAACTCGTACTCGCTGGGCGTGCGACTACCGGTTCGTTGCGCAGGTATCGCCGAATGTCAGCGGCCAGCTCGGAGGGTGCGGAATAGCGACGGGCTCGATCCTTCTCCAGTCCCTTCATCGTGATCCAGTCGAGATCGCCGCGCAACAAGCTCACCAATTGCCCCGGCTCGATACAGCGTGCCTCGGCGGTTGCAGCCGACGTATCCCGATCACTGCTGACCTTGGCGCTAGGTCGGGGCGGTTCTTCCTCGCGCAACGCCCGCAGCACTTCTTCGAGTGGCTGGGCCCTCCATTTCTTCGTATCAAACGGCTGTGATCCGGCGAGCAAAACGTAGAGAACCACCGCTAACGAATAGATGTCTGTGCGCGTGTCGATGTCCTGCACACTTGGATCGGCTTGCTCCGGACTCATGTATCCGGGCGTGCCCATAAAATGTCCCATTTGCGTAAGAATCGTCTCGCCTGCAACCTGAGGCGTTGTCGCCTTGGCTAGCCCGAAGTCGATAATTCGCGGCATGGGTTTGCCGTCCACTTCCACCACCAGAATGTTCGCCGGTTTCAAATCGCGATGGATGATGGCTTTCTGGTGCGCGTGTTGCACGCCATCGCATACCTGGATGAAGAGTTCGAGCCGATCTCTAATCTTGAGCTTCTTCTGATCGCAATACTCCGTGATGGGCAAGCCCTGCACGTATTCCATCACGAAGTACGGTTGTCCCTGTGGTGTCGCTCCGGCGTCGAACACCTTAGCAATGGCAGGATGATCCATGATCGCGAGTGATTGCCGCTCCGATTGGAAGCGTTGTACCAGCGCCTCGTCGTACATTCCCGCCTTGATCAACTTAAGCGCGACTTGCCGCCGCACTGGAAAAGTCTGTTCTGCCAACCAGACTTGTCCCATGCCGCCTTCCCCCAGCCTGCGCACGAGGTGAAAACGCTGCGAAAAGACTTGCCCGACTTGCAGAGTGGCTACAGCCCCGAGCCCATCCGGGCTCCCGCCCAGTGCGTCGGCCAGTGGCGGCGATTGCATGAAGCTGGAGCGTATGCTGTCATCCGCCGACAGGAGTGACTCGACCTCGGCCCGAAGGGCGTCGTCAGAAGAGCAGACTTCACGTAGGAACCGGGCACGTTGTTCGAGAGTGAGTGGCAGGGCCTGATGCAGCAGCTCTTTGACGCGGTCCCAATGTGCGACGCTCATTGCTCCACTCTCCTGTTCATTTGCCGATGCAGCCAGACCCGGGCGGTAGCCCAGTCGCGGTCAACGGTGGCGCGCGAGATTCCCAGTACCTCGGATATTTCGGGCGCCGACAACCCTCCAAAAAACTTCATTTCTACGATCTTTCCCTGGCGGTCATCAATACGAGACAACTCATCCAGGGCATGGTCCAAATTCAGCAGCTCGACATCTCCAGAGACCGACAGAGCAGCCATATCCTCGAAAGCGATTCTGCATCCTGCGTCACGTTTATCCGCTCGCCGCTTGCGGGCGTAGTCGACCAGAATTTGACGCATCAGCCGCGAGGCGACGGCGATGAAATGTGCCCGGTTCTGTAGCCTTGCTGGTTGATCTCCCAGCAGTCGGAGATAGGCCTCGTGAACCAGCGCTGTGCTTTGCAGCGTGTGATCCGGTCGTTCGGATTGAAGGTGATAGTGAGCCAACCGCCGCAGCTCTTTGTATACCAAGGGCACGAGAGCGGTGAGCGCGTTCTGATCACCCTGCTTCCAGTGGTGCAAAAGCTCGGTGACCTGGCCAGACTGGTCGTCAGGCATGTGCGCCCCTGTTTCCTTGCGGAGAAGTCTACCAGCATGTTCGCCCGCGTAACGAGCAATCAATCACCTTTGATTTGTGCGAGATGCGATATCGCTTCAACCGCTCGAATTGTTTTTCGATTGCCAATGAGGCGTTTCGCCCGCGCTTTACGCCTTCTGATACAAGCGTTGGCTCCGACCGTCTGCCGTTTCCGCGAAAGCCCTCGCGGCGCAGGCGGAAGAGGACAGAGTTTGCCTTCAAGAGGGTTTGACAGACCGGGATTACGAATAAACCAGTTTTGCGACGGGCTTTCCCCAGATAAACGAGAGGAGAATCAAGATGAAATGGGTTCATGTGGTGATGTTTTCGGCGCTATGGTTGGGGTTCTGCGGTGCACCCAGTCAAGCGCAACAAGCCTTGGCGTCAACAAAAAATAACCGCTCCAACGCGAGCAACGTGGGCGGGGGCGGAGCGACTGACTACCTTCCGCTCTGGTTGAATTCGACGACGCTCGGTAATTCCGAACTGTATCAGGCGGGGAGCAAAGTAGGAGTTGGGACGACAACCCCGGCCGCGACCCTCGATGTCAGCGGCACGGTCAACGCCGCGACCGGCTTCAATCTTGGGGGCTCCCCCTTTGCCACGGGGTCGCTTACGCTCGACAACCTCTTTATCGGCGGAGGGGGAAACTCCACGATGACGGGTTTTGGCAACTTCACCGTGGGTTATGGCTCGCTAACGAAGGACACGACGGGCTATTACAACACGGCGATGGGCGTCAGCAGTCTTGGCGCCAACACCACCGGCACTGGCAATACAGCTTTCGGAGTCGAAGCTCTCGAGCTCAACACAACAGGGAACGTGAACACGGCTCTTGGAATAGAGGCTCTCGAGGATAATACCGCGGGCTCCGAGAACACCGCCGTGGGTATCGGAGCCATGGCGGCGAACACCGTAGGCGATGAAAACACTGCCAGCGGCTATGGAGCGCTTTGGCACAACAGCAACGGCGCGTACAACGTCGCGGACGGGCTCTTGGCCGTGGCCAGCAACACAACGGGAAATGGAAACACGGGCATCGGTTTCGCGGCGCTCTATTACGGCAATACGACTGGCAGCCTCAATACCGCCTTAGGGTATTATGCAGGCCCAGACGCCAAATCCACCAACCTGAAGTTCGCCACGGCCATCGGTGCGAGTGCAGTCGTCAGCCAAAGCAACGCCCTCGTGCTCGGAGGTCCACTGGGGAGCGGCGCGCAGGTCAACGTCGGCATCGGTACGGCCACGCCCACAAATGTTTTGACGATCGCTCAAAGTGCAGGCCAAGCGTTGGCTGACGGTTGGGCTACCTACAGCTCGCGCCGGTGGAAGACCAACATCCACACGCTGCACGATGCACTGGGCAAGGTCGAGCAGCTACGCGGTGTCTCCTATGAACTGAAGGCGAACGGCAAGCCCGAAGTGGGTGTGATTGCCGAAGAAGTCGGGGTCGTCGTTCCTGAGGTCGTCACCTGGGAGAAGAACGGCAAGGACGCCCAGAGCGTCGATTACAGCCGCCTCACCGCGCTGCTGATCGAGGCGACTAAAGAACAGCAGACACTCATCCGCGAACAGCAAAAGCAGATCAAGAGGCAACAGGCGCAGATCGCCCGCCTGGCCTCGAAGGTGGAAACCATTCAGGCCTCGCTGACAACGAGCGGACGAACTGGCACGGAGATGCGCACCGTGAAAGCTGATCTCAGGACGGTGCGTCAGTAACGCAAAAGGCCGAACTCGCCGAACGCAGCTTGGGCCGTAGCCGCCGCCAGTGCCGCCGAAAGTAACGCGGCGTAGAGGCGAAAAGCAAGACGTCCGGTGGGAACTGCAGCTCCACGGACGGCAGCAGTTCCCGTTCGGTTGTTGGCAAGACAAGTCACGGATTGCTTTGAAGATTCTTCGTCGAGGAGAAATTTCCCATGAAATTCCGCGTCGGTGGTGTGGTAGTTGGATTCTTGTTGTCCGTTCTTTCGCTGGTGCAACTGACCGTTGCCCAGTCGCCTACTGAAATTGCATCTGCCCTGCCTCACCTGGTCCGCTTCGGCGGGACGGTGAAGGATCTTAACGGCAGTCCTCTGACCGGATTGGTCGGGGTTACCTTTGCTCTCTACTCGGAGCAAACTGGGGGTAGCGCTCTCTGGATGGAGACGCAGAACGTCACCGCAGATAGCAACGGCCATTACACCGTGCTGCTGGGCTCGACCACCAGCGAGGGGTTGCCGGAGAGTATCTTCACCTCTGAGCAGGCCCACTGGGTGGGAGTACAAGTCTCGGGGCAGGCGGAGGAGCCGCGCGTGTTGCTGGTTAGCGCCCCCTATGCGTTGAAAGCTGGCGACGCGGAAACGGTTGGTGGATACCCAGCCTCCTCTTTCGTTATGGCCAATTCGGGCGGTCACTCCTCAGGCAGCAAAGGTAAGGCCGCGCCCGGCACCGAGACCCAGAACTTCATCCCAATCTTCATCGACAACTCCGGAGATCTGGGCAACTCGATTTTGTTCCAGTCGGGCACAACCGAAGTCGGCATCAACACCACTACCCCGTCAGCCACGCTCGAAGTCAACGGCACCGCAAAGTTCGACAATCTGGTGAACTTCGCCTCCGGGCAAAGCTTTCCGGGAACGCTCACAGGGATCACTGCCGGCACCGGAATCAACGTTACCGGCAGCAAGACCAATCCGACGGTGGGCATCAACACAACATTCGCCAACCAGTTTTACGCGCAGCTAAAAGCGGCCAACACCTTCACCGCGAATCAGACGGTGAATGGCACGATGACGGCGACGACATTCTCCGGCAGTGGTTCCGGACTCACCAATGTCACCGCGGCCAATGCTAACGAACTGGGCGGGCTGCCTCCGAGTTCCTATCAACCCGCAGGCTCTTACGCAACGACCGGCAGCAATACTTTCACCGGCAATCAAAACATCACGGGGAATCTTGCCGCGACGGGATCGGTCTCCGGCGCAGCCGCCACTTTCACCGGCGTAGTGACGGAAGCCGGTGCGTTGCTTCCGGCGAGCGGAACAGCAACCGCCTCGCAAGGCTACAACTCGCAACCATTCGATTCTGTCACTTCGGTTTTTAACAGCACCGGCGGCACGGCACAAAACCAGGACTTCCGCTGGCTGGCGGAACCGGTGGGAAACGATACCGGTTCACCCTCTGGCAAGCTCGACTTGCTGTTCGGCGCCAATGGCGCCACGCCAACCGAAACCGGGCTCTCGGTGGCCAACAACGGCATTATCACCTTCGCGACAGGCCAGACTTTTGGCGGCGGCGGGGGCGGCACAGTGACCAGCGTAGGTACTGGACTCGGGCTAAAGGGCGGCCCGATCACCACCAGCGGCACACTGACTATTGATACCACTGTGGTCCCGCAACTGGGCGCGGCGAACACGTTCACGTCGAGCCAAACCGTGAACGGCACGCTGACCGCGAATGCCAACGCCAGCAGCAATTTCGGCATCATTGGCACAACCAGTAGCACTGCAACCTTCGCCGCAGGCGTAGAAGGTGGAGCAACGGCTACGACGGGAGCCACGATCGGTGTCTACGGCAGTTCGCAATCGTCTGCCGGCTATGGCCTATATGGAGAGGCATTCTCCCAAACTGGCCTTACCTTTGGCGTATACGGTCAGACCGAGTCGTCCGCTGGCTACGGAGTAAAGGGGGTTGTGGACGCTGACACGGGCTCGACGGCGGGTGTGTTTGGCCAGGCACAGTCACCCACCGGCTACGGTGTCGAGGGCATTAATGGCGCACAATCAGGGAACTCGGTAGGCGTGTACGGCACGACGAATTCGCCCACCGGCTATGGCGTAGAGGGCCAGAGCGCATTTGTCGGTGTCTACGGATCGGGGACCACTGCTGGTGTGTCTGGCCAGACAACCACGATAGGAGGCTACGGCGTGGAAGGCACCAGCCCCAGTGTCGGCGTGTACGGGACAGGCCTTGCGGGAGTGGACGGGGTAACGACCTCGACGAGTGGCTACGGGGTTGAAGGTTTTGCAAATGCCACATCGGGGACCAGCACCGGCGTCTATGGCGCGAACTCCTCGACTTCGGGAGGCGCCGGTGTAATGGGCAACTCGCTGGCAGCGACGGGGGCCTCGGTCGGTGTGTATGGCAGTGTGAATTCCCCCACCGGCTATGGAGTGGAGGGCGCAGCTGGCGCCGGCACCGCCGGCTTTTTCCAGGTGCAATCCAGCAGCGGCACCATCCTCCAGGGAAACATCGGCAGCACCACCGAGTTCCTGGTGGACGCCGCGGGTGATGTCACCGCGGCAGGGGCGGTGTCAGGCAGCAGCTTCCACGCGGGTGATGTCACCGCCGCAGGGGCGGTGTCAGGCAGCACCTTCCAGATTGGCGGCCAACTCTTTGCCTTCGGCTCCTCCGCTAACAACAACGCCTTTCTCGGCTTTGCGGGAAGCCTCAACACGAACAGTTCCGTTCAGCTAGACACTGGCGTTGGTTACGGCGCGCTCTCCGGGGACACCGGAGGATTCAACACCGCCGTTGGTGCAGGAGCGCTCGGCAACAACTCCACCGGCGGTTTCAACACGGCAGTAGGTTTTGCCGCGGGAGCCACCAAAGACCTCAGTAACTTGACCGGAGTCAACGACACCGCCCTAGGGTTCAACACAGAATTCAGCACGGGATCGCTGAGCAATGCCACCGCCATCGGCGCCAACGCGATAGTAAGCGAGAGTAACGCCCTGGTACTGGGAAGCGGTGCAAACGTCGGCATCGGCACGTCCACACCGGGCGCGACCCTGGAAGTGGATGGTCCGAACCAGATCGACGTTCTCATCCAGGCACCCGAATCCGGCGTCGGAGCGGGCTTGGATATAAATACCACGGGGTCGGGAGGTTTGCACTGGGAGATCCTGGACACTGGCAGCGGTTCCGGGCAGGGTGCCAACAAGCTCAACATCCGTAATGTAAATACCAGCACGGATATTCTGACCATTCTTGCCGACGGCCACGTCGGCATCGGCACCACCAGCGCTGACAATACATTGACGGTGAACGGCAGCGCCGATAAACCCGGCGGCGGTTCCTGGGGCACCTACTCCGACGGCCGGCTAAAAACCGTGAATGGCGGCTTCACATCCGGCTTGACCGAGGTGATGAAGATTCAACCGGTTCATTATCGCTACAAGCCCGACAATGCGATGGGCATTCGCGACACCGACGAACACATTGGAGTAGTCGCGCAGGAAGTGCAGAAAATCATTCCGGAAGCCGTGACCCAAAACAGCAAGGGCTATCTGCTGGTCAACAACGATCCGATTATCTGGACGATGCTGAACGCGATCAAGCAACAGCAGGGAGAATTCCAGCAAGAAAAGAGCGAGTTGGCCAAGGCTTTGCGGCTGATCAAGCAGCAGCAGAACCTGCTTCGGGCGCAGAGCGCGGCGATGCGGAGTCTGAAAGCCGAAGTCCGCGAGACTCGCGAGAGCTTGCGCAAAGTGAAAGCACAAGTCGCCGCTGCTCAGCCAGCGTTGGTGGCGATGAAATAGAGGCAGGCGCCGAACTCAGGTTGAGGTGGCGGCTTCAGCGGACGCAGAGACAACGACCAATTGCCGCACTCGAACAGAGATTCGGCGAGAGCACCAAACACGATGAAGAAAGCTGCTATATTCGCTTCCCACGCCTTGATGGCAATGATCGTGATTATGGTCGTTGGCGGACTGATATGTGTCATTGTGAACTCGTGGATGGGAAAGTCCAAGAACCCATGGGTTGACGTTCCCTATAGCCCGTTTCTTTGGGGTCTCGCGTTTGTGGCAGGGTGGCTCGTCAATCACGTCCTGCCCACCGAGTCCGCTAAGTGGGTCTGGGTCGTCGGGGTGGCGTGGCTTTTACTTTTTGCCACCAGCGACATCAGCGCATACAACCCTCGTTGGTGTCAGGGGTGCTCGATTCAACAGCACATTTGGTATAGCTATTTCAGTTACTGGAAGTGCTCCCAAGAGTGCTTGGGGCAGCTCCTCGGGACCGCTCCTATGCTCAACTCCGTCGCGTATTCGATCGGAGCTATGGTTGCGCTGAAGTTCGGACATGGCTTTGCTCTGAAGCACGGCACTCCTCCGCACGCGCTCTAAGAGAAAAACACCGGCCAGTCAAATAAGAGTAATGAGGAGCGACCGGCGCGAAACAGAATTCAACAGATTTCAATAAGGTCTGGAATCTGGTTCGGGACCAGGGGGCTGCGTCAAATGGCGATATAGTGATTCCGATATGTAAGAGACAAGTACGAGATCCGATGATAGGAAAAGTCATCAGTTTTGCGATTATTGTGCTGTTCGCAGTAGTTTTTTCATAATGGTCAGCATTGTTCGAGCTGTACTCCCTCGTCTCGATCCGAGGGAACAAGAGTATCTTCGACATTGGCGCTGGGGCACGGGGTTTGACCGCGCTCTTGGAAGGGCTTGGAATGAACACTCCCGGTCGTTCCCTCATAGCCGAAAGCGTCTGCTGATGGGCTTTCTGCTTGTGTTGGCCATACTTCTAACCGTAGGGTTCCCGCTCTGGAGTACTTTGCTATCGCGATGAAGTTTTTGATGTTGCAGGCGAGCTCGCAGAGTACGCTCGCGGCATCTGGGCACCGGGCAATCGGGTAATGGAAAGAGTAGCCGACGATTCGGGACTTGCCTATTGTTGGCGTTTCAGCGGCTTGCCACTTGCGACCAGGAAAATAGCACTCTTGTGCTCTGCGTGCGGTGAAAAGAAGTTAATCACATCATCGTCGAAGAAGGTCAGTCCGCTAGCACCCAGGTGCTGGGCATACGCAGCCAGGTAGATCCTGCCGCCAATGGTGCCCGCCTCCAGCTGGACGGCCCGGTAACCGCGGTTCCCGTATCGCTCCAAGATGGGTTTTAAATCGGCGAGAAAGAAGATGTCTACGCAGGCATCTGCCGGCAGTTCCTGATCCAGTCCAAGGTGGTGGGCCTCGGCGCGGAATTCCCCCTCCTTTAAGAGCTCCAGACTGTTCTGCTCACGTCGGAAGAAGTAGGCGCCCGGCTTGAGTCCCTGCACCGAGTGGACGATCAGGTAAAGATCGTTGAGTTGCGCGCCAGAGGGTTCAAGAAAGTCAGCCGGAAGACCTCGCGTGGCCCCGTCGAGAATGGTTGATAGCTGCGCCAACGTAATGGATGCCGTCTTGTCGAAAGCTCGGGTAGAGCCGCGGCGCAGGATCACCTGCTCGATCGTGTCCTTCGGTTGGTCTTTTTCCGGCAAGGGCTGCAGTGGAACTTCCTCGCTCAACGGGGCGGAAGGTGGAATGGTCGGTGCCTTCCCGCGCCATTGAATTACTTCCTCTACGGAGGCAAGCGAAGATGAATCGTGTATCTGAAGCATGGCGGGATATTCAACCTCGTGCTGCGAAAGCGGGATTGTCTCCAGGTGCAGCGCGGGAACTTCTCTCGCTGCCGGCAAAGGACTCTCCGAAGTGCGCCCGATAGGTACCAGGCACAAGGAAACTTCGCGCCGCGTATCCAGATCAAGTAAGCAGTTTACCTCTGCGTCCACGAACCCGAGCACGACCTCCGCCGGCAGGCCCGAAGCCGCAGCGACGGCGAGCATATTTGCCAGCAGGGTGCCGTTGTCCCAACCGAAATGGCGATAGGTGCGCGCCTGGTATTTCCAGGCGTTCCGCCAGTAGGTCCCAGTGCAGACGATGGTTGCGGGCGCCTGAGCTACTGCGGGTTCCATGGCGGCCGCTTGAGCTATGTTTCCACGAAAATCACCTTTTCGCAGACGCCGCAGCGAGACGTCTGCCGGATTGAAGTGATACACGCCGGCATCCAGGCCCAGGAGATCGCACGTCACGATATACAACTCAATCTCATAGAGTGCGCCGGTGCAAGCGGCGGCGCGAAAGTAGATTTCTCCGCCTGGAAATTTACGCTGTTTGGTAATCCCTGCCGAGAAATAAAGGAGTCGCGCCAGATCCTGAACGCCAGGAACCGAATCAGCCCGCGACGGAGGAATTGTCTCCGAGGTTGCGGAGAGCGCGCCCACTCCGGTTTGCGGCACGTCCCGCGGCAAGGCAAGCGGTTCTAGCTTCGGGTAGATTTTGAAAGGTAACGGCCGATTGGCCCAATCCAGGAAGTGAGGATGGTTACGAATACTCCAATCGGAGTGCTTCGTCTCATCGTGATACTTCCAAGCTGCCTGGATCTCACTGTTGTTCATGAGCTACTGGGAAAGACTAGCACTGGTTTGAACATTCTCTTGTGAGTATTCAATGTAGCGGACTCGCGAACTGGTCACTATTGACCATCTAGTTGGCCAGCAACGGTTCATTGTGTAGGCATGAAAGCCAAACTGAAACTGGCTCTCGCGGTTCGTTGCCCGACGTGTGGCGCAAAACCGGGAGAAAAATGTGAGCTCAGCACCGGTCTGCCTCGCACAGAACCGCATCGAGATCGGCGCTTAGCGGGCTCGGAAAAGTGAGAAAAACCGCTCAAAAGTGACCACTCTTTCTGAGCCTCGCGGACTATACTTGCGAAAGATGAACTCCCGCGTGGCAGCCAAGAAGAACGGCGGATTCGACTCCGATGTTTTCCTGGCGACCATTGGCGATGGCCGCAAGATTCTGTCTGTTCCAAAGCGGGAAGTTATATTTTCCCAAGGGGACGAGGCAAACGCTGTTTTCTATGTGCAAAAAGGCAAGGTCAGGCTTTCGGTTGTATCCAAGATCGGCAAGGAAGCCACGATCGCGATCGTGAGTGAGGGAAACTTCTTCGGTGAAGGTTCACTGGCCGGGCAGCTTCTGCGTATGGGCTCTGCGGCTGCGATGACAGATTGCGAGCTTCTCCGAATAGAGAAGAAAACGATGATGGACGCTCTACATCGCGAGCCTGCGCTCTCTGAGATGTTCGTGGCGTATTTGCTGGCGCGGAATATCCGTTATGAAGAGGATTTGGTCGACCAACTGTTCAACTCCAGTGAGAAACGCCTCGCCCGCGTCCTTCTACTGCTGGCTCATTTCGGCAAGGAAGGCATTCCGGAAACCGTGGTCCCCAAGATCAGCCAGGAAACGCTGGCTGAGATGGTTGGGACGACCCGCTCGCGTGTCAGCTTCTTCATGAACCGATTCCGGAAATTGGGCTTCATCGAGTACTCCGGCGGCGAAGATGGCGGGCTGCAGGTCCACAGTTCACTGCTCAATGTGGTTCTGCACGACTAATTTCGCCCCCGCAATTCGACAAGGACAAGTCCCGAGACGGGCGATCACCAAAAATCAAGCATTGGCCGGATCCATTCCGTTGAAGGGCCGTAATTTCATTGCCAGCAACACCTCAAGCGGCGTAACGGGTGTTACGAACACTTACCGAGATGCTGACCAGTGCTTCTGAAACCGTCGGATGTTGCTCCGACAGCGAGTCAAGCCGCCCACTCACGGTGTAGAGCTGCTGGACTTCCTTCAGGATCGGATGCATGGGGCACGCGGCTTTCCTCAAAGCCTAAGGAGAGGTGTGTCGCCAATCATTAGTGCGGTGCTGATTGCAGATGGGATCGCGCGAAGCTCTGGAAGGATTCCACGAACGCACTACCTGAGTCTGAGCACTCCGGCTCACTTTTGCCGAATGTCGCAACTGAAGTCGGCGAAAGAGATTTCTCTTGGAAGACCTCTCGCGTGGCAGAAGAAAGCGGCGCGAGTCCAGAGAGTGGACCGGCGCCGATTAGTTGCGGTTGCGCCCCCAACGTCCAGGGTTTGTGCTGCTACAGTGTGAAGCTGAGAGCAACGTTAACGCCAGGATAAGTCGGGTTGCACAAGTAATAGACGCCATTAATGTCGACAACGAAAACCTCTTGCGTATAGAGCCAGTTGGCCGGCCACGGGTCAACGAATCCAAACCAATAGCCGCCGTATTGAAAGCGGTGATTCCTGTAGTCGCCTTCGCTCACGCGGAAGGTGTGTTCGCGTCCGAAGTTGGCCTTGTAACGATCGTCGGGAATTCGGCCACGCTGCGCCTGCTGTCCATGCTCGACCGGTTGTGCATTTTTCTCTTCTTTGGTGTTCTTGTTTTGCTGCTGGGTGTTCTTCTCTTCTTGCTTGTTATTCTTTTCCTGCTGCTGCGCGTTCTTCTCCTCTTGCTTTGGGTTCTCTTGCTGCGCCTTCTTGTCTTCTTGCTGTGCTTTCTTGTCTTCCTGCTGTGCTTTCTCTTCTTGATGCGCAGGCTTGGCTTCGTCCTGGTCCCCGTGCTGCTCTTGAGCGTACACCGGAGCCGCGATACCGAGAATCAAAGACAGAACTGCGGTGCTGATAATTCCCACTAGTTTCATATTGCCTCCATTGTCGATTGCTACGTGACCCGTACTACTGCAAGCTTCCCGTTGTTACGGCCGGGTTGCCGATTGCGTCTCCAGATACGACCAATTCCACTCTCCGGTTCTCCTGCCGTCCGGCGGCATTGTCATTGGAGGCCACCGGCAGAGTGTTGCCGTAGCCTTTTGCGCTGACCGAATTTGCCGTTACGCCCTGGTTCACCAGGTAGTCGCGCACCGACTGGGCCCGGTTTTCGGACAGGGTTTGATTCATCGCATCGCCGCCGACGTTATCGGTGTAGCCGCCGACTTCAATGTTGAGTCCCGGATACGCCAGCAGAATTCCGGCGACTTTCGCCAGCTTCTCCCGTGCACCCGGCTTCAATGAATATTTTCCGGTGTCAAACAAGACGTCGGACATGCTGACGATCAAGCCGCGGGCGCTGTCGCGGGTTTGCAGAATGGAATTCAACTGCTCCGACAATCGCGCGCGCATAGCTGCCTTGTCGGTCTCCGCCTGTTGCGCGTTCTGCTGGGCTTGCTGTGCAGCTAAGCGGGACTGGTCGGCATCGGCCCGGGCTGCGGTAACCGCGGCTGCGGATACGGCTTGGCTTTCAGCCATGTCGGATTGTGCTTTTGCTGCATCCGACTGCGCCTGTTCCTTCTGTCGAGTGGCCTCGTCAGCTTGCGCCTGGGATTGGGCCTGTGCATCGATTGAGGCTTGGAGTTCATCGGCCTGCCGCTGCTCGTCCATCTTCTTGACTGCGATCGCACGGGCATCTTCGGCTGTCTGCACGGTCTCGCGGGCGAGGGCGATCATGGGCTTTCTTTCATGGTGTTTTCGTGTGGCCAGCTCCTCGGTGTTATCCATCAACCGGACAGCGTGCTGATAACTATCGCCGGCGTAGGTCTCCGCACCTTCGGATTGAGCGATACGCAACGCATTCCGCGCTTCGAAGAATTCCAACGGCAACTTGCTATTGAGGACGACGGGGTCGAACTTGTAGCCGGTTGGAATGTAACCGCCCCGCTCCATGAGTTCATACTTTGCGTTGACCACTTCGGAAGTTCCCTTGGTGTCGGCGCGGACCACGTTTTCGAGAACAACGACATTGCTGGGCTGACGAACCGCATAATAAGGTTCGGCGGTAACGACCAGCGCGAAGGCCTGAAGGTCAGTGGTTACGTGCAGTTTGCTGCGATGGTTGTCGCCTAGTAGCACCTCTCCCAGGTTGACGGCGCGGCCTTCCGGCGAAATAGCCCACAGGACGTAGGTTAAGTACTCAGTACCAAAAGCTGTGGGTGCTTGCAGGTTGCTAAACTCGGCCTGGATGTCAATGGATCCGCGCTTGCTATTCACCTCAGCTTCGCCATTGGCTGAAGGCATCAGGTCGGTGCCTGTGAAATCCAGCTTGCTGGCGCCGCTGCGGTGCTGGTAGTTGACGGCTTGCACGTTGCGGCTGACTACGATCACTCGAAAGGTGGGCGCTGGGCTGGTGGAGTTGAGCGCCAAAGTGGATTGGGAGTTGGTTTGGGCTACCGCGCTGAAACTCAGTACGGTTGCGACGGCTAACAATATCTTGATCTTCACGAATATCTCCTTGGGGCAGAGGTCTGCCGGATTACTTGTCTCGCGAGCGGGCTGGCGTTTTTTCAGTTGCCCGGGGTCATCCCTTGCCAACACGGAGGCTGGTGAGATTGTGAAGCAGCCCAAAAACATTGAGCAGCCACACAACCACGACTATGACCACAACGCCATTCAGAATTGACTTGATGGATGACTGCATGGGAATGAAGCGATTCACCAGCCACAGGAGGACACCCACCACGATGAGCACTTCGAACAATTGAATTAAAGGCATGACCTTTGACCTTTCTTCTTGCGTGGGGCTAACGCCTCTCATCCGCTTGGAGATGTTGTCCCAGCTCTCAACTCCGAGAGTCTTTGCTGTCGAATCGTGTCGGCCGGAAATCCCGGCATCCAGAGGCGAAGAGCCAATTCGCTGGATGTGGTAGCTGCGCTGCGAGTGGTTGTTACTCACCGGCAGCGACCTAAGAATGGGAGCTACGAATTAGCTGCGGTCGCTTTCTCGACAGACTCAGGAGAATTAAGGATGACAGGTATAAACTCTCGTGTCTGAGCAAGACAGCTCACATGGGAGAAGTCAGCGATGCCGGGCGAACGGGATCAAATCGCGGAAGCTTCAGCGGGTCCGCAGTTTTTGGGGGCGCATCGGCATTATCGGCCACGCCCGACCGCATAGAAGCCATGAACTCCCAGGAATACTCAAGTTCCCGTGTACCCGTGATCCAGAGCCGGTTACGTGCGCCGCTTACGCCAACCGACACATGACCGGGTGGCACCGCCTCGGCTGCTTTGCCGATACGGTCAATATTGACCAGTAATGCAAGGGTCAAGATTTCATACTAGAAATTGGATAGATCTCAAGGTGGGCGGAAGTCCCGGACTTGTTCGCATTTCGACTTTTGTGAACCGATACGCCACTCACCAGCGTACGAGCCGCGGAGAAATGAAGGAGAGAATATGACCATACTGATAGGAGCAGCGGTCGTCTGCTTGGTGATCGGCGTGTTGTTGCGGACCGTTTCCAAGCCGGAGGCCGATTTGAGTATCGAGCAACGGCCAAAGTAATACGAGGTCTACTGGGCCGCAGTTGAATCCCCGTGCTCTTTCCGCCCTGGCACGGCTCAGCACGTCATTAAATCAGCCGCCGGCGGTGAGACCGAACTGATCGCCGCGCCGTTTTCAACTTAAGCTGCTTTGAGGGACTTGCCGCACTCCAGGCATGTCTTGTGGCGTGATGTGATTAAGCCGCAAAACGGGCACACCCTCTGCAATCGAACCCCTTTGGCCGGCGGGGAAAGGGTTGCCAGCAACTTCATGATCCTATCGGTGATAAGAGCCACCCGCCTGCGTAGCCGAGTATGCAATGGACGACCGCCAGGTTCCATCGACTCACCTTCGTGCTTTCTCCCGGAAGTCATTTTCGGGAGCTTTCTGCGGACAGTTCCCCGCTTGAGATTCCCGGGTAAATATAGGATGTCAGGTCGAGGTGAACGAGTCTGTGCAGGATTGCTCACATTTGCAACGAAAAGACTTTGAAATGCTCAGTTCCGCAAAAACGGTGTGATCGATTATCAGATCAGCGCTCAATCGCAACTGTCCCATCACACTCGGTAAGACTGGTCACTTTTGAACAGCGAGAGCTGCGAATGGCTCGCAAGCTGGCATGAATTTCAATCCTAATTCAGAGGAGCCGCGGAGGGATCCGTCAACGCGATTAATGTCCCAGGCGGGTAGTCTTCTTGTCTCAGAGGAGTTTTAGGCTCGGAATTGATGATAGTGAGCACCTGACCACTGAGAACGCCGCGCATCGTTATGCGGTCGCCCACGACCGCGACCACCCTGTATTGTTCTTCGAAAATTGAGCTCTTACGCTCTTTCATATGCTAATTGGATGCCCCGTCCCATATTAGCGGTTCTCGGTTGTTTCACCCCAGGCCGAGGTGTCATGCACACGGATGGGACTGGGCTCACTCTTAAATCTTTACGGCGGGCCGGACGGCAGCCAGGTCGCAACCGGGCACCTCTACTACTCACCCCGCCGGCGGACTGCTGTGGAGTGGCGGCTTGAGCGGACCGGAAGGTAGCCTTCTTCCATGTCGCATTGACCGCCGCGGTGTTGAAGTGGAGTAGCCGCGCGGGGATCACTTAGCCGGACCTCTTTCAAACGGCCCCTCGCCGTCCACCGAGTAGATTAATGACCAGAACCACCAAAGCCACAACCAGCAACAGGTGGATGAGGCCTCCGGCGATATGCAAGCTGAAACCCAGAAGCCACAAAATTAAGATCACCACGAAAATCGTCCAAAGCATACGAACCTCCTCCGCTCATCTAAGAGCATTGCTTTGATGCGACCATGTTCACCCAGTTGCTTCCGGATTGCTGTACAGAATTGCTCGCTTGCAGTAGACCTGCCCTCGTCGCCGTGATGACCCGCGCGGCGTGATTTCTTCGCTGCCCGGATTTGCCCACAACCGCCGGATGCCACATGACAGTGGGGTTGGTCAATTCATGCATGGCGGAACGCCCGTGAGGGCAGTTCTGCTCCTGCTTAGTATTCTCTTGTTGCAGCAAATCAACTGATCAAAATTGACCAGACCCTTATCGCAGAATGCTCTAGAGTGACTGATGTAACTCTGGCCAAGTTTTATCTGGCATGAGGGCTGCTTCGCTGGCGCACGTCTGCGGTCGCGGCTCTTTTCTTTTTGTGTGGTTTTCCCGGAGGCGTGCCGCATGATGGCACCAGAGCGCGACGTACGAGGTCTTCCCACAAAAAATGAGCAGAGATCCGAAAGGACCAGGAAGTTCGGCCGGAAAAATTGAATTAAGTTTGCCTGGCTTGGGACCATGACCACTGCCTATCGATCCGATCTAATCGACACTGTCTACCGGAGCGAGATCGCCGGCTTGGTGGCCGATTTCTCCGTGAGAATGGACGCGGTAATTCTTCCATGCCCAAAGAACTGCCCCGTGCAATACCGCTTGCTCGGCCCGACGGACGCCACGGCAGCAGAGACCATCAAACGCCAAGCTGAAGTCGCGAAAGCCTTGCAGCAGCAGTATTGCCCTCACCATCCTCCCAAAATCGAATTAGATTTTGGACTTCAAATGCATGAGACCGAATTTTAGGAGTCACGATGTCCCTGTTCGTTTGCCGATGGCAGAACGGCGATTTCTCTGCTGTGAGTGCAGGTTCGAGAGACGAAGCCATTGAACTACTGGCAGAAATCGGCAATGCGAAAGGTTGTGAACTATTTGCTTTCGACAACTTCATGGTGCATTTCCACACCACGAGCGACACTGACAACTTCGAGGAGATGTTGCCGGTGAGGTTGGGTGGCTTCGGAGAGCAGACCCATCGCATGCTCTGCGAGCGTATGTACCCGACATATTGCGCAGCCATTTCGGAGATCGATAAAGACAGGCCGAGTCTTGACGACGTCTTGAAGGACAAGTTGTACGCCGCGCGCGAGCTACTGAATAACGCATTGCGAATCGAACGCAACCGCCAACACGCCGTCAAGCCATCCTCAGTCCCGATCGAGTCCCGGCGGCCAGGGCCGCGGCCAAGTGAATAGAAAGCTTGATGCCATATGATGCCAGATGTTCAAGCCGGCACGATCCTGATCGCCGAGGAATCGCCGCGCATGGCTGAAGTCCTCAATCTGCAGAGTGATCCCTACTTCGAGCATTGGAGCGTGGTTAAGAACCTTAATGGCTTTGCTCTGGATGACAAAATTCATGCTGCACGGTGGAACTTCTTCTTCCTGGCCGGCGAAGTAAGGGCGCTGTTCTTTGGCGCGGTTGGAGCGATCAAGATCCGCGAAGCTTTGCGGCGAATTTCCCTAAAGGTAAAAGCAGAGAACTTCAATTGCCTGGAAGTGACTGGAATTGTGGCCAGGAGATTTCTTGGTGTCCCCTATACCTTGGTGTCCGCGCATTCGCGGCATATTCAAGAAAGCTCCCGACTCCGCGACATCGACCAACGGCGAACGGACCAGGAAGATTCAGACTGGGCCAGGGGTTAACGACGCGCCGGCGGGACTGATCACTTTTGACCAGCTTTCATCGACGCAAACCGGTAAGTTGTAGTGGCAGGCTGTTCCGAGCCAGTCGGGCTTCGGAGTAGTCGGCATTAATGGAACTTGGTGGTCAGCGTTCTCCAGGAGGTGCGAGCATGATGGTCCCGGCAAAAGGCCCCAATCGTTTGAACATGAAGTTCACGAAATCAGGTACTAAGCTCGTGATTCATCTGGTGCGAGGCCTTCCACCCAAACTGAGTAGGGACAAGAAAACCATCACGATTACTTTCCTGGACGACTCCCGCAGCAAGGGCGCACAGTCTTGAAGAACATTTTTGTCGGCAATCTCGATTTCGCCAGCACGGAAGATCAGTTGCGGGCCCTTTTCGCGGCTCACGGTGCGGTCGAGAGCGTCACCATTGTTAAGGATCGTGACACGGGCCAGCCCCGAGGGTTTGCGTTCGTCGAGATGACGCAAGCTGCAGAAGCGGACAGTGCGATTTTGTCATTGGACGGCACGATTCAGAATGGCCGTGCGCTCAGAGTAAATGAAGCCCGCCCAAAGCTTGCACGCGAAACGAACAACAGTCCATCCGGAAATAGGGATCACCGCCACCATCAAATCTAGGGGCTCCGTGCCCAACCAGGCTCGCTTAGCTGGCTGTACATTCAGAAAAGTGCGATTCACCAAGGGCGAGCATCAGCCTTTTGAGGAGCACAGCATGCCGATAGCCGAGAAATCGTCGGATTCGCATCGTTGCGGCCAAATAACGCTGTATTCTCACCTGGAATGTTGGCTCGTCCTGGCTTGCGATCTGTGCTGGACCAGTACGATATCCACAGGCTAACTGGCACAATTGACAACCGAAGTGAATGAGACTAGGGTCGTACCAGGGTGAAGTAACTGATTCTTCGCTCATTCAGGTCTTCTGAGCCAAGTCAGCCTATCTGAAATTTTTCTTTGATCCGCCTCACTACTCACGGGGATTCACATCGATTGAGATGGCACAGCGGTAGAGCCTTGGCAAATTCGAAGAGTCCAGGCCCAGGTTTCAACACCGCAAACGACGAGCATCGAAGAGAGAAGGCGCCCAGATGTCGCGAGTAACCAGAAGATGGGAAGACTATGCGAAAGCAGTTATGCAGGAACAAGACCACGAAAAGCTGGGATACCTGCTTCGGCAGCTCAACCTCGCCCTAAACGGCAATGAAAACCTAGCATTCCCTCCAACGCGTCGGAAATCAGATACAGGCAGATCAGATAAGTTTCACGGCCAAGAAGGGACAGATCCATCGCGCAGTATGCCGTCTGCATGCGGCCAATTGGGGCAGCTTCCCGAGGCCGGCCCAGCTGAAATCGGACAACCGTTGGAACCTGAGCCCATCGCTAGTTTGCCCTGTGTGGCTGACACGGTGCATTGCGGAAAAGAATCGATCACGGGCCGGGTTGACCGTCTGAGGATTGAAGTCGCTGACATCAGGAGGTCGAACAAGGAGTATTTGCAGCTCAAACCCAACCAGCCCGCAGAAAATAGCCACTTCCAACGGCGCTTCAGATTGAAGCAAATAGTTGAGGAGCTGGACGGTCTGCGTAACCGAACTATGCAGTTGCGATAGGGCAGGTGTGGAATCAAGGGCCAGGTCTACGACTGACGCGACGGGGTAGAATCATCGAGTAATTGCAGAAGGGGTTTGGACCTGTGCCGGCATCGGTATTCTGCTGAAGTTGCCGTTCTGGATCCGACAAACGCGCTCCTTCTCGATGCAGGCCGCCAAGAAACAAGTTCTGTTTCGCTATGGATGATATGAGAAATCCGCATCGGGAAGACAGAGGCGATTTATCGGGCAAAAACATAAGTAGGCCCATTCCAACCGACGTGGACTCGGCGCAGGACATCGATGGGTTGCTTGCCGCCATTCGCAATCGTGGCCTTGATGTGCTGGAAGACGAACCTCAGTTAGCGTATTCCGCTCTGCGACACCAGTTGGTTAGCGAACCAGAGGAAATTGATCTCAACCCGGCGCCGGTCACCGCTCCGGAGACGGCCAACGATGCGGTGCGCGTTTACCTGCGTGAGATGGGCGCCTCGCCTTTGCTCACACGGGAAGGGGAAGTGGAGATCGCCAAGCGCATCGAACGCGGGCACCTGCATGCACTCAAGGCCCTTTCCCGTTCCCCGATTGTCATCCAGCAAGTTCTGGCCATTGGCGTGGATTTGAAACGCGGCCTACGCTCGATCCAGGACGTCGTCGCCTTCAATGAGGAAGAGGTCACGGAAGAGATCTTGCTGAAGCGAGCCCATGAGGTCACACTCCGCATCGAGCAGTTGCAGAAACATTACAAAAGCACTCGCAGGCTGGCGACTGTTCTGGCAAATAAGCCGGCACGCTCATCTCGCCGGCGGCGCTGGGAACTTGCGCGCGAGATGGTGCAGATTTCGCTCATTATCCGCGACCTCGGCCTTACCGGCGCGGAGCGCAAGCGGCTGACGGAACGGGTGAATCAGACGGTGGAGAACCTACGCTTGCTGGACCGGCAGCTGCGTGGGCTGGAAAAGAAGATAGCTAGCACCGATAGCGACACGCTGAAAAAAAAATACCGCGCGGCGCGCAGGGGCCATCGCGCAGAGATGGAAAAGCTGCAGGCGGAAGCTGGCATGACGGCGCAAGAGTTGGTTCGCACCCAGCGAGAAATCATTCAGGGCGAGATGGATGCGGAACAGGCAAAGCACGAAATCGTGGAAGCCAATCTCCGGCTTGTGGTTTCTATCGCAAAAAAGTACAACAACCGCGGCCTTCAGTTCCTCGATCTGATCCAGGAGGGCAACGTCGGCCTGATGAAGGCGGTGGACAAGTTCGAGTACCGCCGCGGATACAAGTTTTCCACTTATGCCACGTGGTGGATCCGCCAGGCAATCAGCCGGTCGATTGCCGACCAGGCGCGCACCATTCGCCTTCCGGTGCACATGGTCGAGATTGTAAACAAGCTGGTTCGCACCTCGCGGCAACTGGTCCAAGTGCTGGGCCGGGAGCCCACTTCGGCCGAAATTGCTAAGCAAATGGACATCCCGGAGGCCAAAGTGCGAAAGGCCCTCAAAATCATGCGCCTGCCCGTCTCGCTAGAGACGCCCATTGGTGAGGATGGAAGTTCTCATCACCTTGGCGATCTCATCGAAGACCGCAGCCGAGTCTCGCCAGCCGAGGCCGTTATCAATATGAACCTGAAAGAACGGACCGCGCATGTGCTGCGAACTCTTACGCCGCGCGAAGAGAAGATCCTGAGGATGCGCTTCGGCATAGAGGACGGCTCGGAACACACGCTCGAGGAAGTAGGCCAGTCGTTCGCCCTCACTCGCGAGCGTATTCGCCAGATCGAGGCCAAGGCCCTCCGTAAACTGCGCCAGCCCTCACGCTCTCTCAAGCTCGAACCATTCCTGCAAGACGTGTTCGAACGCGCCAGGTAGTCTTGTTGTCAGCGAGCCAACAGGAGTGGCCGAACCGGTCGCGCATCACTGAAGAGGTTGCATAATTCCTGATTCGGGTTGCACTCTCTCGCGAACCGTAATGGAAGCTCGGAATCGAGAATGAATCGGACGTTTACCCATGGGGCCTGTGTTGTTTCTTGCCGATAAAGATTAGGAAAAGCGCTGCGGCTGCGGTAACTATCAGGGTCATGATTATGAAGAACGCCGGATAGGAGCGTCGCGCGATAAAGGCAAGTATTTCCCGTCCATATCGGGCGGCCAAAAATGCCAGGACTGTGTATCTAAGGGTTCGTCCCAGAGTGAGCGCGGACAGGAATTTTCTGAGCGGATATTGCATGGTACCCGCCGCCACGAGAAATGGAACCATGGGCAGGGGTGGCGGCAACAGCGCCGGAAGTGCGATGGCTCCGAAACCCCATCGGCTGAAGATATCGTATGCCCTCTTCAACTTCCGCGGCGGAAATCGGCGTATCAGTGCTACTTTTCCTCCTTTCCGAGCTAGGCGATAGGTGATGTAGCCCCCGATCACCGAACCAAGAGTTGCCATTGAAGCATAGTAAAGCCACAACTCCTGCCTTCGTGCAGACAGAAAGACGATCAGTATGTCCATGCTTCCTGGAAGAGGAATCACGGAATTGTCGAGCAGGCCAAGCGGAATAAAGCCCAGCCCGCCCAGGGCGTATATCCAGTGTTTAACACTTCGGGCCAGAGTGGGAGCCACGGCGTAGAGATATGGCCCTGGTGTTTCTTTCAACCTAGCACCACGACGCACACCGCCCAATAGGCATTCACCGAACCCTGCGATCCTCCTCTGGCTCCCGGCAAGATGACTAACGCAAACAACGGCCGCATTTCTTCCGGAATGTTCACGCTCTCCTTTTTGACGATGAACCGTTGCTGCTGGAGATTGGAGGTGTTGCAAAAGAGCACGCTCCGCTTGCATTGATTTTTCGCCGGCTAACAGGCGAACTTCATTTTTTTCATTATCCAATTTTTGATTATAGGGGGTGGGGCGTATTGCCCAGATTGTCCCAGGCGGAGAGCACTTCTTGTCTGAGAGGATTTTCGGGGGCAGGATTAATGATGGTGAGTACTGGACTACTTAGAATCCCGCACATCGCTCTCAGCTAATGCAAAGAGGCGACCTCTTCTCGGTCGCCTCTTGAAGTGGTCCGGCGGCTTAGAGCGCCTGAACGTTTTCAGCTTGCCAGCCCTTGGGTCCCTTGGTGACATCGAATTGCACCGTCTGGCCCTCTTGCAGGCTCTTGAAGCCTCCCGCCTGAATGGCGGAGAAATGCACGAAAACGTCTTCACCATTTTGGCGGCTGATAAAACCGTAGCCTTTGGCGTCGTTGAACCACTTTACTGTTCCTTGTTCCATTTTGTTTGTACTCTTGTTCCTTTGTGATAGTTACGCTGGAGGGATTCGGAAGAAAATCTGTGCAGGATGCTTGCTGTTGAGGCGAGAGCTGCTCACGACCGATTCGGTCTAACGTACACAAATAGTGTACGTCGAATAGGAACAACTAGCAAGCTGACGCCGACGCCCTTCGGCAAACCGAGCGCAAAACGAGTATACTCAATACACCAACCTCGAAGACACTGATACGAACACTTGCGCCTTCGCGATTGAGAGATCGAGAGGCGCTCCTTTTGCATCACCGATTCTCGCCGAATAGCTCATTACTGACGCAACTTCGAGCGCTTTTCACGGTCGTTGAGGCTGTTCTGATTGTCGACACCGCAGTCGCCTCCACCACTGCAGGAAAGGTGTGATCAACCGTAGGTTTACTACCAGCCCAATGACAGGAGTTCAACATGTCCGCACGCAATGGCGACAAGTCCAGATATCACCGGGAGCGCAAGCAGAAGATCGCGCGACGGCAGCGAACCCACGAACTGCTGAAGGCAGCAGAACGGAAGTCGGAGGATTCCTCCACCCGCGTTAAAGGAAAGACGGTATCGGAATGAACACTCCGTCGCCGGGATTACCGCTCTCCTCGCCCATACCTGACGCAATCAAAAGGAAGCGAGTGTTGCTCATCGACACCTCGCATGCAAAACGGGATTTGCGCGCTGACGTGTTACGCAAGCGCGGGATGGATGTGGATAGCGCTGCTGACATCGTGGAAGCGCGCACCTGGTGGCGACCTGCCTTATACGACCTGGTGTTGATCAATATGGAAAAAGGTTTCGGCCAACGGGACAAATTTTGTGACGATCTTCGCAACGCCACTCCCCCGCAGCGGCTCGCCTTCCTGGTGGGCCAGCCAGAATATCTCACAACTTTGCCCACCGCGGATCAAGAGTTGCTCATGCAGAGCCAGGACGAACCGAGAGCTATGGAGACGGCGAAAGTCATTTTCCCTGCTGGTCCGGAAGATTTGACGCAGCGCTGGGGAATTTTGGAAGCTTCGCGGCGAATCTCTGCCGTTCGCTCAGCGTACGTCGCCCGCAGCCGGGCCATACGCGCCTTGCCACCCCCACCACGAGACTCAGAAGACCGAGCATCGAGACCATCAACCCTGGATGATTTGCTTCGAAAGGAAATGCAATGAAGAACCTTTACGTCGGGAATTTGCCCCACAGCACAACCGAAGCGGAGCTGCGAAATCTCTTTGAAACACACGGCGCGGTGGAAAAAGTCTCACTGGTGACTGATCGGGATACGGGCCGTTCCCGAGGGTTTGGGTTCGTGGAAATGAGCGATGCCAGTGAAGCCGACAAGGCCATTGCGGCGCTCAACGGAACTGACCTTGGCGGGCGGACGTTAACGATTAACGAGGCCAAGCCTAAGGCGGAGCGTCCCCGAGCTGGCGGCCAGCGTTTCGGCGGTGGAGGTGGAGGGGGCCGTGGGCGCGACGACTACCGCGGCCATCCGCGGCAGCCGCGCGAACCGCGCTGGTAGCAGTTTTTGGCGAGGCGAAGTGCTTTCAGGTTGCAAATGCTTGCCGGAAGGAGATACCAAGGGTACCTATGCCAAGAGGCCGATCAACATTTACAAAACGTCAAAAGGAACAAACACGGCAACAGAAACAGCGCGAAAAGGTAGAGCGCAGGAATCAACGGAAACAGGAGAAAACTGCCGGCAGCGCTGACGAAGTGGCTGAGTTGCACGAACACGCCGCCGAGCAGGCGGCACTATTCAATCTGGGCTCTGACGACGAGACCGGGGAAGGTTCCGCCTCCGACCACGTCGGCGAGTAATAAGCGACTGCAGATCTGCTGGATCCTGGATGCCGGGGAAGCGCAGGACGCGGCAATGTTGGGCACAAGAACCGCAATAACCTAGTGTAGGAGGATGAAGTTGGCAGAAATTCGATTACAAGAGGGCGAATCCTTAGAGAACGCGCTCCGGCGATTCAAACGCAAGGTTCAGTCGGAGGACATTATTAAGGAAGTGAAACGTCATTCGTATTATTTGAAGCCTGGCGAAAGGCGACGAGTGAAACAGGCCTTGGCGCGAAAGCGTGCCCGCAAAAAGATTCGAAGAGAAGGTTCCTTTGGCAAGGACTAGCGAGTGGGCTAGGAAAAAACGGCGCTAGCTCACGAAGAGGCCGCCGGGAGGGACCGTCCGCAACACTTCAGGGAAGACGCTGAGCACCAAGCGGGTTTCTCCCGTGTACATACTTCCGGTACTGCGATCGATCCGCTCACCTAAGTAGGAGTCGCCGCCTAGCGCTCTGCCGAAGCAAAGATGCCTACGAACTTGACCGCGCCGAGCGAATAGACAGATTCCGAGTAGTCGGTGAGTTGGTCTTACAGGTGTGCCGGTAAAACTTCTCACGCAGGCATTTCTCAGCTTCGTTCGGGTCGCCAAACAGATCGTGCGGAGTAAAGAATCGAAACAGGCAGCGCTCGCAGGTAGCAATCCAGAGCGTCGTCACCATGTTCGCCTTCGTCGTCACATCGAGCAGGTCGACACCCAGGGTAACGGCAATTTGTTTCGATTTTGAAGGGAGAAATGAAACAATGGCGTACGAATATTTGATTGTCCCTACTGCGGCAAGTGCAGACGCGAAAAGTAAAGACCAGACGCAAGATGCACTCAATGCCGCCGGAGGCCAGGGCTGGCGGCTAGTACACAGTTTCCCTTCACAGAACGGAACATGGATCGTGATGGAGAAGCAGTTGCAGGCTACGGGCGGACATGCGAGATAGGTTGATTCTTGATCACGTCGTTGGGCGCTTGCATTTCAAAGTCGCGCGCTTCAGCTGATCTTGAATATGTTCTTGTTGCTGCTAGCAGTACACAACTGCACTAAACCGCAAATCAAGACTCCGCGACCGAAAAACCGGCTAGGCCGGTTCAGCAGGATTATCCGGGGTTACTCCCGGCTCGAAACCACGATCCAACGCCGCGGTTAGCTTCTCTGCGAGCTCGATCACTTTTTTCGGATCGGGCTCGCTTATCAGTTGTTCAGCTATTTTTTTCCATTCATCACTGTGAGAGGGCATATTCACCTCAGGCAGCAATAGAATCAACATCCCCTACGAAAAATTCTAGGAAAAGAAAAAACGGCTTGTCAATAGGGTTCCTTCTGCAGAACAGAACAATACCCAAAATCACGGCATCCCGTTACAGCCGGAGACTGGTTTGACGATCACTTAGACCGCGTGTGGGTATAGTCCCCCTGGTCCTGTGACGGAAACGAAGGGCACAACAACGCAGCAACCAGCAGTGTGGCCAAAACTCGGTTCGTCGATCTGCCCGGTAAATTCATCCCTTCCCTCAAAAACGAAACCGGGACGTAAAAGTGAAATTGACGCATCGCGCCGGTTACTTGTTTTTACTTCGGACGAAGTATCTATGGCAAGTTTGACTGTGTCGCGAATACGAGTGATCGGGTGCTGTTCGCCGTCGAGGACTACGCCGATGACATCCAGCCTTGCCTTGTCGTGATCGCTGCGGCGAACAAATGGAATCTCAGATACCGGCACCACCAACGAGATGGGGAAAGAAACTTGTTGGCTTCGAGTCGAAACATAAGCAATGCCGAAATACAGCGACTGATCGGTTGCGGGCGACTCCGAAGCTGGCTGGTTAGACGAGGCCGAAATAAAAATATTCCGCGGTCCGACCTGCAACGCAGACTGAGAAGTAATCATCGATAACGCGAACCAGTGTTAGGGGCGTTGACAAAACTTGAAGGAATGTTAACTAAAGTGAAGTGCTAGAGTATGTTGCACAGTCACGCGGATTGAAAATGTAATGTTTTGTATATAGGGTGTGTGCGTGACTTTTCTGTAATACGATCAATTCAATACCATCGCATGGAACAACAAAAAACTACTGAACACAATTCAGCGGATCAGCCGCTTGCTTCGTCTCAACCCCCAGTTCCTCGGAAACGCAAACTCTGGATATGGTTTGTGGTCTTCCTTTTTGTCGGTCTGATTTTTTACTTCAGCCTGCGCCACCACGATCAAGGACAAGGCGCGCAACCGACTGGGGGCGGCGGAGGTCGGCACGCGTTCTCTGGCCCGGTCGCGCTGAGTACCGTGACGGCAACGAAAGGTGACATCGGAGTCTACCTCGACGCTATCGGTACGGTAACGGCGCTTTACACCGATTCCATTACCGCGCAAGTCACCGGTGTTATCACGTCCGTTCATTACAAGGAAGGCCAGTTGGTGCACAAGGGCGATCCTCTGATCGACATTGATGCGCGGCAATACGAGGCGCAGGTCCTGGAGGCGCAAGGGGCACTTGAGCGCGATCAGAATTTGCTGGCACAGGCCGAGATGGACTTGCAGCGTTACAAAGACGCCTGGGCCAAGAATGCGATCCCACGGCAGACTCTGGAAGATCAAGAGAAGATCGTGCTGCAAGATCAGGGAACCGTGAAACTGGATGAAGGCACGCTCCACTACAACCAAGTGCAGGTGGCTTACTGTCACATCACTGCGCCGATCAGCGGGCGGGTTGGCTTGCGCTTAGTGGATCCTGGCAACCTAGTAACTGCGAATGCGACGACCAGTTTAGTGGTTATCACCGAAACCCAGCCCATCACGGTAGTCGCGACCATTTCGGAGGACAGTCTTTCCGAGGTCCTTGCTCAACCCCACCACGGAATCAATCTGCCGCTGGACGCCTGGGACCGGATGAACCAACAGAAACTCTCGCAGGGCAAAGTCATTTCGTTTGACAATCAGATCGACACCACGACCGGCACGGTGAAAGTGCGCGGGCTTTTTGCTAACAAGAATGGGGAGCTGTATCCCAATGAGTTCGTGAACACGCGGCTGCTGGTTAAAACTCTTCACAACCAGATCCTGCTGCCGAGCTCGGCGATTCAACACAACGGCAACGTCGCCTTTGTCTACGTAATTCAGAACGATCAGGCCAATATGCGCACCGTCAAGACGGGCGTAACCGATGGTGGCAAGACCGTAGTGCAGGGCGTGAATGAGGGCGAAGTCGTCGCGAATACAAGTTTCGAAAAGTTACAGAACGGTTCCAAGGTGACAATTACGCAAACTCCGGCGCCCACCAGTTCTCCGGAAGGTAACGCGCCGTGAGTCCTTCCCGCCCGTTTATTCTGCGACCGGTCGCCACCATCCTGCTGATGACGGCGATTCTGTTGGTGGGAGCTGTGGCTTACCGCCAACTGCCGGTCTCGGCGCTGCCGCAAGTCGACTATCCAACCATCCAGGTACTCACGTTCTATCCGGGGGCGAGTCCCGACGTGATGGCGACTACGGTTACGGCTCCGTTGGAGCGGCAGTTCGGTGAGATGCAGGGACTGAGCCAGATGACTTCGACCAGCGCCGGCGGAGTTTCGGTAATCGTGCTGCAATTCAACTTGTCGCTCGATATCGACGTTGCCGGAGAAGAAGTGCAGGCCGCGATTAACGCGTCCCAGAGCTATCTTCCTGCTAATCTGCCCACGCCGCCGGTCTACAACAAAACTAACCCTGCCGATGCACCGATTCTGACCCTGGGAATCACTTCGAACGATATCCCTTTGTCGCAGGTTGAGGACCTTGTCGACACGCGGCTGGCGCCAAAAATTTCACAACTCAATGGAGTGGGATTAGTCAGCATCAGCGGCGGACAAAAGCCGGCGGTGCGAATTCAGGTGAATCCCACCAAGCTGGCATCGTACGGGATCAATCTTGAGGATGTGCGAACGGCGCTTACGCAGACGAGCGTCAATTCCGCAAAAGGCAACTTCGACGGACCGCGGCAGGATTACCAGATCAATGCGAATGACCAGATTACGGAAGCGCAGGATTATTCGTACATCGTTGTCGCCTATCGAAATGGCGCGCCCGTTTTGCTCAAGGACGTTGCCAGCGTCGTAAACGGAGTCGAGAACTCGCAGCTGGCAGCATGGATGAACACGACACCTTCCGTCGTTTTAAACATTCAGCGTCAGCCTGGCGCCAACACGATTGCCGTTGTGAGAAGCATCAAGACGCTTCTCCCGCAGCTTGAATCCAATCTGCCGGCGTCGGTCCAGATCCAGGAACTCACGGACCTCACTACCAGCATTCAGGCCTCGGTCGACGATGTGGAGTTCGAACTGATGCTGACCATCGGGCTGGTGGTGATGGTTATTTTTCTTTTCCTTCGCAGCATCCGTGCGACGTCTATCCCTTTCGTCGCGGTGCCTCTGTCGCTGGTGGGCACGTTTGGCGCGATGTACGCGTTGGGCTATAGCCTGGACAATCTCTCGCTGATGGCATTGACGATCTCCACCGGTTTCGTAGTGGACGATGCCATCGTCATGATCGAGAACATCTCGCGTTATCTCGAAGAAGGCAAATCGCCGATGGAAGCAGCGCTGGAGGGCGCGGAACAAATTGGATTCACCATCGTTTCGTTGACCGTCTCCTTGATTGCCGTGCTGATTCCGCTGTTGTTTATGCGCGATGTGGTCGGACGTCTGTTTCGGGAGTTCGCTGTAACCCTGGCAGTCACGATCATTATCTCAGCCGTGGTTTCGCTGACCTTGACTCCGATGATGGCGTCGCGCATTTTGCGGCACAATCCGGAATCTCAGCAAAGCCGCTGGTTTCGGGCATCGGAACGTGCCTTCAACCGCATGATCGAGTTCTATGGCCGCACCCTCAAAGTCGTGCTGCGTTATCAAACCATAACCCTGCTGGTTGCAGTGGCCACCCTAGTGCTAACCGTATTTCTCTATATCTTCATCCCTAAGGGTTTCTTCCCGGTGCAGGACACCGGCGTAATTCAAGGCATCTCTCAGGCGTCGCAATCGATCTCGTTCCAGGCAATGTCAGAAAAGCAGCAACAACTGGCTTCCATCATTCTGAAGGATCCGGCAGTTGAGAGCCTATCGTCGTTTATTGGGGCCGATGGCACCAACACCACGCTCAACAGCGGGCGCATGGCAATCAACTTGAAACCCATTCGGGAGCGCAGTCTGAACGCTTCTGATGTCATTCGACGGTTGCAAGGCAATCTGGCTCAAGTTCACGGAATTCACCTTTACATGCAGCCGGTGCAGGACATTACCGTGGATGATCGTGTATCGCGAACGCAGTATCAATACACGTTGGAGGATCCGGATATCGATGAGCTCGACACCTGGACGGCAAAGTTTGTTGACGAGTTGAAAAAGCTGCCCAGCCTGGAAGACGTAGCTACCGATCAGCAGACCAATGCCCAAGCGGTTGCGGTCAACATCGATCGGGTTACGGCCTCGCGCCTCGGAATTGCGCCTGCCACTGTCGATAACACGCTCTATGACGCTTACGGACAACGGCAAATTAATACGCTGTATACGCAACTGAATCAGTACCACGTCATCCTGGAAGCCCAGCCGGAGTGGCAACAGGACCCGGCAAAGCTGAGCGCGCTCTATTTGCAATCGAATGCTTCTGCCACCGCGACCGGCGCGGCAGCTTCTACATCGTTTGCGGCCTCCGGTTCGGCCGCGGCGGGCTCAAACGCTCTCACGAGTTCTGTTCTCTACACTCCTTCGGCCGCGACGCTGCAACCTTCCGGAAGCGTGCTCAACTTTGCATCTTCCCAAACCAGCGGGTCGTTAAATGCTGGCACCTTCGCAGGAACCACGCCCAACACAGTGGTTGCTGCGACTAGCGCGAACGCAATTCCGTTGGCAGCCTTCGTAAAGGTTTCCGGCACGAAGGAATCACTCTCGATCAATCACCAGGGTCAGTTTCCGTCGGTGACAATCTCATTCAATCTCGCATCGAACGCGGCCCTGGGCACAGCCATCAGTGACATCAATCGAGTAGCCAGGAATATTCATTTCCCGGACAGCTTGCAGGCGCAATTCCAGGGAACGGCCGCGTCGTTTGAGAATTCGCTATCCAACGAAGCCTGGCTGATCCTGGCCGCGTTGGTCACGGTTTACATCGTGTTGGGTGTTCTGTATGAAAGCTTCATTCATCCCGTCACGATTCTTTCCACGCTACCTTCGGCTGGAGTGGGAGCATTGCTGGCGTTAATTCTGTTCCGACAGGATCTGAGCGTCGTGGCCATCATCGGCATCATCCTGCTGATCGGCATCGTCAAGAAAAACGGCATCATGATCGTTGACTTTGCGCTCGAAGCAGAACGCCAACACGGCAAGAACTCGACCGAGGCCATCTATGAGGCCAGTCTGCTGCGCTTCCGGCCCATCATGATGACCACCATGGCAGCCTTGCTGGGCGGCATCCCGCTGGCGCTCGGAACGGGATACGGGTCGGAGCTGCGGCGCCCGCTCGGCATCGCGATGATCGGCGGCCTACTGGTCAGCCAGATCCTTACGCTTTACACGACGCCCGTGATCTATATCTTCTTTGACGAGTTGGGGCAAAGATTTTCGCATCGCAAGCCGAGTTCACGGGAAGGCGGGAGAGGGCAGTCCGACAACGGCGCTCCCGGCGGACCGAAGCCTCAACCGGAGAATGCATGAACATTTCAGAACCCTTCATTCACCGGCCGGTTGCGACCACGCTGCTGACGCTCGCAGTGGCGATTGCAGGTGCGATCGGTTTTACGGTTCTGCCTGTTTCTCCGCTGCCGCAGGTCGATTTTCCCACAATCTCGGTTTCTGCCAGTCTTCCCGGCGCCAGCGCTGAAATTATGGCGTCGTCGGTTGCGACACCTCTGGAAAGACAATTAGGACATATTGCCGGCATTACCGAGATGACTTCGTCGAGTTCGCTCGGCAGCACCTCGGTGACGATGCAATTTGATCTCTCGCGGAACATTGACGGTGCAGCACGCGACGTAGAGGCAGCGATCAATGCCGCGCGCACGTACCTGCCGGCCAATCTGCCGGCCAATCCGACTTACCGCAAAGTCAATCCTGCCGATGCACCGATCATGATCATGGGCCTCACTTCGGAGAAGTACAGCATGCCGAAACTCTACGACGAGGCCTCGACGGTAATCGAGCAAAAGCTTTCGCAGATCCAGGGAGTGGGCCAAGTAGTGGTCGGCGGTGGCTCCTTGCCGTCGGTACGCGTCGAGGTGAATCCCACCAAATTACAAAGCATGGGATTGACGCTGGCGAGTGTTCGGTCGGTGTTGAGCCTGCAGAACTCCGACATGCCGCGCGGACACTTCGCCAACGATTCGATCAGCGCCGACATCATCACCAACGATCAGATTTCCCAGGCGGAACAATACAAGCCGCTCGTCGTCGGTTACCACAATGGCAACGCGGTACGCCTTTCCGATGTGGCTGATGTTTTCGACGGCACGCAGAACCTGCGCACTGCGGGATATTTGAATGGTATTCCGTCGGTGACCGTCATTATCTTTCGGCAGCCGGGCGCAAACATTATCGACACGGTACAACGCATTCGCGATCAAATGCCGTTTCTGTTGGCGATTCTGCCGCAAGGCATCAAGGCAACCATCGTGCTGGATCGGACCACGACGATAAAAGCCTCAGTCGACGACGTGGAGCGGACGCTGGTGATTTCGATTGCGCTCGTGGTTTTGGTCGTATTCCTGTTTCTGCGCAATGGCCGCGCCACCATCATTCCTGCAGTCGCGGTTCCGGTTTCTCTGGTCGCGACGTTCGCGATTATGTACGTGGTTGGTTTTAGCCTGGACAACTTGTCGCTGATGGCGCTAACCATCTCCACCGGATTCGTGATCGACGATGCAATCGTGGTAATGGAAAATATCTCCCGCTACCTGGAGCAGGGAATGGCTCCGATGGAAGCCGCGCTTAAAGGAGCGAAGGAGATCGGCTTCACCGTGTTTTCCATCAGCATTTCGCTAGTGGCCGTGTTCATTCCGATTCTGATGATGGCGGGCATTGTTGGCCGGCTGTTTCGCGAGTTCGCGGTCACGCTGGCGACGGCCATTCTGGTCTCGATGGTCGTTTCGCTGACCACCACTCCCACCATGTGCGCTCATCTCTTGGAAAAAGAAGAGCCGGCGAAGCGCGGATGGTTTTACCGATCCAGCGAAAAATTCTTTTCCGGAATGTTGTGGCTTTATCGAGGATCTCTGGAATGGGTGCTCGAACATCCCGGGTTCACCCTCACGGTTCTGGCTCTAACCATCGCGCTGAACTTTGTATTGATTGTTCGCATTCCAAAGGGGTTTTTCCCGCAGCAGGACACCGGGGCATTAGTCGGTGGTGTGCAGGGTCCGCAGGATGCCTCGTTTCCATTCATGAATTCCTCGATTTTGCAGTTGGTAAAAGTCATCAAGGCGGATCCCGCCGTAGCCAACGTGAATGCGTATACGGGAGGAAATGGCGCCAGCAATGGAGGTTTCATTTATATCGCGTTGAAGCCGCTGAACGAGCGCAAAATTGGAGCGGCGCAGATCATTAACCGCCTGCGGCCTAAACTGAATCGCCTGCCGGTGGCGTCGGCATTTCTGCAGGCGGTACAAGACCTGCGGATCGGCGGACGCTCGAGCAACGCGCTTTATCAATACACCATTCAATCTGACAACATCCAAGACCTGGTTCATTGGGGACCGATTCTGCTCGACAATGTTAAAAAACTTCCCGGATTGCAGGACGTGAACAGCGATCAGCAAAATGGCGGATTGCAGCAGCTATTAAACTACGACCGGATTACCGCGGCGAGATTGGGGCAAACCGCCAGTTCACTGAATCAGGCGCTTTACTCGGCGTTCGGGCAATCTGAGGTTTCGGTCATCTACACGCAAATGAATCAGTACTACGTAGTAATGGAAGTTGCGCCACAGTATTGGCAATACCCTCAGGATTTGAATTACATCTATATCAAGGGCAATCCCAACGTAAACAACGCGACGGCGATGACGCCGATCTCGGTCCTGGCTCCGGGGCAAACCAGCACCACCGCATTGCAGGTAAATCACACGGGGTTGTTTCCTTCCGTGACAGTCTCGTTCAACCTCGCGCCCAATGTCTCCTTGAGTCAGGCCACTCGTGAAATCCAACAACTGGAGCAGCGCTTAGGAGTTCCATCCACTGTACGGGGATTTTTTGCCGGAACGCTGCAAGCGTACCAGCAGTCGCTTTCGTCCGAGCCGGTTTTGGTGACCACCGCTTTGCTAGCGGTTTATATAGTGCTTGGGATTCTTTACGAGAGTTTCATTCATCCTCTGACCATTATTTCGACGTTGCCCTCGGCCAGCGTTGGAGCCATGCTGGCGCTCATGTTATTCCACATGGATTTGAATGTGATTTCGATCATCGGAATCGTATTGCTGATCGGCATCGTCAAGAAGAATGCCATCATGATGATCGACTTTGCTTTGGTGGCGGAACGCGAAGAAGGCAAGAACACGCGGGACTCGATCTTTGAGGCGTGCATGCTGCGTTTCCGGCCGATTCTCATGACAACCATGGCGGCTTTGTTCGGCGCGCTGCCCTTGGCTTTCGGCACGGGCACAGGTTCGGAGCTGCGTCGACCGTTGGGAATCACGATTGTTGGCGGTCTGTTGTTGAGTCAATTGATCACGCTATACACCACACCGGTGGTTTATCTCGAACTCGACCGGCTGCGGCTGCGAACCATGGGCAAACGACGCTCTTCGCCGACGGGAACCGGAAATGAGTTAGCTGGAACCATATGAAGTTGACATTAAAACCAGGAAAATGCGGTGGGCGCATAGCAGCCCTCGCCGTTGCACTGCTCGCCATGTCGGGATGCGTCGTGGGGCCAAAGTATCACCCACCGACGCCGGCAACCCCTGCTGCACCGAACTACAAAGAATCGACGGTCAACTTTCAGGACACGCAGGGATGGAAAGTGGCCACACCCAACGAAGCGATGCTGCGCGGTAAGTGGTGGGAGGTTTTTCAGGACCCGGAGCTCAACGCACTGGAAGACCAACTCGACATTAACAACCAGAACATTAAACAGTATTTTGAAAACCTGATGGAAGCACGGGCTGTGATCCGCGAGAACCGCGCTCAATATTGGCCCACGGTGACGGCGAATCCGTCCTGGCAGCGGAACCGAGCTTCGAGCAACTTGAGAAATACTTACAACACCAATTCAACCACCGGTACAACCGGTGGGCAAGCTACCAGTTCTGGATTGGAAACGACGGTCTGGTCGTTTCCAATTGAGGTTTCGTGGATTCCGGATCTTTGGGGAAGAATTCGCAATGAAGTTCGAGCCGCACAATACAGCGCGCAGGTAAGCGCTGCCGACTTGGAGAACGAACGGCTTACCGAACAAGCTTTGCTGGCCGAATACTATTTCGAAATTCGTGGACAGGACGCGCTGGAAAAGATCCTCGATGACACGGTAAAAGCAGACCAAGAGGCTCTGGATGTAACCCAAGCATCGTATGACAGCGGCGTGGGTGACTACATCTCCGTGGTAGAGGCGCAAACCACCCTAGAGGCGGCGCAATCACAAGCAATTAACCTCAAGATCGCGCGGGCGCAATTCGAGCACGCCATCGCCATGCTGGTGGGAAGGCTGGCTTCGGATTTTTCCATTCCCGCCCGGCCCGAATTGCGCGCGCCACCGCCGATCCCCGTAGGGGTGCCTTCGGAACTGATTGAACGGCGACCTGATGTGGCCGCCGCAGAGCGAACCCTTGCCGCGGCAAACGCGACCATTGGCATCGGCTATGGGGCGTTCTTCCCGAATATCACGCTGTCGGCCACGGGCGGCATTGAAAGTTCAACTTTCAAGAATTGGTTCAGTTGGCCGAGCCGGTTCTGGTCAATCGGACCTTCGATCTCGCAAACCATCTTTAACGGCGGCCTATATCGCGCCGAATTGAATCAGTATGTCGCTACATACAATGCCGACCTGGCGGCTTATCGCCAAACCGTGCTGGTCGCTTTCCAACAAGTAGAAGATTACTTGGCTGCGGTCCGTATTTACTCGGAGCAGATTGAGCGACAGCAAGCCGCGGTCAATCATTCCCAGCAGTTCCTGAATTTAGAAATGGATCGTTACCACACCGGAATTGATCCGTACATCGACGTGGTCACCGCCCAGACTACGCTGCTAGGCAACCAGCAGACTCTGGCGACGATTCAGGTGCAGCAGATGACGTCGGCGGTCTCATTGATCGAAGCTCTGGGTGGAGGATGGGATCAGTCGCAACTGCCAACGCCGCGGCAATTGACGCAGAGCCCACCTCACTCGGAAACCGTGCAGCAGAAATAGAGAGTCGTAGGCGGACGCACTCGGCACGAAGGTCACTATTGCGGCTGACGAACGGGCTCACGGGGTGTAGTGTGCCCTTATCTTGAATTCAAGATCTGGGATTCAAGATCTTGCATTCAAGCGGCCTCTGCAAATCTTCCATGGACGACCAGGCAAGTTTTCAGAGCGTGCAAGGCATACGCAGCATCGTCTAAGTCTTGTTGCTCCTCCCAGTGGTCGCCTTCAGCACGCAACAATTCCTGAGTCCGCAGCCCAATGGCATGCTCCGCCGCATTGATCAGGTTGGGGATTTTCTCTTCATCACCTTCAAGCAGAGCCGCGACGTAGAGACCTTTCCATCCATGATTCGGCAATGGACCGACACTTGTAGCCATATCGCTACCTTTCTTCCTTCTGGATATCTATATAGATGTCGCGGAGGTGGCAGTAGTTACTCAGAATCGATGGCACGGCGCAACAGAGTTATCGATGCAGATACACCAGCACCACCGTCATCCAGCGGGAGTCGCCGCCTCCGAAATAAAAACGTGCCCTTCCCCGATGAAAGGGCACGTATCAGTTTCAGGCAGCGCTTTGCTCGGCCTTCGTCGCGGGCACGGCGGGCACATACGGAAAGCTGTGCGACGGCTTCGAGGTAACCGATTCTTTGCCGATTCCGAGGCGGATGGGAGTGTTCGCGGCAAGCGAGAACATGACGTCTGGCGTGTTATCCGTGAGCGAGCGACCGTTCCAGCCCACGAAGCCGAAAACCGCCGGCGTTCCGATTTCGTACGGAAGGATATTCGGACAGAATCGGTGGGCCACCGTTTCGGCATAAGCCTGCGGATCTTCGGCAGTGCCATAAGCCGCGACCACCCCGGCCACGGCCTTCTTGACCCGCTCTCCATGCGTCGCGAAATCGTCGTGCGGGAATCCCGCATTCAAGCGGTTGCCCAGATCTTCGTTGAACTGAGTAAATAGCGGATGAATCATGGGAAGGCCGACCCGGTTAATTGAGCGCCATCCGCCAGCGTCCGTCGCCAAGGTCGATACCGCCCAAATTCCAACTCGGCGATTACCTCCAGTGGCCGCAAGCAACTCCTGATCGGGCACTTCCAGCACAATGGAATACACGGTGTGGCCAGCAAATAAGTTCGTTGCCCGAGCAGGATCCCAACCGGATAGGTTCACTGTGGTGCCATCCTGAAAAGCATGGCCAACCGCGTGCAACACATCCGGCTCGATCCAGAACGGGTCTCCCGCCTGGCCCGCCCACACGCGTAAGCCGCTCGCGGTCTTTACTGTCTCGCCCGTAACTCCCTCAGCGACCACGACACCCGGCTCGTGCGGTTTGGTTGCCTCCGGACCTTGAATACGCCGCACGACGTACCTTTGCTTGCCGTTCTCGTCACGCTCATCGAAGGTTAGCCGATATGTGATGTCTTCGACAGCGTCTCCATTAGAGTCGATTTTGAACTCGTACATTCCTTCGGGGTGATAACCCGGCGCCGGAATCGGACCGAAGATCGAGTGACAAACGTTAATAGCGAATACTGTGCCTGTCTGGCCGCGAAAGACATACAGGTCGGTGATATCGAGACGGATATCCTGCCGCGCGATTGGGGAATCCAGGTGATGCGACATGGCGCTCCTTTAGCTAACGCAATTGGACAACGCCGAACGAATGGTACTTTCCCATGACAGGGTCGGGACGCACATCACGAGATGCAGGGTATTTCTTGTCACCCGAAAGGCTGGCCGGAGGATACCACGTTCGCGGTATCCAACCAGCGCCTCTGCGTGATTCTTTTAAGCGACCTTTTCTTTTTCCATGCGGAACTGACCAGGCTTATAGTCGCCGGGAACCGCCCGTGACGCGATGCTCAAACGGTTCCAGCCATTGATGGTTACGACGGCCAGCGTCAGATCCGACAATTCTTTTTCGTTGAAATGGTAACGCACCTTTTCGTAGACCTCATCGGACACGTGGCCATGGGTAATAAGCGTAAGAGCTTCGGTCCACTCCAAGGCTGCACGTTCGCGCTCGGTGTAGAACGGGGATTCGCGCCAGGCATCGAGGGCATATAAGCGTTGCTCACCTTCGCCCATTGCCCGCAGATCTTTCCAGTGCATATCGATACAGTAGGCGCAGCCATTGATCTGCGAGGCGCGCAGATCGATCAGCAGGAGCAGAGATTCTTCCAGACCACTCTCGCGAAGATACTTCACCAATCCGAGCATGGCGTGGGCGGCCCCGGGGGCAGCTTTGGCATAGTTGAAACGCGCTTCCATAATTCCTCCTTGATTCGGTGATATTGCGACCCGGCTAGGGATTCTATTGTCTTCGATGTTTACCCGCGGTGGGAGACTCACGCGATTGCAAATTTATTGGAGGTTTTTTCCACAACGATTGCTGGGCAGGCCGATGGACGAAGGATTGAGATGCAGGCAAATCGGTTAATTTGCCTGCATCTCATCGCACGGCGTCAGGCCGTTGCATGTTCTGAAAGAAATGTTCTTGTGGGTGGATTCTTGGGAAGAATATCCAGATAACGGACTGCATAGTTGAAAGCGACCGCCGCGGCCGCCAGGGTTGCGAATGTCAGGGCAAACTCTGTCCACTTCGGCACGTAATAGTAGCCGGAGCTGGTTTGAAAAGCCGTGATTGAGACGTTCAGACGGTTGGTGATGAAGCCCATCACGATCAGCGAGCAGGTCCAATACAGGTGTTGCGGATTGCGATGGATCGAGTCATTGCTGAGCAGAAAGATCGGCGCCAGTACAAACAGGCCGGCCTCGAGCCAGAACAGGAAAGTTTCCTGCCGCCACATAAAGAGGTAGGCGAAGTTGTCATGGGTGACGACGTCGACGCCGCGTAAGAAGCCGTAGGCGTAGAGCAATGGCGCCAGCACATAACTCATCTCCCGGACAATTCCGAAATCAACGCGAGTATTTAGCGAACGATTGCACAGGTAAACTGCCATGATGGTCGCGGCCAGCCCTGCCGGGACAGCTGAGAGATAGAACAGCGAGGGTAGAAATGGACTGTACCAGAGTGGATAGACTTTGCCTTTCGCTAAGAGATAAAGTCCACCCAGGAACGACTGGTGCATCGACGAAAGCAGCGCTCCGATCAAAACCAATTCGATCAGAATTGCATGATGCCATTTCAAATAGAACCGCCGGAACCGTTTCCAGGGAATTTTCTCGACCAGGAATGGGGAAAACTCGAGCGAGAGCACAGTGGTGTACAGCATTACGCACCACGAAACTTCAAACAGCACTGAATGCCGGTTCCACATCACGATGGGATGCCAGATTCTCCACGGCAAACCGAGTTCGTACATCATGCCCACGACGACGGACAGATAGCCAAGAAACGAGAGCAGCACAGCAACCCTGACGATTGGACGATAGCGTTCGAAACCTAAGAGATAAACCGCGGCCGCAATCGCAAATCCGCCAGCGGAGATGCCGACCCCGCACAATGTGCCGAGACCTACCCAGAGTCCCCAGGGTTGAGCGTCGACAAGGTTGGTGGATTGCTGAAATCCCAGGAAGAATCGTGCGTAGGCAGCGTAAGTTCCCACGAGTAAGATCACTGCCACGATGGTGCGCCAAAGAGTAATTTTAGGAATTCGATTATTAGACATGATTGCGCTCCTTCTCGATGTTGCCGTTGCCTGAACCACCTTCTTGCAACTCCGCCAGAGCTACGAATTTGCGGCGGTTCGTAATCCAATACAATCCGGCGAGCAAACTGCCACCAACGATCACCACCGTCGGAATGTCGCCGAGGGCGTTCGCCGTAAGGACCGGCATGGGTTGAGTTGGCACCTGGGTGAAACCTAGTTTTTCGAACGGAACGTCAGAAATGACGAATACCGATGTACCTCCGGCTTCTTCGGTGCCGTAAATGTGTTTGACATATTTCGAATCGAGCAGCACGCGGCGCTGCGCTTCTTCGAGAATTTCGTCTCGCCAGCCAACGATCGATGCTTGCACTGGGCAGGCTTCGACGCAGGCTGGAAGTTGTCCTTTGCTTTGGCGCTCGAAGCACATGTCGCATTTGGTGACGAATGGCACGAGCTTCGACCATTGGTAGCGTGGCACGTTGAATGGGCAGGCCACGAGGCAATATCTGCAACCGATGCACTTGGAGGAATCATAGGTGACCGGTCCCAAAGCAGTTTTCTTCAGGGCGCCGACCAGGCACGCGGAGGCACAGGCAGGATCTTGACAGTTCATGCACATGCGCCGCACGAAACGGTCACCGCGTTCCTGCACCACGGTCAGAGCGGTCGGCGAAAGTTCTTGTTCGCTCTCAGCTGGGAAACCGTGAATCTGCTTGCAAGCTTGCTCGCAACTCCTGCATCCGATGCATTTCGTGATGTCGACCAGGATTGCTTTTGTTCTTGCCATACGCTTTCTCCTTCATCCTTTTTTCGCCGCACCTCAATTCAAAAAGAAATCCTTAATCAGTTTCTGACGGAGCTCGATCCCAACCTTGAGGAGAACTTGATTCAGGGGCATTCCTCCATCCTGGGCCAATGCTGGATTCGAACTGGTGATGGCCGAATTCAGCCGGGACACGTTGTAATGCATCCAGGGCGCGACCATGGAACCTTGCAGCAGATTCTTCTTGTTGATATTGAGATCCGGGGCTTTCACCATCGCGATCCAGCCTTTGTTATAGGGATCGCTGATGGCCAACGCCGGGTCTTTCATCACGTCGGGGTTAATGTCGGTGACCACGCCTTCCACCGGCGATACAAGATCAAAAGAAGTGCCAGCAGCTTTGACGCCGATAAGGCGCTGTCCTTGTCGAACCCAGCGTCCGGCGCCAACGACTTCGATCTGCTCGATCTTGCCCACGAGATCAGCAGCGAATTCGTCTAAGCCCACACGTGCGTTGTCGCCTCCCTCCGGCATCACCCAGGTATGGCCGGGGTGGAAGCTATAACCCTTGGGAATCGCAAACCCCATCTCTTTCGCCATCACGGGCACGCTTGGGCGCACAGGGGGTCTAGCGGTGACGGGAACGCTCTGGGCGGTGCGGAAGTAAAGATAGTTCATCGAGATGATGACCAAAAAGGTCAGCAGTACGAAAAGTATGGACATAACCCTCTCCAGGCTCGGCGTTTTGTGTAGCTTTCGTTCTCGCCGCTTGCCACTTTGGTGAAGTGCACGTGAAGGGCTAAACAGGATGGGATTCCGGGGCCATTTGTTCTCAACTGATTGCGGGCAGTTGGCGGGTTGTGCAGAGGACCTGCAGCTCATGCGTTTTGCAGATCGCCGCTGCGTTCTGCAGTGGTGAATTTTGCGGGTGAAATCTCTAGGACAATGACCTTGTGGCGCTAGGCAGGTGTCTTCTTCAATCGCCGCATCAGCGAGGTGGGATGAATGCCGAGGATTTTGGCGGCTTGTGTTTTATTGTTGCCGCTCACCTCCAAGACTTTCAGGATGTAGTCCTCTTCCAATTCGCGCAGGCTGACTAGAACATTCGTGGAAGGCTTTCCATTTTCAGGAATTGGTGTGTTTTTGACCGGATCTGCCGGCCTGCGAATCTCCTGAGGAAGAGCAGCGACATCGATATTACCTTCGTGGGCAAGAATCATGGTGCGCTCGATGACGTTTTTCAGTTCCCGGATATTTCCAGGCCAGGAATAATGAACAAGCAACTCGGCAGCCTCGGGTGTAAAGCCCAAGAAATTCTTCTTTAGTTCATGGTTGAACCAGCCGACCAGGTCCAGGGCCAAAGGCAAAATGTCTTCTGGCCTCTCGCGCAGCGGGGGGATCAAGATGGGCACGACGTTGAGCCGGTAAAAAAGATCTTCGCGAAAACGCCCTTCGGCAACCGCTTCTTTTAGATTCGTATTCGTGGCGGCGATCAGGCGCACGTTTACGTGAATTGTCTTCGTGCCGCCGAGACGCATGAAGGTTTCCTCTTCGAGCACGCGCAGCAACTTGGCTTGCACGCTGGCGGACATGTTCCCTATTTCGTCGAGGAACAGCGTTCCGCTATGGGCTCGTTCCAGCAGGCCCTCTTTGCGGCGACGAGCGTCAGTAAAGGCACCTGGCTCAAAGCCAAATAATTCGCTTTCCAGGAGAGCGTCAGGAAGCGTGGCGCAATTCAGTTCCAGCAGAGGTTGGCCGGCACGCGGGCTGGCATAGTGAATTGCCCGCGCCCAAACACCTTTTCCGGTGCCGCTTTCGCCCTGAATCAGGATGGTTGTGTGATCGCTTTCAGCGGCTTTGCGCGCGACTTCTAAAGTCTCGCGGACGGCCGGATTCTGGGTGACGACTCTGCCGAAGTCGTAGCGACCCTTTTCGGTCTCGACCGTGTCGCGCACGCGAACGCGCAACGCTAGCATCTCGGAGGCGCGCTGCAGCGTACTGGTCAGGTCAGCAAGATGGAATGGTTTGATCAAGTAGTCGTAGGCTCCCAACTTCATCGCTTCGACCGCACGATCCACCATGTGGTAAGCGCTCATCATCAGCACAATGCTAGCCGGGCTGGCGGTCTTGATCTGCCGCAAGACTTCGACGCCGTCAATTCCGGGTAGCACAATATCGAGCAGAACGAGATCGGGCGTCTCTTCGTTGAAAATCTTGAGCCCTTCTTCGCCCGAGCCGGCGGTGAGCACCTCGAAGCCTTCTGAGCTCAGCCCGCGGCTGATGGTGCGAAGGGTTAAAGCTTCGTCGTCTACAACCAGCACTGAATAGCGCATGACTAGTGAATGATTACCTCCTGTCTTTCACCGTTCTGTTGCTGCGCCGGAGTAGGCTCGATTTGGCGGACGGGAAGCGTGAGGGTGACGGTGGTTCCACGCTGCGGCGCACTCTCGATCGCGATCTCGCCGTTATGGCTGTGCACGTATGCCTGACTGATGCTGAGTCCCAGGCCGGTTCCTTTGCCGCGTTTTGTGGTGAAGAATGGCTCGAAGACGTGGGGCAGAACTTCGGGCGGAATGCCGCAGCCCGTGTCGATGACGCGGATTTCTACCGCTTCGCCTTGTGCCCGGTTCGCGAAAACCGAGATGCGGCCGCCCTCTTCGGTGGCCTGGGCCGCATTGAGCAGCAGATTCATCAGGATCTGCGAGAGCTGGTTGGCGTCGACGCGAATCGCGGGCAAGTCCGGCGGCACTTGGTTTTCTAAAATGCGGCCGTGCAGCATCGGCTGATGCTGCAGGAAAGCCAAGGTATCGGAAACCAGACGATGCAAATTGATTTTGCTAAGCACCAGTGGCGCAGGTCGGGCGTAGTTCATCAGACTCCGTAAGGTACTCGATATACGTTGCACGCTCTCAATGCATTGTTCGATCTCCGGGCGTTCATCACCCTTGGCATGCTTCAGTTCCAATTCCAGATGGGAAAGGATGCCGAGCAGAGGATTGTTGATTTCGTGTGCCGCTCCCAGGGCGAGTTGTGTCAGCGCAGCATATTTTTCGTACTCCGCCAACTGCGCCTGGAACTGGCTCCGTTCCTTATTGAGCTTCCCTTCCTCACGGAATCGGCGAAACAGTTCCTGCAGTGCCGTGTCACGCTCCCGCTCAAATTGCTGAGCCACCGCCTCGGCGTGCTGCAGCTTGGAGACAAGGCTTTCCTTCTCTTTTCGCCCGGCGCTCCAAAACGCAGCCGCGACAATCAGTCCCACAATTCCCAGCGGAAGCAAATACAACGACTGCAAGTTCCGGACACCTCCTAGCCCCTAACCGCGAATAACAGCAACAACATACGGATCACGACTCCCATCGGCATGGATCCGCCTGGTGCCATTCATCCATATTTACGATGGAACTTGGAACAGGCTTGCGTCCGTGCCGCCAGTCACCGAGCGGAGGTCTGCTCATCACGCGATTTCGTGATGGTGGAGGTTATGGGTGCTGGGAAACCCGTTTACCGCAATTGTGCTCGGAGCTTTCGCACCGCGTTGGCCATTTCCTTGACGGGTGTACTGCCGAAACCCAAAACAAATCCCTGATGAGGCTTTTGTGTATAAGAAGAGGACAGGGGCACGAGCCACAGGCCGGCGCGAGCCGCGCGATCGACGACTTCGCGATCCAAGATTCCATCCATCACCACGCAAAGATGCATGCCGGCCTGTTCTCCGGTGACCTTGGCCGCACCACCGAATTCTTTTTCGATGTTCTCCACCAGAGCGTTTCGGCGCTCGCGATAAAGCAAACGCATTCGTCGAATGTGCCGGGAAAAGTGGCCCTCCTGAATGAAATCGGCAAGCACCGCCTGAGAGAACGTCGCTGGGGCGATATCCATGGCGAGGCGGACCATGAGAAAGCGCTGCACGAGATCGGAGGGAATGACGAGATACCCCAACCGCAACGACGGCAACAGAACCTTGCTGAAGGTTCCGATGTAGACAACGCGGGAATTGGAATCGAGCCCCTGCAACGAAGAGATTGGCATTCCTTCGTAGCGGTAGTCGCTGTCATAATCGTCTTCCAGAATCCAGGATCCCGAGCGGGCAGCCCAGTCCAGCAGTTGCAGGCGGCGCGACGCGCTTATGGTTACACCTAGCGGATAATGATGCGACGGAGTAACCAAGGCCGCGCGGGCGTTGGGATAACGTTTTCTGCCAATTGAGACATTCAGCCCCTCGTCGTCCACAGGAATCGGGAACATGCGACAGACATTCAGACCGAATACGAATCGCGCGTAGCGGTATCCAGGCTCTTCCATCCAAACTCCATCTCCGGGATCGAGAAGCACGCGCGCTGAAATATCCAGCGCCTGCTGTGAGCCGCTGACGATCATGATCTGATCCGCCTCGCAGCGCACGCCGCGCGCCGTTCTCAAATAAGACGCCAGCGCCTCGCGCAAGTCTTTCAATCCCAGCGGATGACCGTAGTCGAGCGATTTTGGGGCCACAATCCTAGAATGACGGGCCACCAGGCGGTTCCACTCGCGAAAGGGGAAGTGGTCAGCGGCCACTTGGCCAACCGCAAAGGCACCCCATCCACGGCCCCACGGAGGGTTTGCGATCGAATCTGGAAGTGCAGGACGCTTTGCGATTTTGCGCGGCCGTTTGCTCGCGCGAGCGGTGGATGAATGAATGGGGCGCGGCTCGCCCAGCAGTTTTTGATCTGGAAGTGACAGAGAGACGGCAGTTCCTGCACCGACTCGGCTTTGAAAGTATCCCTCGGCCATGAGTTGAGCGTAGGCCCCCAAGACAGGAATCCGAGAGACATTAAGATCGGCGGCGAGCCCGCGGGTGGATGGAACCCTCTGTCCAGGCCGCAACGTTCCGCTTACGATGGCGCCGCGATACCCGTCATAGATTTGACGGTGCAACGGCGTGCGCGCCTTGCGGTCAATCGCGATGATGGGGGTAATAGCAGTCATGGGATGTTATGTCATGCGCAAGACTAAAGATGGTTATATCAAATATGCAATAAGTGGGTATTGGAATCGACCACTTTCATCGATCAAAATCAGGGAATTCGCTCAGCGCAGGGCGAACCGCAAGGCGCTCGCAAAGTAAGGCACTCGGGAACTACGCCATATGAGAAACGTTCATCTTGGACGTCATGTATTCGGGTTAGCAGCCATCCTCTTCGGATTCGTCACTCTTACATGGCGCGACTTCAACATCTGGCAGCAGGTTCAGCCGTTGGGAAATATTCCGCATCGCGAGATGTTTGCCTGCTTTTCCGCCGTCATACAGATTTTCGGTGGCGTAGCGATTCAATTCCGTAAAACGGCGCGCATTGGCGCTCTTACGCTGGGCGGAATCTATCTTGCATTCGCTTTGTTATATGTACCTCGCATGATTGCCGAACCGCGTGTCTACACTCGTTATGGTGGTTTTTTTGAGGAATTCTCGCAGGTGGCAGGAGCTCTGATCGTTTATTCGACGTTTGCTCGCGACGATTCAGAACGCTGGCGAAAACTGGCCCGGACCGGATTCATCTGCTTTGGACTGTCGGTCGTCTCTTTCACTCTCGAGCAGATTTTTTACCTTTCTGCCACCGCGGATTTCGTTCCCAAGTGGATTCCTCCGGGACAGATGTTCTGGGCCGTCACGACTACGATCGCGTTCGCGCTTGCTGCGATTGCGCTACTTACCGGACGCTCCGCCCTTGTTGCCTCTCAACTACTCACCCTGATGATCGTCGGATTTGGCTTATTGATATGGCTGCCGGCGCCGTTTGCCGATCCCCATCAACTGATCAATTGGGCAGGAAACGCGCAGAACCTCGCGATCGCTGGAGCGGCATGGATTGTCATGGACTTTCTCAGCCAGAACCGTGCTGCGGCAATAGTATCAACGGCTGCAACACAGACCCACCCAGTCCAAGCCTGATCATTCCTCACAACGCACTGTGACCTCCATCACCGAGGGAATGTTTACCTCCGGCTACCTTGGGCTGTGGGCGTGGATTTGGTCCATTCAGACCTATGCACGAAATGGGCATTGCGAACTCTGTGCTAACGGCGGTTCGAACTGCGATGCGGCGCGTGCCGGGCAGTTATCCGTCTAAGGTCGGATTGCGGATTGGGCAGATGGCGGCCATCGATCAGGAGGCGCTACGCTTCTGCTTTGAGGCCATCACGCGCGATACCGATCTGGAGAAGCTAAGTCTGGAGATCGAGTTTCGCCCCCTGCGTTATCGGTGCCGGAGTTGTGGACACGAGTTTGCGGTGCAGGATTACGAGATTCAATGCCCGAATTGCCGAAGCCTGGAAACGGAATATCTCAGCGGAGACGAGTTGGAGCTGGCCTATTTGGAGGTGGAAGAGCATGGAACGAATCCCGTTGGAGCGTAAGGTATTGAGCGAGAATGACCGCATCGCGGGCGATTTGCGGGCACGATTTCGGGAACACGGGATATTTTGTCTCAACTTCATCAGTTCACCCGGCTCCGGTAAAACCACGCTGCTGGAACGCACGCTGGAATGTCTGCCGCGCCACGAGCGGGTTGCCGTACTTACCGGAGATATTCAAACCGACAACGATGCGGCCCGCCTGCGGCGTTTTCATTTTCCAGTGAAGCAGATCACGACCGGCGGCACCTGTCATCTCGATGCCCGCATGATCGAGCGCCATTTGGCGGATTGGAACTTGCAAGAACTGGATCTCCTATTCATCGAGAACGTCGGGAACCTGGTCTGTCCCTCCAGCTACGATCTGGGTGAGCACGCCAAGGTCGTGCTGCTCAGCGTGACAGAAGGTGAGGACAAGCCGCTGAAGTATCCGTCGATTTTCTTCAAATCTCGGCTGCTGATTCTGACCAAGACCGATTTGCTTCCCTATGTGCCCTTTGATATCGAAGCGGCCGCCGAAAATGCCCGCCGCGTGCATCCGGACATCGAAGTCGTGAAGGTCTCATGCCTGACCGGAAAAGGCATGGCGGGTTGGATGAACTGGCTGGAACAGCAGCGCAGAGCGGCGAAAACACCGTCGACGCTCGCTCCAGTTCCGGCCGGCCTGTAATGCCAGATGACACTCGTCACGCGCATGCGTGATTCAGGTCACTGAGTAGCCGTTTATGAATAGTGCATAAACACTGCATTCAGTTCGCGGGAACAGAGCCGTAAACGTTACGGTAATTTCGGGAAGGGAGGTTGGGAGATGAGCCGGAACCGCACAATCTGCACTGGCACAGAAATTCATCCATCTGTCATTGTCCGTTACGTTCCTACCAGCAAGTTCCAAATCGCCGATCTCGCCGACAGCTCTTACCGCGGCTGGATGAAAGCACCGAGAGTGGCGATGTGTTGACGGCGTTTTAGTCGATTCAGGCCCGCAACCACGCTGCTCTTGCAACTCGATCTTGATCCGATTTCGAGTTGCCAGGAGATTAGGCATGAAGACGGGCGAAAACTTAACCATCGGCGAACACCTTCGCAACAGTGGAGTTTCACGGCGAAGTTTTCTGCAACTTTGTTCCACCCTCATGGTCGCGGCTCCCGTAGGCTTGAGCCTCACCAGCAAATCGCTGGCCCAGGTTGCGCAAACCATCAGCAAAGCCCGCCGTCCGTCGGTCATCTGGCTGCACTTCCAGGACTGCACCGGCTGCACGGAAACCTTGCTGCGCACCTCGGCGCCAGACGTGGCTCACCTCATTCTTGACGTCATCTCTCTCGATTATCACGAGACCCTGATGGCGGCGTCGGGGGCGCAGGCGGAAGCTGCGCTGAGATCGGCGATCGCCGACAACGCCGGCCAATATGTCCTGGTGGTGGAGGGCGCGATTCCTGCCAAGGATGACGGCGTCTACATGGAACTAGGCGGCAAGCCAGCCATCCAGGTCGTGAAAGATGTTTCACGGCAGGCCGCAGCGATAATCGCCATTGGCTCCTGCGCTTCCTGGGGCGGAATTCCATCCGCCGATCCGAACCCGACGGGAGCGATCGGCGTTGATTCTGTGATTTCCGGAAAACCTATCATCAATCTTCCCGGCTGTCCTCCCAATCCTTACAACTTGCTGGCGGTGGTCCTGGAATACGTCACCATGGGCCGGCTGCCCGAACTCGATGAACTCAACCGCCCCCGATTCGCGTACGCGCGCGTGATTCATGAAAACTGTCCGCGTCGCGCGCACTTTGACGCAGGCCGTTTCGCGCAAGCGTTCGGCGACGAAGGACATCGCAAAGGCTGGTGCCTCTACAAGCTCGGATGTAAGGGGCCGGTCACTCACGCCGCCTGCTCGACCCGGCAATTCAATGAAATTCCGGGCGTGTGGCCGATCGGCACTGGCGTTCCCTGCTTCGGTTGCACGGAAAAGGGCGTGGTGTGGACGATGGGAACTTTCCAGACCGTTCCGATTCATCTGGCAACTCCTCCAGATACATATCCTCCGATTTACAGCAACGCCGGCCAACTCAAAGTCGGTGCCGCTGCGTTAGTCGGTGTGATCGCTGGCGCGGTCGGAGGCGCGGCGTGGGTGGCGTCGCAACGCTTCCAAAGCAGTCTGGATGCAGGCGTGGCACGAGTCTCCGCCGACATTGCGTATGCAGAAAAACTGAAAGCATCGACGGAAAACTCCGTCGTGAAGAAAGAAGGCTGACGTGGCCATCACTCGGCGAGAACTGTTCACTAGCGCCGCCAAGGCCAGCCTGCCGGCGGTGGCAGCCGTAGCAGTCGGCAAGGAGGCGCTGCAGAAAGAGGAAATCCCTGTTCCCAGCGCAGCCGTCGGTTTGCTCTACGATGCGACCATTTGCATCGGCTGCAAAGCCTGCGTGGCAGCCTGTGCGGAGGCAAACGACACGCCGCCCGACACGCGGCGCGATGAACTGCATCAGGCGCCATCGGATTTGAATGACGTCACCCGCAACATCATCAAGCTGTACAAATCCGAAGACGGCAAGCAGTTCTCCTTCGTCAAGCGGCAGTGCATGCAGTGCCTCGATCCCGCGTGCGCCGCGGGTTGCCCATTTCAGGCGCTGCACAAAGATCCGCAAAGCGGCGTAATCACCTGGACGGCCGATAAATGCATCGGCTGCCGCTACTGCACGATCACTTGTCCCTATCACATTCCGCGCTTCCAATGGGTTGGGTACAACCCGCGGGTGACCAAGTGCGAGTTGTGCAGTCATCGGCTGGCCAAAGGACTCAAGCCCGGATGCACCAACGTCTGCCCCACGGGAGCGGTAATCTTCGGGCCGCGTCCGGCCCTGTTGCTGGAGGCCAAGCAACGCATCGCAAAGAGTCCGGGGCGCTATTACCAGGATCGCGTGTATGGCGAGACAGACAACGGCGGCACGCAGGCCCTGTATCTCTCCCACGTCCCCTTTAAGGATCTTGGTCTGCCGGAACTGGGAACAGAATCCGTTCCCGCCCGCACCTTGCGCTGGCAGAAGCGCGTTTACCAGTACTTCGCGCTTCCAGCTCTCTTGTATGCGGGCTTGGTGCAGGTAATCCGTAAAAACCTGAGCGGCCACGAACAGGAAGCTCATGAGCGCGAAAAAGAGACTGGATTGAGGGCCCAACTATGAGCGCACCAGCAAACCATCCCAACCCTTCGGACAATCGCTGGGAGCGAGATGTTCCTGTCTATGGATTTCCGGTCATCAACGGTTTCTTCATCGGTCTGTGTGTCCTAATCCTGATCGCGTTCGTACTAACGGGGTATCGCGAATTGGCCGGCCTTGGCCCGGTCAGCGGAATGAACGACGCTTTCGGTTGGGGCATCTGGAAGACGTTCAATGTGATGGTATTGACCGCCCTGGGTTCCGGTGCATTCGCGATCGGCATTTCGGCTTGGGTGTTCCGGCGGAAGCGCATGCACGCGCTGATGCGCATGGCCCTCCTGACCAGTTTTCTGGCTTACGCGTGCGGCTTACTGCTGCTAGGCATCGATGCCGGCCGGCCGTGGAATTTCTATTGGATCGTGTTCCCGTGGAAATGGAATATGCACTCGCCGCTGGCGGAAGTGGCAATCTGCATGTCGATCTACGCTATGATTCCGCTCGCCGTCGAGAACATTCCGCCAGTTCTCGAGCGGCTATGGTATTTCGATTCGCGGTTGCGGCCGGGCGTCGAGCGCGTGGAGCGCCGTCTGCACGCGTTTTATCCGTGGATCATTGCAGCGGCCTATCTCTTGCCCGGCATGCACCAGTCATCGCTGGGAGCACTCATGCTGTTGGCCGGCGAGCGTGTCCACCCTCTGTGGCAAACGCCCTGGCTACCTTTGCTTTACCTCGGTGCGGCCGCCTTCATGTCGTTCGGTTGCGTGGCGGGAACTACGATGTTGTGCTGCGTGGTGTGGAAACGGGCCATGGACATGGACGTTCTCGACGAAGCCGCAAACATCACTTGGTGGCTGATCTTCGGGTGGCTGGGACTGCGGTTCATCGACATTATCGCCCGCGGCGCTTTCGGGACAGCCTTCCACTTCGACCGCTTCGCCGGCGTTTTCTGGCTGGAAACGATCTTGATCGCAGGTGGCGGCTGGCTGCTGATCAGGTCTGTAAAGAACCGCGACCTTCAAGCCATGTTTATTGGCTACGTCCTCAGCTCGGCCGGCGGGATGCTCTATCGCTTCAGTCCCACGACACTGGCTTTCCGGCCAAATCCTGAAGCTTTGTATTTTCCGGCCACCATCGAAATCCTGGTCTCGCTTGGTTTCATTTCCCTGGGCATTGCAGGGTTTCTGATTGCGGTGAAGCGGCTCGCGATTCTTCCCGCTCCACTCTACGAGTGGCACAACATGGCGAACTACTTCCGCTTCCGGCGGCCCTACATCCGCTGGACGGGATATTTCAAATACGGATATTACGGCGAAAACGAATCTGAAACTCCTACGGCAAGCGCCGACTAACAGCAGGCACCTATGGCAAAACGAATCACCATCGATCCCATTACTAGAATTGAAGGCCACCTCCGCATCGACGTGGAGGTCGATAACAACGCGGTCAGCAACGCATGGGCTTCGTGCACCATGTGGCGCGGCATTGAAACCATTCTTCGTGGCCGCGATCCACGCGACGCGTGGCTGTTCACGCAGCGCTTTTGCGGAGTTTGCACCACGGTTCATGCCATGGCCAGCGTGCGCTCGGTAGAAGATGCGTTGAAGCTGGAAGTGCCGCTGAACGCGCAATACATTCGCAATCTGATTCTGATTGCGCATGCCCTGCACGATCACATCGTGCACTTCTATCACTTGTCCGCACTGGATTGGGTCGATGTGCTGCAGATTCCGAAGGCCGATCCTGCGGCAACTGCCAGGCTGGCGGAAAGCCTCTCGCCCTGGACAGGTAACTCGCGCAATGAGTTCAAAGCGGCGCAGGACAAGGTCAACGCGGTCGCCAGCAGCGGCCAGTTAGGGATCTTTGCCAACGGATACTGGGGACATCCCGCGATGCGGCTGTCGCCAGAAGTGAACCTGCTCGCCTTCACGCATTATGTGCAGGCGCTCGAGTATCAGCGCAAGGCGCTGCAGGTGGTTGGCATTCTCGGATCGAAGACGCCCCACATCCAGAATCTGACCGTCGGCGGAGTGGCCAATGCGATCGATCTCGACAGCTCAGCCGCTCTTGGCATGGATAAGCTAGAGCTGATTCGCGAATTGCTATCGCAAGTCGCGCGATTTGTGCAGCAGGTTTATTTCGTCGACGTTTGCGCGGTTGCCGCCATGTATCCAGAGTGGTTCAAAATCGGCAGCGGAGTTCGCAATTATCTCGCTGTTCCCGATCTTCCTCTCGACAGCCGTGGCTCCGCCTATGATCTGCCCGGCGGCTACATTCACAATGGCGATATTGCGGGCGTGAAGCGATTTCAGACAGCGTCGGACCCAATGTTCCGGCAAGCTGTCACTGAGGACGTGATTCACGCTTACTATCGCGGCGATAGGCCGCTGCATCCGTGGGAGGGAGAAACCGAGCCGGAGTTCACCGGGTGGACGGAAGATGGGAAATACTCCTGGGTGAAAGCGCCACGATTCAACAGCGAACCCGCCCAGGTCGGGCCGCTGGCGCAAGTGCTGATTGGCTACGCTCAAGGTCACGAACTGACACGCAAGTACACGAACCTGGCGATTGAAAAAGTCGCTGGCATCAGCAAGATCCAAGTCACGCCCGACATGCTGCACTCCACGCTTGGACGCCATGCCGCCCGCGCCATTCGCGCCTGCATGCTGGCCGAGCTGGCGCAGAAGCACTGGCAATTGCTGGTGGAAAATGTCTCGAAGGGCGATTACACGGTCTATAACCAGCCAGTGTTGCCAAGCCATGAAGTCGAAGGCGTCGGAACTCACGAAGCTCCCCGCGGAACGCTTTCTCACTGGGTGGTGATCAAAGACGAAAAAATCAAGAACTATCAGGCGGTCGTACCCTCGACATGGAATGCCAGCCCGCGTGATCAAGCTAACGCGCACGGGCCCTACGAGGCTTCGTTGCTGCATACGCCGCTGGCCCGCCCCGAGGAACCGCTGGAAGTTCTGCGGACGGTTCACTCGTTCGATCCATGCATGGCTTGCGCATGCCACGCATTCGATCGCTCGGGAACCAAGATCGGCGTGGTGAAGGTGCTGTGAAATCCGCCCTCATTGGCGGCATCGGAAACGTCTTGTTGGGGGATGATGGCGTTGGCCCCTACGTCATCCGATTGCTGGAATCGCGCTACACGTTCGGCGAGAATGTTGACATTGTCGACTTGGGCACACCGGCACTTGACCTGACTCACCAAATCGCTGCAAGATACTCGCTCATCCTGCTAGATTCCGTCGCGAGCGACGATCCTCCCGGCACAGTCGTGCTCTACCGAAGAGACGACATTCTTTGCGAGGCGCCAGCCCAGCGGCTCGATCCCCATTCCCCCGCGCTATCCGAGTGCCTGCTCACGGCGGATATGCTGGGCGCCAGCCCTGAGAACGTCCTCTTAGTAGGAATCGTTGGCGAAAGCTACGAACCCGGACAGCAGTTGAGTAAAGCCGTCGCTCAATCCGTAGAAGCCGCGATTGACGCAGTTCTCCAGGAATTGGGTCGGCTCGGCTTCGCATTTCAGAAGAGGCCTTGCCCGACCGAGCCGGGCATCTGGTGGGAAAGCTATCCATCTGCCGATTCTTCCGCCATTCTTGGCTGACGTTCAGTTCGCCGAGACCACTTTCCAGCTGAAAAGCCGGCGTTTTGTGATTCCCCTCTCAACCATTTTCCTCTATACGAGGTATCATTCTTAGTGACCCATGAAAGTCCAGTGTAAGTTCGTCCTCTTTCTCATCCTGACTTGTTGTCTCCCAGCCGTAACCCAATCGAGCCCGGAAGCCTTGCCCGAAGCCGTGTCCAATAATGCTGTGGCCATGATGAAGTGGAAAGGACAGATTCAGCTGTTCTCGATCATGGGTCTCGGCGCGAAGAAAGATTGGAATTCCGCCAGCAATCAGGCCTATTTGATCGATGTGGATTCTGGCAAGCCGAGCACGATCCATTCGGTTCCCGGAACAGCGGGCCGCATCGGCGCCGCGGCCGCCGGGGTTGGGAATTATTTGTACCTGTTCGGTGGTTACATTCTTTATCAAGGCGGCGGAATGGCCGTCCAGGACATGGGGATCTATGAGCCGTCTGCCGACCGCTGGCTACGCGGAACGGATATGCCAATCGGCGTGGGCGATGCGGTAATTGGCGTCTATCGCGACCGCTACATTTACATTATTGGCGGTCGTTCCAATCAGGGCGCGGTGGCCAACGTGCAAGTCTACGATGTGGAGAAGAGCCAGTGGACGACTGCCACGCCGATCTCGGATGCGGTTTTCGGCCATGCCGGCGCGATCGTGGGGGACACGATTGTTTACATCGGAGGGGCGCAGAAGAATCCTGATGGCGATTCCCCGAAGTGGGTAGCGGCTACCCAATGCTGGAAGGGAACAATCGATCGCCACGATTTCCAGCGGATTGAGTGGACCAAACTCCCGAACCATCCCGGCTCGGCGCAGTTCCGCGTTGCCGCCGGGGGCTCAGAGAAGGACGAAAAAATCTATTTTTCCGGTGGAAGCGAGAGCCCTTACGACTTTCAGGGAATCGGCTACGACGGCAAGCCGGCGGAGCCTTCACCTGTAACTTTTGCTTTCAATCTTCGCAGCGGCAAATGGGAAGCCCTGGATGAAAACACTCCCGATCCCACCATGGACCATCGCGGACTGCTGGTGACTAAAGAAGGCCTGGTGATCATCGGAGGGATGGAAAAGGGCCAGCAGGTCACGGCGAAGATCGCGCTTCTTTCCAAGCAGCCGAAAGCGAAGTAGCGGCTATCTGGCGCGAGCGAGAACTAGAGTGACGTCGTCCGGCTGCTCGTTGGCGCCAATCCAGTCATCGACTGCCGCAGTGACAATTTCACTAATACGCGCCAGGGGCGAGTCACGGTTCTCCCTCACTAAATCAATCAGGCGCTGCTCGCCGAATTCGCCAAAATCGTTCTCCGGCTCGGTAACGCCGTCGCTGTACGCTAACAAAATGTCGCCGCGGCGCAACTGAATCGAGCCTTCCTCATAGCTCACCTGATTGAACAAGCCCACCACAGTGCCGCCGCGATCCAGGCGATGAATGCTGCCGTCCTCGCTCAAAATGATCGGCGGCAAATGTCCGCCATTGCTATAGGTCAACTTATGATCGGCGCCGTTATACATACCGAGAAATAGCGTCGCGTATTTCTCCGCGGGGGTGCTCTCGTAAAGCTGATGATTCAGTAAGGCCAGCAACGCGCCAGGTGAAACATCAAATGTCAGAGGACTTGAAGCCGACATGCCTCCCGAGCCCGAAACCGCTCCGACCGCGACCGGCTCACGAAGGGCTGGAATATCCTGCAGGCTATAGGCACGGACCGCAGAGTGAATCGTCGCCATCAGCAACGCCGCCGAAATTCCTTTGCCGCTGATATCGCCGACCGCCAATATGAGCTTATCCGGGTTGACCGCAAGGAAATCGTAGTAGTCCCCGCTTACCGTTCGGGCCGGCCGGCAAAAGCCGTGAACTTCGAGCGAGGCGAGTTGAGAAATCTCGCGGGGAAAAAGCTGGGCCTGCACTTCCTGCGCGATCACCAGCTCGTTCTCAAGCCGCTGCTTCTCTTTTTGCTCTTCAATCAGCTTCTCCAGCGACGCGGTCATTGAGTTGAAGGATGTTGCTAAGGCGGCAACCTGATCCGTCGATTTCACCGGAATGCGATGGCTGAAGTCGCCGCGATTTACGTGCTGCGTGGCATCGTAAATCTGTGCCACGGCACCGGTGACGGTCCGTGTAAGGCGGGTGCCTATGAACAGTGCGGTCAGTTCGATGATTCCAAACACAACCGCCATCAACAGCAAAAAGTATTCGATGGCCGGAGCAAAATCGCCTAGCGCGCCGAACAGCCGCTCATAGAGCTTCGAGAAGCGGGTTTGCACGCTGATTCCGGCTGGGCTCATACGGTCGCTGGTATTCCAGTCGACCACGGAAACGGTGGTAGGAAATGTAACCTGCTGATCGGAGCGACTGGTTGGGGGCGGGACGGTGCCGGCGGTCAACGTTGGTTTGAGAGGTCCGTTCCCGGTATTCAGAACGTACTGGCCCTCTGGCTTGTTGAAGGTGATCGTGGTCGATTGCGGCTTGTCACTACCGCTGACATGAACCCCGTTCTGCGCTTGCGACTGATCGACTTTTTCCAGACTGAGCCCGCTGGCATAAAGCGTAACTTCGCCAAGATTGGCAGCAAGATCTTCCAACAGGGTTTGATCGAAAGCATTACTGGAAACAACAACTAAAGTTTTGCCATTGACGGGAACAATGGCTACCGCCCGCAGATAGAGTTGATCCTGATCGCGCGTGACCTCACTGAACGAGCTTTTCAGATAAGGCGGAAGCGATGGCGGCGGGAAGGTTTGTCCGATCGGCGGAACATTCACCAGCAGTTTCTTATCGACCCAGACGGTGACCTGGCGGTCGGCCCAGATTTTTTCGGAGTGGCGCAAACTTTCAAAAGCCGCAGTACTGCTTTCCTGCCCGCGTTGCAGTTGCGAGGCGAATTGGTGGGCAATCGCGAAATTGGCGGCTTCCAGGCTGCGTAGTTCCGAGTTCAACCCGCTGGTTACGATGAAAGTTGCGAACTGTCCGGCGAACAAATAGAACGACCCAAGCGCCAGTGCAACCAGCAGCACAACTGGAATCACGCCAATGAAAACATAAGTGACAATCAGACGGTTGCGCAGCCGCCACAGCATCCTCACCTTCAACCAGCGGAACGCCAGGATCGCAAACAGCACAATGGCCACGAAGCTCAGAAAACCAACCCAGCCACCCAAGCTGTCTCCGAACGACGATTTGAAAAGCGCAAAAACCTTCTGCAGCACAAACAGAAACAGGTCCAAAGCCAGAACGTACCACGCGACTCGACCCATTTTGCTGGTAGGCCACAACCCCCGCGTGGCGAGCTTGAGGCGAAACTGGTCGTACGACGAGTTCATACGCACCTTGGATTATAGATGTCGCTGCAGTCGGCGAGGAACCGAGTCAGATTTCAGGATAGAAATCGAAAAAGGCATCAAGGCTGCTTTTCAACTGCTTTTCGATCTCTTCCTTGCTGCCCTCGAGCATGTGCATCGTGACGTGCGCTTCGCGGCCATTTCTCAGCTTGAGCACGGCATCGCTGACTTCGGCCAGCTCATCTGAGGGCAGCAAGCGTAATCCGTAGACGAGAGTTAGGTTTGCCATGAGGGAATCACTCTCCCAGCAGTTTTTCGACGACCATGTAAGCCTCGCTGAGCGCGCCATCGAGCGCGCTTGAATCTTTTCCACCAGCCTCGGCAAGATCCGGCCGCCCGCCGCCCTTGCCGCCAACTTTTTGCGCGACGGGAGCGATCACCTTGCCAGCTTGAATGCGACCCGTGAGGTCCTTGGTGACACCGACGATCAACGAAACATTGCCATTCGTCGCCGAACCCAGCACCACAACGCCGGAACCCAGCTTCTCGCGAAGCTGATCGACCAAAGTGCGCATTTGCGGACGCTCGAGATTATCGACACGTTGCGCAAGAACTTTGACGCCCTTCACGTCTTTTACTCTCTCGCCGATGTCGGCTGTGCTCGAAGAGGCTGACTTCATACGGGCTTGATCGAGCTCGCGGGCGAGGCGCTTGATTTCAGCATCTTTTTTCTCAAGTTCGGCCTTCAGAGCTTCGGCAGGAGACTTCTCCGATTCGCGAGAGGTTAGGCTGGCAACTACGTTTTCCAGTTGATGATCTTTGCGGAAGTGCTGCAGCGATCCCTCGCCGGTCACCGCTTCCACACGGCGCACACCCGACGAAACGCTGCCTTCTTTCAAAATTTTGATCAATCCGATTTCGCCGGTTTGGTTAGTGTGCGTACCGCCGCAGAGCTCGGTCGAGAAATCGCCGATCTTGATCACGCGAACTTTGTCACCATACTTTTCGCCGAATAGTGCCATCGCATGATATTCGTTGACCGCAACATCGATGGGCACGTTTTCGATGACCTGGATCTTCTCGTTGTGCAGGACTTCTTTATTGATGATGTCCTCGATGTCCTGCAACTCCTCGTCTTCAACCGCGGTGAAATGCGAAAAGTCAAAACGCAGATGATTGGGCGCGACCAGTGATCCGGCCTGCTTCACATGCTTGCCCAGCACCTCGCGCAACCCAGCGTGGAGAAGATGCGTGGCCGTGTGATTGCGCATGGTGGCTTCGCGAATGTCGGTGTTGACGACTGCATCGACTTTGTCGCCGACCCTGAGGGTGGCCCACTCAACGCGGTTTTCGTTGGGTGGGGATTTCATGATGATTTGATGCGCACGCACGCCTTGGATCGGATAGTAAGTACCCTTCACTTCAGCGACGACCGTGTTGTGATCATTGCTGTAAAACCAGCCGCGGTCGCCCACCTGGCCGCCGGATTCGGCGTAGAACGGCGTGTGGTCGAGGATGATCTCGCCTTCTTCGCCGGGCTTGAGTTCTTGTGTGCCCTGTCCGTTCTTGATAATGGCGAGCACTTCGCAATTTTCGGAGCGAGTCTGGCGATAACCCTCGAACTCTGACTTGGGAAGTTGCTGGTAAGCCGGATTCGCAGTTTGCTTGGCCGCGCCTTTCCAGGAAGCTCGGGCACGGGACTTCTGCTCCTCCATTGCACGGTCGAAGCCGGCGGAATCGAACCGCACACCAATATCCCGGCAGGCGTCCTCAATGAAGTCCTTCGGTAAACCAAAAGTGTCATAAAGTCTAAAGGCTTTCTCGCCCGGAAGGTCAACAGCTACCCCTGCAAAACGGTTTAGCAGATCAGCAAAGTAAGCCACTGCCCTTACGATCTGTTCCTTCTCACCTTGGCCGACCAGAAGCACTGCGTTGTAGCCTTCAAGGCGGTTTCTCTCCTCGTCGGTCAGACCAATCATATTCAGAATAGCCCCCTCGCGCTGCACCCATTCCTCGCGAGCTGCAGCCGTGATCTCCGCGTAAAGCTCTCTTAGAGCTGCGTCGAGCGAGTGGGCAAATCTGGTTTCCTCCGCGAGTATCACCTTCGAAACGCGGTCCGTCGTCTCCCTCAATTCCGGATACGCATCCTGCATCAGATCGCGAACCTTGAAGACCATCTCGTGTAAAAACGGCTTCGTCTGGCCGAGCAACCGTCCATGCGTGATGGCGCGGCGAATGATCTTGCGCAGCACGTAGCCGCGACCTTCGTTTGATGGAAGCACTCCGTCGGAAATCAGAAATGTTGTGGAACGAGAGTGATCGGCGATGACTCGAAGTGATGCGGCGCCCTTCGTATGAGCTTCTTTATCCAGCTCTTTTTTCAGAGAAGCACCGGTGAGCTCGCTGGCCCTCGCGATTAACGGTGTGAACAGATCCGTATCGTAGACAGAAATTTTGCTCTGCAACACCGATGTCAGGCGCTCTAATCCCGCGCCGGTATCAATCGACGGCTTGGGCAACAGATTCAGCTTGCCGCTGGCATTGCGGTCAAACTGCATGAAGACGAGATTCCAAATCTCGACGTAACGCCCACATTCGCAACCGAACTTGCAGTCGGTATGGCCCTGGTCCGACGCAGCCGGTCCCATATCATAATGAATCTCGCTGCATGGGCCGCAGGGGCCGGTGTCGCCCATCTGCCAGAAATTGTCTTTCAGGCCAAACTCGAAGATGCGATCTTTCGAGACGCCTTGACCGACCCATAGGTCGTAGGCCTCGGCATCGCGAGGCACGCCACCTTCGCCGTTGAAAATGGTGACAAAAAGCTTGTCCTTCGGAATCGCGAACCAATGCGGCGAGGTGATCAATTCCCAGGCATAGGCGATAGCGTCCTTCTTGAAATAATCGCCAAAAGAAAAATTGCCCAGCATCTCGAAAAATGTGAGATGGCGGTTGGTGAACCCGACATTTTCGAGATCGTTGTGCTTGCCACCGGCGCGAACGCACTTCTGCGAAGTCGTGGCGCGACTGTAGTCCCGCTTTTCCAGGCCAAGGAAGATGTCCTTGAACTGGTTCATGCCTGCGTTGGTAAAGAGCAGTGTGGGATCGTTCGCCGGAACGAGCGACGACGAATGCACCTCGCGGTGACCTTTTTGGACGAAAAAGTCCAGGAATTTTCGCCGAACTTGCGAGCCGGTGAGCATGAAATTTAATTTTAAATGATAAACACAGAGGACACAGAGCCGAGACCATCAATTAAGGCAGCTAGTGAAGCGGAATAAGCAGTTCGAACGGTTTGTTTCGTCCCCAACGGTAAACTTCGAAGTCGCCGTCCAGCGTCAAAATCTTGCCGGTACCGAAATAATTTGCCAAGCAGATGAGACCGGCATCGGCGAAATCGATTTGCCGATCACGATACTTGCGCATAATGTCACGAATCTCACCCGCAGATTGCCCCAAAGGAACCGGAATCTGAAAAACTCCTGAGACTACATTCTCGACTACAGCTTCGCCAGCGCCTTTCAGACCTCGCAGGAGATAGCAGCTTTCGGCGATTACGGCTTCGCAGGTGACCAGCGGAGCCGTCAGATCCCTGAGGACCTCAACAGAAGTTTGATGAAAGCGTTCGCTGCGGTCGAGCAAGGCTACGATGACGCCGGTATCCAGAAGGACCGGCTTCACCGCCCAAAGCCTTTGAGATGGCGCTTGTTGGAGGCGAGATCAGAAACCCCAGAGTCGAACCTGCCCAGACCGATGATCTCTCGCTGACCATTTCCGAGGTGACAAGCGGCAAGCAGGCGCAGGCCCTCCCGAACAACCCTGGACGGGCTCCAGCCAAGATGCTTGGCGAGAGCCCGTAGCGCTTTCCGGTCACGATCGTCGAGCCGGGCCTGAACCGTTGAGGAACTCATGTCCCAATTGTACTACGCTCTTCAAATTGTAGTACAACGAATGAATTCCTCCGGATTCTACTTCACCGCGTCGGCGGTCTTGTCGGCGCCTTCCTTCACGCCGTGACCGACGTCGTGCCCGACTTTCTTGATGCCGTGTCCGGTCTTCTTGGCGGCCTTATCGGTAGCTTTTGCAGTGTCCTTGCCGGCTTTGCCCACGGCTTTTCCCGTGTCCTTCCCTGCCGTATCTGCGGCTTTTCCGGTGTCCTTGGCGGCCACTTTTGTGGCGTGACCGGTATCCTTAGCAGCCTTGTCGGTAGCGTGGCCGGTATCTTTGGCGGCTTTGTCAGTGTCCTTCGCAACGTCTTGCGAGAACATCAATGTGGTGGAAGCCAGCAGCATCGCGGCGAGAATTCTCCCCAATTTTTTCATGGTAACCTTCCTTAGAGATGAAATTGATGTTGGAAGTATGCCCTAGTTGGGATTACGGTGCAATCCCGGTCGAAAGCACAGACTCCTTTTGTTGGTGGGATTCCCGCAAATAGAGAAAAGTTACATCTAGATTTGGCCCCACACGTCTACTCGCTTTCGCTTTCCAGCGCGGTGAGGGTTTCGTCCTCAACATCCCACTTTTTCAGGATGGTAAAAATCACTTTCGATCCGAAGCCGGCGCGGATCAGTTGACGAAAAATCTTCGCCGCTTGTTTCTGGTCTTTCGGCTTCACAATCCTTTTCCGGCGCAAATATTCCCGCGCCTGCCGTTCTTCAGATATGCCGTCGTAAATGGAATTGACGGCTTGTTCAATCACGTCGGAGTGCACGCCTTTGGCTTTAAGATCGGTGACCACGCGGCGGCGGCCAAATTTTTCATTGTCGCGGCGAAAGGAGGAATAGGCAGCTGCATAGCGCGCATCGTTCAAGTAACCCTGATCTTTCAGACGGCGAATCACGAGTTCCACCAAAGTTTGCCCGTATTCAGTGTCGGCTTCGACGCGCGGACGCAGCAAACGTTTCAGCTCCGCCACCGAACGCGCGCGGCGCGCGAGTGCGCCGACAGCATATTGGTAGAGCTCGTCTTCGGAATCGGTTTTTCGCGGTCGTGGGAAAGCCATGTACAACCGTAACCTTACAGTAACAACGCGCTTATGCCAGAATAACTTTTAACCCAGCGTTTACTTCTTTTTACATCTTTTTGGTTACCCTGGGAACTTTCAGGCGTCTATTTCCGTAGTTAGACACAGAGATTGAGAGGCAGTCATGCTTACCATCGATGTAGAAAAATCCGGTGATGTGGCAGTCGTGAGATGCGGCGGAAGAATCGTTCGCGGAGAAGAAGTTTGCGCGCTGCGAAGCGCAGTGATTAATGAGAAGTCGAGCCGCATTGTAGTGCTGGACTTGTCGGATGTCGACGCGGTGGACGCAGGCGGCCTCACGACGTTGTTGTCCCTGCATCAGTGGGCGCGCAGCCGTGGTGTACAGCTCAAACTGGTGAATCCTTCGCATTTCGTAGCGGAGGTGCTGACGCGCACCAAACTGGATCGAGTGTTCGATATTTCCAACCTGCATCACGCGCTGCATGTGATCAGCGGAACGCAGTGTCATCACGCGAGGTATGCGGCAAGCGTGTAGTTGAATCGATCTCTCTAAAGGGCCGGAAATTCCTGCTGCCTCCAGAGGAAGTTCTGGCCCTCCCTCCAGGAATAAAATCTTCGCCGCGGATCAACGCCGATCTTCTTCGACAAACTTCGCCACTGATTGGCACACATCAACAGGGATTCTCGGAAAGGGGCGCGCTGGTTGGCACGCCCTTGGTTTTTGTAGTGGAAACTAACCGCCGAAGCCGGTGGCTTGCATGGCATTTTTCGAGATGTCGCTGGTAGAAGAGATGCCCTGCATGCGCAGCTTGAAGTCGTCGGCGTTGGAGGCATTCTCGAGCGCAGTTTCGTAATTGATAAGCCCGGCTTGAAATAAATCCCAGAGAGACTGATCAAAAGTCTGCATCCCGTATTGCGAAGTGCCGGCGGAAATCGCGTCGCGGATAGAACGTGTTTTTTCCGGAACGAGAATGCACTCGCGGATGTAGGCAGTGTTGATCATGATTTCAACCGCGGGCACGCGGCCATCTCCGTCGCAACGGCGAACCAGGCGCTGGCTGATGACGGCGCGAAGCACGGCGGCGAGCTGAAGACGAATCTGCTTCTGCTCCGGCGGCGGAAATACAGCGATGATGCGGTTGATGGTTTCGACGGCGTCGAGCGTGTGCAGGGTAGAGAAAACCATGTGGCCGGTTTCGGCTGCGTGGATGGCGGTGCCGATGGTATCGATATCGCGCATTTCGCCGACGAGGATGACATCGGGATCTTGACGGAGGGAGGCGCGTAAGGCGGCGCCGAACGTCGGCGTGTCAACTTCGATTTCACGCTGATTGACGTAACCTTTTTTATCGCGATGCAAGAATTCGATCGGGTCTTCAATGGTGATGATGTGTTCGGCGCGGGTGGAATTGATGCGGTCGACCATCGCCGCAAGAGTGGTGGATTTGCCGGAGCCGGTGATACCGGTCACGAGAACCAAGCCGCGCGGCATATCGCAAATTTGTTCGACAACTTTGGGTAGATAGAGTTCGTCGAGAGCGCGGATTTTCGTGGGAATCACACGAAGGACGAGGCCGACGTTGCCGCGCTGCTGGAAAACGTTGACACGGAAGCGACCCAGGCCGGCGACGCCGTAGGCCATATCGATTTCTGTGCTCTCTTTGAATTTCTGCTTTTGACGGGCCGACATCATGCTGAACGCCATGGTCAGCATGTCTTCGGCGCTGACGCGCGGCTGATCGGTGAGTGGCGTGAGGTCGCCGTCGATGCGCAGGTGCGGGTAGTTGCCTACCTTAAGGTGCAAGTCGGAGGCGCGCCGTTCCATGGCTATGCGCAGCAGGTCGTCAATATTCATGCCGAGTCCTTTGTAGGGATCTCTCGTATGATGACGCGAAAGGCGCCACAGCTAAAGATGACCTAGGTAATAGGCAGGAGGCCGGACATTGAATGAGATCTCGTAACAGGTTGATTGCATTGGTCGCCGGTAACTTGGTAGAAAGCGGCGACGAAACTAGCATGGGGGAGTGCAGGATCGTCCGCGGCGTCGATTATGGCTACGTATTGCAGCATGGCTGACAACCAGCATTCTTGTCCTCGGGGTGTCTTTTTGGTTTCTTGGGATGCCCTTGGAGGCATGGTATTGGGGTAAGCGCATGCCCGCGCTCAGAGAGAGGCCGATTCCCATTCGCGATTCGTCGATAACTAGATCCGCGGGGAGAAAACTGTCGTTCTGCGGCTGTGAATTCGAGGTTCCGTGGAATGATCTGGATGAAACGAAAACCAAGACAGGCCCCAACTCAGCGGCTCTCCATTTCGAGTCGGGGCTGGTTGCGCTTCTAAAGTGCCAACCGCCGCGTGAATTCGTCGAAGGCGTTTTATCCTCGACGCAGACGCCCCCGGAGGCATTCCGCCGGGCCTTCGGGGATCGCGCTTTCCAATCCGATTACTACTTTACCCGTCTTATGCTGGAAACAACCCCAGACGAGATTACTCCTCGTATGGCACATGGGCAGGACATGTCTATCATGGCAATGCTAGTTCTCAAAATGATGGCAATGCCCCGCTCCGACACCGGGCTATTCTCGATCCACACGGCGGAGTTCGACGGCTTCCAGTATCAAGACCCGCAGAAAAGGCCGGATTGGCTGTTGGTAGACTTGTTCGCCGCCGACAGAGGTTTGGAAATGCAATTTTTTCTCAACTATCATGACGCCTCACCGCACGTGTCGCAGGCCGACATCAATCGGGTTATATCAACTCTGCACAAAGTCGGTCCTTATACGACGGTTAAGCAGGCGGTCCTCGCACCATGATTTCAATCCATTGACTTAGTCCTCCGACTTAGTCCATACTCAGAGTTATGGAATTCAACGTGCACGAAGCCAAGACCCATTTCTCGCAACTTCTCCAGCGGGTTGAAGCGGGTGAGGAGATCACGATCGCCCGCGCCGGCAGGCCGGTGGCAAAGCTGATTGCCGCCGGTCCGCCAAACGGTAAGCGCCCCATGGGAATGGATCGAGGGAAAATCTGGATCGCCGACGACTTCGATGCCCCTGACCCAGAGATCGAGGCCCTGTTCTACGATGCACCACTGACGACTCGCGCAACTCGCAGGAACAAGAGCAAGAAAAAATGAGGTACCTGCTCGACACCAACGTATGGCTGTGGACCGTCCTTGAACCAGAACGGCTGTCACGCCGAGCGCGAGCAGTATTTGCCGACCTAAAACATGAAGTGTTCCTATCCGCGGCGTCTGCCTGGGAGATGGCGATCAAATCCGCGTCCGGAAAGCTGCGTCTGCCTGAGGCTGCGGCAACATACGTTCCGCGGCGGACGTCGGAACAGGGTGTTCGACCGCTGGAGATCTCGCAGCATCATGCTTTGGCCGTGTCGTTGCTCCCGCCGCATCATCGCGACCCGTTCGACCGATTGCTGATCGCGCAAGCCCGGTTAGAAAATATGGTGCTGATCAGTTCCGACCGGATCTTTGAGCGCTATGACGTTCAACTGCTCGATGCAGATCAATAAAAAGCCGCCCCGCAGGGCGGCTTCTTTGTCACTTTCGATGACTATACGCTGACCGGCTGCTTGCTGCTCACCGGCACCGGTGTCAGCCAATTGAAGCGATCGGCTTTCTCACCTCGGATGATCCCGAAAAATTCCTTTTGAATCATCTTGGTGATCGGACCGCAGACGCCTTTTCCGACGCTGATCTTGTCGACCGACCGAACCGGCGTGATCTCCGCCGCCGTGCCGGTGAAGAAGACTTCTTCGGCGATGTAGAGCAGTTCCCGCGGAATCCCTTGTTCGACTACGGTAATGCCGAGGTCGCGGGCTATCTGCAGAACCGACTCGCGAGTAATGCCCGGCAGCACGGAATTGCCCAAAGGCGCAGTTTGTAACGTGCCGTTTTTCACGATGAAAACGTTTTCGCCGGAACCCTCACTGACATAGCCGTTCACGTCCAGCGCGATGCCCTCGACGTAGCCGTTCAGGATGGCTTCCATCTTGATAAGCTGCGAATTCATGTAGTTCGCGCCGGATTTCGCCATCGCCGGCAGCGTGTTCGGTGCAATACGCGTCCACGAGGAAACGCAAACATCGACGCCTTGCTCGGCATCCGAGCCCAGATACTTGCCCCAGGGATAATTACAGATGTAAACCTCAGTCGGCGAATTAAAGGGGTTGACGCCAGCCTCGCCATAGCCGCGAAGCACGATGGGCCGCAAATAGCAGGGCCATACACCGTTGTTCTTGATGACTTCCATCATCGCCGCGACCAACTCTTCACGGGTATATTCGACGTCGATACGGTAAATCTTGGCCGAGTCCAGCAAGCGCTGAGCATGTTCCTGCGCACGGAAGATCGCGGGGCCCGAAGGCAAGGAGTAACAGCGTATGCCCTCAAATACCGACGAGCCATAATTCACCACGTGCGACATCACGTGGATCTGCGCGTCGTCCCAGGCAATGAGTTTTCCGTTGTGCCAGATTTTCTCCGTTTTCGAAATCGCCATGAGCACTCCTCAAATCTTAAGATTCGGTCATACGACTGGAAGATGCGTTTCTTGGATGCCAAATTTCGCAACCGCGTGAGGATCCACCTGCTGGCATGGCAAGCGGCGCGGAAACCAAGAGCCGCAGTAACCAAAGACAACGCATTATAACCGACATGATTGGGATTGCAGGACGTTTTTCGCCGAGGGCGAAAAGATTTTACAGGCCTGCTTACGATCGGCTGGACGAGACAGGAGACTTTTGTCTACTGGCGAGCGAGTGCTGGCTTGGGTGCTGTTCCACTCCCAAGCGCAGTTTGTGCCAGCGCCGGCAGTTCGTCTCCACGGAAGTATTGTCCTTTCGCCGCCCGCATCTCGGGCATAGCCAGGTAGGGCTTGCTGTAATCGTTGGCGGCATTCCAGAAGAGAAAGCCGATTCCGCCCTTTTGTTTGGCGGTCAGAACCTGAGTTTCAATGTATTTCGCCGAGTAGGAAGGCGTGCGCCAGTGGAAGGCCTGCAGCCAGGGGCGAATTACTACGCCGCTGCCTTTGGTGATGAGTTCAAAGCGGTCCATGGACTCGCCGATGAAGTGCTCGGGCGCATCTCCGGGACGGGCATAGCCGTCCATACCGAAGAAATGCGAGGGATAGATCATCGGCGAAAGTACGTCGCAATGTTTTGCCATTCTGACGATGTCTTGGCCAGTGTGAGAAAGATCGACCGGGCGCTGCCAGGCCATCACACCAAAAACGTCGAGCGAAAGCAGAACGCCGGTCGGGTGAATAGCCGCATAGGCGTGATCCAAGAAATCAGCAATTACGTCAGCGCGTTGCCACTGCGGGTGCTCGGTCTGGAAGTAAAAGCTGGCATCTTTCTGATCGCCTTCAGCCGGAAAGCGAACGTAATCGAATTGCACTTCATCGACGCCGGATTTGGCGGCTTCTTTCGCCAAAGCGATGTCATACTCCTGAACTTTCGGCTGCGACGGATCGGTCCAAACCAGCTTTCCATTCTCCCGCCAAGGCTCGCCGGTACGATGCGATTTCACCGCAAGCTCGGGGTGCGACACAACCAGCTTTTCATCGCGGAAAATCGCCACCCGCGCGATAGCATGCATATTCTGCGAATGCAAGAAATGAACGAACTTCGGCAGGTCGGGAATGGGCGCATGATGCTTGCCGAGCAAGGGATAATCGAAAGGAATGTTGACGCTGCCATCACTATCCTTGATGTCGAAAACTACCGCATTTCCGCCGACTTCGCGCCAATGCTGAATGATGCGAATACCGTGATCGCTGCCCGCCATCAAGCCGGTCAGATAGATCGCCCTCACCTCGAAATCGCTGGGCACCGGGATTGCCTTCTCGACGATCGGAGCATCCAAGATGCCCGGCACAAAAATCGTCTGCCCCGGCTTCAGAAACGTCGCCTGAGTGTTGCCGTTGGCCTTGCGGATGGCATCAGCCAGTTCGCTGGAGGTGAGATATCCAGTTTGGCTCAGGAAGTGGTGCGCCACCGAGGAAACCGTGTCGCCGCGCTTCGCCGAATAAGCGAGACTGCCGGGAGGAACAAGCTCTGCGGCAGGTTTGGCCGGAGCGGTAAGACTTGACTGTCGAAGGGTAGGCGCGACCTGTCCAGTTTGTGCCACGGCCACTGGAATCACACGAAACGTCAATCGTCGCGACACACTCACGACACAAACCAACAGAAAAATAGCGATAGAAATCCCCAGAACGCGGTGCACATTTCCTCCCCAAATGGTTAGAGTACTCAAGCTTCTGAAGAGGTTCTAGTTACGTCCGGTCCTCCCCTACTAGAATCCTGTTTGACAAGCAACCGCTTATGCATCTCACGCAAACCTCGACCGCCTCTTAGCGTTGCGACCGCGGAGACGCCACCATCCGGGGCTCCTGATGGGAAACCCTCACCCCGACAACGGTAAAGTCCGGGCATGCGCAAAGTATTTCCCTTAACATGACCATAGCCTGCGTGGTATACCCGACTCCTTCATAAGGTGAAAGCATCTAATTCCAATAGAAAGGTGAGGCATGGCGCGGTGAGAGAGTTGGCCAATCATTTGCAATGAGACAAATTGCGGCGAGCGTGGGGCTTGTCGCAGTCATGAAGAAAGTGACAAAAATTGTCGTTTGGTGGATGGCATCGTGAACTCTCCCATGAACCAGCTGAAGGCCCGAAAGGCAAGTGAGGGCCGAGACCCTATGAAAAATACGCTGAACGCAACGCTCGATCCGACGCGCCGCAGCAACGAAGCCCGAGACTTCGAAACGACTCTGCGACGTAAGATCGTCGGCCAGGACGCGGCCGTCGAGAAAGTGGTTGAGATCTATCAGATGTTTCTGGCGGGGCTGAATCCTCCGGGACGGCCGGTCGGCAATCTGCTGTTCTTGGGACCCACCGGATCGGGCAAGACTCGCGTGGTCGAATCCATGGCGGAGGCCTTGTTTGGGGATGCCCGAGCGTGCATCAAGATCGACTGCGCCGAGTTCCAGCACTCCCACGAGATCGCCAAATTGATTGGCTCGCCTCCCGGATATTTGGGTCACCGCGAGACGCATCCTCTGCTGACGCAGGAAGCGCTCAATCAGTGGCACACCGAGCGGCTGAAGCTCTCGATTCTGCTGTTCGACGAAATTGAGAAAGCCTCGGACTCGCTGTGGCAGCTACTGTTGGGAATTTTGGATAAAGCGACGCTGACCTTGGGCGACAACCGCCGCGTGGATCTTTCGCAGTGCATTATCATCATGACATCGAACCTGGGCGCGAGCGAGATGAGCACCCTGGTAGACGGACGACTTGGCTTTGCGCAAAAGCCGAAGGAAGTGGATGCGAGCCTCGATGAAAAAATTGACCGCACCGCGCTCGAAGCGGCCAAGCGTAAGTTCACGCCGGAGTTCATGAACCGCATCGACAAGGTTGTGGTTTTCCGTACGCTGCGGCCGGAGCATTTGCAGCAGATTCTGGAAATCGAACTGGGCATGGTGCAGCAGCGCATTCTAATGGCGCCGGCAGCTAATCAGTTCGTCTTCAATTGCACCGCGGGAGTGAAGTCCTTCTTATTGCAAGAAGGAACTGATCCCAAGTATGGGGCGCGGCATCTGAAGCGCGCTATCGAGCGTCATCTCGTGTTCCCGATGGCGAATTTGGTAGCAACCGGCCAAGTGCGCCTCGGGGATTTCATTCGCGTGGATATGGGGGACGGCGCACTCACGTTTGTTAAGGAGGCTGAGAACGCCATGGTACCCATGCTGATGGAGCGCTACGGAGCCGCGTCGACCACGCCGCCACTAGCTGCTCGCGCCGCGCGCACGGTCAACCGCCGCGAGTTTGGCGCCAGCCCGAACGGCGAAACCAAATAGGTTTTCCAGTAAGTCTGCAGACGAAGAAGGTGCCGGCCAACCAGCCGGCATCTTTTTTGGGTCAGCGGAAGCTATGAACTGGCGGGGAGGCCCACCCTGCATATAGTCCGAACGTCCCCGTGCCCTCGCGCCGAACGCGAAAGGCCGGGCCATCCCGGCTCGATCCAGGCCGCCTCCGCTGTTTAAATAGGTCAGACTACTGTGCCGCGGTAAACCCGTGATATACGCCACCGGAGTCAATATAAGATCCCGCGACGTGGTTGGCGTCGTTGATATTGGTGGCCGCGGTTCCCTGGCCCAGCGCGGTGCCTGCACCGGGAACATTAAAAGTGATGATCTGCCCGGTGGGTGTTCGCCCAAAGCTGTGATACACGCCCGCTGAGTCGCTGAAGTATCCAGCCACCACCCCCGCCGTGTTGATCCAGTCGCCTTGGGTCCCCTGGCCGAAACTCGTGCCTGCGCCGGGAGCGCTGAACTCAGTGATGGTGCCATTCGCCGCCCGCACAAAGCTGTGCGCCACACTGGAGGAATCAATGTAAATGCCTGCGACGGTTCCGGCCGTATTGATCGCGCCTCCGACGGTCCCTTGCAGGGCTCCAGAGCCTGCGCCCGAAGCGTCATAAACGGTGACCGTGCCCGAAGACGTGCGAATGAAACCATGCGCCACACCGCCCGAATCAATGATGTAGCCGGAAATGGTGCCTGACGCGTTGATGCCGAAGCCGGTCGTGCCCTCACCCTTTCCGGTGCCCGCTCCAGTCACGTCGAAGGTGGTGATCGTGCCATTCGCGGCGCGCACGAAACCGTGACGCACGCCGCCCGAGTCCGCATAGAATCCCGAAATCGCGCCCGCGGTGTTGATGTCGTAAGAAGTGGTTCCCTGATCGAACCCAGTACCGGCGCCCGGAGCGTCAAAAACTGTGATGGCGCCCGAAGCCGCGCGCACAAAGCCGTGGTTCACGCCGCCGGAGTCGATGGAATACCCTGCGATCACGCCGGCCGTGTTCATGGCACGCGAAAAGGTTCCCTCGTCGACTCGTGTTCCCGCGTCGGGGGCGTCGAAGCTGGTGATGGTTCCCGAAGCCGAACGTACATAGCCGTGACTCACGCTCCCAGAATCAACGTAGTAGCCCGCGATCGTTCCGCTACTGTTGATGGCGCCGCCAACTGTGCCCTGGCCGATGCCCGTACCGGCGCCGGGAGCATTGAACTTGGTGATGGTTTGCGCCGGCGCGGCAACGACTGCTGCGACGATAAACGCTGATAAAACCCTGGCTGCAACTTTTGCGGTGAAAGCCTGCTTCAACTGACGCACTGGTGGTCTCCTTGATGGTCGAACTGAGCGTATGCGGGATTGCCCCCAACGTCAATGTGAAAGATTTGGGTAATCCCGTGAAATGGCTTGTCTGGTGAGCCTTTTGGGACTTTTCCGCTGCAAGACTTTGGGGCGCGATGAATCGCCGTTTTTGACCTCCAAAATCACTCGTGGAGAATGGCCCACCGGCCCTGATTCCGCATCCAAGCTGACACACCAACCATTTATAGGGGGCAGCATGCTAAACGCGAAGAAGGCTCTCAGCAGCTTTTCGGTGGACAACATTCAAAAAGCCAAAGACTTCTATGGTAAGACGCTCGGGCTTGAAGTTTCTGGCGGCCCGGAGGGCACGCTAGTTCTCAGCGACGCCAAGACCCTTATTTACCCTAAACCGAACCATCAACCCGCCACATTCACCGTTCTGAATTTCCCTGTGGACAACGTAGAAAAAGCCGTGGATGAGCTCACCCAACGTGGAGTGAAATTTGAAATCTACAACGAGCCGTACCTCAAAACCGATGCACGAGGAATTTCCCACGGAAATGGGCCGACCATTGCATGGTTTAAGGATCCGGCGGGCAACATTTTATCGGTGCTTGAAGCGGCTTAGTGATGCGGCATATTGATGCGGCCTGTGATTAAGAGCGTGCATCTTGTCCCGATGGGGATGGCGAATGCTTTCCTGATCGAGGGCAACGACGGCTTGACGCTAATCGACGCGGGATACCCGCATAAAGAGGCAGCCGTCTTCGCTGCAACCCGCGCTCTCGGCCACTCGCCAGATCAACTCAAGCATCTGATTATTACTCACGCCCACCCGGACCATATCGGCAGCGCCGCCGCCATCGTGCGTGAAACCGGCGCGCGGACCTACATGCACCCGCTCGATATCCCGATCGCCGAGAGTGGGGGGCCATTTCGGCCGATGAGCGCGGCGCCTGGCCTGTTGCGAGGCATGCTGTGCAAGCTGATGTTTCATCCCACCCAGCGAGTGGAGCGGGTTGCCATCGACCGGCCTTTGGCCCCCGTCGAAATGCTGCCCATCGCCGGCGGCATCGAAGTGATCCATACGCCGGGGCATTGCGCTGGCCAGGTCGCGCTGCTGTGGCGTCCCGGACGAATGCTGTTCGCGGGCGATCTGTGCATGAACATCATGGGGCTCGGCGATCCGATCGGCTTCGAGAGTTTGGACGAAGGCCGTGTCAGCCAACGCAAGGTCGCAGATCTTTCTTTCGATGCTGCCGGGTTCGGTCATGGCGAGCCGATTACCCACGATGCGGCGACGCGTTTCCGCCACAAGTGGGGCGACGGCAAGACCGATTTGCGTCGAGCCGCGTAGCGTGCTGTCCCCTAATGCGATTCATCGGGCTGTAAGAACAGTTCTGTAGAGTCGGCAAACGAGGCGATTCGCAATGTCCGTTGCGATGCCTATCCGCCCTGTTTTAACTCAACCAGCACTTGCTTGGCGATTTCTTTCAGGGTTTCGAAGACGCCGTTGCCTTTGGGCGCGATGGCTTCGATAATGGGTTCGTTTTTCTTGCGTAGCTCTGTGGTCAGCTTATCGAGAGGCAAAGCATTCGGCAGGTCCCGCTTATTGAGCTGCAGGACGTAGGGAATTTTCTGGAAGTCGTAGCCGTGTTCCTTCAGATTGCTCATCAGGTTGTCCATGGCTTCGACGTTGGCGTCCATGCGTTCTTCCTGCGAGTCGGCAACGAAGACGATGCCGTCGACTCCGCGCAAAATCAGCTTGCGGCTGGCGTCGTAGAAAACCTGGCCGGGAACGGTGTAGAGGTGCATGCGGGTTTTGAAGCCGCGCACCGACCCCAGATCGAGCGGCAGGAAGTCGAAGAACAGGGTACGGTCGGTCTCGGTGGCCAGCGAAATCATCTTGCCCTTTTGCTGCTCGGCAGTTTTCTGATAGATGAACTGCAGGTTCGTCGTCTTGCCGCCTAGACCGGCGCCATAGTAGACGATCTTGCAGTTGATTTCGCGGGCTGCAAAGTTGATGAAGCTCAAGAGTTTCCTCGGCCGGCGCAGACGCTCCGTGGCGCAGAACGCCTTCGCTCCAGGTTACCTAGTTACCAATTTGGTTTATACCACAGGGCCTCAGTGACTCGCAGGTTACTCAGGTTACTAGAACTGGACGTTCCCCAGTGGCGGTTTCAGCGCGTCGCTGATCGCATCTTCCACTGAATTTGCCGCAACATGCCAAGCACGGTTTCGGCGTCTTCGAATGAGAGGTCCATGCGCCGAATCAATCGGCGGGCTTTGGGTGCGGCCTGGGCTTCTGAGCTTGCGCTGATGTAGCCGCTGGCGGTCAATAACTCCAGCAATAACAACGTGATCCGTTCAAGATCGGACGACTTGGCGGAGCGAATCTTGGGAGCCCTGCCGGGTTTGGTGTGCGCCCGCACCAGCTCATAAAGGCAGATGGCTACGGCTTGGCCGAGGTTCATTGCGGGAAGATTCTCGCGAGTGGGAATGCGCATAAGCCAGTGGCAATGACTAAGGTCTTGGTTCGAAAGCCCGCGTTTTTCCGATCCGAAAAGCAGGGCGACCCGGCCGGAGCGAGGATGCTTACGAATCAATCGCGCTCCGTCGGTCAGCGGCCTGAGTTTGTGCTGCAATTCCCGATCGCGGGCCGACGTCGTACCGACGACGAGGGCGCAATCGGCGATGGCTTCGGCGACCGTCTTGTACTCCTTCGCCTTGGCCAACAGCTCAGCGGCGCCAACCGCTGAACGTGCCTCTCGGAACGACGGTTCATAAGAATCCACGACCCGCAGATCGTAGAATCCGAAATTGCCCATAGCCCTCGCGGCCGCACCGATATTTAACGGATTTCGGGGGGAGACCAGGACAACTGCCAGACGATCGGGTTCGGACTGACGAGCCAAGTCATCATTTTAGGGCATGGCATCTACTCGGCGGGCGAGAAACCGTACTCGGGTATTACAACCGGCTCACGAGCGTCGGGAACAGCTACCAGGAGCATGACGCTTGCGATGGCAAAGAGCGTCATCAGGGCGAATCCCCAGCGATAGGTTCCGGTGAGGGTGTGCAGATAACCGAAAGCGTAAGGTCCAGCGAAACCGGCAACACTTGCGACCCCATTGATCAAACCGACCGCAGTAGCGGCAGCAGATGCGCTGAGAGTTTCACTCGGGATCGCCCACATTACCGGCAAATAGGACTGAGCTGTGCAGACCAGGATGAAGCACGCGATCGTCGACAGGGTTGTGCGCGGCAGGGTGGTCAATCCGAACAGTGCGATCGCAGCAGCCAGGATAGGTGCGGCGGCGTGCCAGCGCCGCTCACAATTCTTGTCCGAGTGCCAGCCATTGAACTGCATCACCAAAAAGGATACGAGATAGGGCAGCGCGCCCAGCCAGCCGACACGCGCGTCGGAGAATCCAGAGAGCCGCTTCAAAATCGTTGGAAGCCAGAAAGCAGCCGTGTAAATGACGAAATATGCAAAAAAGCTGGCCGTGCATAGCAGCAGTACGACCCGCGAATGCAGAGCCTGCCATACAGTGGTCGAGATGGTGTGCGCGGGCTTTTCCTCCTGCAATTTCTGGATGACTTGATAGCGCTGCTTTGGGGTCAGCCAGGAAGCATCCGCCGGCCAATCCGTGAGATACAAGAACGCTGCCACGCCTAGGACAACCGCCGGTACGCCTTCCAACAAGAACAGCCAGCGCCATCCTGCCAGGCCCAGCCAATGATGGCCGACGATCCACCCGGCGAGAGGCGAGCCCACTACAAACGACAGCGGAATTGCCGCCATAAAAGCGCTGCCCGCCTTCGCGCGGTCCTCGCGAACAAACCAGTGGCTGAGATAAACAACCACGCCAGGAAAAAATGCCGCTTCGGCCGCGCCCAGGAGAAAGCGAGCAAGATAAAGCTCGTTAGCGTTGCGGACGAGCGAAGTAAACATCGTAAGCGTTCCCCACACTAGCAGAATGCCGCTGATGCATCGCCGCGCGCTCCACAATTCGATCAGTAGTGCTCCCGGAATCTGCAAGGCCACATAGCTAACGAAGAAGATGCCGGCCGCGAAACCGAATACGCGATCGGTGAGGCCTAAGTCATGCGACATTTCGAGCGCCGCATACGCAACGTTCGTGCGATCGATGTAATTGACGATATACAGGACGAAGAGAAACGGCAGCAGCCGGACCGCGATCTGGCGGCGAGTGTGGACGGATAAATCTGCTGCGGCGCCGAGTTCCGCTCCGCCTGTGTCGGTTGACATGCGAACGACTCCTGCACCGGGATAATCGTTCTAATAAGGATCGTTCTGAAAGTGGCGGACAGTATAGCTGAATTTCGCCTGAAGGCAAGAATCGCTATGTAGGCGCGCGCGTCCTCGCGCGTGGGCTCACGGGACACCCGCGCCTACATCGGAGCACAGGACGAAAGTCTCTTGTTGCGAATCATTTCAAGGGATACAATCGCGGCCTCGATGCCGACGACTATGACAAAAGTTCCGAAAGTATCTGTAGCACTGATTCTGGCTGGGCTGTTTCTAGCGGCAACGGCAGGCAGCGCATTCGCAAGCCGCAACTACGTGGTTGCGAACAATAACACCTCTCCTACCAATACGATCAGCATTTATGAGCTTTTCGGGAATACGCAGGGTGCGTCGCTAGTTAGTGTGACCACGGTGCCGACCGGAGGTCAGGGCATCGGGGGCGGATATCCGGCCAATCCAACGGTAGTAGCAACAAAACAGTACCCCATTCCGGGCTGTGTTTTTGTCGGAGACGCGGGTTCGAGCGACATCGCGGTGTTGAAGCCGATAAACCAGAGCCCATACCTGCAAGTAGTAGGGAACTTTTACTCTGTTGACGGGGATGCGGCCACTGCGGGCGGACTGGGCATCGTAGCGTCCGGTGCCTACGTCTATGCCAGCTATACAGGCAACGGCAACAACATTTCGCCGGCTATTGAGTTGTGGTTTGATAGTACAGGGCACTGCTTCCTGGAAAACGGCGGGCGTCTCGTCACTGCAGGAATAAACAGCGGACCGATTGATAGCATGGCGGTGACCCCCAACTCCAACCACCCGGCTTTAATTGTCGGATACACAGACGGTTCGGTCGGCTCCTACTCGATCGGCGCAAATATTCTCCTGATCGGCCAAGAAATGATTGCAGGAAGCGGAGTGGGCTCCGGGGCTTATGCTTCTAGCGTGGCCATCTCCCGAGACGGGAAATGGGCCATCTTCGCTGACTCTTCAGCTTCGAACACCACCCAAGTGGATGTAGCGCCTCTCACCCCTCGTGGAAGGTTGGGCCCAACCACTACCTACGGCGGAGACGGCACCCTAGGAACTGGCCTTAATTCCACCAGCGTCGCCCTGAGTCCAGATAATCGGTTCATCTACGTCGTCGACAGCGGCTCAGGGCAACTAACGACGCTTTCATTTGACACCACCACAGGAATTGTCACGTACCCTAACAACTGCCTGACGGACCTGAAGGGTTACAACGCGAGTTGGGCCACTGCGTCGCAGGTCGACGTGATAGGAGATGCGGGTACGGGGCAAGGACTGTATATATCGGAAGGCTTTCTCACGGGCGATTCCTATATCGCCCTGCTCGCGGTGGATTCCAAGACCGGCTGCACGACCGAGTTGCCACGTTCGCCCTTCGTGGACTCTAACGGCGGGAGCCTGCAGTCGATTGCCTCTTTCAACTTCTAAAACTGCACGATGTGACTGCTGGTTTACTTTCTCTCCCACAATGAGCTAAGTTAAGGGCGCGCGCGTGCGAGAGCGTGCGAAAAACATTACTGCGGATCTGCGCTCCGCCTGCACCCTTCGACTGCGCTCAGGGCAGGCTCACCGGACACCCGCGCCTACGTCGGAGCACAGGACGAAAGTCTCTTGTTGCGAATCGTTTCAAGGGATACAATCGCCGCCTCGATGCCGACGACTATGACAAGAGTTCCGAAAGTATCTGTAGCACTAATTCTGGCTGGGCTGTTTCTAGTGGCAACGGCAGGCAGCGCATTCGCAAGCCGCAACTACGTGGTTGCGAACAATAACACGTCTCCTACTAACACTGTCTCGGTCTACGAACTCTCGGGGACGACGCTCGAATCGTCGTTGGTTAGTGTGGTCAACCTGGCGACCGGGGGAGCGGGTACCGGCGCTGGGTTTCCAGCCAACGTGGCGCTAGCCGTTTTAGACCGCAACTATCCCGTAGGTTATTGCGTTTTTGCTGGGGACGCCGGATCAGGCGACATTTCAGCAATGAAGCCGATAAACACTAGCCCATATTTGCAACTTGTGGGTAACTACCGCACGCCCGAAGGTGACGAAGCTAGCGCCGGAGGCCTCGGCCTCGTGATCTTTAACACTTCTGAACTCCTCGGGAACTACACCGGCAATGGCAGCAATGTGCTCCCGGCCCTTGGCTTTTGGGATGTGAATGTTGGGTGCAAACTGGACACCATCGCTCATCTTCCTGCCGCTGGACTGAATGGTGGGCCTATCGACAGCATGGCAGTGGCGCCTAATCAGAGATACCTGATTGTTGCGTACACGGATGGCTCGGTGGGCTCTTACGGGATCTTCAACATTGGTCTAATTGGTCAGGAAATGATCGCGGGAAGCGGCGTGGGTTCGGGCGCTTATGCCGGGAGCGTGGCTGTCTCCCACGACGGGAAGTGGGCGATCTTTGGCGACTCCTCAGCCTCGAACACCACGCAACTTGACGTTGCGAGCATCGGCTCTAATGGGGTGTTGGGGCCGACCACTACCTACGGCGGAGACGGCAGCTTGGGAAGCGGCCTTAATTCCACCAGTATCGCCTTGAGCCCCGATAATCAGTTCATTTACGTCGTAGACAGCGGGTCGGGACAAGTAACCACACTTTCATTTGACACCGCCACAGGAATTGTCACGTATCCTAACAACTGCCTGACGGACCTGAAGGGTTACAACGCGAGTTGGGCCACAGCATCGCAGGTCGACGTGATGGGAGATGCGGGTACGGGGCAAGGACTGTATGTATCGGAAGGTTTCCTCACGGGCGACTCCTATATCGCGCTCCTTGAGGTAAATTCAACCACCGGCTGCACGACCGAGCTACCACGTTCGCCATTTGTTGACTCTAACGGCGGGAGCCTGCAGTCGATTGCGACGTTCACTTATTAAGCTGGGGTCATCCCTTCGCTCCGCCGCCGCGCCTACATCGCCTGAGCAAGCACTTTCCAGCGAAAGCAATCTATCCGGTGATCATTCACCATGCCGACAGCTTGCATAAAGGCATAGCAAATCGTCGTCCCCACAAAGCTGAACCCGCGTTTTCTCAGGTCTTTGCTCAGGGCATCGGATTGGGGCGTCGAGGCGGGAATCTTTGATTTGGCATGCCACGAGTTGATCCGGGGACGCCCATCGACAAACCGCCAGAGATAGGCGTCGAAAGACCCGAATTCGTCTTTCGCTTCGAGGAATGCCTTTGCGTTCTTAACGGCGGATTCGATCTTCAGCCGATTGCGAATGATCCCGGGATCTCCCAGAAGAGTTCGCATCTTTGGCCGATCGTACTTGGCGATCATCTCAGCGTCGAACGCATCGAACGCTGCACGGTAGTTCTCGCGTTTGCGGAGAATCGTGTCCCAACTAAGGCCGGCTTGTGCGCCTTCCAGGATGAGAAATTCGAACAGACGGCGATCGTCATGCGTGGGAACGCCCCACTCCTCATCGTGATAGCGAATGGACAATTCGTTCGTTGCCCAGGAGCAGCGGGTTAGCGACTTAGGCATCGAGATGAGATTTTAACGGACGCAGACTCAAATGACTTGCCGATAACGTCCTAACCACGGAGTCGCTCTACGAAGTTGGGAATTCTTCGCGTTTTTTGCGGTAAAGGCTCTTAACCGCGAAGATCGCAAAAAAAATGGCTAATTGGCCCTCAGCCGAAGGCTCTACTCCAGCGATTTCGGATCCGACTTATTCTTTGGGCTCTTCTTGTCGAGTAGCTCGACCAATTCCTTGGCACATTCCGGATTCTTCACTTTCCCGCGCCGGATGATGTCTTTCGCACTCAATTTCTGACCGTAGAGTTTTTCGTTAGCACTGCCATCAGAGCGGAGGGTCGAACCCTCCAGAGACACGCCCGCGAAAAGCCCTTTATTGCGGGAGTAAGAAAGAATTTCGGCGGTCATCACAACGTCGGTTGCGGCCGATGCAGTGCGGCCTTTCGGGCCAGCAGCGGCGGATGCATCCGCGCCCAGTTTCACTTTGCTGCTCAGCAACGACCGCGCACCGGCCGGATTCATGACCAGAAGGACAAAGTCCGTAGCCTGGCCACCCAACTGAAAGCCAATGCTGGCGCCTTCCAGCGCGTACATGGCAGGAGGTCCCCATAAGCCCGTATAGTGCTGGCCGCCGCGGCAAATCATCAGCCCGCGCCCATAGCTGGCACCCACCCCAAATGCACCTTTCTTGACCGAAGGCAACACGATGATGCATTCGGCTTTATCGAGCAAATCTTGAGGAATGTCGTCGGGGATATTCAAAATTTCTTTCAAAACTTGGCCCGAGTCGCGAACCCGTTCTTGTTCCTTCTCGTTATCGGCGGCTGATGCGGACAGAGCCAGGACAGACACCATCAGCAGCAGGAAGACCTTTTTCATACCTTCTCCTTGGGAATTTGCCTATTGTAACCCGCAGGGCCGTGTATAACAGGGGCGCGTATGCAACTAGTAAGCCAAGAGCCGTCTGCCCAGCGAACCCAATTCCGTCCTCACATCGGAGAGGGGCCATGCCCCGTCGAGTGCTCCTTTTGTAACTTGGCAGTCTTCAATGGGTTGCCTAGAGTCAGAGCTGAAAGAGGGGCATTTTTCGGCCCTTCACGTGCATCTATATAGGCGTGGTTGTGCAACGGCTGCGCTGTGCAAAGAGTAAGCGGCTGGGACTTGGAATGAAGTACACAAAATGGTATTTTTTGCTCGCGCTGTTGTTGTTCGGGCTAGCGGTACAGCCAGTTTTTCCGCAGTCGGCGTACAGCTCTCCAGGCAACGCTTTCGTGTCCTCGCCCTCAGCGCCCGCCGCCGATTCTGATCAGCGCGACGAGTCGGTCCTCACTATACGCAAGCGCGTCGATGAAGTGAATCTCTTGTTCATTGCTACCGACAAGCACGGCAAGTTTGTGCGCAATCTGAACGAGACCGATTTCTCGATTCTCGACGATCATAAGCCGCCGCAGTCCATCGTCAACTTCAGGCGGGAGACCGATCTTCCCCTGCATCTCGGCCTGCTCATCGATACCAGCGGGTCGGTGCGCAGCCGGTTCGACTTCGAGCAAGACTCTGCCATCACTTTTTTGCAGCAGACCGTGCGCGCGAACTTTGATAAAGCTTTCGTGATGGGCTTCAATTCGCGTAGCAATATCACACAAGATTTCACCGACGACGTCTCGCAGCTGGCGGACGGCGTACGTCGTTTACACAACGGTGGGGGAACGGCGCTTTACGATGCGATTTATCAGGCTTGTCATGATCGCCTGAATCGGAGCGAGGAAAGCCGCCCGGTACGCCGCGCCATTATCGTGGTAAGCGACGGCGAGGACAATCAGAGCGAGCACAGCGAAGCGGAAGCCATCGCAATGGCGCAGCGGGCGGAAGTTATCATTTACGCGATTTCCACCGATGATAGCGGCTTGATCTTGCGCGGGGACTGGGTCTTGGCTCAGCTTGCCGATGCCACCGGCGGGAAGGCTTTTTTTCCATATAAGACCAAGGATATTAAGTCTTCGTTTGCCGCCATTGAGGACGAACTGCGCAGCCAATACATCGTTTCCTACCGTCCCGCGGATTTTGAAGCCGACGGCCGCTACCGGCCCATCGAAATCACCGCTTCCAAGAAGGATCTGCAGGTCCGGGCCCGCAAGGGCTATTACGCTCCCCGGCAATAGCCCGGGTTTGTCGGGTTACTCCGGCGTTTTCAAGACCCCCTCCCAGCGGTGCTAGAATTCCTGTGTGGGGGCAGGTTTCGGCCTGCAAGGTCAAGCGATGAGGACGTTCCATATGTCAGGTGGCCAATTGCAGCTTAGGTTCCTCATCCTTCTTTCGTTGATTTCTCTTTCGGCGAATCCCAGTCTGGCGGCCCAGACTCGCCACAAGGCCAGAACCAAGGCAGCGCCCATTGCGGCTACGCCTGCGCCTCCGCCGACTCCGCTGACACCAGCGCAAATGCCGGCTACGCCTCCAACCGTTTCTTTCGTTGGCGAGCAATTGACGGTCAATGCCCCAAATTCTACCTTGGGTGACATTCTTCGCGAGGTGCGGAAACAAACGGGAGCTTCGATCGACATTCCCGGCAATGCCACCGAACGAGTGATGGGGATCTTCGGGCCGGGGCCGGCACGCGACGTTCTAACCGCGATTTTGAACGGCTCGCACTTTAACTATGTTTTGATGGGATCGGCAACCAATCCGAGCGGCCTCGACCGCGTCATGCTGCTTTCGAAACCAGCAGCTGAGCCAGTCAATCAAGTTGCCAATGCGCAAATGCAAAATGCTCCGCCGCAGGCGCCGCCAGGCGGAGTGCAAGCCGGCGAGGCCTTGGACTTCGGCAATGATCAAGCGCAAGGCGACAACCAACAAGACTCCGCGGACATTTTCGGTAGCGCGGAAGAGCAGCAACAACCCGATCAGAATCAACAGGCTGATGACCAGCAAGGCGTAGCGAATCCCTTTGGCAATCCCAATGCAAACCAGGTGAAGACCCCGCAGCAATTACTGCAGGAGCTACAGCAGCAGCAACAACAAGGACAACAGAATCCAAATGGATTGCCGAACCCGGGTAATCCCAGGTTCGGCGGACCAGGATTCCCCGGATCTCAGCCACAGCCGAATCCTCAGTGAAGTCCGTTTTTCCTCGGAAAATATAGGGTGACGTCAGGACCTGTTCGTCCTGTTTAGTCGCCGCCCGCGTGCGCGGCGCGAGTCTGCCCGACCAGCATGGGTGTTGTCGGGGTTTTAGGCCGCTGAGGAGCCATCAATCGAAGAATTCCAAGAACGGCAGCGTAGGCTGCAAAAATTCCGGTTGCAACCACCGTCACTACGGTGAGAGATAAGATTAGCGCGCCCAGTAAACTGCTCAAGCTCGGTTCCGCTTTCCCTTGACTCGCCGCAGCCGCGAATCCGATTTTCTTCGGCTGGTTTTGACGCTGCCGGCGCTTCCTTCAATCTACCCGCGTTGACGCTTGCTGCTGTTAACGACTAAGATACGTGAGTAGAAGTGCGCACTCCCACTCTCCAACATTTCTGCGGACCCGTCCACGTTACGAAAGGTCTAGAAGGCGCAACTGTCGGGCATTATGGCCATTACTAAGATCTCGGTGCGCGGGGCGCGCCAGCATAATCTCAAAAACATCGACGTCGAAATCCCCCGCAACACCCTGACCGTGATTACGGGTCTCAGCGGCTCGGGAAAGTCGTCTCTGGCATTTGACACGATCTACGCCGAGGGCCAACGCCGGTACGTCGAGACGTTGTCGCCCTACGCTCGCCAGTTTCTCGATCAAATGGAGCGGCCGGATGTCGATTCCATCGATGGCCTGAGCCCGTCGATTTCGATTGAGCAGAAAACTACCAGCCGCAGCCCGCGATCCACCGTGGGTACGATCACCGAAATCTACGACTATCTCCGGCTTCTATTTGCCTCCATCGGAGCGGCCCATTGCCCGCAATGCGGGCGCGCTATAGCACGGCAATCGGCGGATCAGATCGTTCAGCGAGTGATGGCCTTGACACCCGGCGAACGCGTGATGGTGCTCGCGCCGATCGTGCGCGGCCGCAAGGGCGAATTCAAAAAAGAAATGGAGAAGCTGGTCGAACACGGTTATACCCGTGCGCGGGTGGATGGCGAAATCGTAAACCTCGAAGACGAGATTCTTCTCGATAAACGCAAGAACCACACGATCGAAGTCGTCGTGGATCGTCTCCTGGTGAAAGAAGGCATCGAGCACCGGCTCGGGCTCTCGATCGGTTTGGCGATGAAACTGGCAGGCGGTCTGGTGCAAGTCGCGGTGGTCGATGGTGAAGAGCAACTTTATTCCGAACGGCTAGCCTGTCCCGACTGCGGCATCAACGTGCCGCAACTCGAGCCTCGGTCATTTTCCTTCAACAGCGCTTATGGAGCCTGCCCCGAATGTCACGGCCTGGGCAGCATCTACGATTTCGATCCGGCGAAGGTCATCGTGGATTGGTCCAAACCCTTGCTCGATGGTGGGCTCGGGCCGGGATCGGCCTCGCAGAACCTGATTCACATGCTGCAAATCGCGGCGGCGGCTCATGGCATCGACCTCAGCACACCGTTCGAGAGATTTCCCGAGAAGATTCAGAACCTGCTGCTCTATGGCGAAGCGAACAGAAGTGGCAAAACTGGCTTCGCTGGGATTCTCGCCTATTTGAAACGGGCCATGGAGGGTTCAACCTCCGAGGGTTACCGTGATTTCCTGCTCGATTACATGTCTGCGGCGGAATGTCCGGTTTGCCATGGCCAGCGGCTTCGGCCTGAGAGCCTGGCGGTCAAAGTTAACGGCATGTCGATCGCGGAATTCACCGCCATGCCGGTCTCGCGTGCGCTCGAGACGTCGAGAAAAATCAAGCTCAGCGGCCGCGAGGCTTTGATTGCCGATCGCATTGTGCATGAGATCACCGAACGCCTGCAATTCTTGGACGCCGTCGGCCTCGGCTATATTTCTCTCGATCGTTCGGCTGCGACGCTTTCCGGAGGCGAAGGTCAGCGCATTCGCCTGGCCACGCAAATTGGATCCAAGCTGCGCGGTGTACTCTACGTGCTCGACGAGCCGTCCATCGGTCTGCATCATCGCGACAACGATCGTCTTTTACAAGCGCTCGAAGAACTGCGCGATCTCGGCAATACAGTGCTAGTGGTCGAGCACGATGAAGAAACCATTCGCCGCGCCGATTATGTGATCGATCTCGGTCCCGGCGCCGGGCGGCATGGGGGTAAGCTAGTCGCCCATGGCACGCCGGAGCAAATCGCGGAAACACCCGAGTCCCTCACCGGCGCTTACATTTCCGGCCGCACTCAGATCGAGATGTTGCCGGAGCGGCGGAATGCAAATGGCGTCGGTATCAGCATTCTCGGCGCTCGCGAGAACAATCTAAAGAATCTGGATGTGACGTTTCCGCTCGGGGTGATCACGGTCGTGACCGGCGTCTCGGGATCGGGAAAATCCACTCTGGTCAACGACATTCTTTATCGTGCCCTCGCCAAGACGCTCTATCGTTCGCGGGAAGAACCTGGCGACCACAAGGCGATCTCGGGCGCGGAGAATATCGATAAAGTCATTCGCATCGATCAGTCGCCGATCGGCCGCACGCCGCGCTCGAATCCTGCAACCTACACGGGAGTTTTCTCGCAGATTCGCGATCTCTATGCGATGCTGCCGGAGTCCCGCGAACGCGGCTACAAGCCGGGGCGATTTTCCTTCAACGTGTCTGGTGGACGTTGCGAAGCCTGCCAGGGCGAAGGCCAGCGTCGTATCGAAATGAGTTTCTTGCCGGACGTCTATGTGCTTTGCGAAGTCTGCGGCGGCCGCCGCTACAATCACGAAACCCTCGCGGTGAAGTACAAGGGATATTCCATCGCCGATCTATTGGAAAGCTCAGTTGCCGACGCACTACCTATCCTTGAAAATATTCCGCAGGTGAAACAAAAGTTACAGACCTTGGTCGACGTCGGTCTGGGCTATATTCATCTCGGCCAGTCCGCCGTTACGCTTTCCGGCGGCGAAGCCCAGCGTATCAAATTGGCCCGCGAACTGAGCAAGCGCCAAACCGGCCGTACTTTATATCTGCTCGACGAGCCCACAACCGGTCTACACTTCGACGATGTTAAAAAGCTGCTCGACGTGCTGCACCGCCTCACAGACTTGGGCAATACGATTGTAATCATCGAACACAATCTCGATGTGATTCGCAATGCCGATTGGATCATCGATCTCGGCCCCGAAGGCGGCGAAGATGGCGGCCGCATCGTGGCGCAAGGCACGCCGGAACAGGTTGCAAAGAATAAGAAGTCCTACACGGGGCAGGCGCTGGCGCACTTCTTCAATGGCAAGCTGGAAGAGAAGAGGGTCTGGTCCGCTTAGATAGTATTTTCGTGTAAAGTCAAAAGGTTCCCTCTTAGAAATTCAACCGCGTGTCTTCCGAAACCAACCCGTCGTTCGAACCAGCCCTCGGACCGGTGCCCGAACCTCCCGTACCTACGCGTCCTCTGGCGGAGGACCCCGTCTGGACAGGCTGGGACGTGCTCCAGATCGCGCTGCTAACCATCGTTTCTATCGTTGTCCTGGCGCTGGCGGTTGCGCTGGCGGCGCAGCGGTTTTTGTTCCGTGACAAGCCCTTCCTCGACGTAGTGAAGTTCCCCATGGTCAGCGTGGTCGCGCAAATCCTGGCTTACTTCGTAGTGTTGGTTTTCATGGTTCTGGTCGTTAAGCGTCAGCCGGGACGGCTCTTCTGGGCTTCGATCCGCTGGAATTGGCCAGGCTCGATGTGGGGAATGTTTATCATTTGCGGCGCTATCGTGTACTTTGCTTTGCTGGGGGTGGGGCAATTGTTGCCCATTCCCAAACACTTGCCCATCGATCAATTTTTCGGCACGGCCAAGGAAGCCGCATTTCTCTCGATTATGTCGGTGACCATCGCGCCGTTGATGGAGGAGCTATTTTTTCGCGGGTTCCTTTATCCCGTGCTGGCGCGGCGGCTCGGCGTTGCTGTAGCTATCTTTCTGACCTCCGCGCTCTTCGGCCTGCTGCACGGCGCACAGCTCGGATACTCGTGGGCAGTATTGATTATTTTTCTAGTTGGTTTGGTTCTGACGACTGTTCGCGCACTGACAAAATCGGTAGCCGCCAGCTTTCTTACCCACGTGGGTTACAACGGAACTCTGTCGTTCCTGTTGTTCATCGCAACCGATGGATTCCGTCACCTGGAAAAGCTCACGCAGTAAATCACGGCTGTTTGATAGCCTTGCCCTCAACGACCGTAGTCCACGTAGTTCCATCCGGTGACATCTCAAATTTGAAGTCGTAAGTAACGGCTGTGCGAATTTTCACCACCCACTGGGTTTTCACTATTCCAGTGTCCATTTTTCTCTCGCCACTCCAGATCCACGTGTCGCCATCGACGAACCCCTTCGAGTGAATGGCTTCGCCCATGCTGTTGAATTCGTCGTAGGTGTAAAGCTTTTCGTTCGGGTCGTAGCCGAGATAGGCGACGCCGCTGGCTCCGTTCATACCCGAAATCGTGAATTCAGAACGCACGACCAGAAAGAATCCGCCGTCCATCCAGTCGTTCTGGTCGGTCTCGATCAAATGGCCGCCAGGACTGATAGAGTTCGGCTCGACCTCGCCCTCCAGCCGCCACGTTCCGACGAAGTAATCAAGTTTTCCCAGTTCTGCAGCTGGTGTTGGCATGAATTTACGGCCTGTTTTTGGGTGGTGCAGCGCTTCAGCGCTGCGAATATCAGCTACTTTTCAGCTGCGCTTTAACGCCTGAGGTACATCGCCGCCACGCCCGACCCTCTCCGCCAATTCCCCCCGCGCCACCGATACCTGCTCCCCGCTCTCCAGGTGTTTCAACGAAAACACATCCGACCTCACTTCGTTCTCTCCGACAATCAAAATGTAGCGTGCACCCGCCTTTGTCGCCATCTCGAACGACTTTTTCAAACGAAAATCCTCATCGCCCAACTCGACAACAATGTCGTGTTTACGCAACTCGCGCGCGAGCCGGGCAGCTTCGCGATCCATGCCCTCACCCAACGGCGCAATGTAAACATCCGGCTTCACGCGAACCGACTCCGCCGATTGCTTTAACGCCAGGACTAATCGGTCTTCACCAATGGCAAATCCGATTCCAGGAGCACTCGGTCCCCCGAGCGATTCCGACAGTCCGTCATAGCGCCCGCCGCCGAGAATTGCGTTCTGCGCACCCAAGGCGCCGTGCGTAAACTCAAACGCCGTGCGCGTGTAGTAATCGAGCCCGCGTACCAAGCGGTCATTCAATTGAAATGGAATACCAACCGCCTTCAGAATCGCCTGCACTTCTTCAAAATGCTTGCGGCAAGGCTCATCGAGGTATTGGCTGATGCGCGGCAGCATCTCGATGATCGGCTGATCCTCCGGCACTTTGCAATCGAATACGCGCAGTGGATTCGTGACGGCGCGCCGCTGGCAATCGACGCACATCTTCGGCGCAACCGGCTCGAGCGCCGTACGCAAAGCCTCGTTATATTTGGCGCGGTCGTTCACGCAGCCCACGGAATTTAACTGCAGCATCCAACCTTCGATGCCAAGCCGGTCGAGCAGCGCGGCAATCATTTCCAGAAGCTCCGCATCGCGCGCCGGCGATTCGCTGCCCGACGATGGCGGTCCAATGATCTCGGCGTCGATCTGAGAAAACTGCCGATAGCGTCCTTTCTGCGGACGCTCGCGCCGAAACATCGGTCCGATGGCATAAAACTTGTTGAGGCCGCGGTCCCACATTTTATGTTCAATGTAAGCGCGAACTATGCCGGCGGTATTTTCGGGGCGAAGCGTGAGGGACTGACCCTTGTCACTCTCTGCTCTCCCGCGATCCTCCCACGTGTACATCTCTTTCGAAACAACGTCCGTTTCTTCGCCGACGGCACGCGAAAATAACTGCGTCTCCTCGAAGATCGGCGTGCGAATTTCCTGAAAGTTGTATACGCGGAACACATCGCGCACCGCCGCCTCAACGAAGTTCCATAGCGCCGTCTCCGGCGGCAACAAATCGCGAGTTCCACGCACCGCTTTAATCATGAATTTTCCCTTGCGTTCCTTCGCGGCCTTTGCGGTTAAAAAACGATTACCGCCAAGGACGCCGAGCACGCTAAGTTAAGCAACACCCGCTATCTTTGCCGCCATTGCCGCAATATCCCTCGCAGCATTGGGATGCGCCAACTTCCGCGCCGCTTCGCTCATCTTCGCCAGCTTTGCCGAATCCGCAAACAGCGATGCGACCGTAGAGATTAGACTCTCGCGGGTGAACATCGATTCTTCGATCATGGCCGCGGCGCCGACCCGCTCCAGTGCTTCCGCATTGCGTTTCTGATGATCGTCTGCTGCGCGTGGAAAGGGCACGAAAATCGCGGGCTTTCCCGCCGCCGTCACTTCGCCAACCGTGCTCGCTCCCGAACGGCACAGCAATAAACTTGCACGAGTGAAGTAACCGGGCATGTCATCGATAAAACGGTAAGCCTCTACCGCACCGCCCAAATTTGTGTATGCGGTCAACGCGTCATTATAGTCACGCTCGCCGGTCTGATGGACAATGCGTAGCCCGGGAACTTTGCTCAACAATTCCTCCGCCGATTGCATCACAACCAAATTGATTGCGTGCGCTCCCTGGCTTCCTCCGAAGACCAGCAGAGTCGGGTTTGAGTGCGAGCCGCCGATTTTGAAAAACGCTTCCCGCACTGGCACCCCCGTCACCTCGCAGTGGCGAAAATATTTTCCGGTTTCCTGGAACTGAACTGCCGCAGCCGAGACAAACGAGGCAACAATCCGATTGGCAAATCCCGGAACAAAGTTTGGCTCGAACACCAGCGTTGGAATTCGCCTCGCCACCGCGGCCAGCATCGCCGGGCCAGAGGCGTATCCTCCTACGCCAACTGCCACATCCGGACGAAATTCTGCAAGAATCCGCGACGACTCCCAAATCGCGCGCGGCAAATCGCCAAACGTCTTCAGCCTCGTCTGCAGGCTGACATTTTTCAGCGCCCCAACCTGGACCAATCGAAGGTCATATCCCGCAGCCGGGACCAGGCGATTTTCGATGCCGCGGGCCGTCCCCACAAACAAAATCTCAGCGCCATACTGTTTCTGCAATTCGTGCGCAATGGCAAGCGCGGGAATGACGTGTCCGCCTGTACCGCCCCCCGCAAGAATTGCCCGCATGATGGGACTATAAACTACATGGGCCAAGGCGCTCTATTCGGCCTGCTTGGAAATATTCAGCAACACTCCCACGCACGCCAGAGCAAAAAACAACGACGAACCGCCGTAGGAGACGAACGGCAGCGGAATTCCTTTGGTAGGCATGAGGTCGAGCACGACGCTCATATTAATGAAAGCCTGCACCACGATCATGCTGGTGATGCCAACCGCTAGCAGACGCCCAAACATATCGTCCGTGCGGAGAGCCGTGCGAATCCCCCGCCATAAGAAGATTGCAAACAACAGAACGATGGCCAACGAGCCGACCAGCCCTAACTCCTCCGCCGTCACGGCGAAGATAAAATCCGTATGCGGCTCCGGCAAGTAAAACAACTTCTGCTTGCCTTCCATCAGACCGACGCCGGTGAGACCGCCGGTGCTAACCGCAATCAAGGACTGAATAATGTGGAAGCCGCGGCCCTGCGGATCGGAGTAGGGATCGAGAAACGCCAGGATGCGCGCCCGGCGGTAGGCCACGCGAAAAATCAGCAGGTACAAAATAGGCAGGGAAGCGAGAAAGGCGTAGCACAAATACTGCATTTGCATTCCGGCTACAAAAAGGATGCAGGTGGTGATGGCCGCACAAGCAATCGCCGTACCCAGATCTGGCTGAAACACAATTAAGCCGATGAAGACGAGCGTCGGCACGACGGCCGGCAGAATGGTGTTGCGCCAATCTTCCATCGCCTTGGTCCGGCTTTCGAGAAAAAATGCGAGAAAGAGAATGAGCGCCGGCTTGGCCATCTCCGACGGCTGGAACGACATCGGTCCCCAATGAATCCAGCGATGCGTGTGATGCGCACGGTCGAGGAAGAAGACCGAGATCAGCATCACGGTGGTCAGTCCAAGAACCGAAAACACCAGGGCGGGATGTTTATAGTGGCGATAATCGATCTTCATGGCAACGACCATGACTAGAAGCCCCGCCGTCGCCCATCCCAGTTGCCGCAACAGGAAGAAATAGCCGGAGCCGTAGCGCTCCTTCGCCATGACCGCGGAAGCGCTGAAGACCATCACCAGGCCGACAAAAATCAGCAGGAGCGTAACCGTGAACATCCAGCGATCGACACTGACGCGCTTCGCCATCGAGTTTTATTTCACCACGCAGACCCGAAAGGCGGCCGATCAATTTGGGTTTTTTTCGTCTAGGGGTGACGAGATTGGTTCCGAGAGGACTCCCTCAGCGGGATGGTGCTGCCGCAGGGGCTCCCGCGAGGCTGTGCACTAAGCTCTTGAACACTTGCCCGCGATGCTCGTAATTGTGGAACTGATCGAAACTCGAACAGGCCGGAGCCAGTAAGACGATGTCGCCCGGGTGAGCGGAATCGGTGGCCAGATGAATAGCATTTTCGAGGGTTTCCGCGTGAACGACTTCAGTTCCTTTGATCTGCGATTCGATCTTCGCCGCCGCAGCACCAATGGTATAAACCCACTTTACTCGCTGTCGAAGCAGGTCGTTCAAAACCGAGTAATCGCTGCCCTTATCCTTGCCGCCGAGAATCAAATGAATGTTGGCGGGGAAGGATTCGAGCGCCTTGATGGTCGCGTCAACATTCGTTGCTTTGGAATCGTTGTAATATTCCACGCCGCGAATCGTTGCCACATGCTCGAGCCGATGCTCAACCGCCCGAAACTCCCGTACCGCCTTGCCAATGCGCCTTGGTTCGACGCCGCTGAGCATCCCGATGCAAACCGCAGCCAGTACATTTTCCACGTTGTGCGAACCCTTGAGCGGAACCTCAGAAGTCAGCATGATTTCCCGCTCTCCGTTCGTATCGCGGAACAAAATACGTCCGTCCCGAACCTGCGCGCCCTGCTTCACTTCTTTCTTCCGGCTGAACCAGAACACCTGTGCCCGTGTGCGGGAAGCGAGTTTCACGCACGTGGGATCATCGAAGTTCAGCACGGCAAAATCGTCGCTCTTCTGATTTTCAAAGATGCGGGCCTTGGCGTCAGTGTAGGCGTCGAAGCTGTGGTGCCGGTCAAGATGGTCGGGGGTTACATTAAGGACCACGGCAATGTGCGGACGAAAAGTCTCGATCGTCTCAAGTTGAAAGCTGGAAACCTCGAGCACGGCAATAGTATCGTCGCTGGCGTCTTCGACCAGGGAAATCGCCGGTCGGCCGATATTTCCGCCTACCACGACCGGGAATCCTCCATTCACCACCACATCACCGGTTAAGGTCGTAGTCGTGGTTTTCCCGTTGGAACCCGTAATCGCGATGATGCTGCCGGGGAAAAACTGCGCCGCAAGCTCGATTTCTCCGATAACTTTCTCACCCAAGGCGCGTGCTTGCTGTAGCGGGGCGGCATCGAGCGGCACGCCGGGGCTGACCACGATCAAGTCCTGATTCCGAAAGGTGCGCTCGCCGTGGCCACCGGTCTCAACCGCAATGCCCTCATCCAAAAGCTGGGGAATCTCTTCCTTCAGTTCGTCCTGAGTCTTCGTGTCAGAAACCGTGACTCGCGCACCGTGTGCTTTGAGGAAGAGGGCCGAAGCCACCCCTGACTTGCCCAGGCCGACCACGAGCACGCGTTTATTCTGGAGATCCATTCAGACATTAGACCACGTAGATACTGAGCCACGGAGAAACTAAGTGCCAGATATCTCCGTGCCTCTGTTTCTCCGTGGTGAAAAGATTATCTTAGTTTCAGCGTGGTTAGCGCAAACAGGGCGAATATCAACGAGGCAATCCAGAATCGCACGATGATCTTCGATTCCGACCACCCCAGCAACTCAAAGTGATGATGCAAGGGTGCCATCTTGAAGATTCGCTTCTTGCGCAATTTATAGGAGGCTACTTGCAAAATGACGGAGATCGCTTCGATCACGAAGATCCCGCCGATAAAGGGCAGCAATAGTTCCTGCTTGATCATGACGGCTACCGTGCCGATGGCCCCACCCAGCGCCAGCGATCCCACATCGCCCATGAAAACCTCCGCGGGATGGGCGTTGTACCACAAGAATCCAATCGCCGAACCGACCATCGCGCCGCAAAAAATAGTCAACTCGCCGACCTGCGGCATTCGTTGCAGTTCCAAATACGAAGCAAACGTTGCGTGGCCGCTAACGTAGGTCAGGACCGCTAGAGCACCAGCCGCAATCACCGTGCATCCGATCGCTAGGCCATCCAGGCCATCGGTCAGATTCACCGCGTTGCTCGAACCGACAATGACGAGCACCACAAAGGCGATAAACGGCACAAACGCCAGGAACCAGATGTGCGGATCGCGCTCCAGAGAGGTGATGACCAGGTCCGGACGAAATTGCTTCACGAATGGCACCATCAGCTTGGTTGAATACAAACTGCGGGTCTGCATAGCGATCAGGGCCACGGCGATAAGAATGCTGACAGCAATCTGATAGCCCAACTTGGCCTTACCCGTGAGACCGAGATTTCTGCGGTGCACAACTTTGGTGTAATCGTCGGCGAAACCAATCGCGGCAAAAGCCGTCGTCGACAACACCGCGATCCAGACAAAGCGATTGCTGAGATCAGCCCACAGTAGCGTCGGAATCACGATGGAAATCGCGATCAGCAGGCCGCCCATTGTCGGCGTACCCGATTTTTTCTGATGGGCCTTGGGACCTTCTTCGCGAATGTATTGGCCGATTTGAAATTCGCGGAGGCGGTTGATGACCAGCGGGCCGACAATCAATCCGGTGAAAAGCGCGGTGAGGCTGGCGAATGCAGTCCGAAATGTGAGATAGCGGAAGATGCGGAACGGCGGGAAGTAATGAAACAGCTTCAGGTACAGCAGCCAATAAAGCAATCCGCCTCCATAAAACCTATCGTCGTTGGTCGTTGGTCGCCGGTCGTCGGTGGTTCGACCCGAGATCAGCGCTGTTACTTGCCATTGATTTCCATGTCTCCAACGCTTTTTCCAGCTTGACCCCGCGCGAAGCTTTCAGGAGCACAATATCGCCAGCCCTGGTTTCCTTCGCTAGCCATTGGCCGGCTTCTTCCGAAGTCGTCACAAACTCGGCCTTCATTCCTGATTTTCGGGCGGCTTCGACCATGTCTTTCGCCAAACCACGCACTCCCAACAAGAGATCGATTTTTTTCTCCGCCATGTGCGCGCCTGAGAGTCGATGTAACTCCGGCCCGGTCTGTCCTAGCTCAAGCATTTCGCCAGCAACGACAATCCGTCTCTTCGCCGGCATCGCGGCCAAAGTATCAACCATGGCATCAAGCGCTTTTGGATTGGAATTGTAACAATCGTTGATGACCGTGATGTTGCCGAGTTGGAGAACCTGCCCGCGCTTGTCCGCTGGGGCTAGAGAAGCCAGGCGGTCTGCGGCCTCGGACGGCGTCAATCCGCGTTCCAGGCCCACAGCCACCGCAGCCAGCGCGTTGTAGATATTATGTACACCCACCAGCGGCAGCTTTGCCGGCTCACGGCAACTTCCAACAACAAGTTCGAAGCTGGAGCCATCCGGACCGAAGTGTCGAATGTTTTCCGCTCGAATGTCAGCTATGGGTTTGGTGCCGTATAGCACCACTTTGCCGTGAAAATCGCGGCCAAACTGCGAAACATACTCGTCATCGGCGTTGAGCACAGCCGTTCCGCCGGACGGCAAAGATTCCACGAGCTCATACTTTGCTCGCGCGATGTCGGCCACGGAATTGAAAAACTCCAAGTGCACGGGGGCGACATTTGTGACCACTCCGATCTCTGGCTGCGCAATTTTGGCCAGCGCCGTAATCTCCCCCGCGTGCGACATGCCCATCTCAATGACGGCGATATCGTGCTGCGGTTCAAGCTTGAGCAACATCAGCGGCAGGCCGAAGTGATTATTAAAATTTCCTTCTGACTTCAGCACGCGCAGGCGCCCAGAAAGAACGTGCGCGATCGCTTCCTTGGTTGTGGTTTTGCCCGTCGATCCGGTGATGCCCACGACATTTTTTCCCCACAACCGCCGCACCGAGGCCCCTAAGGTTTGGAGAGCAACCAGCGTATCGCCTACCGAGAGAAGAGCTCCTTTTGCTGAATATCGGACGATCTGATCGCTGCGCACCACGGCAGCGAGCGCCCCTCGATCCAATGCCTGCGCAACGAAGTCATGGCCATCCAAGTGATCGCCTTTCACCGCGAAGAATAACTCACCAGGGCGAATCGTGCGGGAGTCAATCGAATATCCAGAAGCAACGGAGTTGGGATCGAATTCTCCGGCTGCCGAGAGAAATTCTGCGATGCGAGAGAGTGGCAGCTTCATGCTGTTCTCCCGGAGGCGGCTTCGCAGCCATATCCTCCGTCCCGCAGAACTTCGCGAGCAACTCCGACATCGTCGAAGGGAATGGATCCGTCGCGAGTGACTTGAACTTTTTCGTGGCCTTTGCCGGCTATCAGAACGATGTCGCCGGGTTTTGCTTCGCGGACGGCGAGTGTAATCGCAGCCTTACGGTCGGGCTCAATCTTGTACGGAGTGCCGCAGCGCTGCAGCCCGACTAACGCATCATTAATGATCGCCAGCGGATCCTCACTTCGTGGATTGTCGGAAGTCAGCACGGCGAAATCGCTCCCGCGCCCGGCAGCTTCGCCCATCAAGGGACGCTTGGTGCGGTCGCGATCACCGCCGCAGCCAAAAACCGTGATCACTCGTCCCTGATTGCCGGCCTGTTGCACGAACTCACGTGCCAACGCGGTCAAATTGCGCAGCGCGTCATCCGTATGAGCGTAGTCGACAACCACCGTGAACGGCTGCTGACAATCCACACGCTCGAATCGGCCCGGAACTCGAGTGAGGCCACTTAAGCCCTGCACAAGCACTTCGATCTTGCAGCCGCGGGCATAAGTTGCGGCCGATGCAGCGAGAGCATTGTAGACATTTACTTTGCCGATCAGTGGCGAGAATAAGGGAACGCACTCGGTCGGCGTCTTTAGATCGAACCGCGAGCCGCGTGAAGTTATGGAAAGATTTTTCGCATGAAAGTCGCCACTCGTCAGACCATAAGTTAGAACCTGCGACCCCACTTTTGTGCTGACCTTCTCCAGCTTTTGCCCGTGATCGTCATCGGTGTTGAGCACCGCGAGTCGCGGTGCATCCGTGCCACATCCTTCAAAAAGGATTTTCTTGGAGTTGAAATATTCCTCCATCGTGTGGTGATAGTCGAGATGATCGCGAGTCAGGTTGGTGAAGACCGCGACATCAAACGGAATCCCGTACACCCGCTGTTGCGCCAGTGCGTGCGAAGAGACCTCCATTACCGCTTCGGTTGCGCCATCCCCAAGAGCTTGATTCAGCAAACGATTCAGGTCCAGCGACTCGGGCGTCGTGTGCGGCGCAGGCAGAACTTTTCCGGCCACGTGATATTCGATTGTCCCAATTAGCGCACTCTTGCGTTGGGCCGCGCTCAAAATGGATTCAATCAGAAAGGCGGTCGTGCTCTTTCCGTTCGTTCCCGTGATCCCCGTAATGGCGAGACGTTCTGCCGGCCGCTTGTAGAAATTAGCACTTAGCCTCGCCAAGGCACGGCGTCCATGTGCAACCTGCGCCCAGGCGACTCCAGCGCGAGGCGGCTCACTTGCCGAGTCCGTGACCACCGCGACTGCGCCATTGGCGATGGCCTTGTCGATGAATTGATTGCCATCGCTTGTTTCGCCTCGCATGGCGACGAAAGCGCTCCCCGGCTTGATGCGCCGCGAGTCATACTCCAAGCCGCTTACGTTGGGATTTCCGCTCCGAGACAGGATTTCCGCGCCATAGAGGAGCTGTTCGAACGTCATTGAAGTGAATTATAGGCCAGGCTAAGAGTTCGTCTGCGGTTTTCGCCGGGTGTCTGTGCACCGGTGTTTAAGAGCTACCGCGTGAACCTCACCGTCACCTTCGTCCCATTTGCCACCCGAACTCCCGGCGGCGGAGATTGATCGCGAGCCAAGCCGTCGCCCACAGCGTCCAAATCCAAACCATTCTCTTCGGCGATTTCAATTGCCGCCCGAACGCTTTTTCCCGCGAACGAAGGCACCACAATCCCGCCTTGCTCCATATCGACCACCAGTGTGCCGCTCGTCGGCAGGGGATCTTTCGCTTTGGGAGGCACGCTGGCAGGCTGTGCGGGTGGCGCCGGCTCCTGTAGAGTTTCACTCTGCCGCAGCGCGGCCGGAACGATCCCGGACGCAGGTGCCTGGATAGCTCCCGAAGCGGAAGCCGCCTCGGTCGGCGTCCCCAGGCTTGGATTTTCGTCAGTCAGGTCGAAAGCATCGCCCAATCGCTCAGATGAACCCTCGCTAACAGCATCTTCTTTCGCCGGTGGGGAAGAGGCCAGCAGCAAGCGGTTAGGTGACAGCTGGATATCGTGCGGAGTGTGCAAGTACTCCAATGTTTGTTGCGCGATGCGATTGAACACGGGCGCGGCTGCCCAGCCGCCTTCGCGCTGCATGATGGTGGGCGCGATCGGTGAATCGAAAATCACAACCACGGTAATGGCAGGATTGTTGATGGGAGCAAATCCCGCGAACGAGGCGAAGAAGTTGGTGTGGGAATATTTGTGTGTAATGGGATCAAACTTCTGCGCCGTTCCCGTCTTACCCGCCGAGCTGTAGCCGTCAAGAATTGCTTTTCTACCCGTTCCACGCAGCACAACCCCTTGCATCATCTGCCGCATCTCCGCCGCCGTCTGGGTTGACACAACTCTGCGTTCGTCCACGGGATGAAATGTGACTGTTTGGGGTGCCTCCCGCGACTGAGTTTCGCCCGCCACGATGCGCGGCCCCACCAGCTCCCCATCGTCAGCAACACTCGAAACCATCGCCGCCAGTTGTACCGCAGATATTCCGATCTCTTGGCCCATGGCAATTGCACCGATAGAGATCTTCGACCACCGGCTCAGTGGTTTGGTCATCCCGCGCGTCTCGCCGGGCAGTTCGATTCCCGTCCGCTGGCCGAATCCAAAGTCGCGAATGTATTTGTACATGCGCTCATCGCCCAGCCGAAGAGCGATCTTGATCGCTCCCACATCACTCGAATGTGCAAGAACATCCGACACCGGCATAACTCCCCAGGGATGCCAGTCATGGATACGATGCCCAAACAACACAATGGATCCGTGCTGGCAGTCGATCAGCTCGTCGGGGCGCGCGAGTCCCTGATCGACCGCGGCCGAGATGGTCACAAGCTTGAACGTCGAGCCCGGTTCGTAAACATCGCTGATCGCGTGATTCTTTAGTTTGGCCGGTGTGATTTCGTCCGAAAAATTGGGATTGAAAGTCGGGCGGTTGGCCAGCGCCAGGATTTCGCCCGTGTGAGGGTTCTCGACGACGACGGTTCCAGAGATTGCGTGATTCTGTTGCATCGCCGCATCAAGTTCCCGTTCGGCGATGTACTGAATTTCCTGATCGATGGTCAACACGACATTGTGGCCCGACTCCGGCTGTTTCTCGACGCTGCCGAACCACTTGCGCCGCGCATCTACCGAGATCAGCATTTCGCCTGGCTGGCCACGCAATTCGTCATCGAACTCGCGCTCAATTCCGCTTAGACCAGAATCGTCCATGCCAACATAGCCGATGATCTGCGCGGCCAAATCGCCCTTGGGATAAAAGCGTTTGGCTTCTTTCTGGAAATAGATTCCACGCAGATTGAGGGCGCGAATGCGCTGCGCCGTGTCAGCATCCGTCCGCCGCGCTACCCAACAGAAAGTCCTGGCCGCCTGACAGTGAGCGAGAAGTTCACGAGGATCGGTCTTTGTAATCTTTGATATCAGCGAGAGCGTTCCGGCGAGATCCGGCATCTCGGTCGGCACCGCAAAAACCGAGTCGACGGCAATTGACATTGCCAACTCACGGCCGTTGCGATCGTAGATGATGCCGCGAGGGGCAGAGACTTCAAAGGTTCGTTGCTGCTGGTGCTGCGCCCGTTGAATGAACGTTCCGTAGCGGAAGATCTGCAGATAAACCAGACGGAGGCAAATCCCCCCGCACCATAGAACCAGCACCGACGCCAGCATGTAGAGCCGGAGCTTGCTGTTCCGATGCGTATTGGCAGCCACGATTCGCCCCTAGAAAAACATGGCGGCCTGTTTTGCAAGCCGCCAGAAATCAAGCCACTGATTTTCGCAGATCATCTCGATTGCCGACCCGCGTATATCCGCGCAAATCCGCGGCGAAGGTTCTTACGGTATCGAGACCACTGAAACCGGCGTCACGCTCGCCATGACCGGCATGCTCGACTCCGAGGAACTTGGTTCCATGCGGATAATCTGGCCGGCTTGCGGCGGTTCCATGCCGTGCGCTCGCGCCCATTTGTCGATGCGGTCCGGCGCACGCAGCGAAGCCGCTTCCAACTGCAGGGTCCGGTTCATCTCCAACATACCGTCGCGAGTGACTCGCAGGCTTTCGACCTTGTAACCGTATTCAATTGCCTTGAAATGCTGCCAGGTGAACGTCATCACCAGCAGGAAAAGACACCCCAGCGCCACGCCGAACTGTCTCATCTCGCGGCCGCGCCTGGGATCTTCGACTTTCACCAGGCGTGAGTTGTCGATGGGCTTGGCAAAATAGATCTCCGGCGTGCCCGTCCAGCACGGCTTGCGGCGTGGGCGGACGACACCTTGAACGGAGCCTTGAACTGCGATTGCGGCTGCGGCCATTTAAGCAACTCCCTGCAACGGCTCGCGCTGCGCCAATTCGCTCTGGGCTACAGCGTAGAAATAAGCAAGTTTTTCTTCCGGAGAACGCGCCTGCAGAGAGCGCCGTTCGGCGCGCTCCACAGCGTTCATCAGTTCATCAATCAGATTGCCTGTGTACATCGTGTTGCCTCCTGCCTACCCAGAACCTTCTCCGGAACGGCATCGTAGAGAAGGTTTTTTGTTTCGCCCTTGAGAGAGAGGCGATGCCGTCCCGGAAACTTTTAGATCCTCTCCGCTGCCCGTAACTTTGCACTGCGCGAGCGCGGATTGCGATCGATCTCTTCTTGGCCGGGCGTCACTGGCTTCTTGGTCAGTAACCGATAGTGACCTTGCTTCACTCCTTCGCGGAAGGCATCTTTCACCATGCGGTCCTCCAGCGAGTGGAAGCTGATGATCACGATCCGTCCGCCCGGTTTCAGCAACTGCGGGGCGGTTTCGAGCAGCGCCCGCAGATCGTCCAGTTCGCGGTTTACGAAAATTCGGAGAGCCTGAAAGGTCAGCGTCGCTGGATGAATCCGCCCGGTATTTCTGTCTTTAAACCGATTCATTGGCCGGGCCGCGGCTGATATGACTTCCGCAAGTTGCGCGGTACTTCGTATCGGCCGCGACCGGACAATGGCTCTGGCGATTCTCCGCGACCTCCTTTCCTCACCGAATTCGTAAATCACATCGGCAAGCTCACGCTCGTCGAAGTGGTTTACCACTTGTTCGGCGGTCAGCTCGGCTTGCGGATTCATCCGCATGTCGAGCGGTCCTTCCGCCTGAAAACTAAAGCCTCGCGCCGGTTCGTCGAATTGCAGGCTGCTTACGCCGAGGTCGGCGAGCAAGCCGTCAATTCCGTCCTGCTTCGTTCGTCCTACGTCCTTCGCAAGATCGGCGAATGACGAATGTCGCAATTCAATCGATGGCCAATCTTCTTGATCTTGACCAACGACGTACGACGAAGGACCAAGAACGTTTTTCGCGATTTCCAGCGCTGCAGGATCTTTATCGACCCCAATCAAATGTCCCGGTGCGCCGAGGCGTTTTGCGATTTCGTAACTGTGCCCGCCAAGGCCCACCGTGGCGTCGATATAAGTCCCGCCACGCCGGACGGCTAAAAAGTCGATCGCTTCTTTTAAAAGAACTGGAACGTGCTTGCCACCACGTCCAACCCCCTGAGGGGTGTCTGTTGAACCCTCGTCCACTAGATGCCCAGATCGTCGAGCGTCTTCTCATCCTCAGCCGTGAAAGGCTGCTCCTCGATCTCCCTGCGGTACGCTTCCAGGTTGCGAACTTCCAAATAGGTCAGATTGCCGGTCACGGCCACTTCGCCCTTGATCTCCGCCGCGTCGCGCAACATCTGCGGCATGAGCAAGCGGCCCTGGCCGTCGATTTCCACCGTCTGCCCCCAATAGTTCACGCGATTGAGAAACTTCTTTTTGGTCGGGTTGTAAGTCGAAAGCCCGGCCAGCTTCTGCTCGATCCTCTGCCATTCCTCGAAGGGATACACTTGAGCAACCTTGCCATCCAGGCTGGTGATGTAAAATTGCGTGCCGTACTTTTCGTCGATTACGCGCTTGAATTCCGCGGGGACTTTCAGTCGTCCCTTTTCGTCGACGCGAGTTGGGTGATTGCCGCGAAACATGCGCTTGTACGGCTACAGCCACAAGGGAGGTAAAAGCGGTCGCAAAAATGGTTGAATCAATCTCATTCGGGCTGTATTTGGGGGTGTCAGCTTCAAATTCCACTGGCGCCTCGCATCCTCACTTCCGCCCTAAGTGTTACCACTTTGTACCACTTTCACCCACATCTTATCGCTAAACGGTTTATTGTCAACATGAAAGTTCATGGTTGGAGTAGGGACGTAACTCGACCCGAGGAAACCGCGAGAAATTGTGGCTTACTGATTAGGTGACCACAATTAGTAGCGTTTAGAAATTAGGTGCGGGGACGACCTAAAATTAAGAACCCCGCCGCGGATGGTCTGCTGCGTGAGGCTGGCGCACCTGTCGCAGATCAGCTGAACGACAAAACGATATTCGCGGGGTGACTGTTTTGCCGCGATCGATTCAGAGGAGCTAGGACGCAACAATGTCGGCCGAACGCGCACCGAAAATGACAATTTCCAGAGAAGCATTCCAAGGTGGCGAACCTGACATTTTCCCGGAGCAATGACGAAACGTCCACCCGTTTTTATTAACTAGCGGCCGCCATGACCTCGTCCGGCCAATGGCGCCGTTTTTATGGCACAATGTCCATCCGTGCCCAGCGCAAAGACCCAGACCAGCGACGGATATACCGAAAGAATCGATCGGGTCATCGACTATCTTCGCGGAAATCTGCATCGCCCGGTCAAGTTAGCCGAGCTTGCGGATGTTGCTTGCTTCTCGGAATTCCACTTCCATCGCATTTTTACCGCGGTTTCTGGCGAAACCCTGAATAATTTTACGAACCGGCTTCGTCTGGAAAAGGCCGCTCGTCTGCTTCGTTATTCCGACCAGAGCCTGACCGACATCGCCTTGGATTGCGGTTTCTCGTCATCGGCCACCTTTTCCCGCGCTTTCCGATCCGGCTACGATACTTCGCCAAGTCAATTTCGCAAGAGCGGCGAGATCAAAAACAGCAAGATTTGCAAAGAACTTTTCCCGCAAGATAAATATGGTCTCCCCATGAGCGCGGAAGAGAAGAAAGCCGCGTTCCCTGTGCGACTGATCGACATTCCCGAACGGCAAGTCGCCTACATTCGGGTGACGAATGCCTTCGACATGGACAGAGTACTTGCCGCCCTTAAAACGGTGATCGAATGGGCCAAGTCCCAGGGCATTTTTTCGCAAGGCATTCTCTTCGGCATGACGGTCGACGATCCACACGTGACCCCACAGCACCTTTATCGATACGAGGTTTGTCTAGCGTCGTCCCTTCCCTTCGAGTGCATGGAAGGAATGTCGAAACTGAAAATGCCGGCCATGCGGTACGCCGCCATCAAGGTTTCGGGCGATATCGATAAGGTCGCCACGGCTTGCGATTACCTTTATAGAGATTGGCTAATCCACAGTCCGTACGAGCCCGAACATGCGCCGGCGCTTGAGGTTTTCCTGGACAAAGAAAGCGCGCTGGATTGGTCGCATTTTGAATTGGATTTATGCTTGCCGGTTCGCAAACCGGTGCAGGTGAATGGGAGGAATTGATGATCAACGGAATTGGCGGCGCTTTTCTGTTTTCTAACGACGTCAAGAGACTGGCAACCTGGTATCGCGATTGCCTCGGAATCGTTCCTGCGGGCGAAGATATGGAGTGCGCCTCAATTTATGCAACGTTCGATTATCGCGATCTCGAAAATCCGGAGATCAAGCGGACCATCGCATGGGCGATTATGCCCGCCGACAAAGACATCAAGGACAAGCCGCGCACGGGCAAGATTAATTACACAGTCAAGAACATGGCAGAAACCCTCAACCATTTAAAGAGTAAAGGCGTGGCCATCGAAAAGACGGAAGAATATCCCTACGGAAAGTTTGCGTGGCTGAAAGATCCGGATGGCAATGCGATCGAGCTTTGGGAGCCAACCGAGGAGTAAATAAATAATGAGACGAACATTCTGGATCACAATCGCGCTCGCCTCGCTGCTGCTCATCGCGACCTGCTCAGGAGCACAGCAAACCCAAAGTTCGCCGCCTGAAAAGTCGAAGCCCCCAGCAAAAGGGGAGCAGCGCGGGCGCATCATCGGAATCGGCGGCGTCTTCTTCAAATCCGCGGATCGCGATCAGATGCGCGACTGGTATTCCAAGCATCTTGGACTCGCGGACAAGGGCGGAGGCGCGATGCTTCCGTGGCGCGAACACGACGACCCGCAAAAGGAACACGTTACCGTCTGGACTATTTTTCCCAACTCCACCAAGTATTTCGATCCCAGCCCGGCGCCTTTCATGATCAATTACATCGTGGACGACCTGGATGCCTTGCTCGACCGCCTAAAACAAGAGGGAGTAAAGATCGATCCCAAACGAATGGACGAATCCTACGGTCGCTTTGCCTGGATCTATGATCCGGATGGGAACAAGATCGAGCTCTGGCAGCCGGCGGCGAAGTAGTCTCCTGACGAGTTGGCCTCCCTGAGTAGAAATCACAAATAGAGGTAGACTCCGAGATCTGGAAGTGGAGACAGGCTGTGCGCCCCGAAAATGCAGTGATGCTGTCGAGAACCCTAACGGCAACATCGGTTCTCATTGTCTGGTTTTTGCTCTATCTGAACGCCAGGTGCGCGTATCGGATTTCAAGAGGGCTAAGCAAAACCTTGACTCAGCTAATGCTTGTGCTCGGGGCTGCGAGCCTCTTTGTATTTCAGGTTGGCCTCATGAATCGCTGGTCACCACGATTCGCACGGCGACCGCTTCCTGGTATTCGTAGTACGCGAATGTGTCGGAGGCTTGGCTGTTACATTTATAACGCTGACTTATGAAGGACTCAGGACCGAGAGGTAGGGGTGCCATTTGAAAATCGACGCCGAACGGCATCACTACCGACCGAGAAGAGCCTTTCTTAGGAGATTAGGCCGAAAAACCGTCCCCGAATTTCATTCCCCGTTCTTCGCCCCTTCAGTCCTGGCGCTGCGCAATTCCGGTCGGTCGGAGTGTTTTCCGCCATCACAGTTCTTCAGCAACTGCGAATAATAAGAGTTTGCCTTCGTGGTCTGATGCGCCATCTCCGCCGCATGGGCTGCACCCGCCAAACCGTTAAAGCGATTGGGATCGATCTTCATCGATTTCTCGTATTCTGAAAGCGCGTTTTCCGGTTGATTGAGTGCGAGCAATATGTCCGCGAGCATTTCCCGCGCCGGGATATCGACCTCCTTCTTGCCCCGGACGTCCTGAGTGTCCGCAACCTCGCGCATTTTCTGCACCGCCTCGTCGTTCTTTTTCTCGGCGAAGGCCAGCCAAGCGTGTACCTCACCTGAAGACGAGTTTGAACCCTCCAGCACGTATGCGTATTTCGAGTTGCGAGTCGCCTCTTCCGCTTCATCGAACTTCTGCGCGTTGCGCCTGGTCGCTTCCAGGTCGCCCATATGCGCGGACCCAACGGTACGTGCCCAATAGGTGATCATCTGTAAGTAAGGCGGCGCGTTTGCGGCTGGCTCGAGCGATGCGGCATCCTGCCAATGGTGCATCTCCAGGGCGTAAAGCGCGGGGAAGTGCGCGCGGGCGTAGCCGAGATACTCGAGCATGCCGGTGTCATCGCCGTCGTTGGGTGCTGCCGCCAGGATCTTCTCCGCCTGTTCCAGCATCTGCTTGGCGGCTTCGTCCTGACCGGTTTGCAGATAGGCATACAGTGTGAAGTGCATGGCATGGAGTTCGTGCCCGCGCATGTACAACGCTTCGGAATTCTGGGTCAGGGCAATCGATTTCAGGTTCGCTTGAATGTCTTCCTGCCAGAGCCCGAGCCGGGCAAAGATGTGCGACGGCATGTGCACTGCGTGCGCCGACGACGGCGCGATGGCGGCGTACCGCCGTGCGGCATCGAGACCCATTGGCGCCATATCGGGAGAATCGCAGGCATGAATGATGTAGTGCGCCAAGCCAGGATGGTCGGGCTGCTTCTGGAACAGCGGATTAAGAATCTCGACAGCCTTTTTTCGGGCCGCGTGCGTCTTGTCGTCCGGAGGCTCGGACGCCATGAGCGACAGAGCGTAGAACGCGCCGGCTTCCAGGTCATTCGGATTTTGCTGGTAGACCTTCGCCATTGCGTCTGAGTATGCGGCAGCTTGCTTCAGATAATCGGCCTTCGAGGGATCGTTGTAGAACACCGCCAACGCCGAAACGAAACCGCGCTCGCGTTCGGTCTTCGCGCCAAGCCTCTGAGCCGTTTCCATCTCTTCGTGCCCGCGCTTGAGGGTCCCGTCCTCCGGACGCTCCCAAATCTCGTGGAACAGGCTCATGGCCACGCCCCAATGCGCCATAGCACACGCGGGATCGGCTTTGGTGATCGCAACGAACTGCTCTTCGGCTTCCTCGTACCCAAATGAGTGCAGCAGCGCTACGCCGCGTTCGAATGACGTTTGCGACTCGGGCATGCACGAGATCGGGAACGAAACTGTCCCGAGTTTCTCGTCAGGGTCATGATGATGATGCTGCATTGGATCGTCAGCCGTCAGCGCAGGAACGGCGCAGGCGACAGAAAGCAAAATTAGCAGGCGCGCGAGGACCTTCATTTGGGCCATTTCTTCACCCCGTGGGAACGACGGTCTTTTACTTTAGCCCAAGTTGAGGATTTTCACCACGGAGCTTGTGAGCGGTGCCCCTCGCGAGTCACGGGGAAAACCGAGGACAAACCGAACGTTCTCGACCTTCAATTCGTCGAAAAATCGGGGAACGTTTCGTCTGTCCCGGTTTACACCTACGCAGCTGCGCGAATCCTTAAGGGCGGCACGACAATCTCTACCAATCCCGTCGCCACGTCATAGACAAGGCCGGAAATCAGCCAATCTGACGGCAGCGCCGGAATCGCCCGCAGCACGGCCACGTCGGCGGCAACCGCCGCGCGAGGATCGCCGACTGTTTTCTTCTTGAGCTCTTCTTCTTTCACCTGAAAGTAATGCGCCAGCATTCCGGAATCTCCGGCGAGGCGCGTGATGCCGCAGTCGGTGTGTTGCAGTACGATGAGGTGAAACTCACCGCCGCCTCCGGGGATTTCTCCGGCCACCTCGCCGATTCGTCCCAGCATTCCCAACTGCTCCAACAAACCTGGGGTAATTCGACCGCCGATATTACGCATCACGACGGCCTCGCCGGGTTGAATTCCAAGCACATGAGCTGGGTCCACGCGCATATCCGCGCAACCGATGATGATCGCTTTTACATTGGGCAGAGTCCGCGGAAGTGAGGGCATACGTTTACCCGCCGCAGACTGGCGAGCGGCGAAGTCTTGGTTACGTTCCAATAGGGAGTCAAGAGTGTTCATAATCGTCCTCAATCTGAAGCGATCTTAGGATTCACGGTTTACTACACGGGTGGTCCTTCGCTCCGAGGTTAGTGATGACGCCGTGCCTGCAGCGGATTCATCGCCTGTAACCGTGGCGCTAGTTTAGAGGGTCAATCCATCAACCCCGTCTGGTAGCACAGCCGGTGTGCGCTCCCGAGAAGTGGGAGCAGAAAACGGCGGACAGCCGGGACGTCTCCTAACTTCGTCATGGTATTCTGATAAGTAGCTGCGTTCCCGCCTTCTAGGCATAATCCCGCAGTTTTCTTGAACACTATGATCTCAGTCAGCAATGTGTCCATGCGCTACGGCGCCAAAGTTCTGTTTGACGAGGTATCGACCAGCTTCACACCTGGCAAACGTTACGGACTCACCGGGCCAAACGGGGCCGGCAAATCTACCTTTATGAAGCTGCTGACCGCCGAACTTGACCCGCAGAAGGGAACCGTCGTCCGCCCCAAAAAGCTCGGCGTCCTTAGCCAGGACCAGTTCGCCTTCGATAGCTACCGCGTGATCGACACTGTCATCATGGGTAACAAACGATTGTGGGCGGCATTGGAGGAACGAGACGCGATCTATTCGAAACCGGAAATGACCGATGCGGACGGGATGAAACTCGGCGAGTTGGAAGGTATTGTGGGCGAGGAAGACGGCTACACCGCCGAGAGTGATGCGGCAATTCTCCTGCAAGGCCTGGATATTCCGAATGCGTTACATGAACGAAAAATGGGCGAGCTACAGGGCGGACAAAAAGTGCGCGTACTACTGGCTCAGGCCTTGTTTGGACATCCGCAGGCCCTGTTGCTCGACGAACCCACGAACAACCTCGACCTTGATTCGATCCATTGGCTGAAGAATTTCCTGAATCAGTATGAAGGCGTGTTGATCGTCATTTCGCACGACCGTCATTTTCTAAACAGCGTCTGCACCCACATCGCCGATATCGATTACCAAACCATTATTACCTATACCGGAACGTACGACGACATGGTGGTGGCGAAAACGCAGATTCGCACCCAGATCGAATCGCAAAATGCGCAACGGGAGAAGAAAATCGCACAGCTCAACGAGTTCATCGCGCGATTTTCCGCGGGCACTAGATCAAGCCAGGTGCAGTCCCGCCGTAAAGAGGTCGAACGCCTGCAGGTGACGGAGTTAGCGAAATCGAACATTCAGCGCCCATTTCTGAAGTTTGAGCAAAAGCGGCCTTCGGGAAAGCACATCCTGGAACTGGAAGGTGTGACCAAATCCTATGGCTCGAAACAGGTGATTCGCAGCTTTACCGCGAGTGTCATCCGCGGCGAAAAGATCGCATTGATGGGAAGAAACGGCGCGGGCAAAACCACGTTAGTTAACGCTCTGCTGGCGAACTCTCCCAACGTGCCCGACGCCGAATTACGAAAAACCAGCGGCTACGATGGCCCTTTCCGGACGGGAGGAACTGTTACCTGGGGGCACGAAGCTGCGGTTGGATATTTCGCTCAAGACCACAAGGCGTTGATCCAGCCGGGAATGACAGTGTTCGAGTGGCTCCATCAATGGGACCTGTCGGCCGCGCATGAAGAAATCCGCGGCTTGCTGGGACAGATGCTATTTCCTCGCGATGACGCAGACAAGCGCACTGATGTTCTTTCGGGTGGCGAAGCCGCGAGGTTGCTCTTCTGCAAGCTGATGCTGCAAAAGCCGAATGTCCTCGTCCTGGACGAGCCGACCAACCATCTGGATCTCGAGTCGATCAATGCGCTCAACATAGCGCTACAGCGCTTCCCGGGAACGGTGCTCCTTGTCTCTCACGACGAAGACCTGGTGGACGAGGTGGCTACCCGGGTTTGGCACCTCGGGGAAAACCACGACATAACTGATTTCAAAGGCGTGTACGAAGAGTTTCAGTCAGCGCTCGTCTGACCGAAGCTTGGCGTGCCGGGCAACCCGCTATTACATGCTCGGCGCCGGCGTTCCATCCGACCATTTGTCGCCCCCCCCAGGAAAACAGCAATGGGAGGAAAACTCTTAAGCTGGGGGTACGCTTCCGTCGACAAGTACCAGTAATTCACCGACAAAACCGGAGAAGTTTGCACATTTGCGCCCCAGGCTGCATCGTTCGTGACTGCTTCGTAGAACATCAGATGCGGACCGTTGTGGCTGCCGCTATCAGTGAGATAGGACGACTTCGACGTCATGTAGGACACGGCTCCCGGCTCCAGGGCTGGCAATTCCTTCTTGTCCATTGCCGCTTTGATTGCGGCGATGACTTCTTGCTTGGAACCACCGGCCAGGAGTAGTTCGGTGCGTTTGTAGGCGTAGGGGAGCATAGAGCGGGCAGCTGGTGGATTGAGGCAATCTGCGGCGCGTACTTTGGGATTCCAGAATTCGGGATGATCGAACATGGCCATCCATCCGCGTCCCACCCAGCATACCCAGCCGTTCTTTCCTTCGACGGCGGTTTCATAGCCGTGGCGGGTCAGGACGACCACTGAGGCGTCGTGCGAGATGATATCTGGAGCGGCGCTGCGAGCCAAAGCAATTTCCTCATTGCGGTCCATCAGGTATTGTTCGATCGGGGCCATACCAGCGTACGGTTGCTTGCCACCCTGTGCAGCAGCGGGCCGGACCGCGCTCAGGGCGACCATAAGTGCGATCGATAAGCTGCCAACCATTTTCTGACGGTTCATCATCTTTCTCCGATATTTCTAACTTCCGGTTTCCAGTTTCAGAATCCATAGCTTGTCGCACGGACTACCTTCAACGTGTCTTCTGGCGCCGCCGCTGCTGACTCGCCTTGAGGATTTCGTTCATGTCTCCCACGGCGCGAATCTCGAAAATGTTGCCGTGTTTCAAAGCTGGATGCTGCGATATGAGCTGTACAGCATGATTCATGTCCCGCGCCTCAAGCACGAGAATGCCACCGAGTTGTTCCTTGGTTTCGGCATAGGGGCCGTCAGTCGTTGCGACTTTGCCATTCTTCCAAGACAGGGTCAAAGCGGTTTCCGCCGACTGAAGGGCTTCTCCTCCACCCCAATGCCCGTTGGCGCGAAGATAGTCGTCATATTCAAAGCAAGAGTCGAACATCGCGTTGCGCTCGTTCTCGGTCATGCTGTCGAATTTACCTTTGTCGTAGTAACCCAAACAGATGTATTTCATTGTTCTTGTCCTCCTAATCAGTGGGGGCTAGTGGCTCGAGCTGGCTTCCGTTCCGTCCGACCACCGTTCCACGGGAATTACGAACTGCGTCAGGTGCTCCAGCGGGTCATGAACTGCAATAACAGGAGAACCCGGCAGATTGGCTCCCCAGATTGCGGGGTCGGTGTCGGAATAGAAGAACATTAGGTGGGAAGGCCAGTGGGGCGCGCTGTCGCCGCCGTATCCTTGCTTCCCCATCATGTAGCACATCGCGCCTAGCTCCATCGGTGGCAGTTCTTTCTTGGTGATGGCGGCGGCGATGGTTTCGTTCAGTTGAACCTTCGTTTGTCCCGCCAGAATCCAGCCTGTCTCCTTCGTGAGGCGCAAGAGATAGGAACGAGCGGCCGGAGCATTAACACACATGGGGACGCGCACTTTCGGATTCCAGAAGTCAGCATCCGCTGCGGATGTCCATCCACGCCCCACGATACACACGAAACCGTTTTTGCTCCGGACCGCTGTTTCGAAACCATGCCGTCCGAGAACCATGACCCCGGCATCGCGGGAAATGGACTCCGGCGCCGCAGTGCGCGCCAGCGCGATCTCGTCGGTTTGGTCCATTAAGTACTGCTCGACCGGCGCCATGTTCGCATAAGGCGTCGTCGCATTCTGCGCCATCGCGCCGCGTGCCATCGTTAGGTACGCCATACTGAGCACGACCAGCAGCGCGAAACTTCTGATTGCATCAACCTTCTTTTTCCGCATTGTTTTCTCCTGAGAATGGGCGGTGACGCAGTTTACTTGTCATCCTCGAACGAGCGCTTCTGCGAAGTGAAGGATCTGGGCGAGCCGCGCGCTGTTCCGCGTTCTTCGCGGAACGACATACGCGCGGTTGGCTCGCATCCTTGCGCAACTGAACCATTCGCCCTTTTCTGTCCCACCGTGTTCAGCATGCAGCCTTCTGTCGCCGTCGCTGCTCACTTGCCTTCATGATTTCGTTCATGTCCCCCACTGGCCGAATCTCCCAAATGCAGCCGTACCTCAGCGCCGGATGCTGCGCCATGAGTTGTACCGCTTGGTTCATGTCCCGCGCCTCAAGCACTCCAATACCACCCAGCTGTTCCTTGGTTTCCGCATAGGGGCCGTCGGTGATGGCGACTTTGCCATTCTTCCAATACAGGGTCAGGGCAGTTTCCGCCGGCTGAAGAGCTTCTCCAACATGAGAATGCCCGTTGGCGCGAAGGTTGTCGTCGTATGCAAAGCATTCGTCGAACATCGCGTTTCGCTCGCCCTCGGTCATGGCATCGTGTTTGCCCTTATCGTAGTAACCCAAACAGATATATTTCATGGTTCTTCTCCTCGTTCCTCTCGTCGCGGGCGGCCGGGCATCCGAATCTCGCAGATTTTTCTATCACGGCTTCAAGTATCGAAGCGCAACGCATCCTGATTTGAAAATCTTTGTGTCAACAAGTTTTAATTGCAATTTGTCCGGCAGGCTAACCCGGTCCAACAAGCGTCTCCCTTCTCCCACAACCATTGGCTGAACCACAATACGGTATTCATCCACTAGACCAAGCTCGATAAGTTGGGAAGGAATATCCACGCCGCCAGTCAAAATAGCTTTGCCTGGCTGTTGCTTCAATTTCAGCACTTCGTCGCGAAGGTCGCCACCAACAATTCGCGTGTTTCGGTCATCCGCCCTGTTCAGTGATCGTGAAAAAACAATCTTGCTGTGGGCATCAAACTCCCGGGCAAATTCGATCTCAGCCCTGGTCTCCGACTGGCTTTTTGCGATATCAGGCCAATACGGAACCATCAATTGATAGGTCTTCCGCCCATAGACAAACAGGTCTACCTCTCTCAGGAGTTGCGTATAGTGTTCCAGTATTTCTTCACTGCCGACTGTTTTGGTGTGGTCGCAGCAGCCATCCAGGGTAAGGTTGATTGCGAAAATTACATTTCTCATGTGATTCGTCCCTCGCTGATTGTGTACGCGGGTGTCCCAGCCTTTCGCGTTCTTTGCAGAAGCTCGGGTGCCATCCCTTGGCCGTTCATCCTAATAGTCGTCGCAGGCAGAAAAAATCGACAGCAGAAGAGAGCCATTGTTTTAATGCCTGGTAGCACTATTCTGAAGTCTCCGTATTTCATACACGGCCGCCCCCCGAACGCCAGAGTGCGAGAGATCTTACGAATGCACAATGCCGTGGAGAGGGAGATCCTTCCCTAAGCCTGAAGCAAGGCTCCGCGCGCGCCCTTCAGTTGTCGCCGGGCCGCCAAACTTGGCGCACCTCGACGGGTTGGCGGCAAGCGAGCACGCCCTTGCTTGCCCATCTCAGCGCTTCGTCCATGTTGGCGACGTCGACGATCCAGAAACCGCCGATGTGCTCCTTAGTCTCCAGATACGGCCCGTCGGTGATGAGCACCTTACCATCGGCCTGCGCCCGTACCGATTTCGCTTCCCTTGCCGGGCGCAAGCCGCCAACGAAAACACCGATACCAGCGGCAGTTATCTCTTCGTTGAGCTTATCGATATCGCGCTCCATCGCTGGGTCGTTTTTCGATGGATCAAAGTCATCGGGCAGTTGAACCGCAACAATAAATTGGGGCATGTCTTCTCCTATAAGGTCTCCAGGCCAATACATTAGCCTGACGCACTAGCTTGTTCATCCTATAGTCGCTGCGTCGAGAGAAAATCGACAACCGAAGCAAATTATTTTTACCTCGGGACGGGTGGATCACCCTTCCGCGCTCTTGGCGGAGGCTGGGGAGTCCAACCTCCACTCACTCGAAGAATTGGAGAGACGTCCCATCTTCCCCTGCCCTTACCCACCAGGGTTTTTACAACCGTTTTACATTCCCATGACAACCGGCTGCGTCTCCTCAGTCATCTTTTACTGCGCAACAGAGACCTACGACTCTCGTCCCGAGGAAGAAAAATGACCAGACACATTTGATCCATCGCAATGACCTTTGTGGTTGCAGTTTTTGCCCTCAGCACCGCTGCCATGGCACAGAGTTACACCGGCGATTGGCCGGCAACCGTGACTAGCTCGCAGCGCGACAACGGTGTGAACTGCATATCTCTGACCGACGATGGCAGCTACGGCGCTAAACACAGCGGCGAGGCCAAGCTGAATGGCTTTAACAATCCGTATCCCGGCTATTTCACAGTTGTGGATGGACTGATCACTGTGGTTTTCACCTATCCCTCCGGCGCAGGCGATTGTTGTTCCTACCAAGTGTTCACTGCCCATGCCAGTAACGGCCAGATCGGCAGCGGCGTCTTCAACGCCCTTGGGATCACCGACATTGGTCTGCTGAAGTTCGGCAAGAAAGGCGGCTGCAGTTCTAACTGAAAAACCGGGACAGACGCGACGTTCACCAACTCCGTTTGTGAAGAAGTTGGGGAACGTTCCCTCTGTCCTGGTTTTGTAAGCGATGGGCCAAGGACCGGGTGCGCGCAAAAAGGAACTACCTCTTATTCCAGCTCCTCAATCCGCCGCTCGTAAAAACGGCGCTCCGATTCCCGCCGATCTTTGCCAGTCACAACCAGGGCAAGCGCCTTCTCATAGGAAGCACGAGCCTCGGGAATCCGCCCTAGTCTGCGACACAAATCCGCGCGGGCAGAGTGCGCGAGGTGATAGCTGGCAAGTTGCTCGCGCGCCAGCAAGTCATCGATAAGACGAAGGCCATGCTCCGGCCCTTCGCTCATGGCAACGGCGACGGCGCGGTTCAGTTCAACCACCGGCGATGGCTGAATACGAAGCAACTGGTCGTAAAGCAACGTAATCTGGCGCCAGTCCGTGGATGCCGCCGAGGAGCTCCCGGCGTGAACCGCTGCAATCGCCGCCTGCAGAGTGTAAGCACCGAAGCGGCGAGATCGCAGCGCGCTTTCAGTGAGCGAAATGCCTTCGACGATTTGCTCGCGGTTCCACAACGATCGGTTCTGCTGGTCCAGGAGGATCAAGTCCCCCTCGGGAGAAGTTCGGGCGGCGCGTCGCGACTCCTGCAGCAGCATGAGCCCCAAGAGCCCCTGTACCTCGGGGTCGGGGAGCAGTTCGAGCAACAGTCTGCCCAGACGGATCGCCTCTTTGCTGAGTCCGGGGCTGAGTCCGGGGCTGAGTTCGGCGCCCGTCGTTGTGTATCCTTCGTTGAAGATCAAGTACACGACCAGGAGAACGGCTCCCAACCGCGCCGGTAATTCCGCGGAGCTTGGAACCTGATAGGGAATTGCCTTATCGCGGATGAGAGCTTTCGCGCGCACGATGCGTTGCGCGAGCGTTGCCGGCGTAGTGAGAAACGCCCGCGCAATCTCCTCCGTGGTCAGGCCGCAGACTTCGCGCAGGGTGAGCGCAACTTGTCCTTCCGGAGGCAGAGCGGGGTGGCAGCAGGTGAAGATCAGACGGAGGCGATCGTCTTCGATCTCCTCGTCGGTGTCACCGGCGGAAGCTTGGTTGAGCTGGGATTCTATGTGGAGCGTTAAGTCTTTCTGCGCTCCGTCAAAGCGCGCGCGCCGGCGAATGCCATCGATCGCTTTGAAGCGCGCGGTTGAGATCAGCCAGGGACGCGGCTTCTCCGGAATACCCGTCTGGGGCCAGGACTCAAGAGCGGCGGCGAATGCCTCATGCATCGCCTCCTCGGCAACATCCAGATCGCCGAGCAGGCGCACGAGCGTCGCCAGAACTCGCCCCGATTCCGATCGGTACAGAGTCTCAATGGTGCGGCTAAGTTGCTCGGGCACAGACGGCATCTACGCCAAACTAGCAAACGCGGTGGCTCGACACAACTGCCCGTAATTCAGGCTATTTCCCTACCGCGAACAGATGCCCATTGTTCTGACTGTATTCTTCGCCGTGCGGCCCCATCGACATTGGCGTGTACGCCGCGCCTAGCGCCTCCAGCAGGAAAATCCTCTGCTTCCAGGTCGTGAACACGCCACTGTTGCCCTGCGGGATGGAGTACACGTGTCCATCTTCGCTGGTCGCATACACCACGCCGTTGACATCGATCAACGGCGCATTCACGCACCACTCATAGCCGTTAGGATGTTCGTTATCGATCGTGGTGTTCTGGAAGGACCATTCGACGTTCAGGTTCGCATCGAGTTGCGAGACGTAATAGGGTCCCGGACCAACCGGCGTGCAGACAGGATTGCTGAAGTTGCAGTACGCCCCACCCGGATAATGGTTATCTTTGGTGACAATCGACCAGGTTCCGTCGTGCTGAAACACCGCCGGCGTGTTGTCCCAACCAAAAGTGTACGAATTCAGGAAATTGCCCTGCGGGTCGAAATGAAAAAGATGGCCACGGCCGAAGTCGTAGTTATCCAAGGCGCCATACAGCACGGAACCATCCGGCAACACCACGGGGGTTGAAGAAGCCAAATCGCTCGGCGAGCCGGACCCGAACGCATTGGTTGTGGGATCAACACCCACTGTCGTCCCATAGCGGCAAGAGCTTGGTTCGTTATCGACACCTTGCGCCGCGATCGGTAAAAGCACGCCGCACCCGTCTGTCAATCGATATTGCAGCGACGAAGCCCACTTGGGTGTAAGGTCAGGATTCGCAGCAACCAGGTAAGCGACGGCATTGTCGAAGTGCGCCATGCTGACGGTGTAAACCGTACCATCCGGCCCAACCGCAGGTGCGACATTCAGAGGCGCGCGCTGCGATCCGCAAAGCTGGGTTGGAGGCATAGCATTGGGAGTTGGCGGCCACGGCAGCGAAGCGCCATTATCGCCCAAGTTGTAAAAACTTCCCAGGCAGTTCGTGGAATTTCCCGGAGGCGCATTCGGCACCAGCACTGCATACGTTACCGTCGCCGTGGAATCCGTGGAAGTCACCTTCACCAGCCAAGCGTTGGCGACGTCATTCTGATTCCAAACATTTCCAGAGAGATTCAATTCCGCCACGTTGTAATAAATGTTGCCGTTCGAGTCGGCGGTAAGCGGGCTGGTCACAAATCTTGATCCGGGTTTCGGCATGCCCGCAAATGGATTAATTCGCCCGATGGCCGCACCAGTGGTCTTATCGACTTTCCAAATCGTGCCGCCGCCACCGGGCACATAAACGTATCCATTGGCGAGGACAGGATGGAACACCGGCTCCCAACCTTCAAGGCCGATAAATCCCTGGAGGAAATTGGTTTCGTTCGGCACCGGCTTCCAATCGCTCCAATAGGTCCACTTGGCTTGCGCTCCCTGCTGGGTCCAGTCGTATCTCACTACGTTCCAATCGATGCTGTCCCAAGCGTTGGGACCGCACTTTGCTCCAACCACCCACTTGCCCAAGGGCGTGCACGAAATGTAGGTTCCACCTTTTTGCATCATGTAGAAGCTGTCGCCGTCGACCAACGTCGCTTGAAAGTGCGCGCTCAGGACTGGCTCGCCAAACAGCCGTATATTTTCATCTTTTTCCTGCGCAGTGAATGGATCGTAGATGATGTTGGTCAGCCTCTTGTTCAACGGCTGGCCGGGAACATTCACGCTTCCGGTGTGTTGCGCATCGCGGCCCCATTGCGGCCAAAAGGGTTGGCCTTGATTGAAGCCGCTAAGCAATAGAACGCCGAATATCAGCAGGACAACTAATGCAGCCAGGTGCAGGCGGGACATAGTAATTCCTCCGTGAATCGCCGCGGGAGCTGGCGAGCGAAGGCCGCCATTCTAACACGGATTTTCTCGGAAAAGCCCCGACGAATCGCCTGTTTCAAGGGTGCGGCCGTGCGGGAAAGCACGGCCGCCCAACAATCCACACTGGCAACACTTTGCCTACATCGTCTCCGCGCGTTTCCGCAGGAATGCCGGTACATCCAGGTCCGCTTGCTCGAAATTGGCGATCATGGCGTTCCTCATCGCATCAACGCCCATAGGCTCCGGCTGAACGGAAGTAGTAGCCATCGGCGCCGCCGACTCCATCACCATCGGCGGAGGGGCCGGGAACGAATCTGATTCCGGTTCAGGCTCGGGCCGCGAATCCGGAAAATCGTCGGTCTCGGGAGAGACCACAAAGCCCCGCTGCACCTCGTTCTGACGACGGCGAACGCCGGAATCTCTGAATCCGGTTGCGATCACCGTGATTTTCACCGAGTCTTTCATCTTCTCATCCATGACCGCGCCGAAGATGATGTTGGCCTCTTCATCCGCTGCGCTTTGAATGATGGTGCACGCCTCCTGCACCTCGGCCAGCTTGAGCGAAGTCGAGCCGGTGATGTTGATCAGAATGCCGCGAGCGCCGTCGATGGCTCCCGCTTCGAGCAGAGGTGAAGCAATCGCCTTCTGCGCAGCTTCCGTCGCGCGGCGCGCACCGGCGGCTGTTGCCGTGCCCATCACGGCATAACCCATGCCTGCCATGATCGCCTTCACGTCAGCGAAATCACGATTGATGATGCCGGGAATCGTAATGATGTCGGAAATTCCCTGCACCGCTTGCCGCAAAATGTCGTCAGCCACGCGAAACGATTCGAAGAAGCCTGCATCCTGTGCCACGCCCAGCAGCTTTTCGTTGGGGATGACGATGGTCGTATCCACCGTTTCCATCAGTTCCGCGATGCCGCGTTCCGCCTGCTGCATGCGCCGTTTGCCTTCAAACGCAAATGGCTTGGTTACGACCGCAACCGACAGCGCGCCCATTTCGCTGGCCAGCGATGCGATGATCGGTGCGGCTCCAGTCGCGGTTCCGCCACCCATGCCGGCGGTGATGAAAACCATGTCCGCGCCTTCGAGCGCTTCAATGATTTTGTCGGAGTCCTCCAGCGCCGAGCGCCGTCCAACTTCCGGGTTGGCGCCGGCTCCCAGGCCATTCGTCAGCTTGACACCCAACTGGATTTTCATCGGCGCCCGCGACAGGCGCAGGGCCTGCAGGTCGGTGTTGGCAGTAATGAATTCCACTCCCTCCAACCCAGCGTCGATCATGCGGTTTACAGCGTTGCCGCCGCCGCCACCCACCCCGATGACCTTGATTTTGGCGTCGTTGCGGGCATCATCGTTAAAGCTGATGCGAATGTCAGTTTCGTTTTTCATAGAACACCTTTTTTGAACAGCATTTAGCACTTAGCAGTTAGCATTTAGCATTTAGCCAAGAGGGCTTCGTTCTTAAAGCTCCAAAACTTTGGAATGGCGAAATGCCAAGTGCCAAATGCTAACGGCTGTTTTTATGCTCCTTTCCCTGCAAACAGGTTCATCAATCTGGAACTCCAACGTGTATCCTGCAAACCGCGAGCAATGCGCGAACGATGCGCGTAAAACACTAACCCCAAGAGCGTGGCAAAGGTCGGCTCAGCCAGGGTCTCAGGCATTTTGGGCAATGGTGTTGGCCAGGAAAGCCGCACCGGCCGCCGTAACACCGATTCCGCGACGTCTAGAACTCCCGGGAGTCGCGAGCCGCCTCCACTTAGCACGATCCCTCCCACGCATGCATCGAGCGTTCCGCTCTGGCGTAGATTCTCCCGCAACATCTCGAAAAGTTCTCTGGCCCGCGGCTCGAGAATTTCACCCACCATGCGTTGCTGCACCAGTCGTGAGCAACGATCTCCTACCGAGGGCACTTCGACCTCGTTCCCCTCGGGAATCAGCGTAACCACGACGTTGCCATACGTTTTCTTGATCTTCTCCGCTTCTGCTAACGGCGTGCATAATCCCACCGAAAGATCGCTGGTGAAATGATCGCCGCCAATCGGAATCACCGCCGTGTGAATGACCGCACCTTCCTGAATCACAATCAGGCTGGTCGATCCTGCACCCAGATCGGCGAGGCAAACTCCCAACTCGCGTTCATCGTTGCGCAAGACCGAGTCGGCGCAAGCCAGCGGCTCGAAGACCGTATCATCGACGTGAACCCCAGCGCGGTTGACGGCTGAAATTACGTTTTGCGTGGCGCTTGATCCCGCCGTCACCATGTGCACCCGCACTTCAAGCCGCAACGCCATCATTCCCAGCGGGTCGTGCACTCCGCTCTGGTCATCCAGAATGAATTCTTGCGGCAGCAGGTGCAGAACTTCGCGATCGGCAGGCAGAGGGATCGCCCGGGCTTTGTCCACGGCCGAGCGGATTTCATCGCGGGCAATTTCACGGGCGCGCGTTCCAAAGCTAAGCCCGCCATGCGTGTTTAGCCCGCGTACGTGCGCGCCGGCAACCCCGATCAATGCATGTTCAATCGGAATGCCGCTGACATTTTCGGCTTCTTCCACCGCTTTTTGAATCGAAGCCACAGCTTTATCCAGATCGACAATGACGCCCTTGCGCGACCCGCGCGATTCAGTCAGTCCATGACCGCGATAGCGCAGCCCGCTGTCGGTGAGCTCGGCCACCAGCACCGCCGTCTTGGCGCTGCCTACGTCAATTGCCGTAATAAAATTCCGATACTGATTTGCCATCCCTGTTACTCTTGCTGCCCTTTCGGAATTGCTGGACTTGGTTTGTCACTCGTGGCCGAAGTCACATTTGGTGACGCTGAACTTGTTTTCTGGGTTGCGGCTTGCGTAGTCGTACTGTTGTTCGATGGTCCCAAGCCGCTGACGCTTTGCTTTGCACTCGCTCTCTTCACAGCCGCACGCCTTTTCGCAGATTTTTTCTTACTCGATGCCGCCTTGAGCGTCCCCTTCGGAGCATCCACAGAGCTCCGATTCACCAAAGCCGCCGTCTTCACGCCCGCTGCCTGCGCTTGTTTTGCAACTCCCATGGCTAGCGGCGGCGACTGCGCCGGTCCCTGCAAATCCGGATTCACCACAATCTGGTGGTCATAACGCAGATCAACCGAGTCGAGCCGCGCGAATTGCTGCCGCCATTCCCGCACATGGCCTTTGAAGATTTTGAAACGCTCCAGAAAATTCGAAGAGCCCAAATGCACCAGCACTTCGCCCCCGGGATCGGTCGCCAGCACTTTCAAGTCCTCAGCATCGGAAACATCGACCTCGCTCAATTCCTGGGAGTAGTGCGCCCCATCGGAATCCAGTTCGCCGACCAACTGGCTATAGGTCTTCATTCGCTCCGCCCGCGCCGATTGCGGATCGCCCAGGTTCATCCCCAGGATCACGGGAAAAGAAAACTTCTTTCGTCCGCCGACAGGCAATTCCATCAGAGAGCCGGCATCATCAATCAAAAAGATTTTCGATCCGAGACGGGCAAACGCTATCGGCGTCCGCTCGCGAATTTCAATCCGCAACCGGTTCGGCACAAAACGCATGATGCTGGCCGATTCGACCCAGGGGATTTGTTCGAGTTCCTGTTTTCGCTGCGAGAGAGGAATAAAGAAGATATTCCGCCCGATGTCGCCGCCCATTACCTCGAGGATCTGGGCGCGGGAGACATTCTGATTGCCGGAAATTTCCAGGTTGTCACTGGATTCCACGCGAAAGCGCCAGGAATGTTCGCCATATTGATAGAGTGCGGCTGCCGCCAGAATGGCAACGAGCAGTACGCCGAGGGTAAGCCCACCCCAGCGCAGGCGATTCGCGGTCTTTTTCGGCAGGGAGCTCTGACGAACCGAAACCCGCTTTTGGGCACGCAGAAATGGCGACGCCTGCTCGACATCGAGATCGACGAGGCGGGAATCGTCCAGCGCGTCACGCGCCGGCTCCGCGACGGCGGGATACAACTCTTCCTGCGAGACGGACGAACTTCTCCTTGCCATTAAGCCAGGCAGCCGTCGTCAGGGAACCGCAGAGCCAGACTACTATAAATGCTTTTCGCGAATTGAGATAGAGAGAAAGTTGGTGCTTTTGCACAAGTGCGTCTCAGGGGACTCGCAAATCTGAGGCCTGAGAATATAACCGGCCCATCACTTCTGGTTCTTGACCGCATACGTTATACTTTCTTGCGCTCAGAGGGGGGCGCTCAGGAGGAAATCGTATGTCTCGAAATACCCGCCAGTGGCCGCTTTTAGCGGTCCTCTCCTTATCGTTATTCTCGACCACCACCGCATTCTCCCAGCAAAGGGTCTACACGGTAGCTGGTGGTTATGTCGGAGACGGCGGTCCAGGAACGTTGGCGAACCTTTCGTTTCCGCAATATGCTGCGAGCGATGCCACTGGAAACACTTATGTCGGTGACTACTACGGTTGTCGAATTCGTAAGATCACCGCATCCGGAAATATTTCGACCATCGCAGGCATGGGAATTTGCGGTTACACGGGGGATGGAGGGCCCGCGACGCGCGCACAGATCTATTTTCCCACTGGAATCGCGATTGACAGCCAAGGCGACATCTTTTTCTCCGACTCTGCCAACAGCCGCATCCGAGTCATCACTCCCAATGGAAAGATCGCAACGGTCGCCGGCAACGGCACGTACGGCTACTGTGGCGACGGCGGTCCCGCAACACAGGCTTGTTTTGCATTTCCAACGGCGCTGGCTGTCGCGGGTCGCGATTCCTCAGAAGTCTTATTCATCGCCGACACGTACAACAATGTTATCCGTCAGGTAAGCCGAAAAACGGGGATTATCACAACCATTGCGGGAAATGGCACGCAGGGCTATGGCGGCGACGGAGGCCCGGCGACGGAGGCTCAACTGAACTTTCCTCAGGGAGTCGCAGCCTATCCACAAACGCACACGCTATGGATATCCGATTCCGATAACAGCGCAGTTCGTAGCGTAAATATCCAAACCGGCATTATTAACACCGTTTTCGGGAACGGAAATTGCGGGGAGGCTCTTTGTTTTCCGAAGGGCATTTCGGTCGACCAGGCGGGAAATCTTTACACCAATAATGCGGCCGCAGATGTCATTGAATTGCAGCCTTCGGGGAACATAGTTGTACTCGCGGGCAGCGACCAAGGCGCCCAAGGCTACGGTGGGGACGGCGGCCCTGCGACCATGGCTCTGCTGAATGCACCAACTGATGTCGCGTTGGATTCTAGTGGAAACATTCTGATCGTCGATAGCCAGAATGATCGCGTCCGCAAGGTTGATTCGTCTGGGATCATCGCGACCCTCGCAGGCGGCTATGTTGGCGATGGCAATATGGGCGTTTCCGCGAGTTTGAATAATCCCAACGGTATCGCCTTCGACCGGCTGGGGAATTTGTTCATCGCCGACGTTTGGAATAACCGCGTTCGAATGGTCGACAAGTCCGACAACATCTCGACTATGGCGGGCAACGGTTTAACGGGATATTCCGGAGATAACGGTCCAGCCTCGGAAGCGGAATTGAATACTCCAACCTCGGTCGGTGTCGACTTGAACGGCAATGTTTTTGTGGTGGATTACGGGAATGGAGCCATCCGCAAGATCGATTCCAGCGGAATTATCACCACCTTTGTCGGGTCCTTCTTTTCCTTTGGGCTCACCGTCGATGCGCGCGGCAACGTCTATGCCACGGACGACGCATGTGCCATCTGGAAGTTCACACCTCAGGGACAAGGCGCAATCATCGCAGGCGTGGAGGAACAATGCGGATATAACGCCGACGGCATTCCGGCGACGGAGTCCTACCTCGACTTTCCTGAAGGCTTGGCGGTAGACAGCGAGGGCAACCTCTACATCGCAGATATGCAAAACCAACGTGTGCGCATAGTGAATGCCAAGGGAATCATAAATACGGTGGCCGGCAACGGAAATTGCATTTTCGGTGGCGATGGCGGCCCCGCATCACAAGCGACGCTTTGCGGTCCGATGGGCGTCGCGGTCGACTCCAAGCGAAATCTCTACATCGCCGATTCGTATGATGGACGTATTCGCGTCGTAAATAGCGAGCGAATCATCAATACACTCGCCGGTTTCGGCGGCGGAGGGTATGGAGGAAATGGCACGCCCGCGTTAGAGACGCCTATGGAGCCATTTGCAGTCGCATCCACGCCGTCGGGGTTGGTTGGCTATGCGGATCTTTTGAGCTATCGCGTGAGAGTGATTCACTGATTCGTCGGACACGAGCCAGCCAATTTCAGCAATCAGGACTGCGGCGCGCACCGCGATTCTTCAGAATTCGCACAATCGCGGCCCATTGTCCTTCAGAAGTGCCGCTGCTGCAACGGGGGTGTTCATTTGAGGCCAAGACGTGCTCTCCTAGCATTGGCGCTGATGCTCACCTCCATCCAGGCACTCGCGGGCAGCGAGTTCAAGGTGCTGCACAGTTTCGGGGCGGAAGGCGACGGGACACTCCCCTCAGGCACCCTGGTCATGGACGCGTGGGGTGATCTTTACGGGCTAACCAGTACTGGGGGGGCTGGCGTGTGCGGTGATTACGGCTGCGGGACAGCTTACGAACTGATTCCCGGCCCCACTGGGTGGAACGAGGTTATCCTGCACAACTTCGATTTTAACGCTGAAGGGTCCCTGCCCGTGGGTCCCCCAGGCCTCGATGCCGTCCACAATCTATACGGCGTAGCTGCTGCAGGGGGACCAGGGGGCGTCGGCTCCGCCTTTGAGTTATCGCAGGCCGGGAACGAGTGGGCATGCACTGTGATCTACGACTCCGGCACTAAGGTGGGGCTAATTTCGGGCATGGCGGCCAGCCTGTACGGGTTCCTTGGACTTGGTCAGTATCAAGCCGGTGCAATCGGGGAGCTATGGCCCAGTGCCGGCAGTTGGAATTACGCTCCGCTGTACAGCTTCGGCGGCAATGAGGGCAAGGACGGTTTTGAACCCGAAGCTCCCCTGAGTTGGGACGCGAAGGGAAACCTCTACGGCACGACCTACTTCGGCGGGGGCGTAGGCCTGCCCAACTGCACGCAGGGCCTCGGCTGCGGAGTTGCTTTCCAGTTGGTTTATAACCCGCTTGCTCCGAGCGCACAGGGCCTGTGGAGCTATCACGTCATTCACCGCTTTGCTTCCTCGGCGACCGACGGAAAAAATCCGAACGGCAGTCTCGTCCTCGACGCGCAGGGTAACGCGTACGGGACGACGCCGGTCGGGGGAGCGGCTTGTCCTCCGGTCGGCTGTGGCACAGTTTACAAACTGACACCGGTGGGGGCTGACGGCGAGCCTTGGGCTGAGACGATCCTATATGATTTCCCGGCGGTCCCCGCTTGCTCACAAGGATGCTCCCCCGCCTACAACATGGTGTTCGACAAGGCAGGGAATCTTTATGGCGTCGCTGGCGGGGGCAATAACTACTGTGCAGGCACGTGCGGGGTGGTCTTCAAGTTAGCGCCGCAAGCGAACGGCCAGTGGATCTACAGCGTAGTGCACGAGTTCACTGGCCCTTCAGACGGCGCGAACCCGCTTGGCCTGGCCATCGATGCCAACGGCAACTTATTCGGCACTACCCAGACCGGCGGCACCTATAACCTCGGCGTGGCCTTCGAAATTAGCCAGTAGTCAGTCCCGAACGCAATTACGAAATGCTCAGTCCGGTGCCCCTTGATTACGAGGCTCTGCGCTGGCGTCGAGCTGACCTAGCAACTGCAAACCGCACGCCTCACTTTGCCCTGAGCGCCTCAATCGGATTCGTCAACGCCGCACGTCGGGGCGGGCATTAACGCCGCGAGAAAATCGGTGAGCAGCATCATGTCAACCAATTAGGCAATCGGAACCGCCCTCAACCGCTCTTCTTCAGAATGCGCACAATCGCAGCGATTGTGTTCCAATTCCGAGTCGTTGCTGGCGAGCCATACAGCTTGTCGATCTTGCCAAGATACCCGATCGTTTTCATATGGCGACGGTACATTCCGAAGACGAATTGCCCTTCCGATGCGATTACCCGCACCAACCACTCGCCTTCTGACGGAAACGCAACGGGAAGCGCGGTTCGGACACTCCCGGCTTTCGACAGAATACTCACGAACCGAACAATGTCTGGACGCACCGGCTGACTACCAAACGGATTCTCAGTCTCGATCCGTATGAGATCTTGGCCGTCGCACAGAACAATCTCTGCTTCGAATGGCAGCTTGCCCAGCAATGCAGCACGAAATTTTGCCCGCGATCCGGGCTTTCGAACCACAAAAGTTCCCGCAGCCCCCACGTTCACGACATCAAAGTCGCTCAATTCCCGTGCGAGGATACTTGGGCGAAACGTCCTGTGTCCGCCCACATTGACGCCCCGTAAAAAGACAACTAGAGCCATAGCGAGGATTATGAACGTAGAGGTCGATTAATTCCAGTGATGCGAATGCCACCAGATTTCCCCCACATCGATTAGTGTGCCGCGACCCTATCTTGCTCGATCTACGGCCGCCCATCGATTCAACAGGGGCGCCCGCGAGCGCCCTGCCTCGTCACCGTTCATTCCCTCCGTCGGTCACACTCCCCTGTGACCTCCCTCACAGAGTTTTCTTCTTGTTCAGTCCAACCTCTGAATGTAACTGTGCTTTGCGCGCATCTGGGTCTGAGGGCCCTCCACCTGCGCGCGTTCCGAGGTCCGGCCCCGCTCGCCATTTGCGAGCCTTCGTACACATTTCCGCGGAGGATCCTTATGCTTCATCTCGACACCGGGAATACCGGCTTCATGATTCTGTGCACCAGCCTGGTCATGCTGATGACACCAGGACTGGCCTTCTTTTATGGCGGCTTGGTCGGCCGCAAGAACGTTCTAGCCATCATGATTCAGAGCTTCGTCTCGATGGGCTGGACCACGGTCATTTGGTACCTCTATGGCTACTCGCTGTGCTTCAGCGGCGATTGGCATGGCGTCATCGGAAACTTCCATAACGCCTTCCTGCGTGGGATCGATCTGAGCACGCCTTCGCCGAATCCAACGATTCCCATGTTCGTCTTCATCGCTTATCAGATGATGTTTGCAATCATTACTCCCGCTCTGATTTCTGGCGCCTTCACCAACCGCGTGACCTTCAAGGCCTACATGCTCTTTCTCACCGCGTGGCTGACGTTTGTCTACTTCCCCTTCGTCCACATGGTTTGGGGCGGAGGATTTCTACAGCAATGGGGCGTGAAGGATTTCGCCGGCGGCATCGTGGTGCACAACATCGCGGGAATTGCGGCCTTAGCTTCCGTAATCTATGTTGGCAAGCGCCGCGTGGCGGACCGCGGCCCGCACAGCATCCCGCTAGTCGCGCTCGGCACCGGCCTTCTGTGGTTTGGATGGTACGGCTTCAACGCCGGCAGTGAAATGCGGGTAGATTCGGTCACTGCGACCGCATTCCTCAACACCGACGTCGCGGCGTCGTTTGCAGCCGTTGCCTGGCTGCTGGTGGCCTGGCTAAACGAAAAGAAGCCTAAGCTCCTGGGTTTGCTGACCGGCGCAGTCGCCGGCCTCGCCACGGTAACTCCAGCGGCGGGATATGTCTCTCCCACCACAGCTGTCATTATCGGGATCGTCTCGGGCGTAGTTTGCTACTACGCGGTGGAAATGAAGAACAAGCTGGGTTGGGACGACGCGCTCGACGTTTGGGGAGTCCACGGCGTTGGCGGCTTCCTGGGCATTGTGATGCTGGGCATCTTCGCCAACAAGCAGTTCAATCCCGAAGGTGCCAATGGCTTGCTCTATGGCGACCCGACGTTCCTTCTGAAGCAAGTGACCGCAGTGGTGTTCTCCTCGGTCTGGGCGTTCGTCTTTACCTACGCCATGCTGCGGATCATCGATGCATTCACGACGGTGAAGGTAACGGAGTTGTCCGAGGAAATGGGTCTGGACGAGTCGCTCCATGGCGAACATGCCTACGAGGAACTCGGTGACAAGGACGTAGTTCACCACTTGGCCCAGGCCGTCCGCTGAAGTCTGAAAGCAATGAACTCGCTGAGCCAGCAGCACAAGCTTGGGTTCTGGCAGGTAATTCTCATGGGGATGATGCTGGCATCGTCCCCATTTGTACCTGCCCAGAGCGCCACCCTCGCCGAACCGGCTGCGTCCACTGATCCCCCCGAGGCCAAGTCCTGGCTGCGAGGCGTCACCACCGACGGATATCTATCTCTCTCCTACACCTACAACACGAACGATCCCATTCCGCCCATCAACCAGTTTCGCGTCTTCGATTTCAACGACGATGAGCCCCAACTCGACGTCGCTCAGATCGTCGTTCAACACCCGGTCAGCGAACCTGGACAATTCGGCTTCCGCGTCAACCTGATTGCCGGGTCGGCCGTGCCTCAAGTCGTCGCCTCCCGCGGCATGCATATCGCTCGTGATTTCGACATTCCCGAGTTCTACCTCAGCTACGTCATTCCAATTAAGAAAGGCTTTCGTCTCGACTTGGGAAAGTTCGCCACCCACTTTGGCTATGAAGTCATCGGTGGCTACGACGGATACAACGACAACTTTAGCCGCGGCTTCATCTTCGGTTACGGCATTCCCTTTACTCACACCGGACTGAAGCTAACCTATCCATTCAGCAGCCGCATTTCCGGCGCCTTATTGGTCACCAATGGTTGCGACGCCGTGACCCGGCTCAATGGAGGCCTCAGCTACGGTGGGCAGGTCGCCGTCGTCACTTCCAACGCCACGACTTTGACCTTCAATTTCATGCACGGCCCGGAGAAGCCGCACAACGATTACGATCAACGCAGTCTTTATGAGATTGTGGGCACGTGGAAGGTTCTGCCGCGGCTTAGCGTAGCCGTGGACGGCCTCTACGCGGATGAGGACCACGCGGCCGCAAACCGCAGCGATGCCATCTGGAAGGGTCTGGCGGGATATTCAAAATACAATCTCACCAAAGCTTTCTCGCTCGCGTTTCGCGGCGAGGTTTTCGCCGATATCGGCGGCAGCCGCACGGGCACATCTCAAACCCTGCTGGGATTCACGCTGACGCCCGAATACGATTTGCCCGCCAAATTGTCTCGCATCCGGCACGAGTTCAAGCGTGCCGATGGCAAATTCGCGCTTCGCGCCGACTTTCGCCGCGACTGCTCAGACCAGAACACATTTCGCAAGGGAACCGGTTTTACTGGCCATCAGTTCACGGTCGCTGCGAATGTGGTCTATCTATTCTGAGCCTGGTTGCCCACCTTAACCGATTTGCGAGGTAGAGTAGGAAATTACCGACCTCTAATTCCAGTGGTGCGAGTGCCACCAGATCTTCCGCACGTCGAACTCAGCGCCGCGGCATAGGTAGATGGGAGTGTTCTCTTCGCCCATGCCAAATTTGTTGTAATGCGGAAACGCCTGATACGACGTGCAATTGTCCTTTACATCGTCGAGACTCCACTGAATCACGATGAAGTTTTTGTAAGAGATCGGCGGCGGACCCCAATACCAATGGTTCTGATGACGAGACCAGGCGCGTGGCAATCCGTACTGCGGGCCAAATTCGTTGATCGCGCCCGCCTCTCCATAGTTTCCCGCCCAAATGCCAGTCTGGGCACGCTCATCTGGGGGAAGCGAGTTGTAAATGTCCGCGACTTCCTTCGCCATCTCCGGCCAGCCGAACTGATCGGCAATCGGCTGCATCAGCAACGAGTGCATTTGCACCTCCTGCTTTGCCGGCTTGTACCCGATCCAGCTCTGATAAGCAAGCAACTGTTCGGGTGGAAGCATCCAGGTGAACAGCGGTACCAGGGGAAGGGTCGTGATTAAGACGACGGCGATCACCGCCGTACGGGTCCACGCAGCCCGATTCGCCAGCCAGCGTTCAATGACAACTCCGCCAGCGGCAAACAACATCGGATACATCGGGAACACGTAGTAGTTCTTGGCATGAGCCACTTCTTGCTGCACAAAGAAGACAACGAATGTGAGGCCCAACACCCGCCAGCGCCGCCCGCGCAACAGCCATACCAGCCCCGCTGCCCACACCGGGAACATCACCGGATGCATATCGATGATCTGCTCTTTCACAAACGCGAGCGGTCCGAGCACGACGTTCTTTCCCTCGCGACGCACGTTTTCCAGGTCTTCGATGGTCGGGAAATGATGCCGAATCTGCCAGATGATATTGGGCAGGAAAATCGCCAGCGCGATCGCTCCCGCGATCCAGATCCAGCGCTCGGCAAATTCTCGCCGATGATGTGTGAGCAGCAATGCCACAACTACCGCGAACCCGAACGACAGAGTGGAATGTTTGTTTTCGAGACCAAGCCCGCATAGCAGGCCGAACCATAGCCAAAGCTTCGAGTCTCCCGTCCGCAAGATGCGCGCGACGACAAATAACGCTCCCATCCAAAACAGCGGCTCGAAGGCATTCATCGTCAGCAGACTATCTAACGTCAGAAATGCTGGAGCCAGAAGGATGCAGAGCCCGGCAAGGAACTGGGCATAGCGTTTGCCACCCAGTTCACGGCAAAGAAACATGGTGATCGCGATCAGGCTCGCACCCGCAAGTGCCGGCAGAATCCGCAACGCTGCCAGCGAACCACCCATCAGCATTGCAATCTTCGCGTAGACCGCGATCAGCGGCGCGCAATCGACATATCCCCAATCGAGATGGCGCGCGAGGTCAAGATAATAAAGTTCGTCGCGAAAATATCCGTAGTGACGAACGCTAGTGAAGATATGGAGTAGTAGTTTGACCGCACACAAAACGATCAGCAGATCGTCCGCAAGCGGAGGAACGTCGGTCGATTTCGCGGAGATTCTAGAGTCGAATGCGCGAGCTGGCTTCCCGGCAATGCTACGAGTTTCGCCCATCAGCCTTCACCGCTACGGCGTCCGAACCAGGCGCCGTAGCATAGATTACGCCGCCCGCTTACGCCTGGTTCCGCTCGACTTGGCAATTTTTTCGATCTGCGCCAGATGATTCAGGTCGTGCCCGGCAAACATGGCAACCAGATGACTGATACTTTCTTTGCCGCGCTCCTGGTGCATGCCGTAGTTCTCCCATAAATTTTTTGGCAGGGTCTTCAACATTCGCAGGTTGTTCTCTCGCAGCAAGCGATATGTCTCCAGCGAAAGCTTGGGATCGCGATTGGCATAATCAAACGCCGTTGCCCACACATCCTGATCGAAGGCCTGCACCGTCACTCCATTACTGCCGATGATCGAACGATAGCGCCAGCTGCCCACCAATTCGGCGTCGGCAAGATGAGCGAGGATCTCCGCGATCGACCACTTCCCCGGCTCCGGCCGCGTGGTCAACTGTTTCTTGCTGAGTGGCTTGATCAGTTTCTGCAGCTTTTTGGCAGTCTCCTGCTGCACCTGCATGGGTTCTTTTCCTTCGACGTGTCCTTTAATCCGCTGGGTGTATTGTTGGGGCGTTTCTTGCATGGAATCCTCCGGCCAAAAGTTGTGAACCATATATTGACCGTCGAAGTCGGGAAAAAGAAGCAGATTTTTTGCTGTTTGGGCTGAACTGGAATCTTAGGCCGGCTCAACCCGCATACTCAGATCGACAGCCGGTGCCGAGTGGGTGAGCGAGCCGACAGAGATGAAATTTACACCAGTTTCTGCGTACGCACGCACATTCTCAAGGTTCACGCCACCCGAAACCTCGAGTGGGATATGCCGATCAGCACGGTTCACGCGTTCGACCGCCCGTTTTACCTCTTCCGCAGACATGTTATCGAGAAGAATCGCCTCCGCGCCATGCTCGATGGCCTGGTCCAGTTCTTCCGGGGTGCGTACTTCGATCTCGATCACCTGCTCGCCACGGCGATTGTGGTGCGCCCGCTCCAGCGCGGGGATGATTCCGCCCGCCAGGGCAATGTGATTGTTCTTGACCAGGACGCCGTCAGACAGGTCGAGCCGGTGATTTTGCCCGCCACCGCAACGTACCGCATATTTCTCCAGCATGCGGAAACCGGGTAGTGTTTTGCGGGTATCCAAAATGTGAGCATGGGTTCCTGATACGGCATCTACAAACTTGCGCGTTAGTGTCGCAATGCCGCTCAGTCGCTGCATAAAGTTCAGGATCAGTCGCTCGCAGGAGAGAATGACACGCGCGTTGTGGCGGATCACAGCTACAGATTGCCCCTTATGCAGGCGCACACCGTCGAAGATCTCCGGGTGCGTGGTGACTTCGTAATGCGCCGTGACCGCGCCGTCCAGTTCTGCATAAACATCGAGAATGCGGGAGATGCAGCCGATCCCGGCAAGAATGCAGTCCTGTTTGGCGAGCACCGTCGCCGCCGCGCGTTGGTTGGGATCGATGCAGGCATAGCTAGTCGCATCGCGCGTGGCCCGGTCTTCCACCAGAGCGTTCTCGATAATCGCCGTAATTCGTCGGCTATGCCAATCCATAAAACCCGTCGTTCGTCGTCGGTTGCTCGCAAAACCAAGTAGGGACGGCCGCCCTCATCGTGCCCGGAGCGAAGTCGAAGGACCGTCGGGTCGAGCGATGCTCGACTATTTCAACTCGCCCAGTTTGCTACTCGTTTTCTCGCGTAAAACCTGCAATTCCTGCGTGCGGTTTCGTAGCCCCTCCACGACTTTCGCAGGCGCCTTCGCTAAAAACTGCTCATTGCCCAACTGCCGCTGACCGTTGGCAATTTCTCTTTCGATTTTTTCCAACTCTTTGCTCAGACGATCCCGCTCGGCGGCGATGTCGATCTTCTTCTCATAGATTACATGCATATCGAAGCGTGCGGTGTGCCGCGCGCCAGCGACCTTGGCAAGCGAGGCGTCCGCGAACTCGACTCGCTCGACGTTGGCCAATCTCTCGACCGCTCCTTGATTTTCTTCGAACAGCTTCCGAATCTCCGGCTCGTGGGCGAAGACCTGAATCGGCACACGCTGTTTCGGTTCGACCTTCAATTCTGCTCGAACATTGCGCACGTTGACAATCAGGTCCTGGAGCACAGCCATACGCGTTTCTGCGGCTGCATCCATTTGCTTTTTGTCTGCCTGCGGATAAGGGGCGAGCGCGATGGACCGCACCGGCGGCTTGCCGTCATAAACCGCCTGCCAGATCTCTTCCGTGATGAACGGCATGACGGGGTGCAGCAGTCGCAACGCCGCCTCGAAAAGGCTCACTAGATTGCTGCACGCAACTCGAGCAGTATTTGGATCAGCCCCTTCAGCCAGGCGCGGCTTGATCAGTTCGAGATACCAATCGCAGAACTCACCCCAGAAAAAATCGTAGATGCTGTTCGCCGCCTCGTGAAAACGATACGTCTCGAGCGCGGCGTTAACATCCTTCGCCACGCGATTAAAGCGCGAAAGAATCCAACAATCTTCGAGCGTAGCAGCTTGGAAATCTACAACGCCTACGTGGGGACGGCCACTCTCAGCCGCACAGCCGGGCCGCAGGCCCGGCTCGATCCTGTCCACGTTCATGAACATGAATCGCGCCGCGTTCCAAATCTTATTGGCGAATGCGCGATAGCCTTCGGTACGGCTCTCATTAAACGCAATATCCGTTCCCGGTGCCGCCATGGCCGCCAAAGTAAACCGCGTCGCATCGGTCCCAAACCGCTCGATCACCTCCAGCGGATCGACCACATTACCCTTGGTCTTCGACATTTTTTGCCGCTCGGCATCGCGCACCAGCGCGTGTATGTAGACCTGCCGGAACGGTACACTGTCATCTTTCTTTTCACCCCAGCCGCTGGCTTGCTTGATCGCCGCATCCTGCTTGTGCCCATCCATGAAGTGGCAACCCAACATGAACATGCGAGCGACCCAGAAAAAAAGAATGTCGAAGCCTGTGATGAGAAGCGTATTGGGATAAAAAACTTCCTGGTCCCGCGTTTTCTCCGGCCAGCCCAGCGTCGTAAACGGCAACAAGCCCGACGAAAACCAGGTATCGAGCACATCGCGGTCCTGAGTCAGCGTGGCCTTCGCGCATTTTGGGCATGTTGTCGGCGTCTCGCGCGAAACGATGATCTCCCCGCACGAGCAGTGCCACGCCGGAATCCGATGTCCCCACCACAACTGGCGAGAAATGCACCAGTCGTGAATGTTGTTCATCCAGTTCAGATAGATCGTTTTGTAATTTTCCGGAACAATGGTGATCTCGCCGTTCTCGACTACCTTCGTCGCGCGCTCCGCCAGCGGCGCAATCTTGATGAACCACTGCGTCGAAAGCCTCGGCTCAACCACGCTTCCACAGCGATCGCATTTCCCAATCGCGATCGTGTAATCTTTCTCGCCAACCAGAAATCCCTGCTCGCGCAAATCTTCCAGAACACGCTTTCGCGCTTGGTAGCGATCCAGCCCCACATAAGCGCCCGCATTCTGATTCATATGCGCGTGCTCATCCATCACGTCAATCTGGGGCAAGTTGTGCCGCAGGCCGGCCTGAAAATCATTCGGATCGTGCGCCGGCGTAACTTTCACCGCTCCCGTGCCAAACTCCGGCTGCGCGAGTTCATCAGTGATGATCGGTATTTCCCGGTTCACGAGCGGCAACAAAACGTTCTTGCCATGCAGATGGGTGTAGCGCTCATCTTTTTCATTTACCGCGACGGCGGTGTCGCCCAGCATCGTCTCCGGGCGCGTCGTTGCAACCGTAATGAACTCATTCGATCCAACCACCGGGTAGCGAATCTCATACAACTTCCCCGGCACCTCTTCGTGCTTGACTTCGAGATCGGAAATCGCCGTCCCACAACGCGGGCACCAGTTGACGATATACTTCCCGCGATAAATCAATCCTTCTTCATAGAGCCGAACGAACACCTCGCGCACCGCGCGATTCAGGTTTTCGTCCATGGTGAAATATTCGCGGTCCCAATCGACGGACGCGCCGAGGCGGCGCATCTGGTCGGTAATCGCGCTGCCATATTGCCGCTTCCATTCCCAGACGCGCTCCATGAACTTCTCGCGACCCATGTCCTCGCGGCGCTTGCCTTCTTTCGCGAGTTGCCGCTCCACCATCATTTGCGTGGCGATGCCGGCATGGTCGGTGCCGGGCAACCACAGCGTGAGAAAACCCCTCATGCGGTGCCAGCGCACAATGATGTCCATTTGCGTCTGGTTCAGCATGTGGCCCATGTGCAGGCGGCCAGTCACGTTCGGCGGCGGAAGCAGCAGTGTGAAGACAGGCCGTTTTTCGCCGGGCGGAGGCGTCTTCACCGAGAAAAGCTTTTCCCGGATCCAATAATCGGCCCAGCGCGCTTCAATCGCGCCCGGTTCATAGGATTTCGGCAGATCGTGGGGCATGGAAAGCAGTCAGCACTCAGCCGTCAGCAATCAGCCAGGTCAGGGAAGCAGGCCGTTCTGCAGCTCGTCCCTTCCTGAATGCTGAGTGCTGAATGCTGAGTGCTGACTCGATCTTACAGGGGCGAAGAAAATGCGGTCAAACTAGCCGAGAGCGCATTGACTTGACCCCGCACGCCCCATAACATTGGCTGCGCGCCAAAGTTTGCCTAAATGATCGGCCAAACCATCTCCCGCTACCGCATCGTCGAAAAGATCGGGGGCGGTGGCATGGGCGTGGTATACAAGGCGGAAGACACCGAACTCGGCCGTTTCGTCGCCCTCAAATTTCTGCCCGATGACCTTTCCCGTGATGGTCAGGCTCTGGAACGCTTTCGCCGCGAGGCTCGCGCGGCCTCGGCCCTGAACCATCCCAACATATGCACGATTTACGACATCGGCAAGAGCGGCGATCAATCCTTTATCGCCATGGAGTTTTTAGAGGGTGCAACGCTCAAGCACCGCATTGCGGGCAGACCGATGGATGCAGATATTCTGCTAGGACTCGCAATCGAAATCGCCGACGCACTCGATGCAGCGCACAGCAAAGGCATCATCCATCGCGATATCAAGCCGGCAAACATTTTTGTCACCGACCGCGGTCACGCCAAGATTCTCGACTTCGGATTGGCGAAAGTCGCATCCACCGGCTCTTCAAGCCAGGTCGCCATGGCGAACACCCAAACTGTGGATGACCAGCACCTGACGAATCCGGGGTCGACCTTAGGTACGGTTTCCTATATGTCGCCCGAGCAAGTGCGAGCCAAAGAACTCGATGCGCGCAGCGATTTGTTTTCCTTCGGCGCCGTGCTCTACGAGATGGCGACCGGCACAATGCCATTCCGGGGAGAAAGTTCAGGCGTAATCTTCAAAGCAATTTTAGACACGGCACCGACGGCTCCCGTGCGCCTTAATCCAGAAATTCCCGCCGAGCTTGAACGGACGATTCAGAAGCTGCTCGAAAAAGATCGTGATTTACGTTATCAATCCGCTGCCGAAGTTCGGGCCGATCTGAAACGCCTCAAGCGCGAAACCGAAACTGGGAAATCTGCCGCGGCGCTGCCGGCCGCAGCTCCAAAAGTTTCCACTGCGAAATATTCGATTGCTGCGGTGCTGGTCCTTGTCGTCCTTCTCGGCACAGCTGGAATCTGGTACTGGCGTTCGAAAGCAAGCACGACACAAATTGGATCCATCGCTGTGATTCCATTCGCCAATGTAAGCGGCAACGCCGACGCTGATTTCCTTAGCGACGGCCTTACCGAATCCCTGATCGACAGCTTGGCCCACGTTCCCCAATTGAAGGTGAAGTCGCGTAATTCGGTCTTTCGCTACAAGGGCAAAGATGTAGACGTTCAGCAAGTCGGCAAGGAGTTGGGGGTTGACGCCTTGCTCACCGGTCGCGTAGTTGAGCGCGGCGACACGGTCCAGGTAAGCGCCGATCTCACGAACGTTCAGGACAACACTGAAATCTGGGGAGAACACTACGAACGCAACGCGGCCGACATTATTCCCCTGCAGCAGCAAATTGCCGGCGACATCGCCGACAAACTACGGTCGAAGTTAACCGGAGCCGAGAAGCAGCAAGTTACGAAGCAGGGAACGCAGAACCCCGAGGCGTATCAACTTTACGTAAAGGGGCGCTACTACTGGAACAAGCGCACGAACGCCGCCATCAATACGTCCATCTCGTACTTCAAACAAGCTATCGATAAGGACCCGAACTACGCGCAGGCCTACACAGGTTTAGCAGACGCTTACAGCGTGCTTCCCAATTATGGCGGCGATCCATCCGATCTTGTGCCAAAATCAAACGCTGCCGCGCGCAAAGCGCTGGAACTCGATCCTACGCAAGCCCGCGCCTATGCAAACCTGGGTTCGAATCGCTGGCAATTCGATTGGGATTTTGCAGGCGGCGAGGCGGATTTTCGCAAGGCCTTTGAGCTCGATCCCAGTGATGCCACCACCCACCAGTGGTACTCCGAAATGCTCGACGGTATCCCTGGCCGGGTGCAGGAAGCCATTGATGAGGCCAAGCGCGCGGCCGAACTGGACCCCCTTTCCCCGATCGTCGTCTCCTCCCAAGGTTTGGCCTACAATGCAGCGCGGCAGTTCGACAAGGCAGTGGAAGTTCAGAAGAAAGTCATTGCCGACAATCCCAGCTTTGGCCGGGCGCACTCGGAACTAGCATGGACATACATCGGACAGCACAAGTACGCTGAAGCAATCCAGGAGTTCAAGACTGGTTCTCAGCTGGAGGGCGACAAGAACTACATTGAGTGGGCCAATGCGGCCGACTCCGGTTTTCGCTCGGGGGGATGGCCGGAGGCTATGCGCAAGGCACTGGAAGTGAATTTGGCGCAACGAAAAAAATCCGGTGGTGAATATGTTTCCCCTTGGGGGATCGCGCAGTTCTATGCGCTCCTCGGCGACAAGGATAGGGCCTTCGAGTGGCTTAATACGGCCTATCAGGAGCACGACGGGTCGATTGTCAACGTGCTGACCGACCTTGAGTTCGAATCGATCCGCTCCGATCCGCGCTTCACGGAGTTGGCACACAAAATCGGCTTGCCGCAATCGTGACCGTCAGCCGTTAGGGTTTCGAGGTCGATAACCGAATTACTTCCTTCTTTTCTCTTTGCCCATCTTCTTGGCGATTTCCTTCATCAGCTTCGGCTTAAGTTCTGAGAGAACGCTATCGACAATGTTGGCAATAGCTTCGGAATCTTCTCCGGCTGCCGCTTCTGGCTCGGCAGCGGTAACCTCCGGTTTGGCTGACTCGGCATGGGCGGGCTCGACCGAGGAAGTCTCCGCAGAAGCAGATTCCGTGGAAAGCGCCGACGCCGCCGCTTCGGCAATTTGCGGGGTTGACTGCGGGCTGACCACCGATTCGCGAATTTGTTTCCAGCTGGCCCAGGCCGACGCCAATTCCGAATCCTGCCGCGGTTGGGTTGTTTCAGCTGCGGGCGCAGCATCAGGCGTGACCAAAGCGGAAACTGCTTCGGTTGAAACCGTTGTTTCGCTGATCCCAGACCCCATCGAAGCTGCGGCTGCATAAGCGGCCTTTTGCGGGGCTTCTACACTTTCAGGTGTCGCGCTTGCCGCTACGGCTTCCGTAGGCTGCAATGCAGATAGTTGTTCAACCGCGGAATTTTCCGCCGCCGGAACCACCGCTTCTTCAACCTTGGCTTCTGGAACCTCGCAAGCTGCCGATTGCTGGGTCTGCTCGAGACTTTCAGTCACTGCGCTTGCCGGTTCAGGCACGCTCGTCTCCGCCGACTGAAGCTGCGCCATCGCGGCCAATGCCTTCTGCATCTCCTCCTCGAGGATCAGCGCTGCTTCTTCCTGGCTGACCGGCACTGAGCTTGCAACCCACCGCGGTCCGCTGACTTCTTCCTTTGCGGGAGCGGCCGCAATGGTCGCGAAGAGCGGCTCGTCTGGCTCGGCATCGCTCGCGTTGGTGCCGTTCACGAATTCCAAGGACGCTAGTACCGCAGCCACTTCGTGCTCGGCCAGTGTCTTCTGCTCCGGCGTGACCGGGCTGGCGGGTTGTTGCTCCGGCGGGGAACTCGCGGCAACCTCAGGAACGTCATTGGCTTTGGCTGGCGCGGAAGCTTCGCTGGCCGTCGGGCTTGCAGCTATTTCGGCAACGCCCGCCGGTGGCTCCGCAGCCGGCGCACTCCCATCCGGCGTCGACGGGGCTGCGTCGCCGCGAACTTCTGCGCTCGGGGCAGTTGTGGTCACCTCCGTCTCAGCGCCCGGTTTTTCTTTCGGCTCCTCGGTTCGCGCCTCAGGTGCTTTCTCGACTTCGGGGGCCTTTGCCGCCTCTAGCGGCTTCCTGAAAGCTTCAGCCGCGGCCTGCAACGCGGCAAGTTCTTCCGCCGTGATGTCCGTGGGCAAACCTAAGACTCTCGCTTCCGCGACAGGCTTTTCAACTTTCTTTGCCGAAACCTCTGCACGCTTAATTTCTTTCTTTTCCGGTTCAGGATGGGCATGCTCTCGCTTCTGCTCGGGTGCTGGCTCCGCATCCCCGAACCGCTCAATTTCCGGCTCAGACGGTTCACGATGCGACTTGTGGTGGGGCGGCGGAATCCGCAGGCGATTCTTCCATCCCGTCTCCGTGTCGCCATAGCTGCGGTCGGTTCCCATGAACTCATCAACCGACGCTCCCGGCTTGGGATTGCGTCCGGGCTTGCGTGCCGCGGCGACGGGAACAATCCTATCTTCCAGCTTGGTCAGGGCGGTAAGGAGTTCGCTGGCTTCGAAGGGCTTGATAATGAAGGCGTCAGCGCGAACACGGCGAACCTCTTCCACCTTAAATGGCTCCAGCTTCCCGACAGTTAGCAATACCGGAATTCGCGCGGTATCATCCGATTCGCGCAGCCGCTGGCAAACCTCTAAGCCGCCATAGCCGGGCATGTAGACATCGAGGACGATCAGGTCCGGTTTTGATTCGGAGATTTTTTTGAGGGCTGCCGACCCATTATTGACAGTCGTGACCTCATAGCCGGCATCGCTGAGGATTCTCCGGCCCATGTTTTGGGCAGTCACACTGTCATCGGCCAGCAGAATTTTGCGCGCCAAGGGGCATCCCTTTACGGAAAATGGGGATAGCGCGAAGGTAACGCCTATTTACCGCTAAGTCAATGACAGACAACCATTAAGCAGGTTACGAGCGGACTACGCCAAACGGGTAATGGCCGGCGCAATAACCCCGCCTAGAACGGAAGAAGTTTGTGCAGGCCCTTCTTTTTCTTGTGCTTACTGGAAGACTCCGCCGTAGTGTCGTCGCTGCTCTGACTGTTCGCCGTTGCCGCCGAACTTCCGGTTTGTGTCGTGTCGCTTGCAGCTTGCCCGTTTGTTTGACCCGTTCCATTCGGTCCTTGGATCTGATTGACCTGCTGGGGTGGAGGCAAAACCGCCTGGCCTTGGTCGGGCACATTGGGCTTCAGTTCGTTGGCGTCGCTGGAGCCGGCGTTAGGCTTAAGCTCATTCGAATCCGTCGGAACCGCAGAATTTCCCGCGGGAGTCGACGCCGCCGCATCGGTGCCGGCCGCGGCATCATCCGAACGCGGCGCAGCCACGTTGGCCCCGGGCGTTCCGTTTACCGTCTCGACCGCAACTGAGTTATTGTCCGAACCGCCGCTCGCCGCCGACCGAGCCGCCTGCTGTACAATCTGGCTGGCGCTGACTGGTGTAGGATCAACTAAAGTCGGTTCGCCGACTCTTGCCGCCTCCGAAGTATCCGGGCCTTTCTCGAAGGTCTTCATCATCTTGCCAACCATGTTGGTCGGCTTGCGGCTATCTTCTTCCTTCTTATTTTCGGCAATCTCCGCCTTGGTAGGCTTCGGCACCGGCTGATGCAGCGCGATCAACCGCGCCTTAGCGTCGTCCGCACGATCCATCAGTGGATAGTGAGTGATGAGCCGCGAATAAGCTTCTGTAGCACCCTTGGTGAAGGGAGCAATCATTCGCGTTTTGGTGGTCTCATCGAGGCAGCCCAGCGGTTTGCCAGGGCTCACACAACTTGGACGCGCCCGCACCATCGCGACCTCGCCCTCATACGATTGCCCAAGCAGATAGAGAACCTCATCCGCCTTGCTGTACAGAGGATACTTGTCGGCTAACGACTCCAGCCGGGCGATGGCTGCAGGATACGACTGACGCATGTAGTAGAAATGCCCGACGTCATATTCTCGCTCGGCGATCACCTCCTGCACTTCACGCAGGCGCTGCTTGGCTTGTGGTACGAGCTTGCTGTCAGGGAATTGCAAGATCAACTGCCGATATTCTTCCTCCGCGCGCATGGCGTGGGTGTAGTCGCGATCCGGCTTTTCCATCTGCTGGTAGTGAATATTGGCGATCTTCAGCTGTGCTTCCGCCGCCTCCGGCATGTTGGGGAAGAAGGTGATGAAATCTTTATACTCGCTCTCCGCCTGCGCCTGCGAAGCGGACCCTCCTTCGGCATACCAAGAATCGGCGATCGCAAGCTTCGCGCGCGCGATGAATTCTGAGTCGGGATAGGTATTGATCAGCGTCTGCAGCGATAGCCTGGCCACGTCATAGCGATTGTGCTTCATCGCATCCATGGCGCGGTCGAACAGAATTTTGTCCGGCTGCTTGGAGTCGACATTGGCAATGGGGTTATTGACCTTCTTGTTGGTGCAAGCCGTGGTGATGGCGAACAAGGCCACCAGCAAGACGATGATCGGAATACGACGCGACATAGAACCTCAGAAAAACCTGGACTTCAAACCTTCAGCAATATGGCTTCGGTCGCCGTCTTCAGCAGTCTTCGGGCGTTAGTGGTAGGATCGCCTTCTCCGAAGACCGCGTTGCCCGCTACCAAAATTTCCGCTCCAGCGCGTACGACTTCGGCAACTGTGTCGAGCGCGATCCCGCCATCCACTTCGATTCTATAGTTTAGACCCCGCTGCGCTCGCATATCGTGCAACCGGCGGATTTTGTGAACCGCGCTGGTGAGAAATTTTTGCCCCCCAAAGCCGGGATTTACCGACATTACCAGCACATAATCAACTAGATCGAGAACTTCAGTCAGGGTCTCAACCGGAGTCGCAGGATTAATTACCACACCCGCGAGCACATCATGGCTACGAATCAGGTGTAGGGTCCGGTTCAAATGCCGGCACACTTCCTGGTGCACCGAAATCCAATCCGCCCCTGCGTCGGCAAATTCGGGAATGAACTGGTCGGGACTCTCGATCATCAGGTGGCAATCGATCGGCAAGTCGGTCGCCTTACGTAAGGACCGCAACACCGGCGGGCCGATCGTGAGGTTGGGGACAAAATGCCCGTCCATCACGTCGAAGTGAATCAGGGATGCGCCCCCCTCACGGGCGGCCTGGACCTGCTCGCCCAGACGGGCGAAATCGGCCGATAGAATCGATGGTGCCAGCTCAATCAACCTGGACTCCAGAACGCAGGGGTACTCGGAGATTCTAACATGCGTTTTGGCGAGTCATCAGCATTCAGCTTTCAGCATTCAGCCCATCCGTCGATTCCCGTGACACTCTGTGCCCTCTGTGTTTACTGACTTTCATGGAGTGACTGGAGCGGGGTGGCGAGTCCTCAGCATTCAGCATTCGGTATTCAGCATTCAGCCCATCGGTCGATTCCCTGTGACCCTCTGTGTCCCCTGTGTTTAGTGACTTTCATGGAGCGACTGGGGCGGGGATCGCCGCTGTGAAAGTTGATCTCAGGTACAATCTTGTTCGCGTCTAACTTCCATCATGACATCTATTCTGTCTCTAGCTTTTACTTTCATGCTTGCCATCTTCAACGGCGGCACGGGAGCTCCCAAACAGCCAACCGCAAAGCCAGCGGAGGATGAAGCCGTCGCATTCAGCAAGACGGTCGACGATTACTTCGATTCCTACTTCCGGTTCCATCCTACTGCCGCGACGGCTGCGGGTTTTCACCAGCAAGATAGCGAACTCGAAGACTTCTCCCGCCCCACGATCGACGCTGAGATCGCGGACTCGGAGCACTTTCTGGCGAGGTTAGACAAGATTTCTTCCGCCGATTTATCGGCTGAATCCGCCGCCGACTTGGACCTGCTACGCAGCTCCATTCAAGCAAACCTGCTAGAACTCAAAGACATCCAGATGTGGCGGCGCGACCCGAACACTTACCCTTCGCAGGTCTCGTACAGCCTGTTTCTGATCATGCAGCGCGAATTCGCCCCACAGGAGGATCGTCTGCGGCTGCTGATCGCGCGCGAGCGGCTAATTCCGAAAGTTCTTATCGAGGGTCAGCAAAACCTGAGCGATGTTCCCCCGATCTACGTGGATGTAGCCCTCGAACAGATGCCCGGTGAGATCGACTTCTTGCGCAACGATGTGCCAAAAGCCTTCTCCGCAGTCAACAATCCAGAGCTGCTTGCCAGCTTCAAAACCACAACCGATGCCGCCATCAAGGCCTTCGAGAACTATCAGAGGTTCCTGCAAAAAGAAATCCAGCCGAAAGCCAACGGCGATTTTCGCATTGGCGCGGAGAACTACCGCAAGAAGCTGCTCTACGAAGAAATGGTCGACGTCCCACTCGACCATCTACTGGAAATCGGATATGCCGACCTGCGCCGCAATCAGCAACATTTGAAAGAAGTCGCAGCGCAGATCGACCCCAACCGCTCAGTCATGGAGGTTCTGGCTGATTTGCGCAAAGACCACCCTCCGGCCGGCCAGCTATTACAGAGTTTCCGCGACGTGCTTGGAGGAGAGAGACAATTCATCATCGACAAAAAGATTGTCACGATTCCTTCACCTGTGCTGCCGATCGTAGAGGAGACGCCGCCGTTTGCCCGCGCACTCACAACCGCTTCGATGGACACTCCCGGAGCGTACGACACCAAGGCAACCCAGGCAATGTTTAACGTCACCACCCCCGATCCCAAATGGAAGCCTGAGCAGATTGAAGACTGGATGGAAGGATTCAACCGCGGCACGATCATCAGCACCTCAGTTCATGAGGCATATCCGGGACATTATGTCCAGTTTCTCTGGGTGAAACAGGCTCCTTCCAAAGTGCGGAAGCTGATTTTCTGCGGCAGCAATGCCGAGGGCTGGGCACACTACACCGAACAGATGATGCTCGATGAAGGTTTCGGCAATGGCGACCCCAAGTTGCGAATGGGACAATTGATCGACGCTCTGTTGCGCAATGCTCGCTTTATTGCAGGCATCGAGATGCACACGGGCAAGATGACGATGGAGCAGGCGCGGCAATTCTTCATCGACGAGGGCTATCAGGTATCGACGGTCGCGGACATGGAAGCAAAACGCGGCACCAGCGATCCCACTTACCTGGTTTATACCCTTGGAAAACTGCAGATTATGAAATTGCGCGAAGATTACAAGAAGCAGCGCGGCGACCAATTTTCTCTGCAGGACTTTCACGACCGCTTTCTGCAACAGGGGTCGGTTCCATTGAAGATCATTCGCAAAGCGATGTTGGGAAACGACAGTCCAACCTTATAGCGGGTTTGGTTCATCCGAGAGGGACCGGAGTAAAATCCGTAGACCGTAGACCGAAGAGAGACATGAGAGAACAGCGTCCCATGCGAGTTCGCAAAGCCGTTTTTCCCGCCGCCGGATTGGGCACCCGCTTCCTTCCCGCCACTAAAGCCCAGCCCAAAGAGATGCTCCCGCTTGTCGACAAACCGATTATTCAGTACGGCGTCGAAGAAGCTCTCGCTGCCGGTTGCGACCAGATCATCATCGTCACCGGACGCGGCAAATCAGCTATCGAAGACCACTTCGACGTGAGCTACGAACTCGAAAAAATGCTGCAGGAGCGGGGCAAGACCGAACTGCTGGCGATTGTCCGCCGCATTTCCGACATGATTTATGTCTCTTACGTTCGTCAGAAAGAGGCCCTTGGCCTCGGCCACGCCGTGCTTACGGCGCGTGAATTGGTGGGCATCGAACCGTTCGCCGTTTTGTTGGCAGACGACGTCATCGATGCTCCTACTCCCTGCCTGAAGCAAATGATGCAGGTTTTCGAGGAAACCCAGTGCTCGGTGATCGCCACTCAGGTCGTCGAAGGCAAAGCCATCTCCGCCTATGGCGTGCTCGACGTGAAGCCGGTTCCCGGTAAATTCGATGGCCGCCTCTTCGAAATCCAGAACATGGTCGAGAAGCCAAAGCTCGAAGACGCCCCCTCGAACCTGGCGATCATCGGGCGTTACATTCTCACGCCGACGGTGTTTGAAACTCTTTCCGAAACGCCGCCGGGTGCTGGCGGCGAACTGCAACTCACCGACGGCATGAGGCTCTTGCTCAAGCGCGAAAAGATGTACGCCTATGTTTACGAAGGCAAGCGCCACGACACCGGCGACAAGCTGGGCTTCCTGAAAGCTACGGTCGAGTTCGCCCTCAAGCGGGAAGACTTGGGCGGGCCACTGAGAGAGTATTTGAAAGGGTTGAAGCTGTAGCCGAGACCGTCTGGCGTTCGCTCGGTGGGACCGCCCTACGGAACGACCGTGAATCTGATCGTATTCGATTTAATCTCCAAGTTGCTGTTCGGGCTCGGTTCGTAAAGCGGCCCAACCGGTTCGGACTTGTGGCCAGGGCCTAGATCAGTTGCTGCGCGGTTCTTCGAGCCGTATATAGCAAACGCATTCTCAAATCGTGATACCTGGATACTGTACTTGCCGGGAGGCAGAACAAACATCTTTCGGAGATCCAAGGCTCGCTTCAGTGATTCCCCTGGTTTCAGCATCGAATAGCTCAGGTTACCGAAATCCGGCCCGAGTCCTTTCATGTATGGCGCCTCGGGAGGAGCCTTTCCAGTGGAGTCCTTTACCTGAAATGTGAAATCTGTCTCGGTGTGGCCGCCCGAACCAAGGACAACATCGTGATCCGAAATGTTGGTAATGGTGATGCTTAACTCCACCGAGTCGCTCTCAATGTCCTTGGGTGCGCCGATAGAAATGGAAAAAGATGGCCTTGTTGCTTGCGCCGCGACCAAGGGGGCGGCAAGGCTGAGAGCCATGACTAAGAAAAAACAATGCCGGTTTGTGGATGCTTGCCTCAAGTCTGATCCAGCAGGGTTGTAGCTGGCACCTCAACTTCCCAGCGTGATCTTCAGCTTCTTCGATTTCTCTTCCACGCCATTGGCGAGCTTCGCTTTGTGATCGTCGAGTTTCTTGGCAATGGCTGTGCTAGCAAGCCCCAAAATCTGCGCCGCGAGAATTCCGGCATTGGTCGCGCCCGGCGCCCCAATCGCAACCGTGGCCACCGGAATCCCAGCCGGCATTTGCACCGTCGCCAGCAGCGAATCCAGCCCATTCAGCGCCGTCGAAGGAATCGGTACGCCGATGACGGGCAAAGTCGTGTGCGCCGCAATAACCCCGGCAAGGTGAGCCGCGCCACCCGCGCCGGCAATAATCACGCGAATGCCGCGATCCGCGGCTTTGCGCGCGTACTCGGCCGTGCGATCAGGAGAACGATGCGCCGACGTCACATCGATTTCGTAGCCGATTCCAAATCCGTCGAGCGCTTTCGCCGCCTCACGCATGATCTCCAGGTCAGAGTCACTTCCCATGACAATCGATACCAGTGCTTTGCTCATCTGCTCCCCTTAATAGGTTTTTTAAGAAATCTTTGCCTGCTACTTCTTCATCCCTCGTGCCGCAATATCCTGGCGATAATACGCATTCTCAAATGTAATGCGCGACGCCGCACTATAAGCGCGGTCCACCGCGGCTTTCAGGTCCGCACCACGCGCCGTTACCCCCAACACTCTCCCGCCGGCGGTGAAATAGGCGTCATCATGTTTCGTCGTTCCCGCATGGAAAATTTTCACGCCCTCTAGTTTGCTCGCCTCTTCGAGACCAGAAATTCTTTTTCCCGCCTCAAATGTTTCGGGATAGCCCCCTGACGCGATGACGACGCAAACCGCGGCATCCGACGACCAGCGAAAATCGCCATCACTCACGCGCCCTTCAATCGACGCTTCCATCGCCTCAAGCAAATCGCTCTCCAGCCGCATCAAGATTGCCTGCGTCTCCGGATCGCCAAAGCGGCAATTAAATTCGAGCACCATCGGCCCTTTCGCCGTGATCATCAGCCCGCAATAGAGCACCCCGCGATACTCCATGCCCTCGGCTTTCATGCCCGCCACCACCGGCCGCGCCACATGCTGCAGCAACCAATTTTGCATCTGCTCATCTACGATACCCGCGGTCGAAAACGCACCCATGCCCCCGGTATTCGGGCCGGTATCGCCATCGCCAATCCGCTTATGGTCCTGCGCCGCGGCCAGCGGCGCTACTCGTTCTCCATCGCTGAACACGAGAAACGAAAGCTCCTCACCCTTCAGGCATTCCTCGAGGACCAGGCGCTGCCCAGCCTCGCCCAACAATTTGCCGCTGAGCATCTCTGCGGCCACGGCCATCACTTCATCTTTATTCTTGCAGATCACCACACCCTTGCCCGCCGCCAGGCCATCAGCCTTGAGCACGATCGGCATGTGAAAATGCGGCAGGGCATCCCGCACCTCATCCATCGTGAGGCAAATCGCGTACGGCGCCGTGGGAATGTGGTTGCGCTGCATGAACTCTTTGGCAAAGCTCTTACTCGATTCGAGTTGCGCCGCCGCCTTGGTGGGACCGAAGACCTTCCATCCACGCTCGATGAAAGCATCGACCACTCCGAGAGTTAAAGGCAGTTCAGGGCCGACTACAGTCAGATCTGGTTTGACTCGCTCTGCCAATGCCAGCAGTGAGTTCACATTCTTTACATCGGCGGGAAGACACTCTGCTTCGGCCGCGATTCCAGCATTCCCCGGCGCGCAGTAAATCTGCTTCACTCGAGAAGATTGCCGCAGCTTCCACACCAGCGCGTGCTCGCGCCCGCCGCTTCCGATAACGAGAACTTTCATATCCCGTGGACAGACAAGGGTAGGAGGCGAGACGATGCCATGTCAAACGCGAAAAACCGGATCATTGATTCACTGAGCAGATTGATTCACTGATGCAATGAGTCAATGATTCAATCTCTCGATAATTAACCATGCTTAACCCGTGCCGTATAATCTGCTCAGATGATCACTGTCTCCAAGGAAGACTATCTCAAGGCAATTCTGGAAGCCGAGAGCGAAGGCGAGACGGTGATCTCCGCCACACTTGCGCATCGCCTGGCAGTGTCTCCGCCAGCCGTCACCATGGCATTGCGCCGTCTGAAGAAAGACGGCCTGGTGCGCGTGCAGACCGATGGGAACGTCGGCCTGACGCCGGCCGGGCGCAAGATCGCCCGCAAGCTTTCGCTCCGGCATCACCTCATCGAACGCATGCTCTCCGAGATGTTCGGCATGGAGTGGTACAAAGTACACGACGAAGCCGAGCGCCTGGAGCATGCGGTTTCGCCCGACTTTGAAGCCAAGCTGCTGGCGAAGTTGGGACGCGGCGGAGCCTGTCCTCACGGCAACCTCAGCGAACAGGAGAGCCCGGTCAGCCGTCGCCGTCGCGGCTTGTTGCTGCTTACGCAAAGCGAAGCCGACAAAAACTACATTGTCAGCGGAATTTACGAACGCGACCGCCGTCTTCTGGAATTTCTCGAAGCCCGCGGCGTCCGCCCCGGCGCGCACATCCATGTAACCGGGCGCAACTACGACGACACGCTGACCCTCACCACGGACGCCGGAACCGTCTCTCTCGGCAAAAGCGCTGCGGAAAGAGTGTGGGTCGCAGCGGAGCAGAGCAAATCGCGGCGGCTCTCCCCCCATTCGCCCGCGTAAGACGCGAGCCATTCTACGAAAGTAATTAACCATAGTTTACCCGCTGCTGTATACTCACGCTAACTGATTCGATCATGAGCATAAGTTCACAATCCCCTCAAACCAACGGCACACTGGCCCGCATCGCTAACGGCAATGAAGTCGTCGTCATTACTCACGAAGACGTGGATCGCGCGCATGATCGCGTGCGCGTGTCGGCGGCTCGGGCCAAGCAGGGTTTCTTGTCTCGCGCCCGACTGTTGTGGTTATTGGTGGGACCTGGCGTTCTGGTCATGCTGGGCGAAAACGATGGACCCAGCATGCTCTCGTATGCGGCAACGGGTGCAAAGTTCGGCATCGGATTCTTCATTCCCTTCGTAGCCCTCACGTTCTGCATGGCGATCGTAGTGCAGGAAATGACTGTACGCCTGGGAGCGGCGACGCATCGCGGGCACGCCGAACTGATTTTCGACCGCTTCGGACCGTTCTGGGGATGGTTTTCCATGATCGACCTGGCCATCGGAAACTTTTTGACTCTCATCACGGAGTTCATTGCCATCCGTGCAGGCATGGGTTTCTTCGGCGTGCGCCCTTGGGTGGCAGTTTCGATTGCTCTGCTTGTCCTGTACGGGGCGCTGATGAGCCACCGCTATTGGACTTGGGAGCGGATTACGCTGGCCGCAGCCGCCTTCAATCTGCTGTTCATTCCGGTTGCGCTCATGACGCACCCGGATTGGCACGCCGTCGGTAACGCGCTGATCACCTGGCAGCCGATGCCCGGCTTCAACAAAGACACTTTATTGATCGTTCTGGCCGACATCGGCGCGACGGTAACGCCCTGGATGCTTTTCTTCCAGCAGAGCGCCACCGTCGACAAAGGGCTGACCAAGAAAGACATTCGATTTGGGCGCTTTGATACGGTGCTTGGAGCCGCATTGGCCAGCGCCGCGGCGATCGGCACGATTCTGGCAACCGCCCCATTGTTCGTCCACAAGATGACGGCTGACAACTTTCAGGCGGCCGAGTTTGCCGAGGCTCTGCAGCCGCTGATCGGGCACTTCGGCGCGTCGTTGTTTGCCTTGGGGATGGTGGAAGCTGGGATCGTGGCGGCAATCACGATTTCTACCTCTTCGGCATACGCCTTCGGAGAGGTTACGCACAAACCGCATAGCTTGAATCTCCCCTTAGGAGAAGGCAGGACTTTTTATGCAGTGCTGTCTTTGTGCGCCGTGGCGGCAGCGGCCATCGTTCTGATTCCAGGGTTGCCGTTGGTCTACGTGGTTCTAGTGGTGAATGTAGTTGCGGTTCTCGCCATGCCTCCTGCGCTGGTGTTCTTGTTCATGCTGGTCAATGACAAGGAAGTAATGGGCGATCTGGTGAATCCGCTATGGGCAAATATCGTGTCCACAGGCGTCGTGCTTGTTTTGACCGCCGCCGGCGTGCTGTTCGGAATCAGTATCATCGCGCCCAACATTTTCGCGGCATTGGGCGGAAAGTAGCTTGTCATCATTCCTGACCCGAGGGCAGGATGTGCGGTAAACAGGAAAAAGTTATGGTAAAGAAAGAACCCAGTTTAATTTCGAGCTCGGATCAAAGCTTGGTTTTGGCGTCACTCGAACACGATCAACTTGCTCGCGCAAAGAAGCATTTCATCCCGCGCCGTCACCTCAAAGGTCCGGAGCTGCTTGTTCTGTGGGCGCTCCGGCTCTATCTTCTTTTCATGATGGCGGTGGTCGGATATCAGGTGTGGGCGGCGGTGCGGTGAGTTGCGGCGGTATTAGCATACAGAGTGAGACAAAAGGCTCGAGCTTGACTTCTCTGCACGAATTTCCTCTCTGGGAGGAGCCCCAACAGGCATATACTCGGCCTGGTGAATCCGCGACAGGCCAATTCGCCTGACCGCGTGTTACGTGGCGCATTCAGCACTACGGGAGAGTTTCCATGCGGCGTCTTCTCTGTGGTTATACCCTTGTGATCTGTGTAGCCGCCGTCGTGTCAGGTGCGGCGAAGTTCGGCTTTAGCCAAGCAGGACAAGAGACGGTGCTCTATAGCTTCTGCGCGGATACGAACTGCACCGATGGTGCAGCACCGCATGGCAAATTGACGTTTGATGCTGCTGGAAATTTATATGGCACAACCGCGGGCGGCGGTAATAACTGTCAACAGACAGGCGGCTGCGGTACGGTGTTTGAACTCAGCCCGTCTTCGAATGGCGCTTGGGTGGAAAGCGTCCTTTACAGCTTTGGAGCCACCTCAATCGACGGTGCAACTCCGATGGCAGCCGTGATTCTCGATAAAGCAGGAAACCTCTATGGAACGACTGAGCAGGGTGGGACGTACGGCCTTGGAACTGTTTTTCAGTTGAACCCGCCCTCCGGTCAAGGCGAATCGTGGACTGAAACCGTGCTGTGGAGCTTTGGGGCAACCGGCGACGGTCGTAGTCCCTTGTGTGACTTGACCTTTGACGGATCTGGAAGGCTTTATGGCACTACGGCTGGCGGCGGTACGTCCAACGGAGGAACCGTGTTCCGACTGGTTCCTGGTGCTGGCGGCCAGTGGTCGGAGGAAATTCTGTATTCCTTTGGACCGGGCACCGCCGGGGGCTTCGGCCCGGAGGCAGCGGTGAGCTTCGACTCGTCGGGCAATCTTTACGGAACGACCGTTGAAGGGGGGTCGTCCGGATTGGGCCTCGGGGTGGTTTACAGGCTTTCCCCCAATCCCGAGCCGCCGTGGACCGAGACTGTGCTTCACAAGTTCGAAGGCGAGGGCAATCCTTACTCAACCGTGAGCTTCGACTCGGCTGGCAACATGTACGGCACCTTCACAGGCGTCGGCGGCGTTTTTAGAATTACGCCGCAAGGTGGTTATCGCCAACTCTTGTTCGATGGTCCCCCCGGGCCATCCATTCCCTACGCGGGAGTCTTCGTCCACAGCAAAACACTTTATGGAACCACTGCCGCGGGCGGAACGCAGGATCTTGGTAGCGTTTTTGAGATCCACGGGACCACGAGTACGGTGCTCTATAGTTTTGGCTCACAGCCCGGATCGGCCGATGGGGCGATTCCGGAAAGCGCCGTGATCGGACGTGGCGCCTCTCTCTACGGCACGACCACGGGCGGTGGAGTGAACGGTGGATGGGGCGTGGTGTTCCAGATTTCAAGTTCCGAGCTTCGGACTCAGCCTAAGGGCACAGGGCGCTGAAGGAGGTAATCGTATCGGACTTACTGATCCTCGCCAACTCCTCTGGATCCGTGGCCGCTGAACCTACGCAAATCATTTTCAGAACGACTAAACTAAGTAATCATGAACAGCTTTGGTAGTCGCTCCTCTCTCCGCGTCGGCAACAAAGACTACGAAATCTATCGCCTGGATGCGCTGGACAAGCAAGGCATCTCGACCAAGCATCTTCCTTTTTCGCTGCGTATTCTTCTCGAAAATCTTTTGCGGACGGAAGATGGACGCACGGTCACCAAAGATGACATTCATGCGTTGGCAAGCTGGAACGGAAAATCGAAGCCGGAGAAAGAAATTGCCTTTACCCCCAGCCGCGTATTGATGCAGGATTTCACCGGCGTGCCCGCGGTCGTCGATCTCGCCGCCATGCGCGATGCCATGCGCAAACTCGGCGGCGATGCCACACTGATCAATCCATTGCAACCGGCCGAACTGGTCATTGACCACTCGGTGCAAGTCGATCAATTCGGCACTGCGAACGCCCTCGCCTTCAATGCGGAACTCGAATTCGTGCGCAACAAAGAACGCTATGCATTCCTGCGCTGGGGGCAGACTGCATTTCACAATCTCGCCATTGTTCCTCCCGATACCGGGATCGTGCACCAGGTGAATCTCGAATTTCTGGCCCGCGTAGTTTTCGTCAACGAGTCGAACGGCAAGCGCACGGCGTATCCTGACACGCTCGTCGGTACGGACTCGCACACCACCATGATCAACGGCCTGGGTGTTCTCGGTTGGGGAGTGGGTGGAATCGAAGCTGAAGCCGCCATGCTCGGCCAGCCAGTCTCCATGCTGATACCGCAGGTCGTTGGCGTGAAATTGACCGGCAAGCTGCGCGAAGGCGCGACCGCAACCGATCTCGTGTTGACCATCACCGAAATGCTGCGCGAGCACGGGGTCGTCGGCAAATTTGTCGAATATTTCGGATCGGGGCTGGCAGAACTTCCCCTGGCGGATCGTGCAACCATTGGTAACATGTCGCCCGAATACGGCGCTACATGCGGAATCTTCCCCATCGATAAAGAGACCTTGAATTATCTGCGGCTCACCGGGCGTTCCGATGAGCAAATCGCCCTAGTCGAAGCGTATTGCCGCGAGCAGGGCTTGTTCCACGAGGAAAAAACGCCGGAAGCTGAATACTCAGAGCTTCTGTCCCTCGATCTCGCAACCGTCGAACCGAGTCTCGCCGGCCCAAAACGGCCGCAGGACCGTGTCACGCTATCGAAGGCTGGCGAATCGTTTGCGCAAGCTTTACCCTCGCTGATCAAGCCAGGCAAAGGAGCACCGAAACCAGCCGAGGCTTCCGGCAACGGACACCTGCACCACGGCAGCGTGGTCATTGCCGCCATCACCAGTTGCACCAACACCTCCAATCCCTTCGTCATGCTCGCCGCTGGCTTGCTCGCGAAAAAAGCGGTCGAGCGAGGATTGCAAGTTCCATCCTGGGTGAAAACGTCGCTGGCTCCCGGATCAAAAGTTGTTCGCGATTACCTCGAACGCGCTGGATTGACCGGCTATCTGGAAAAATTGAAGTTCCACATTGTCGGCTACGGCTGCACCACCTGCATCGGCAATTCGGGTCCACTGCCGGAAGAGATCTCGAAAGCGATTGACGAGAACAATCTCGTCGTCGCATCCGTCCTCTCCGGCAATCGCAACTTCGAGGGCCGCATCAATCCTGACGTTCGCGCGAATTATCTGATGTCGCCGCCGCTAGTCGTGGCCTTCGCGCTGGCCGGGCGCGTCGACGTCGATCTGCGCAAGGACCCCATCGGCAACGACAAGCAAGGCAATCCGGTTTATCTCGCCGACATATGGCCTTCGCGCAATGAAGTCGATGAAGCCATCAAGACGTCAATCACCGCGGACATGTTCCGCAAGAGTTATGGCGAGGTCTATCACGGTGATGATCGCTGGCGCGCGCTCGCCGTGCCGAAAGGCGAAACTTATGCGTGGGACAACGATTCCACTTACATTCGCCAGGCGCCCTATTTCGATGACATGAAGGTCCATCCAAGCAAGGTGCAAGACATCGAGAATGCCCGCGTCCTCGCTGTTCTCGGCGACAGTGTGACGACCGATCACATCTCGCCAGCCGGTTCGATCAAGAAAGACAGCCCGGCAGGAAAATATCTGATGGAACATGGCGTGAAGCCGACGGATTTCAATTCATACGGTTCCCGCCGCGGCAATCACGAAGTTATGGTGCGTGGAACTTTTGCTAATGTTCGCCTGCGCAACAAAATGGTTCCCAATCTCGAAGGCGGATTCACGCGTCATCTGCCAGATGGCGTAGAAATGACGATTTTCGACGCTTCGGAGAAATACATCGCCGAAGGGATTCCACTTGTCATACTCGCCGGAAAAGAATATGGCTCCGGCTCTTCACGCGATTGGGCTGCCAAAGGCCCACGACTGCTCGGCGTTCAGGCGGTCATCGCGGAAAGCTACGAGCGCATTCACCGCTCAAATCTGGTTGGCATGGGCATCCTGCCGCTGCAATTTCTTGAAGGCGAGAACGCTCAGTCACTGGGGTTGACCGGTGAAGAAGTTTTCGAGATTGCCAGCGTTCGCGAGGTGATCGAGCATTTCTCGGCGGGAAAACAGATCGCCGTCAAAGCGACGGTAAAGGGCAAGACGAAGGAGTTCAAGGCGCTGGTGCGGATCGACACGCCGCAGGAAGTGCAGTACTACGCCAACGGCGGCATTCTGCAGTTTGTGCTGCGGCAGTTGCTGGCGGGCCGGCCGCAGATGGTGACGGCATAATTTCCGATGGCCTGTTCTAGAACATCTTGCTCGAATCCAGCAAGATCGTCACTGGGCCGTCGTTCACTAACTCGACTTGCATCATCTCTTGAAATTGGCCGGTTTCGCATCGCAAGCCGGCCGCCCGAATTCTCTCCACGAAGTATTCATAGAGCTTTCGTGCCTGCTCAGGCCTCGCTGCCGCATCGAACGACGGTCGCTTGCCTCGCCGCACGTCTCCATATAACGTGAATTGCGAAACCACCAGCACCGCACCGCCAGCTTCGGCAACAGACCGGTTCATCTTGCCGTCCTGGTCCTCGAAAATACGCAGCCCGGCGATTTTGTCCGCCAGATAATCGGCATCCGTTTCAGTATCCGTTGTCGAGACGCCCAGCAATACCAATAGGCCGGCCTCGATCTTCCCGACGACCTTGCGGTCTACGGTTACCTGCGCCCGGCTCACGCGTTGGACTACGGCTCGCATCCCAGCAGTTTGCCATACTTCGGTTTGACCCCAACCTCCATCAGCGTTTACGATGCAAATGGAAATCGGTTTGAGCCTCCGCGTCAGCCGTTTTGCGGACTGTCCTTTACAGTAATTCGTGCGCACCATTACACTACTCATTTCCTTTTCAGCAGTTTGGGGAGCGGATGCTTATGGCAGTGGCCGCTAAGAGTGAGCACGCGGAGAAGGTCAAACAGTTGATCAGTGAGCAATTGGGGGTCGACGAAGCGGATATCACTCCTAACGCCCACTTCATCGAGGACCTGGGAGCCGATTCGCTCGACCAGGTCGAACTGGTGATGGCCATCGAGGGGGCTTTCGATCTCGAAGTCTCCGACGAAGACACGGAAAAAATGCTGACCGTGCAGAGCGCCATCGACTACGTCGACCGTCACGCGAAGCGCAAACGATAACGTCATTCCGGCTCGGACATGCGGGGCCGAGTCGAATTAACCATCCGCATCATCAATACCAAGGAGAACTCATGGCAGCCGTTGACGAGAAGGTAAAACAGATCATCGTGGAACAATTGGGCGTGGATGAAGGCGAAGTCACCGCCAACGCCTCGTTTGTCGACGATCTGGGAGCGGATTCGCTGGACACAGTGGAATTGGTTATGGCTTTTGAAGAGGCGTTCGAGATTGAAATCCCTGATGAGGATGCCGAGAAAATCCGCACCGTTCAGGATGCGGTGGATTACATCGGCAAGCACGCGAAAGGCGGGAAGTAGTTGGCGCGACGCGTCGTAGTCACTGGGGTCGGCCTGATCTGCGGAGTGGGGAACACCGCTGAAGAAGCGTGGAAAAACCTGGTCGCAGGCCAGAGCGGAGTGTGCCGGATTACCCGGTTCGATGCGTCGCAATTCGCCTCACAAATCGCCGCCGAAGTCAAAAACTTCGACCCCCTCCAGTTCATCGAGAAAAAAGAAGTCAAAAAGATGGGCCGTTTCATCCAGTTGGCCATGGCTGCCAGCGACGACGCGATGAAACAAGCCGGCCTGCAGGTCACTGACGAAATCGCACCTCGTGTCGGCGTTCACATCGGTTCCGGCATCGGTGGGTTAGACGTGACCGAACGGGAGCATCAGAATCTGCTCAACGGCGGCCCGCGAAAGATCTCGCCTTTTTATATTCCCGCCACCATCGTCAACCTGGCCGCTGGACATGTCAGCATTCGTTACAACACCAAGGGCGCAAACGAGGCTGCTTGCACCGCCTGTACATCCAGCACGCACTCGGTGGGCGATGCCCAGAAAATCATCGCCCGCGGCGATGCCGACGTGATGATCGCCGGCGGCACCGAAGCTGCCATTACGCCCATGAGCGTCGGTGGCTTCGCGGCCATGCGCGCCCTTTCGACGCGTAACGACGAACCCTCAAAAGCCAGCCGCCCATGGGACTCGGGGCGTGATGGTTTTGTGATCGGTGAAGGCGCCGGAATCCTGATCCTCGAAGAACTGGAATTCGCCCGCAAGCGCGGCGCGCGAATTCTCGCCGAAATCGCCGGTTATGGCATGAGCGGCGACGCTCACCATATTACGCAGCCTGCCGAAAATGGTGACGGCGCTTATCGCGTCATGACCAACACGTTGAAGGATGCCAACGTGGCGCCGGAAAAAGTCGACTACATTAACGCTCACGGCACCTCAACTCCGCTTGGCGATGAGATCGAAACCACCGCTATCAAGCGCGCCTTCGGCGACCATGCTTACAAGCTGGCGGTCAGTTCGACCAAGTCCATGACTGGCCACTTGCTGGGCGGAGCCGGCGGACTCGAGGCTGGCATCACCGTGATGGCTCTCCGTGACCAGGTTCTTCCGCCCACCATTAACCTCGAAAATCCCGATCCCAAATGCGATCTGGATTACGTGCCCAACCATTCCCGCAAGGCCAAAATCGAATACGCCATGTCGAACTCCTTTGGCTTCGGCGGCACGAATGGGGCGCTGCTTTTCCGCCGCTGGAGCGAGTAGCCATATCCCCTTCAGACGGGCGATTCCCGGCCACTTTGGGGAATCCCTGATTCAGCACCAGGCCACTCCAGGTAATGACACCTTGGTACCCCGCCATTGTCCTTAATCGCGTTTGCCTCAGTGAACCTGGCGGGCCAGAATGACATCAGGAGCGCGAATGGAACGAGCACCTGTCATTTCGGCTTCACCTATTACATCCGGAAAGAAATCGCCCGCGCGGGCCGCCTTAGTCGATCTCAAAGACCCGGTTCGCAATGTGATCGTGGACTGCTTCCGGCAATTCGGAGTCGAGACCGTCATCATGTCAGCCGGGGCCGAGGATCGCCTGCGGCGCGAAAAGTTTGAGGCTTGCGTGGTCCGGCTGGGACCGACCGCTGAACCCGTGATGGAGGCGGCGCGCACTTCGGCCTCCAATAGCCGCATCGTGCTTTACGGCCTCGGAGGGACCGCGCAGGAAGCCATGCGCTTTTCTAAGTACGGCATCAACGCCATCTTCCGTGAGCCTCTGGAACGACCCGCCGCCATCAAATTAGTTCGCGCTACCCAGATGTTGGTGCAACACGAGTTGCGCCGCTATGTGCGCATTCCCGTGATCACCGAAGTGGCCGTGGTATTAGCCGACAACCGCCGTTTGACTGCGACCAGCGTCGAAGTTAGCTCTGGCGGGATGTCGATGCGCAGCGCCGAGGACCTCAGTAATGGCCAAGCGGTCGAGGTTTCCTTTGCTCTTTTGACCTTACCGCGAGTTTGGGTGCGCGGCGCGATCGTATGGCGCAATGCCCCGGGCAAGACTTTCGGGGTCCGCTTCGACAATACCGACGACCGCCGGCTGCGTATCAAGGACTGGATTGAGGCCTATCTCGAAAACTGAACTGTCCTGCGGTCACTAACCCCACCCAAGCGTGCCTCCCACGCCCGTTCAGCATGAACTCCTCGTCGAAACTTCACCATAACCTTGACAGCCGCTTTTCCCAAGCCGCAGAATGAGGTTAACGGGTGGCACGTGCTGAAGAAAGTTCGTGCCGAGGGGGCGTACGTGGAACGTTTGAAAGGTACGGTGAAGTGGTTTAACAACGCGAAGGGTTATGGCTTTATCGGGCGGGACGATGGCCCGGATGTGTTCGTGCATTACAGCGCGATAACGGCCGACGGTTACAAGAGCTTGCAAGAAGGCGATGCCGTGGAGTTCGAGATAACCCAGGGCCCAAAAGGTCCACAAGCGGCGAACGTCAGCAAAGCTTCTTGAACTGCCGCTGCTGTCCAACCTTTTCTTACCGTACCGACTGACTCTTTCTCCCGCTAGAACGACTCCAGTCGCGCGCGAGGAGTAGTGTTTTTACGCGACGACCTCAACTTTCTCTCCCGAGCAATCTTGTTTAATCTTGATGTAAATGGACAACAAGGCCATTGCTGGCGTTCTCTACGAAACCGCGGATCTGCTGGAAATCGACGCCCAGGATTCCTTCCGCATCCGTTCTTATCGCAATGCGGCCCAGGCGATTGAGGCCCTGCCCCAGCAAATCTCCGACCTGATCCATGAGCCCAAGAAGATTCTGGAGATTCCCGGTATTGGCAAGGGAATGCTGGGGAACCTGCAAGAGATGTTCAAAGAGGGCCGGCTGTCGCTTCACTCCGAACTGCTCACAAAGTACCGTCCTTCCATGCTCGATCTCCTGAAGATTCAAGGCCTGGGCCCGAAGACCATTGCCTTGATCTGGAGCGCTCATAAAGTCTGCGATGTGGAGAGCGTCGAGAAACTGGCTCGCGAAGGCAAGATTCGCGAACTTCCTCGCATGGGCGAGAAGCAGGAAGCCAAGCTGCTCAAGGCAATCGAAGATTACCGCCGCATCGCCGGCCGTTTTCTCCTCGACACGGCAGAAACCCAGGCGAAAAAAATTATTGACCATCTGCGCGATTATCCCGGCGTAGAGAAAGTTACCCCTGCAGGCTCCCTTCGCCGCGGCCGCGAAACCGTTGGAGATCTCGATATTCTGGTCACAGGAAAAGCCTGCTGCGATGATGCTGAGCGCGAAAAGCTGATCGAGCGAATCATCCAATTGCCCGGCCTGATGGAAATCATCGCTCGCGGGGAAAACAAAGTCAGCTTCCGCATGCGCGGCGGCATGCAGGTCGACGTGCGCTTCCTCGCGCCTGAGTCCTTTGGCGCAGCCCTGCAATATTTCACCGGAAGCAAGGCGCATAACGTGACCCTACGCCAGCGTGCGTTAAAAATGGGATACACGCTGAGCGAATACAGCCTCGCGTCGCTCGAAGACGAAAAGCCCGTTGCCGGCAAAACGGAAGAAGAAATCTACGCCAGGCTCAAGCTCGATTACATCCCTCCCGAGCTGCGCGAAAATTGTGGCGAAATCGATGCCGCCGAAAAACACGACCTCCCCAGCTTAATTTTGCAGGCCGACATTCAAGGCGATGTCCACATGCACACGGTCGAGACGGACGGCCGCAACACCATCGAAGAAATGGCCGAGGCAGCGCGGGCGCATGAGTACAAGTACATGGCCATTACCGACCACTCCAAAAATCTGGCTTTCGCCAATGGCCTCGATGACAAGCGAGCGGTCGAACACATCAAGCGCATTCATGCGGCCAACCAGAAATTCGATGGCCTTAAGATTTTTGCCGGGGTCGAAGTCGACATCCTTGCCGACGGCAAACTCGATTTATCCGACTCGGTACTCGAGCAAATGGATCTGGTAATCGCCAGTGTGCATTCGCATTTCGGCCAGAGTCCTGCCGAGATGACCGACCGCCTGCTGAAAGCCGTCGAGAATCCGAATACATCCATCATCGGCCATCCCACGGGAAGGCTTTTGCTGCGCCGCGACGCTTACCAATTCGACGTAGATGCGGTTCTCAAAGCCGCTGCTGAGCGCAAAGTCGCCATGGAACTCAACGCCTATCCCGACCGCCTGGATTTGTGCGATCGCCATCTTCGGCTCGCCAAACAATACGGAGTGAAGATCGTCATCAATACCGATTCCCACCACACCTCGCATCTGGATAAAATCCATTACGGAATTTTGCAAGCCCGCCGCGCCTGGCTGACGAAAGAGGACGTCCTGAACACTCTGCCCGTGGAGAAGTTTGGCAAGGCGATGAAGCATGCGTGGGCATAGGCTCAGCCCTCAGCCCTCAGCATTCAGCCGACCCAACGATTAGAATCGCCGCAATGCAAAATTTGGCGGGATTGCAGCTACAATGATCTCTAGCCATGCCGGAAGAAACCTCGCCCGCGCCACCAGCAGTTCCGCCAGAAGCTTCCCAACCCAAAACTGATTTCAATATTGGCGAGGAATTTGGCACCGCGAAGAAAAATTTGCCTCCAGTCAAGATTCTTCTGATCGGAGTCGCCCTCATTGTTGTCGCCTGGGGTATCGCTGGCCTGCTGCAGCGTCCGAAAACATCGGCAACGGGCTCGATCGATCAGGTGGTTTCGGTCGAAGTGCCGAATCAAAATCTGGTGCTGGTCGCGATCAATGTGACTGTCCAAAACCATGGGTTGAAATCATTCTGGATTCATACGATCAAGGCCGACGTCGACACGCCCACCGGCAGCTTTTCCAGTGATGCCGCAAACGCAGTGGATTTTGAGCGCTACTATCAGGCCTTCCCAACATTGAAGCAATACGCCATCGCGCCCTTGTTGCCGGAAGCAAAGGTCTCACCGGGCGGTCAGCTAAGCGGCACTGTCGTTATCGGATTTCCCCTGACTGCCGACGCGTTTGCCGGCCGCAAATCGCTAAGAGTTAGCATCCAGCCGTATGATCAGCCCGTGCCGCTGGTATTAACGAAGTGAACTTTGCAGTTCTTAGCGGTTAGAGGCTTTTGCCGCAAAGTGCGCAAAGTCTTTGTGGTTCATCGCCTCCCAGACCGCTATAATCCCCCTTCATGCCACTTTCCGCCGGAACCCGCCTGGGCCCTTATGAAATCCAATCAGCCCTAGGCTCTGGCGGCATGGGAGAGGTCTACCGCGCCCGCGACACCCGTCTTGATCGCACCGTGGCGATCAAGGTCCTCGCTTCCCACCTTGCTTCGTCCCCCGAACTCAAACAGCGCATGGAGCGTGAGGCGCGGGCCATTTCGTCGCTGAACCATCCTCACATTTGCCAACTCTACGACATCGGCTCCCAGGACGGCACCGACTTTCTGGTCATGGAGTTTCTCGAAGGCGAAACTCTTGCCGAGAGATTGCGCAAAGGTCCGCTGTCGCTCGGGGACTTGCTCAAAGTCGGAATTGCGGTAGCCGAAGCGCTTGAAGTCGCGCACAGAAGTGGAATTATCCATCGCGACCTGAAACCGGGAAACATTATGCTCACGCAGGGCGGTGCCAAGCTAATGGACTTCGGACTGGCGAAGCCGCTTGGCTTGCAAGCGAGCCCAGCACCATCGGGCACCGTCCCGGCATTCACCGCCGCCCCCACCATCAGCGGTGCCAGCCCATTCAGCCCTTTAACCACGGCCGGTAGCATCGTTGGCACGATCCAGTACATGTCGCCGGAGCAGATTGAAGGCAAAGAAGCCGACGCGCGCAGCGACATTTTCGCTTTCGGCGCTGTTCTGTACGAGATGGCAGCGGGAAAGCGGCCTTTTGAGGGCAAAAGTCAAATTTCGCTGGCCTCCTCGATTTTGGAAAAAGATCCCGAGCCGATCAGCACTATCAAGCCCCAGATTCCGCACACGTTTGATCACGTTCTGACGACCTGTTTACAAAAGAATCCAGAAGACCGTTATCAATCCGCCCACGACGTCAAACTGGAACTGAAATGGATTGCTGCCACGCCATCTGCGCCTACGCCCGAAGCTGTCGCGTCTCCCGCGCCCGCGAGTAAGCAGGGCCGTCTCGCATGGATCGCTGCTGTCGTGCTGGCCATCATTTTGGGGGCGACCGCTGCCATCCTTCTTAACCGGCCGGCGCCCGTGCCATCCGTCCGCACCGCCATTAATCCTCCCGACAAAACTACGTTCAGCTTGACGGGCGATGAGGCCGGGCCGCCCGTACTTTCCCCAGATGGCGCCACGCTCGCATTTTCGGCCACGTCATCCGATGGCAAGACACTTTTGTGGGTCCGGCCGATGAACTCGCTCGAAGCTCATGCGCTTCCCGGCACCGAGGGAGTGTCCTTTCCCTTCTGGTCGCCCGACAGTCGCTCGATTGGATTCTTTGCAAGCGGGAAGCTGAAAACGGTTGAGGTCGAGAGCGGATCAGTGCAGGTGGTATGCGATGCGCAAGTCGGGCGCGGCGGTACATGGGGCCCGGACGGCGTGATTCTGTTTTCGCCGACTCCGTCTGCCCCGATGGTGCGGGTTAGCACCAGCGCAGGCAATCCTGTTCCAATTACCAAGCTCGACCCGGCGAAGCATACATCGCATCGTTGGCCGTTTTTCCTGCCCGACGGCAAACACTATCTGTACCTCGCCATGCATCACGATCCATCGAAGGCCGCGAACAATACCATCTACTATGCGTCCGTTGACGGCAAAGAGAACCAGCCGCTGTTTCACTCTCAATCGAACGCGATTTATGCGAGCGGATTTCTCCTGTTCGCGCGAGACGACCAGTTGCTGGCGCAACCTTTCGATCCTGCCAACGGCAAACTCAGCGGCGAGCCGCGCAGCGTCGCCAGAGGGATCATGAATGACGTAAGCACCTGGCACATGGATGCCTCGGTCTCGAACAACGGCTTGCTGATTTTCGGCAGCGGCGGGAGCAGCGAAGTGCAATTGATTTGGGTGGACCGAACCGGGAAAGACATCGGTACCGTAGCTGATAAGCTCTCCGATCTGCAAGGAGCGCGGATCTCGCCGCAGGGTGACCGCGTCGCGCTGCAGATCAATGCCGGTGTAAATGATCTTTGGGTGCTGGATTTCGCGCGCGGCGTGCGTACACGCCTGACTTTCGGACCAGTCGCCAATATTGGCCCGGTCTGGTCACCGGATGGCAAATGGATCGGGTATGCCTGTTTGAGCGGCGGTTATCAGTTTAGCTTGTGCCGCAAGCCTTCGGACGGCAGTGGAACCGAGGAAAAATTGTTTACCGAAGATCATCAGATCATGCCCACGGACTGGTCGCCGGACGGCAAGGAATTGGTCTTCGAGCGGGCCATCGAAGCCCCGAAGGCCCAGATTTGGACCCTACCGGTTGAGGGCGATCACAAGCCCCGGATGTTGTTGGAGCGGGGCGCAAATGGCAGGCTTTCGCCGGATGGTCATTGGCTTGTCTATGACTCGGTCATATCCGGCCAAACCGAAGTTTATGTCGTTCCCTTCGACGGCGGCCAAGGAAAGTGGCAGGTTTCGGCCGCTGGAGGTATGTATCCCGAGTGGGGCAGGGACGGAAAAGAAATCTACTACATGGATTTGGCCGGGAATCTCTTGGCAGTGCCGGTAAAGGAGATTGGCGACGCACTGCAGTTTGGCTCACCTCAGACGCTGGTCAGCAAATGGACCATCGTCAACCAGCCTCTTTTCGACGTTGCCCCGGATGGCAAGAAGATTCTGCTCGATCGCGTGGCGCAGCAGGTCACGCAGCCGCTCACCGTCGTCACGAACTGGACGGCCGAACTGAAGAAGTAGTGGCCGCCTTGATCAACCCAGAAAACGCAAGGTTTATCCAGGCGGACTCTCCGCGTTGCTCCATTCTGGACTATTGCCCCGCCGTCACCGGCGCGGGCGCACCTTTCGGCGTGCTCAGATAACCGGTAGCCTGCTTTTTGTCCACCGTCCAGACCACGAGTTCGAATAGTAGATGATCCCGGCCGCTGTAAAACTGGATCGGCTCGGCGATGTTCCGGTCTTTCTTCTCGATGGTTCTGTCATCGGAGGTTACATTCAACGTGTACTTGCCCTTCTTGGGGTCAGTTTTCTTCAATTGCAAGCTCACCGTCGCTACCGGTTGCGGCTTGGCGCCCTTGATCAGGGTGAACTCATAGTAGTTGCGATCACCCTTATGCTTCAGGACCTCCAGATCGTCACGAGTATGCGCGATCAAGCCGCTTTGCACTCCCAAATCTCCGATTGTGCTTTGCAGCTTCGCTTCGGTCGCCGCCAGTTCCGTCTTAGTGGAGTTGATGTCATTCTTGGCGCCGCCTAAATCCGATTTTACGTTGGCTACGTCGCCGCTGACTTGGCTGATCTGGCCGCCCTGCCGCTTTTGTTCCTGTGCAAGGCGCTGCTCCGCTGCCCGCTGCTCGCGCTGCAAGTCGGCGGAACGATCGGCCAACTCTTTCTTAGTCATGCCCAGTTGTTTGGCCAGCGTCTCCGAGTCGGCTTCCGCTGCCTGCATGCGCTTCGAGAGTTCGCCGATCTGGTCGTTGCTAGCGGACTGAGCTTTGGCCATCTCGTCGAGGCGCCCCTTCAGGTTGAAGAGGAAAAACAGAGAACCAGCGACATACAACACGGCCACGATGATCAAAACCCATTTGGCGGCATTTCCCCCTTGCTCGGAATGCACTTCGACTACCTGTTCGACTTCGTCGGCCATGGGTTTCTCCTTGGTTTGTCTGGAATATCGCTCTTAATTGTTGTGCAGGACAGAAAAGCTGTCAATTAATTCAGAAAGGACTTCCCCGTGAAAAGTTGCCTGGGAACATTCTGGCGACAGGCGGCATGGTCTCCTTATTTCTTAGCGCGGCGCAGGATCATGCTAGGATATACCTAGGGAATAACTATGGCTACCCTATACGTAGAGAATGTCCCCGACGACCTTTACGAAGCTCTGCGCAGTCGCGCTCGTCAGCACCGAAAGTCCATCGCCGCGGAGGTAGTGTTGTTATTACAAGAAAACGTGGTTACCGAGGGCGAACTCAAGGCACGACAGCAATTCCTGCGCCAAGTTAAGAGTCTGCAGTCGCGCCGGCCCTTGAACAAAGGGCACTTCCCCTCCACTGAGGAACTGCAACGACAGGACCGCCAGCGGTGAACACCTGCGTGGTTGACGCCAGCGTCGCGGCGAAGTGGTTGCTCCCAGCCGCGGGAGAGCCTTCGGCGGAAGAAGCCTTGGAGCTACTGCAGGATCATGCCGAAGGACGCCTTCGCATGGTAGTGCCGGATCTTTTCTGGGCGGAATTGGGCAACATCTTGTGGAAAGCGGTTCGGGGGAGACGCATCCCAGGGTCGGCTGCTATGGAGGGTCTTCAACTAACTATTGCACGTAGTTTTCCTACGCTTTCATCGCGGCTTCTGCTTGAGGACGCCTTTGTTATTGCAAATGCGTTCGATCAAACGGTTTACGACGCGCTGTATGTTGCAGCGGCAGTTCACTCCCATTGTCAATTGATAACTGCGGATGAGCGTCTCGCTACCGCGCTGGCAGCACATTTGCCTGTGAAATCACTGGGATCTCTCTAGTCCCTAGAACGTCGGCGGTGTGTTCACCCACAACACCCAGGTCTCGCTCCGCCCCGGATTCAGCCAGCGGTGCGGCATGGCGCTTTCGAAGTAAAAACTGTCTCCCGGCTTCAGCCTGTATTCGTCATTGCGCACCGAAATCTTCAATTCTCCGCGCAGCACGTAAAGAAACTCCTCACCCTCGTGTGTATAGGATTCGCCGCTGCCGGCATTGGGAGCAATGCGAAACAGATGCGGCTCCATGATGGTGTGGCCCCAGGCCAGCAATTCCATGCGTACCCCTCGGCCTGTTTCCAGGATCTTCCGCTGCTTCGGCGACACCAGGGGACCGCGCGATTCCGCAGGGCCGAAGAAATCAAGAATGTTCACTTTGTAAAAGCGCGCCAGTTTGCGTAGGGTGCCTACCGACGCGCTCATGTGCATGCGTTCGACCGCGCTCAGAAAGCCCACCGAAATCCCGACAGCTTGAGCCACCTGCGCCAAAGAAGAGCCTCGCTGCTGCCGCAGTTGGCGTAGCCGCCGACCAAGGGTCACGGTCGCGGCCGGCGCGTGCGTCGACACTCGCCCTTCCCGCCTCATCACGTGCGCGATGGCTGGCGCATTCAAACCGCGCTCTTTCCGGAGGAAACGAGCCCGCTTCAGGACTTTCACATCTTCGTCGGTGTACAGCCGGTAGCGGCTTTGGCTGCGCTGCGGGCGGGTCAGGCCGAGACGCTCCCAGGAACGAATAGCTGACGGTGACACGCCCACCAAGCGGGCAACGTCTCCGATTTTCAAGTAGGATTGGGGCCCGGCGCGGCTCATCGGACAATTAGCTATTCCCCCGAACTTACGCCCTGCGTACGCCCCATTTTTCCCTTGACAGTACAGGGCTTGCTTCTCTAACCTTGCGCGATTATAGCAAGGTTTGCTTTTCGCACAAGACGTTAATTCACAACTCCGCGACAATTTGGAGGCCCCGATGCGACCGTCTCAAGTACGTCGTCTTCCCCATTCGCTGCATGTGATCGCGGTGGTAGCAATACTAGGTGGCTTGGCCGCTGCCCAGAGTACCAGCGGCAGAATCGTCGGCCGCGTCGCCGATCCTACCGGGGCGCTCATTGCCGGCGTCACCGTGACCCTCACGGATCAGTCGACCGGGGTTACGCGTACTGCCAAGACCAGCGACAGCGGCGACTATACGTTCGTGGAGGTGAAACCCAGCACCTATACCGTGACCTTCGAGCAGACCGGTTTTAAGAAGAATGTTCAGAAGGACATCATCATTAACGTCAATCAGGTGCTGACTCTGAATTCTGTGCTCCAAGTCGGAGAGACTCAGGAAACCGTCGAAGTCACTTCCCAGGCGCCGCAGGTCGACACCACCAGCACTCAACTTGGCGCCGTGATCAACGACCGCTCGGTCAACGAGTTGCCCTTGAACACTCGCGACACGTACCAATTCCTGCAGTTGCAGCCTGGCGTTACTGCACAGTTAGGAAACGGCAACGGCAGTCTCTTCTTCGGATCGCAAGATGCCGGTTCGGTGTCGGTGAATGGCGGTCGCACTCGCGCCAACAATTTCAGCGTGAACGGCGGCGATGCCAACGATCAGTTTGTGAACTTGCCGACCATCCAACCTACCCCTGACAGCGTCGAGGAGTTCCGCGTCATTACGAATACATTCGATGCGGAGTATGGCAGAAATTCCGGCTCCGTGGTTAACGTGATCACAAAATCCGGCACGAACGGCTATCACGGCGATGTCTACGAATATTTCCGCAACACTGTGCTCGATGCGCAAGGCTACTTCAACTCCGTGCGACCGCAGTGGAACCAGAACCAATTCGGGGGCACGTTCGGCGGTCCCATTAAGAAAGACCGAACTTTCTTTTTCACGTCGTATGAAGGACGCCGTGTACGTCAGGGTATTCCCGGTCAAGTTGTCAATGTGCCGACGCCGGCCGAGGGGCAGGGAAACTTTTCTGGTGCGGGCGGCTTTGACGTCATCAACACCACCACTGGCCTGCCTTATGGCATTACTCAGGATTTCGTCGCCCAGGCACTTAACGGCCGGCCAGGATGCGCTGCGGCACTTGGGGGCAGTATCCCGATGCCTTCGACGCAACCGAACGGATTGGTGCCTTGGGCAAGCGTATTTCCGACCGGCATGATCCCTAGCGCCTGCCAAGATCCCGTCGCCGTCAACCTGATGCAAAGATTCATCCCCGGCCAGAATGTCGGATCAGGATTGAGCCAATTAGTTCCAGTCAGCACCGATAATGAAGATCAGTTCACGGTACGCGTAGATCACAGAATTACCAACAATCAGAATTTCAGCGCGTATTACTACTTCAACGATATCCGGCAGATCGCTCCCTACAATGAATTCGAACAAGCCGGCGCCAACGTTCCCGGATTCGGCAATCTCAACAACAATCGCTTTCAACAGTGGAATCTGAGCCACACCTGGACGATCAGCCCGTCCCTGGTGAATGAATTTCGCTTCACTTATATGCGTGAGGGCGAACTGGGATTCTTAAAGCCCCAAAATACGAACGCAGTAACCGATTCCTGCACCGGTGCCGCAACCCCATTCTGCTTCACCGGTACTTCCGATTCCTCCGCTATCAACAGCCTCATCACGGGCTCCGGTATTCCACCCGGCAAGGCCGGCATCACGCCGGGTTTGCCCGCTAATCTCACCGGCGTTCCCTACGTCAACATCAGCGGCGGCGCCCAGATCGGCAACAATTTCGAAGGATTTCTACCGCAAGTTGGAAACAGCTTTCAATGGTCGGACAGTCTGACTTGGGTGAAAGGAACGCATACGTTCAAGTTCGGAACGGATGTGCGGCGGCAGCGTTTTGATCAGTATTACTATTTTGACGTCAATGGCGAATATACTTTCAACAACAGCGGACCCAATGCCATAGTTCCGGGGGACGGCGATAACTATGCGGAATATCTCCTCGGACTAACTGACACCTACACGCAAGGATCGGGACAGCGCGAGGATGTTCGGGTTTTTTCGATTTACCCGTTCGCGCAGGATAGCTGGAAGATCAAACCGAATCTGACACTCAACTATGGGTTGCGTTGGGAGTTGAATACCCCTCCAACTGACATTTCCGGCCACGTGGAGACTTTTCGCCCGGGGCAAAATTCAACCGTCCATCCCTGTCAGCTAAGCCCGCTCAGTGTTTCTTATTTCACGACACAATTTGGAGTGGCCGACCCGACCTGCGCCAATACCGGAGTGACTCCAACCGGCTTGGTGGTTCCCGGAGATGCTGGCGTCCCTGCGGGCATGACCAGCACTTATTACAACGGCTTCGCGCCGCGAATCGGAATCGCTTGGAGTCCAGGGAATTCAGGCAAGACCAGTATCCGCGCTGGCTGGGGAATTTTCTATAACCCGATCGAAGAACTGGTCATGGCACAATTCGGTGCCGAACCGCCCTTCGGCGGAAGTTCTTCGCTGTTCGACACATTTTTTAACACTCCGTTCGTTTATCAGGCGGGAGGTACGCCAGCCCCTAATCCGTTCAACGGCATCATCACGCCGGCCCCGGGACAGCCGGTCGATTATTCGCTCTTTCGCCCTCTTCTCCTTTACGGGGAATTTCAGCCGCACCTGCGCACTCAATACAGCGAGCAGTACAACCTGACGATTCAGCGGCAGTTGACGCAGGACATGATGTTTCAGATCGGATATGTAGGATCCCAGGGCCACCGTCTGCTGGCTTCTTACGACCTCAATCCATCCACGCCGCAAACCTGCCTCGATCTGATGAATATCGCCGCAGCCAATCCGAGCGCTGTCCTGACCGGGCCCGGAGGAAGCCAGACCACCTGCGGTCCATTCCTCGAGGACGCGCCCTTTTTTATCCCTGGCGGTACCAAGTTGCCAAATGCGCTCCATTTGCCATACGCACAGAATCATTCCGTGATCCCGGCCGGAACCACCGTTGGACCGAATGGCATAACCCTCGTCGGTCTGCGCCCATATTCTTCGCCGAGTTGCAACCCGCTTAGCGGAGCTGGGTGTCCGGTGGACGGCATCCCGGTGTTCAGCGACATTTTCGCCGAAGATACCATCGCGAACTCCAATTACAACGCGCTGGAAATGATGCTCGAAAAGCGCTTCTCGCATGGCTTGCAGTTCCAGGCCGCATACACCTACAGCAAATCGATCGACGACGGATCTACGTTCGAGGAAACGCTGAATCCCTTCAATTTTGGCGCCAGCCGAGCGGCGTCTTTGTTTAATGCCTCGCAGCGCTTCGTCATCAGTTATGACTGGCAACTGCCTATCCCAAAGCATGAGGGCTTCGTGGGCAGGCTGGTAAATGACTGGGCCGTCTCGGGAATTACGCAGTTCCAGGCCGGGTTCCCCATTCGCCTGGATACCGAGAACGACAATGAGCTGATTGCCAGCATCTTCTTCCTGGGAACCGAGGCTCCTTCGCTGGTGGCGCCGTTCCAGAAGTTGAATCCTAAAACCAACGGCGGCTTCTTGTTCAATCCAAACGATTTTCAGGATCCGCCGCTCGGCCAGTTCAATAACGGAACGCAGCGCACCATCTGCTGCGGTCCGGGCCTGCAGGACTGGGATTTCGCCGTGCACAAGCAAATCAACGTCAGCGAAAGTAAGTATTTCCAATTCCGGGGAGAGATTTTCAATATTTTCAATCATACGAATTTCTACAACCCCGACGGACATTTCTCGGACGGGCCAACGGAGTTTGGCAAGATCACCCAGGCACAGGACCCGCGCCTGGTGCAGTTTGCGTTAAAATTCTTCTTCTAGCCTGAAACCGGGCAGTTACGGCTGCCCGGCCACATTCTAATAGCCGCTTCGCTGTGGCTTGAGCATCCTTGGAGACCCAGATGTATCCCGAATTGCAGAAAGAACTTTCCGCCTTCGAGCGGCGCACGCCGAAGTCCGCCGAATCTCACAAGCGAAATCTGAAGCGCATCCCGCTGGGGGTTGCCAGCAACTATCGCGCCTACGACCCTTATCCGATATTCGTGAAAGAAGGGAACGGCTCACACTTCCGCGACCTCGATGGCAACGACTACATCGACCACAACCTTTGCTTCGGCGCGCTGATGGCGGGGCATTGCCACCCAGCTGTGATGAAAGCGGTTCAGGCGCGTTTGAGCCTAGGCACCATGTTCGGGATGCCGCACGACATGGAGTGGCAGCTTGCCGAAGAAATCGCTCAGCGCTTTCCGGTTGAGATGGTGCGCTTCGGCTCCAGCGGAACCGAAGCCACGATGCATGCTTGCCGCTTGGCACGTGCGGCGACTGGACGCGATAAAGTCTTGAAGTTCGAAGGCTGCTATCACGGCTTGCATGACACTGCTTTGGTCAGCGTGAAGCCTCATGCGCCGGAATATGGCGATGTCAATGCTCCGATTTCTGTTCCCGGTGGTTTGGGAGTCCCGAAAGCTTCGCTGGCCAACGTTCCGGTGGCAACATTCAACGATCTCGCGAGCGTCGAGCGTCGCTTCAAGGAGAATCCCGGCGAAATCGCTGCCATCATTCTTGAGCCGATCATGATGAATGTCGGCCTCTGCATTCCTCAACCCGGTTTCCTGCAGGGTCTCCGCGACATCTGCACGAAAAATGGGGCTCTGTTGATCTTCGACGAAGTAAAGACCGGCGCGAAGCTTTGCCGCGGGGGAGCCTCAGAATATTTCGGGGTGAAGCCCGACATTATTTGCCTCGCGAAATCCATCGGCGGCGGCCTTCCGCTGGCTGCCTTCGGTGCACACAAATCCGTCATGGATTTGATTTCTCAGCACAAAGTTTTTCACGGTGGGACCTACAACACGAATCCAGTTTCGATGGCGGCCGGCCTTGCTACCTTCCGCGAGGTGCTCACCACCGAAAATTACGCGCACGTTGAGAAGTTGGAGAAGAAGTTGGCCGAAGGCTATCGCAAGACCATCGCCAAGACTGGTCTCCAAGCCTATATTGCCAGCGCAGGGGCCAATGGCGCGCTCATGCTTTATCCGAAAGAAATTCGCAATTACCGCGATTGGACCACAATCGATATCGATCTCTGGCGGCATTACTGGTTTGGCATGGTCAACCGCGGCGTCATGGCTCAGCCGTATTGGTGGGATGAGCAGTGGACCATCTCGGTGCAACACACCGAGAAGGACATCGACCAGCACCTGGCGGCCTTCGAAGATGTGGCGCCGGCATTGGCAAAAGCCCAGCAAGAACGGAGCGCGGAGATGGCAATTGGCTAGAATCTCGCGGGGACAGCCGCCCCGTAGCCTGCCCTGAGCGCAGTCGAAGGGTGCTGTCCGGCGGAGCGCAGCTCCGCAGTCCGAGTCAGGAGAGTGATGTCAGGACAAGGAACGGAAGACAACCAGCCCCATCTCAAGCGCGTGCTGGGTCGGCGGGACCTAGTGCTTCTGTTCGTAGTTGCAGTCTTCAACCTGAACGTGGTGCCGTCGATCGCCGCCAACGGAGGCGTCACCATCTGGTTGTGGCTTATTTCTTTGCTGTTGTTTTTCTGGCCGCAGGGAATTGCCGTGATCGAGTTGGCGCATCGTTACCCCGGTGAGGGCGGCGTTTATTTGTGGGCCAAAGAAGTTTTTGGCGATTTTCATGGCTTTCTCTCGGGCTGGTGCTATTGGACGAACAACATGCTGTATGTCCCGACGGTGATGCTGTACTTCGTCGGCGTTTCGGTGTTCGTCCTCGGGCCCGGCCATGCGAATCTGGCGGATAACAAGCTGTTCGCGTTGACCGCGTCGACCGCACTACTGGCTCTGCTGACAATCTTGAATATCGTCGGCTTGAGCGTCGGAAAGTGGCTGAACAATCTCGGTGGCATCGGTACCGGCATCGCCGCTGCCACGCTCATTGGGCTCGGCATCGTGATTTGTATGCGCTACGGAGTGAACGTAACTGCGGCCGATTTTAAGATTCCGGCCAACCCGCGCTTCGTGCTGAATTCGTTCGGCGTGATTTGCTTTGGTTTGGTTGGTCTGGAATTGGCCTCGGTGATGGGCGACGAAATCCGCGATCCCCAACGAACGTTGCCCGGAGCGGTTGCCTGGGGAGGAGTAATTTCTGGATTCTTGTACATTTCGGTGACATTGATCTTGCTCATCGCGATTGCCAAGAACGATATCAACGTACTGCAGGGAATCGTGCAGGCGGTGAGCCACATGGCATCCAAAGTCGGAATCGGCTGGATCGTCGCCCCTTTTGCGCTAATGCTCAGTTTGTCGATCGCCGGCATCGGTTCGGCCTGGATGGGCGGTTGCGCGCGGATCCCATTCGTCGCGGGACTCGATAAATACATGCCCGCTTGGCTGGGCCATCTTCACCCGCAATACGCCACGCCTTATGCCGCGCTGATCGTGCAGTTTGTCGTATCGCTGATCCTGTGCATGATTAATTTCGCGGCATCCGGCGGAGTGCAAGAAGCATTCCAGACCATGTTGTCCCTGGCGGTTGTATTGCAGTTGGTGCCCTTCGTTTACGTATTCGCCGCGCTGCTGAAATTCGCCGCCAAAGATTCGGGGGGAGAAGCGCATTACAGCAAGAACGTTCTCGTGCTTGCGGGCGGAAGCGGATTGTTCACCACGATTCTCGGAATCGTCTTGGCTTTCGCGCCCGCCAAGCAGATCACTTCGCTCTTTCGCTACGAAGCAACCATGATTGGTCTGACATTCTTTTTCATCGCTATGGCGGCATTTTTCTTCTTTGTTTACGGCCGCCGAAAGCATGTTCATGTAGACGCGGGCGTCTTCGCCCGTGCAGGCGAGCGTAGCTCGCCTTATCGATAGGAGAGATTTATGCCGTCAGGTGTGAAAACTGAAGTCCGCACTTATCAGATGTTCGTGAATGGCGAGTGGATCGACAGCAAGTCGAACCAGACCTTCCCTGTCTACGATCCCGCTACAGAAGAAGTGATCGCTCAAGTCCCAGATGCCAGTGCCGATGACGTGAATCGCGCGGTTACCGCGGCTAAAGCTGCTTTTGAGACTGGCCCATGGTCTACGACCACTGCGCAAGAACGAGGCCGGGTTCTGTTCCGCCTGGCGGAGAAGATTCGACAGAACGCTGCAATGCTCGCCGAGTTGGAATGCCGCAATACTGGCAAACCGATCGTCGAGGCAGAGTTCGACATCGCCGACGTTTCAACCTGTTTTGAATATTATGGCGGGTTAGCGACCAAGATTCTGGGATTCGTAAATCCCGTTCCCGACAACGCCGTGAGCCTCTCCTTGAAAGAACCCGTCGGCGTCGCCGGACAAATTATTCCTTGGAACTATCCACTGTTAATGGCCGCATGGAAGCTGGCTCCAGCTCTCGCAGCGGGATGCACTTGCGTTCTCAAGCCCGCCGAGCAAACTCCGCTTACGGCACTCGAGATCGCGAATTGGTTTGCCAATGTTGGGCTG